>JAABUK010000010.1_pt1 | contig 491124 bp, 280 predicted proteins | sample 5559141 | NCBI WGS metagenome assembly JAABUK01 (sample SAMN10711869, study PRJNA513367) | rock metagenome | isolation source: Antarctica rocks | place: Antarctica: Victoria Land, Pudding Butte nord | collected 2016-01-03 | reverse complement strand
CAGTCGTAACTGGGAGGGCTCTGTGAGAGGAGCTTCCATAGGCGGACTGTAGCATCTCTGGAGGCGGAGAGAACGAAAGATGGGTGGGGAAAGACAACACCGCGCACCTAGAGATTACCGGACTCATGAGTTTACTTCTCTGCCAGGTTTCACGTTTTCTAGACCTACATCGTCCTCATGCTCTTCCAGAGAGGCGGAGAGCTTGTACTCTCCCATTCTCGCAGGCAAAGCGGGGGCTGATTTTGTATGCAGGAACGCAGGATTTTTAGGTTATTTCTATGATTGGAAGATCATCTTCTATGGTGGATCGTGGAGTCGTAATACATATAGCACATCATAAACTTGAATGTGAGTGCAAGCAACCATTCTTCGCTACATCTATCAACAACATACGGACACTATTCCCGGCCCGCCACGCAGCTAATATCCGAATTCAGAGCCTTGTTGGATGTAAGCCTGTTTGACATGGCTTCACAAAGCCAGCTAAATGAACAAGCTTCGTCCATATTACTTGAGGTATTATTTACTGTGCATATTTATATACTGGAACACCAAATGGTTGGAAGGGTAACACACCCAGAAAGTTGTTATTTTGGGGACATGCACTGAAAGTTTAATTGAAAGGGTCGAACATCATGTGATGCTGAGGTAGCCAGCCATTGCGGTGATAGAAGTTAATGGAGATTCCATAAGATGCAGGAGACTGAAGAGGCGGCGCGCGCCATGTTTGGTTGGTCACAGAATGGATCTCAAAATTTCGAAGGCCAAAATCATTACCAAATCGCCAGTGCTCGCTGAGAACCTACAGGATAAAGAAACCCACACATTCCAACAATATAGCTATCAAGCCCAACGAGCATTTGAGGTAGACAGTCATTTACAGTTTACTTCAACACGTCGAAAATCCTCACTAAGACCGCTGAAACCATCATATTGTACCCGCACCGCGAGGAAAATCCCAGCAACAAGACAGGTATCTTACCCACCATCAAGCCATCGGTGGGAATGGAGCAAGCTATTCAAATTGCGAGAGGGGTAGCGGGCCTATCGAGAGTTGTGACATACGAGAGGTTTGGACTACACCTGAAGGGATAAAAGGCAGCAGAAGAGTATGGTATCCCAGGTTGGAGCAGCTAGTAGGAGCAAGACTCTGTTGCAAGGTTGCTGAGTGTAGGAGCCTTCTTGCCGATGACGTCCAATGGGCATATCATTAGCGCTGTGTTGAGGTTTAGGGAACGGAAGTAGCAATTTAGCATGCCCTCTTTGCGCTGCTAAATATAGCGGCAGATGGCCAAAAACCCAAATCGAACTCTCTAAGAAACAGACTATCAATGTGTTGAACGCGTGGGGTACTTGCTTTTTTTGGCTCCGAAGGTCGATTGCCTTTGCCGTTGATACAATGTAGATCACCGTAGAGTTTAAGATATTGGGAAAGAGCCATTCGAGTAAGAGGTAGAATATATTACAGATTGCGGAGCCTCGGTAGAAAAGGGGCCACAACCCCAGTATTTCAGAAAGGCAAAAGACTCAGCCGCACCAGGAAGTCCAACCCCGAAGAGAGACACATCTAGCTGTAAGCGTAGAAGAAACAAGGCTCTTCGTGAGTTATAACGGCGGATCGGTCCTCGAGCGCTGATTTGCTTGAAGTAATCTTGGCTTTTCCCTACCAGGGGTGATACGTGCTCCGAAATACGTCACGCAACCAAGACCGCCAAAGTACAATGCAACCCCTTAGACCATTGCGCCAGTGGACTTTGTTGAAAGAAGAATCTTATTCCACCACATAGAGAGCATCAACCCTATAAGATAGTAAGCCATTGATGTGCTCAAAGCATAGGGGATCTGCTCCTGTTTGATCTGCCTTCATATTTGCTTTTGCCATCAAGAAGTGGAAGTGTAAAAATTTAAATCAATGCAGATTCAAAAAAAATGGGAAGGACCCATTCGAACCTGGACCAAATTAAATTACAGAGCGGAACCTCTAGCTCGCTGAAACTCCAGTAATTTAAAATAGCAAAAGACTCAGCCGCACAAGGAAAGCTCAACCCGAAGGCGAGCACATCTTGCTGTTGGCTTGTAGAAACAAGGCTCTTCGTGGATTGACGGCGAACCGTCCTCGAGCACTGGTTTACTTGAAGTATTGTCGTAGTCCAAGCTTTTCCCTACCAGGGGCGGTACATGCTCCGATATGCGTCACGCAGCCGAGACCACCGCCAAGAGCAATGTAACCCCTTAACCATTGCACCATTGGACTTCACTAAAAGGGAACATCTTAATTCAAGATATAAAGAACATCTCCCAATTTTCGCAATATCGTCGGACTAATTGAACTGGATCCTCTTGTAGCGGTTGTTTGAAGTTTTCATCTCCTCCATACCCTTCATGTTTTCCAGATTTGATGGCATTTAACTTGGCAGAGGATATCCAACCTCGATAACACCGATAGCACGACCTCAAAGACATCTCACCATTGCAATGCGGTCTTGAATGTACTCAAACTTATCGGCTAGATGCCACGAGATGACTGAAAAGTCCTAGCAACATGCAGGCGCACAGGAGACCACAGCTAAAGGTGATGTAGCAGAAGTGTATGCGAAGAACGTCTTGTCTTTCCCTGATGAATTGCCATCGACGATACGCTATTGGAGACACAAAATACACAAGAGAGGGGGACGAAGGCAACGATTGATGGCGACGGTAGCCCACACAGCGGCGTGGTGGCCTTCTAGACATGGTATACCGCCATTCGCGCGACGGGAGGCAGCGGGGAACCAATCGTGATACATTTTCGAACGCCTCAGGTTGTCCCAGGAATGAAGTGCATACTCGGTGACGCCAGAAGCTTACACAACAAAGAATGGCGAGCCTTTCCATCAACAAGAGTCTACTACCATCCATTTGCTGCCCTCACTACACGAGAAGGCGTCCTAGATGTCTAAAGAGGCTGGTGTGATTATAATATTCGGTGTGTGATGGCCTTTTCAAGAGAACGTAAGAGGCCCGAGATTTGTATTTTAATTGATACAGAGCCAGCTCAGTGGTGTTCATATGAATGATACGGTCTGACGTCCTCTTCTTGTCAGCTCTGGTAGCATTTAATGAGCTTTCTCATATTGTGGTTTTATGCGCTACCGAAAATGGCTTCCACGAGCAGCGATGTGACACATAAGTAATGTTTGGCATCGACAGGTATCTTACATGTTATTCCAGGCTAGGTGTCAAACGGAGGGCAGCTGCGAAGCGTCAAAGGGCCTCAAAACTACAGAACACAGGTGTTGAAGAGCAGAGACGTGGCTTCCCGTAGGCTCCAAGTCCACTTTGAAGCTCAATCCGAATGCTCTAGCCCTCAAGATTAGCATTTGTTTTGACACCAAGACTAGTTGTGCTCTTCTGGCTCTTGATTTTGGCCGGTAGGCTCATGTGGAGAAGCGATTCCAGCTTTCTGTCGTTCGATGGCCCCATGGAGAGACTCTGAGCCACAAAATGAACATATAGACATGCAATATAGCAAGAATGTTCCCACCACTGAATATAGATGCTCATAGGAATGGAGTGTCGTTGAAAGGGCATGAGACGAGCCGAGTAGTCGGCGACTCTAGTTCTAGCGCGATTTTCCCCTTCGCCTGGTCTTTGCATCATCTTGCATACTCGGAATCCCTTCTCTCGATAGCTCTTTTCCCATTCCTTGTGCAACGTTCTCGGTGCTGTTCGTGCTGCGAAGACCCTTAGTCGAGCTTTATCTTTCACGCACTTGTGGGTTTGCCAAGGTGGTTCTCCGCTTTTCACGAATTACGAACTGCATGAAGTGAACATCGAACAAAGGAATCACCCACGCTCGTTTTGCTAGAGCTGTCACATGTTACCATAAAGGTTGCCCACGCCTGGCCTGCTGCTACAGCTTGCTCTTTCGAGTCCAGCTCCTTTTTGTTTCACAGCACCCAACCCACACCCTTTCCCTTCCCTTCCTTGGCTAGTTACCCTTACTTCTCTTACATGGCTTCTGGTGAGCCCTCACTTCCTCCATACCTTTTACTATGATGCTCGCAGCCCAGCCAAGTACAAGCTCCTAAATTTGATACCACCTCTTCCTATAAGAGGCAACGAGTGCTAATTATGTAAGCAGAAGCAGCTAAGGCGGTGCCTCTTACTTGCCATGGCCACAGTCGCCCAGTCACACATCTGAGCTTCTCAGATGTAGTTGATGACAACCAGTATTATCTCATCTCCGCTTGCAAGGGTATGCCTGAGAGAATCTACACTACAGAGTTGAAGAATAATGAGATTTGGTAGACAATAATCCTATGCTTCGAGATGGTGTGACTGGTGACTGGTACGTGCCCTTCGTTTGGCCTACTTGACGATTTGGTTGACATAAATAGGATTGGTACATTCATCGGCCACAAAGGAGCATGCTGGCAGGCTCGCCTCTCCTCAGATGCCACTCTGGCAGCAACGGCATCCGCGGACTTCTCAGCGTACAGTCTTCCTCCATATGTTCTGCTACAGCTCCTACTAATGCACACTGGTCTCCAGTAAAGTCTGGGACACCCACACGGGCGAATGCCTACATACCCTCCAGCACGCCCACATCGTCCGTGCCGTCGCCTTTCCTTTTCAACCACGCCCTCAAATCCTCGCTACCGGCGGTTTCGAAAAGAAGCTTATGGTCTACGACATCTCTCAATCTACCAGCTCCCCCCACAGCGATTCCTCGTCTCCTACAAGCCCAACCTTTAACAACACTAAAAACGGCAATACTTCGCCAGCAAAAGGATATGAGATTGCCCCAGGGGTCCATAAAAGCACAATAAGATCTTTGATTTGGGGTAGCAACACGAACGTTCTAACAACCGCCTGCGAAGACAAGCAGATCCGCTGGTTTGACCTTCGAGCACGGGAGCAAATAGCGTCATACACCCTCGATGGACCTATCGGCAGCTGCGAATTAAACCCCTCCATGTCCACACTTTCCGTCGCAGCAGGCAAGACCGCATACTTCTTTTCCGGCACCACACCAGGCCAACTCCTTAAATCCGTTCATCTACCCAAGGAAGTCGCATCCGTCGCTGTACACGAGGGCGAACGCAAATTCGTTACGGGTGGGAACGGAGATACTTGGGTTAAGGTGTGGGATTTGGATGGAGAGGCGGGGAAAGAGCCACTGGACGTGTGGAAGGGACATCATGGGCCAATATGGAGCTTGGGCTTTAGTCCTGATGGTAAGCTCTGTGCTAGTGGGAGTGAAGATGGGACGGTGAAGTTGTGGAAGTTCTGCGAGGGGGGTTATGGCCTTTGGAAGTGAACGAAATAGGGAGGCACATATTCAGCATCTTTACCGGCACAACAGAACGGAGTATATGGTTTGGACTTGAGGGGAACGCATGCATATCATATCTGGGTTGGCCGGCTGGGATTTGCGTCTTACTACCCTGATGATACCCCCTACGTATCGCGATAGATGCCATGAATACCTGTGATTGACGCTGTTCTGCCCACTTGATTCCATCTAATCGCGGATAATATCATCATACATTTTGTCGGTTTCCGGGTAGCTACCCATCAAGATCACCAATAGTCAATATGCATCATCAACAGTCCTCTTTGTCTCGGACACCTCACGTCCTTAGGGGTGGATGTAAATCCTGCATTCTCCGGTCCGACACAATCTATAAGATTTTCTCAAATTTCTGATACAACTTAGAACCCTCTCGCCATGTATGCATACCATCCTACTTCGCAAGCTCGGCTTTTCACCAGATAGCAGCGTAATCCATCACTCAATCATATCAATATCGTCATCGTCAACCACTGCCGCCGTAATCCCTTCATGCTGCCCTCCATTGACGTCTCCATTCGCCTCCCCTTTGCTACCCCAGTAATCTTCCATCTCCCGATCCAGCTCCTCCTGTGTCTTCCTTGGCCGCCCATTCACCATCCTCTGTCCTCTCTCCCTCTCCTCAACCCTGCCTCTCGCACCACGTCCTCGAATTGGGCTCCTCGTCGTACTGATCGAGCTCCTACGCCGCGGGCTTCTCGTCCTGCTTCTCCTCCTCCTGCTACCGCCTGCTGGGGGTACATATCTATCCACGCCATCTGGAGGCGGCTTGCTGACATTCGTCCGCCTAGACACACCCGGGCTTCGGCTTCGGCTTCTTCCCATCGCTCTACCATTTGGATCCTCGATGCGATCAAATAGACTTCGGCTGGGCTTGACAGCGGTATCAAATGGGTTCCTTGGCGCTCCTGCTCTGCCACGTATCAAATCAACACTCGGAGCCGTAGGAAGTAGGGTAAGTCGAATTGGCTGGCCAGCTGCATTTGCGCCGTCGAATTCGCGGATGGCACGATTGGCGGCGTTAACGGAAGGATAGGTGACGAATGCTGTACCGGAAGAGCGGCCAGCGCGGTCGAATTTGAGGAAGAGGGAGGTGACGGGAGCGATACGGGTGAAAAGATCCTGTTACAGCGAATGGTCAGTAGGGTCCATACAGGTATTGCAGGAAAACGCCGTACCTCAAGATCGTCTTCTGAGAGATCATAGTGGAGGTTATCGACGCGGAGTCTGGCGCCTGAAGATGCTCTGTAGGGCAAAGATCAGTCTAAGAAGAGAAGTTCGGAGGTACGCCTGTCTTACGTCTCGGGCTCTGGTGAATATCGGTCAAAACGAGCGGGGCGATGCTGGCGGTGATTTTGTCGAGCTGGAAGGCCATCAATGGGTGGGTGTATGACATAGTTCGCTCATTTAACATACGAGCATTGTGGGAATCATCGTCAAATTTGTCGTGTACCCAGTCTCTGTCGAAATATCAGCTGGTGCACATAGGATTGACTCCAGCACTTAGGTGACAAACGTATCAATATTCTCTGTAGAGTCCGCTCTGTTGTTCCACTATGTCATCACAAGAGAGGGGCACTAGGTTAGCCTTTTAATCATGTGTAGTTGAGCAGGACAGCACTGCTGTAGTTCGAAAGCCGCATCCAGTCCGTGGCAGAGAGATGGCCAGTTGCTGCTAGGATGGATGTTGCAGGCGACGTAGGAGGAGGAATGAGGTGGAAGAACCTGTGAGACCACGATTAGAAGGAGTCACTTGCGATCGGGCTCCATGCGTTCGCCGCGGATAGTGCAGTGTCTTGAATAAGGATGGGAGATTACCTTTCTTGCATCGTCTCGCGGCCAATTATTCCCTCGGCGACCTCTACCTCGAGCTTGACCTCCCCAATTGTCTCTCCTCTTTAAGAAAAACCTGTCAGTGTCTCCACGTCTCTGCTGGGCTTTGTTCCCTTCCATCATGGAGTCGCTTACCTGGCGCTCTGAGATCACATCCTCTAATGGTCGATCCATTATTGTTGACTGTTGCGGAACGCTCGCTGAGATGTGAAGTACTATCCAATAACGAGGGCTGTTACGGTTCGCAGAGTATTTGCAGGTGGTATTCTGCTTGTAGGAGCTGTTGGTGAAGCAAAGAGACGTCGCGGATGAAGCAGTCTCGTGTCAGGCCGGAGCGGCTAGCGGCATTTGGACGGCCATCGAAGTACTCTAGTAAGACCGAGCGTCCCTTGATAAAAAAGTTTTTGGCTTTACTTAAGGTATGAATTGCTTTCGTACGAATTAGTTGTATTCTCTATTTCTTGTTGAGGCTGTCTACTCCTTCAGTCGAGACCGCTGAGGGGCTTCTTGCCCTGTCCTCTACCAAAGCTCCAGTCTCTCCAATCTAGTAATGGAGCCAATTATCAGTATTTACAATCAAGGAAAGAAAGTGGCGTTCTGCCAGAGTGGAGTAATGCTTGGATCTGCATCGGTAAGCTTGAAAGACGCTCCTGTATCTATGCATGCATGCTAGAATGATTCCTTCCTGATGCTCGCTTGATGCGAGGATTGTAGGAGCACTACGAGTAGTCTGCTCACCGCAGATCTTGCTTTAGCCTCGTCAAACTTGGATCCTCCGGTCCACATTCGGAGGAGCACCAACGACTCCGTTGCCGGAGGGAGGACGTACGCTCTGATTACGGCTTTGCGCGATTGGCTGGGGAATCTTAGACGGTGTTTGCGGAGGCAGATTCGGTACAGTAATAGGATCCTCATCGTAATCGTCCAAAATATACTCCTCGCTCTGTGTCCCGTAATTTTGCGTCGGCGGATTGTCTACCGGCTGCGGGTCATACCGCTGCTTTTGAGCTGCATGCTGTGGCTGCGGTGCTGCACCGGAATTCTTCGAGGCGTTTTTGCTGCCTTTTTTACCCTTCCTGCCCTTCATCTTCGCCTTCTCTAGGAGTCGCCGTTTTTCCGCGAGGCGTTTCCGTTCTCGTCGGTCTTTGGCTTCGTATTGTTGGATCAAGGCTTTTGGTGGTGTACCGAAAATACTCTCATATTCACAGAACTCGCAGATCCAAACGTCTTCTTGCTTGGGAGGGTGATGATAATTACTGTATTCCTGTCTCAATCGGCGGTCACGGGCAGCAATAGCGTACTGCTTCGCGAGAGGACGACGTGGTTTTCTCGCTTGCGGGGCAGCTTGCTGATTCACACCTGGCTGCTGAGAAGGCGTCTCGCCTGCCTGCCCCATTTTTGGACTTGTTTGTGTGCCCTGTGTTGCCACGCCTCTGCCGTTCTGAGGCACACGAGGTCCAGAGCCGTATGAGGCCTCCTCTTGGAAATTCGTATTTGGTGATGGGCTAAGCGTCTCTGGCCAAACCATAGACTTCGCACTCTCGGATTCGCAAGTGAAGGTGAACTGTTCCTTAGTAGAGCTCGGTTGCTTTGAAGACTGCTGCTCTAGGAGGCTAATATTCTCTTGACCTCTCACGGGTGTAGAAGGAATAGCAGCTGCATTTGCAATGGCTGCCGATATTATGCCTTGGTCAGACGTTGGTGCAGAAGTAGCCTCTATTCTCCAATTAGACTAGGAAGCAAAAAATGTCAGGATTCTTACCCTTGGCTCCAGCGTTACCACTAAGCTGACGGGCTCCTCGGGGAAGGAGCATGCGAGTCGTGAGTGCGTTCGATCCATTAGTTGACACCCCCAAAGGACTACGTCCGCCGTAATTCTTCGCACCAGCTTTTCCGTATCGCCCTCGACCCGCTCCAGATATACCATTTCCAGAGGAAACAGCTGGGACTGCGGAGCTTCCGGTACCGTAGTAATGTCCAACGCCACCATCGACCTCTGCATGCGTGACGTCTATATCTCTCGTAGAAGATATACCCATTTGAGCCATCTCAGCAGAGAGAGATAATTGGTGACTTCCGAGAGAGCCTGACATGGGCACCTTGCGCTTTTTCTTGTTATTTGTATTCTCGAATGAATCATAACCATCAATTGAGTCACCCGAAGAACCGGTCGAGTGTGGTATAGGGGCCTTGGTGAACTTGGAAGGTTCGTTCCTTGAATAGACGTATCCGTTCCTCGAGGATACTGTATTGATGGGCCCTGGCCTTTGATGTGGCTCTTGGTGGCGTCGTGTAACGACTACGCTTTCTTCGTCATCGCTTCCTATGTCATTCCCACGGAACTGATAGCTGTCCTTTCCTGCTTCGCTTCCAACATTGTTTTCTGTACTTGAAGATCTAGAGTTCGACGAATCTGCAATATTTGAAATTCCGTTCGTTCGGCCTGCTGCTTTATATGGGTCTTGGAAAAGCGGTTTCGCTGGTGCGCCCTCCAGAGGATACAGTATAGCATCAGCTACCTCTGGAGACAGCCGTGATCGGAGGCGTCGCTTGGGCAGCGGGCGGATAGGTCGATCCGGGTATATAGAGGAGGTGGTATCGACGTAGGAGAACTCAAGCGGAGAAGAGGGTGAATATGGGACTCCTGAGAGAGAAAAGAAACCGAATCAGCGGTATTCAGCTAACAGAGTGCTTCCAGAGTGCAGGAGGAAATTAAGAAGGAAATGGCCATGTAGACACAGCATGCAAGATGATACTAGCGGACCGGCAATCTTCGAGGGTAAATTCGAAGGAGGCGTGATCCGTATGAGTCCTCATACCTAATGCGGCGGCCATGTTGTCACCAAAGTTATGTGATACCTTCCACCAGTCGTTCTGATGTCTCCTACAACAATTGTAACAAAGCCCAGGTTGAGTTGTGTATCATTCGTGGCTCGAAGGAGTGGACAAGGGGGGTTTTCTGTTTGATAGATGTGAGCGTCGCTTAAATCGGGGTGGATGCACATAGTGCTTCAGAAAATCAGGGTGGGATTCCCGAAAATGAAATCATGATAGTGCTTGCCTGTTGGCAAATGCTAAGACTACGGCGACTCGAGCGGATGATGTCTTACCAATACAAAATTATGCAGTCATTGCACCGGGCTCAAGATTTCCAGTGGACAATTGCAGGACGGGGCGAAGTATAGAAAGCCACCTTTCAGGCCTTTTCAAGTCGATACTGGAGAGCAATATGCTAAGGGTGTTATTCGTAGACCATGATGCCAGACACAGGATCGATATGCAGCTGTATGCGCTAGCCTAATATGGCTTAGCTGGAGCCGGCTCTGTATCCAACAGCAGGGGTGTCTCTAAACTTCTTTCATCAACCTTTCCCCCTCGTTCCCAGGACGTGCAGTTGGTCGCCATGAAAGGGGAGCTGGGCATGAACAAACAGATCTGCTCATGAGATTTGGCTATTTTGGCGTGTTGCTCTCCCGTCTGCCTCTCCAGACGATCCCAATCTCAAACCGCAGAGCCATATACAGCTATTCGGAGTCCACGGGCAATAGGCCGACACGAGTGATGAGACTCGAAGAGGGCCTCCGTGCTCTATCTCCCAAACTCAAGGAATATCGATTTGAGGGCCATTAGGGGGATCAATGCCTGTAAGGATTGTCACTGGTAGACGGAACCGTGGGCCTATCGACTGGCTCCTCCACCGCATATTCGCCATGCCCATCTGAATCTTGAAGAGTGCTATGTGCCATGAGATTTTCGGCTCACCGATCGATCAGAAAATAGGGATCTTTGGTCCGGCCTTCCACCCCACCAGCGGAGTGAACAACTGCCAGCTCTCTGCTGTTTGTCAAAGTGCAGGTACTATTTCGCTGAGCGTCTGGCAAAGTCTTGAGGAACTCAGGTGGGCCTCTGAAATAGGCAAGGAGAGAAAAAGTGCCGAATGGTATATTGGGAGAAGGTGATGGGTTGTTTGGTTTATGGAAAAAATGATAATGCTTTAGCTACTCTTAGAACACTTATCAAATAATACAACCACAATTATATATGAACTCCTCTTATCCTCCGACCCACCCGCCACCCCAGCAATCCATTCCAATTCACTTCTGGTCATCTTTGGTCGCGTTACCTTCACCGAGGGCTAGCCCTAGCTCTGTGAGGTAAACTCCGCTTGAATTTCCACTACTTTTGCGTCTTCCTACTCTCACACAAGCTTCCTCACTCGTACGAACAATCAATGCCCTCTCTCGTACGCCCATAATTCTTATGTCAAGCTTCGGATCACAGAGAGAAGTCCTGCCCCATCCAGTACACGCATTAGACAAAATCGCCCTCCTCGCCCTCACGATCGACTTGAAATCCATTCCACCTCGCCCTAGGAGTTTCGTCACACAAGAGACTAGGTCGCGAGATATCTTGACAGTTTTAGCAGACCTCCCACTATGCTCAGCAAGCCTTGAAAAACATATAACCCGGATGTCTCCTCGTCGTTCCTCACGCGCGCGTACTACACAACCCCCGCCTTCCGTAACCAACTCCTCCACGTCCTCTGTGGTATCTAGCCATACAGATCGCAATGTACGTTCTAGCCAGAAGCTCACCTCTCCACGAAGCTCCATCGCCGCTCGATCGGAATTATCCGAAGAACGTGGATCAGCCCAAGGGTCCGCACAGGCGCGAAGAACAAGGACCAGTCAAGACGACATGAAAGACGAGGATACAACCGCAATCGAGGATGAGCAAGAAGGTGAGGGCGAAGTTGAAGAAGAGATAACACGATGCATTTGCGGAAATCAAGAGTACCCAGGTCTGCCTGTTTCACCGAGTGACAACAGCAAAGGTAGCTCTAAAGGCGATCCGGACCCTGCAGCCTTCGCGGAAGACGCTACTGGATGGTTCATACAGTGCGATAAATGCCACGTCTGGCAACATGGAGGTTGCGTTGGATTACTCGACGAAATCAAAAACCCGGAAGAATACTATTGCGAGCAATGCCACCCGGACTTGCACAAGATTGCAACGACTGTTGATGGGTATGTGCTCCTGATTTGCGTTTGGTTCTTGACTAACTCCTATTGAATCAGGCGAAAATACTCCCATTACCTCCCAGTTAAGGACGTCAACTCCTCCCAGTCCTCCCCCGCACCGGCACCCAAGAACAGTTCGAAGAGATTAAAAGATAGCAAGGCAGCCCAGCTTCATGCAGAGAATGTCGCAAAGGGACGACGCTCAACGATGAATAGCCGCGATGCAGCCTACGAAGAGGAGCAACTTCGAAGAGCCATTGAGGAGAGCAAAAGGGAGGGCGGAGCCGCAAGCACAGCTACAGGCACTCGAAAGGGCAAGCGAAGCCGAAGTGAAAGCGAAGAGTATGTTTCTGTATTGATATTCCACTATTATATGCCAGACTGACGGATAGCTAACAATTGCTTGCTCTGAACAGGCGCACCGAAGATATAAAGCGGCAACGAACCACCTCAGGTTCTGCATCCTCAAATTCGCAAAGCAAGAGTCGTCGTCAAGCTGTGGAGTCTGAAGAAGAAAATCAAAAGCCGGAGCGGCCCAAGAATATACGGGGTGCTGCTGCTCGAAACCACAGAAACAAAGAAATCCGAGATCGGGAAGCCCAGAGAGAACAGGAACGCGCTCATGCAAGTGGAAGTAAACGGCGTACAGCACGGGGCCGAGACGATGGTAAATACTCCGATGCAGGAATAGTCCAAGATCTTTCAGCTCATTCTCATGTCTCTACAGCAAGTCAACCGTCTCCTGAGCCTCTATCTCGAACCAACTCTGCCCGAGGTGCCAAAACAAACAGCACTCTATTCACCGCCCCTTCCCCGCCGGACCTTCCACCACCCAAGACCTCCCACAAAAAGACCGGCCGCCCACCGGCCAAGAAAAGTCGCGTCGGCAGAAACCAATACACCAAAGACCGAGATCTACCCATTCACAGCGACATAGCCATAACCAACATCTCTCCTGCTTCAAGCAACAGCTCCCACAACGCCGACAGCAGCACGCCCCATATCAATGGCAATAGCTACGTTGAAAGCAACTGGGTAGGTAAACCCTCAAAGCCTCGTCCACATAACGCCAATAAAACGACTATGAACGATATGAAACGCCGCGTTGCGGGGATCCTACATTTCATATCGGCCACGCAAGTCGAAATGGCCGGTATTGAACCACCATCAACGACGAAATCATCCACGAGCACGAATACGCCACCGGACACTGGCAAAGACCTTCGAAACGGGAGTGATATCTCTGGCAAAGCTGTCAATGCGGCGTTGAAAGACCTGGAGGGTATCGACGAGGAGGCTTTTGCCGCCCTCAGCAGTGTCGAGATGATGGAGGTGCTGACGAGAAGGCTGATCAAATGGCAGGGGGAGTATGGCAAGCCTGGCGAGAGATGACGTCGTAGAGCTCACGCTGGTCATATAAGGCGTTATAATGAGTGGGATATGGCGGGTATGTAATAATGAGCGGCATGATCACGGCGTTAAGCGGACAAAAAGGGCGCAATTTTGGGCTCAATGCGAAAAGGATGAGAGTTATTGCTGGGCTGGAGAAATGGGAAGATACCTGGGTTCGTACAAGGCGTTCGATCTAGTTGCATGGTACGACGTAGACATGGAAAAGAATCTGAAACGTTAAACATTGAATTATGATATCGTGGTGTATTCGCATTGCAATGCAACAATAACAGACCGAGGTCTGTGACCCTCCCAAAGATATCAAACGCCCCCAAAAAATGCCTTGACTCGCAAACGCCGCAGGAGTCTACAGCCGCCCATATTTACAAAAAGCCCTTGCTGTCACTCAACATCCTATTCAACCCCTCTGCGTTCCCGCTGCTCCTTGCCCCATGGCCCTTGATGCTTCCGCCCCATTCGCTGCTCCCGGGCTTGCCGCGCTCCATTCTCAGACCCTTCCAACCTTCGAGCTCCCTCTCAAGCCTCAGTCCTTTCTCTCTTTCTTCTCGAAGATCTCGCTCGGCTCTCCTGGCCGCTAATTGAGACTTTGCTTCTTCTGCTTGCAGTTCGTCAATACTCTGCAGGAGCCTCTCTACTTTATCTCGGCCTTTAGCGACGTCCTCGGTCAATTGAGTGGCGATCTTGTCACGGCGAGCGAGTTGGGATTGAAGGTCACGAACTGTGCGGTCGACGTTGCGGACGGAACGTAGAGACGTCGCGTGAGCTGACTCTTGGCTCTCAAGTTGGTGCTCAAGCTATGGTAGAGAATTCGTCAGTTGGGGGTTTCCTAGCCTGGGAAGTAGGAAACTTTACCTCTTGCACTCTCCCATTCAGGAAACGCACGTCCTGGCTGGCGCTCGAGAAGCCCTTGGTCTCCAGATCGACGACTCGACCTTGAAGGTCTTTGACTGTCTTCTCCAAGGCTGCTTTCTCCTTGTGCAAAGTGACGTTCGTCTCTCGCTCGGCAACGACATCCTTCTGCATCTCAGTCGTCAGAGCGTCTGCTCTTCGCATCTTGCCGACAGCAGCTGCTGCAATATCCTCTTGTTGGGCTACTTGAGCCTTCAACTCAAGCAGCTCACGGTCCATACCGGCCGCATTCCGCATCGAGGGGCTTTCGCCGCGTGCGAGATCTTCGAGACGATCGCCAGCTTCTGTCAGACGGGTTTCGAGGCCCCGCTTCTCCTTCTGAAGCAAATCTCGTTCTGCTGCGGCGTCATCCATCGAAGTACGGAGGTTGCGGACTTGAGACAATAGGGAGACTATCTTGCTTTGAGCGTCATTGTGAGCATTCACTGCTTCTTCCCTCGAAGATGATAAGTCCTGGAGTGTCATCTCAAGCCTGGACTTCTCTTTGGCCCACGAAGAGCTATTGAGCACTTCGTCGTCCCATTTAGATCTCAACTCCTCCAGCTCGTCGCGAAGGCGAGTGTTGTCGGATCGAACGTGGATGACGTTCTCACGCTCGATCTCTAGTTCATTCGTCAGAGTAGAAAATTCGTTCTGATACTTCCTCCTTGTCTGCTCCATGGAGTTTTCTTTGTCTTCCACGTCCATGGCTCGCTGGCTTCGGTAATCTTCGAGTTCATGCTGCAGTCTCTTCTTCGCCTGGACGGCACCTTCAAGATCAGCAGCAAGATCCTCGACTTTTTCTTCGTAATGCTGGTTTTGTCGCTGTAGGTCTTCCACTAGGGTATCCATCTGCTTTCGCTCGGCCATGATGGTTGCATATTTATCCTCACTTTCTCGGGCCTGTGTCTTCGCGTGTTGTTCTGCCCGAGAAGCTTTCAGCACAGCAATCTCAGCTTGTTCCAGCTTACTGAAGTACTCATCAGCACGACGCTTGTAGAGGCTAAGGCTGGACGCTAGATCGGCTGCTCTGGAACTTTCAGCGTCGAGTCTGATCTGTAGATCCGAGAATTCTTGCAGCAATTGATTTCGAGAAGCGGCTTCGCGTTCGTTAGAAGCGGATACCTCTCGAAGTTCCGACCTAGCATCTCGGAGCTCTACCTCCAGAGACGCGCGTGCATGCTTGATGTTGTCAAAATGGGATTTAGCTTCGGCTAGGTCGGCTACAGTATTGTTGTAGACCTGTACCAAGGACTTCCGGGAGTCTTCCTGAGAGTTGATGAGATCGTATAGCTCTTCATGAGATTTGGCTTGTACATCTCGCAGGGACAATTCACCATCGTGAAGAGTCCTTTCCAATGATGAGACTTTCTTTGCGGAATCATCAAGCCTGTCGTGAAGCCTGCCGTTCTCCCGCTCGAGCTTCTGAAAACGCCTCGCAGATGGGCTATCTTCTTGCCACGGGTCTTTCTGAGGTGAGACCTTACTGAGCTGACTCTGCAAATGCCGCTTCTGCATTTCAGTCATTTGAAGTTGGTTTTGTACCATCTCGAGCTCAGCTGCGAGGTCCATCCGCTTGTTGTAAGCTATTGTGTCCACAGTGCGATCAGAACGTCCAGAATCGTTTGTATTGTCGCTCTTGTTTATATTACGGATTGGAGTAGAGGTATTTGAGTACGGCTTCAGGTCTGATACTTTGCGCAAGTGTTTCGGCGATTTTCTCGAATTGAGAGTGCTCTGGTCGAGCTCCTCGAGAAGCTGGCGCTTCGAAGATGAATGGCGAGCGTCCATATCTGATACTTCGCTGTCGAAACGCCGTCGGAGCTCTACCAGTTGGTTTTCAGCGCGGGTCCATTTCTCTCCAGTGACTCGTACAGCCTGTTGAGAAGCCTCCAGTTGTCCAACAAGTTCAGTATAATCCGGCAGCCGGGGAGCGACAGCCTCCCAGGAAGGAGTGATTTCCTTTGACTCCGGATCGAAAACCTTGTGCAGAAGTGTAAGCTGCTCTCGGGATTCTTCAACCTCCTTTGTTGCGCTATCAAGCATGGATTGCAATTTCCTGGTGTTGGCCTGAGCTTGGGTCTTGAGCTGCCTTTCGGCATCTAAGCTACGGTTCGCTTCAGCGAGTTGAATGTTGACGCTGGATGAGGATTTCTCAGCGTTGCGGCTAGCCTTGTGTTCTCGTTCAACCTCATGATTGAGATCTTCAAGAGACAGAGCAAGCTTCTCTTTTTGCTTCTCAAGCGATGTGATTGACAACTGAGCGTCGTTAAACTGTCGTGAAAGCCTCTTGTTCTCCTCGTCAAGCTTTGCTTTCTCCGAGTGGAGCTGACCCATTCTTGATCTCTGAGAGTCACCAGCCCTGGAATTCGATCTGGCAATGTCTAGGTTCTTCTGCTGGACCTTATTCAGCAAAGCACGATTGTCATTCTCTGAGGCCATTAGTCGGCCCTTGACAGTCACCAGCTCTCTCTCCAAGCGCTCTTTGTGTTGGTCATGCTGAAGACGGAAATTGTCTGAATCAGAGATCATCTTAGTCAGGGACTGTATTTGTTCTGCCAGACGGCGCCTCTCTGCCTCTATCTCGTCACATTGTGCAGTCTTGATGTCCAGATCCTTCCTGAGGGATGCTTGGCGCTCGTTTGCTTGTCTAGAAATATTCCGCTCCACTGCCGTTTCGGCCTGGATTCTTGACGACTCAGCTTCGAGGAAGCGCTCGCGCAATTTCTTGATTTCGGTCTGTAGTTCTTTACGACTCTTCTCCGCACTGGTACGGGCTTCCATAGCGCGGCGAAGGGTGTCTTGCTGCACGTAAAGCTCTTTTTCAATGATAATCTTCGACTCATTGAGGGTCTGGTACTCCTCCTTCAAAGTCGCTATCTTGTGGTCATTAAGCATCTGAACATCATCCTTGGCCTGCCGTTCGCGACTAAGCTCGGCCTGAACCTGGTATAGCTCCGCTTTGAGATCTTCGACCTGTTTGTTGAGCAGTTTGCGGCTGTTGCCAGCTTGTGCATCTTCGGACAATTTGGCTTCGAGGAATCTTTTGTTATCTGCTGCCTCCTTCTCAAGCTGTGCTTTCTGGGACCTGGAGGCGTCCATTTCCGCTTGTATCTCCCGAAGGCGACTCTGTATGCTGTCATGCCGAGAAGCAAACATGCTCCTCTCAGATTCCAGCGCCTTTCGTTCAGAATCATGCCTCTTTTGATCAGATTTCAGTATAGCGATCTCGCTTTCCTTGCGTCTCATCATATCTTCGTATCCGGTAGATGTAGACGAGAGCTCCTGTAACTGCTGTCGGATCTGGCGATTATCGTCCAAGAGATCTTTCACTTGCTTTCGTGAGAGGTGTAAGTCTTTTGTGGTTGTGGCGAGCTTGACATCGAGATCTTGGTCTGTCTTGAGCAGCTTGCTCTCGAGTTCAGACACTTTACGTTCTTGCAAGTGCAATTGACTCTCAAGCATCTTGTTGTCTCTGGTCAGACCTTCGTGCCTATTGTCCCTCTCAGACCGGATTCGCTCATTTTCTCTAATTCGATTGTCCAAGTCGGAGATCTGGTCCGAAAGCTCATTCTTCTCAAACTCCAGTCTGGTGATGATCTGGCCGGCCTGTTCTAACTGGCCTCGCCATTTGTTGGCTTGGTCCTCTGCTTTTTTCTTGGCATCGACGAGGTCGTCGAGTTGATCTTCAAGAGATTCCTGATCTTCTATCGCACCAGCCAGTTTCTCCGTCAGCTCAGCCTCCCGCTGCTGCAATCGCTTGAAGATCTCTTCTTTGTCTAGCGCGAGTGAGCGTTCGCTTTCTAGAGTTTGTTGGATGCGTTGGACCTCGGTATCTGCTCGTCTCCTGTCGTCCTCAATCCTTGTGCGGTCATTACTTTCTTGTTGCATCTTGAGCTCGAGTTTTTGAATCAGTTCATCGCGCTTCTTTACTTCCCCAGCAGTCCTACTAGCACCAAGCAAAGGCTTCATTCGAACAAACAACCTCCACCACGGGTTGTTACAGAGATCTATGTAGACTGCAAAGTTGTGTTGGATGATTCGGGTAGCCTCTGCTCGGTAGAGGCGCTTGTTTGCAATTCTTCGTTGGGTGAAGCCGCGTGCGATGGACTGGAACCTAGACATGATATCTCTGATGAGTGCGTCACGCTGTTCTTCGAGCTCTGCCAACAGGCCTGCTCTGAAAAATACTTTTGTTATTCCTACTCGGTAAAGTGCCTTGTCAAGGTCCAACTTTTGGAGCATTATCTGGGCCGCTATTTGACCTTCGAGGTAGCTTTTGGGCATGTTGCGGCAGAGGACTTCGTATCGTTGTCGGAATTCTGAAAAGGGCAATCTATTCGGAAACCCGGTTCTAGCAATTCGAATGCCCTCAAGTACACCGTTGCAACGAAGTTGATCCAGAACAAGGGACGCGCTGAATTGCTTCGGCCTCTTTTTGTGATTGGGTAAAATGCAGCGCACGAAACGTGGGCGTGTCGAGTGAAGCTGGCTCATCAAACTTGATAGTTGCTCCTTATGCCGTTGTGCCACAGTCCTGAATAGACCTTTCTTGACACGACTTCTTGTCGCCCCAGTATCGTCATCCGGGTCGGCACAGTCCGCGAAAAGCGATGAGGTATGCTTATCACTTGACGAAGCAAGAAGCCTGGTAATGTTGTCGTTCAGGGGGTCTTTGTTCTTCTCAAGCCATCCGGTTGTCGAATATTCCACCTCGGCTGCGTAATGAGTCAAGATAAACCCTTGTGATAACCGGGATGGTCGATACTTTGGCGTCTTTCGCTCCCACAACGAGTGCATTTTCTCCGTGAAGGACTTGTCGGTAGCTTTTGGCATAACAGAGTCTTCGTCTAGGCAGGAGAAGATTCCTATCGGGTTTGGGAGCTCGATCAAGTCAATTGTAGGTTGAAGATCCTTCCCGAAGTCTATGAACTTCCATTCTATCTGCTCTCGGGCGTACTCTTCCTGTTCGAGGACGAACATGTGGTGATTGAAGAATTGCTGAAGCTTCTCATTGGTGTAATTAATGCATAGTTGCTCGAAATTGTTCTCCTCGAATATTTCGAAGCCAGCAATATCCAGAACTCCGATAAAGTGTGAATCATCGAGGCCCATCCCCGTCCGGTCAAGTTGGCGATTGATCCGTGACACAAGATCGCCGAACGCTCGTTCGTAGATACCTTTCGACAAAGCATCTAATGACGAGCGGACCTGCTCCGGAGTCTGGACCTTTTCTACCCACTCTCTGCCAGCCTTGACTTTGGGATGGAGTAAGCCATTGATAAATGAGTCAACGGGGATTCCTAGCAAACGACAGGCCTTCTCTGCTTGCGCGTAAGCATCTGCGGTTAAAGTGGCTTGGTCAGCTCGCATGCTCTCCTTCATCACTGTGACATTGCCCAGCAGCAACACTGCAGCCACAGTGCGCAGGACGGAAGTCTGCTCCTTGTCCGAGAACCCCATTATATGAAAAGCCTCGAGCAAAGAATTCCACTCGTCGTTGTCGGAGACTCCAGCAATAACGTCGTTACCGCCTCTCGTATACACGAAGTCCTCCACGCCTAGATTAGTGAGCATGAACTCTTCCTTCACCCGTCGATCGGCTCCTCGAAGCAATTGGTAGAAGATGTGATAATTCCTCTCGCTAGAGTTGATTTTGACGACTCGCGACTTTTCCAACAGGTACCAGTCAATGAAAGCTCCGGCAATCTGGCCAGATCGCGAGAACTCGATACGGATGAATTTTCCAAACCTCGAAGAGTTATTGTTGCGTACTGTTTGTGCGTTTCCGAAAGCCTCGAGTATCGGATTGGCCCGTAGAATCTGCTGCGAGAGATTCGAGAAGTTCCGTCCTCCGGGTTTTGCAGCTGGCGAGTCTGACGTTGCCACCGCGGCGAGGTATTGGATTACTTTCTTGGTGTTTTCGGTTTTACCAGCGCCTGATTCTCCAGTCACCAATATACTCTGATTTTCACCCTCCTCGACCAGGTTTCGAAATGCTTCATCTGCCATCGCGTAGATGTGAGGCTTCGTATCTTCCCTGCTATGCCCCTTGTACATTCTCATGTACTCATTGGTGTAGATGGGCAGAGGACAATATGGATTGACCGTGACCAAGAATAGGCCAGAATAGGTATAGATCAAATCTGCTTGGTATCTCATGTGCAAATTGTGGACCACAGAAGCCTCGTTGAGGTGGGTGAGCTCAGCCATGTCATCTGCCTTATCGAATTTGGCGGGATTGACTTTGTCGACGCTCTCAGAGTCGGCCTCTCTTTGACTTCCATCGTCACACTGCACAAGCAACCGGCCTCCTCCAAGCTCTTCAACAACCCAACCCTTCATGAATGCTGATTGGGGATCCCGTAGCCAAACATATCTCTTGCCGGAAAAGTCGTTTTCGCCTTCAATACCTCCAACTTTATCGCCAGCTCTTTGCGATTCTTCCGTCTTGATGAACTTTGGTGCAAACGTATTTGACGATTGTTGACTTTTTCTGTTTGAATTTGCTCTTGGTCTTGTAGGCTGTAAAGGCGCATACTCTGATCCACAGAGTGGCGAGAAGGATTGGTTGCGACTGTGCGCTGCCGGATTCGTGCCCGACGGCGATGTGAAGATGGATGATTTGGGCCTTGTAGGTGGGGCTGTTGGGCCAGGAGAGGGTGAAGGCGATCCCCTGTCGAAGGGGTTGTTGCGCCATCGGGCGCCGCCAGAAGCTGCTGTCGACATGCTTCTAGCCTTGTCTTGAGTACTCGTGGGAAGGATAATTATTCAGCCGCGGCCATAACAATGAGTCTAAGGAGAGAAAAAAGCATTAATCACCAAGTAATGCGAATGAACAGCATGAGCAAAGCTACGGCATCTGCATAAAGGTTCCAGACGTGGCAGTAAGGTGTTACCGACGTTGTAGCTCGATACTGGTGAAAATCGAGGAAAGTAAACAAACTAGCATCGAGAACGCGCTTGGCGATACTAGCTCGGCGCTGATCGGGCCGAGACATCCTCCTCGAAAATCGAAATCTCCATCAACGGAAAGCGCGATCTTCATTAAACAGTGGTATCGCAATATTCCACGCTGTGTTGTATAGTCTGGACTTTGTCGCTCATTTCTACCTCCTACATTCACTGGATCCACTGCCCTCTTGATAGGGTCAGTCTCGACATTGCGCAGTGGAAGTTATCATCCCTCTCCTTGAGCTGTAGATTACTTCCCTTCTCCCTTTTCACAATGCGCTGCTCTTCACAATCTCCTACGTGTGTTGAATCGGTCTGTAAAGACCTCGCAACTAATCGCCAGTAAAATCAACACCTGGAACACAACATACTACAACAGGCGTCAGAGCATAATGTCGAACTACCCTCCACCTCCATATGGAGCGCTGGCGCCGCAAGTTGGTAGCTACAATTCTGGCATGGCTCAGCAGTCATACCAGCAGCAGAATTTAAGTCCATACTATTATGGGCCAAGCCAACCGAACGGCGTGTCACCAGCGCCCCATGCGAACGCGCATTCATTTCAAGTGAATGCTCAAGATGTCAGAGCATCATTACCTAGTAATGGAGTGAATCATGGGCCTACATTTGCGAAATACGAGCAAGCGCCATACAACACGCTTCCTCCCCCGCCATACCCACCTGTATCAATACCTTACGGGGCGCCTTCATATGCCCCTCATTGTTCCAGTCAGCCTCTCCAAAGTCTGCATACTGCGTCCGCTCACCCATTTCCACCATCACATCTTTTGCATTCACAACAATCTACAAATGACAACCCGGCAGTAGCCAAGCCGTTGTCTCCTCCTCAACCTGAGCTGGAAGACGGTGAAGTGGACGACACAGAGCCAGATAAGACTGTGAATCGGCAGGAAGCTGCAAGCATGGGTTCGATATTTTCTCGGTCGCCAGGAGGCGAGCAAAATGAGAGTGAAGGCTCCATAATTGCAGCGACTCATAGCAATCAAGTCACTCAACCTTCCCGGCTGACTCAAGGTATCTTTTCCCCACCTCTCTCCTGCGAGGCAGTCCATACTAATAGCTTCTCATCTCAGACTCACGTAGTGAACCAAAGGGGTATATCGCCATCTCCTCACCCCAACCTCAGCGACCGCCAATGCGAAACGGAATCTTCGACCTTTCACACGATTCACCATCGTCTCAGCTGAAGGATGATTTATCCAAATCACAGTTTTTTGAGATGAGCATCAAAGCAAGATCCGAGGAACCAGCTGTGTTGATAAACGGGAAATCGCAGGAAGCGAGGCAGGCATTGCATGATCTGCATTTAAAGGGATACGACTTCAATCAAATCGTCGAGAAGGGCCTACATCCTGATATACTCAAGGAACTTTATACTATGATCGGCATAGCTGTTACTCCGTCGCCCTTCGTGCAGCCGCAGCAGGTCATAGGTCCGGCTGTCGAAAACACAACAATGACGGATACCTCAGAAGTGGTGGCCTCGAAGAACGTTAACGCTCAACAACCACAACAGATTAAAGAGGCCTCGTCCGCTGTAAACACATCGAGTAACGACAAGCCCTTTCTGCAGAGCAAAGACACAAGTTACCTCAACAGCCTTACTCCCGTGACCACAGCTAAAGACAATAAGCCTTCCCACAGTATACATAAGTCAATCAAAGGTGTTTCGGGGAAGACTCAGGCCACAAAAGCTAGCGATTCTAAAGTAGTAGACCGGAAAGAGTATATTGCCCGAATGTTAGCAGCTAAGACTGGCAAGCCGGCTCTCATCGCCTCCGGAGCTCCAAAGCCAATCACTATTACAGATACAGACTCCCCTGTTCAGACCAAGACCTCGCTTGCACCTTCAAGTATCAAAACTCCTACTGTCCAACAGGCCGCGCAATCCACCACAGACGTGGGAACCGATACCCCGAGACAAACCAATAAAGAAGATTTTGATGTCGGAGTGAAAAGGAAGGCTCAGACAGATCTAGCGCGACAGAAAATCGAGGCCTTGAAAGTTCGCGAGAGCAAGCAACAAGAGGCTCGAATAGCAGCAGCAAGCAGCGAGTCCGATCACCAAAGCAGACAGCCTCTATCTGCACATCAAACACAGAGCCTCTTCGATAGTCCTGTGACGGCACCTCGGCCAACGGTACCAAGTCGTCAAGGCTCTTATTTTTCCCCAACGAGTCAGAAGCCACCTTTCAGCATTCCCGGGTTGTTCATGACATCCGATACTTTAGAGTCTGCCAAACCCTCACAGCAGATGGAAAGCCAAACCTTTGCGTCTTCACAGCAGAGAGCTAATCCAACGCCTCCTCGCGGAGCGCCACAAGCAAACCACTCCAGCAATACACATTCTCCAAACCTCACGTCGACCATGGTAGAGCCTTTTCCTTTGCCTGGCTATATGATTGATTCAGGAACATCGACTCTACCGTCTGTCCGTGGGACGCCAACCATAACCCATCGCAAGCGCCAAAAAGCTGCCGACTTCATAGATTCACCATCCACCCGGGTCAAGAGGCCTTTGGGTGAACAGGAACACAGCAGCGTTATCATAGACATAAGCGAGGATGAAGCTGATAGTCTCGCGGGAAAAAGTCTAGACATTGACATCGACGATGGACGAAATGGCTTACCCTCGCAGCTTCCCAGCAGTGATTTGACAAACGAGAAGCAGAAATCTTTCAGGGATCTCCCTCCACTGACTGAACTTCCAAGTCGCAAGAAAGCTGCACTCATGACGCCTCCTGCTGCACAAGTACCGGGCCCGGCCAAAGACCCCGAAGGCCTCAAATCCAAAGAGATGGCAATTGAGGAGATGAACCGCAAAATCAAAGAAATTGAGCAACGGATTGCCGCAAAGAGAACTATCAGCCGTGCTCAAACACCTGGGGCTTCTGGCAGCGCAGCAGTCTCATCACCCGTCAGACAGTCTTTACACGAAGTCGGCGATCAGCCGAATGCTATGACAGGCGTTTCAAGACCCATAGGTCAGCCGACGAGTCCTACCACGGCCAAACAGCCATTTCTTGCTATCGTTAACATCACAGAGTCAGCTAGCGAGGAACAGCTAATTGCCCAGCAACGACTGCAAGAGGCGGAGCTTGCAAAGGCCGAGGCTGAGCGCTCGCTGGCTGCGGATGCTGTTCGCGCCTTAGAAGAAAGTCAACGAGAAGAGGAAGAGACATCCGAGGATCTGAAACGACACAAGCATAAATGGCTTCACAAAGGACAGCAGCGGCAGGAGGAACTTCAGCATGGACTACAAGAAGCAGAGAAGCTACGGCTCAATGAAGAACACGGTAAGCAAGCTCAAGACGAAGGAAGTGAGATTCAAGAAGCAGATGTTAGACTTCAAGTTCAACAGCAGCAGACGCTTAAGGAAGACGAACAACGACGACTGCAAGAAGAGCAAAGGCGGCTGCGGAAGACCGAGATCGAGACTGATCTGCCAATCATTGACGCCACAGTCGAGAGGACCCGAGCGAAAATTGAAAAATTGAGGAATGACATGGTAGATCTGGGGAAGGAGCTCCAGAAGGGAGTGGAAGACAGGAAATTCTTGACGGAGGAGCTCTATCGTCTGTCGCAGACTACAGCGACGCTAGAGATGCCTGTAGGGCCACTGCCGCCGGCCTTGAACGTCCCTGCACCACAATCTTCAACGAGTGGGGAAATCACGCAAGGTAAGTGAGCCCATTGATTATAGCCATTCAAACGATCAGATAAGCAACGGAAGTAATTGATTTGTCAGACCCATCGAAAGCTTCAGCACCTGCAGAGAATATATCTGGGCTTGTTTTTGAACAAACCTCGGGAGCAACACTTGTGGACCAAGAACCACCGGCTATTACGCAGCCAGTCTCGGCGCCGCTCCCTCATTTACGAACCGTCGAAGAGACTTTGTCGAACGGAGAGCTTGAGGAAGACATCATGGATATCTCACGCAGTGACATTGACGAGGGTGAGATTACAGAATCTAGCCCAGAAGCCGCTGCTGAAGCCCAGGGGGACTTGAGTATGATTGATGACGAGGAGAGCTATGAGCCACCCAGCGACATTGGCGCGAATCAACAAATGCTTGATCAAATCCAATCAAACGACAAATCTGAGGAGGTCGATCTCGCCATGGCAGATGTCGAACCTATCGGTAACTCAAGTCCTAGGAACGTATCAGAAGTGCCTCATGGCGTCGAGGAAATATTCAAAGACGCTAGTGTGCAGCACGAAGAGCAATCCTCCCATCATAGTCGATCCTTGGCTGATGCTAGCGACTGTGACGATTATGAACCGCCTGAGCCGTCATCCTTTGCGGAAGAGACAGCGATGCCACATCCGATACCAGACCATGATTCCGAGGCTTCCTTCTCTCCTCTTGAGGCTGAACCAAATGATACCGCTGCGTCTATTCAGTCAATCTCACAGCTTGGTCCTCCCTTTGATGGTAAAGAAGAGACTGCCGCAGCCAATTCATCAGAGGTATGATGGTAAGGTTGTCTGCCCGTCTAATGCCTACTGACATTCTGACAGGGTATAGCCCATCCATCGTTTCGCCAGATCGGGCAATTCACCCCTTATGAGAGTCCTCTGAAACAGTTCAAGGCATTTCGTTACCATCCAAAGTATCTCAACGAAGTCTCACAAGGTTTCCGATCATTGACTTATAGTAACGCTATCAATCCAGAAACTCCAATCTGCCTTTATGAACTAGGCGGTACATGCAACGTATGTTACTCATTCACAGTCACTCCTTTCCCCATTCGTCGCATATTTTGAGTTGTAGGAAACGTCTTGCAACTCTACTTGCGCCCTGAAAGAGCATTACTGACAGTGTAATTACATAGGATGATTCCTGCCAGAGTCAGCACATCAAGAATATGGGTTTGAGTGGTGCGTTGTCTGAAGTTTGATGGCCCGGAATTCCCGGTGCATTTCGGCAATCTATTTCACTATTGTCCTTTCTCTTATCGCATGCAACGAAAGTCCCCAAGCTGACCTAGGTCCCTAACCATCATAGACGAAAAGATACTCGTCGACTTGGGGGCCACACCCAACGGATTATCCCCAGAAGATGCCGAGGCTTTCACCAACGGCTTGAGAGGACTTATCCACGATATTCGCAGTAGAAAGATCAGAGACGTAAATGTTGTCGCCCAGGAGATTTCAAACCACCGCGCCAAGTTCCTTGGAGACCCTTCCAAGGTCTTATCCTTGTAAAGCAAAAGTGTAAGGCGTTGTGTAAGTGGACAGTGACCGAATTCTCCAACTTTAGAGGCATTGATGTGTCGCGGGCATCGCCTGCATCGGCAGTGCCCTGTCACGTCTTACGCCACCTTCTGGCATGTTGTTGGCACTATCGACTATTGCAAGAGATACAAACCCCCTGGTGTCATCTAGTTTTATCAGCTTCTTTCCTTTGTGTACATTCGGCATAGTATGGAACGGCGTAGGAAGCATCGAAAGATACCCAACTTGCTTGTCGAATAACCAGGCGTTTGGTACGAAAGAGAAAGAACCTGACGGTAATGGGATTGGGGAAGAGTCCGCAGGCATGGCCTAATATCGCTGCTTCGAGTTGCTGACACTGGCTCTATCTGACGGGCGAAGAAAAGAAAAGAAAAGCGGGGAAATCTGCAGGGAGATACTTCAGATACATTGCTGGAACTCTCATAGACCGAGCTCTCAGCATAATCAGTAATCATAATACGATCCATTATTCTATCAGAATAACACTCCAGACTTAAAGACGCAAATTCTCCTTTCCAATGATTGCGTGCTTGATACACTATTGACTACTCAATTCGACAAGGAGGGATGTAGGCAGTATGCTCTACCAGTTTAGTAACAAGAGTCTGGTTCTAATTACCATTCCCAGCTCCATTACAATTTATCAAGGGACACGACGACGAAGGAATGACCATTCAGGATTTCAAACAGGTTGATATAATCTATGTAGATTAGATGTACTGATATTACGCGCATATCTTTCAGCATGTCTATCTATGAATCAACGACCTGAATCATCCACAATCAAAGCCAAGCTCTCAAATATCCTCCACGGGTTCATTAGAAATGAAATAAATCCCCGTAGCAGTATTATTCGTCGAATTCGTCATCACCGTCTTCCCCACCTTCAACGCCCCATTCTCCACCACGCCTCCCCCGGGACTGGGATCCCTCTGCAACGCATTAGCCCCACTCAACACCGTAAAGTTCGCCAAGCTGATCTCATTCGCGTTGCGATTGACAATCGTCGGCATCCCGAAATAGCTCGCATTGACCGACTCGTGGCTGATGTGCAGCTCGAAGTATCCGCGGTAGTAGAGCTCTGACCACTGCAGTTCGCGGTTGGATCGGACGAGGTAGTTGCTGGCGTTGTTTGCGGCGGCGATGGAGATGTTCTGGCCTGCGGGACTGGGGCTGGAGATGGCGGTGCCGGCGAATTCGACGCCGATGCTGCCGGCGCCGGTGGTTGGGTCGTAGGGGTGGTTGTCGAGCCAGATCAGGTCGCTGACCCAGTTGGCGTGGGAGTCGCCGGCGATGACGATGTTGTTGCCGATGTTGTTTTCGTAGAGTGTTTGGAAGGTGCGGTTGCGGTTGGCTTGATAGCCATCCCAGGCGTCGTAGTCGAGGGGGTTGGCGTTACCGTAGGCAATGGACTCGTTGAGACGTGAGAAGACGGTTTGGGAGCCGATTACTCGCCAGGTAGCTGCACGCTTGGCTGAGGAGATGAGCTGGGAGTAGAACCAATTCTCTTGACGACTACCCATCATGGAACGGCCGGCATCGTTCGAAATTTCGTGCACGTACTGCGTATTCCAGTACAAATCCGTAATCGACCTATCGTATTGTCGAGTGTCGAGCATGATGAGGTCGATTAGTGTGCCAATAGAGAAGCTTCGCCAGATACGCAGGTTGTCGTCCATCTCCACTTGCCGAATTGGCATCCATTCAAAGTAAGCGCGAACTGCGTTCATCTTTCGCTGGTCGACACTGACTCCACCGTCCATGATGAAAGAGGCTTCAGTATTGTTGAGCTCGGAAGATCCGTCACGATACGTATTGTCAGCCACTTCATGGTCGTCCCAGACGGGAATCCACGGGAAGGTCTGATGGCTGAGCAGCAGATCGAGATCCGTGCGGTAAGTTGCGATTCGCTTTCGATACTAGACGAACTTCGAGTCAATATTACTCTTTTTAAACCGAGAATCAAGTCGTGAGGCACGTCTACGAAGCAAAATGCTCTTGATGCATGTTTTGTGGCTCAGAAAACAATACAAGAAGGGATAAAAGAACCCCGAAAGATAACGTACGTCGTAAAGGGTAAAAATTGTTCGATCCGGCAACGGAATGCGCCCAATGCTTTGACCATAACCATAATCGCCATTCTTATACTCATAAATGTAGTCACCAAGAAAAAGCACATAGTCTACCGAGTCCTTGCGAGCTGAATTGCCAAAGGCGTTGAAGAATCCGAAGGGGAAGTTGCTGCACGAGTAGACAGCAAGGCCAATCTTCGTGACAAGGTCATTGGGAGCGGGTGTAGTCTTGGTGCGGCCAATGGGACTTGTGACGTCTGAATTGCAGACGTTGAATTGGTAATAGTATCTTGTGTAAGGGCTGAGGTTCTGGGCTTCGATCTAATCCAATCAGCACTCGGAACCTGGTGGACTGAAGACGGGGATGGGATACCTTCAATGTATAATCCACGTCAGAGCTGGTATAGGCCATACCGGAGTCTTTAATATTGGTGAAGGCATTGTCAGTGGCGACCTTGTATTGAATACAGACTGGAGCGGTGGAGGCTGGGCCCGTATCAGTCTGGTTGTATATGGGTACTGGATTGTATAAGGGCATGTAGCCTGAAACTGTCGAATTGTCGTTGACATCATCTTGCATTGGGGCACATCTTGTCCATATAATCACCGAGTTGGGATATGGATCTCCTGAAGCCACTCCATGGGTAAAATTTAATCCTGTGGCATTTTGAGGCGGTGCTCCGGCGTTGCGCTTGTTGACTTTAGGAATGGAAATGCCTAAGCTGGGATGATTATGAGACGGGCTCCGGTAATTGATGTTGGAGGCATAGCTTGCGGCGGCGACGCCTGCGAAAGCAATGGCTGTCAAAAGTTGAAGCATGACGGCTTTGCAGCTTGATCTTAAGCCTTACTCTACCACTTTCTCCTCTCATTGTCTACATACATTCGCAATCATCCATCTTATACTCGTACCACGTTCCTTCGGCAGACCTCGCCCCACATTATCATGCCACACAAGGCCGGAAAATGAAACGAAGGTCCAATGAGAAGACCTCGTCGTCCCATGTCCCACGATCGAGCTGCAGGCAGCTTCTCCATTTGTCTTACTACTCCATCTGGATACCTACTTTACATCACGCAAGAAACACGTGCCGACCGTTGGTTCTTTGTATTGGATCCCACCGCCGTCAAAGCGAGCGGGGAAAGCGGACTCGACCGAAGCCTGCATACCGTTCTCTTGGCGCCGACACTCGAACCTCAATGCGGATATTCAGATTCACTTACACATTGTCAGGGATTGGCTTTTAGTGTTCGGGTAAAAGCCGAGTGGAATGACAAGGTAAAGTAGTTATAAGAGCCAAATAGCGAACGGGCATAAGATGCCTCGATGCCAAACCTTGGGGCGCGCTAGGCCCATCCTGGCCTAGCCCCAGCCGCTGGGCAAATGCCAGCGCTAGATATCAACTCGGCATAAAAATTAATCAGATATACGAATGTAACTATGCAGCGTATGTAGGTACGTCGCAAAGGTAGGGTATCTATTCCATACACCGTGTATGGCTCCTGATATATACAACTCTACTTGTACATACCGGCCTGATTGATATATAGAAGATATAGGGATGCATAGGCCAATAACCTCTTTATGCCCAACTTTTGACGCCCCGATACTCGCCCATCGCTATAAATTACAAGCTGTTCTGACAAGGATCCATTAATCCTCCGCACTTCTGCCATGAATTTGGCAACGCTGATCTATCGTGCATGCATCCCAGGTCGAAGTCCCTGTAGAATGGGATAGGCGTCATCACACGGCACGTTCATACTGTGTACGTGATGGAAATTCAAGATGAGTATGCGGCGGAATCTGGGGCTCCTCCGTCACGCTCCACCCTATAGTCTTCCTAATAATCTTCGACTGGCTCGTTTGGCTATCGTTATCCGAGTCGAGGCTTTGGCCCTTTGTCGAGACAGCAGCAGTCTGTTTGTTGAGCATCGAATCTCCCAGCATCTTTACCCCCGAGAACCCCAGGTTGTCCATGCGAACGTTACCAAGCTGGGAGTGACTAGGTTTCGATGAAGGCTTGGAGAAATTCCCGTATTTCATGTACTCTTTGGTGGACCGATTTCCATATCCGAAGACATGGCCGCGAGAAGGCGCTCCTCCGTCTACGCGGATCATTCCCGTTTCGAGGGCTCCCATGAAGGGCTTGAGGTAAGGTATACAGGCAGCGATAAGGGACAAGGCTTGGACAATCGAAGTGAGAAGGGCGACGGTCCAGAGATCAAAGGTCAGGTCCTGTGAGCTGGCGGTTCTGCTCCGGAGGAAACAGATCTGCACAATGGTGGCTGCTATCACGCTGCGATATGAGTCAGCAAGACGTTCATAACTGGTACCTCCAGATGGATAACTGAAGCACACTCACAACACACGAGCGGTAAAGCAGCCAATGATAATGTATTTTCGGGTCGCCTTCATCTGAAGTCTCGAGAGAATCAACCAAGGTAGAACGATCAAGGCCGAGTCCGTGAGGATGTTGATGATATGAGCATATGTCCAGAACCCAGCTGTGTCGATGCATTGGCCTTCAACGAATTGCCAGGGATGTGGTAAATGGCATTGGAATCCAATAATAAAGAAACACGAGACCATCCAGACACAGACGAATGCGCCGAGGGCTAATATGATGGTCCTGTGCAGTTGTACAGGAGTAAGGCTGGTCAGGTGAAGACAGATGGAGATCTTGATCGCCGTCAAGGCTCCAATATACAAGAATCCGGAGGCGTAGGTAGTCTGCACGAGGTCAGCTTTGTCTGGACATGCGAACGAGATTCGCGAGGACCACTTCTCGAACCTTTTGAAACTGCGCCAACCTGCCAGGCGAGACCGAGTCAATATGCTCCCCCAGACCATGGGACGCCTGCAGAGAAGTGGTGATGGACTGCCCTATGGCCAGAAACTGAGGGACTACAATCAGCAAAACCTCTCTTGATGTATCTCATAGAAAATTTCATGCCATTGCCACTACTATCGATACATCGTCTAGGCGTACTTGTCGGACAACAGCGAACCTAGTTGCAACACGCGCGAGCACGGAAAGAAAAGCAGTGACGACGAGAAACCAGGTGATAACGCTGACAAGCGGACCATGATTCTCCGATGTTTCCCAGTGAGGAGCATTCGTAGCTGTCAGATTGGAGATGGTGCTCATGATGTGGAGTACTGTTGTGAGCCAAATTTCTGATGGCGAAGAAAGACCGTCTCAGAGTCTTCTGCGGTTATCGGGGTGATGTGGTGACAGCAGGGAAAGTTCTTGGCAGGAGCATCCCAGCTAGTTTGAGGAAGCTTATGCAGGTTCTTTGAAAGTCGATCAGCCACATGTCTTGAACCTCAGCCAGGATGAAATTGAAAGCCGACGACTTGATTAATCCTTGATAAATTCTCTGCCCACAAAAAAAAGTTCTGCTGAGAGCCTGATGGGCGTAGGCCCAGCGGACAGACGGTTAGCTGGCACGGCTGGTAGGAGTATGGCCGCCTCGGCCCCTCGTAGTGTTGGCGCTATTGGCGTGCTTTTAGAGGAAAGTAGTAAGATTACGTGATGGACTCTGATTCGATGAGAGCTCTCACGCACATCTTTATCTGCTCTCAAAGGTTTCAAGCCTCTAAGTGTATGAGATCCCATATCCCCGCAAACCATGCTGACGCCAGCACGGGGACCCGGTTCCGTGATACTGGTCCGACTAGCGTGAACCTCCACCCGAGGCTTGGCATAGCAGATTACGTCCAGATTTGGACACCTGCCGATGCGGTAATACTCCATACCCCTTACTCTCTACATTCATATGCTCAGACTTGTTCTGCAAACACTCCAAGGTAAAAGACCACCTTGAATATTTGACATAGTCGATGGAGGTTGCTTGTGAGATAGCGATGGATGCACATAGTTTACTTTATAGGTCCTTGAAGTTTGACTGAAAAGACACCACCACACCAGCACTAGCTTACAGTATAATACCACTATCCAACCCCGTTTCTGTTCTAGAGCCTCTAGTCCACAGCCATGCCTTGCCGTCCTGCATGAGATCGACGCCTACTCCACGCGACGTAGGAGATATTTCGAACTACGACAGTACCTATTACCAATTGCTTTTTGCCCACGATGGCCCTCAATCTGTGCTCTTGAAAATTCTTTCTTCATCGCAGTCGCTGTCATCCCCACCAAGGCCTGCTGTTCTCTCTGGCGCTTCGGAATTCTTCGTCACCAGCTTCGATTGTTGGACTTTGCACAAGTGGCTACCCAATTCGATCTGAACACCGACCATGGCAACCATGAGCCATACACACGAGCTGCAGTCGATGGGGAAGTCTCCCCATCATTCCGAGCTCGAAGCTTCGCCGAAAAAGGAGCGCGACGCACAGGTGCTTGCTCGCCTAGGGAAGAAGTCCGTCCTAGAGGTATGGCAATGGCAAACACCACCAGCTTAGAGAGCTCAAGCTGACCGGTCTAAGCGTCGTTTCGGCTTCATATCGATTTGCGGATTCACCTGTACAATTCTAGTCACCTGGGAAGGAAGTTTGATGTGACCTTTTCCAAATGTTCTCCTTTCCAATCGCCGCTGACCAGTGTCCAGCTTGTTCACTACCGGTTTGACGAAGTACGCCACGCTGAAAATTCAATGTCATCTCTAGTTTGAGCTGACACGACCCTGCCCACAGTGGAGGCTCTGCAGGCCTCGTTTACGGCTACCTCTTTGTTTGGCTCGGTACCATTGCTGTCTTTACTACCATGGCTGAATTGGCATCTATGTAAGTGCTACGCACACCTCAAGCTTTTCTCCAAAGACTAAGCAGAAGATCTAGGGCTCCTACAGCAGGCGGCCAGTACCACTGGATCGCGCAGCTAGCTCCTCCCTCGATTCGAACTTTTATGAGCTACATTATGGGTAGAAACATTAGTACAATCTGGGACTGAGGACTTTCGTTGACAAGAATAGGCTGGTTGGTAATCTGCGGTTGGATGGCAATTCTAGCAGGGAACGGTTATCTCTGCGGTACCCAAATTGAAGCCGTGATCCAATTGAACAACCCCTCATATGTCCCGCAACGGTGGGAAGGAACGCTTCTGTTCTGGGCGACCGTGCTCGTGGCTGTCTTGATCAATACCGTCGTCGGTCAATTGCTGCCTCCGATTGAGGCGCTGATGTTGGTTGTTCATGTGCTCGGATTTTTTGCTGTGCTGATCCCACTGGTCTACGTACGTCTCCTTCCCTTGCAAGGTTTTCGACAAGGAGAGTTGAATTATTGCAGATGGCGCCTCAAAAAGCTTCTGCCCATGATGTTTTTACGGTCTTCTCCAATGGCGGGGCATGGCCAACTCAAGGCTTGTCCTTCTTCATTGGTCTAATTGGGTCGGTCTTTTCAATGTTTGGTAAGCTTTCAATACTACGTGGGTGGACCTCACAGGGCAAACAAGCTAATGGCTGCATAGGATGTGATGCCGCGGTTCATGTAAGTAATCTTTCCAAAACCAAGACATCCCCTCCTGACAACGTCGGAAGATGGCAGAGGAGGTCACAAACGCCGACATCACCGTGCCATGGTCGATGCTTTTAACCACCTTACTCAATGGCGCCTTTGGATTCGGCATCGTTATTGCTGTCCTATTCGTTACAGTCGACATTGAAACGGTGCTCCAAAGCCCAACCGGAGTGCTTGGGTTTCCGTACATGCAGATCTTTTACCAATCCACTGGCTCGAAAGCAGGAGCTAACGCAATGATTGCCATCCTCCTCCTAATGACCGTATGCGGGACTATTGCTTCTCTAGCCACATCTTCTCGTTTGATATGGGCTTTCGCTCGTGATCGCGGCCTTCCTTTCTCCCGTCACGTGAGCAAGGTTGGTTCACCCCTGATCCCATACGTCTAAGCAAGTCAATTAAGCAATGATGTCAACAGGTTCAAGTCGGGAGTTCAATTCCAATATATGCCGTTATTATTGCCTCCAGCGTCGCCTGTTTGATCGGCTTGATCAATCTTGGTTCCTCCGCTGCCTTCAACGACGTTATATCACTCAGCGTCAGCAGTCTATACGCATCCTACGTCATCACCGAAAGTTTCCTGTTCTACCGCCGTGTCACAGGTGGGATAAAATCAAGGAATGACATTAATGATACTAGTGAGCCTGGCCAACTCGTTTGGGGCCCGTTCCATCTTCCTGGAATATTTGGCATCGCGGTCAACCTCTTTGCCGTGTGCTTCGGTATCATCATCTTCTTCTTCAGCTTCTTCCCCACCGCTACCCCGGTCAAGGCTGCGAGCATGAATTATAGCGTTCTGATGACGGGATCTGTTGTCTTGTTTGCTGTTTTCTATTATATCGTCTGGGCTAAGAAAGAGTATAAGGGGCCAATTGTTGAGGTTACCCCTTATGGGATGGAAGAGACAAGTTAGAGATCTACCGTGTGGATAAGAGCGTAGAGCTACGTGGGGAAGCATCGGCATTTTCTGAACAATGTCCTGGAGTGGTGAGCTCTTTTTTGCGCACCGGTGGCTTTGTGGATAGATGGTTGATGAAGGCATCAGTTCGGAAACAGATAGACGATGACCCAAATCCACAAAAAAGTAAATAGCATTTAATAATTCTATCTAACTCCGGAGTTACTTGTCTGATCAATCCGTTTGCACAGTCAGCCCAACAAAAACCTTCTCAAGCACACCACTTTCAAGCGCCATAGAGTTCGGACGGGACTTCCGTCTCCCCCTCAACAAACTTCCCTCCCTTCGGCCTCCACATCAGCAACAGCGGTATCGGCGTCCGCAACCTTTTCTCCAACGCCATCCACTCCCGGCTCGGGTCATTCTTCGTAGGGTCACAATGAAAAGTGTTTATATACCGAAAGCCGTTCGCTGCGTAGCACGGTCTTCCCTCAGCCGTAGCTTCGACTATGGCCTCAATACCCAGCTCGTCCGCTTTCTCCAAGCCCCACTGTATAAGCATGCTACCGACGCCGCGGCGGCGGTGTTCGGGGTGCACGTAGAGGATCGAGAGGACTGGGGAGCGAAGGGGGGTTAGCTTGTGATAAGCTTTAAAGCTTGAATAAAAAAGGAAGGGATGGATGAGCTTGGAGGCTGGAGGAGGGTCGGAGGGAGGGACTCACGCATGTGTGGCCTCGTCATCTTTGTATACCGAGGACGCAGCCAGTCGTCCAAGAGCTTATTCGCAAACTCCCTCGGCTCGCCTGTCACACCAAATTCATCAGCCCCATCCCAAATTCACACAATCAGCTACCGGAGAAGAGATTATATCGTTCCTCACCCTCAGGCCACCACGTCCCCTCCATCGGCCTTTCCTTCACCTCCGGATACGGGTTCTCCGTAAAAGTATTCCAACACGCCCCACCTACGACTTTGTCCCCAATCTCCGTATCAACGATTTTGAACCATCTGCTCGTAGGGTCTTGCTTGTGCCATTGTAGTTGCCTGTCCCTAAGCTCCTTGAACCCTTCGCGAGACATGTCGGGCCGGAAGATGATGTAGATGCCGTTGAAGGGGTCGGTGTAGGACTCGTGTTCGCATTGGATTAGCTCGTTCCATTCGGAGTCGTGGGTGACTTCGCGGAGGGCGAGAGGCATCGTGGCGGGGCTTTTGGGGGGAATTGGTCTGCGTGCGTGGGTTTGCGTTCTGACCCTGCTCGGGTTTTTCTTTTGTAGAGACTTCGGAGGCGGTGTACTAGTACGAGGAGATTCCGTCGAGCGATGTTACTGTGTCAGCCCGTCACATTTGGAAGTCTAAAGTAGAGCCTTGACGCTGCCGCCGCCTCTCATATGTCATGATTCGGCAGGGGTTCTCTCTTTATAGTCAGAGTTAGTCCAGTGGGGGCGAGGTTCGCCAGATCATAGGATGGCAGATACGGTAAGCTGGCACCATTGAGTTTGGCAGTCTTTGTTTTGGCACCCAATAGCTCCGCTTCATCTTCCAACAATATTCGTCAATGTCAGCGCTACATGTGGTTCGTGCACGCTAATGCATCATTGTGCAACACGATCACAGGAAAGAGGACATTGCTTGGTTGCTTGGCACACAAGCCACACAATATCCAACATGATGATTCTCGACCACCAACATAAATAAGAAGAAATTATCGTAAGAACCACTTTGGCAAAGTAATGTACTTGATGAACTAGGGGTAATATTAACACTATAGAACGCGGGCTGAAAGCTCGCTATCTATTTTAACGAAAGCCAAGGCCAGGACACAACGTCGCGACCCCGAATATCTATACAGTATCGGTTGGTAAAACTCCAATCCTCTGGGATAAAATTGTGGGAAACAGGGTCGCTACGAGTCCTTTGAAGAGCGAATATGAAACAATCGCGATTGATCCTGCACCTGTGGAGATTACGTAATTTCTTCAGCGTAGTGCAAGTGATAAAGAATCAGTTCACCACCTTAGAGGCATAAGACGTTTGCTTTCGCTTCATTGAGATGTGGTGGACGTTGGGTATCGCCATTTCCACTGAAGCAAACCGAAGCTTTCGATACACTGGTCGCAGCGGCTCAGTTTCAAATCTTATCACAATTCGTGGACGAAGCCTCCGAAAGAAGACATCCCTGGCCGAATCGAGGATTATACTGTGGATGATCTCCCTTCATCCCGAATAGAGACCTTCCCACCCAGTAATAAGCACCCTGCACAGCCTTGGAGAAGAATCTCTGGCTTCTGAATTGCATTCGCACAGTCCAGGCAGGATGCCGTCCAACATTAAAGGGGTGAGTCCACTGCCACCAGCGCAGCGCATTGATGCCACCATGGTACTCCCAATACCCGTGTTTGTAGTAGATGACCTGCAGCTGAATATAGAGCATCCATTCTACCAGCCACTTTCTCGCTGTCGGAAGCAGCTTCAACGCGGCGAAGACACCGCGTAGCCAGAGCGGGGTGATTCTTAGGTAATGGATTTTCTCCACGTCTAGTATAGCACTACAGACATTTCGATAGAGACCTTCGTCTTGAACACCGAAGAGGACTACAATCTCCCCTCTTTTCTTCGACCTGGGCTTCCGCGACCAGGAAGTCCAGTATCCAGGCTTGAACTTGAAAGTTGCCCGGCCCCAGTACATCGGTGCCTGTTCTAGGTTCTTTGTGATAGCCGAAGTGGAGCTCGCCCTATTCTGTGTGGAGGAGGAAGCTTGCTGACGCTGGGAAGGCAGTGTGAAGGAGGCGTTGGCGGTCATGTTCGTGCGGTCCATGGTGCGATATATCTGCATTTGGACGCTTTACCATTTGCAATGGAACGTGGTGGTGGCAGAGCACAAGAAGAAAAAGGGTACGATTAAAAATGCAAGATGGGAAGGCGCCCTTTATATGTACAGCACTCAGCACTCAGCAATCAGGGAGTCAGGCTCACTCATCTTCAGCATCCACCATATGGCCTGAACATAAGGTACAGGGCCATCCCGCGACCATTCCCAAGCATTTCTGGGCTCGATCTCACGAAGTTTGCGGTCAGCGTTCCAAGCTTCGATCGAGATAAGCCGTCTGAGCATTCCGTAATCTGGCAAGCAGCTCGCGGTTGAAAGAAGGTTCTCATCGGCACCTGTTTCACAGGCCTGGCTGTCATAATGTGTGACTTCAGCGATCTGTGTATGCATATGTATCATCCATGCAGATGGCAGACCAAACTTGAAAAGCCTCAATATGTTCGTCTACCACCCACGCTACCATAAGACTTGAAAACACATTTAGTGTCTCATAATGGCGCTCACCGGGGGAAAAAGTTCATGGTCTATCCGTGAAAAGTTGCCATTTCCGTCTGCTGGGTATCAATACTTTATTATATTAGGTTCGTTTCCTAATGGCGCTGGTACAATAGTGTCCGTGGTGTTGTGGTCTTGTACGTATTCTTTATTTCGACCATTGTCCGAGCTAAAGCGGAGAGAGCCCGAGATAATTTGGGCCGATTGTATCTCTACAAGGGACTAATTATCGAAGTTCTGAAGCAATGAGGGCTTCTTTGGGCTGTAACTATGGACTTTCTTGGACGCACATCCTCTATGGATCGATCAAGGAATCTTTACCCCGCGAGTTACAACAGTAGCAAACGATAAGTTACATCCGCCGCCACCATACAAGCCCAATGCAAGCACGCTCATATTAATGTCTCGACCTGCGCCTTCAGACAATGCTGACATATCGTTGACACCATCACCCTGTAATTCAAGAGAGATCGATACACTTCCGCACTCAAGTTGAACGGAAGTTGGTCCAAGTCTGAAATTGAGGAAAAAAGCCTTGATTTTGGTGGGGGCTTTCTGGGAAGTACCGACCCCTTGAGAAAATAAGGATATCTCGATAAGGAAAGGGTTTGAGTAGAATTAATCTACAGCAAAGTTAGAGAAGAAGGTTCGATCTATAAAACTCTAGGCGAGTTTTGAGATCGTAGAGCCTACCTTTGTGGATCTAGAGATAATGAAAGTTAGAAGGTCTACTTCTTCTAGCGCTATCATGTTTGAGATATTCGAATTTAGACCTGTAAAATTCGCAGGGCTCCAAAAGAGATAGCGGTCCTGTCCGATCTGATATTATATATGACTTCTATGCCCCTCGGACGGCGTCATCAAGCAGTGGAATCAATTTTCTTTCTCGCATTTGGCCTACAGCTGTTGAGAGACGCTGCATACGTTGTCAACACTGAGAGAGCTGTCAATGGCCCAAAACGTCACGTTCTTGCCGGTCTGGCAGAGGAGGGACTTGAAATCGCAAGGCGCCCAAACACTAGCCCTGAACACGCTCAGAGTCCCACATCTGCTGAAGAAGGGTACGCTCCCAAAGGAATGTGAGGAGACAGTCTTGAGAATGCCACCTCTGCAGAGGATGTGCGGAGCCTTGCCATCTTCCTCAACGATTTACAGGCTCTACCACTCAAAGCTCTTTCTCCAAGCTTAGATTGAATGGCTTCAATGCCGTTCAAAGGGACAACAAAAGCTGGCAGCACGTCTGGACAACAATCCTTCTTTCCCCCGTAATTTCAGCCTTCAGGATATCTCACTTTACGGAGCAGTCTGCAAAGGCGACAAAGAACTCATTAAACTGCTCGAAAGTGATAGCAGTGCAAACGTTGAAGACTCAAAGTAGGAATCTGCGCGGTAGAGCGCAGTCTCACGTGGTAATTCGTCTGTTGTAAAAGTCCTCATGGACCGGCGGGTTGATGTTAGTACTCATTTTACAAGCGGCGATACAGCACTCTATCGTGCAGTATCTCGAGACAAATCGACCGTCACTAAGCCGCTGCTAGGCCAGCCAGTTGACGTTGATCAGCGGGATTTCGGAGGGAAGATGCCACTGTTCAAGGCCGTTCAGAGAGGCGTTTTCTCGATGGTTAAAGCTTTACTAGCCAGAGGTGTTGAGATCGACTTGGAGATTCATGGTGGAACAGCATTATCGAAGGCTGCTGCGAAGGATGAATATTAGATAGTAAAGATATTGATCAAGAAACAATAGCCAGGCCTTGAAGCTTAAACTAGTATGTGATGACTGGAGCCAGAAGAGCCGAAGAGGCTGTTTGATGAGCCTTGAAAGAACGTGAGTCAGCGCAGTAGTCATTATCATTGGAGCGGTGCCTTAGACGAATAATGTAGCTATAGAGCCGGTCCTATTGTTCTCTGCATGGCGGAATTGGTGTTTGGTCCGATAGAATAGTAGCTACCTCTTGAAAACTTCCAGTTGAAGAGACTGATGGCCCGATCGTACTTGAGCTTTGAAGAGCCCTTTCGAGGAAGGAGGGAAGTAGCCTAAGCCATCGCTTTTGTATTTGAAGAAATCCTGTGTTTCTGCAACTCCATCAATACAAGATTACTAGCACGCTCAGCAAGATGACAATCTGAGCACGGAGTACAGTGAATGCCGAATGAAGGATTTACTACACAAGATTTCGACAGTGTGACTTTATCGTGGAAGCAAATGAGGTCCAGGCCCGTCCATCTTTTATGACCTCTCGCAACCCAAGGTGCAACCCCCCCGGTACTTGCAGGAATTATCAAGCGATCATGGCCTTGACTTCTTTACCAACGGAGATCATCTCCATGATCCTGAAAGCTGTTGGACCTGCCCAATTCCACGCTCGGGTTGACAGACTCACAGTCTGCAGGACTTGGTACAGCATTGCGATGCCGAGCTTTCTCAATAACATTATTGTCGACTTCACATCCCTAAAAGAATTCCTGCCAACATCACCAGAAGTGCTTCAGCTTCTCAGAGCACATATCAGGACATCGTCGGTCGATCTGCGAGGTCATAAGGGCTTGTAGTGCATTTTGGAGATACACGTATCAGACATTTAGGCCAATTATGGAATAAACGTTGATCTTCTTCAGGAATGGGAAACTGCGATGAATCAGTGGATGCAGGATTTGGCGACTTTTCTTCACACCATCTCCCGTCGCTCAAATCCTTCTTTTTCCAGATATTGACATAATCTGAGCCCTGCTCCGGAACATATTGGGCTTTTCTGGACCTAGATTCGACTGCTTAGCTACCGGAACAATGGCCATTCTTTCTGTCTGCTAATGGCCCTGCATCTTCCGACGCTTCATCGTCTCCACCTCAGGCTTAAGTAGATCTGCCCAGAAGTATTAATTTTGGCACAATCTCAGAGATCCCCATACCTCAAGGAAATAGTCATCAACCTCAGCCTCAAAGGAGATCATGTTGCTTCACCCTATGCTCGACCTTGCGTGATGCCGTCAGGTCCTGACAGCTACGCATTGCTGAAAAGAGCATCGTACGTCTTGATCAAGCAGACTCCTGACATTGAGCTTGCAAGGATCATGCGTAAAACTGTTGATCATTCTCACGGCTCTAGTCAAGCGGCCTTCGATTAAATTACACGCAGGAAGCCGGAACTCCAAACATTTGGATGGACAGACAATGCTAAACGGATTGATTGGGAGGCTGAAGGAAAAGACATAAGACACGAAGACTACATTGGCGATGAGGCAATGTTCTTGGAATGAAACTTTTCCATGCCTCTTCCACACGCCAGCTTCGGTACCCAGAATTTGTTCAGCATCAGCCAATAGACACCATCATGCTCCGAGTCTACATTTTCTTGAGACTCTGAAGTCAGTGTCTTCAAGAATGGCGCTATTACAAGCTGTAAGTCCACCGTTATCAACATACCAGGATAAGGTTGGGCTGACACGTCAGCAAGGAGCCACCGATATACCAGATGCACGCTCGAAGTCGCAATTCTTCTCGTCACATTCAATTCATGTCTTTTCAAAAGCCCTGTCAGCGCGTGGAGTCCGCCACTACCAACATGACATGCATGTTAGCTTTCTACAGTGCTGTAATGGCTCTCCTGGTTGCGTCACGCAGCTAAAGCGCAAACACAGTTCAAATACCAATCTTCGTACTCCTACCGTATAAGACCTCACATGATCTTCACCAATTTTGCATCGCGCTTTCCATGCCGTCATGCTCGGGCGTCCCGATCTGCAGGACCCGCATTTCTGCCAAAGCATCCTATAGGCTCGCTTCTTTTTACTAAAATCTAAATCTCAGCCCTGCCTGGTTCGGAGACCCTGTTTTCTGCGCTGGGTCAGCTTCGGCCGTCCGCCGTTTCCTTGAGCTTGCGACCTCACCTCCTCTTTACTCCTTTCCATTTTTCGAGTACCCACCATCCATTGACCCATCAATCCACCCACATCACACCCATAATCATCATGTCTACACGCAAGAGAAAGCAGGACGAAGAAGAGCAGCTCCAAGCTCTTCCCAGCGATGAAAGTGACGAGGAAGAAGAGTGAGTTCGGGATTCTTGACGTCATGCGCTGCCTTGTCCTTCAATGGGCGAACAAAGGCTCAATTGATGCTTGCCTGCCTGTCTGCATTGATGTTTTCCATTTCAATGGACCCGATAACTACTTTTCCGAGCTCGATTGAATGTCGCGCGAGAAGCCAGCAGAACTGTTGCTGACGCTATCTGCCAAGATACGAAGAATCCGGCGCCTCCGATGTTGGCGAGGAGGGAGCATCATCAGACGAAGAGGAGGAAGAAGGCGATGGACCCGCCGCAGGTATTTCAATCCCCACCTCCGTCCATCTCAGCGCCAACCTCTTACACACGTCAACCAAAGCTCCTCCCGCAGCCAAAAAGCAGAAACTCGCACCCACCTCCAAGGAAGAACCCGAAGTTCTAAGCGACGAAGAAGACGAGGGGGAAGATCGAGCTTCCGATGAAGAAGCCGTCCCGGTCGAAGATGACGAGGATGAAGATGGAGAGGGCGATGATGCTGAAGAGGAAGAGGCTGCTGAGAAGACTGCGACTAAGGGAGGCCCGGCCGCCAGTGCGAAGGCGACGAAGGGGGGTGTAGTGCCTAAGGAGGATGATTTGGAGGAGGTTAAGGATCTGGAGGATTAGATTCTTGGGATGAATGAATGATGAGATGGCGGGATGGGTTGCTTGGTGATGTTGCAAAAGCGGTTTGGGTTATGGATCCAATGCAGCTGGTAGAATGTCTAATTAAAAGCAAGTTTAGACCTTTGCTTTAATCAATGGTAATGCTCTCTCTCTATTCCATATCCTCTCGTCCTCTCAATCGCTCACCTGTCTTCTCATTCACTCATATCTGGCCCCATTTCTCCCAAAAACACCACCCTCCTACTCACCTGCAGCAACCACGCACCAAAACCAAAAGCCAGCCCTCACCGAATCCAATCGCTCATAAACATACGACCCCCCCTGACTCAATCCTCTCTCACCAGATTCCCTCCCAGCACCCTCCTCACTAATGCCTCCATCCTGTGCTGATACGGTGTTGGAACTCCCACCCTTCCGCAGCCATACCATTGTTCAACCGCCCTCATATGGCACCGAGCGCTTGAGCACGCAGCATAGCCTGCGAAATGCAGTTCATTTCCTGTGGACGCACAGATCCGAAATATTCTGTTCAGAGATCCGATTTTCCTTCACAGTGCTGGAAGGTAGGGTTGTGCTGAGATATCTGACGTTGAGAAACTTGGGGAGCGTGCGGTGTGGATCATGAGAAAGAGGAGCGGGGTGCGGAAATTGACTTGGAAGGAGGAAATGTTTGGTTGAAGTGTATGAATGTTTGGGAATTCATGGGAGTATGATACCGTCAAAGATCAATGTCATGTTGCTGGGAATGGGATTTGTAGCGAGCGTGCTATTCTAAGCCACAGTTGGGCTTTGTTGTGCGTCGATTCGTTAATGATATTACACAGACATCGTGCCTTTTCTCAACAGTCTCAACTCAAAGTGTACTTCGTTCTTTACCTTGTTAATGGTGGTAGCAAGATATGCGAGCATCCACTTGAACGGAAGCTTCTTTACGTAGAGCTGATAGTATGCTAGGATTGGAGATATGGATTGATGGATATCTTGACAGAAGTCTGTGTGCATGATTCGGCGAAAGACTGTAGCGGAAGAGACAGCCTGTCATAGAATGAGGATATAAGATAACAGTACGACCATCAGCTCTAGAATCACAGACGTAATTGATATTTAGTAAACACAGGTAGCACGGGGGAGTCAGTGACCAGTGAGCCTAGTGTTTGATAACAGAGCCAGCCAAGTTGCTTATCAAGTCTACAATGAACGGGTAGATACACGATATAGTGGGAACATACAGCTGAAATAATGATGAAATAAATGCGCTCGATAGGTCAACAGGGTATTGGATGGAAACCGATGAGGTCTTTATTCCCAAGGCACGAGGTCAATATGGTAAGTCACAAGATTTCCTACTGTTTGACGTGAGGTTCGCTATCCACCAACTTGATGTGTAAGGCAGTGCGGTGGGATTCCCGAGCCAGTCCATTACATTCACCGAAAAATTGCACTTCAAGATGGCTTAACGCTTTTCGATTGCCGAATTTGCAATATTTAGACATGCCAATAAAGCTAGACCTCATTATTTTCCCCAGTATCATCCCAATTATACGACTCTAAATGTCCCAACCTGTGATCCAAGCGCCATTAGACAATGAACATGTTAGACCTCGGCAATCGGCCGTTCTCCCATTAATCGGGTCGAGCTGAGTCCTGCCGCACTGGCAAGGCTGTCGGTCGTTCCTGCTTCCCGAACATCAGATCCTCCGCCTTTTTGGTGATAACTCCGAACTGCGGCTCCAGCTTCGTCGCCCATACATGCGCCGTGAAGAACAAAGCCCCGAAAAAAACAGGCATGGCGAAAAAAAAAGTCGTATAGCCTGGTAATGGGTATCTCATAACAATGTAGGTCTGGTCGCCCTGACGCTCCTCCATTTCTGTCAATTTTGAGCCGGAGAATAGTAGCCATGAAAGTAGGCTACGCATGAAAGATCCATGTAGTAGATACAGGGGGAAACTGATCTTCCCAAGCCATAGCAGATATTTGTGGCTCAACGCTCGCCGCATATGAGGCGAGAGTACAATGGTAAGACAGAGCAGTTGGGCGCCGATGGTAGGCCAGAACCGGCTCAATTCAGCGTTCTGTGGAGAAACTTTGTTGAACCATCGGAGGAGGAAGTTGCACCATGGTGCCCAGGTGTGGAATTCGGAGGGGAAAGACATGAGGACTAGTGCTCCGATAGCCATTGGTGGCGCAAACAAAGGCGAGTAGGGGGCCAGAAGTAGGGGATATTTGGAATGGTTGAGTTCAGCCAGCATAATCCCTACGAAGATGTCGACGCTGACCATGGCTGTCCAAATGTCAGCAGAAGTCTAACATCTTGAAGTCTGGCACTCACGATCCCCAATTCTAATGCCCCAATTCCACGACCAGAACCAGCAAATGGTAAGAGTCATGACCCGAAATCGGGGCGTAAGGTTTATCGTAGCCAGCAAAGCAGCAAAACAAATAAACGAGCCCTCCAGAAGATATAGCAAAGCCCATTGAGGCTGGTCATAGGGATTGTCTGGGTTGAAAAGCCATGTATTCCGTATAGCTCTTATCAAGTCTTCGATCGCGGTGCCCCACGAATAGCTTTGAGCGGGACTCGTGAGATAGAGCCAATATGCATCCGATTGCCTCGCTGTTTCGTATGCCCCAAATTGGCAAATGAACCAGCTGAGGATCGTAGCTGTCGTTGCTGGAAGGAAGAGCCGGAAGGTTCGTCGAAAGGCGCTGACAGCCAAGTTGGACAGCGCCGTGTCGATGTTGCCCTGCCTGGCCAGCTTGACGGGCTTCAGCGAGTTGACAAAGCCGGAGAGTATAATAAAGCAAGCGACCCAGGCGGCGCCTTGGCCGACGAGTCGAATGATAGGTTTTTGCATCCATTGTTGTGGGCCATTCTCTCCGTCCGCGGGCCTAACGATATATCGAGCGAAAGCCATAGTCATATGGCTGAACATGACATAGACAGCGGCAATGCCCCGGAGACCCTATAAAATAGATTAGCTGGAAGCATTGATAATAGGATAGCTTTATCAAGCTCTCTAGAGGCATACATCGGCCCAGGAACTGTCTTGGAGGGCCTTCTTCGTGACATCGTGGCTTGCCGCTGTTGGCTTCCATCGAGACTTATCCGCATAGGATTGAATCATGCCCATAGTTGCCGACATACTGCAATAGTAATTGAAGCAACCGCCTCCGTTTGTACAGCATGAGCATGGATTTACGAATCGAGTTTCGCCAAGACGATAGAACGGGTACCTATCTATCCAAAATTAGAATTATCATTAGCTTGACGACCTGGTCTTGGCGATCGAAAAGGGCACGAAAGGGTCGCTCGGGTCTACATCCGTCCACCTTCTTCGCACCCTCACAATCATGAGAAAGTAGACAGAATAGTACATGAAAGGTTCAGTGATTGCGCAGCCGGGTAAGGTTTGACACTCGGGATTCCAAGCCTGCAAGATAAGATTCATCATTATGGATCATTGCTATGTATTTGCTGCCATCTCCTTACGACTGAAGATAGTTTGCCTCTGAGCTTCTCAAACGTCCTTTGCATAATTTGATTTATGAAGAGCCTCCTCCATCCCTTTGAATCGTCTACTGCAAATTCCGCTCCATCCCCAAGCCAAACCCCATGTTCTCCTATGCTCAGCACGAATGGCCTTACGGTCGTTGAACTATTTCAGAGCCAAGGATGCTCTTCCTGTCCGCCTACCAATCCCAACGTCCTCGAACTTGCCAAAGATCCAAACATGCTCGTCCTTACTTACGACGTGACGTAATGGGATCGTCTCGGTTGGAAGGACACGTTTGATAATCCCGAATTTGACTAAAGGCAACGAGATTATGCTAAAGCCCTGCAAAGGCAGAATGTCTTCACGCCGCAGGTCAACAATTCAGCCACGTTGATATTGGTGGTCATTGCTAATTGTCTCCTAGGTCATCATCAACGGCTAGATTGATGGCGTTGGCAACAGTCCAAGAGTCCTGCAGTCCTTGATCACTAAGGGAAATGCTTTTGGCATCACCAAGTCGGTAGCTATCTCATACAATAAGTCTGTTGGAAGCATTACGGTATCTGGGCTACAATGCGAACAATGCGTCGTTATCATGGTGCTTTACGAGCCTCAGCAGCACGATGTCCAAATCCTCCATGGTGAACATGACGGACTGTCCCTATCACACGGCAGTGTGGTGAAACGCGTGGAACAGATCGGGAGGTGGAATGGAGGCGCCCAGGACTACAATCTGTCCATCTCGAGTACGGATGGCCTGAAGGTCGCGATTTTGGTCCAAACAGGCTCATGTGGGCCAATTTTAGGAGCAGCTCGCTGTTGAACGAAGCCAAAACGATATCAAATAGGCCCTCAATTGAATGCAGTTGGAGATAATTGTCTACTCGCAGTCCTTTCATGCAAACTCGCACACTGAAGCGCGGTTCGTAGACACGTGTTATCAATCATGATCGTAAACGTGAATATAGTTGCTCAATTGAAGCGTTTTAGTTGAGTTGCTAGTGACAACACGTGATCTTTGGTTAGGAATTGGAACAGTCTGAGTCTGGATTGGGTAGGTTGTCAGGATTAATGAGCAGCATTCGAGCACCATCTGGTGTACTCGTACAAGCAAAATATTGTACAGTCTCCATAGGATTCATGCTGATACAGCCACAAAGCGCTTCCGTTTCCGAACCCTGGAGCTGACGAAGGGTGTCTGCCTCGGAAGGCACCCCTATTGAGTGCATGCATTCGGCCCAACTCCGCAGATTGGAGTGCTAAATATATGCTCACAGCTTTCATATGGATAACAAGCTGTTCGCCCCCTCAATGTCCATTTCCAAAAAAGGAACATTTGTGGGTAGAGAATAGTCGCGTGTGATTCGGAGGAGTTTCCCTTAGGTACTCGTAGCATGAGGTGGCGGCAGGAACACCCGAGTAGCGGCGGGGACTAGACTTTTGGCGGCCAGCCCAGTTGTTGAAACTTTAGTTCACATCCATGATCCAACGCTGCTCATGAGAGCCTCCAACGCTGCGCCTGGCTACAGGAGGCAGCCCCGTTGATAGATGTTTTCGATCTATCTACCCCTAACAGCCTTGTTGTTTAGCAAAGACGCGTTCATTGCGGCGCAGAAGCATGTTTATGTTTCAAGCCTTGCTTTTTAGTTTTCCAAGACCCTCCCGCACCTTAATCTCCGCTTGTTCTCTTTAGTGATGCACTCGCAAGGTCCAGCTCATGTTGAGCAGCAGCAGCAGCATCTGTTCCCATCTCACATTTGCGCCACCAACACGAGTACTATATAAGGTAGGGCCAAAAGAGTTGTGCAACCTCGGCTGAAAGGCGGACACCGACCAGGACCGAAGCCTGCAAAGACCTTCAACGAATGAGCCCAAAGCATCCTCAAGCTGTCCATATCCGAGCGGGATGCGCAGGACACGTAGATATTCCTCCAAGAGCGAGCAGTATTGGTACTGAGCTCGACTGGACCGTCATCGAAGGGGTTGCTGGTATCCAAATCTGACCAATTTCGATGATGCTAAAGCGGGACTTGACCGTGGTCATGGACGGCATCGAAGAGCCATTGACCGCTCCAATTGGCAATACCTCGCTGGGGACGAGTTCTCTCAAGAAGAAAAAGAGCATCACAAGACTATTCACCACATCATTATCAAGGAAATCATCAAGATCACGACCTCCATCATCAGATGGAGGTCAAACCCCCCCTACTCCAGACATACCTGCAGATTTCATGTCATTAGCCCCGAAGACATCAGCTGTTCCACGTATTCCGACCATGACCTTTGATGCTTTCAAGAACGAAGCCCTCTTTCAAGAAAAAGCCGAGCAAGGACATTCAGTGGCTGTGCAAAAGCCTGGGATAACATCAACAAGCCCTGGAAGGCAAGCAATGCGCGATCTCGATGCAAGTCCCAAGGTGAAGGCGAAGGGCACGTCAGAACCAAGACGCGCCATAAGTTCAGGACATGTTCACCACCGTGTTGCAGCACATACCACCCTCACAGTGGAGGCCGGTTACATTCAAGAGCCCACCAAGCCCACGATACGCCACGCTGCAACCCATCCGATTATAACGTCCGGAGTAAAGACTGGCTTTCGAAAGCCTTCGGCTTTTGCGTCCCTTCCTAGAGGTAGAGGAGCTTCGTTCACTGCGCCAAAATCCAAAAGCTCTCCTTTACAGCCGCAGCCATCTCGATCTTTGACCGGAGGGGGTGATGATGTATCGAAACCGACAGGCAAAAGAAGACCGAGTGTCAAAAGCATCGGACATGATGGCGCGTCCTTCCCTTTCCCAAGTTTCGATGATGTCCCACAGCTACCACAGCGTCCGTGGCAAGCAGACTTCAGCAGCGAGGAAGTCAGGTCAAGTTTTCGATCTGCACTGACAACGAGCTCAAGCCACATAGATACCTATAGTACTGATCGAAGCAGTGTCTTCACTAAAGGTACATCAGTCGCGGAATCGACAGTCGATCTTCCCTCGCGACCAGTCTCAAAGGCTGGTGGTATGACGGTTGACGATGCAATCGATATGTATGCCGCAGGCTTCGCGGACGATGATGAGGTGGAGCTGGGTGAATCGAAAGATACATCAATGAGCGAAGAGGAACATAGAAGATCAATGAGGATAGCTGAAGCGATCAACGATAGTATGGGAGGGATCACCACACCAACCCGTCGGACGACAGCGGAATCAGCCAGCACCTACGCCATTATTTCTGGAGACGCTTTCAGAAATTCGTCTTCTCTTCCACCTCCAATACTACCTCCTAATTCCACTCGCGACCAGTACGGGTTCCTCAAAGCTAGTCACCATGTCACCGTCCAGCAACATGACGCCTGGTGGAAAGAATATTCACGGGGTCAAGAACGGAGAAAGACCAAATGGACATCATACATGCGAGACTATGCTCTTCCCACATACCTCCCCACCCGCTTCCCAAAACGATCAGAAAAGACCGAACGCTTCGTTCGCAAGGGACTACCTCCAGCTTGGCGCGGATCTGCCTGGTTTTATTATGCAGGTGGCCAGGACTATCTCGACAAGCATCCTCGCCAGTATAGATCTCTCGTCCTACGCGCCGAAGCAGAGCTTCCATCGAATGACCAAGAAGCCATCGAGCGCGACCTGCACCGCACTTTCCCCGATAATATCCATTTCAAACCTGACAGCCCCACCACGGAAGAACAACCACTTCTCACCTCTCTCCGCCGGGTCCTTCGAGCTCTCGCCCTCCACTGCCCCCGTGTCGGCTACTGCCAATCCCTGAACTTCATAGCAGGCCTCCTCTTACTTTTCCTCCCGGAAGAAAAGGCGTTTTGGATGCTCCACATCATCACTACTGTCTATCTACCCGGCACACACGAAATTAGCCTCGAGGGCGCCAACGTCGATCTATGGGTCCTAATGGTAGCTCTTAAAGGCACCATGCCCAGCATTTGGGCGAAAATAGGCTCTGCAGGCACACCGGGCGATGATTTGACGGGAAATGCTAGATTACCGCCCATCAGTCTTTGCACAACGAGCTGGTTCATGAGTCTTTTCATTGGGACGTTGCCAATTGAGAGCGTGCTAAGGGTGTGGGATGTTTTGTTCTACGAAGGCAGCCGGGTGCTCTTTCGCGTCGCGCTGACTATTTTCAAGTTGGGAGAGCAGCGGATCCGAGACATTGGTGACTCGATGGAATTGTTCCAAGTAGTGCAGACTCTGCCGAAGGACATGCTTGATGCTGGATCGTTCATGAGAGCTGTCTGTAGACGAGGTGGGGTGAGCAGTGATTGGGTTGAAATGAGAAGATGGGAGCGCAGGGAGTGGTATGCTAAAGAAAAGGCAAATGCCACGTTCTTGAAAGATGATGATAATACCAGCCACTACTTTGAGTCAAAAGGAGAGGAAGCTCAATTGAGGAGGAAAGATTCACTATGGAAGAGGAGGAAACAAAAAGGCTCGGAGCCAGCGCCGCCAAGTGATAAGGAATTATTGGATATGAAACAAGATTGCATTTCGGTCGTTGGACGGAAATTGCTGGCTGTGTAATTAAGTGTAAGTGGGATTGGGATATACACGACGTGATGGATATATATACGAGCCTACGAGCATGACATGTGTACATGATGCCCATTGTTTTAAATACAATATCCATTTTTACTAGCTAGCTACCCTCTGACCATTCTAATTCTCTAGAGCACTAATGAAAAACCTAAAGAAACTATACAAGCCTATCTTCGTCCATCCCATCCAATTTTTCCCCCATCCTCCCCCCCCCAACTCACAAGAAGTACGCCCCAACCGCCATCGCAGCCACCATCGCCGCGTTCGCCGCACCCATTCCATACCCAGGCGCCGCCGCGCCTTCAAAAGCCATCGCAGTCGTATTAGTAGTATTAGCCGCCGCGCTCCCATTGCCGATTGGGTATGGAGCCGTGGATGTAGGCATCTATACAAAAATAGTGAGAAGTCAGCAAGGCATTCTGGGAGGGATGAAGACTGACTGGTTGAAGTATAGATGATGATAAAGTGGATGATAATGTGGATGACAGTGTGGATGATGAAGTGGATGTTGCATATATAGATGTTAAGACGGAGGTTAGAGTTGAGGTTACTGTGGTTGTTTTTGTGGTTGTGGAAGATGTGGGTTGAGAGGCTGTATTGGAGGTGGAGGAGGAGGAAGGGGTGACGAGGATGGTTTTGGGGGGGAGGGTTGTTGTGCTGATGAGAAGAGAACCTGCGCCTGCGCCGGTTGGTGGTGTTTGTGTTGCTGAAGAAGAGGAAACGGAAACGGGAATTTCTTTCTTTTTAAACCAGGAGGAAGTAGGGAGAACAACAGCTCCCAATTGCGCGAGCTTGAATGTAGCATCTTGCCCACCAGAAGCAGAAGCAGAAGCGGAAGCAGCAGTGGGCAGAACGACTTCGCCCAATGGCAGCATGAACGTTGCATCGACGACTGAAAGTGTGGGACTTACGTTACTCGACGCAACACTCGACGCAGCAGGCGTGCTTGCTGGTGCCTCCATTGATGTAGCTGGCACGGATTTAGCGGGGGCGGCAGGGGGGCTTCCTCCGCTGGTTGGGATGGTGATGGTGACGCCAGCTGTTTTGCAAAGGCCTTCAGCGACAGAGATGAATGTCGCTTCGTCGGCTGCGCTGCAGGCGGCGGCGACTTGTGGGGCGACTGTGTCTATGAAGCTGGAGGCGTGGCAGATGCAGGCGAAGTCTGTGATGCTGCATTTTGTGGCGCCGATTCCGTTTTCTAGGGGGGTGGTCTGGAGGGTTGATTGTTAGGATTTTGGTTTTTGAATTGGAGGGGGTGTTTTGGTGATGGGAGACTTACGGAGCAGTCGGGAAGGTCGCCGAGACTGACGTCTGCCCTGGCGAGGTAGGCGGATGCCAGGGCGATGAGAATGGGGGAGTAATGCATTTTTCTTCTTTTTTGCGGGAAGGGAATGGAATTGAAAGATGGGCTTGTAAGGACAGACTTTTGAAAGATATTAAATGTTCAGATCAACTGATAGAGTAAAGGCAGATACAATTTAGAGAAGAGGAGGAAGTGCGAGGGCGGAAGGGGGTTATTTAGGAGGGTGGCATTCCAGTTGAAAGAGAAATGAACGCTTGCGAATAACAAAGACTATATTTAGCGCACGCGTTGTGTAAATTGGAGACGAATCTTGGGGAAGTTGGTTTGTTTCTTTATGTTTCTTTCCACCCCATCAATGACAGAGATAGCGGCTTGGACTGGGGCTTGCAGCATTACGGGCGAATGAGTATCGCACGACATACTTGGTAGAGATACATTTGGACTGAGAATAGAGCACATACAGCAAAGAGAGGAATTGTTGAGTCTCGAGCATCGCAGCAATGAATTCTGAAGAGCAATGACGAAACAACACCAAACAAAGCGCGATCTTAAGCCTGAACGCAGTAAGCGAAATATTGGTGGAGGGCTAACCTCAGTTCCACCAACCTCAAAGAACTTTGCTTTCAGAAGTAATTTCAGTGTCGATTGCAGGCTTCGCCGAGTCAATTTGCGTAGTTAAAGAACCGATAGAACATACTTGACGCCGCAAATTCTGATACGAGTCCGCAAGCATATTTATGAGGCATATTCTACCACTCGAATCATTGAACGAGGCCCCTTGAAAGAAAAGCCGACAAAAGCCACCGCATACGGTTGTAGTTTGATTACTGAAGACATTGAGAAAAGACGTTAAGATAGCGAGGTTGCTCGAGAATTTGCAGAAAGCCACAAACATCGCTCATAGGCGCGCATGAGATGTATCACAATTGAGCACTAGATTCGAGTATTGGCATTCGTATCCACTCAGAATCTCAGTGTATGTACAGTCTTTTTATATTCATACACAAGAGCCACAACGTAGGCTGTTTCTAGATCCGCAAAGACAATTTGCACACGAAGTCATTATAAGTTCGAATTCGAAACTGCTAGTCTCTGAACAGTTTGTTTCACGAATTGCTATCATCGAAGAGAAAGAACGCGCGTTTTTTCCTTCATGTACAGCGTGTGGTCCAAACAGTGGCCACGGCTTTCCTCACCAGGCTATTGTCCATGCTCGAAATGTTTCGCGCAGAGCTGCTCAATTGCCATGATTTGGCAATTAAGTTCCAGAAGGGACTTGTTGAAAGGAGTCCCCGCGTTAAGCTTCGTTGCGGACAAAGAACGGCTGAGAACGTTGTTCGACAAAGACTAGCCAAGGTGTGTAACGTCCAGAAGCGGAAGAAGGTGAAGTCTGCAGCAGGTCTTCAATGGCAATTGATGCTCCCTTCCGGTGACTGTTTTCAATCTGCAATGAGCCGAGTGCAGTAGCCTTCTGTATAACATTCGAGGCAGTATCAGACGAGGGCGCCACGATAATTTGATTTGCAGCTTGTATGCACGACTTTGACCAGCTAGTACGGTGTTCCTTGCGAGTACGTTTGCTGCGAAAGCACCCAAATGGGTTTGATGTGGTGAAAGGAAGCAGATTTCCTTCTTGCTCCACTGCAAGCTGATTGCTCCACTGCAGAGCAGCACTGTTGGCTTGTAGCAACAAGGCAACAAGTAATCGGTGGGTGGTAATGATGCACGGCCACCCTGGGAGTGTGGTAGACAGAATTTGAAACTGCTTCGAGGTGTCTATCTTCTCACAAAAGCGTTCCTTTTTCCTACGGGAAGGCTGCCCGCTGCGTGAAGATCTCTATCCTCTCGATCGAACATGTGTTATGATGGATAGCAAGCTCTGAATAAGGAAGCCCTTGCGTGTGCTCGAGACTCGAAGCAGGTGGCCATGGCGAGCCTCAAAGAGTCAATGTCCATGTCACACGTGGCGAAGTTGCATATTCTATTGGTTTGTGCTTTTCAGGTGTGGACATTTGTCACGCGAGCACGTGCCCAAAAGCCATGACCATTCGGAATATCTATCGCGTCACGTCACGGGACTTTGCGAATGCGGTAAGCGCAGATTCACATTGGCAAAATGCGATCTCGTGGCAAATTATGTCATTTCGATGCGTTGCAGCGTTTGAGCGAAAATTGCCATGGGCCACCTGACCGAGGCCTGGAGGCGGCCGTTGGTAGAGATGCCTTATTTTATTCTTAGCGGTGCCTGTACCGGCGGGATAGATGCGGCAAATTTTGACAATCTCTTGGTTAAAGAGCCGGTGTGAGAGCCTCACCCGAGTCGAGTTGAAGATTATTGGCAATATCTGCTGTGAAGGAAATGGCAAATAATGGCCTCTGGCAGTTCACCGCCTCCCTTGGAACGGCGATAGAATACGTACTCTACCCCTTGCCGAAAGGAAAGGATTCGCTGCAAAGCTGACACCTCACGACTTCTACATTAGGTGGGTCACGCTCCATGTGCAAGCGACGATCTCCATCTTGCCGCCTGAATGAAACGTGGCGCTGATCGTTGTATTTGAGCGGGACGAAGAGATAGCTAGAATTAGATGGATAAGGACTTCTCTCCTGGCAAACATAACCAGATTGCTCGATTCTTCTATACTACTGGTGAGGATGCCGATTCGTTGGCACACACTTTGGGGATGCAGGGTTCAGGGCTTGCAGGACTCTGTTCAACTTGTGTGGCAGGATTCTCGCAGATCCCTGTCATGGAAACTTCCAAGAATTCCAGGGCTTCTGCAAGGGCCCTCGGCCGGCTGGGAAGGGGAAGAAGGAAGGGCGGTCCCGGGGATACTTGGTTTAAAAGTACGGTAAGTAGGCTCTAAGGGTGTGTTACCAAGCACTCGGAACCAAGATGAGTTGCTAGATAAGGCTAGACAAGGGCCCAGACACGCCAGAGCCTGGAAATCTGATGAGAAAGCACGCCTTTCCATGTGACGTCCGTGCCTCCCAACAACCACTCCAGCCACGCCAGCTTCACCCAAAGAGACTGACATTCGCGCTTCACTCCCCTATCAGCAGTCATGCTTACGTACAACCTCCTCGCATACTCGCGCTCAATAATACGATCAATAATGCTACTCCCGACCTTGCTTTGTCCATATTTGATGAAACCAGCTCCTTCCTGCTTCCCACTTCTGACCTCCTTTATCTACTTTAGCTCTACCATCCAACTTCTTTGTTCCCACACCTTCACCACTCATCCAAGAAAAGCTACAAACCCTTTTGAAGCCGGATCGAGAATATACACTTTGAGTTCAAACCTTCCCTAGCGTGCCGGTACCTCGTTCCGCAATATCTAGTCGTGGGCTAGTAGCCTCGACTGTTCATGACTGTTCACCGATGACAGCTTCACTTCTGCTGTTGTCCATGACCATGCCCGCAACATAACACATGAAGTTCAGCTCACCAGCTGAGCGCGTTGTGCGAGATGGCAAGAGGCTTGCCAGAAGGACTGGTGAACAACAGGGTTGGACTTAGCGAGGAGATTAAGAGCGTGGACAGAGTCGATGCGGAAGACGTGCAAAAGCTGTGGAGAGGTACAATGCCACCCTCGAGGAGCCTATGCCTTCCGTAGCTAATTCTGACCTTTGCAGTCTACTCCGCAAAAAAGACCGCGCTCGCAGACAATATAGGCCGAAGACTCGAGAATTTCTTCTGGAGGATATTGAGCAGTGAACGAATAAGAGATCGTATCAGTGGAACGCAGGTTGCTTTGCAATTTAGCAGCATCAACGAGGGCGGATATATTCGAACCACGCCTACGCCTTCACCTCGGTCGTCAAGAAGCCTGACAAGCTATTATGAAGCAGCACGCTCTGGATCGCCTTCATCCAACGCCCCCTCGACTCCTCCTGCAAGCTCCACCGAGGCTGAGCCTCTATCGAGCGACGAAGAACCTGAAGACAGCTCTGCCACACCTACGACTGCGAGCCCTGCCAAAGCAGTTGCGAAGAAAAGTTTAGTGCTAAAAGAGAACAGGAGGGCAGCAACACGACCACCACCTATACTCAAGAAATCAAGCTCGGGGTCGAGCGAGTCTTCAAGCTCGACCCAGGACCAGAATACAAAGTCCGGTGCAGCGGCTGGGGACGAGGAAGCCGTCGTTCTTGATGAGGAAGAAAGCCTCGCTTCTCGAAATATACCTATGATTAAGAGGACAGCTCCTAGTCGCAGATCTACTACAACCCGTTTCAACGAGGAGGTAGCTGTTTCTATTCCAAAAGTTTCTACATCTATGCCCAGGTCTACGGGTGACAAGCCAAGACGATCGTCCGGAGATAGTACCGGCTGTCAAAGATCTGGAAAGAGAAATCCAGTCGTTGTTGCAAGCACAGGAACTAGCAGACGTAAACCTGCAGTCTTACCTCGGAGACCTTCTGGAACATCCAGCTTGGGCAACTCGAGGACTTCTTCGTACTCGAAATTAGCCCGAAGTCCGAAGTCTAGTACTATAGATCCGAGCTCTAGTTCGAATCGAGAGCCAGCAGTGCTGTCTAAAAGACTAGCGCGAGCAGCGAGTCCGCATCCCTCAAAGCAACGACGACGTCTCTCGCCGGGTCCTCCCTCAGACGAGGAAGACTCCGACGAGGATGAGACTGACGACGACGAGACCGAAGCACAGAAACCAACTCTGAAAGCTACATCGGCATCTAGCGGAGACACCTCCGAAGACTCCTCAGACGACAAAGCTGAAGCAGCAAAGCCGCTGGTCGACCCGAACTTCAGATCACAATTCGTCGACAGATCGCGCTCTCAACGCTCACTCACTAACCTGCATGCCTTTGCCCGAAAGTCCAGCGCCTCAACACCAACCGCTGCGTCCTTTCAAGCCACGGGGATGATAGGCTCGGGTCAGGCCACGTCTTCTGCAGGCAGGGGCAAGGGAAGAGAAGCATTTACGAACGTCACGGCGCCTCTAAAAGCTCCAGCCTCTACGGGCCCAGAGCCAGCTGCAGACGATGCACGACCCTTACCCAAAACGGAGAGTCAGCTCACATTATTGCTTGAGAAAGAAAGGCCTCCATCAGGCCAGGAGCACAGCTCTAAGAAGCCAGACAATCCCTAAATCCCATGCACAATTTGTTCCTCATGCACTGTACTATCATTGTACCACACTTGTGCCACCACTAAAAGTCAAGAAGATTTCGGAACCGTTTGCATTGCTTTCGTAGCATTGAAGCGAGCGAGGGGGGGATCGCATTGCTCGGCGTTGTGTTTTCAGGACAGATTCTTGCACAATCAGTTGCCATCTGTATTGTACCTAGATTAGAATCGCTGATACCCATAGATGCACAACTGCAATACAAAGATCTCTCATGCATGCACGAAGAGTCTCACATTCCTCATACATCTCTATCAGTCGAGAGAGAGAGATTATCATCGAGCATTCTACCAAACACGGATTACCGACAACGGCACAACCTTTTCCCTCCCAACAATCACAACCGAATGCCCTCATTCCCACTACTGCCACACCAGCAATTACTCAAAGCTCTATCCCTTCCACCGGCAGCGTGTTCGTTTAGGGCTGAAGCCGTAGATCCCCCAAATATGTAGCAAAATCAATCCATTTATCCCATTTATATATAAACCACTCTATATACCACTCATATCGACTCAATTATGCCTCGTGCGCGTGTTTCTGATGATATTAATCATATTCCTATAGATCCAAAGCCTATACGGCTCCCAAATAAGCCGGCCCCCAAGCCCTGGCCCCTACCTGCCTTCGAACCTATTTAAATCACAAATCCACTCACCTATGGCCATGGTTTATTGCCTGATGACGTCCCTTCTGACGCGCCGTTCGCTATCTTCAGCCTCTTCTTCGACGATTCTACGCTTATCATTCTTCGCGATCATACGAATGAGTATGCTGAGCTCTATCCCGGGGCTGATTCTGCCGGTGCGCGTCTATGGTTCCCCTACGGTTGTGGGCTTTGTGAGATCCATTTATGTCATAATTTGAGGTGTTGGGAAGAGCATATCAGGGCCATAGAGTAGAATAAGACGATAAAAAAAGTTGAAACTGTTTTAGCGCCAATGCCAAGCCAATGCCAAGCAAACGAACACGCTTTCTGCCGGTGGAAGGGATAGCATTTTCAAGGCCCATCACAGTACCTTACTTCCCCCGTCAGCAGGGCACTTTGTCCGTAATGCGGTGACCCTAGCCTTGCCAGGGGCATGTGGATATGAAACAGGATATAAAATCACCAGACCTACCCGCATCGCAGGCGTGGGAGAGGGGGCCGAGGCTGGGGCCTATAAACTGGAAAACTACTTGAGTAGAAAACAAGACGAGCATCAAGACGCCGGTCCAATTGAGAGAAGCAGAGTTGGAAGCGATTTCTGAAGCGACTGAACTTCATGTAGCGAGGAGTAAAAATAGCGCACAGCTTTCCATTCTTGCGATTCCTGGAAAGGCGGTTGTTTACACCGGAGTTTGAAGCGTGCGATTTATCATACACAGGGAAATTATGCCGGCTAGTGGATGAATCAGAAGTAAAGGGAAGCAAGGAAGGGAATCACTCCACTCCACCCCATTCTACTCAAGCAGAATTGGGGGAAGAGCCAATCGCTTGTCTTGAGCCGGCCATCTGGGACTCTCACTGTACGTGGACGGCTTTGGCAAATTGCACTGAGGTCCCGTTGCCCACCTCTGATCCTTCAGTAGGCTCTCCCCAGTGGAACACCGTGTACCAGGTGCGAAGGAAAGGAGTTCCTAAGATCAGGGGTATATCATCATTCCCGGTGATTTTGGATATGCAATCCCCGTCCTTTGGATCTTCCGGATATTGACCAAAATCTTCTTTTGAAATCGCCAAGCTGTGATTCGCGATCCTGAAGGATGGCATCCGTTCGTCAGAAGTGTTGCATGGGTAAGACCACATGGATAACCATATTGTTCCAGCCGGCTGCTGGCCGATAGAATACGCGCCGGGAATGTTGGCATGGAGCTGGGACGCAATTCTCTCCGGCACGATGATAACGGTGGTCCCCGTGTCTACAATGACTATAAATTCATGTCAGCAATGAATATATCGAGGTATCAAGTCCGTCCAATATACATTCATCCCCGTCAAAGTCCGTGATTGGATGACTTCCAACAGAAATGCTATCCACTTTGATAGTCCAATGGCCTTGCTTGATGACTGGGGCTGTACCGATTTCACCAGTACACTTCGATTGATCGCGGCCGCCGAGAGTAAGCTCGCTGGCCTTCCCTGACCTAGTACGCTTCGGAGTCAGCACTGCTTTCTTCAAGACGGAAGATTGGGTAGCTAGACACGTCTAGGGAGCAATTTTGGGGTTAGGGTCCACGATCCCACTCCAGAAAAATATCTTAGGGCTGCAGAAAGGGTATCAAACAGGGAAGAAAAACCCCGAAAAGTGCCTTACCGGCCGATGTAGAATCCGAACTCTGACTCTTTTATGACATTCTGCATAACGAGAGTTTCGAAGAAGCCAGTATATTTCCTATCCGAGCCGGAGTGAGGTGCATACCTCATACCAATAAAAGCGCTGGCATAGTCATTTTGAGCCAAATTGTCAGTCTTGTCCATCCTATCAGCAACGATGAGTTCCAAATTCCTCGCTGTGAGCCCAGCAATGGTCACGTCATCCAGGTAAACCAGCCCAGAAGCACTAGTTCCATCTACGTAAACAGTGCTATCAGTTCGATTCAAAGGAATGCCGTCGAAATGATATCCGCCGTCAAAGCCAAGCGTATAGCTGGCAACCCATGTTGCGTTCGACCCTAGAGTATTTAGTTTAGCGCTTCTGATTGTGCTGGTCGTTATCTCACTCGTGTCAAATTCGAAGTCGAACTCCTGCGGGTGCTGCTTACCCACAGTACCAATGCCTGAAGCTTGGACATCCAAAGGCTCATTTGCCTGGGACTGCCGCTTCACGATGATGGCATCAGTCCTGATGAGAAGCATGAAGAACGCTGTAGCTAGGGTAGCAACCCATTGTTGCGTGCTCCTCATTGCGACTGCTGGGTGTGTAATCCAACTGATGACAATGATGCTGTCCCGACTGATGACGATGATGATGCTGTCGCTAGTATTGATAGTGCTGATGTTGAAATTAAAGAAATTGAAAGAGTTGGTTGGGACAAAGGAAGCAGACGGTCAGATATTTACCCCTGAAAAGAGGAAGGAACTAGGAGAGCCCAACAGCGGTTCTTGGACAGAGCTGGAGGAAGTGACGACCCTTCAAATCATGCCATTGAGCAATGACCTATCAAACAGTGGCTAAAAAGCTTTGGAGATGTCGAAAAGATGTTCAGACAGCAAATTTCCACCTAAAGTGGCATCTCCCCATCTCAATACTCACACATTTTTCGCCTTGCCGGCTTCAATTACGCCTACCCTGTGCCCCACAAATTCCCTGTCCTTATTCTCCAAATCGGCAGCCATGAAGTCAGCACAATCCTCCAGTATTGTATTATATCTCAACGCATTGCCGAACAGACTAATGTAAGTGCCCAAGACGGGAATACTATTGAGATAAGACGGCTGCCACAAAGGCGGTGCATCAGCAGCTGCGGTGAGCGGATTTTCTCCAGGTTTGTCAAGCGAGGTAACAGCCTTGCTGGCAGGCTTCATAACGTTGGGACATAGCAGCGACCATTCGAGATTCTCGCGTGGTTGAGCGGAGAGACACGCGTATGTGAGGCCATGCTCTATGAACACCGGGAGGCTACGAACAGTTAACCATTGATTAGATACCATGACTCAAACGACATACTAGCTTGTTATTGGGGTACCCTTCATTCCTGGAACGTCCAAGCTGGAGAAGCCCCCTAGGAACCAACACCTAAGAGGGCGACCAAGTTTCTGACTCGCCTCAACTCCTGCCGCGGTTACTGCGTTAACAATGCCTTGCATTCGTGGCGTTTGAAATGGCAACGGTGCTGCTACACCGGCACTATTGATGAATGCATCGCAATTGTTCTGGACCAAAGCATCGCTAACGGCTGCTGAATCCGTGGCATTTCCTGTGACAATGGCGACTTTTGACAGAATGGTGTCAGGGAGGAGGTTTCTTAGTTTTGACTCTGAACGGACGTAGAGGACGACTTGATGGTTGTGAGCGAGGAGAGCGGGGGCGATGCGGGACCCAAGATTGCCAGTGGCGCCGAGGAGGAGGACCTTCATTGTGGATAAGAAGAAAGGTAGAAGAGGGAGGATGTACCTCAAAAAGATTGAATTTCAAGCTCAGCGACGGGCGATGGATGGATGCTTCTTGACCATGGCGAAGGTTGCCTAAACGCGGGGGAATTCAAGGCCGACTTGGCTGTTGTTGTGCTATCATTTGGCTCTACGAGTAAGTGATCTTCCGTCAGATGGTTCATAGACACGTCGAGCCTCCCTAAATGAAGCTCCAAGTGTAGTCATTACCAATCAGTAAGAAAATATTCAGTAAAGGCGCCTTCGGCTTGATTTCTAGCCAGATCACCATCTTGAACAGCTGCATAAATCAAAATGTAAGAAAAGATCAGCGAGCAAGGCTCTGATCGCTTGACGCAGCAAATTCCGAAATCGTGATTTGGGACTTGCATCCTGTCAATCGATTTAAGGCTTGTCATTGTGGAGAGGAGGCCGGTGTTCAGCGCGAGAGGAGACGCTGCCCTCTGAGTCACCGAATGTTGGGTTTGAGTCACATTGCAATTTGAGACCCATGGCCCTATGGATGAACGACTCAAGTCAGTCAATTTTATCAAAGAACATCTTCACTTGAGCAGACGTTCGTGGTTTATTTGCTACGGCTGTTGTGGTTGCAGTTACTTGCAGCAAGAGGAGTCTGCAATCTGTTTCCGATTCCTCGCGTTACGCCAGCACCCGCGAATCCATCCTCACTATGCCTGCATCTCCAGTACATCTAGATGGCACCACTCTCGAAGGTGGCGGCCAGTTGTTACGCCTTGCACTCTCGCTGTCTTCGCTTACTCATATTCCATTCCACGTGACTAAGGTACGAGGAAACCGAAGTAGAGGTGGAGGCCTGAAGCCTGCTCACATTGCTGGAGTCGAATGGCTGGCCAAGGCCACAGGGGCGCAAACGGAGGGTATGGAAGTGAAGAGTAAGGAACTAGTCTTCCGACCGTCGGCAGGTACTGCAGAGTACCGTGCTGAGCAATCGAAGAATGAAACTAGGGGAGTATGGGAAGAAGTCTACGAAGTCGGCAGGTTGGTCCGTCGACAATCTCATATCTTCATGTCGACGCCTGGCTCGATCCTCTTGGTGTTGCAGGCGATACTGCCTTTCCTACTGTTCGCCGGCTCTTCTAAAAACCAGGATACGGCTATACCACTCCGCATCACTATCGAGGGCGGCACCAACGTGAGCAACTCACCGTCGATTGAGTATGCAACTCAAGTGCTCTTACCTCTTCTTGCCTCGAAAGTCGGCACACCACCGATATCAGTGATTCTTCATAAAAGAGGCTGGAGCACTGGAAGGGCTGATGTCGGTAGCGTTACTTTTGACATACACCCCTTATCAGCAGGATCAACCATTCCTACCTTCTTGTTTCAGGACAGAGGCGGGTTGACCAAAGCCCATGTCTCAATAATAGCTCCCGATGCCAAAGCCAGAAGCCTGATCAGAGAGAAAGTAACCGCACATTTGCTTGCCTTTGAACCTGAGCTGGAGCTTACGTTCCCCATTGACGAGAACTCTGGTCATGACAAACGTCTCTACCTCCTGATAGTAGCAGAGACCTCGAATAGCTTCAAATTAGGCAGAGACTGGCTTTACGATCGCAAGATGAGAGGCTCGAGCCCTGAAGAAAGTTGTGAAACTCTCGTGTCTAAAGTCGTCAAAGATCTAAAGCGGGAATTGAAACATGGAGGTTGTGTGGATGAGTATATGCAAGATCAACTGGTGGTGTTCCAGGCTCTTGCGGCTGGAAAGTCAGAAGTCGACGGTGGGAAGGGCAGGGAGGAGAGTTTGCATACGCGGACGGCGATATGGGTTGTAGAGCAGGTGCTGGGTCTGAGGTTCGATGACAGGGGCAGGTGTGAAGGGGTGGGATTCCGCGTTGGGGAAGACTTCTTGGGACGGAATGGGGATGGAGCAGACGAAGCTACGGAGGGCATAGCAAATCTCAGCCTATAAAGTTCTCGATATCCTACCAATCAAAGGGACAACAGCATGATACCCTTGAGCCTTTCACTGGCCACTAAACATAAGATTGACCCTCTGATCGTCCAGGCCCTTGGCAAAATTACCCATATGCTCTTGTGGGGCGAATTCTCCAGACCTGGTGCTGTAGACTCAAGATGCTGCTGCTGCGTCGGCTCCGGGCCTCTGATCTCTGATCGTTACCTAGGAGCAGTCAGTCCCGTATCCTACGGCCTATAGCGGACTGGAAGGACTAGGAGCGAATTCTCACAAAGATGGATCCCTGCCCTCCTGTTATAAAACTTAGATTAGTTCCTCGATGTATTTATTGATAATTGCTACAGTATCGACTTACTGTCCCCCAAATCAGTAGCAATGCCACCCCTCCCCTGCCTACAGCATATCGCATCAACCGCTACCGCAGCGAGGTACAATACATACCTATAACAGATTCTGGTGTCAGCACCAATTTTCACCGAGAGACAATGGCTTTTCAAACATCCACCTTGAACTGATGGTGAGCCAGTCCTCCGAAGACAAGATTTATAATGAGCCACAGACTGATAAAATAAATCCAAGAAAGAAAACATACCAAGCCACCGTGTTAGGCGTGCCAACGGTATTAGCGGCAATGAGACATCGATTCGACCAGGCTGATCGATCTCGTCAGCCAAGCTTCTCCTTGTATTTGAGCTTTGGAAGCGCCTGTACCATCACTAAAGAACTGCGGCAAAACCACTTCTACACCACCGGCTCTTCTTCGACCAAAGACTTGCTGGTTGTACGAAGCTGGCATGGTATCCAGTACTGGTCGACAAGACCCGAGAGGGGGACCGCTAGATGGCGGGCTGCATTGGACGTTGTTTTTGTTGGGGACAATGCGTACAGCCAACCCTTTGAAATCGCCTGGCAGAGATCCAATCAGGCTCTCGGTTAAGGAAGTCATAATATGTTGGGTTATACTCACCTAGATAACCTGCAACGCCGCCTTGATGTGTCGCTAGTACACATCCTGCGAGGATAGTCGCGGCAGCTTTCGCAAGCTCATCGGCGGTCGAAATGTCGTAGAAGAGTCCTACTCTGTGGGTGATATCAATGGCGCAAAGTCCATCAGCTGGGATTTTGGTAAGTAGAAAATTGGCGGCTGATGGTACATGATTCTCATGTGGTACTTACAGCTGAGAATCCTGAACGGAAGAGGTACGTTGAAATGACCTTCACTTCTTTTGCCAAAAGTCCGACGGTTGGTGCTCTTAGGGAGTAGGTTCCAAGCCTCCTGACAGCTGGCTGCGTTCAGGTCGAAGCCATATACCGATCCGTCACATTTGGTTACTGCTGTGTTGAGACTGGGTACGCCACTGGGATCAGGTGTCACACCTGAAAAGGTGGACAAGGACGAGTTGGAGAAGTTGGCTGTTTGAGCTGAAGGGGAGCTCAGAGGCCAGGACAGGTCTAGTGAAGGATTTACAGGAAGCGTCGTGATATTGTCTGAAGAGAGCGCCATGTCCACATGATTAGTGTCATTGGATTTTTCTGGCCGTTCCAACACGCTCGAGGACGCCCTGAATATGCATAGTGCTCCAACAATCAACAAAGCATTGGTAAGAGACATGGTGTAAGCCACTAAGTGTACCTGCCGTGGCAAGACACGGAATCTGCTTGAGTTTGGGTTATCAAGGCACGTTGCCATGGGAATACAAATCGAGTGCTACAAAAACAGTCGCCAATGGTTGAATCGTCGACCTTGCGCTTCAGCAGACACCTCAAGCGCTACAAAATGGAGCACATTGAGCCGCAACGAACACACGCTTCACTCTCATTGGACACGATCAGCAACATCATCATCGAAGAGAGTAATCGACATCGAAAAGGCGATAATAAAAGAGTACAGACCTATACGGAATGAGTCGAGTTATGTTACTGAAACGCTTCAAGTCCGAAGGATAGACTGGCCCATCGTAGATACTGAAGCATCGTTCCTCTCTGATAGTCGAGTACTTGAGTACATCATGTCTGTCTTGCGAACAACAATCCGGAGGTAGCTTCCCATGTATTCGCCGACTCCCGATTTCCATGCTGCAAGCACCAGTCCGAAGCCTTAGACATGTGTCCATCAGGATACGAATCTATTTTCAGATCCCGCCAACACCGCGCAATGCACCAATTCCACAGCCTCCCACCTCCTATCCCTCCCTCTTCCTCAACTCCCCATCTGCCCCCTCAATCAAATCGGTCTCCCCCTTCCCCATCCCCCCAATCCCAGTCTCCCCCACCGCCATACCCCCACCATAAAGCTGCCCCCCTTTCTCGCCCTCAATCTCTTTACTAACAGCAATAGGCTGGTTGCCTCGGAACCGTTTCCGCATATCGATCATGCCTCGTTTGCAGTCACCGTAGCCTTTTTTGAGTTGCTGGCAGCGTGTAGGGAGGGTTTCGACGAGAGGGGGGCGGAGGCAGTCGGCGGGGGTGTTGCGGTCTATGAAGACGCAGTCGGAGTTTTGGAGGCAGGTGGCTAGGAGGGCGCCTGATGGGGGCAATTAGTGGGGTTTGGCTTCGGGGGAGGGGTGGTGACGGACGGATGTCTTTGCATGAAGAGGGCATGGTTGTGGTGTGAGGGGGTAATGAATCGCGGTGGAGATATTATGTCGTAGATGTCAAGGAAGCATGATGGCAGTCCGAAACGTAGGTCACAACCTAGGTTATCTTCGACTCAAATAGTTCGTTGCATTTGGACAGCGTATGAAGTGAAGATCCAGATTGCGCTCTTTATACAACTTGCCACTAAACCAGAGTCTATTTGGGCCGTAATTAATTTTCTATTCTTACAATATATAACAGGCATGTCTATTGCATTTTCTTTCCCTTGCTCTGCTCATAAGCTGGTTCACTCCATAACCAAATCCCCACAAATGCTACCCATCCAAGGATCGTGACCCAAATACCAGCAATCCATACCCTTCCAGCACTGATCTCCCAACTGCGCGGCCACTCGTCATGCGCAAAATGCCTGACCGTCACTTCTCGCTTCACATCAACGTTCGTGAGGAAGGATCTCTTGTAATTGACGCGGAAGGAGAATATTCCGTGCTGGTCTGGTAGCTTGAAGGTGCTGCTGAAGATTGTGCTGTTTAGGGTTGTAGAGATGGGAACAAGATTCAGGCGGTGAAATGGGGAGAGCATGGTAAATTCGAGTTGAAGAGCGTCTGCAGCACCAACTTTGAGTGGAGTAAGCTGATCATAAGTGTACTCGGAGAGCTCGATGTTGAAGGTCTGCATGTATGAGTTAGCATCCCCACTCAAACGTTCCCAGCGGAGATACATACGACATCCTTCTTGATCCTGTAGATACTTGGGTTCAAATAGCCTAGCTGAGCTATACTGTCATTGCCCGCTGACCCTTCCGAGATCGAGCTCAGATGATGGTCAACCCTGCCGACCTTTAAGACGCCCAGCTCTTTGAACGTCCAGGCCGATATTTGCTTGGCGAAGTCTCGATTGACGGTCTTGCTGTCTTTGCCACCAACAGCCTTGACTTTTGCGTCGAACCAGTGGTTCTCAAGCGCCTCTGCAGATCCAAATATTGTAAATCTGGCGGAGTTCCTTGCCTGCATGCTCGACACCAGAGATATCTGTTCCCCAACAGCGAAAGGATCCTCCACGGTCTCAATATCATCCTTTGGGTTGTAGCTATATGCGCTACTCTTCGCTCGTAGTATCGGCGCCAACAGAGGGCTACGATTTTCTAGCTCTTGAGCGACTGCTCTTGGGAAGGCTACCAAACCATCACCACCAAAGAATTTTCTGACGTCTGGTCTTAGTGAAGAAGATCGAGGTAATAGGAGTACATCGTGCTTGTCGGATGAAGACGAAGCGTCATAATTGAAATGGTCGACTACCAGTGAATCCCGATCTGGGGGCAGATGGATGTCCAATTCGAGAAGAAGAGAGGAGATGGCGGTCGGCGTAGGAGAGCTTGCGGAAAGCGTAAGGAGGATGTTGCCATCTTGATTGATGAATTGAAGGAGTAGCTTAGGGGTCAATGCTGGGCCCAGCCCTTTTGACTTGGGAGGAAGTAGAAGGATGTGGTCGAACGCTCGCTCGCCGTGCTGGAAGAGAGAAAGCTTCTCATTCTTAGGGGACTCAAAGGTAAGCCTGTAGCCTCGATCTCAAAGTTCCAAGATGTCAGCATGGCCAATTGGGATCTCACCAAATCACGGGACGCTATTGAACATACCTTCGAGGTCTCCCCAGAATGTCGAATATTTGGCTCTCTCCGAAGCCTCCTCAACGACGACGAGCAATCGGCTGCCACTGCTACTGAGCGCCTGAGTTAAGCCCAGTAGTGCAGCTACTAGTAGAGAGAGAAGCCAGCGCATGTTAACGTTTGATTATTGTAAATCTGATCTCGAGTTCGAGAGACGTGTCGCCAAGATTCGCCAAAACTCGAGCTCCAAAGCCGAAGTTTATCCAGGTAACTACCTTCATTCAAAGTCCACTCAACTCTTTCGTATTCAACCAAAATTGATCCCTCCCGAGAGCCCTGCAACCGGTCGCAAGCTCCATTGTAGCCAATCCGTAATCTCAGCGCCGCAAATCATGTCGTCCCCACAATTTTTCCAGCAACCCTTGCGGTACTTGCGGTGGGCCTCACACGAGAAGCCAGCAATCTTCTATTCCTTCGTCATAGGATCCGGCGGTCCACTGTCATTCTTTGTTGCTCCTCCAATACGGAGATTCTTCAACGATGGGTCAAGAGAAAAGATCCCGTTGACATATCCAAGTATGCTACCTTTTGAAAGTGCATCACACTACAGCTCCCCGTACAGTCGACTATTGATACCAGGACTCGGCTAATTGAAACTCTGCAGTACCCTCCGGACCGAGAAAAATACCTCAGGGCTACGATGACTGATTGTTTCATGTCAGGGAAAGCGGGAGAGGAAAATGAGATCTATGGGTATTTGAGGCACTCGCATGAGGAGAAAGGGGTTTTACTCAATGGCTGTGCTGGCCCTTGGGCTGATTCAAAGAGATGAAAATTAGCATTCGAGCGTCAACATCGGATACGTGGAGATTTTGACGTTTCTTTTGCACGGGAATGCATGGTGGGTTCATGTGGAAGGCCAAAGGTGTTGGTCGTGTACAATGCACTTGCTCTAGGCCTTGCTCAATCACTGTGTCCCGCAGTCGTAGAGCAATAATGCACTCGCTGCTCCTGGAAATAGAGTCACTGGGCTCATACAAGAGTTGGAGACCCAAGATGAATGAGATTCAATATCTCCACGCCCAATCCCCAATAGAGTATGCATTTACTAGAAAGTAATAGAGCTCCTCAACTTCTACAGTGCCCTAGGCGTCCTCAATTCCATGAGAGACGGCGTCGTAGGCCAATTGCACAATGTTGCAATGCCAAGACTACCAATGTTTTCATATTCCCGGCAAGCGACGGCATTGGCATCATCCCGCCTTCACCTTTCCTCCTTTAACGCGACAGATTGCTTCAGTACACTCCATTATGGCTTCAGACGTGCGGGTAGTTTGATAAAGTTCCTTGCAGAACGGATTCTGACCGCCATGGCTCGCGTCCCTTTTATCGGCAGGCTCTTCTGGTAACGATGCCCTTTTTGGAGCCTCGACTACCGTATTGACCTACATATTGCAGGCACGAATACATTGCCCTTTTAGGATCTCTCGTTCTCATCTTCTTGGAGGGATTGATCAGGATAATCACCCTCGGACTCCGTAAGAATACCTCCAGCATGTCTCCAGCTGTTGCCCGTCTCTGACGGGCCCTAGCACAACCTATCATTCAATTCTGCTACAATAGATCTAAGAACCTGTTCAATTCGCTATCGTCAACGCAAGGCAAGCAGTCGAGGTCGAGACAGAAGTCCCTCGTTTCGTCGATAGCCGGCTCCTCGGATTTCGTGGACCTCTGTGCTTTGTTCGGCTACTATGCCGAGGAGCATGTTGTTCAGACAGGAGACGGATACTTGCTAGGGCTACATCGCTTATGTTGGAGGAAAGGTGAAGAAAGTTTGAGGGTCAATGCTGGCGAGGAGAGCATCAAAAAGAGAGTCGTCTATCTACACCATGGTCTTCTTATGAATAGTGAGGTGTGGGTGTGTCTGACTGAGAAAGAGCGATGTTTGCCATTCATGCTAGTTGAGAAGGGCTACGATGTCTGGGTATGCCAAGGCGTCAGAGTCAAATACGTAGAGGCGCGTGCTAACGGAAACAGCTCGGAAACAACCGTGGGAACAAGTACTCCAAAAAGTCCACTCGATTCTCGCCAACATCTAACGATTTCTGGAATTTCTCCATAGACCAATTCGCCTTTCACGACATCCCGGACAGCATCGATTACATCCTGTCCACGACTTTCCAATTATCCCTTTCTTATATTGGGTTTTCACAGGGTACGGCTCAGGCGTTCGCAACCCTGTCGATTCATCCTACTTTAAACGACAAAGTCGATGTCTTCATTGCTCTTGCTCCTGCCATGTCCCCGGCAGGCCTTCGAAATGGTATCGTAGATGCTTTGGTGAAAGCTTCTCCTGAGGTACTATTCCTTGCGTTTGGCCGCCGAAGTATACTTAGCTCGGCAACCATGTGGCAGTCAATTTTGTACCCACCTATATTCGTCCGCATCATCGATATGTCTCTCTCATTTCTGTTCAATTGGTCGGGAAGGAACATTAGCACGCACCAAAAGTTGGCCGCATACCCTCATTTATACTCATTCACTAGCACGAAGAGTGTCGTGCACTGGTTCCAGATAATTCGAAATAAGAGTTTCCAAATGTACGACGATGATGTACAAGCACCCTTCGGGCTCGGTGCAAGCGACAAATACTATAAAGTTGCAAAATTTCCCACGAGGAACATCAAGACGCCCATCGTCTTGGTTTATGGGGGAAGTGATAGCCTTGTCGACATCAAGGTAATGCTCAAACAGCTGCCGAGGCATACGATAGCCAAGGGAGTACCGCATTTCGAGCATCTAGACTTTCTTTGGGCCCAAGAGGTCGAATCATTGGTGTTTCCTCATGTCTTTGAGGCTTTGACAGCATATGCGGGGCGAGACCACATGCAGTCGACAGAGTTCACACATCGGAATAAGAGGAATGGGCGTCTGGCCATTGCAGAGCGCTCGAACTACTCGGAAGATGATCTGTCATCGCCAACAAATGCTGATATGAGCGACGTTAGTCCAGAAGCAAATAGTGGCAAAATCTTGCCAAAAGCATCTTCAACTCGCACTTCACCTAGCACGCCTCGAAATCGAAGGCACATGTCGCCGCCTTCTTCATCTTCAACTGATCAAACGTCTGCATCAGTGGATGGCGCGAGCGATCAGAAGCCAACCCCTTGGTCTAGAAATATTGGCTCAATGCTTGGGCGAAATATAAAACCGGCCCGTAAGAGAAGTGATAGCCTCTCGAGCACGAGGAGCGTCGACAGTGCCAGGAAATTTAGGGACGGAGGCATAAGTGTTGGTGCTGGCAAGGCAACCATAGGTGTCAGCCCGCCTGGTCCATCATCTCGAGCCTCCGAAAAGGTCGCCACTACAAAGACTTAGCGCACAGAAATAATGAGTGGCCAATGGATGGGAGGCGCACTGGTACCCTGGATGGAAGGGGAATTCACGTCCTAAATACCAACCGTTTAATAGAAGGGTACCCAGGGGTAAAGAGGGACCGTTACCTTCTACTTACCAAATTTGTTATGAACTCAATTCGTGACCGGGCACGGGTATTTGGACACGCGAAGACCTGCAGATGATCTATGAAAATGTATGTTTGACTGCTGATTGTTGAGACGTGCCTAACGACTTTTAGAGAGCTTATTAAGTAGAGAGTTATGCAGGCACGAAAACATGTACAATTGAGAAGCCGGCTGCGCATCGTACAAGAAAACATCCTTATTCAAAGACGCATTGTGCGGAAAGGATGTCAAAGTTGGCTGCAGTATTACTTAATACAAGCTTCCCCACTCCTGGCAGCTTTGGGATGCCAATGTGACTAATTTGACACAAGACCCATCCGATTGAAGCTGCGAAATAAACATTTTACCTCAGACTTAAGGATTTAGTAACTGATTCAATCTTAGCATGAGCGCTTATGGGTAGGTTCTCTACTTTATGGCATTGGTATATTGCAATCCTCAGGCTGGTAGATAGTCGTTTACATGCACACATTCATTCCTCAATCCCTCGGCCCAGCCTTACCAAATTCCCTCCTATATGAACCCTCCCCTCGACTACAAAGCGCTGCACGCGCCCGAAACCTGAGGCTGCGGGGGCCCCACATCCGCAGTGCTCGCACCAACAACTGACCTATGAGCCCCAAAGAGTTCGCAGCTTGCACCACCCTCGGAGATCTTAGAGACGCTCAATCCGTAGGCTACAAGGGTAATCACATTAGCCCCAAAGTCTAGGCAGCAGCTGTGATCACGAAGGAGCGTAGGTGGTGGATAGAACAAGTAAAATGATCGAGCATTGCAGCTTGAAAGACAGAGAAGACATACTGACCTCGAAAGTGGACCCGGACGTGGTGGGAACGGATAAGGTATAGGATTGGCTGGAGTCGCTGCCTATGAAGATTAGTTGAGCCTGGAATCGGCGGGTCTCGGCTTGGGCTGACGCTTGGGTTCGGGCAGCGAGAACTTGGGTGGCTAGGAGGGCTATGGTGGTGGAGATGATTGAGGCCCTCAATCTTGATATTCAGTGGATTGGGCGGGAAATGATAGAGTCAATTTGTACGGAAGTAGTGCAGAGGAGGTTGTCTTAATGGTATTAGCAGCTTGGCAAGTTGGGACGATGTGGTTGGTGAGAGTAACAGTTGAGAGACATGATAGCACTCTCTGTGTAGTCTCGATTTCAGGATCTGAGGTCTGTTCTCAGTGGCCTCACCGCATAGACGACTGCAACGTCGTATAGGACGACCATACAGCATCATCAGTAAGATCATAACACTGACAATCGTGATGATGATATGCTAAGCTGAGACAGTTGGCGCATTGAACACGAGATGCAGGCGACACATCTATATTGCCAGAACAAAGGAGCTGGGGTGAGAAGTCGGCAACGAGCCTCTTGTGAGAAACAGGCCCGTAGGATGCTTAAAAGACGGACGCCACCTATCCACAAAATGCCTGGGTCTTTGTAATAGCTGCGGAAGGGTCACTTTGCTGACCTGTTGACTGTCCCAGGGCACGCGATCGTCTTTGGCAAATACTAATCTTGGACTTGCTAAGCTGTCGTCACAGTGGCAAGAGATGCAAGTATCCAGTGGCGAGTGGATTACGATGCGTCAGGATTGGAGGACAGACCGCTGACAAAGTCATAGGTCAGCGGGCTGCATCAGCCTTGCCCTTGTCCAATAGGCGCTGCCATATTTTTACACCATCAAGTAGTTGCTGTCGCCTCTCTGAATTCCTGCGGTATTTCAAATGATGATGATTATATCACTCTTGAGTTCGACTAGGCGAGTTTAGGGTATTTAATGAGGTAGTGAACACGCGTATATTCTACTCGCCATATCAGATGATACAAAGGTACTGTTGAAGCGTGGTCGGATACTGCGGCGAGTCGTCGAATTGCAATTGTGAGTCTGACGGCTACGAAATTTGCTAAGCATCGGAGGATCGTCTTGCAATCCAGTGTGATCCGGGTTTGCCGCAATTGGATGTATTAACGTTGGTCTAATTCCTTCAGCGACCAATTTTGATCTAGGTGCTTGTGTTCAAACTGTTCGGGCAGCAACGACCGGCTTGTGTATTTTCAAGACTCCCATAAAAGCCCGAGGCACGATTGTGAAGGCCGGCCTCAAGCGCTATGTTTCTGGGAAGTCGTACAGCCAATCCTCTGTCGTCTCGAGCTGCCGGCATACAGTTGACCTTCGATTGGCGCTCTGACCTCGAAGCTAGTGAATGAGCAATGACAAATCGCTATACCATTATCTGAAGTTATACCTCAATCGACGACACCCCAGAGGAGCTTCTCCGAGGACGCATTTGTATCTCCTTCTGGATAGTGACATGCGGCACTGATGGCAGCGCTGCAGCTGCCCACCAGGGGCATTGTCCCATCATAATTCCGGAATCCGTGCGCGATACCGATCAAGACAACAACGGATCCGAGGATTATGACAAAGATAATAGCGATATTAGAATGCCCACATGTTGAAATCGACTCCACGGGACCTTCAGCCCCTGTCTCGTCAAGCACGGTGACGCGGGCTAGGAAAATTGACTGTGAAACCAGCCAATGGAGGGTACCGGAAGCCACTAATAGTGGCACGCTGTAACGATAAGGTAACTGGAGCCAGTAGGTGCTCCTTTGCTTGGCGGTTGCCGATGTGACTCACAATGCCCTACGCTTATGAGCATGTCCTCCCCATTCTTCTGCAAGAAGCATGCATGTGAACAAGCTGTTGTAGGTCAAATAAAGGAAAGCGAGTATGAGTTGTGGTGAATTCGAGATCAAGACGATGAGAAGTAAACCCCCTGAGCCTGAAGTTTGCCATGAATCGGGTGAGATGATAGATTGGGCTGTCACGCTACCGAACCCCAATGACCATAAGTGAGAGATTGATCTGCTGGTCAGTGCAGAATTCGAGACGCCAAATTGGAGAAGACAGGAGACCGCAATGAGTGTCAAGATACATCTGTATACTCATTAGCATACCTATAACATAAGCCAGAGTTTTAGTGAGTTCACAAAATATTGCAAACGAGCCATCGTAACGCACTAGCGGCGCTAAACCAGAAGCGTCTTCTTGGTGCCCAAGTAATGGGTTCCATTCCCCATGATCTTTCCAATGGCTGCCCTTCCACAACGTTATTGCTTAAGTCGTCTTTCCCTGCTAGACAGGCATTGAGGGTCATCTGGTCTGGTTCGTCCAAGAACGACGCAATTGTATCTCCAAGCGTGACCAGGGGTTCCGAGTCTCGCTTCCGTACAATCCAGATCATGCAGATCAACTTGACAAAATTACAACAAATCACAAGGATCATGATTGTTGTGCTAAATTGCAGTTTGCAGTGTTCTTCTACCTGCTCGCTCAAACAGTATTGCACATCCCATTCCTGGAAAACCCAGGTTGATCCGTTGGAGGCAGACTTCGCCATATCGAAATTTTCGCTGTAATCCTTTACATTGCATATCCATTGGACTGCCGCCTCATAAACCAGATCTTTTTTGTATCCTGGCGCAACTCGGAAAAAGTCTGCATATCCAGATTCGTTTGGTGATCTTGCGTTGCTAGAATTTTAAGACGATACAAGCAGAACGTCGCCGCGAATGGAATTTATTGGGCCTACGTAAGCTTCGAGGCAAGCGCGATTCTCGAGTCTCTGAAGTAACGTCGTGTTGGTTCGTATTCGCTGGAATTGATCTATAGTGGTGTTGTCCCAACCAGTCCCGCTGAAATTGAATGAAGCCGTAGCAGGAAAGTCACTCGACACTACATACACGTTGTACTCCCGGCTGTAGAGGGAAGAAAAAACGGCACTACTGTAGAACAGATGTAGCGGTATTTAGGAAGCGGCGAGCAGCCACCATAGAGCGATCCGTGAAGATGATATCCTTCTAAGATTCCTAAGGCTCGGAACCCCAATATATAGCCAATGGTTCTGGCGGTGAGCCTTATCAACCTCGGCACGCGTCGGCGAAGACAGACATTGCATTGAGTAATTACTTGCACCAAGCAAGAGCGTACTGAGTACATTGAAGATAAGATGTATCCAGAACCCAACATTGTTTGTCTCTGTGCAGCTACCATCCTGAATCGTGCCGAGGCCGCCTTCCACTCCGAATTCGGTAGAATCCCAAACAATTGCAATCGAGTTTGTGATAAGTATGGTGGCACTGATACAAGCGCAGCATATCACACCGAAATGATATCCATTGATCTTGCGCCATGCGGTTTTGTATCGAGAGCAAAACGAGGCGACGTCATGGCGAAATCGGTGTAGATGCTCTGGGGGTTTTTGTAGCCACTTGCCCTCCAAAGTGCCTAACCTGGTTGGGCTCATGATTTTAGGCATGATTGAGGAGTTTGCGCGCGCTGCGTCGTAATGATGCGCTCAACAATAGTGTGTATTTATCCACTCCATCTTGATGGCGGTGTTGCGGACCTCAGCCGTAAATCGAGGTGAGGCTCGCCTTTATGTCAAGGGTGCCATGCTCGCTTATATGAAGATTCTCAAACCATCGAATGGTTTGCGCCTATGAACGTTCCGGGATGTGGAATTTGGCGCATTGTGCGGGTAGGATTGGCCAATCTTCGTCCCAGGATACAAGCGTTTGACCTTGGAGTGAACGACGGCAATACAAGGTATCATAGAGTTCAGCACTGCTACATTCGTTATGCTGACCAGGCTGTTTCGCCGTAATCAGGACTGATACATCAGAGATCTTTCTCCCGGAAACATATTGTGAAGAGACAATAGATTCGGGTACAAAGTTCTTTCATCTGAAGAAAGATACCTCAGCAAGCCAAATATAGCATTTCTTGAGAGGGAACGTTCGGTGTAGACACTGAGGTGCCAAGCTCCGCTAAGTCCCTTCGGGTTAGCGCCTTATACTTACTACGGAACCTCTAGGTAATACGTCTAAGCGTAAAATCCGAATATTATATCTAGTTTATTTTATTTTAATTATCGATTATTAAAATATCTATACTATTTTATTTTTAATTTAATAATATATTCTAAAGTATTAAGGCTCTCTATTTAATATTTTAATATAACGTCGATAAAACTTAAATTAATTCTTTTAGAGAGGAGTATTAAAAATTAATAAATAATAGACTTCGTATAAATAGTTAAATATAATTAAATAAATTTAATAAACTTGATTAATAATTTAATAATTTAATAAATATCTATATTTAGAATTTAGAATTAAAAGTTTTAAGGAAAGTTAAATACGAAGTTTTTATCTATTAAGAAAATACGTAATTTATATAAAAGAAAGAAATTACGTTACTCGTCTATTTATTTATTTATTCTTATATCGAGTAAATAAATAGTTAAGTACTTATTTATTTATTAGTTTATATACTACGTCGAGTAGTAAATAATTCTTTAGTTTATTAAATATATTAAGTTTATTAAAATTTAAAGAGAATCTTAATTATAATATTACCCTTCCTTTTTAATCTTTTTTATTTTTAAAAATAATTTTATATCTTCTCGTTAAATAAAGTAACGTATTAATTTATAAGAATAAATTATTTTTAAAAGTTTTATAATTATAGTTATTTATACGCGCTACGCGATATATTAAATAAAATATCTATTATCGTCTTTATCGAAGAAATACGGGGAGTATATTAAGACCGGAAAAAAAATATAAACTCTTAAAGTCCGTTATTAATTTTTTAAGGATAAATAAGACTTTAAAATATTTAAAGTATAAAGAGAAAAAAATTAAGATTACGTAAAAAATAACGAACGAAATTATTAATTAAAAGAATACGAAGTTAAAGAGACTTCGTTAATAAAAAAAATTCCTAAAGAAGCGTAAATAAAAGATATAAAATATAAAATATATTTTAACGTCGGTTAAAAGATTTAGTTTATAATTAAATAGTCCTTTACTCTTTTTAATCGAAAATAATCCGATTTTAATATAATTTAGTTTCTTATTTAATCTTTTACTCTTTATATTTTTTATTAAAAAATATATTTTATCCCCCTCCTTTGACTAAGAATATTCTTTACGATATTTATCGACTTGGTCTAAGTATTTATTAATTTGATTTAGGTTTATATATTTTTATATAACGTCTTGATATTAACTATATAAATTAATACTCTCTATACGTTTAGTCTCTACCTAGGTTTAAGAAATATATTAATATATTTATTATAATTCGTAAAGAACGGAGTAAACTTTATAATATTAAATTACGCGTTATTAAACGTTAATTAAGTTATAGGTAAAAGTATTACTTAATTATTTTATTTCTTATTAATATAGTATCGTAAATACGTCTTTATTATTTAGTTCGTTCGTTTTATTTACTTATCTATTTATAGATAATACGTAATTAATATTCGTAGTCTTATTTCGATAATATTAATTAGTATCCTCTAATTATTAGAGGTAAATTATTTATTCTTATTAGAAATAATTAAGCTAAGAATATTATAATCCCGAATTAACCGATCGAGTAGTATAAAGGTAATTTATTCTACTTTATAAATCTCTTTAATTAGTATTATTATCGTATATTTACTAAATTTATTATAGATTATTATTATAGAATCGAAGGCCTTAAATATAATAGAGTCTTTCGATCTCGGTAGTTTAATAACTAAGTTTATAATAATATCGTTTTATAGTATCTCTAGTATTAAAGCGAACTAGATTTAATTATATTTAAAATATCTTATAAACTTATTCTACTAATATTCGATATATTCTTTAATATACTTTTCGACGTACGATTATAATCCTAATATATCGTATTCTTTATAAATTAGTTTTATTATTTTAATAACTCTAGGGTATCCTTAAACTAAGTTATTATAATAATCGCGAATAATTTCTTTAAAATAGCCCTTAAGAAGATAGATTCTTTTATTATATTTCAATAATTTAGTTTTTAATTATTAATTTCTTAATATCTTTATTAAATATTATTTTTATAACCCTTCTAGATATTATTAATAATTCCGGGAATAAAGATATATAGTATCGCTACTAGTTATTATATTAGAACTAACGATTTATCCTATTATTAAATAAGAACTAGTTATATTATTACATTTTTATTCTTTATATAGTCTTCCCGTTTATTAAATATATCGGCGCGACCGTTATTTTTTCTTAAAGTATAGAAGATTTTAAATTTATATTATTAATTTATCTCCGATTTAGTTATTTAATAATAGTAAAGTTAAGAAGGTTTTTATAATTTATGAAAATAATAAAGTCTAAATAACTTTCTATGTATACTCTTTATAATTTTAATATTAATACTATTACTAGTAATTTCTTATTATAAATATTATACTTTTATTTTATTAATAATATCTTCCGTAAATTATAAATAATAGGGTATTATTTATTATCTCTTTATTAAAGAATATAAGTCTTTATTACGAAGTTTAAAATATTGGTTTTAATTCGAGTTAATTCGTTACTTCGAAAATAATATAATACCGGCGGTTTCTTATAAACCTCTTTGAATATTTTAAAAGATTATTATTATTATTTCTTTAATTAAAAAGCGATATTTTTCTTTATAATATTTATTAATAATAAAACCTTTTTAGAGTAATCTTTAATAAATCTTCTAATAAAATTTATAAATCCTAAGAAACTCTATATCGTCTTAATATTATATAATATAGGTTATTCCTTAATACTCCTAATTTTTTCAAGGTTGAGATAAATACCTTTAGTATTAATTATTAATTTAAGGAAATTAATCGATTTTTTATAAAATTCGTACTTCTTTAATTTAAAGAGAAGTCTAGCTAGTAATAAATAAATTAAGACATTTTATATATATTAAATATATTCTTCCTTATTAATAAAGTAGATTAAAATATTATCGAGGTATATAATTACCGTTATATCTAGGTATATTTATATAATATTATTAATTAATACTTAATAAGTTACTAGTATATTAATAAATCCGAAGAGTATTATTAAATATTCGTAGTAACCGTATCTAGTTTTAAAAATAATCTACTACTCCTCGCCTTTTTTTATTCGAATTAAGTTATACGCGCCTCGAAGATCTAGTTATATAAAGATTTTTATTATTATAAACCGATCTTATAACTCGTTAATATTTAGTAGAGAATACCGATTCTTTATTATAATATCGTTTAATTTTCGGTAGTTTATATATAATTATAAACTTCTATCCTTTTTTATTATAAAAAGAATTAGATAATTTATTAATAATTTAGATTCTCGAATAAATTCTTTTTTAAGATCTTTATCGATATACCCGCGAAGTACTCCGAGTTCTTTTTCTAGTAAAATATAAATAAGTTTAAATATCGATTATTTATTTAATTCGAGTTCGATTTTATAATCTTATAACTAATATTTAAATAATACTTTTATAATTGTTTTTTCCTAAAAAGATACTTTTATTATTAATACTCTTTAGGGATATTAAGAGGTTTATTTTTATATTAAAAACTTTAATTTATTCGCCTTATTAACTTCTTTAATTAATATATATCGAATTAAATCCTCGTATAAAATTATTCTTCTTCGAAGATAAAGTATTATAGGTTTCGACCGAGTTACGGTTCGTTTTCTTATTTATAATTATCCTTTATAGGCGTATAAATATTATATTAATAATATTTCTAATACGTGGAAATATAAATACTCCTCTCTTCTAATCGATTATTAAATTATATTTCGAATAATATAATAAATAATTATTTTTATTATATCGAAGGTAATTTCCTTATAATAATATTAAATAATATTTAGTAACGGGAATATTTATTTATTTATTATCTTTATTAATAACTTTAACCCGTCGGTTAATTAAAATTTATATTATTTTTCTTTTTTATATTAATAAGTTAATTATCTAAATTATCGTTCGAGATATAAAGTTTCTAGTTACTTTTAAATCTATTATTATAACGACCTTATATCCGTTAACTTTTACGAATATTCGTATATATATACCGTATTAAACTAAGTATAAATATTATTTTAAAATTCATATATTAATCTCCTCGTATTTTCTTTTAATATAAGAGACTAGTCTTTTCCCGACGAAAATAAAATTCCGTAATACTTTTTAGATTCGAAGTATTTCTTATATTCTTCGACTAAATAATAGTATTATTTATTTTAATTATAATATTTTCGTTCTTTATTATATTTTATCTTATCTTATTTAATTTTATAATTATAATTATCAATTCTTATTATAACCTAAGAAGATCTAGTTTTCCTTTTTTTTAATTAAATATTATAAATAATTATCTTTTACGTAATTATTTCATTAATTATAATTATATTTTAATTTCGTAATATACTTTCGCTCTCTTAAATTATCGTAATAATATTTATAATATTCGTTTATATATATTAATTAATATATCTTCTTATATCGTAGGTAATACTCGTCGTAGGTATAATTAATTTTAGAGGGTTATTTTTTTTCCTTTTTTTTATCCTCGGGTTCTTCTTTTAATATAATAAACTAGGTTTTAAAATTATCGAGGTAATCTATTAATTAAAGTTATTTTTTAGAATTTAATATACTTTATTTTTATTTTTATCCTTCTTTTAAATCCTCCTTTAAAGTTTTATCGTTATTATTATTTAATTCTTCGAGTTTTTAAATTCTTTAGGCGATCTCTTCTTTAATATTCTCCTACTTTTTTAATAAATTATTAAATCAAGTATTATTTTATACTAGATCTTTAAGGGATCCGGTTATATTATCCGGTATCTTCTTTTTAAATATATTTAATTATTATCGATTTATTATATTCTTTAAACGATAGTTCCTAGTAATATAACCCGGTTTATTATAATTATAATAATTTATTATTTTCTTTCCTTTATATTATTATTAACTCTTTTTTTAAGATTGTTTTACGGGTCTCTTTTTAATAAAATCGAGTTTTATTAATATATTATTATACGGGTTAGGTTTTTTACGACGGTAATAATTAATCGAATTATATTCGTTATTATAAATTGTTAAACGTCTTTATCCGTTAATTCCTCCGTTATAATATTTCTTTATTATATATTCGTATAATTTATTATCGATTTTAATTATTTATTTTATAAGTATATTAAAGTCCTTAATACTAATTTTTATTTATATAAATTTATCTTTAATATTATCTTTAAATCCTCGTCGATATATTATTATAAAAGTAGTATCGTCCTAGTCCGTTAATACTATATAATATTAAAATCGTACCGGGTAATCGGACGCTAATTTCCGTTATATTAAATATTAAATAATACGAAATATTACGTTACGGAATAGGGAAGAGAAGGGAGTAGAAGAGAAAGAGTAGAGATTATTAAAAAAGAAAAGAGATTATTTATTATTTTTTTCCTCTCTTCCCGGGTAGGGTTAATAATATAAATAAATATAAATACCTACTTAATATATTTATTAATTATATTAATCTTTATTTATATCGCGAGTAATAGTAGATATTAATATATTTTTAATCTTTAAAATACGTTTTAAATTAATAGAAAGAGTATTTATTTCTTTAATACTATCGTGATAAAATAAGCGCTTTATAAAGAAGGATATATATTTATAATTTTAATTAATATTAATTAATATATATTAAATCTTTCGAATAAAAGTATATTAATTAATTAAAATAAATTATAGAATTTAATATAGAATTTATTATACGCTAGCTACGTAGTATATATATATAAAAATCCTTAAAATTATCTATATTAAATAACGTTATTACCCATTAGATTTATTATTAACGCCGCGTTAATAACGAATTCTTAAAACGCCTCCGCTTTTCCTTTATTTCTAGATTTAACGAACTACCTATTTTATAAATAACTTCGTTAAATTATTTAACTCCTTTCATATTTAATTATTTAACTATCGGTTTTTATATTATCGTATTTAATTCGAGAGTAAACCTTATTTATTTATTATTAGATTATATAACTCCTATTATTAATAATTCTTAAATAAGATTTTAAATCGACGTTTTAATTTAAATAATATAAAGATTAATATAAATAATTAGATTAATATTTACGGTCTTTCTTTATTATTAAACTCTTTATAATAACGATTAATAGATTATAAAGAAGAATAATCTAAAGTTTAAATAAATAATAAACTATAATTAAAGATCGTCGAAAATATTAATCTTATATATTTAATATAAATAATTAATATTAATAATTAACGAAATAAATCCTTTCGGAAATTCTATATTTTAAAGAGGTTAGAGAGGGCGTATATTAAATTTATAATCGAAGAGAAAAACCGAAGAATAATTTTTTAAGAATATTAATATAATAAAATTAAGAAAATATCTTTCGTTATTATTAAAGGTAGACGCCGTTATTAAACGCGCGAAAATTATAAATACGAAAATAGTTTAGCGAGCCTAAAAGAAAGTAAAAAATTAATAAAAATAAAAAATTATTTTAGAATAAAAATAATAAAGACTATTAAAATAGGTTAAAATCTAAATAATTAATAAAAGATTTATATTAATCTTTATATTAATATATTTTATTTAAAGCGGATATTATTAATATATAATAGAATTATTAAAGGTAAATATAAATAGGTTATTATTTAAATAAACAGGGTTTCGTTAATTAAATAAATAATAATCGACGATAATAAAGATATAAAATAGGTCGATAAATAACTACTAAAGAATATCGATAACTTTTTAAATATTAATAATTATATTTTTAAAATATATTAGAAATTAGATTAAGACGAAATTTATAATATTTAAAACGAAAATAAAAAATAAGCCGAGGCTCGTAATATTTAAATTTTATTTAATTTATAAATAAAATCCGGGGATCGATCGATTTATAATATTATTAAAAAATATTAAATTATAATATTTAAATTACTCCGCGCTAAAATCGATTATTATAATAAATACCGTCTTCGTATATATATATATATATATAGTTTTCGTATTAATTATTATATTATACTAAGACTAGTTTTATAATAAATATTAAATATAATATATAGATTCTATATAAGGAGTATACGGCGTAGTTATACTATTTATATTATAGTATTATATTATAGTTTCTGGTAATCCGGAGCCTTTTTAGAAATAAAAGACTCGGAGCCCTCGCTTTAACTCTTTAAAGATTAATTTTATTATTTAAATATAAAGATTATTTTTTTATTAAAGCTTTATATTTATTTTTATATTATTATAAATATTTTAAATATTATAACCTAATAGTTTTAATCTTTTTTAATCTTTTTAGGTAGTAACTCGTTAAAAATATAAAAGATTTTTTTAGAAATAATTATCCCGAAGACGAGACGTATAAAATTAATATTTTAAATAAAAATACGGGAGATCTACCGGAGAATATAAATATAACGATAGATTAATAATTTATAAAATTAAAATATAAATAAAAAACCCTCGAAAAAAAGGCCTCTATTATTACGATTTAAAAGAATATCGAAAATCTACGACGTATTATCGTAGATAAAGGAGATAAGGAAATCGAAGATAATTCTTAAAAATTAAATATAAAAGACGAAAGCGGCCCGACGGTAGGTCGTAGTTAAATCGGTCTTAATATAAATTAAGCTAATTTATAATTATCGAAACTACGAGATTTTTATACGAAGACTCCGTAAAATTATTAAAAATGTATTTATAACGTAGAGATTATATTCCGTTTAATATTAATAAATTTTCGAATAAACGAAAAAAGGATTTTATATATAATACCCTATTTAAAAACGTAGATTAAGAAATTATAAAATAAATATAAAGAATTTTATTTAATAGATATATTAATATAAAAATTCTTTTCGGATTATTTATTTAATATAATTAAGGACCTATTAAACCGAGTTATAAATATTAATTTTAAATATTAATATACGCGTTAAAGGAATAATTAATCGGTATAAAATTTCGATATTTATTTTAATATATTAAAAACCGAACTACCTCTTTATAATAAAGAGAAATAAATAATTTATCTAATAATTTATTTAAGATTTAATATTCTAAAAATAATTAACTAGATTAAAGTATTCCTATTAAGCGAATCGAATTTATATTATTTATAATATATTATAAATATAATCTTAATCGGGACTTTAAGATATAAAATAATAATTAAAATAATTAATTAAAACCTCGGAAGAAGTATAAAAAGGGGTTAAAGAGCGGAGATAATAAAAATAAATCTAATATAAAGAGATAAGGTTTTAATAATAATAATCGTAGAAATATAAATAAAACGTATACGACTCGCGAGAGCGATAAGGATCTTAAGGATATTAAATATTTTAATTATTATAAATTTAACTATTATTTTAATAATTATCTAGAGAAGAAAACGGAGATTATTAATTATATCGGCGATTATATCGTAGAGTTAAAAAATAATAAATCTTTAAGGAAGTCTTTATTTTAAAGGAATAAAAAGAAATAAAAACCCGACCGAGTATAAATATCGATAACGAAGTTATTACGAACTTAATTAATATCGATATAAAAATTATTCGTATTAAAATGAGTAAAGATCTAAGAATAGAGATAAATATTATTAATAAGATATTTATATAATAATATAATTTAAAGCGTCTTAAGAGCGAGTTATTACCGATTTTTAAATAAACAAACGGGTAATTTATTTATTATTATAATATTTATAATATTATTTATTAATTAATTAATTTATAAAAATAAACTTAAAAGTATAATAATATCTTTTATTTTATTAATAAAAAAGGCTCGCTTATTATTATAAATATACTAGTTATAAAAAAAGAAAAGATTTAAACCGACTATAATATACGGATTTAACGGTTCGGTATTACGCCGAATACGTATATATTAGAATTATTTAAGGAATTTACGAAATTATTAAGGATATAATTAATTATTTATATATTAATTTATACTAAAGCTAGTCCCTTTAATTAAGATTTTATTAATAAAAATAAGGTTAAGAAAAACGATACTACTATTAATATAATATTTTTTAATAGTTTCGTTATCGTACCGACTACACTTCCCGATAAATTTATAAATTTTAATAATATCTTTTCAAATAAAGAAGTAGGTCGATTATCGTTATATAAAGGCGGCGATTATATAATTAATATAAAGAGTAACCCGTTATACGAGCCTTTTTATAATTTATTAAATTTATAATTAATAAAGTTAAGGAGATACCTAGACGACGCTTTAACGAAGGGTTAAATTAAATACTTTATAAACCCCGTCGAGGCTCCTATATTTTTTATTTTAAAAAGAGATAATAAATTATAATTATATATTAATTATTAAGGTTTTAATAAAATTATTATTAAGAATCGTTACCCGTTATCTTTAATTAATAAAACGTTGGATCGTTTAAATAATATTATATAATTCACGAAGTTTAATTTAAAAGATATTTATTATTAAATAAGAATTAAAGAAGGCGATAAATAGAAGATAATATTTTATACGCGGTATAATTTTTTTAAATATATAATAATATTATTTAATTTAATAAATATATTTATTACTTTTTAAACTTATATTAAAAAATTAGTAACGAGTTTAATAAATATATTTTATATCGTTTATTTAAATAATATCTTGATTTATTCTAATTCGAAAGAGGAGTATATTAATTACGTACGATAAATACTCGAATATCTATAAAAATATTCTTTATTAGCGAATTTTAAGAAATACGAGTTCTTTACTCGGTTAATTAAATTTCTAGATTTTATTATAAATACCGAAGGTATCTTAATAGACGAATATAAAATTAATATAATTTAATCCTAACCGAAACTAAAGTTTTTTTATAATATATAAATATTTTTAGGCTTCGTTAATTTTTATTATCGATTTATTTATTACTATTCGTAGATAATAAACCTATTAACGAGTTTATTAAAAAGTAATTAAAATAATAAAAAATTTAATTTATTTAAATAATTTAAAAAGGCGGAGTAAATATTTTATCTACTTCGCGATTTCTTTATATATATATTTATTTTTATATACTTTAATCTAGAATTAAGAATTCGGATTAAAATAAATACTTTTAATTTTATCGTAGCTACGATTTTAATATAGTTATAAAATAATAACGAATAATATCCCGTCGCTTTCTAATACCGTAAAATATAAGGTTTAAAATTCGATATAAAATTTATAATAAAGAACTCTTTATAATCGTTATAATATTTGAATAATAACGATATTATTTTAAAGGTAATTTATATAAAATAAAAGTCTTAACCGATTATAATAACTTAAAAGATTTTATAAATATTAAATAATTAAATAATCGTTAAGCGCGTTAGGTAATAAGATTTTCATCTTTTAATTTCTTAATTTCGTATTATTCTAAAAAAAATAACCTAGCCGATAACTCTTTTACGTCGTTTTAATTATAAAGATTAAAATAATTTTTCAGATAATATATTATTTATATTATAATAAAAGTTATTAAATTTAGGAGGTATTAATTAAGGCCTTATTCTCGCTATAATATAAAATACATTTATAGATATAGAAGATCTAGATATAAATAATATTTCGCCGGCGTTAAATAGTATATTTATAGGCGTTACGTAAAATTTAATATATATAAAATTTACGTTATTAAAGTCTTTAAGGCTTAGCGTAAAAAAGGTATATTCTTTAATAATATATTTATCTAGGCCTAAAGAGTTAATACTTAAACGGGAAATTCTAAAAAATTTGAACGAGATACTTATTTAAATTAATCGCGACGTAATAAAAGAATTATTTAATTTTATCGCTAGAACTATAAGTTATAAATTACTTATTTTATATATTATTATTAAGTTAATAATACTCTACGAAACGATTTATAATATTAAGAGTTTATTAATAATTAAAATAATTCGCGCTTTATAAAAGGATAATTTTTATTTATAAATAAAAATCGCTGAAATTATATAACCGGATTATTAATATTCTGCCGGAGTATAGACTTTAGATTTTATATTAATTCTTAGATATAATAATAAGATTTATATACCTAAAAAAGGATTAGTCCGCGAAGAGTTATTAAAACGATATTATAATAATATATTAACGGGGTACTTTAGTATTAAGAAGATAATAAAGTTATTTATTAGAAAATACTTTTAAAATACTCTAAAGACCGATATACGAGAATATATCGATACGTACGATATATACTAGTAGGTTAAGGTATATCGATACCGTCTTTATAACGAGATTAATTCTTTATTATATCTTACGGGACCGTAGAAGGAAATTATAATAAATTTTATTATTAATTTACCTTTAAATAAAAAGTACGGACGGGTTTATAATACGGTCTTTATAGTTATAAATAAATATATAAAGATATTATAATATATCTTAATTATTAAAACGATCGACTTTACGGGGTTAATAGAGTTAATATTCGAAAAAATTATCTTAAAGTTTAGGGTTCTTAATAGGATTATTTCTAATAAAGATTCTATCTTTATAAATATATTTTAATTAAAGGTATATTATTTAATAAGAATTAAAAGGCGCTTAAATACCGTATTTTATCCGTAAACGAATAACTAGATAAAATATTAGAATTAAAATTTAAAATATTATTTAAAAACCTTCTATTTATCGGCAAGTCCGGAAACCCCGATTTTTATATATTTTATACCGAAATTATATAAAATACTAGAAATACGTATTTATTTATATCCCGTATTCTAAATATATTATATAATTAAAATATAGTTATATAACTGATTTTAGTATATTTAGTACCTAAAATATATTTATATAACTAATTTTAGTATAATTAATACTTAACGGGTAAATAATAATAAATAAATAATCTTTAATATTATTTTATAATACTTTAAATATACCGGTTATATTTTCGGTAATAATAGTATTATTATTATAATCATTACCGCTAGCGCCTTTAATATCGTTATCGTATTCAGATCTTTATATATATATTAATTAATTAATATATATTCTACTTTATTTACTCGTTATATTATAGGGGAGTTATAAATATCCTAAAATTCGTTTATTAAAAAACCGTTATTATTTATTCTCGCTAGCTAAATTATATCTAGATCTAGCCTAGATTTAATCTAGATATAAATTAAATCTAGGCTAGATTTAAACTATTATTATTTTTAATTATAAGAATAATTTACTATATATATAATTTATCTCCTATTTATCGTCTAGGTTATTTAATTAGGTAGTTTATATTAAAATAACGTACTTCTCCTTCCTCGTAGTCTCGAGTACTATATTCTATATACGCGTATCGTTTATTATATAATCTTAACCCCGTTTTTTTTATTATATTATTTTCTCTTTTTTTTTCTTAAGTTTTAACTTTTTTCGGAAGTCTTCGTATATAATAAAGAGTTTAAACATATATAACGTAGACTCGGTAGGATTCTTATTAATATTAAAGGAATTAATTTATTTATTAAACTTAATATCTTTAAGTTTTTACGCGATAAAGACCGATAATTACTATTTAATATATAGTATTAATATATATATATAATAAGTATAATATTATAATATTATATTATTTCGCGATTTATAAGGTTCTCTACGTTACGTATATTATTACCCCGGTCTTTTATCGATTTATTAAATAAAATTACTCGAGTATCCGCCTAGATAATTATATTAATATTCGAGGAATAATAATAAACTATAAAAGGCTCTACCTCCTTTTATATTTTATTAAATATTATTTAATAAATTAGAGTTTTTATTATTACTTTATTCGCTAGTTTAGCTTTATTAGAATAAAAGAAATACTTATCTTTATAAAAATAAAAAACTCGTTTTTCTAAAATTTATTAATACTTCTTTTTTTCGTATTATCTCTTTCTATAATATTTATCTCGTCCTCCCGTATATTATATTATCGAGGAGCCGGCGAATTTATCGTAATCTTCTTAATAATTAAGAGATAATTAGATATAATATAAAAACCTTTATAACCAATTAAATTATTAATTCTATCTTTTTATTTATAGACGAAATCGTTTATATTATTTACTAGTATATTTTTCTTTTTTATTTCTTAATTAATCCTACCCGATAAGGCCTTTATTATTATACTTTATTATATAAATATTTATTCCTCCTACGTCTCCTTTATTTAAATTTATAACTCTATATTATTTCTTATTAATATTAAGAGATATAAAGAAAAAGGTCGAGTTTAATTTACTTTTAATATATTCGCCTTCGAATTTAATCCGTATTTACTTCCTTAGTTTATATTCTTTAATAATATAATAAATTATAATATAAACTAGAATTATTATAATTCCTATTAAGGGCCTAAATATATATTTAATATTATTATAAATTCCTAGTTAACCTAGGTCCGTTTAAAAGAATAATAAAATTATAACTTTTACTACTAGATCTCTAAAGAAATAATAAGATAATTTAGATTTATCGATAATTAATATTAAATCTTAAAAGGGAAATATTAAGATTTATATTATTATTATAATTATATATTTATCTTTTATTCTTTACTTTAGTAGTAATTATCTCTTTAATACTTCGTCCTATTATAGAAAAGATATAGTATACTACTACGATTTATCGAACCTTTATTATTATTAAGGCGCGATAATTACCGATATAATTAAATAATTACTTTTTATTAATATATCTCTAATTTAAACGAGGTAAATTAATACCTCTCGGGCCTCCGTCGGATTTAAAGTTTTTTTTATTATTTTATCCTTTAACCCGAGGGCCTTATTATATTTATTAATAATATTCCGTTAAAGCTTCTAGATTAAAGTATTAACTTCGTTTTTTTATTAAAATTTATTTATAAATTATATCCCGAGTCCTTATATCCCGTAACGAGGGTTATTAATATTATTTATTTTATATATTAAAGAATAGTCTTATAGCCTTAAATATATATTATTAATTTAATACGACGTCCTACGCCCGCCTATAATAGTAACGATTTATTTCTTAATTATAACGTATCGTAATTACGGTAGCGTTTCGTTAAAAATTTATATAATATATTACTAGAAGACCTCGTATCTTTTAATCTATATATATAAAAGCTAGGGTAGGACGAGGACGAGGATATATAACGGCCGATAAACGATAAGAATTATAGAAAGGTTAATTATATTATTAACTCTTATATAAAATATATATATATATATATAACGTAGCCCTACCTAATCCGTTTAACCGAGATATATTATCCGTTTTCCGTCGCTTCGGGGTAGGAAGCTTAATATTATTATTATCGGCCTCGATATTAATTTTCTTACCTCCGTATATATTTTCTTCGTCCTTATTAATAATTAATATTAATTAATATATACTAGAAGGATTTATAATTAACGCGTTCTTAATACGTACTATTACTCGTATATCGGAATAAATAAATTATTTATAACCGAGATTTATTTTAGGAATATTAATATAATTTATTATTAAAATTAGTCTTTAGCCTTATTAAAGGAGTTATTATTATAAATTCTTTAACTAGTTAAGATTATATTACGATATATAGGAGGTATAGTTTAATTTAATTTTACTATTTAATATATTATTAGGTCGTATATATATAAATTTAAATATTATTTAATAATATAAAATATATTAACTAGTCGAGATATAAAATAGGTTTATTTTAATATATAAGAAAAAGGGTAGAATTATATATACGATAATAATAAATAAATATATATTAAATTAACTTTAACCTAGATCTAGATTAAGATTAAACTAGATTTAAATTAAATTTAAATTTAAATTAATCCGAATATCGAATTCGGGTTATATAATACTATAAATTATAAAAGTATAAAGGTATTATAAATATAATTAGAAATAACGGCCGTTTATTAAAATAAATTTAATAAAGGGTAGACCGAGATAAATTTTATAAAAAATAGGTTATAATATCTTTATTTATAAAATAAATACTTTTATTTCTATTAACAAAATATATATCGAAGGAGTATTAAATGATAAAGATTATTTTAAAAATTTATTCTTTTTCTTATTTAATTTTATAAAAATAATATTTCGAGAATTTTTATTTAATAAATCTTTTACCTAATTTAAAACCTCTAAAATCTCTTTTTATTAATTATTATCGATTAAGTTTATACTTTAATTATAATTCATCTCTATATTATACCCGTTACTCTTATTATTATTATTAACCGTTATATAATTATAATACTACTATTAAATAAAAACCCGGGGTATACGTATTATTATACGGTATAATAAATATATTATCGCGAACGGTGATTTTTTATGAATATATAGTTATTATATTTATTTTATAAATTAATCTATTACCCTAGTATCTTTCGTTATAAAGTTAAAATTATAAATAATATTATATTAATTTTAATCGATAAAATTATTTATATAATAATATCCTTCCTATTTAATAGGTATTATATATATACTCCGGATAATATCGTATATTTCGAAGAGGCGATAATTATATAGTTCTCGAGGTCTTTTCTTTCTATTAATTAGGATATACTTTATCTTAAATATTTTATATATATCGTCGACTCTCCCGTTATTCTTTAGTCGATATAAAGTAATTAATATATTAATTTATACCTTATATTTACCTTTATCGTTTAGTCGCTCGTAGTTATAAATATTAATAATTAATTTAAGCCGGCCGATTATTATATAAAGAGTCTTTTACTCGGTCTCGTTTTAACTTTATAAATAAATCGCCTTATTATTAATTTAAATATAATTATTACGAGGCTTACCGGTAAAACGAAAATTAAGGGTATAATAAATTAATTTTTTTATAAACCGCCTTAAATTCCGGCTCTCCTTATTATTATAAACCTAATATATTAATAATTAATATATAAAAATATATATATCTCCCGTTTAATTAAGATCCGTTTTTTATCTCTATTAATCTTTAATAAAGCCCGGATTTTTATTTTATTTTTTACGACTCTCCCGTACGAATATCGTTATAACGTCGATAAAATCTTTAATATTAAAATAAGAAACCCTCGCTACCGTAATTACTAGGCGATAATACTTAATATCTAATATTTATATATTATAATATAACGGCGTATCCTTATTAAGAATAAATATATATTTATTTAAATCTAATTTCTCTCGATACGGCTGAGTATTCTATTATTCTATTTTACTATTAAAAATAACGGTAGGTTTAACGGAAAATATTACTATAATTTCTTATATAACCCTTAAATTATAGTATATAATATTATACCGTAGTAATTACGTCTTAAATTTATTAGTTTTATTTATCCGTAAAAAAGGTTCTTTAAGGAGAAATTTATAAACCGCCTTTTTATAATAAATATCGAAGTTTTAGATACTTTTATTTCTTCGAATATATTTAGTATAATATATTATCGCGTATAATTTTAATATATTAAAACACCGATCGGTAAAGTCTTTTAAATCCGGGTCCGAATTATTACTCGGCCGGTATTTATAAAAAACTACCTTTAACTTATAAATATAATAAAGCGCGTATTATATATATTATAAAATATCGCCGTTATAAAACGTATATTAGGTAAATATAATAAAGTTAAATATAGCCCGTATATAATATAAAATAACCGGTATACGCTTAATAAATAAAAAAGTAACGACGATTATTAATTATTATAATATCGCTTTTTATTCGTTACTATTTTCTTATTTTATTTTATTAAAGTTTTTAAATAATTTTAACCCTACGAAATCTAATACCTAACGAAAACGGTAATTTAATTTAATTTTTATTATTAATTACTTTAAAGATTTCTTCGGCTTAATTACCCTTTTCTTTATTTATTTAATAATTATAAAAATTACGTAGTCTTTAATTAAATCCCGAATTTAGTTAATTAATTTTATAATAATTCTTTAGAAGCTAGTATAATATATTTATAATAAAAATAATATAGATATTAATTAAATAATAACGTTAGGCGAAGTTTTTAACGTCGTAAATAATTATTAAATCTTTAATAAAATCAGGATCTCTCCTTTATACCTTTATTCTTTAATATATATATTCGTAATTTTATAACTCCTACGTTTTAATTAACTCCCCTTATTTATTAAACAGGATTAAACATATTAAATAATAACGATTTTATTTTACCCTTATTATTAAAATTTATTTTAAATAATCGGTTATAAGCGATATAATTATTAAATAATATCTTCGGGGTTAATTATCCGCGTATATAATATCGATCCTTTATATTACTAGGTCTTTAATTATTTTAATTACTTTAATATATTATTAGAATAAATAATAATAATTATATATATACTAGAGTATACGCCTTAACGCGAGAAAATAGATATTTAATTATATATAATTACCGAATTCCTTTTTATTTTTAATATAAGGGATTAAATCTAGGAGAATTAAATTAGGTCGTTTTTAGACTTTACGCGTCGTATAATTAAAATTCCTAATAATTATATATACTAACTAAAGGGAAAGATTATTATAATATTAAATTATTATTATCTCGTCGGACGATAATATAAAAGGGATAATAATACCTTTAATAAAAATTTATAATTATATTTCCTATTATTAAATATTAATATATATTTTATAAATTACCCTATTATTATTATCGTTATCGGTAACTTGGGAAACCCCGATTTTTGCGCATTTTATACCGAAATTATATAAAATACTAGAAATGCGTATCTACTTATATCGAGTATTCTAAATATATTATATAACTAAAATATAGTTATATAGCTGATTTTAGTATATTTAGTACCTAAAATATACTTATATAGCTGATTCTAGTATAATTAATACTTAACGGGTAAATAATAATAAATGGATAATCCTTAATATTATTTAATAGTGTTTTAAATATACTATTTATACTTTAAATAATAATAGTATTATTATTATAATTATTACCGCTAGCGCCTTTAATATCGTTATTGTATTTAGATATTTATATATATATTAATTAATTAATATATATTCTACTTTATCTACTCGTTATATTATAGAGGAGTTATAGATATCCTAAAATCCGTTTATTAAAAAACCGTTATTATTTATTCTTATAAATTAATTTATACCTAGATCTAGCCTAGATCTAGCCTAAATATAAATTAAATCTAGACTAGATTTAGGCCGCTATTATCTTTAGTTATAGGAATAGTCTACTATATTTATAATTTATTTTTTATTTATTATCCGGGTTATTAACCTAGGTAGTTTATATTAGAATAATATATCTCTCTTTCCTTATAATCTCGAGTATTACGTTCTATATATATATATCGTCTACTATATAATCTTAACCCCGTTCTTTTTATTATATCGTTTTCTCTTCCTTCTTCTTAAGCTTTAACTTTTTTCGGAAGCCTTCGTATATAGTAGAGAGTTTAAACGTATATAATATAGGCTCGGTAGGATCTTTATTAATATTAAAGTAATTAATCTATTCGTTAGACTTAATATCTTTAAGTTTTTATACGATAAAGACCGGTGGTTATTATTTAGTATATAGTATTAGTATATATATATAATAAGTATAGTATTATAATATTATACTATTTCGCGATTTATAAGATTCTTTATATTTCGTATATTACTACCCCGGTCTTCTACCGATCTATTAAACGAAGTTACTCGAGTATCCGCCTAGATAACTATATTAATATTCGAGGAATAATAATAAACTATAAAAGGCTCTATTTCCTTTTATACCTCGTTGAATATTATCTAATAAATTAGAGTTTTTATTAATACCTCGTCCGCTACTTTAGCTTTATTAGAATAAGAGAAATACTTACCTTTATAGAGATAGATAACTTATTTTTCCGAGATCTACTAGTACTTCTTTCTTTCGTACTATCTCTTTTTATAATATTTATCTCGTTTTTTTATATATTATATTATCGAGGAGCCGGCGAATTTATAGTAGTCTTATTAATAATTAAGAGATAGTTAGATATAGTATAGAAATCTTTATAACCGACTAAATTATCGATTCTATTTTTCTATCTATGGACGAAATTATTTATATTATCTACCGGTATTTTTTCTTTTCCTATTTCTTAGTTAATCCTACCCGATAAGGCCTCTATTATTATACTTTATCGTATAAATATTTATTCCTCCTATATTTTCTTTATTTAAATCTATAACTCTATATTACTTCTTATTAATATTAAGAGATATAAAGAAAAGAGTCGAGTCTAATTTATTTTTAATATATTCGCCTTCGAATTTAATCCGTATTTACTTCCCTATTTTATATTCTTTAATAAGTAGTATAATAAATTATAATATAAATTATAATTATTATAGTTCCCGTTAAGGGTCTAAATATATATTTAATATTATTACGAGTTCCTCCTAGGTCCGATTAAAAGAATAATAAGATTATAGCTTTCACTACTAGATCTTTAAGGAAGCGGTAAAATAATTTAGGTTTATCGATAATTAATATTAAATTTTAATAGGGAAATATTAAGATTTATATTATTATTATAATTATATATTTATCTTCTATTCTTTATTTTAATAGTAATTATCTCTTTAATACTTCGTCCTATTATAGAAAAGGTATAGTATACCGCTACGATTTATCGAACCCTTATTATTATTAAGGCGCGGTAATTACCGATATAATCGAGTAATTAATTTCGATTAATATATCTTTAGTTTAAACGCGGTAGATTAATACCTCTCGGGCCTCCGTTAAATTTAGAGTCTTCTTTACTACTTTATTCTTTAGCCCGAGGGCTTTATTATATATATTAATAATATTCCGTTAAAGTTTCTAGATTAAAGCGCTAACTTCGTTTTTTTTTATTAAAATTTATTTATAAATTATATCCCGAGTCTCTATATCCTATAATAAGGGTTATTAATATTATTTATTTTATATATTAAAGAACGGCCTTATAGCCTTAAATATATAACGCCGATTTAATACGACGTCCTACGCCCGACTATAGTAGTAACGACTCGTTTTTTAAATATAACGCGTTATAATTATAGTAGCGTTTCGTTAAAGATTTATATAACGCGTTACTAGAAGACCTTATATCTCTTAATCTATATATATAAAAGCTAGGGTAGGACGAGGACGAGGATATATAACGGCCGATAAACGATAAGGATTATAAAAAAGTTAGTTATATTATTAACTCCTATATGAAATATATATATATATATATAGCGTGGCCCTACCTAATCCGCTTAACCGAGATATATTATCCGTTTTCCGTCGCTTCGGGGTAGGAAGTTTAATATTATTATTATCGGCCTCGGTATTAATCTCCTTATCTCCGTATATACTTTCTTCGTTCTTATTAATAGTTAATATTAATTAATATATACTAAAAGGACTTATAATTAACGCGTTCTTAATATATATTATTACTCGTATATCGGAATAAGTAAATTATTTATAGCCGAGATTTACTCTAAAAGTATTAATATAGTTTATTATTGAAATTAGTCTTTAGTCTTATTAAAGGAGTTATTATTATAAATTCTTTAATTAATTAAGACCGTATTACGATACGTAGGAGGTATAGTTTAGTTTAATTTTACCGTTTAATATATTATTAAGTCGTATATATATAGACTTAAATATTATTCGGTAATATAGAGTATATTAATTAATTAAGATATAGAATAGGTTTATTATAATATATAGGAAGAAGGGTAGAACTATATACACGATAATAATAAATAAATATACGTTAGATTAGCCTTAGCCTAGATTTAAATTAGGTTTAGGCTAGATCTAACCTAAACCTAAACTAGGGTTAATCCGAACGCCGAATTCGAGTTATATAATACTATAAATTATAAGAGTATAAGGGCGTTATAAATATAATTAAAAACGGCGGTTATTTATTAAAATAAATTTAGTAGAGGGTAGACCGAGATAGATCCTATAAAAGATAAGTTATAATATCTTTATTTATAAACTAAATACTTTTATTTCTACTAACGAAATATATACCGAAGGAGTACTAGATAATAAGGGTTAATTTAAAAGTTTACTCCTTTTCTTATTTAATTCTATAAGAGTAGTATCTTAAGAACTTTTATTTAATAAATCTTTTATTAATTTAGAACCTCTAATTCTCTTCCTATTAACTACTATCGATAAAGTTTATACTTTAATTATAATTTATCTCTATACTATACCCGTTACTCTCGTTATTATTATTAACCGTTATACGGTTATAGTACTACTATTAAGTAAGAGCCCGGGGTATACGTATTATTAGGCGGTATAATAAATATATTATCGCGGACGGTGATTTTTTATGAATATATAGTTATTATATTTACTTTATAAATTAATCTACTACCCTAGTACCTTTCGTTATAAAGTTAAGATTATAAATAATATTATATTAATCCTAGTTAATAAAATTATTTACGTAATAATATCCTTCCTATTTAATAGGTACTATATATATACTCCGGATAATATTATATATTTCGAAGAAATAATAATTATATAATTCTCGGGGTCTTTTCGTTCTACTAGTTAAAATATACTCTACTTCGAATATTTTATATATATTATCGACTCTCCTATTATTCTTTAATTAATATAAAGTAATTAACGCGTTAATATATACCTTATATTTACCCTTATCGTTTAGTCGCTCGTAGTTATAAATATTAATAATTAACTCGAGCCGGCCGATTATTATATAAAGGGCCTCCTATTTAATCTCGCTTTAACTTTATAAACGAGTCGCTTTATTATTAATCTAAATATAATTATTACGAGGTTTACCGGTAGAACGAAAGTTAAGGGTATAATAAATTAATCTTTTTATAAACCGCCCTAAATTCCGGCTCTCCTTATTATTACGAATTTAATATATTAATAATCGATATATAGAAATATATATATCTCCCGCTTAATTAAAATCCGTTTTTTATCTCCGCTAATCTTTAATAGAGCCCGGATTTTTATTTTATTTTTTACGGCTCTCCCGTACGAATACCGTTATAACGTCGATAAAATCTTTAATATTAAAATAAAAAGCCCTCGCTACCGTAATTACTAGGCGATAATAATTAATATCTAGTATTTATATACCGTAATATAGCGGTGTATCCTTATTAGGAATAGGTATATATTTATTTAAATTTAATTTCTCTCGATACGACCGGGTATTCTATTATTCTATTTTATTATTAAAAATAATAGTAGATTTAGCGGAAAATATTATTATAACTTCCTATATAACCCTTATATTATAATATATAATATTATACCGTAGTAATTACGTCTCGAATTTATTAGTTTTATTTATCCGTAAAAAGAGTTCTTTAAGGAGAAATTTATAAACCGCCTTTTTCTAATAAATATCGAAGTTCTAGGTACTCCTATATCTTCGAATATATTTAATATAATATATTATCGCGTATAATTTTAGTATATTAAAATACCGATTAATAGGGTCTTTTAAATTTAGGTCCGAAATATTACTCGGCCGGTATTTATAAAAGATTACCTTTAATTTATAAATATAATAAAGCGTATATTATATATATTATAAAATATCGCCGTTATAAAATATATATTAGGTAAATATAATAAAATTAAATATAGCCCGCGCGTAATATAGGGTAGCCGGTACGCGCTTAATAAATAAAGGGGTAACGACGGTTATTAATTATTATAATATCGCTTTTTATTCGTTACTACTTTATTACTTTATTTTATTAAAGTTTTAAATAATTTTAACCCTACGAAATTTAATACCTAACGAAAACGGTAATCTAATTTAATCTTTATTATTAATTATTTTAAAGATTTCTTCGGCCTAGCTACCCCTTTTATTATCTATTTAATAATTATAGGAACTATATAATCTTTAATTAAATCCCGAATCTAATTAATTAATTTTATAATAATTCCTTTTAGAAGTTAATATAATATATCGATGATAAGAATAATATGGATATTAACTAGATAATAACGTTAGGTAAAGTTTTTAACGTCGTAAATAATTATTAAATCTTTAATAAAGTCGGGATCTCTCCTCTATATCTTTATCCTTCGATATATATATTCGTAGGTCTATAACTCCTACGTCCTAATTAACTCCCCTTATTTATTAAACGGGACTAAATATATTAAATACTAGTGATTTTATTTTACCCCTATTATTAAAACTTACTCTAGGTAATCGGCTATAAGCGATATAATTATTAAATAATATTTTCGGGGTTAATTATCCGCGTATATAATATCGATCCCTTATATTACTAGGTCTTTAATTACTTTAATTATTTTAGTATATCGTTTAAATAAATAATAACGGTTATATATACACTAGAGTATACGCCCTAGCGCGAGATAGTAGATATTTAATTATATATAATTACCGAATTCCTTTTTATTCTTAATACGAGGGATTAAATTTAGGAGAATTAGGTTAGATCGTTTTTAGACTTTATATATCGTATAATCAAAGTTCCCGATAATTATATATATTAACTAGAAGGAAAGGTCGCTATAATATTAAATTATTACTATCTCGTTAGACGATAGTATAAAAGGGATAATAATACCTTTAATAAGAATCTATAGTTATATTTCCTACTATTAAATACTAGTATATATTTTATTAACTACTTTATTATTACTATCGTTCGTAATCTTTATAGATATATATACTAGATTATCTTTAAACGGTTTATAGCCGAGGAAAAAGCGGATAACCTTAATAATATTACGGTAATATAATTTAAAATATAAATTATTAAAATAGTTAATCTCGCTGGGTACGCGGAGATTATCGATTATTTAGTTATTATTATATATACCCTACTAAATATTATATTCTACTAATTACCGATATTATTTTATATTACGGAAAATTACCTCCTCTTTTTAATTTACCTTAATTTCTATAAATTTAAAATATATATTAATACTCGTTTTAATTATATAATATTCGGAAAATAAATAAATAATAATCTAACTAACTTTATTACCGAACGGGTAATATATATCTTTTACTATTATTAACTATAAAGTATTTCGTCGACGTTTTTAATATTACGCGCGATTTAATTCTATATATATTATTATAATAAAGCCGGCGTCTCGCCTTATAAAGTCGGTGAAAAATTTTATATAAAGAGAATTAAATATAGATAGAAGACTTTTAGAGGAGATAAACGGTATAATTATAAAGGAAAATATTATAACCGGTTCTAATATATTTATCGAAGTAAATAAGGGCCTAGATAAATTATTAATATATTTATATAAACTCCTAAATAGTAATATCTTTATTATTATCTTTATTAATCCCTAGATACTTAAAAGGCGGTCTATTTATATTATAATAAATAATATAGAATTCTACTAGTTAATCTATATCTAACCTACTACCGCTAGGCGCGGGTAATTTTTAGAATTAAAAGATTTCGTATTAAATGAATATAAAGCCCGTTTAATCCTTAATAAGGTTAAAGATATTTATTAATTTCCTACGTTTAGACTAAGGCTTTTTATATATATTTAGGTATCGTAATAAACCCGAGTAATTCTTCGTTTAAAAAAAACTATATTAACCGTATTATAATCGTTTTATTATATACTTCGCGTTATCTAGTATTAAAAGTAAAAAGCTTAAAAAAAGAATATTTATTAAGAACGCGGTTTTATATATTTATAAATAAAGTTATTATTTTAAACTCGGACGCGTTTAAGTTAAATTATTAAAGTTTATCTAAATCTAGGCTAGATCTAGACTAGATCTAGGCTAGATTTAAATTAAATTTAGGTTAAATCTCGGTAAACCTTAACCCTAGACTACCTAAATAGGAAATTAATATTAAAATTTATATTTTATAAATATTAACGTCCTTTACCCCGTAGGTCTATAATATTAACTCTTATTTAACTAAGATAGTTACGCTAGCGATAGTATTCGGGCCATAGACTCGATATATACTATAATAAAATTATTTAATTTAAATAGACGGTACCGAAAGATTTTACTATAATAGATTTATATATAATTTTAATAATTCTAATATAAATAATATTCGTTCTACGGGTGGAAAGGGTTAGGGAAATATATATAACCGACGTTAAAGATAGTAATTAAATAGATTATTAACTTTAACGTAAAATTATAAATGATATAAGATATTAATATTCGAAATATTTATTTTAAAATAATTTTCACGGAATTTAAATTATTAAAAATAATATTCGTGGATTTAATAATATAAAGGTATATATATCTCTTAAAACTCGACTAGATTAAAGACCTTATTATATAAATATTATATTATTTAATATTAATCTTTTCTAGTACTCTTTTACTTCTCTTTTATTAAATAATATATAAATATTATTTCTTAAAATAGAGCCTTAAGTAGGCCGGGTAAATCTCGGATAATTTAATATTCGCGTAGCTTTATATTAGGAGACGAAATCTCGGGTATTATACCCGTAAAAACTAATACCTAAGTTTTTAACTCGTATATTTTAACTAGATCTAGGCCTAGATCTAGGTATACTCACTATCTAATTTATTATACTTTACTAGAATTAATTATTATAGTTATTATATATACTATTATACCCTTCTAACTATATAATTATTATTAAATCTATTTATTTATTACCGTTATAGTATTATAATAACCCTTTTTATTATTTAACTATAACGGAAAACTATCTAAAGATAACTAGATTATTATATATATAAAAGGCGTATATACGCCGATTCATTATTATATTATTAATATTATATTTTAATAAGCCAAAGAGCTCGTAGAATAATATTACTTTATAAATAGTATATTTAAGAATTAACTAAATCCTAAAATCGCGTTTAGAGATAAAAGAGTCTAATAGGGTTAATATTTAATAATTAAATTTAATGATTAAATCTAAATCTAAGGCTATATAAATTTCGGCGAAAAAATATATATCGGTATTATTATTTACTAGGGAAGCTCTAATAAACCGTTAAAGATTAATTATAAATTTAGTAGCGTACCGCCTCCGGATTTTTAAAGTTAAATAGTAGTAATAGTTAATTCGAGTAATCTTCGTATTAAATAAAAACCGAGAACTATTCTTAATCCTCTTCTACTTCGCTCGCTTAAAGACTTCGAGATCGATTATATATTAAGTTAATATACGTTAAGGAAGTTCGTATATAAGACCCGGTTTTCTAAAATCTCCTTATATCTATTATCTAAAGAATTTAATATAGTTTATTTATAATTCTTACTACTCTAGGATTATTTAATATTTTATAATTTAGTAGTAGACCCGAGTTTTAATTACCTTACTTATTATATTATAGAGGGGTATTATATTAATATCTTAGAAAATAATAATTTATAGAGTATTATTTAATATTTCCTAGATAAAGGTATAAACTCGATAAAAATCGAGGTTATAATAAATAATAACTTTAGTTAGCTATATCCTTTATCCTCTAATATTTAATTTAATTTAAGAAATAGATTTACTTTTATTAGGACTTTAAATCTATTTTTTTCCTCCTCCGTTCTAGCCTCTTCTAGGTATTTAATATATTATAAATAAAAACCTATTATCGCGCTAAAGGGAGCCCGAAATAAACGAGCTACTACCGAAATTAATATTAAAAGTATATTTATATCTACCTATTATTTCTTATTTTCTTTATTTCGAGACTAACCTCTTTTCTTTATAATTTCGAAATATACCCGTTCTCCTAGTATCTCTAACGAGGATCTAATTCTTTTATTAATAACGAAAAGATTTAAGCGCTTATCGAAGCTTTTAGGCCCTAATAATAATAAAGATTATTTATTACCATTACCGCCGAAATAAACTTTAAAGGAATTATTACCCGAAAAGCCTCGCGAATTCCTTAAATCTTTAGAGGAGTCCTCCGAGTAATTAAATTAAAAGGATAAATTTATAATTAAAGAATCCTCGGAATTAATTATTAATAATAATAAAAATAATAACGCGGCTAGAGAAGAGAAGGTAGAGTTAACTATAATATAATAATTAATCGATATCTCCTTTAGTAGTATTATATTTATTAATTACTTTCCTTTTAATTTTAAAAAAATTAGTAATAACTATCTATATAAATATATTTACGATAATATATAAGATTATATTATTATATTCGCGAAAATCGCTTATCTTAATAATTCTTACGGTAATAATAAAATAGCGATTCCTAGAATACTAAAATTAATCTATTATTAATAGTAGCTCTATATATTTATAGTTATACTATTCTATAAAGGGGACTTCGGATAATTTAGTATTATTATTAAAGACGAAATAAATTTAGGTAAAATAAAGCCTCTTAATATATCTTTTAAATTTTATAATTAACTCTATTTATTTATAGACCTTTAAAGTTATAGGTTCCGCGGTATTTTATTTTTAATTATATTAAAAATAGGTAGAGATTTAATAAAAGTAGAAGGAGTAATTAATAAAGTTTTAATACTACCGCGAAAATACTCCCGCGGGCTCTAAATATCCTACGAATCGATAATTCTATAAATATTTATATTAACTAGACTCGGAAGCTTTTTATATTAGGTTAATTAATAAATATATATTATTCTTTACCCCGCCGGTTAATCTTAGTACCTAAAATATTAAAATATTATTAATAATCGACTTCGAGGCCTTAAAGATATAGTTTATAATTATTTATTATAGTAATACCGAGTCTAGTTATTAAATAAATATATAAATAATAAAAGAATTATAGATAGTATATAACCCGAACGACTCCGACGTAAAATTATTAAAAGGTATAAAATTTATTAACGCCGCGTAATATAATCTCCCGAGCGAAGTAAGTACTTTTATATTTATATTTACTTTATAATAATTATAGGTAACCGTTAATAAAGTCTTTAATAAAATATATAAATACTCCTTTATAAAGAATAGAAAAAAAAAAATTAAAGAGGAAATTATCTACCGTTTTTAATACGGGTTCGCGATTATAGATAAATATAATAAGGTAAGGAATCTAGGTAAAGATTTATAAAATTCTTTTTAAATAATAAAAAAGACTCGCCTTAAATATTACTTCTAGTTTATAATTATATCCGGAACGATTATTAACTCCGATCTACTAAATATTATAGTCTTAATAGATATTATATACGATATTTCCTAGAATAATTTTAAGTATAAATATTACCCCTTTAAACTAGCCGGCCTAAAGATTCTTATTAATATTATTACTAAATACTAAGGTTTAAGCGATCGACTATAAGAATTCGATAATATAATAAATATATTCGGGAATTTACTTTTTAAATTCTTAATACGGCGGTATAAAAAGAGTAATTAAAAAGGTTATAATTTTATCGAGTTTAAAGAACTCTACCGAAATATCCTTAAGACTAGTTTTTTTTATAATTATAAAATATATTACGTAACCCTCGTCGCCCGTTAGAAGAATTTAATAATAAAGAAACTCGTAGAACGGTAAATTTACTAGGACGATAATTAATATAATATTATATTTATACGGAATCGTCCCGACCGCCCGACTAACGTTAACGCTAATTAGGTATTTATAGTAGTACGGCTCCTCCGTTTATATAATTATTTACTCTATCTCTCCGTTTTTTTAACTATATATAATTAAAAGTAGATTAATAAAAAGATCGAGAACCGGTATATAAATAAGGATAATAGTTAGATATTAAAAAACTATATCTTAAATAAGAATTATATAATATTTAAGAAGATATCCTTTAAATTTAAAATTATCGCCTCCCTTTTTAAGAAATATAAAAAGGTAAATATATTAATTATATTTTTATTTACCGAGATAATTTTAATAATAAAACGGGTAAATCCTTCTCTTCTTTAAAATCTCCGATATAAAAGAACTTAAACCCGCTTTTTCTAATTTATTAAATTTAGCCTTCTCTTTTCTAATAATTTATTTTATATTAATCTTCTTTTATTATAATACGGTCCGAAAGGAGATTAAATTTAAGATACGAATATTTTTTAAAAGCGATAAAAAAAGAGACGCGGCTAAATATATATTTATATATAAAATTAATTATAATAATATATTAATAAAAGAGGATAAGCCCGATATTTTAATTAAATTTATATATTAAATAAGAGTAGGCTTAAATCTAATTTATATAATTATAATTATTATATATAAGCCCCTTTACTTTATCGGGATATATAAATAAATACCGAAGAAAATATATCGGATAAAATAGAAGGAGGAAGTATTTTATTATATATTAAATATTAATACCGAAATCGAGGAGTATATAAATATAAAGCGTAAATCGAAGATAAATTTTAGGGAGGGCGCGTTTAAAATTATTAATATAACGAATATAAAAGGTATAGGAGGCGCCGACGGAGGTAATAATACTAAAAAGAGTAATAATATTAAGAATATTAATAATCCCGCGGCGTTTACTATTAATATAGAAAATATTATTTAAGAAGATATTATATATATTAAGAAGTAAAACGATTTATTACGATTAAAGTTCGTTGAGAACTTTAGTAGATTTAGTACGCTAAGGACTATTTACTACTCACTATAATATATGAACTAGTGAGTAAGTAAGCGCTTACCCACTTATTTATTTAATAAGGGAGTAAGCGAGTAAACTAGTAAATAGCGTAGTTTCTTTCTTTTATATAAATTATATACTTTCCTAGTAGATAGAAGCTTCGTATTTAACTTCCCTTAAAGCTTTTAATTATAGATTCTGAATATAGACGTTTATTAAACTATTAATTAAATTCTTTAAATTTATTTAGTTTTATTTTATATTAATACGAAGCTTATTATTCTTTAATCTTTAATACTCCTCTCTACGAGTACTAACCTAGGTCCTATCGATATTATACTACGGTATTAAACGGAGAGTCTTAATATTTTAAATACCTTTAGGATAAATACCTTAAGATTAATAAAGACCTTAACCCTAAATACCTAAGATAGTACTAGAAAACGTAATATTATAAAAGAAAGAGACCGTATTAAGATTACCCGACTAGACTATTACTATAAAGAGCGCGAGAAGTTTAATAACTAGCTAATATAACTTTAGTTATTCTTCGTATTTAACGAGAATATTATACTAGTTATTAAATAGATAATCTTTATAATAATTTATATAAGAGGTAATATTTAGAAATAGGTTAAACTATTCCTAAAGCGTTATATAGAAGACGTATATAATAATAATAATTTATTAATAAAACTTTAGATAGAGAATTTCTCTAGGTTTAAAGCCGAAATTCGCTATATATTTAAATTATCTAACGAAAGCAATATAGTAATTCGTATTATTTAATATTTAATATAACGAAGGTCTACGTTCGATTACTCGGTATAGTTTTAATATTATATAATATTTACGGACTAAGACGATACTACTTTTATAATAATATATCGACGAGGATTAAAAGATAATATAAAAGACGAATTTATATAAATAAGAGCCGTTATAAAGGACCTCGATATATTTATACAATAAGTAATTAAAATTAATAATAAACTATACGAACGTATAATAAAGAAATATTATAACGGAGGAGTTAACGGATAAAGACGTTTAGGAGTTTATAATAACGGATATAATTCGGCTAGTCGTTACCACTATAAAAAACCTAACCCGTATAATTATATATTAATAAAACTCGATTTTATTAAAAAGGGACCTATAAAAGGATTTTAAAAAAGGGGTAAATAATAATAAAGGGGTAAAAAAATAATAAATTATTATAATTATAATAAACCGGGCTATATCGCTAGGAATTATTATTCGAAAAATATAATAAATCGATAATAGTTAAATATATTTAAGAAGGAGATACCGGATAGTATAACCGGGTCCCTTAAGAATCTAATATAAAATAATATTATATTTAATAATTTATTTAAGAAGTAAGGGGAGATTAAAGAAAAGATCGTTTAAAGAATTCGAGAGCTCGAAGAATTAAATAATAATAATAATAAAACTCTAAAGAAAGATTTAGAGGAAGGATAAAAATAAAAATAAAGTATAATAAATTTTAAAGGATAATTTTAAATAATAGATTACCTCGATAATTTTAGAACCTAGTTTATCGTATTAAAAGAGAAACCCGAAGATAAGAAAAAAGAAAAAAAAAAAATCTTTAGAATTAATTATACTTATAATAAGTATTACCCGCGATATAGAGAGATATACTAGTTAGTATATATAAACGAATACTATAAATACTATTACGATAGTTTAGGAAAGCGAAAATATATTATAAAATTAAGATATAGTTATAGTTAGTAGAATAACTATATTAAAGATAATTATCCGTAGTATTTAATTAAAAAAAGGGAGAACTAAATCTTCCTAGGCCACGATAAAGAATAGTAGTCGTAACTACGAAACTAGATAGGATATAATAAAAAGACGGAATACTATAACTAGGACGAATAATATTATTATATAACCGAAGATTATAAGAGGTACTTCGAGTCTAAAGAGTACTACGGATTTTTATCTTCGTCGGGAAAAGACTAGTCCCTTATATTAAAAGAAAATATAAAGAGATTAACGTACTAACCCTAGAATAATATATATATTTAATTTAATATAATATATATATACGAATACCGGTAAGAGTTAACGGATATAAAATTATTATAATAATAGATTTAGGAGTAATTAATAATTTTATATCTCGAATAATAATTTAGGTAACTAACCTACTAACTTAAGAAAAAAAGAAATAATATAAGTTTTAGTTAATTAACGGGTCGAAGTTATTAATAAAGAGAGTAGATAAGGAAATATTCCCGTTACTAGTTATTATTCAACGTTACTATAAGGAAATTACCTTCGATATAATAAGAATAATTATTTACTATATTATTCTAGGAATACCTTAGTTAAAGAAATATAATCTAATAATAAATTAGACGAGAGGAGTACTTATATTTCCGCGTATTAAAAACGTTACTAGTATAATATCTATACGCTTATAAAGGATAGTTATAAATAAGAAATCGAACCGTAGCCCGGTCGAAGTTAGTAGTATTTTATTTCTATATAAAAATAACCTCGTATAAAGATCCGACTCGATATATACTAGTTAAAGAGGTTAATAAAGCGAATAAATTAAAGTTTTTAGAGATAAAGACGAACCTCTTAATATCCCTAAAAAGTATTAACGATAGAAATATCTCTTTTAAGAAGAGATAATTATAAAAATATTACCTAAATATTAATTATAAGATTATAAAATCGAACTCGAATTTAATAAATAACCGATATTTAGACCTATTTATACTTTATTAAAAAAAGAACTCGGAGTATTTCGCGGGTATATCGACGAGAATTTTAAAAAAGAATTTATTCGAGAATCTAAATTATTAATAGGTTATTTAATCCTCTTTATAACGAAGAAGGATAAAAGTCTACGACTATATATAAATTATAGAAAGTTAAATAATATTATAATAAAGAATCGGTACCCTTTATTAAATATTAACGAGTTATAGGATCGGTTTATAATAATAAAAATCTTTATATAACTAGATCTTCGAGGCGCGTATAATCTAATTCGAATAAAAAAAAACGAGGAATAAAAAACTACCTTTAGAACTAGATACGGTTATTACGAATATTTAATAATACTCTTCGGATTAACTAACCCACTAGTAACCTACTAAATATTAATTAATAATATTATACGAGTATATTTAAATATAACGATAATTATATACCTCGATAATATCTTAATCTACTCTACTAATAAGGAAGAATATATCTAATATATATAAAATATCCTAATCTACTTATTATTAACTAAACTTCTCTTTAAACTAGAGAAGTACGAGTTTTATAAAGAATTAATTAAATTCCTTAACCTTATAATAAATATTAAAGGTATTTATATAAGCCCTAAAAAAATTAAAAGTATTAAAGAATAACCTATACTATATAACGTTAAGATAGTATAAAGTTTCTTAGGATTTACGAACTTTAATAAAAAGTTTATTAAAGATTATTTTAAAAAAACCTTACTATTAACGGATATTATAAAGAAAGATATCGCTTTCTAATAAAGAAAAGAATAATAATAATCTTTTAAGGTATTTAAAAAGGCCTACGAGAAACCGCTAGTATTATATTCCTTTCGAAGTAACGAGCCTACTCGAATCGAAACCGATACTTTAGATTTAGTAATAGGCGCTTATATACTCTAATAAAAAGATAATAAATAATACCCTATTATATATTATTCTAGGAAAATATTATTAATAAAATAAAACTATAATATCTATAATAAGGAATTACTAGTAGTAGTATCCTTACTAGAATAATAAAGGGTATATATAAAAAGCTACTCGGATCTTACTATCTTTACCGACTATAAAAATCTTCTTAACTTTATAACGATAAAATAATTAAATCGAAGATAAGTTAGATAATTAGAATTATTAAAATAATATAAATTTAAGATCTTCTATACCCTAAGAAAGAATAACGGTCGCGCCGATATATTTAATAAACGAGAAGACTATATGGAGGAAAAGAATATAATTATATAACTAGTCCTTATTTAGTAATAGGATAAATTACTAGTTCTAATATAATAATTAATAACGATACTATATATCTTTATTCCCGGAATTATTAATAATATTTAGAAGAATTATAAAAACGATATCTTAACTAGAATACTAAGAAATTAGTAATTATAAACTAAACTATTAGAATATAATAAAAAGACTTATCTTCTTAAAGGATATCTTAAGGAAATTATCCGAGATTATTATAATAATCTAGCCTAAGGATACCTTAGAGTTACTAAGACTATAAAATTTATTTATAAAGAATACGACGCACTAAAACTAAGATTACACGTCGAGAAATATATTAAAGAATATATCGAATATTAGTAGAATAAGTCTACGAGATATATTAAATATAGTTAGATTTAATTCGCCCCGGTACTAGAGATACTATAGGACGATATTATAATAGACTTTATTATTAAATTATTAAAGTTAAAAAACTTTATTACGATAAAGGCCTTTAACTCTATTATAATAATCTATAATAAACTTAATAAATATATTATAATAATATTAATTAAGGAAATTTATAAGGCCGAATAAATCGCCTTCGTACTACTAGATCGACTAGTTAAGGATTATAAAATACCTAGGTCGATTACCTCTAACCGAGATAAATAATTCACCTCTAATTATTAAAAGATACTAATTAATACTATCGGAACCAAATTACGAATATCGACTATTTATTATTTATAGACGGATGAATAAACGGAGCGGACGAACTAGATAATAAAAACGTATTTATAATATTACGTAAATAAGAAGTAGAATAATTAGGTAAGACTTTTACCTATAATTTAATTAATATTTAATAACGCGTAGTCTAATACGACGAAACTTATACTATTTTTTATAAACTACGGAAAATACGTTAATATATTTCTAGAACTAAAATAAGGATCTAACGCGTATAAGGTACTAGTCTATATAATTAATATAAAGGCGTTATATAAAAAGATATAAACCTAGATTAAATTAATAAATACTCGGACTAAATCGACGGTAGATTAATATCGAAAAGAGTATCCTTAGTTAAAGGAGGGGGATAAAGTATACCTCCTAATAAAAAATATAATAAATAAGAGACCGAGTAAGAAACTAGACTATATCAAAATCGGACTATTTTTAATTAAAAGGAATAAAGGATTAATTAATTACGAACTAAATCTTCTAGCCGATACTAAAGTATATTTAATATTCTACGTTTCTCGATTAGAACTAGTAGACTTTAAAATACTTTTATAAAATATATTTTACTTCTAAATTAAAGAAGAAATAAAGTTCGAGGTAAAGGATATTCTAGGCTAAAAAAGTTAAAATTATTTTATTAAATAAAAAGATTACGATATATCGGAGAATATTTAGGAGTTATTAACGAATTTAATTAATTATCGGGAATTTCTAAAGAAGTTCTAGGAATAATAATATAAGAAAACTAGTCGAGGGTCCCTAGCGAAAGGGATCTTAAGGATATAAAATCGTCGAAATACGGGACTAAGACTATTATATATTCGATTTTACCGAATTTTTTAAATTCTTCTAGGCGCTCTAACTCCTTTATATTTATAAAACCTTTATTAAATATCTTCTATTTACGCTCCTTTAGGAATTTCTTTTATTAACGAAATCTCTTTAACTTCGTATTCTTTTAACGAACGATATCGTTCGTTATAAACGCGGTCTTATTAGTTACTTTTTATATAATCTTAGTTTTTTTTTCTTTACGTTCTAAGCGCTTTAGAGCCTTATTAATTCTAAAGAAATTAATAATAAACTTTAAAGACTCGTATCTTCTTCCGGTCCTAATATACTCTTTATATTTCGACGATAACGAGGATAACGGGTATTCGGTTTAGTATATCGCGTAACGTATATATATAATTATAACTATAAGACCTTTAGAGATAACCTATTCCTATAGTTTATTATATTAATTTATTTAACGAGAAGATATAGGGTTATCTTTAAAAATAAAGAAGTTTAAAAGAGAGGGGTAGTATTATAATTAAGATTCGCTAAAAACCTTAATAAATTTAATATACTAAGGACTATTTACTATTTATTATAGTATATAGACTAGTAAATAGGTAAGCGCTTACCTACTTACTTATTTAACGAGGGAGTAAGCGAGTAAATTAGTAAATAACGTAGTTTCTTTCTTTTATATAAACTACGTATTTTCCTAATAAATAGGAGCTTCGTATTTAATTTCCCTTAAGACTTTTAATTATAGATTCTGAATATAAACGTTTATTAAACTATTAACTAAGTTCCTTAAATTTATCTAGTTTTATTTTATATTAATACGAAGTTTATTATCCTTTAATCCTTAATACTCCTCTCTACGAGTACTAACCTAGGTCCTATCGACGTTATACTACGGTATTGAACGGAGAGCCTTAACACGATTAAAGTAAATAAATATAAAAATAAACCGTCGTTAATTAGGTTAAATCTTTTTATAATTCTAAATTATTAGATATTTAGGTTTAAATAAAAGCTAGGAAATTTATTACCTCTTTACGCGCTTTTTTATATAATAATATTTATTTTTTATATAATAATACTTATTATAATACGTTATTATCGTTTACGATTTTAATCCTCTACTTTATTATATTTAGGAACGATAACGAAAAACCGAGTATTATATCTAATTTAAATTTAGGCCTAGATTTGATTTAAATATTTTTTAAATACCCTTTAAACTTAACCTAAATTCTATTTAATCTTTAAATTTATTATTAAAGGCCTACGCTTTTAATATTTTAATTATATCTACTATTATTTAACGCGGGATTTAATTATATATTCTTTAACTTTCTTTTAGATTTACGATCGATATAAAACCTCGGAAATTAAAAGTTATTAGCGAAGACCTTTAAAATAATAACGGAAAAAGAATATTAGTTTACGAATATATTACCGAGTATATTTATAATATTTATAAAGAAGTTAGAGATACCGTTTAAATCTAGGCCTAAATCTAGGCTAGATCTAGCCTAGATTTAACCTAGATTTAAAGAAGCGCGCTTTTAATATTTCGATTATCTTTATTATTATTTATATAGTAATACTTTATTATTTATCTAAATTAGATATAACTAAAATAAGTTAGATTTGATTAAATTTTACTAATTTATATTTCGTTTATTAATAACTTACGAAATACGTAAAATGCGTATTTTACACCGATTAAGTAGTGATTTTACAAAACTATTTTTCCGGATTTACCGATATTTAAGCGAGTAGAATAACTAGGTAATACTTTTATTTATAATAGAATAAATATATTATAATACGTAGTATACGATAATAAATTAAATATTATTTATAGTTATATATAGTTATAATCTATCCTTTAAACCGTATCTTAAGGGCGAGACGTATAAAGGAGAAATACCGTCGGTATAAAAAAGAATTAAAAAATTCAATACTTTAAGAGAGTATTTAATAAAGATTTAAATTATCGCGGTTAACGCGTAGAAGTATAATTATAATAAAAGGTATAAGCCGTAATCGTTTAATATAAATAACTTTATATTATTATTAACTAAGAATTTAGCGTAGAAATAATTGAATAAGGAACTCTTTCATAAAATAATTAAATTATTTAAGATTTTAAATATTATCGGAATATAAGTATACCGCCTAGGATTACTAATTAATTATTATATTTATAATATTTTTTATATATTACTTCTAGAGCCGTATTATTAACGGTAAAATAATATTTCGATTCTTAATATACCTCTACCGGAATTAATAAATAATACGAACGAATAAAAAATAAAAAAGATATTGAAAAAGAAGAAAGTAAAGAGCGAGGTACTTTATTTTATAAAATAACTAGGATAATTAAAAATCTTTAATGAATAAATTAATATAAATACTTTAAATAATACGTTAAAACTACGAGAAGTATTCGAAAAGAATATAAAAATAAAAAAAGTATAAAAAGGAAAAAATAAGAAAAGGAAATATTATTAATTATTAATTACTTCTTATTAATAGACTTCGAATAAAATATATTTTTACGACTAACGGGGCGCTCGCGGGTAGGTTTATATTTAAAATAACTAACTTTCTTAATATTAAGACTCGATTATTTATAAATAAAATTAAGGCCGGAGAGGCGAGTTAAAGAACGAGGAGTAAAAATGAAATTAAAATTAAGATTATTAATCTTATCTTTAACTTTTTCCATAAAAACTTTACGAGAAGATATTATATTATTTAAAATATAATAATTTATACCCTTTATATCGCCGTATCGAGGGCGAGGCTCTTTATTATTTATAATTAAAAAAGTTTTACGACTAGATATTATAATTCTTTATATATCGCCGGAAAATAGAATAGGATCGATAATATTAAGATCGTAGAAAATAAATATATTAAATTAATTAATAATGGGATTAGAGCCGAGAGGAGAGTTATATTCGGAGGGGTCTCGTATATATTATATATAAATCTTATCCGTTACTTTATAATCGATTTTATCTTCGTCCGTCGATTTAAATAAATTATTAAATTAATATTATATAGTTTTATTTAAGGGTATATTTATATCCCGGGTAATAATCCCTCTTTAAAGAGTTATTAATATACGAATTATATTTAAATTATATTTAATTTATTAGAGTATAAAAGGTATCGTTTATACCCTCGATACTCGTAATAAATCGAGATATTAATTATAATATATCCTTCCCCTTTTTAATATCGTTATTTTTAGATTTAATCTCCCGAAGGAAGGTTATAATATCTTTCGTATATTTAATAATACGTTAGCGAAGATATTTATTAAGGCCTCGATATTTTAACCGGTCGAGAAGAGAATTTATAAAGGTAAAAAATTTAAAAGGAATCTAAATACGTTAATATAATTAAATTTCGGAATATAGGTTATATATAGGATTATATAAATATTTATTTTTTACGTAATAAACGTATTTTACGTATAGTATTTTATTATATAAAACGTAGTTATTTAAATTTATCCGCTTAGAGTAACGGAGGTAGAGAAGTATAGATAAAGACGAGATAAAAATAAAGCGGGTAATTAATTTACGAGGAGCGATTATCGAAGATATATTAAATATCTAAATATTATCGTTAATATCGTATACTATAGAGATTAAATTAATATATTAAATATTAAAGTAATCTAGTTATATACGTATTATTAATAAAATAAAGTATAGAACTAATAATTTAAAAATAAATTAAATATTGAAATAATATTAATTCTTTTAAAAAATAAAATAAGTTATTTTATTTACTTTAATAATTATAAAATTAAAGAAAAGAATTCAAATAAAGAAAAGAAAGATTTATTTAAATTATAATATATTAGTTATAACTTTACCTACGGAATATATAAATAAAATTTACTATCTCGAAGAAAAGAGACTAAAGATACGGCCGAGATTATTATAAATTAATAAAAATCTAAATATAATATTATTATCGATAGAAATATATAGGATTTTATACGTATAAAAGATAATAGGATATTATAAAAAAAGAAAAGTTAAAAAATCGGCGAAGGCTTTATATTTACGTTAAGATCGTTTTTTATATATATTTATTTTTATAACTAAAAGTTCTTCCTAAACGATAAAATAAAATAATTTATTCTACCGCCGATATCGCTAAAGCCCTATTAATAATAAAGATTTATAGTTTTCGACGGTAATTATAATATTCTTTCCTTTACTTTTCCCTTTAAGTTTTAAGGTTTTTATCGAATACTTAATATAATCTACGATTATATAATTACGCTAATATACGAGACGTGTATAACGTATTATTAACTTCGAGATATAATTTATTTCCCTCCCTTTTTCCTACTAGGTTTAAAGGTTTTTTATTAATATATTATTATTATAAAACTAGGAGATTAATTTAATTAAATAGGAGGCGTAGGCGTTACGCGTATACCTTATTTAATTTAGACTCTCTTATATTATACTATTTCGTTAGAAATATTAACGTATAAAATTAATATTTACTAGTTTTAAAGGCGAAACCTTTAGAAGGGGAGGTAATTATTATATTATATTAGAACTAGTTCTATAATAAATATTAAATATAGTATATAAATCCTATATAGGGAGTATACGACGTAGTTACGTTATTTATATTATAGTATTATATTATAATTTCCGGTAGTTCGGAGTTCTTTTAGAAATAGGAGGCTCGGAGCCCTCGCTCTAACTCTTTAGAGATTAATTCTATTATTTAAATATAAAGATCATTCTCCTACTAAGGCTTTATATTTACTTTTATATTATTATAAATACCCTAGGCATTATAGCCTAATAATTAAAAAATATAATTTTAAAGTATATTATTTATATTAATCTTTATCTAGTTAGATATTAATTATAAATTTATATAGATAAAAAGGCTTATTAAAAAGGGATTTATAAATTTATTATATTTTTATTTTTACCGAATATACCGTTTAAAAGAATATAATTATTTAATTTAATACGAGTTTAAAAAGATATAGGCGGTATAACCCTAATTAATAAAATCGGCGTTATAAAATAAATATAAGTCTCGTATTTATTTAAGTTAATAAAGAGTAGATTATAATATTAGGACTTTATTATCTTTACCTCGATAATTATAAATACGAAAAATATAATTAAAAACCGAATAAAAATACGAAAGAGGCGCGGAAAACGTTTAGGATAATATTAAGGCCGGAGTATACTTAAATTATAAAAAAAACGAAGGATACTATTCGATTTAAAGATTAAAAGAAGATTTTAAAGGGGATAATATAAATTATTAAATTAAAAATATTTTTAAGGCCCTCTTTAAATTAAAAAGAAATTATATTATTAAATAAAATTCTGGATATAAACGTAAAAAATATATTTAATTATATATTTTGATATTTAATATAATTAGCTTATAAAGCTTTTAGTCGTAATTATATTAATCTTTATATTAATTTTATTTCATTTATATTATATATCTTTACTCTTTATATTTTTTTTAATTCCTTTTATACTTCGAAGCCTTATTTTTTTAATAAGCCTTTAAAGATTTTAAGATAAAGTTAAATTCTTTATATAATTTTAATAAAACTTATTTATTTTTTTATTTATCTTTTAATCCTTTAAGCCTATTAATTACCTCCGGTTTAAAGAATAATTTTATATTCGATTTCTTCCTTAAATAAAATATATATTTTTGGAATTACTCCCGTTTATTTAATACCCGGAAACTTTAGTTTTTAAATTATTTTCCCGAGTCTTTTTATTATTAATATAATTTTTACGCGTAATTTTATTATTTTATAATTTCTTTTTTAAGGGCTAAATTCAAGGTTAAAGATTCTTTACTTTCTTTATTTTTATTATTAAACTTTAAAATAATAGTTTTATTTATAAGATTATTATACCCGCCTTCGTTTTTATTATTTATAAAGTTATTATTATTTTTTATTATAACCTCGTCCCGTCTTTATACCTTGATTTTATATTCTTTAAAAAATATTATTTCTTCGTAATCTAAATCTTATTAAGATATTATTACTTCGTTTTCTTTAAATTAAAAATAATTAAAGACTATAAAAGTTAAAAACGTTTTAAAATTACAAGATTTTTAAATTATATATAATTAGGTAGTAATATTAAATACTCGTTTATATTTAACGCCTATATAAGGTATAACTAGGATATCGCGGGCCGTATAAAAGAAATAATTAAATACTAGCGAAAAGTTCTTTTATTTATTAAATATAGATTTACTATCGTCGTTATTAAACGTTATATATAGTTAATAAGTATATCTATTAATATAAAGATTAATATAAATAAAAGATTTACTTATTTCCTAGTATTTTCGAAGTTTTTTACTCCGATTTTTCGGGTTCGATAATACTTTATTTTTACCCTTAATTAAATATTTAAGATTATCTACTTTAATATAGATTTTAATATAGATTTTCTTTTATTAAATAATCTACGGGCGCTAATCGAATTACTCTTTAAATTATTTTTAATAAAAATCCTCTTATTCTTATCTAGTCTTTTTATTCTATTTTTAATCTTTAAATATAATTATCTTCTAAATTAATTTTAAAAGAGTTATTATATCGTATAACTCGCTTAAAGTTAATTAGATTTAAGAATAATATTAATTAAATTTATCCTACGCCTTTTTTAGACTCTTTAATATAGATCTTTTTTAAAGTATAATCTTCTTTATAAACTTTTCTTCTTTACTTTTAAGATAATTAAATAAAATATTATAAACCGAAAAAGTTATATAAATAATCGGCGTATATAATATATTTATTGTTTATATATATTAATAAAACGGTTTATAAAATTCGATAAAATATTTTATTTAAATTTATTCATCCTTATCTAGTTATAGTTATTTCGTTTATTTATAAAAAAACTCCTTTAATACCGGCCTTAGCTTTAAGGCGCGGATTAATATATAATAAATTAAATCTTATTTAGTCGCTATATCCTAAAAGAGCTTTAACGTCGTAAATTTATTTCGATATTTTTTATTATATATTCTTTATATTTAATTCGGCCCGGTTAATTAATACTTTTTATTATTTAACTACTTTTATATATTCTAAAAATACTTACGTCGTTAACCACTCTTATTAAAATAAATAAAGATTTTACGAATTTATATCCCTTAATATTCATATAGAAATAAATATCGGTATAATAATTAATATATTATTTAAAATACGAAAGTACTTTTTTTAAAATAAACGAGATTTTAGGTTTTTTCTTTATTTTAAAAAGTTTTTATTTATTTATTTTATCGTCTTAATCTTTCTAAAAGTCTTTATTTATTAATAAGATTTTAATTACTCTAAAAAGTTTCTTTAAATCTAGTTAAATAATATATAAAAGATATAAAACGCGGTAGACTCTAGTATTCGTAAAAGTATTTTAATTATTATAAAAATCGCGGATTTTATTTTTTAATTCCTTCTTTATAATTAAAAATTATATCTTTTCTTTAAATAATATAATTTCGAGGGCTTAATATATATTATTATTATTAAAGGCGTTATTCGTAGTAATTAATATTATTTAATTCCTTAATTTATAATAATAAATAATAATATTTAAATATAAGGGTAGATTAATATTATTATACTTTCTTTTTATATATTTAAAAACTAGGAGTATCTTATAACATTATTATCGCTAGTTAATAAAGTACGTATTTATAATTATATAACTTTATTAGTTCTTAGAAGACTATAAATCTAATATTATAATAACTTTTGTACCGTCGTTAAATAAATTCCGAAGGAGTTAATTTTAAATATCGTTATATTTCTTTATAATATAATTTTTAATTATAAATATAGAAGGGAGAGTAATTAATAAATTCGTATATTTAAATACTCGTTATATATTAATATTATTAATAAATCGTAAAGAGAGCCTAAGCCCGATAATTATTTATATAAATAATTCAAAAAAGTCCTTAAATATTACTTCTCGGTTATTAAATTATAATATATTAACCTTCTTTTTACTTCTTTATAATTAAGATAATAAATATTTATATTAATTTTTATATTTATATACTAAGCGGGTTAAAATATATTTAATCTTTAAAGAATAATATAATTTAAATCGTTTTTATACCTAAACCTAAAGCTTTCCTTTTATATTAATTTGATATAAGATATATTTTTATATTATTCTAAGCGTTAATTTTTATAATTATTCGGTTATATCTTTTATAAATATTTGTCGGCTCTCTTATATTTATTATAATATTATTATAAAAGAACTTTTATTCTAAAGCCGGTTTAGGCGACGTTTAAAAAAAATTAAATATATAACTCTTATATTTCTAGTTCTTTTACTTAATCTTTTAGGTACGATATTACTTTTGTTTATAAAATTATTCGAGAAAGACGGTAGTTATTTCTATTATATATATATAATAATATTTATTAGAACCCTTAGTCGTTAAACTCTTTATAAAAGAATTATCTTAAATAACTAAATTAAAAATAGAAGAATATTAATTATTAGGTTTAGAATTATTAATCGCGAAACTACTATTTTGAAATATTCTAAATATATATTTTAGAAATTGATAAAAAAGGTAAGAAAATAAAAGGAATTATTAATTTATTTACGATTATATAGTTTATAAAGATATATTATATAGAATAATTATAATTTAACTATATTAATACCTAATAAAAGAATTATAAAAATAAATCTATATTTATTTTATATATTTTAGATTAGTGTCCCGCTAAAAAGTAATTTTAAATATATAATAAATTAATATTCTAACCCTCTTTTAGAAACTCCTTTTAAGATTTAATTAAATCCTTATTAATTTAGGTTAATAATTATACCTCTAATTATTAATAAAAATATAACCGATATTAATTTTAAATTATTTAATAATTTTAATAATAACGTAAAAGGTAATTAAAACTCTTAATTACTAAAAACGCGACGGAATTTAAAAGTAACGAGGAAAATACCTAATATATAAAGAATATATATAAGGAAACCCCGGGTAAAGAAAATCGCGGTATAAAATAAAGAATTAAAAAATTATAATTAATAAAATCTTTATAATTAAATTATTATTTAATTTAAGTCTTTAATTATTATTTTATAAGAAATTAGGCTTTTTTAAAAAATTATTAATCTTTTAATTCCGAAGCTATCCTTTACGCGCTTTATATACGAAATTATATATATTTTTTATTATCGGTAACTCCGGAAACCCCGATTTTTGCGTATTTTATACCGAAATTATATAAAATACTAGAAATGCGTATCTACTCATGTCCCGTATTCTAAACATATTATGTACCGATTAAGTAGCGATATTACACCGATTTAGTAACTTTTTTTTTTGACTTTAACTTTTAAGAGTATCTAGACTAGGGCCCCTATATAGGAATATAAATATTTTACTAAATCTATTTTTAGCCTAGATTCCGAATTTTTAATTAAATTCTTACTAGCGTTACCCTATAGGGTTATAGAGTTATTTTTAGGATTAAGTTTAGCGCTCCCGCGTAGACCTTAACTCTAACTAAAAAATCTTGGCGCCAAGATTTGCCAAGGCTACAAAATACGCATTTTGTACCGATTAAGTAGCGATTTTATAGAATGGTTTTTCCGGACTTGCCGATGATAAATATTATTTTCGTATATAAATTATAAGTCTAAGCGCGTTATAAAAGGCCTTAGAGGCGATATTAATTAAGAGATTTATAAATAAATAATTTAATATTATTTTTATAAATATATAATATTAATCTTAGTCGTAATAATTAATTTTTACGTAATTTATAATAAATAGATTATTATAACCCCGAAGAATATATAATTTATACGGCGATTAAAGATTATATATATTAGGTAAAAATATATTATAATTAATATCCGAAAATCGATACTTTATTATATTTATCCTAATATTTATATTAATTAAATTAATATTGTTACTTTTATTACGAAATTTAGACTTAATTATAAAATTTTGGACTTTCGATTTTATTTTAGAATAATTTATTACTCGTTTATAACTACTACGATTAATATTGTAATTTATTAGTACGAGATAAAATAAAAGATTATCTTAATATAAAAGTCGTTACCGAAGGAGTATAACTTTTTATTATAAGATTAAAATAAATAATAATTAGAGATCTCGCTTTTAATATTATAAATCCGATTATTCTATTTATTTATAATCTCGTTTTTCTTTATACCGAAGTTATATTAATTATATTATTAAAAAAGTATTTATCTTGATTTAAAATACCGTATAGTATATTTATATATATAAGGCCGGTATATTCAGTTATTAATAAATTAATTAATCGTAATCTTCTTTATATTTATTCATATTTTAATCTTTATAAATAAAGTAAAATTAAATAAAAATGAGTTATAAATTAATAAGATATTAAGTTATTATAATCGTATAATTATTAGCGCTTTAAATACTAAATAAATATATTAGGATAAAGATTAGGATAAATAATATTAATTTAATTTATAGAAAATGGCTCCTTAGCTCCTAAATTATAAAGTAATTAATTTATTATATAAGGGGGTAAAATTACTAAAATATAAATTAAGATAAATAATATTAATAAAATCTATAATAACCGCCTAAATACTAGGGCTTTAGAATAAAAGATATATAAAATAACTTTAACCTTCTAGTAAATTTTACGGTATAAATATCGAGATAATTAATATTAATAAAATATACGAATTATAGTTATTCAGTTTTTTCCAAAAATAATTTAACTTCGATAATATTATTAATACGAATTATTATTTATAGTCCGAAGGCTAATTATATATACTTAATTTATTCTCTTAACCTATTTATTAGGAAATAAAGGATATAATTTAATTAATATTTATTTAATTATAAAATCTACTTATATTTAAGAATAAAATAGAAAATAATAAATATAACTCGGGTAAAGACGTTATAATTAAAGATAATAATAATATTAATAACGATAACGACGTAATAAGGTTAGAAATATATATATATTATAAAGATAATAATTATATATACGAATAAACTAAGGATAATCCTAAATATAAACGGATATATCAAGAATATTAATATAATAATATCGAATATATTATCGAAAAGTAGGATTATGAAATAAAGGTTATATTTCTTTATTATCTTTATCCGGCCGATCCCTCGAATAATATCTAGATTTAATTAATAATACCCGAGATCCCGGAAGACTACTAAAAGAATAATAATTAAGATAAAGATTAAGATAATTCGGCCCTAAATAATTAAGATAAATCTAAATTCGAGGGTATTAAATTATATATAAATTATATAAAAGAGCGTATCTTATACTCTTATTTAATAAAAGTTAATCTTATCTTCGGAGGGTATAAAAATTATTAATAAAATAAAATAAAATATTTTTTATTCGATTATTTTTATTTTAATTAAGATAAAAAAGATTTAATAATATAAAAGGATATTTAAAATCTTTCCGATTAAGATAAAAATCGGGATAAAACCTATAGTAGTAAATAAATAAAGTAGATCCTCTATATTAATAAAAATAATCTACCGAAACCTAATATAGACTATATACCTCTCGATTATTTAAAGAGTATTATTAAGAAAATATATACTACTCGTTAATAAATCTTTAGGAACTTAAAACTAGGTTATAAAAAAAAATTAAATAAAGTATAAAAGGTTAAAATTATAATTAAAAATAAAGATTCGTTATCTTGTTATATATCCTAACTTTATCTTAATCTTTATATTAATTTATTATTATAAAGACTCCTTTAAGACGCGGACGTCCTTCGGGAAAAATTAAAATAAAATAAAATAATAAATAATCTACCTTAATCTTAATTTTATTATAATAATTTTATTAATATTATATAATTTATTAAGGTTCTAAAGTATGGAACCTTATATATAAAATAATTAAGAGTATCTAAGTTTATAAATCTTTCCTTTATATTAAATATACTATAAATCTTATATTAACTTCTAGATATTAATACTAGCTACGACTTTATCTTAAAACTTTTTATTTATTAATTAAACCTCTACGGGAATATAAGCGGTTAAAACTTTATTTAAATCTTTATTTAAAGACTGCGCTTAAGCCCTAAAAAGGAGGAGGGGAAGAATAAATTAGATTTTTATTTTTACGCGACGACGTATAAAGCCGGGTAGTAAATTTTATATTATTATTAATTACCTTTATCCTAATTAAGGTATTAATCCTTATTAACGAAAATACTCCGTGAAATTAAAAGATATTAAAAGACTTTCGATTTATTAATTTTAAAAATACTCTTTTTATATTTAATTCGTAAAATCTATTACTAAAATCTTTTTAAAGATATAGGATTTTAAAATAATATATTTAGCGCTTTATGAAAGATTATAAAAAGTTATTTAATATATATATTCTTTAATAAATTTATTCCTTATATTATCTCTAGATAAACTAAAATCTAATTTATTTAATAATTAATTTATATATTATATATAATAAGTATATTATTCTTTAGGCGAAGGATATTAAATAATTAAAAATTTTAACGAAAATATTAGGCGGGTAAATAAATATTAATAATTAAAATAAATAAGAGTTTCGTTAGAAGATAGGATTTTAATTAAGAATTAATATAAAAATTAATAAAAATCGTTTAAATATAGATTCCGATAGGGATTAATTAATAAATAAATATTCATAGTACGAATAATTAATTTATATATTTATATATTACGATATTAAAATTTATAAAAAGATAAAGGTCTTTAACGAAAATATAAAATTTTAAAAAATAAACTAAAATAAATAATAACTAAGAATCCCGTTTTTAATATTATAAATCTAATTATTCTTATTATTATTTATATTACTTTCCCCTATACTTAAATTATATTAACTACGATATTAGAAAAGCGCTAATCTTTATTCGAAATTATATTCAGTATATTATATATATAAAGATCGGTATAATTAATTATTAACAGCCTAGTTAATTATTATTATCCTAATATTTATCTCTACGTTTATCTCTTTAAGTAAATTTAATTTAAATTAAATTTTACTACTATTTAATAATATATCTAATTATCGTAGTTATAGTATTATAAATTTAATTATTATTTAATATAACTATTAAGATAAAGATTAGGATAAATAATATTAATTCGATTAATAAAAAATACCTCTTATACTTCCTCTCGAAGTTAAATAAATAAAGTCGTTACTCTTAATATCATTATTAATAATACTAATTATATGTATTTAATATAATAAATACCTCCTCTTTAAGGCGATAAATCTTAAAACTAATTTAATATATAAATAATATCGCCGAGATAAGTTTTAGGATAATAAATATTAATTATATATTTTAAATCTAATAATCTCGGAGTTATAAATCGCTTAAACCAAGATCCGAAAACTAAATCCTTATAATATCGGATATATCTAAAATAAACGTAAAATTACCGGGATAAAGATTAAAATAAATTATATTAATCGAATTTATTGAATATAATCGCCTAAATTATAAACTTTTTATTCGGGACTAGGCCTTATAATAAATCCTTAATTATAAATAAAATTATTAATATAAATCTTAAAATTAACTATATTTACGAAATATATAAAATATAATAAACCGTATCTTAATTATTAGAAGTCGGAGAGATAAGATATAATATTTTTAATTTTATTTATAAAAATCGCCTTTAAATACCCCTTAAAGAATTAATAAAATCGACAACTCTTTAATTCGTTATTTAATATACTCTATTAATATCCCACGAAATAACGTAAAATAATAATTGGTATATTCGTAAAAACTAGCCTAATAATAATAGTAATTTAGAATTAGATTAGTTTTGTATAGAATATAAATATCGGTTTATTTATTACTTATATTTATATGATAACCCTAATCTAATTAAAGTATATTAATACTATTAATAGAATAAACTCTTTTATATTCTCGAAGATAAGGATAAAAAGAAGGGGTGTATAAAGAATAAAAAAGTATTAATATTATTAAAGAATCTAAATAAAAAAGGAAAATCAATATTATAAAAAAAACTAGACGAATTAAATTAAATTAGTCTTATAATACTAAAAGTAAATTAGGATAAAGATAAGGATAATTTTAATAATTAAAATAATTTAGGTTTAAAATCGTATATATTATATTTAAACCGGAATTTAATATACGCCTATAAATTATTTAAGAGAGTATATAGAAATTATATAAATAAAGAATTCGAATATCTTTTCTAGGACTCGGAAATTAATTCGGATATAAATAAAGATCCGTTACCGCCGAATATAATATTAAATATTAATATAATACCTCTTAATACTCGTCGATAATTTAGGAGTAATATTAAATTAGAATTTAATACCTCGATTACTCGCTAGGTAGAAGGTTAAAAAATAATAGAAAATAAAGAGCCTATAAAGGAAAAAAATACTAAGGATATAATTAAAAGTAAATATTTATTATTTTATTATATATCCTAGCTTTATCCTAATATTTATATTAATTTATAAATCTAGATATAATTATTAATAAACGCGATCGGCTTTAAAGGAATTTAAAGACCCCGTAAAGTAATAAATATATTACCTCCCTTCCGACTTTATTATAATCTTTATATTAATCTCTAATTATTTATAAAGTCTTTAAAATATAAAAATCTAAGTTTAAAAATAAATTTAAAAATAAACTTAAAGGTAAACCTAAACTCATAAATATAATTAAAAATAATACGGATTTTCCCCCTCTATAATTCTATATAAATAATATATTAATATATATAAATAAGAAAAGAAAAAGGCCTTTAATTAATTTAAATAACCCTATAAAATAATAAAGAGGGCTCGAGTATTAATTCTTTATTAACTTAACCTCTATCTAATAATAAGATTATTATAATATTAATATTTAATAAATTTTTATATAAAGTCGCTTTTTATATCCCTAAAGTTGTACGGAAGAAAAGGGGAAAAATAAATCAAATTCTTATATCTATTTAACGATATATAAAGCCGGGTAGTAAATTTTATATTATTTTTAACTACCTTTATTTTAATTAAAATATTAATCTTTATTAATGAAAATACTCCGGGAAATTAAAAAATATTAGAAGACTTTCGATTTATTAATTCTAAAGGTACTCTTTTCGTATTTAATCCGCGAGATTTATTACTAAAACCTTCTTAAGGATATACGATTTTAAAATAATATAATTACCGCTTTATAAAAGATTATAAAAAATTATCTAATATATATATTCTCTAATAAATTTATTTCTTATATTATCCCTATATAAACTATAATTTAAATTATTTAGTAGTTAATTTATATATTATATATAGTAGATATATTATTTTATAGGCGAAGGATATTAGATTTTTAAAGACTTTAACGAAAATATTAAGTAGGTAAATAAATATTAATAATTAAAATAAAAAGGGGTATCGTTAAGGGATAAGATTTTAATAAAAACTTAATATAAAGATTAATATGATTTTATACGCGGAGGATACCGATTAAAAATTAATATATAAATAACTACGATTCGTCGTTCTAGGATACTATAATATATATTAATTATTTAAATCGAGGGTAGTATAAAGATTAGTTTATTTAATCGCGTTATTAAATCTTAATATACTTTATTTATATTATCGTTATTATAATAATCCTAAAGATACGCGTAAATATAGTTTATTAATAGGAATAATAATTAGTATAATTAATAAAACGTTATTAACGACCCTGAAAATATTAATTATTTATATTAATTATTATCCTAATTAATAAGGTATATATATATATATATATATAAATTATATAAGGCTAGTCTTATTAGGAAGGGAGGAAAGAAATAATAAAGAATCCCTTCCCTTCCCTAAATTAAAGAAGAGAATAATTTTAAATTTATTTCTTTCTTTCTCTTCTCTTCCCTTCCCCTTCCTCTAAGGAAGAGAAGGGAAGAGAAAATAATCCCTACCCTATTTTATAATATACGAACTATTATATTACTCTTATTAGAAAATTTAAAGATACGACGAATCTTAATTTAAAAGCGAGAGAAGTTCTTTATTTATAATTTTACGTTTAAATTATCGGAGTCGTCTAAGCCTTTTATATAATATTTTAAAAATAATTTAACTTATTTCTATATATCGCCTCTTATATAGGTAATAATAAAAGTTATTTATTTATTAACTAATATTATCTTTTTATTAAAGGCGAAGAATAATTAAAGTTAAATAAATTAATCTTTAAGTTTCTTATATTCTTTATAGTATTAATTTAGGCGGGCGACCTTAATACGGTCCCCGTTTTTTATAATATTACGTTTCTAATACCGTTTTAGATATTTAAGATTAAGGTTTTTTATAATCTTAAAATATTTATTTTAAAGATATTTAAAATATTAAGGCTCTCCGTTTAATATTTTAATATAACGTTAATAAAACCTAGATTAATTCTTTTAAAAAGGAGTATTAAGGATTAATAAATAATAGGCTTCGTATAAATAACTAAATATAACTAGATAAATTTAATAAACGTTTATATTTAGAATTTATAATTAGAAGTTTTAAGGGAACTTAAGTACGAAGTTTTTATCTACTAGGAAAATACGTAGTTTATATAAAAGAAAGAAACTACGTTATTTATCTATTTATTCACTTATTTTTATATCGAGTAGATAAACGATTAAGCGCTAACTTATTTATTAATTTATATACTACGTCGAGTAGTAAATAATTCCTTAGTTTATTAAATATATTAAATCTATTAAGATTTAGAGAGAACCTTGATCGTAATATAAAGAATAAAATTTAAATTTATTATATATAAATATAGTTATATATAGAAATATTATACTTTTAATTTTTATATTAATAGTAGTTTTAAATTAATAATTAATATTAATAGAATTTAGATTCTAATAAAATTTTTATAAACTTTATTATTATTATTTATAAAATTATTATATCGACGTAATAAAATTATAATAAAAGTATTTATTAATATATTATATCTATAAAAGTATAAGTAACTTTAAGAATTTTAATTTACTCGTAGTATTTAGGCCCGCTCGCGAGCGCTTAAAGTATTTAAAGTTATTTAAGATTTTTAAAACTATTTAATATCGGTTTAATATTCTTAATAGTAATTTAGTATTCTCGATACTAGTTTAATATTCTTAGTATTATTTAAGGTTATTTAAGGTTACTTAAAATTATTTAAAGTTATTTAGGATTATTTATTTATATAGTCATTACTACTACCTCTATAGATACGCGTATATATAATCATTATTACTATTATAGATACGCGTATATATAGTTATTATTACTACTATAAATATACGTATACCCTCATTTATAGCCTATATATATATATATATATAATATTTAATAATTGTTTTTATCGACGGTAACGACCCCTCGGAACTACCCTTAACGCTAGTAACTTTTAATTCCCGGATTCGATCGATTCGCGCGAAATCTACGCGGGGATAACGCCCGGGTCATATAATACTAAATATATAATAACGTTTTACTAGGTATAATTATATAGTATAATAACGATAGAGCCTTAATTATAAATAGAATAAAGTTATAACTATAAATAAAATAGGGTTATAACTATAAATAAGACTATATATAAAGACTATATTAATAATATATTTTAAATTTAAATCTTCTCACGAGTTAAAAATGTTTTTAATAACGCGTTAAATTTTTATTTATATTTATATCGCTTTAAAGTTAAGATATAATATTATTTTACTTTAATTAATTTATAAATATTTATAAATATTTATAGTATCTAAAGCCTACCCTATATTTTTATAGATATTATTATTATTATTTATTTAATATTGAGGTTATATTTATTATTAGAGATTAAGATATATTCTCTATCTAATTTTATAATCTCTTTAATGAAATATAATATATTCAAATTTTAAACTTTATAAAGATCTTTTTTTTCTTATTTTATTTTTTATTATTTTTTTAAATTTTATATACGTTTTAAATTTTCTTTAATATTTAATACATTTTTATTTATACGAATTATTCTTTCAATTTTAATATTATTATAAAGTTTCCTCGAATTAATTTCTTCTTTATATTAAGAGCCCTTTTAAATTATATAATAATATAAATTATATAAAGTCTCTATATAATAATAATTATTCGAATTAAATAAAGTCTTTATATTAGAAATTAGAAATAATAATTGAAATATTTATATTAAATACTCGTTCTTTTATCTAATAAACTCTATTAAACTCGATATTAAAACTCTATATTTTTTATTTTTTATATCGAATTCTATATTTCGTTACTTCGTTTAAATATATATTATAATAGAAAAATATTCGTTGTTATTTTTTATTAATAAATAAACTTTAATATAGTTAAAATAATATATAAAATTAGAGTATATATTTTTGTTTTAGAGATCGTTAAAAAATTTATTATTTATTTTTAATTCAGATAAATTAAGCGCTAGATATTATATTTCAAGAAAAAATAACTTTATTAACGTCGAGTAGAGTAGTATATAATTAATTTATTATATAAATAACTCTCTCGAGTAATTCGGGATTATTATTGAAATATCGTAGTTTTAATTTATATTATTCTTTATTAATTATTACTCTCTCGTTTTTTATTAAATAAAAGATAATTTTTTAATTATTAATATAATAATAATTATTATAAATCTAATTACAATTTTATTTTCAAAATATTTCGAATATTATTATAATATAATAGTAATTCGATAAGTTTTAAATATAAAGTAAATTAGTTAATATATATAATATAATAATTATTAAGAAGAGAGAGTATTAAGAAGAGAAAATATTAATAATTTAAATAATAATCCCGATATTGAGAGATTATCGATAGATTGAATTTTTGCAGTTGAGAAAAGATAAGACGAAAGCCGGACTAATTAGATTTCGTAACCCTAAAAGTTTTAGAGTTATAAAATTAGTTAAAATAAAAGAGAATAAAAGTAGTAAAGATAAGATTTAAGGTATTAGAGTAAAGAGCGAATAAAAATCATTAACGTATTCTAATACGACGAAGACGTCGTAATAAATAAATAGAATTAATAAATAAATAAAATAATATAAAGAGAGTATAAAAATATTAGAAGAATTAATAATAATTATAATAAAAACTATAAATAATATAGAATATAAAGGGATATAGTAGATAATATATTATAAATTATAATTAATATAAGTCGCGCTAGGAATAATCTTTAATTATATATAAAAATCGATAGAAGAGCGTAGATTTTAAAAGGCCTGAATATAGTTATTAAAATAAAAGATTAAGAAACTCGGAGCCAAGAGTATAATTATATTATTAATAATTAATTAAACTAAAGTTACCCGTAGAAATATATTTAATTTAATTTAATACTCTATTAAAATAATTTCTCCTCCTTTTATAATAGTAGTTAATATAAAAGTAAAATAATTAATAATTAAAATAAATAATATTAAGTTTAGAGAATACCTCGGAAAGATAATTAACTCTTAATTAATTAAAATATTTAAGAATAAAATTTATTTAATAATAAAATTAATTATCGGACTTAAATAAATAACGAGAGAAAGTATTACTTTATATATAATATTAATAAAAATAAAATAAGAATTAAAGAAAATAATTAAATAAATGAAAAATATTAACTCTTTAATAAAAATATTAAAATAGATATATATTATAACGATATATAATATAAAAAAAGAAACTATCGATATCAATAACTAAAAAGTAATAATAAAGATATTAAAGAAGGATAATTATAAATTATACTTAAATTTAAATATAATAAATATTAATAACTAGGATTTATTTTTAAATCGAACGAATAAAATTAAGAGAGTAAATATTTAATACTCCTCCTTCAGATCCTAGACCCGGATACAACGAATAAATTAATAATAAATAATCTTTCAAAAAGTAAATAATTATTATTATTTAAAAATAAAAGACAACCGGCGATCTAAAATAATACTTTAATTACTAGAGATATAATTATATAATTTTAATATATAAAAGTCCGCCTAAATATAATATATATATAGAATTATATTAATCGAAAGACTAGAGAGCTAGGAAATCGAACGAGGGGTAATATATAATTTATTTTAGATATTATAAATTCTAGAGTAAAAAGTATATAATTCGATAAAGGGAGATATACCGAATTAGGTAGAAATTAGAGAATAAACTAAAATAATTTATTATATTATTCAAGATAATACTCTAAGGCTCCTATATAATTAATAAATAACGAATTAATATTAATACTAACTAGGGGTACGAGAAAGAGGAAAATATTAATATATATAATAAATATAATAAATAAATCCTAGGACACTACTATCGCTCCTAGGAAAATAAATAAACTAAAGTAAATTAATAAATCGATTACTCCGGGCTAGATAATTAATAAAGTTTTAAATAACTTTCTAACTATAATATTAAATTTATTAAATAAAAATTAATTAGATTTAATATTAAAAAGTAATTAAAAATTAAAGAAAAGATTTACGGATGTAATATTAATATAAAATAAATAATTATACCCGTCTTAAAATTATATAATATAATATTAGAAAGGAATCGAAATTAATAATAATATTACTCTAAAATAAATAGATTAAAAATATTAATATTTTAATTATTTAGGAGTTTAACTAGAATCTAGCGACCTAAATATTATATAATAATAATATTAATTAATTTTATCTAGTATATAGAGAAGGTCTAGAAATACGTATATATTTTTATATAAATAAAAGAATCGTTATAAATAATTAAGAACCGATTTATTATAAAGGTAATTTATATTTAATAAAAATTATATTAAAGAAATAAAGAACGAAATAAAAACCCGAGATAAATTATTTTAATATAAGAGATAATATTAATAAAGAGGACCCCTAGTAGAAAAAGCTTTAAATTTATAATATATATAACTCTTTACTAATATAATATATCTCGATCGATAATTTATCGACGTTATTATTATTAAAGAAAGTACTAGTAGAGGAAGGCGAATATATTTTTTTAAAAAACTTTAACCTCTATTACTTTAATTAGAATAATACGAGAAAATATATTTATTATATTATAATAAACTAGCTTTTAGAAGAGACGGAGGAGAGAAAGATAAAATTAGATTTTTTAAAGAAATTAATTATATAAAGAGCCCGAGGATATAAAAATATTATCGATTTATTATTCTTTATAAAAAGAGTTTACTAAATTATAAATAATTTTATAATCCGAGAAAATTTATATTATAATTCTAATTATAGGTTAATAGTAATAGAATTCGAATATTTATAAAAGAAAATAATATTATATATATACCGCGCCTAGAAAAAGATCGAAGAGAAAGTTATTTAAAAAGAAGTAAAAAGAAGTATAAAAATCTTATATTAAAATTTATAAAAATTAAAAATTGAAAACGAGGATACTATTAACCGATATTTAAATAAAATAATAAAAGACTTTTAAGAAATTATTAATATTATAATTTTATAAACCCGTTTATATTAAAGTATTAAATTTTATTAAAATTATTATTATATTAAAGTTATATTAAGAGTTAAATAATATATAGAAGAATATATAGAAGAGTAAAAATAAAATTATAATATTTAAATAAAAAAGGCTCTAAACGCGGCGAATAATAAAAAGATATACGTAATTTGGAAAACGAAAATATTCTTATATAGAGAGAGTATATATAGGGCCTCGTTAAAATCGAAGGGGGTATAAAAACTTATTAAATAAAAATAAAAAAAGAGCGGGTATTTTAAAGAGCTCCTTTAATTCCTAATAATTAAAAATAAGAAAAAAGGAAAGATTTAAGACTTTGAATATAAAATAAAAACTTTATAAAGAATTTTGTTCCCGTCTTTATTGATAATAAATTAAATAATATCGAGGAGGCGAGGTATTTAAAATTTATAAAAATAAACGAGGAAATATTTAATAAAGAAATATATAAAGAAATATAATATTTAATTATAAATAAAGTAATAAATATTACTAGAATTCCGAATTACTTTTTATAAATTATAATAAAAACCGAAGTTATAATATTTATTATTTATTTATTCTAGGTTTATTTCAATAGAAATAAATATAATAATTTTAAAAAATATAAAGAAAGGCGATTATTTAGAATTAAAATTATATAAGTTTATAATACTCCTAAATATACTCGGTAAAATATTAGAGGTAGTTATCTCTAGGAGGTTAAATAATATAATAAAGAAATACGAAATTTTATTATTATAGTAGATAAAAGTTAAATAAAAGTATTTTATAAAAATCGCGCTTAAAACTCTTATAAAGACGATATATATAATATAGAACTATAATAAAAGCGGTAAAAAGGAAATAATAAACCTACTATTACTAAATATAATAAAAGTATTCGATAATATTCTATATAAAAGATTATTATACGACTTATAGAGAAAAGATATCTTAAATCTTATTATTAATTAAATAATAAACTTCTTTTTAAATAAAGTTATATTTATAATATTAAGAGGGAGAATAGATATCGTAAAAATAATAATAATAAATAATTTATAAAAATCCCTAATCTCGTCGGTACTCTTTTTATTCTTTAATATATAATTAATCGAGAAATATACTAATATAGAACTACCGGTATAAGTCGGAGGGGTTATAAACGATATTTATTTATTTATTTATAGCGAGAGTATGAAGAGAAATTGGATTAATTTAGAATAGATAATTATTTATAAAGTATCGTTTACTCTCTAGAAAAATATAAATTAATTTATATATCTCGAATATCGAAGAATTTTAACACAAGGGTAGTAATAAATTCCGAGAATATAATTATCGAGCTAAGAATAAACCTTCGACTACTAGATTTATATATTAATTCGAAATTAAAATAGAAATTATACTTAACCTAGTTTAAGATTAAAGCGGCGAATTAAAGTTAAATTTTAAAATATCTCGTCGAATTAATATAAACCGCTATATTTATAAAGTATATAATAATATATAATATAATTATAAAATTAAAATTAAAATAACTTTTATATATTATAAATTTAAAGAAATAACGGAAATTATAAAGAAATTTATAAAGAAACTTGTATTTATTTGAAATAATTATTCAAAAACGATCCTAGGAGTATTTAAAATTATCCTATTTTTAATACTCGAAATTGAAATAGTAATTACTTTAATTAAGTTTTAACTAAACTACTTAATATTAAAATATTAAATAAATCGAGAAACTTATATAATAATATATACTAGGTATAAATATATTTAGAATAAACTTTAATATAGAGGAACTAGGCGGCGACGAGCGCCTTTAAGATTAATAATAAAGAAAAAGATTTAGGCGCTCCGAATTTTGAAATTTAAAAAATAATATAAGATAATAAAGAGGAGAAAGAACTAGACGAACTTAATTAAGAATATTAAAGAATATTAAAATATAAAGATTATTAACTAAATATTGAGGACTAGACTCGTTAATAATAACTAGATTATTAGGCTAGTTATAAAGTTATAATCTCTACGAATATTATTATTTTAATGAAAAAAGAGACTTATTCGCGGATTATTTTAATTATTATAATAAATTAAAAAAGACCGAAAACTTTATAATAATATAATTTAAATATAGTGAAATAAAATTCAACGAGTTTCTTTATTAAAAAAAGATACCCGCGGCTTATAACGTTAATTACTAATATAAATAAAGAAAGTAGAACTCGAAATATATAATATTATTCTACTCGGAGTTAGCCGGGAATAAGACGGAGCTTATTTAATAAATAAATATATAAAACCTTAAGAAAATATTAATATAAATCTAAAATATATATATAATTATATAATAAATAATAAAAATAAAGTAATTAACTAGTTCTCTTTAATTAAAGAATAAATAGTATAATCTAGGTTATTATTAAAACCTAGCGAAATATCTAAAGTTATAAAAAAAAAGAAGAAGAAGAGGGTAAAAAAGTTAATAATTATAAAGTCGTATTAATTAGTTTATAAAAATACGACCTTAGGGTTTACGAGATAGATTAATCGAATTATAAAAGTAAAAAAAAAAAAACAAAAATACGAAAAGATTAATAATATTTTAAAATAACTAGAGTTAATAACCGACGGTTAATAATAAAGGAAATGAATTAATAATAAATTAGAGTTTTTAATCGAAGAGGCTTCTATAATAATTAATAAATATTATCGTAGAGTAACTCTACTAAAAAACTATTTAAAGAACTCTCTTATTAATAAAATAATTATACTAGAGTAAATAAATAAATAAATAAATAAATAAATAAATAAATAAATAAATAAATAAATAAATAAATAAATAAATAAATCCCGATATTAAGAATTAATAATCGAAAGAGATTAATTAAAATATTATTAAAATTCTAGTCTAGGAAATAAATTTTAAAGTTTGGAACTTTTTAATAAAGAATTAGTTTTTTAATATTAAATACTTAAAGATAATTATTAAATATAAATTTTTATTATAATTATTTTTTATAAACCTAGAATATTAATATTAATATATTCGTATTTATAGAAAATAAATTTATAATATTTACGCTCTTAAAATTTCAAAATTTCTACGATTAATATATTTATTAATTCTAGTAGCAAAATTGAAAATTTAACTTTATTATAATTATTCGTAGAATTAATATTAATATTTAGAGGATTATTATAAATAATATAATAATATTATACCCCGCGGATTTACTATTTTTTTAATTATTATTAAGAATTATTATAATTATATTTAATAATATTTTATTAAAATATTATTATTACTTTATTAGTCTCGGTTTATTTAATAATATTTGTAATTAAAAAAAGAGATTCCTAGGCGGCTTTCATTTATTAATAATAATAGATTAATATATAATAATAGATTCGAGAAAATCAAGTTCTTAATATATTTAAATATTAATTGAATATATATTTTATAAAACTATTTTTATATGAATTCTTTAATAGCGGATCTTCTCTTTAACTAGATATTTGAAATATAAATTAATATTAAATATCTTTTAATTATTTAATATATATAGATTTTTTATTTATATATAATATTATTCACTTTCCTCGTGATTAATTATTTATTATTATTATTAATATTCTCTACTATTTTCTATTATTTAGTAGTATAATTAAGAGGGTATTTTAAATTCTATATTATTTTAATAAAAACTCTAGTCGAGTACTAGTTAATTATAAATAAAATAATTCAATTATTTAAATAAATATTAAAATTAAAAATCTAGTTAATTTTCAAAATTTCTAGATTTATAAATAGAGTAAAATAATTATAAATTACGAAGATTATATATAAATATTTAAGGAGTTTATTAATATTCTTTTTAATTAAACTATAAAGACTATAATAAATAATAAATAATATTATTATTCGTAAATCTCGATTCTAGAATCGCGATATTTAACGGTAACTCCGGAAATCCCGATTTCTATATATTTTATACCGAAAATACGTTAAATACTAGAAATATATATCTATTTATATCTCGTATTTTAAGCGTATTATATACCGATTAAATAACGATTAAATAACTTTTTTTTACTTTAATTTTTAATAAAATCTAGACTAGGGCCTTTATATAAGAATGTAAATATTTTATGAAATTCAATTTTAGCCTAGATTTCGAATTCTTAAATAAAATTTTATTAACGTTACTTTATAGAATTATAAAATTATTTTAGAATTAAATTTAATTCTCTTTATTAATAAATCCGGAGAAATAAACTTATTTAATCGGTATTTAATCGGTATATAATACGTATTTTATAACTTTAGTAAATCTTAATATTAAAACTATAAAGTTAAAATTAAAATCTACGTGAGAGAGTTAAATTTATTTTTAAATTTAATTTTATAATCTTATAGAGTAATACTAGTAAAAATTTAATTAAAAATTCGAAATCTAAATTCGAAATCAATTTAGTAAAACATTTATATTCTTATATAAAGACCTTAGTCTAGATACTACTAAAAGTTGAAATTCAAAAAAATCTTATTTAATTAGTATATAATATATTCAGAATATAGAATATAAATAAATACGTATTTCTAGTATTTTACGTATTTTCGGTATAAAATATATAGAAATCGGGGTTTTCGGACTTACTAATATTATATAAATTTTAATTCTAAATTTATAATCTTGATTATATATTAATTAAACAGCGATTAAATAGAACTATATTTCCGAATTTATCGATATTAAATCTTCAAGTACTAGTAAAGATTTAACGGAGATTACCTAGTTTATATATATCTTAACTTTAAACTCACGAGTAATAAATCTCTATTAATTTAACGTATTAATTAAAATAGTAAAAATAAACTTTCTTCGTCTCTTTAATTTAAGAAATAAGTATAGTATTATTTTTATTTTTATTAATAAATCCGGAAACCCCGATTTCTATATATTTTTTACCGAAAATACGTAAAGTACTAGAAATACGTATTTATTTATATCCCGTATTCTAAATTTATTTTATATCGATTAAATATTTTTTGGACTTTAATTTTTAATAGTATTTAAACTAGAACTCTTATATAGGAATATAAATATTTTACTCAATCTCTTTTTAGTCTAGAGTCCGAATTTTTAATTATATTCTTACTAGCGTTACTTTATAAAATTATAAAAGTATTTTTAAAATTAAGTTTAACTCTCCCGCGTAGATTTTTAACTCTAATTTTATAATCTTAATATTAAGATTTACTAAAGCTATAGAAAACGTATTATATATTAATTAAATAACGATTAAATAAGTTTATTTTTCCGAATTTACTTATATACAATCTAATAAACGAGAGAGATTTAATATAAATTATAAAAAATACTATAATTAATTAACCTAAATTATTCCTTCTTAATAATTTCTCTTAAATTAGAATTATAATCTATAGTTATAATATAGATATTACTAACTTTTAGTCCATAATGTCCTAGAGTAAAATAAGTAATTATAATTAAAAGTAATTAACGTCGTTTAATAATTTATAAATTAATATAAATATAATAGATTTATTTACTATTTTCTAGATTACTCGATTAATAGTTATTTTCTAAAGTATATAACTACTAGTATTTATTACGTATAAATTAGACGGAGTTATTTATTAAAAAATCAAATTAATTCTTTCTTTATTAACTATTATTTTTGTTATATAATTATTCTTTTTTTAAAATTAAAAAATAGCTAGTAAAGATACTATTATTTAAATATAATATTTACGAGACTTCGTCGAGTTAGGTTATTTATTTATTTATCTCGTAAACTTTATTATTAGAGAAATAGTATTTTAATTTATTAAAGATAGTTTTGAATTATCGCGTAATTTATTAATTCTTTTCTGAAAAGATTAACGAGTTAGTTTATAAAAGTTTTTCGAGTATATTTAACTATAAGAGTAGGTCGTTTATAAATATCTATTAGAACGAGTTATTCGAAATTTTAAATAAACTACGCCTAAATTATTATAGTAATATTTCGATACTATAGTAATAAACGAGTTATTTAGTATAAAAGCGAGCTATAATTAATCTTAATCCTCGTATATTATTTCCTATAATATCGAAGATATTTATAGAGATAGTAAATTCGAAATTATCTAAATTCCTTTAATAAGAAATTAAATATAATTAACTTCGATACCGAGATATTAATTACTAACGTTATAGCGCGTTATATTTATAAATAAAAACTCTTTATTTTAAAAACCTTTAAATTTATCAAGATTTTGAAATAAATAAAACTATAATAAAATAAACGATAATAACGGCGGTAACGATATTTTTATTATACTACGATTTAACGTTAGAGATATCGAGTTCTTCGATTTATTTTATAATAAGAAATCTAGTAATACCGATCTTATTATAGAATATATAGAGAAAGATATTTAGTTCTACGATATATTAACTTTTAATAATCGAGTTAAAGATATTATTTATATTAAAAATATCGAGATAGTTTATAATAATCTTTAACTCTACTTTAAAGATAAAGTTCTAAAATAATATATTTTATAATTTATTAATAATAATAAGTAATTTATAATCTATAATTAAGATCTAGACGAATAGAATTTCTTTTTATTAAAACGATTTAGATTAATTAAAATTATTAATATAATATAATTAATTAAAAAACGATATACTATCGCTAATATAATATATTATCGAGAATTATAAGAATATACTATAGTAATCGTTCGGGCTATTTATGAAATAAAGATAAATAATAATATTTAAAACTTATTTAATATTATTTGAAATAATTTGAAATAATTTAGATATTGAATAATTAATATCGATACCCTTAATATAAATATAATATTAAATTAATTCCTCGTCTCGCTTAATAAAAGAAAGTATTAATAATAAATAAAAGTATTATACTTTTAATTTAATATTATATATAAGTAAACTTGATTTAATAGAAATTAAAATTAATATAATTAATAAAAGAGTATATAGTTTCGGTTATCTAGAAACTTTAATTACTAGAATTTTCAGAATTAAAGTTAATAGTAGACTTTAACCCTTTATTAAAAAGAAAAATATATTTACTAAAATTAATATTAATCTCCTCGTTATAGTTAAGGCTAATAATATAGAAACTAGTATATAAATCCGCTCTACGGAAGTACTAATTAAAATTATTAAAATAACTAATCTTGATTAATTATTTTATAATTAAGACGGGGCTAAATTAGAATATATAATTAAATAAATTCGGTTTACGACTTGTATTTAATTTTACCTCTAGTAACTCCGATACTTTTTATAAAAGAATATTTATAGAGAATTTTAAAAAATTATAATAATTTAAAAAGTAAAGAGTATATTAAATTAACGTAGTATATAACCTAGAGAATTATATATATTTAGAAAATCCCTTTAGTAACGAGTATTATAATATTGACTTTAGTATTTATAATAAGTCCCGGTTTTTACGAGTACTAAATAGATTAGTTATAAAATTTAAATTTAAATTATAACTATAATAAAAGTATTTATAACCAAATTATTATTAATATTAACTTCGTCTCTACTCCTTTTTAATCTAGTATAAAAAATAAAGATTATAGTAGAGTATTTCTATTACGAAATCTATTATTCTCTTATTTATATTAAAATTATTAGTAGAAACCTTCTATAAATATAATTATAAAATTAATAGAGAAATCTTTCGCGAAGTAAAATTATTCCGCGCTAAAACTTTCGGCGAAGCGGAAAGTAGTACTAGTATATAATAAGAAAGAAGATGAGCTTTTCGTAATTAAATTAATAAATATAATAAACGAAATAAAAGTATAAAAGAATTATATAACGCCGAAGTAAATATATTAAGTATCCTCGATATTTATTATCGAGTTTAATATAGTATAAAAATCTACTATACTAGGTAATATTTTCTAAGGTTTTGAATATATTATTATAGAGGTTTATTTCGTTTTAATATCGAAGTTTTAAATACGTTTTTAGATCCCCGGTATTTTATTATTATAAAAGATCGAGTATTTTTACGAAAGTATATCTCTAACTTCGATAACCTCGTTGAAATAATAGTATTATTAATTCTAATATATAGTCTAGGAAATAAAATTATTTAAATAATATATTATATTATAATTAACGTATATCTAAAACGGGATTTAAATAACGACGAAGTATTTATTAAAATATTAGTAAAAATCTATATTATAAAAAATTTGAAAATAAATCTACTTATTAGTAAACGTATTTATACCGTATATATTCTCGATAAACTTTAATATTTAATTATAATTTACTAGTATAAATAACTACTAGTTTATTAAAATCTTTATTAATTTTATTCCGAAGTCCTTTATTAAATTAAACCGAGTTATTAGAATAAAATAATCTATAATAATCCTATTTTAATTTAATTTATTTATACTAATTTCTTATCCGGGGATTTTACTAGATAAAGATATTTTATTCGAATTAAAACTAGCGACGAACCTCGGTTATAAGAGAGGAGTATATATATATATTATTAATATATCTCTCTCCTTCGTCTAGGTCCGAAAATTATATCTCGATAAATAAAACTATCTCGATATACTAGAATAAATATATTAATAAATTTTAATAATATCGAATTTTTCTAAATCTTTATAGAAGTAATATCTTTAATTATTTACGGGTAAAGAATAATATTAAATCTTTTTAAACTTTCGTTTTTATCGAAACTTTTATTTATTTAAACTTTAATAAACTTTATTAATTATTTATAAAGATTATTTCTTTTATTATGAAATAAATATACTTCGTTATTACTAATTAAATTTTATATTAATTATCTATTAGTTATAATATTAAAATAAAGGGTCGATAGCCTCGGAATATTTATAATTAAAAATAAAATTAAAGTTATTACCGCGCTACGTTTCCTATTTATTTTACGAGATTTAAAAACCTTCCTAAAATTAATAAATTAACTATACTTTATAATTCCTCGGTATATATAGTATATTTAACTATTATAGGAGCGTAAAACCCTATTTATATAAAATATATTAATAGAGTAATTTTTATCGAAGTCTCTTACGACGCCGAAATATACTTTATTAGAAATAACGCCGAAGTCTTCCGTAATAACGAACCTCTAGTTATCTAGTTCTATTAAGAGAAAAATATCGGCGAAGTTTTATTATCAATTAATACCCGAAGAGTTAAATATTTTTATAAATTTATAGAATATATTTCGTTTATTAATATTCCTAGTTTATTATAATATTTTACGAAAATTATTCATCGACCTCGATATCTTTAAGAAATAGGAATTCGCTATTATTATTTATTATACTAAAAATAATACCGAGAAGTTTATTTATACGATAATATAACTTATTATATTCTTTAATAGAAATTTTAATACTACCGAACGAAATTACTAATTTATAGAATTTAAAATTATAAATATTATATAAATAATATAAAAGATTCGTTATATAATCGAATTATCTAAAAAGCCGTTAAGAATTATTTATACCGATTATTTTATAAATATATTCGTTTCGTAATAAATAATATTAAATACGTCGTCGATAAATAAATTTAATCTTAGGTTAATATAAATATCCTAGTATTTATTATATTTAACTTTATTATTACTAGGTATAAATCTAGTATTATTAATATAATACTTTATATACTCTCTCGTCTATATATAAACATTCTAGTAGACGGAAAAATCGCCGTATTAGAAAGTCTTTATAAAAGTACTATTATATTTAGCGAAATAAAGAACTAAATTATATTATTTAAAATCTTTAACTATTATAATCTTTTAATACTAGTAATTATTAAGTTTAAATTATACTTTAAACGGGAATATATTAATAATTTATAATAAACGAAGTTTTCACATATCTTTAAAAAAACGACGAAGACTAATAGTCGGAATTCTCCGTTTTAGAGAATACTCTAGTTTTATTTACTTCGTTAATAATAAAAACTACGAACGTCTATATATCTCTAAATTATTATAATATAATATATTTAAAATCGTTTATAATAGTAATTTCTATACCGGCTTTTATTATATAATAATAGAATAGTATCTTCGTTATATATCCGTAATTAATCGAAGTAGCTTCGGAAATAGATCGATTATTACTCGAGTTATTATTTAAATTATTCGAGATATTATTTAATATATAGTAAATTAAATCCTATCGCGGCTCCTATTATACTATTCTATATAATAATTATAAATTTAATTATCGCGTTACTAGAGTATTATAATTATAATATTCTTATAATTATTATATATAAATCGACGATATATTAATCCCTAATATTAGGAAGAGATATCGACGGCGCCGAAATTTAAATTAATATATTTATTACTATTTTAATAAAATATAACTAGGGAATTCCTAGTATAATTATTAATAATAGAGATTTAAAGTTTATAAATTCTTTCTAGCGCTATATCTTTTAGATAATAAATATCGAATTATTTATTATTATTATATAATATCCCTAGACTAATAAATAGTTTGAATATATTAATTAAATTATCGAAATAACTCTCCGATTTTATCTTAATATCGACGAGGATAACTAGGTCCTTATTTTATTATATTTATAAAGTTTATATAATAAAATAACTACTACGACGAGATTTATTTCTAACGAATTAATATATAACTTCCGTATTAAGGAAGTTATCGATTTAGTATTAAATTTTCTTTAAAAAGATCTAGCTCGCCTTTATAATATTAAGCGGGACGAAGTAAATAATATTTCAATATTCGTTATTATTATAATAAAGACTCGCTATAAAAATAAATATAAAATTATTTATATAAAAAAGAGTTTTTTGGATTATTTTCGACTTTACTACGATTATTATACTCTTAAAATATATTACAAATATTCGAATTAATATATTAAACTTTTTAATATATTAATTTTTTTTTATAAAATAATCTATTATCTTAAACTATTATTTAATATAAGAATTTATTTAGTAATATTTATTATTTAATTTAGTTAAAGACTTTTATTTACGCGTTAATTCGTTACTAATTTTTATTAAAAAAAATAAAATAGAAAATAAATTTTAATTAAATCCCTTATTTAAAATCGAGTATTTATTAAATAAACGAATTATTCGGGGTAAATTATAATATTTAATAAAATAAAAAAATTATAGAAATTAAAAAAATTAATAATATATATTATCGTAACTAGTTAATAATTAAGAGTTTATAAAAGAATTCGATAAAAGAGTATAGATATTAGTAGATAAAAGAGTATTAAAACTAGGAAGATACGAGGCTAATATATATATATCTCTCGGAAATCTTCTATTATATAGAATATAGTATATATATAATAGAAGTCTTCTATAATAGAGTATAGATTTTATTAATTAGTAAAAATATATATTTACTTCTTTTAATATATAAATACTTCTATTATAATATAACTTTACTATCATATTTAGAGCGCTCGACGAGCGCTTTACGAGTTTTAAATACGATATTTTCCTATTAATACGATATACGCCCGAGGTATATAATTGTGAAGTTTAGAATTACTCGGGCGTATATCGAGTAAATTTAAAATAATTATTAACTAAATAAAAAATATATTATTAATTTTAAACCTCGTTTATAATTTCTATTTATAATTATAATCTTATTTTATTTATAAATTATATTTTATTCGATTTATAATTATAATTATAATCTTATTATTATTATATCTCTATAATTATCGTTATTATATATTTTAATAATATATAACCTAGGTATTTCTCCTACGAGAGTTTCGCGCGAATCGATCGATTCCGAAGATAAAAATTTACTAGTATTAAAGATCGTTCTAGAGACTCGTTATCGTCGATAAAGACGATTCTAAAATATTAATATTCTTTAAAAATTTTAGGTAGTAAATTACGTAATTTTCTAAATTTAAAGTTTTTAAAATTACGAGTTTATAAATAATATATAAAGAGCCCGATATTTATTTCATAATAACTTTAAATATATATCGAGTATTTATCGAGTATTAAATTACTCAAAGAAGTATTTAATATATACTCGAGGTCGTTTAAATACTCCGAGTTTATCTCGAGTATTTAAAGTAGTTTATCTTTAAGCCCCAAGCCGCTAAAGTCGTTTTTCGATTTATCGACGAAATTATATAAATATTACCAAGTTTTCGGGTAATTAGAATCTTGATTATAAAAGTATATTTTATAAATTTTAAAGACTCGTTTAATTTTATAAAAAATAATCGAAAATTATACTTAATTGAAAATACTCTAAAATTACTAAAAGTTAAAAATAGAATTATTATAGAATCTAAAATAAGAGTTTTTTAACGGTAGAGTAAAAGTAGATTATTATATAAAAAAAAAATTATATTAGTTAGAAAAGTTAGTTAATAAATCTTCTAGTATCTTTAATATTAAAGGAGATTAAATAATTCAAGGAAGTAAATTTAATTTAGGAGGCGAGTTAATAATATTTTAATTTATATAATAAGTATTTCTAAAAGACTCGTTAATTATTCCTTTTATTATTTATAAATTTATTAATAATTATATAATATTAAAGTAACTCGAGTTATTTTCAAGAAAATTATTATTAAATAATTCTTTTTATATAAAAATAAAACTTTTGTATTAATATTAATATTAATACTATTAAAATCTAAAATATAAATAAGATATATACTTCTAGATACTCTATATTAATAAACTACTCTTTAATATATTATTCGATTTAAATAGTATATTTCTTTTAACTTTATATATTATTTCTAAAATTTAATATATATAGACCTAGAGAGAGAGATTTATATATTAGTTATATACTTCCGCCTCTATTATTTTCTCTCTTTTAATATTCGATATAAGTAGATCTAAATCTCTCTTTATACTTTTAATTTCTCTAGTCTCCGCGAATATATCCTCGTTTACTTCCTAAGAATTTATACTATTTTATATATTATCCGCTATAATATTCTATTATTATAAATTCGTAAAAGAAGAGAGAAAGTAAAAGAGAGTTATATATAAGAAATTATAATCTCTTTATAATATTATAATATTTAGTAGTTTTAAATTTTATTTAGTTTTAATATCTACTAAAAAGAGTTCTATTACTTATATATCGTAAAGATATTTCATAAAATTATAATTTAAGTTAATAAGTATTTTTTAGGTTAATTTCTAGTATTATAAAAACCTCTTTATAAATAAAGAGTATCGAACGCGTTAATATATAATTACTTATTATTATTTTGAATACTAAATTCGTATTTTAGATATCGCTATTTAATATATTTATATTATATATCTTATTTATTATATATAAGTTTAATAAAGTTAATAATTATATTTAATAGTTCCTCTAGTATTAATATATATCTAGATATAGTATTACGAGGTAGATTTTAGTAAAAGTATTATTATAAATATTTATTAAAACGATAAATTGAGCTCTATTATTAATTTTATCGAGACTAGAGTAATATAAGAGTTTTAATATATTAAAACTAAATTCTTTATAATATAATTAATCTCTTTTTATTAAGGGACGGGATTAGTATCTAGAGGTTTATTAAATTAACGGCTAGGTTTATTAAACTATAACCTAGCTATAATATAGGAGTAGATTAAAATAAAAGATAAAGAACGAAAGCTAGAGTAAGGCTAGCTATTATCTAAATAAGAGTTAATATACGGAGTATTTATTTCTTTCTTATCCCGACTATATTAAAATAGAAATAAAGAAACTAACTTAAATTTAAATTAAATTTAAAATAAGTTAAACTAGGTTAAGGTAGGTAAGGTTATATTATAATAATAACCCTCTCTTTAAAGTCGAGCTCCTATAAGATAAATAAATAATTAGTTTAATTAATTAGATTTCATAATCTTAAATCTTATTTAAGGTTACGAAATAGTTAAGATAAAAGCGCGTCGGAGTATTCGAGTTATTAATAATAACGGGCAAAGGATAAAACGAGGAATAAACGGCGGTATACGAATAAAGCTAGGCGTTAGCGTTATTATTTATAAATAATAACGACGGGGCTAGGCTATAGAGTATTATCTATTTATATAATAATATAAAGTATCGGTCGAAGCCGATACGGAACGATAACCGAGAGGACGATAACGGATAAAGAATAAACTATAATATAGGCGGGCGTTAACTTCTTAAAAATCGGACTAAAATAAAGATAATAAAGATTCTTTATACTAGTACCTTTAAATAATATATAGTAATTCGTAGAGGCCGGCGGCGCTAGGATTCGAGATATAATATTTATTAATAAACTATTAATAACGGGTAAGGTAATAAAAGGGTTTTTATATAACGATATAACCTTCTTAATTAACGTAGTATTTTAATAAGAGTGGACTATAACGGCGATTATATTTAGAATTTAAAATACCGTTAACGTACTACTCTCGTTAGTTATCTTCGGTAATTATAAGTTCTCGGATAAACTAGATTTATCTAGGTAGAGGGTTATTAATTATTAATTATAATAAACTAGTATAAAAGACGGGGTAAACTTTTATTAAATACGGAAAATTTAGTTAAATTATAAAAGAATTATTAAAAACTTTAGAGACTCGGAAGGGGCCGATATTATAATCGTCGAGTTTAACTAAAAAGTATATAATATTTAAATTCTTAATTTTTAGCTATATTTAGTCGTTTATTAAATATATTAAATATAGGTATCTTCGTTAGTTAACCGAGGATTTAAAAATAACTTAAGCGATAAATATTTTATCGCGGAGGTAGTCGTTTAAGGCTTTTATTTATATTATAAATTTATCGATAACGATTAAATAAATACGTATTTAGGCGGTAAGATTTTAAAGTAAAGATTTAATAGGCTCGAAGCCGATATATAGATATTAATTATAATTAATTAAAAAAGGCGAGGCTAGTAAAGTATTAGAAGAATCGGTATTATTATTAGAAAACTCCGCTTTAAAGAGCTATTTCACCTAATTATCCTATATATAATTAACGTATATACGGAGGTAGTATCTCATTATAGTATTAAATTACTCGGTTTAATTATCCGTCTAAAGATAATATTTAATAGATATATATTAATCGATTTTAAAACGTTTATATAAGGCCTCCTAGAACTCCGATATAAACTAAGATCCTCGATCTAAAATAAAGATATCTAGTAGTTTATAGAGTTTTTATATATTCTAATAAAAAGCGTTATAGGCTTCGTTTACTTCTATTAATATAATTAATACTAGGTACCGTATCTTAATTAAATAGTCTATAAAAATTAGGATATACCGATAAATAATTCCTATAAAGATATAAGGCGGTAGGGGATTTATATAATCTATCGAGATATCTTTCTAACGTCGTTATAGGGGCGGTAATAAATATAATTATCTTTAAATATACTAGCGAGAAGGCTTAATTCTTCGGTATATATAATAATTCCTAACGAATTATTAGATAATAATATAAACGTTAGGCCACTAATAGGCCCGATTAATTAATTCGTAATATTTAATATAACCTAGGTAATTACCTACGATACTATTATAAACTAACTAAATTAAACGAAGGCGTAATTTATTAGAATTCGGAATATATCTCTTTCCTCGGAAGTAGAGAACTTTATTTTTATCTTTATATTTAATAAAGAGAATTCCGCTATAATAACGCGTTTTAAAATATAATATTTCTAAAACTTTAGGGGCGAATTAATCGGCTTAATTAATTATATCCTATAATTAATAAATCGGGGTATCGTATAAGTCTTTATTTAAATTAATAGGTTAGTCTCTATCTAATTCGGGTTTATAGGATATAAGTAGGGTCTAAGGTTCTAAATTAATATCTATATCGGGGTTTATCGGGGTCGTATAAATTAATACGAGGTATAACTAAAAGAGTTAAACGAGAATCGTTAAATTTATTATCGATATAGCTAGGGTAACTAGGACTAAGGCTAGGGTTATTATATTTAATAATATATTATAAATATAGTCCTTAAGGATTTCTAGGGCTAGGTTTTTTCTTTTTAATATAATTTAATATTAATATTAATATCTAGGATCTAATTTATCCCTCTTTTTAGGGAGGTCTCTTAATCGATATATTAATATATTAAATTTACTATCTTCTTTACTAGGCCGGTAGGTAATTTTATAATTAAAACGGGATAAAAACTCGCTTTATTTTATTTAATAGCGAGATAACGCCTTAGATAAAATAAAATATTTAAGAGTCTTATAATTCGATATTACCTCGATAAAAAGAGTAGATCCCTTTAGTTTAAAACGTTATTTCTTAAATATACGAACGATTACTATAAACTCTTTATTATAGATTTTATAATTATACTCGGTAAGGTTATACTTCTTTAAAAAATAAATAATAAGACGAAGGATATTTTGATTATTATACTAGGATAAGACCCCCCTAGATACGTAATTAAACGTATTTATTTCTATTATAATTTTACGCTTAGGGTCGAAATAAATTAAGATAAAATCGGAGGTAAAAGTCTTCTTTAAGGTATTAAAAGTTATTTAATATCGAGTACTCTACTTAAAGACGGCATCTTTCTTAATTAAGATTATAAATAATATAACGAGTTTACTAAACTTATAAATAAAACGCCGATAAAAGTTAATAAATCCTAGGAAATTTTAAATATTCTTAATATTAACTAGCTATAACTAATTTAGGATAATATCGATTTTCTTTAAATCTATTTTAATCTCTTTAATAATAATAATTAATCCTAGGTATATAATTTCCTTAACGTAGAAATCGTATTTAGTAATATTTATTTAGAGCCCCGCCTCGCGGAGCTTCTAAAGAATATACTTAATATAGATTTTATACTCTTTCTTAATATCGTTATAGATTAGAATATCGTCGAGGTATATAGTATAAGTTTTATCGAGAAATTTACGAAGAGTATCGTTAATATAATATTAAAACGAGGTAGAGTTATTATATAATCTAAATAATATAATAAAGTATTCGAATAAGCCGAATCGGGTACGGAATATTATAAATTCTTTATTACTCTCCCTAACGCGGAGGCGATTAAAAGTAAATATAATATCTAATTTAGAAAATACCTTAATATAATTTAATCGATTTAAGGTTTCTAAGATTAGGGGTAAAGAGTATTTATTCTTTATAATAATAATATTAAACCCTCGGTAATTAACGTAAAAATATAGGCCTCCGTTAAGTTTCTTTATAAATAAAATAAAAAACGCGGTATAAAACCGACTAACTCGAATAAAACCTTTATTAAAATTTTTATTTAAATAACGGCGGAGTTCTAGGATCTCGTTATAGTTTATATTATATAAATTAAATAACGGAGGTTATAGCCCTTCTTTAAATTTAATAATATAATCGTATAATTAATACGGGGGTAAAGTATCAGTGTCTTTTCTCGAAAAAACGTCTAAAAATTCATAATACCGCGTAGGTAGGATTATAATTAGGTTAATATTCTTATTATCTCGGTAAACTTAAAATTCTTTTTAAATAACGACGGCGGCGAGGTAAAGCTCTTTATTTATTTTAAATATAACTCGGTTTTAAACTTAATCGTAAATATTTAATTTAAAGTTTTAATTAAGGCGGGATTTAGGTTTATAATATTTAGATTCTTAATAAAACTAGGTATTTAAGGTCGAGATTTCTTCTAAAATATCTAAAAATTAATCGATTTTTATAAATAATAGACTAAACGCGGTTTACTCGTTAGGTATAATAAACCGGGTAAATAATCGAGATCTTATCTTATATATATTAAGAGTAGCTAGGTACTAGGTTCGTTATTCGTAGTATTAAGATTTAAAACGAAGCGAGGCTAGGCTATAATATTTAATTTTAAATATCTTTCCTTATTTAACGCTAATAACGATACGATTATACTCGTTATTATAATTAGTTTTTATAGGAATAAATAACTGGGATTAAAATAAGAAAGACTCTTTTTAAATTTAAATTTATTATTAATAAACCTAGAACTAGGGTAACTCCTCTTAAATTTTAAATTATTTTATACGAGTATTAAGTTAGGTTAAAGACTAGGTTTATTTTTAATAAACCTAGGACTAAATTAACTTTTCTTAAATCGAGGTTTACTTCTTATAAGTTTAGGATTAAATATATTATTAATAAATCTAAAATTAAAGTAACTTCTCTTAAATCAAAATTAATTATTTAATAATAACGTTATCGTTTATAAATAATAACGGCTTTTTATATACTAGCGACTTCTTTTAAATCGGGGCTTATTCTACGCGGGTATTAAATAAAGTTAAAAACTAGGATTCTTAGGTTTAAAAACTTTTTTAGGGTATAAAAAAGAGTTTATTTTTTATAAAGACTTTTATAGGATTAGGGGTATAATTTCTTAAATAAAAATATAAAGCGAAGATTAAGGAATTATTTAAGAAATTAATAATAACTTTATAATAGTAGAGGTATAATAGGCCGATTACGACGGGGTATTAATTAAATTTAATAATAAAGAAGATTATTTATTCCTAATAATTATAAATATTTAAAATCGCTTCTACGATATAAATAATACGTTCTATAACGATAGGTACGCTATTAAAGGGTCGGATAATACGAGGATAATAAAGAAGGCGAAGGGATAGATATTAAATATATATAAAATCATAATCGATAAAAAAATAGCCGGATATACTAGTATTAATTAAAACTTTAATTCAAATTCGGGACTAGTTATTCCGTAATTAATAAGAAATAATTATATATTTATTATAAAAAGTAGGGTTAGTCTTAAAAAGTTATATAATAAATTTAAACGAAAGTTTAGTTAGTAACGAAGGTAAATTAAATAATATAACCGATAAATAAAAAGATATATATAGGGTTTTAGGTACTTATAGTCTTAATACGCGATTTTATACCGGGATTATTCTTTTCCCGCGTTTAAAATAACTCCTCCTATAACGCTCTCGTCGTCGTCGATAATAATTATAATATTAGATCAGAGGCTAGCTAGTTTAATTAAATAAACTCTTATATTATACCTAAACGATTTATAATAAAAATAAAGCCTTTATTTCTCGTAGATAATCTTAATAACCGGGGTTTTTATTAATTTACCTTTAATAATAATTTAAATAGAATCGAGGTCTATTAACTCTTTAAGTAGAAGGGTTAAGACTATAATAACGGGGATAAAAATACTCGTTATAATAAAGCGGGTTATAGAGGTAGAAGTTAATAAAGGTATAATAAACCTCTTTAAGATTTATCCTAATTTAATAAAAGTAGTACTTTAGCGAGATAAATAATATTTAATCTACTAAAGTTTTTAATCGATTTCGGAGTATATACGGACGTATTTATCGAAAATATATAACCGTTAGTTATTAATTTTCCTCTAGGAGATAAAGGCCTATTAGGTAGTATAATTAATATTATTTTTCATAACGTTAATTAAGAATTCGTCCTTTATTCGAGAATATTTCTTTTTTTAAATAATAAGATTAAAATACTCGTTAAAAAGTATAAAGCCTTATTTAAATTCCCGGATATAATTCCGAGTATCCTCTTATTTAAACGGGTTATTATATACTTCCCGTAGTTTATTTCGCTAATTAATAAAGTTAATTAAGGTATAAAGACCCTCTTTTTAATAACGGTTTATTAAATTAAAGGCTTTTTTACCGATAACTAATTTAAGCTCTATATAAATAATCTTATTATTATCGGTAGGGTAATAGTTATAATTAATATATATCCGCTATATTAACGTGTATTTTTAAATATCTAATTTATTTTAGTCCTCTTTATATTCCGAGATATCTAGGAGCTTTTCGGATCTAGGAGGTATTCGAGATCGTAAAGGGGTAGGTTATTAGGTATTTAAAAAAAAAAACGAGCGTAGGCCTATAATAATAATATTATTAAGGGTATTCTTATCGAATACCTAGGGCGGGGGCTAAGGTATAGTTTAAATTATAATAAATACAGCCTAGGTTATTACCTAAATAATAATATAAATTAAAGACTACGTATCTAGCGTAGGAGGAGGAAAAGGTATAAACGAGGATAAAATATTTAATAAGGAATTACTCTCGGCTTAAATATATAGGTAGTCGAAGGTATTAAAGAAACTAGTAGAGTTATTCTAAACTTCGGCGAGGAACTATCGTACGCGGTCTTCGGGGTTAAAGTATTAATTCTTTATAATAATTATCCTAATACTAGGGAGTACTAGCTAGGTAGTTAATCTTTTATAATATTAAAAGACGGGATTAATATCTAAAGGTTTATTAAATTAATAGTTGAATTTATTAAATTATAACCTAGTTATAGTATAGGAGTAGGTTAAAATAAAAAATAAAGAACGAAAATTAGGGTAGAGCTAGCTACTATCTAAATAAAAGCTAGTGTACGGAGTATTTATTTATTTCCTATCCCGACTATATTAGGATAGAAATAGGGAAACTAGTTTAAATTTAAATTAAATCTAAAATAAATTAAACTAGGCTAAAGTAAATAAGACTACACTATATTACTTATATATTATATATTACAATATTAACTCCGTATTATAAAGTAATTTAATTAATTAATTTATTTATATATTTATTTTAATAAAAATACTTTATTAATAAGGGAGTCCTACGAATTCGTTTTTAATAAGGTTACTAGTAGTGTTATTAATCGTTAAAGAAACCTCGTTAAGTAAAAACTCTATTTTATCGATAATTTATTTTCTCTTTTTATTAGTTAATAATTATTAGTTATAATTATTCTAAAATATTATTTATCTTTTCGTACTCTTTTTCTTTTTTAAATTAATTTTTATTAATTAATCTACTTATCGCGTAAACTTTAAGATTATATTATCGTAAATTTATTATAAAATTAATATTTACTACTTTTTAATTAATAGTTTCTTTTATTTCTTCTTTTTCTTCGTTAATTTAAGTACCTCGTTAGGTCCTAATAATAATTAAAATTATATTAATTATTCTTTTATAAAAGAGAACTGGTTAAGTTATTTTATTTTTATTATTTACCGCGTAGTTACCCGAATACCTTAAATCTATATAAATATTTTCTTAAAATTATATATACCCGTTTACTTTATTAGCTCCGCTCTTTCCTTAACGAGTTTTAGGTAAAAAAATAATATATATTTTATATTTTACTTTTTTTATTTATATTAATAACTAGCGCTACGGACCGTAGGTACTTTTATCTAGTATAAAAACTCGTTTAATCCGATTCTATCGTTTTTTAATTATATTATTATAAAGCTCTCGGCCTTCCTTAACTAATTATAATAATCGAATCGGTTTTTAAATAAATCCCTTTTTTCAACCAAATTAATAATTTATATAGGGATCGTCGTTTTATAATTCTCTTATTTATTTATTTATTATTAACGTACCTAGTCCTTTACCCTCTAGTCGATAACTTTAATATCTTAATATTCTTCGACGCCGTCGATTAAGTTAATTTAATCTTTTCTTTTCCTTATAATTATAATTACTTTATATTATTCGTTAAATCCTAAGGTATAAAGCGCCTAGGCTTTTTTTATTATTATCGGAGTTAAAGGCGCTCGCCGTTATTTACCTCCCCGACGTTAAAGTTTACTCTAAATCCGTATATTTTTTATAAAAATTATTAAGTAGGTTCCCCGATTCGTTTAATATTATATTATAAAGTAGTCTAGCTAAAAGTTAATTAACGCGATTAACGATTTAATTTTAAATATTAGAATTAAAATAACTTTAAACGCCTTTAAGATTATTCGAAAGTAGTTATTTTAAATAATTATTAATTTTCTTATATATCCTTCTATCGTTTCCTTCGTTCCTCCTAGCTAGTATTATATCGGACTTATAAATATTAATATTAGTTTAACGATTATATTATATATTATTTTATACTTCGTAAAGATAGCGCCTTATATCGATTTAATAAAGTATTTTATAGCGCGGCTTTAATTAATTACTTTAACTTTTATTTAGGCTAGGTACGGTCTTTATTTTAATTTCGAGTTTATATATAATTCTAAAACTCTAATATTTATTCTAGGTTCGATAATTATATTCCCGAAGTTTATTATTATTTTTATATTGAATTTCTTCGGCGTTCGAGATATATAAATTAGTTTATATTTCTAAAAAGTAAACGATACTTTATAAATATTATTTTATTTTAGATAGATATCGTAGGCCCGTCCTAAATTTATATAATTCTTCTCCGTACTCTTATTATAAACGAGTAGGTGGATATCGTTTACGAATTCTTTAATTTATACCGGGAGGGTTATTTTAATATACTCTTTAATTAACGATATATTAAAGAATAAAAAAAATACCGGTGAAATAAATAATCTTTATAAGATACCCGTTATTATTTTTTCGATTATATTTATTCTCTTTTTAAATATTACGGATATAATTTTATCTAATAAAAAGCTCGTTATCTAGTTAACGATTAAGTTTAATACTCCTTTTATACGAAGGTCGTATAATAATCTTTCGTACGAGACGTTATTTAACGCTCTTGTTATATTTAACGATAATAAGTTTATTATCTTTCCTCTTTTATTCTTATTATAATTCTATATCGTATATATTATATTTGTAAAGGACTTTAGCGCGGTTTTGATTAAATATTTTCGCCTAATCTTTATTTATTATAACGATAATAATTTATATTTTTCCGTTATATCGTTTAGTTTCTTTAAGATTACTATTTTTAATACCTTACTTAATATATCAAGGAGTATAATAAATTTATATAACTTTAACTCCGAGTAATCGCTTTTTTTTAATTTCTTAAAGATTATTATATTAACTTCTTTATAATATTTCGGGTAATATCCCTATCTAAGGTAGGCCTAGAATAAATAAATAATAATATTTATTATTTCTATTCCTATTATAGTTTTTAAGAATTGGTTCGGGATTCTAATTATTCCTAATATTTTATCGGCGGCTAGGTACTATATTACTTTATAGACTTTTATTCTAAATATCTCTTAATTTATTCTAATCGGCTTTAAGTACCTCGTTCCTTTAATATTACTTAAATTTATTATCGGTAAAGGTAGAAATAAGATTTTTTTTAAAACTCTTATTTTACCCTCGAAGTCTCTTATTTTCCCCCCTTTATTATTTTTAATAACTAGGAATTAAAAGAGTTTTTTAATGTATCTACTCTTCTCCCTTCTTTATTTTATAAGTTTTTATATTCCCGCCGGTTTTAATAAAGTCTTATATATACTCTCCCGTTATAAAAGTATTTTCGTTCTTCGAATAATTTATATCTTTATATTATTTATTATATTTAGGTTCTCCTTTATTTAGATACTCCGGTTTCTTTTATATTCTTTTATATACTCTTTAACCTCTAGTATAATCTTAATATATTAAAAGTTTTAATATAATTTAACTCTTTAATATAACTAGGCCTATAAAATTATAAAGTTAATAATTTTTTAAAGGCCCTTTATTATTTTATTTAGGTACTAGTCGATATCTTCTCCGCTTTTAAATTTTAATTTATTTAATATTTAAGAAAGGGATTTCGCGCTTTACTTAATCTTTTTTTTAATAACTTTATCCTCGATTTTCTTCTAAATATAATAGGTACGCGGTATTATCTTCTTTTATATTTATTCGAACTTTATTATTACTAGCTTATAATTAGAATTATAATATAAATCTTCGCGGATTATAAAGTTATTTATAATTTAATATACCCCCTTCGAAAGGAATAATAAATTAATTATACTTTCATAACCTTAAGCCTTTTATATAACCGATATTTCTAATAATATTAATTTTATTTCTCTCGATTCTATTATTTTTAGGAGCTAGTTTATTATAATATAGTATATATATCGCCTAGTATTATTCTAATTAAGGTAGTAAAGGTTAAAACTTTTTAATAAAATATATTTACCCTCTTTTATTAACGCTTCCTTCAATAGTAATAACGTTAATAAATTATTTATTAAGATATACTAGATTAGTAATGAATTATATATATTATAAATTTAGATTTCTTTATATTAGGGAACTACCTCGTTAATATTACCCTCGTTTTTAACTATATCTAGCCGAGATCCCTTCTTAATTCCTTATTCTTTAAATATAATCTTAATTAAGTATAAATCGCCTTTATAGTAGATTAACTCTTAATTATTTATATCGATTCTTTTATTTATATAAAAGTATATACGGGTTTCTAGGCCCCCTTTATATACTAAATAGAAATAGTTAATATTATTATTATATAGCGCCTAAATGGCCGGTTTCTAGCTTGGCTCTTAGATAATTATAATATTAATATCTTTAATTTATTTATCTCAAAGTAACCCTATTATTAGTTTCGATTCTTTTTTAATATTATATTATACGACTTTAAATTAAGCGTTATAATTTATCGTATATTAATATTATATTTATAAACTCTTTATCTATACCTTAATTATTTAATAGTATTAAATTAGGCTAGTTTTTATTTAATTTATCGAATATTATTTCTAAGAAGTTAGTTAGGACCTAAAGGACCCTTTAATTAAATATAATTAATTTATCGATCCGTTTTAATCGTCCTATTTTCCGGGGCGTAGTAATTATATCTTGAATTTTATTAATTATATCCGTTATTACCTTCCTCTTTTTTATACCTCTAGTTAATATTAATATAAACCTATTATTTATTAACTATATCCGGACGCTCGGAGGTATTATCTTCGGTAATACTACGAATTATTTAGGTTTATTCTTTAAACTTTATTTAATTCGGTATAATTTTTTTTATTTAATTAGGTATATTTTATTTTAGGACTCGTATTATTTAGGGTAAACCGCGTAGCGCTTCTTTTTTAAACTTTTAATATTATATATATCCTATATTTAAACTAGTTTTTATAAGCTAGCGTTATATAATCGTAATTTTAATAATTAAAATATTACTTTAAATCGCTAGTTCTTTCCTATCTTTTATATAATAATAGTTATTTACTTTCTAGGAATCCTTCCGTTATTAATTTATTCGTTATATCTAAATCCGAGATCTTAAATAAGGGTATTAAATACTTTTTTTTATAGTTATATTCGTTTACTTTAAAGGCGAATCTTAATTATTTTACACTAATAATATTTAATCCTAGGTATAACTTATAATTTTTTTTTTAAAATCTTTATTACGGTTTCTTAATTAGTCGTATCTACTACTTTCTTTTTTACGTTATATATCGTTATAATATAAGTTTATTCTAATATTTTAGCCGAGTAAAAGATATTTTATATTTATTTAATTACTCTTTTTAATTCTTATCTCGTTTTTATTATTATATAATAAAGGATAAAGTCTCTTTTTATTATTTATTTTACTCCGACGATTAACTCCGTTATTAAATAAATCTTATTCCGGAATATTTTAATTAATTAAGAGTTAGTTACTTTCTTTAATTATTCTTTAGTCTTCTTATCGTTTACTTTTAATATTAATTACTTCGTCTTCGCGCTAGTCGTTACCGTAAGAGGAGAAAAAAGAAGAGGGTTCGTTTCGGCCTTATATCTTAATAAAATTAATATATTCCTACGGGTAATATTAACCTAACTTTATATTAACGGTAAAAATATATTCCTTTCTTTAAATATCTGAACTTTTTATTTTAATAATTCGATTTAAATATCCTAAAGTTTACGCTCTTCCGCCGATTTTTATATATAATTAAAGATTATCTTTAATATAATTTATATTAATTATAACCCGCGAATTATTATTTATTATACCTCTTTATATTTTATATCTTTTATAATCTTAATTAAAATTATAATTAATTTTTTTAAAAAGTTTTTATACCCTTTTTAATATACCCGCTAATTTTATCTTTCTTTTATACTTTCGTTATCGCGTCGGAATATATTAATAAAGCGCGTTTCTTATCTTTATTTAAATACCTCTCTTATCGCCCCCCGTCGTTTGATTTTACTCGTTATTTCGCTAGGTCCTAGTACTAAAGTAGGTCCTAATACTAAGAGTAACTTTAGCTACGTTCGCTCGTTCATTTATATTCGCCGATTCGCTCATGTTTTTTCATTAATTCGTATTATAAAGTAGTAATAATAATACTCGCGTAGAACTATATCTCTTTTATATTAATAAGAACGATTATATTAATTATATATAGTAAAATAATTTCTAAAACGGTTAATATACTCTCTATTCGTTATTATATTTGAAATAATTTACTCCGTATCGATAACGAGTTTTATTTACGTTATATATATTTAATATTTCCGTATTATACTTTAATCTCTAGAATAAATACTCCTAAACTCTTTATTTAGTTATTAAAATAAACTTATTGATACTTTTTTTGATTTAAAGTATTTATAATAAATATTAAAATAAATATTAAAACGTCTCTTTATTTATTTCTCTTTTATTAATATAATTATTTATTAAGTAAATATCTAGCCTAGTAAATATATTACTAACTATATTTTATATATTTCCGTTATAGAAAAATAATACTAGTTTTTTTAAAACTACTTTTATATTATTTCTTTAATATTACTATTTTTAGTATTTATTATTAATAATTATCTTAGTTATTATTTTAGAAAAAACTTAATTAAACTCTATTATAGTTAATTTTATTTTCTATTTATAAGAATTCTTACTATTAAGTAGATATATTCTAAAATAAATAAAAGTTATTATTAATATTAAATAAATAGTTTTCTAGATAATTATATAATTTCCTAATCCTGATACTAAAATACCTCTTTATAATTCGTTAAGAAAGGGCTCGAAAGCGAAGTAATTTAATAATAATCTTTTAGAGTATATTAAATCTAAATAATCTATTATATAACTATTTTAAATTATAAATAAAATAATTATAATACCGCTTATTAATACTTTCGGAAGGGATATTAAAAAAATTCGTTAATATTTATAAAAGAAATAATCTTTAAAAAACGAATATAAAGATAAAGAAATTATAACTCCTTTTAAATATTTAGTTATAACTCTCGAATAAATAATAAAATTTATAGAATTATTAGAGATTTAGGCCGTGATTTATAAATTAATAATTAAGATAAAAGTAGGTCTAGTACTTAATAGAAAAGAATAACCTAATTAATTATAATAATATTAATATTAGGGTAAGCGCGTAGAATAAGTTAAAAATCAAAAAGATTAAATTCTTCGATTTTAAAAGCGATAAAAAGGATAATTTATTTGTTTGTTTTAAAATAATATATTATATATAAAACGTTTTCGAATTAGAGGATTATATTAACGATATAATTAAATAATATAACAAAGAGGAAATATAAAGGCTTTTATTTTTCTATTCTAAAAAAATAACTCTTGAATAATTCGCGAATAAATTAAATAATAATATTAAAGTATTAATATATACCTTCGTTAACTTGAAATAAATAAATAGTTTTATTAAATTAATTAAAATAAAGATACTAGAAGTTATATATAAACTTTATTTTAATAAATCTAAATTTCGTTTCAATATATATTAATAAAATACCTATATAATATATAAATAAAATATTTAATTTAACTCGAGCCGCCGATATTCCTAATATATACTATAGGAAACTAATTCTAAATTACTAGTATTAATATTAGTCGTTATAATATTTCTAAATATATCGTTACTTTTTTATATTTCCTCGAGAAAAATAAGAGTAGTAATATAATAAAAACTAGAACCGCCTCTATAGAAATCTTTATTATAAATAATTTTAAAGTAAATATATTTATTAATATAAATATTATAACTTTTAAAGAGATTAAATTATTAAGATAAATATTATAACTTTTAAAGAGATTAAATTATTAATATAAATATTATAACTTTTAAAAAGATTAAATTATTAATATTATCTTAAATAATTCTATATTAATAACTATAATATAAAATACTTTATCGATATTTCTATCTCTTTACTAGAATTATAAATATCGAGATAAAGTCGGTATTTATTAAGGTTAAAACGAATAAATATATTAAAATCCCTATGAATATAAAACTAGGCTAAATAGTCAAGGTTTAATTCGATAATTATAATAATATTACTACTAGCGATAACGATATTCGCGAGCTCGCTATATAAAGACTTCTTTAAAAATATAAGGAAAAATATATTAAAAACGCGTTTAATAACGCGATTATTATAAATACTAGTTTATTATCTCTTAAACAATCTTTAGAGAGTCAAGAAGTAAATAACTTAACGGGTTTTTAACTTTTTATTTAATTAAGAAAGGTAATTATATCTATAAAAAATAATATCCTTTTAAATAATATTATTATTTATAGTAGATAACCGGAGTTAATAACGATTATTAATTAATTCTTTATATTTTAGATAGAAGGAGGCTTCGTTAATATTCTAAAAAACGAAAATATATATATTTTACTTCGTATTAACTAGGAAGATTAAGTATTTAAAATAATATATATTTACTTTATTATTAATGAGAGCCGGAAGATTATTAACGAAATCTTCTATAAACTATATATTCAGGGATAATTTAAATATATAATATAAATTACTTTATTTAATTTCCTAGTCTCTTTATTTAGACTATAAAATTAAATAGTATTAAAAAGAGTTAAATTATTATTAATATTCGAGGTTTAAATATTATTATTATAATAAACATTTATTATTTATCTTTATAGAATAATATAATTAATATAGTTAAAAGTTATTATTATATTTCTATTATCGATATAGTTAATTTCTTCTATTAATAGTATATATATTTTAAAGATAAATATAAACTTATTATTATTTTATACCGCGATCAAGAAACTTTTAATATTATAATAATAAGATTTAAAAACTCGCCCGCGTATATATAACGATAAATGAATCGAATCGTATATATTTATAAAGTATTCGCTCGAGTGTATATTAATAATATTATAATATTCTTTTAAACTCTTAAGGATTATATTTAATATCTATATATAGTATTTTCTTTATTCGCTATATTAAATATTTAATAAACCCTAAAAATGCGTTTATTAATTAATTTTTAATTATATTATTTAACTAGAAAGTTAACTCGTTTAGGTTATTAACCTCTAAAGAAAAATTAATAATTATATAATAACTAACCTTTTCTTAAATATTAATAATTATTTAAAATACATTTAGGAATAGTTAATTAATTAAACGATTATATTGAAGATTATACTATTTTAATTAAATTTTTATAAAATTAAAAAACCGCGTTATTATTATAATTTAATTATATTAGGTATAGTAGTTTAGTTCCCTTAATACCGAAGCCTATTTATTCTAGTTCGTCGAAAACGAATACTTAACTAACTAAAGAATTAATAAGAGTTAATATAAATATAACTATATAATAATAATACTAGTAACGGTTTAGTTATACTAGCTCGTACTTTAATTCACTATTCGAACGAATAAAAATATATTAATATTATCTTTATAGTATTAACGATTTACTCGTCCTCTAAAACAAATTTCTATATTAAATCTTTACTTATTATAGAAATAGTCTTAACTATAATCTTTTTATAAAAAAATTCTATTAAGTTTTATTCTATAACGATATAATAATCTATCTCTACTACGAAATTAAATATACCGCACGAAGTAAATATTTCGTTTCCGAAGTACCGAAGGACTATTTATAGAAATTCTTTTATAATACTACGTTTATATTTATATTAAGTAATTATACCTTCTACGAGAGTATTCTTTCTACGTAGTATCTCTATTAATAACGTTAATTAAAATCCGTTAGGATTTTAGTCCGAGGAATATCTTTCCCGAAATAAAGAAATATATTTATAATTTTATTAAACTTAAATAAAAAAGATACTAAAGAATTTATAACTTTATTATAATATTATATAAATACTATATTTATATTAAAAAAGAATTGAGTTTATTATTTCTAATTTATTTAAATACCTATTTATCTCTCTATTTAAAAGAATTATACTTAGTTACTTTACTTTATTTCAAGGAAAAATTAATTTTATTACTCCTAAATTAGTTACCTCTATTATATTATCTATTAGAAATACTATCGTTTAAATTTAATATCTACGAGACTTCGTCGAATCAAGTTATTTATTCGCCTATTTTATAAATTTTATTACGAGAGAGATAGTAGTTTAGTTTATTAAAGATACTTTCTAATTATTTTATAATTTTCTAGTTCTTTTCTTAAGAGGTTAACGAGTTAATTTATAAAAATTATTCGAATATATTTAACTATAGAGGTACGCTTCGAATTAGCGTAGAGTAAACTAGAGATCGAGGTATAATCCCTACTCTAGACTAGCGTAGAGATCTATTAGTATAGAGCGGGGAGTAGGATAGAGTAGAGTAGAGATTTATTAAATAATCCCTACTACGTTAAGACGGATTTCTAATTAATTATTATAATAACTCTAGGGACGTATTATAACTACTATTATCTTTATAAATATACGTATTTATAACTACTACTACCTCTATAAATACGCGTATTTATATTAACTACTACTATTATAGATACGTATATTCATAACTACTACTACCTCTATAAATAAATATATTTACTACTATTACTATCTTTATAGATATATATATTTATAACTACTACTACCTCTATAAATACGCGTATTTATAGTTATTACTAATTTTATAGATTTACGCGCTTATAACTATTACTATCTTTATAGATATATATATTTATAACTACTACTACCTCTATAAATACGCGTATTTATAGTTATTACTAGTTTTATAGATTTACGCGCTTATAACTATTACTATCTTTATAAATATATATATTTATAACTACTACTACTTTTATAGATATATATATTTATAACTACTACTATTTTGATAAAAATACGTATTTATAGTTACTACTAGCTCTATAAATTTACGCGCTTATAACTACTACTACCTCTATAAATATACGTATTTATAACTATTACCGCCTTTATAAATATATATATTTATAATTATTACTATTTTTATAAAACGATAACGATAGGACTAATACTAAGAATAAAGACTATAACTATAAATAAAAGTTATAAATATATATAAAAATTATAATTATAAATAAATATTCGGATTAATAGTTATTTAAATTTATATTAAAATTAAAATTATTATTAATTTAGAGTTAAACATAACCGAAAATTTTATTAAAGATATAGTTTAATTCGTCTATTTTAAAATTAAGACAATATATAATTAATAATCTAGTTTTAAATTTAAAACTAATCCTTTCTAAATATTTATTAATATATTTTAATATTAATAACTTCCTCTATATTTATTATTTTATTTTCAAAAATATTTCGATTTAGAATTAGTTAAAAGGTAAAGAGTAAAGAATAATAATAAATATTAATTATTATAATTATTATAATAATCGTCTCTCTATAATATAATTTATAATATATCTTATTATTAGTTAATAATAGGGGTAGTAGTAGTTATAAATATATATATTTATAGAGGTAGTAATAGTAATAAATATATATATTTATAAAAGTAGTAGTAGTAATAGTTATAAATACACGTATTTATAAAGAGGGTAGTAATTATATTTATACGTATTTATAAGAGTAGTAGTAGTTATGAGTATATATATTTATAGAGGTAGTAGTAGCTATAAATACGCGTATTTATAAAGATAGTAATAGTCATGAGTACGTAGACCTATAAAAGCGGTAGTAGTTATGAGTATATATATTTATAGAGGTAGTAGTAGCTATAAATACGCGTATTTATAAAGACGGTAGTAGTCATAAATACGTAGACCTATAAAAGCGGTAGTAGTTATAAATATATAGATTTATAGAGATAGTAGTAGTTATAAATACGTAAATCTATATAAATAATAGTAACTATAAGTGCGCGCATTTATAGAGGTAGTAGTAGTTATAAGTATATTATTTATAGAGGTAGTAGTAGTTATAAATATATATATCTATAAAAGCGGTAATAGTTATGAGTACGCGTATTTATAGAGGCGGTAATAGTTATAAATACGTGTATTTATAAAGATAGTGGTAGTTATAATACGTCTCTAGGGTTATTATCTTAGCGTAGTAGAGTTTTTTAATAAATCCTTACTTTACCCTATTTTAGTTTAGAGTAAAGATCGAACCGCGATCTTTACTCTACGCTCTATTTTATTTTACTCTACTTTAGTATTCCCTCTAAAAATCTCTATATTAATCCGAAGTATATATAAAAGTAAATCGTCGATAAATATTTATTAAAATAAATTATTTGAGACTTTAAATAAACTACGCCTAAATTATATTAATAATACTCTAGGGCTATAAGAATAAACGAGTTATTTAATATAATTACTAATTAAAATCTATATTTTTAATTCTTTTATATTATCTCTAATAATATCGAAGATATTCCTAGAGATTATAATTTCGTAAATAAAATAACGAACTTCGACGCCGAAATACTAATTACTAACGCTATAATATATTATATATATAAGAATTTACTAGATAAAGATTCTTTAAATCTACTCGGTAATTTAGGACTCTAAAACGAACTAGGGCTTAATAGAGCGAATACTAATAATATCAATAATTATATTACGCCGCGGTTTAACTCTAGAGATATTGGATTCTTTAACTCTTTTCACGACGGTAGATTAAGTAATATAAACCCTATTATAGAATACGCGGGAAAAACTACCTACTTCCGCGATATATTAACTTTTAACGATAGGATTCAAGACGTCGCTCGTATTAAAAATACCGAATTAATACGAAATAATCTTTAATTTTATTTAAAAAGTAAAGCGCTAGAGTAGTATATATTATAATTTACTAATAATAAGAAACAGTTAATAATCTACGAATAAAATCTAGATAAATAAAATTCCTTTTTATTAAAATAATTTAGACTAGTTAAGATTATTAATATAATATAATTTATTGAAAAACGGTATATTATTATTATCGCGGTATATTTTCGGGAACTACGAGAATATATTATATTAATTATTCGAGTTATTTATATAATAAAAATAGATAACGTTTATAACTAGTTTAATATTATCTAGAATAATCTAGATATCGAATTTTAATCCGATATCGAAGCTTTAATATTAATATTATTTTAAACTAATTCTTTACTTTACTAGATAAAAGGAAGTATTAATAATAAACGAAAATAATATACCTTCGGTTTAATACCTCGAATCTACTTAAATAGATTCTATTTAATAAAAATTAGAGTTAATATAATTATCCGAAGAGTATATAATTTCGGTTAATAAATTTAAGATTTTAGAACTTCTAGAATTAAAATTAATAATAATAAACTTTAACTCTTTACTAAAAAGATAATTATATTTATTAAAATTACTATTAATTTTAACCTCCTCGTTATAATCAAGATTAATAATACGGAAATTAGTACGTAGATCCGCTTTATAGAAATATTAATTAAATTTTTTAAAATAACTAGTCGTAGTTTCTTACTCCTCCGCTTTAATAATAAATTACGGCGAGGCCGAATTAGAATATATTATTAAACGAGTTCGATTCTCGCCTAGAGTTTAGATTTAATTTTAGTAATACTCTTTATAATAATATTTCCTATCGACTACCCAAAGGTAGTAACTTCGATAATTTATAATAATTAAGAGAATAAAGAGTATATTAAGTTAGTATATTAAATAATCTAGATCTTAACTATAAAACTTCCGTGAGTACGAATTATGATAATTATTAATATAATAATAATACTAGTATATTCTATAGTAGCGAAGTAAATATTTTTTATAACGAAGTAAATATTTTAAGTTATTAAAAATAGTTATAAAACTATAATTATAATTACTACGATTTTTATAAAGATAATTAAATAGAGTTTATTAATATTAATTTTATTTTGACCCCTCTTTAATTTAATTATATATATAAAAGTTATAATACGGTATTTTTATCGCGGAATAAACTATTTTTTTATTTATATTAGAATTATTAATAGAAACTTTCCGTGAGACCGAATTTCTCTATATTAGAGTTTTCGGTCAAGACGAAAGTAACTTTAATAAATAAAAGTGAAATATCGGACCCTTTTATAAATAAATTAATATATCTCGCTAGCGAAGTTATAATCGTAGAGAAATTGGATAACTCTAACTCTCTATAAGTTTACTATATATTATTTATATTTATTATCGAATTCGATATAATATAGTAATTTATTATACTAGGTTATACCTTCCGAGATTTCTAGTATATTATTACTAGAGTTTATTCCGCTCTTAATACCGAAGCTCTAGATATATATTTAAATCCTAAATATTCTATTATTATAGGAGATCGAGTATTTTTACGAAAATATATCTCTAGCTTCGATAAATTTATTAAAATAATAATATTACTTATTCTAGTTCGCGGTCTAGGAAGTAATATTATATAAATAACGGAGTTTATTATAATTAATCTATATATAAAGAGAGATATTAATAATAATATATTTACTAAAACAATAATGAAGATTTATATTATTAAAAACTCAAAAGTAAATTTATATATCGATATTAACGTATTAATATAGGATAACTTTTTAAATAATATATTATTTATATTATAATAAAAGTTATTAAATTTAAAAAGAATTAATTAAGGCCTTATTTTTACTATAATATAAGATATATTTATAGATATAGAAGATCTAGATATAAATAATACTTCGCTAGTATTAGGTAGTATATCCGCGGGTATTATATAAAACTTAATACACGTAAGATTTATATTACTAGAGTTATCAAGACTTACTATAAAAAAAGTATATTCTTTAACAATATATTTATCTAGGCCTAAAGAGTTAATACCTAGATAAGATATTCTAAAGAGTTTAAATAAAACGGTTATTTAAATTAATTATAATATAATAAAGGAATTATTTAATTTTATTACTAGAATTATAAATTATAAATTATTTATTCTACGTATTATTACTAAATTAATAATATTTTAGAAAACGATTTAATACTAAGAGTTAATTAATAATTAAAATAATTCGCGCTTTATAAAAAAATAATTCCTTCTCGAAGGTAAGAATCGCTAAAATTATATAAACGGATTATTAATATTCCGCCGGAGTATAGATTATAGATTCTATATTAATTCTTGAATATAATAATAAAATTTATATATTTAAAGAAAATTTAGTTCGTAAAGAGTTATTAAAATAATATTATAATAATATATTAATAATATATTAATAATATACTTTAGTATTAAAAAGATAACGTAGTTATTTATTAAAAAATATTTCTAGAGTACTCTTAAAGCCGGTATATAAGAATATATCAATATATACAATATATACTAGTGGATTAAGGTATATTAATATTATTTTTATAACGAGATTAATTCTCTACTATATTCTACGGGGCCGTAGAAGGAAATTATAATAAATTTTATTACTAATTTACCTCTAAATAAACGATACGGACGCGTTTATAATATAGTTCTTATAATTATAAATAAGTCTATAAAGATATTACGATATATCCTAACTACTAAAACGATCGATTTTATAAAATTATTAAAGTTAATATTTAAAAAAGTATTCCTAAAGTTTAGAGTTCTTAATAAAATTATTTTTAATAAAGGTTTTATTTTTATAAATATACTTTAGTCGGAGGTATATTATTTAATAAAATTAAAAAATACTTAAATATCGTATTTATTTATAAACGAATAATTAGATAAAATATTAGAATTAAACCCTAAAATGTTATTTAAGAACCTTCTATTTAAGTAAATAAAATAAATATACTATAATATATAGTATACGATAATAAAATAGATATTATTTATAGTTATATATAATTATAATTTATCTCTTAAACCGCGTCTCGAGGGTGAGATATATAAAGGAGAAATATTATCGATATAAAAAAGAATTAAAAAATTTAATACTTTAAGAGAGTATTTAGTAAAAATATAAAGTATCGTAGTTAAAGTATAGAATTATAAATATATAAAAAAGTATAACTTAAAATTATTTAATATAAATAACTTTATATTATTATTAATTAAAAATTTAATATAAAAATAACTAAATAAAAAGCTCTTTTATAAAGTAATTAAATTAATTAAAATTTTGGATATTATTAGAATATAAATATACCGCTTAGTATTATATATCGTTTCTAAAGTCGTATTATTAATAGTAGAGTGATATTTCGATTCCTAATATACCTCTACCGGAATTAATAAATAATACGAACGAATAGGAAGTAGAAAAAATATTAAAAAAGAAGAAAATAAAGGGCGAGGTACTTTATTTTATAAAATAATTAGGATAACTAATAATCTTTAATAAATAAATTAATATAAATACTTTAGATAATACGCTAGAATTACGAGAAATATTCGAAGAGAATATAAAGATAAAAAAGATATAAAAAGTAAAGAGTAGGAAGAGGAAATATTATTAATTACTAATTATTATTAACTACTTCTTACTAGTAGATTTCTTACTATTAGACTTCGAGCGAGATATATATTTATAACTAGCGGCGCGCTCGTGGGTAGGTTTATATCTAAAGTGGCTAACTTTCTTAATATTAAGACTCGACTATTTATAAATAAGACTATAACTAGGAAATCGAGTTAAAAAATAAAAGCGAGAAATAATATTAAGAGTAGGATTATTAATTGAGTTTTTAACTTCTTCCTTAAAAGTTTTATAAGAAGATATTATTTCTTTATATAATAATTTATATTCTTTATATCGTTATATTAAATACGAGGCTTGAAAAGATCGGAGTAAATAATAATATTCTTAATTAAAAAAGCTTTATATCTAGATATTATAACTCGTTATATACTATTAAAAAGAAAGATAGAATCGATATTATTAAGATTATTAAAAATAAATATATTAAATTAATCGATAACGGGATTAAAGCTAGGAGAAAAGTTATATTTAAAAATATCTTATATATATCGCGCGCGAGCCTTATCTTTAACTTTATTATTAACTTTATCTTCGTCCGTTAATTTAAATAGATTATTAGGTTAATATTATATAATCTTATTTTAAAGCGTGTTTATATCCTAGGTAGAAATCCCTCCTTAGAAAATTATTAATATATAAATTATAATTAAATTATATTAATTTATTAGAGTATAAAAAGTACTATTTATACCCTTAATATTTATAATAAATTAAGATATTAATTGTAATATATCCTTCCCCCTCTTAATATTATTATTCTTAAATTTAATCTCTTAAAGGAAGATTATAAAATCATTTATATAATTAATAATATACTCGCGAAAATATTTATTAGGGCCTCGATATTCTAAATAATTAAGAAGAAAATTTATAAAGATATAAAATTCAAGAGGAATCTAGATATATTAATATAATTTAGTTTTAAAATATAAACGATATATAAAATTATATAAGTAGTTATTCTTTATATAATAAGTATACTTTATATATAGTACTTTTTATATAAAATATAATTATCTAGGTTTATTCGCTTAGAGTAACGGGGGTATAAAAATATAAATAAAGGTAAAATAAAAGTAAAACGGGCGACTATTTTACGGGGAGCGAAAATTGGAGATATATTAAATATTTAAATATAATCGTTAATATCGTATATTATAAAAATTAAACTAATATACTAAATATTAAAACAATTAAAATATATATATATTATTAATAAAGTAAGATATAGAACTAATAATTTAAAAATAGAATAAATATTACGATAATACTAATTCTTTTAAAATATAAATAAATACCTTATTTAAAGATAAAATAAACTATTTTATTTACTTTAATAATTATAAAATTAAAGAAAAGAATTTAAAAAAAGAAAAAAAAAGATATATTAAAATTATAATATATTAACTCTAATTTTATTTACGGAATATATCTATAATATTTATAACCTCGATGAAAAGAGATTAGAAATATAATTAAAATTATTATAAATTAATAAAAGTTTAAATATAATATAATTGTTAATAGTAATTATATAGGAGTTTATATATATATAAAATAATAGGATATTATAAAAAAAGAAAAACTAGAGGGTTAATAAAGATTTTATATTTATATTAAGATCGTTATTTATAAATATTTACTCCTATAAATAAAGTTCTTTCTTAATAATAAAGTAGAATAATTTATTTTATTATTAATATTATTAAAGCCCTATTAGTAATAAAGGTTTATAATTTTCGCTAATAATTATAATATTCTTTTCTTTACTTTTCTCTTTAGATTTTAAGATTTTTATTAAATACCTAGTATAATCTATAATTATATAATTACGCCGGTATACGAAATATACGCGACGTAATATTAATTTTAAAATATAATTTATTTTCCTCTCTTTTTCCTATTAGATTTAGAGGTTTTTTATTAATATATTACTACTAAAGAACTAGGAGATTAATAAAATCAAGTAGAAAGTATAAACGTTACGCGTATACCCTATTTAATTTAAATTCTTTTATATTATATTTTTTATTTTAAAAATAGTAAAGTGTTAAATTGATATATATTAATTTCGAGAGCGAAATCTTTAGAAGGGGAGGTAATTATTATACTATATTAAAACTAACTTTATAGTAGTTATTAAATATAATATATAAATTCTATAAAGAGAGTATACGGCGTAATTATATTATTTATATTATAATATTATATTATAATTTCCGGTACTCCGGAGCTCTTTTTAGAAATAGGAGTTTTAAAACCCTTACTCTAACTCTTTAAAGATTAATTCTATTATTTAAACCTAAAGATTATTTTCCTATTAAGACTTTATATTTACTTTTATATTATTATAAATACCCTAGATACTATGACTTAATATAATCTTACTATTAAATAAAGATTAAAATAATAATAAATTAATCCTCGAGCTCTCTCCGTTATTTCATAATATTATTTAAATTAACTAGAGCTCTTTTCCTTTTCCTTTTCCTTTCCCTATTTTATATATTAATATAATATTTATATAGAATTATAAAGAGGAACATACGTATTATTTCTAGTTATATTTATAAGTTTAGGTTTATCTTTAGATTTACTTTTAAATTTATCTTTATCTTTAAATTTATCTTTAAATTTATCTTTAAATTTAGATTTCTATATTTTAAAGACTTTATAAATAATTAGAGATTGATATAAAGATTATAATAAAGCCGGAACGAAGATAATATATTTATTATTATATAATATCTTTAGATTCCTTTAACGCCGGTCGCGTTTATTAATAACTATATCTAGAGTTATAAATTAATATAAAGATTGGGATAAAACTAGGATATATAATTGAAATATTAAATATTTACTTTCAATTATTTCTTTAATATTTATTCTCTTTATAGGTTTTTTATTTATTATTATTTATTAATCTTTTACCTAGCCAGTAATCGAGTTATTAAATTCTAATTTAATTTTACCCCTAAATTATTCATAAATACTAAAAAATATTATAATAATATTTAATATTATATTCTATAATAACGGATCCTCGTTTATATTCGAGTCGATTTCCGATATCTAGAAAAGATATTCGAGTCCTTTATCTATATAATTTTTATATCCTCCGTTAGAATATTTATAAATATATATTAAATTCTAGTTTAAATATAATATATACGACCCTAAACTTAGATTACTTTAATTATTAAAATTATCTTTATTTTTATTTTTATCTATTTCTAATATTATAAAACTAGTTTAATCTAATTCGTTTATTTCTTTTTATAATATTGATTTTCCCTTTTTATTTAGATTCCTTAATAATATTAATATTTCTTTACTCTTTATACGCCCCTCTTTTTTATCTTTATCTTCGAAAATATAAAAGAGTTTATTCTATTTATAAATATAATCTTCTAAAATTAAATTAGAGTTATTATATAAAGATAAATAATAAATAACCCGATAATTATATTTTATTTAAAATTAATTTAATTTTAAATTATTATTATTATTAAGCTAGTTTTTACGATTATACCGATTATTATTTTACGTTTTTTCGTAGGATATTAATAAAGTATATAATATAAATAGCGAATTAATAGATTCTCGGTTCTATTAACTTCTTTGAAATATTCAAAGGCGATTTTTCTAAATAAAATTTAAATTATTAAATCTTATTCCTTTAACTCCTAGTAATTAAAAATTAGTTTATTATATTTTATATATTTTATAAATATAATTTACTCTAAAATTAATATTAATAATTTTATTTATAATAAAGAATTTATTATAAGGCCTAGTCCCGAATAAAAAGTTTATAAATTAGTGAGGTAATTATATTAAATAAATTCGATTAATATTATTTGCTTTAATCTTTATCCTAGTAATTTTACGTTTACTTTAAATATATCCGATATTATAAGAATTAATTTTTCGGATCCTAGTTTAGGCGATTTATAACTCCGAGATTATTATATTTGAAATATTAAGACTTTTATTTTACTATAAATTTTAATATCGTAATATATTAATATATAAACTAATTATTCGTATTATTATTAAATAATTAATTAGATTATTTTATAATAAAATTATAAATCTTTTTTTATAAATTAATCTCTATCGGAATCTATTACCTAAACGCTTTATATTAATTTCTATATTAATTCTTAATTAAGATTTCATCTTTTAACGAAACCCCTTCTCGTTTTAATTATTAATATTTATTTACCCGCTTAATATTTTCGTTAAAGTTTTAAATAATTTAATATCCTTCGCCTAAAAAGTAATACGTTTATTATATATAATATATAAATTAATTATTAAATAAATTAGATTTTATTTTATTTAAAAATAATATAAAAAATAATATATATATTAAATAATTTTTTATAACTTTTTATATAGCGCTAAATATTTTAATATAAAATCGTATATTCTTAAGAAGATTTTAGTAATAAAATTTATAAATTATATATAAAAAGAGTATCTTTAAACTTAATAAATTAAATATCTTTTAATATCTTTTAATATCTTTAGATATTTTCGCTAATAGGGATTAGTACCTTATTTAGAATATAGATAATTAATAATAATATAAAACTTACTACTAAGCTTTATGTATTATTAAGTAGAGATAAGAATTTCATTTATTTTTCCTCTCCTCTTTTTTAGGGCTTAAATATACCCTTTAAATAAAGTTTTAAATAAAGTTTTAACTATTTATATTTCTATAGAAATCTATTTAATAAATAAAGAGCCTTAAGATAAAGGCGTAGTTAGTAACTTAGTATTAATATCTAGAAATTAATATAAAATTAATAGTATATCTAGTATAATATAATTTATAAATTTAGATATTCTTAATATTTTTATATATAAGGTTTTATACTTTAGACTCTTAATAAATTATATAATATTAATAAAAAATTACTATAAAGTTAGGATTAAGGTAAATTATTTATTATTTAATTTTATTTTAATCTTTTTTAGAAAACGTCCGCGTATTAAAGAAATCTTTATAATAATAAATTTATATAAAAATAAGAGAAAGTTAGGATATATAATAAAATAACGAATCTTTATCTTTAATTATAATTATAACTTTCTATATTTTACTCGTCTTCTCTTTTTTTATTATTATTTTTTAATTTATTTTTAAGTTCCTAAAGATTACTTAGCGAATAATATATATTCCTTTAATAATACTCTTTAAATAACTGAGAGGTATTTCGCTTATATTAGATTTCGATAGATTATTTTTATTAATATAAGAGATCTACTTTATTTATTTATTATTACGAGTTTTATCCGGATCTTTATCTTAATCGGAAGGGTCCTAAATATCCTTTTATATTTTTTAATCTTCTTTATCTTAATTAGAATAAAAATACTGTAATCGAGTAAAAAGTAATTTAAATTATTCTATTAAGAATTCTTATACCCTCGAGAGATAAAACTAACTTCTTTTAAATAGAAGTATAGGATATACTCTTTTATATAATTAATATAAAATTTAATACCCTCGAATTTAGGCTTATTTTAATTATTTAAGGCCGAATCATCTTAATCTTTATTTTAATTATTATTCTTTTAATACTTTTCTAGGATCTCGGGTATTACTAGTTAAATCTAGATATTATTCGAGAGATTAACTAGATAAAGAAAATAAAGAAATATAATTCTTATTTTATAATTCTATTATTCGATAATATATTCGTAATTATCGTATTAGTATTTTTAATATAGTCGTTAATACTTAGGAATATCCTTAGTTTATTCGTATATATTATTATTATTCATATAGTTTTTATAACTCTCTAACCCTATTACCTTATTATTATTATCGACGATTATATTATTATTATTACTAGTATTATTATTATCTTAAATCTTAACGTCTTTACCCGAATTATATTTATTATCTTCTACTCTATTTTTAGATATAGGTAGTTTATATAATAGAATAAATATCGATTAAATTATATTCTTTAATTTCGGGTAGATAGGTTAAGAGAATTAATTTAGTATATTTAATTAACCTTCGGACTACGGGTAATAATTTATATTAACGATATTATCGAAGTCGATTTATTTGTATATAAATTCGAATAATTACGGTTTATTTATTTTATTAGAATTATTTATCCTAATATTTATACCGTAAAATTTACCGGAAAGTTAGGGTTAATTTATATATTTCTTATTCTAAAATCCTAATATTTAAGGGACTATTATAAATTTTATTAATATCCTAGTAATCTTACCTCCTTAAATTATAAATTATTTACTCTATAATTTAAAAACTGAAGAGTTATTTTCTATAAATTAAATTAATATTATTTATCTTAATCTTTATCCTAATATACTTATTTAGTATTTTAAAACCTAATAATTATATAATTATAATATCTTAATATCTTATTAGTTTATAATTTATTTTTATTTAATTCTACTTTATTTATAAAGACTAAAGTACGGATAAAAGTAGAGAAGATTATAACTAATTAATTTATTAATAACTAAATATACCGGCCTTATATATATAAATATATTATATAGTATTTTAAATTAAGATAAATACTTTTTTAATATTATAATTAATATAGTTTCTATATAAGAGAAAAGAAAATAAAAAATCAATAGAATAATCGACTTTATAATATTAAAAACGGGATCCCTAGTTATTATTTACTTTAGTTTTATAATAAGCGGTTATACTCCTTCGATAATTACTTTTATATTAAGAAAATCTCTTATCTTATCTTATATCAATAAATTATAATATTAATTATAGTAGTTATAAACGATTAATAAATTATTATAAAATAAAATTAAAAGTCCAAAATTTTATAATTAAGTCTAAATTTCGTAGTAAAAATAACGGTACTAATTTAATTAATATAAAGATTAAGATAAATATAATAAAGTATTAATCTTCGGATATTAATTATAATATATTTCTATTTAATATTTATAATCTTTAATCGTTATATAAATTATATATCCTTCGGGGTTATAATAATCCGTTTATTATAAATTATATAAAGATTCGTTACTACGATTAAAATTGATATTATATATTTATAAAAATAATATAAGGTAATTTATTTATAAATTCTTTAATTAATATTATTATTAAGACCTCTTATAATATATTTAAATCTATAAATTATATACGATAATAATAATTATAAAAGATATATATAATTTCGTATATAAAGCGCGTAAAGAGTAGCTTCGTATCGGTAAAGCGAGAGACCGTATAAACTTTATCTAAATATAATACCCGTATATTTCGTTATCTATAACTCCGAGTAGGTTTATTAAATATTTTATTATTATTTACGAGTAAATTACGTATTAAATTAACTTAAACCCGTAAACGATTTATTTAATTATTTAATTTATATAGTTTAAGTTATGAGTTAGATATAATATATAATAATATTAATCGCGTATTTATTTATATATTTATATAAATATTATATATTGATATTATTAATTTATTATATTTATTAACTATATTTATTACCTACGATATTTAATAAACGTTTTTATACTATTTTATAATCTTAAATATATTATATATTAAAGTTTATATAGTCTTTAGGCTCGAATAACTAGAGTTTAAATTATTTAGTTTATAATTTTATTTTATTAGAATAAGATTACGCTTTTTTATTTTATCTCCGTCGCTTCTTTTAAAGCGCAGCCCTCTCGGCGGTATTTATATCGATATAAACCTTATTACGCTTAGATATTAAATAAGTATAATATACTACGGGGACTATTTTCTATTAGTTTAAAATACTTTTATAAAGAACTAAATTTATAAAGCGATATAAGAGTAGTTACGCGCTAGTATTAATAATAATATAAGTAGAGTATTACCTAGAATTAATCTAGTAGAATATTGACCTTATTTATTAATATATAATAATAAGTAAATCGAGTAGTATTTTAGATAAAGGTAAATATTATTTTTAAAGGGGTAAATAATATTATAATTTATAATTATATTAAATATAGGATTATTATTCTTATTAACTATAGAATTTATAAAAGGGAAGAAGCGAATATAATAATACTTCTTAGTAATAAAGATAGTGAATTTAACTTTATTATTAAAATAGTTATAACCTAAATTCGTAAATAAATACTTTATATTAATAACCTCGTACTTTAAAAATAAACTAAATTAATTTTTAGAAATACCGTCGCGGAAGTAATAAATATATTTAGGTAGATTACCCCCGTTAATATTCTTCTATTATTAGTTTATTAAAGGACGAAATATAGAGTTAATATTATTAAAGATAATTATTTCAATACGGGAGTCGTTCGTTTTAATTATAATAATATAATAAGAGATAATCCGATTAATAAAGATAATTATAATAGTTATTAAAACTTACTTTAGGTCAGGTATTATATAAAAGATATTAATACTAATAATTATCGTAGGCTCTTTAAAGTATTTAGTCTTTAATATAATTATAAAGATAATAACCCCGAGTTTATAATTAAATTTATAAATATATTGAAATAGTATTAAAGGGTATTTTTTATAACGTTACTCGCCTAGATATATTACGATATAACTCCGAAACGGATATCGTTGTTATATTTAATCCGATTATAAATATCGGCGCTTTTATTATTAAAAATAACTAGAAGTATTAGGGATATATCTTTATTTAGTTTCCAGCGGTTATAAATATTATATTAATAACCTCGCCGTTATTAATATAATCGTTAATAACGGGAGGGTTAATATTCTCGATTCTCCCGCTATATTTATAATAGAGCTATATAAAGTTTTTCTTAAAGTTATTTATTTATTTATTAATTATAGGCGCTCGACGATTTTTATTTAATTTTAAAATATAAATACCCTAAAACTTTAACGACTAAATATTAAAGAAGAGGTATATCTTTTTATATAAATTCTAACGACTAGAAAAAATAAGTTTAATTATAGAATTCTTTATGAAAAATAATTTAAATAATTTAAGAATACGAGTATTAATCTTTAATATCTCTAAATTAATAATAAGACCGTAATTATTAAATATAGGATTATTAAATTATTTTAATATTTCTAGATCTTTTTAGAGTTATAAAATTTACGATTAGTTTATCTCCCCTATATTATCGAATCTTTTTTAATTATTAATATCGTTAATCTACCCTCTTAATATTTTTTCTCGTAAATATTATTATTCTTTTATTACGCCTTTATAGTAATAAGTTATTTATTTTTTTATAGTTTATTATACCCGTCCTACTCGCCTTCGTTATTATAAATATACTATTTTAAGACTTCGCGGAGTTTATAACTCTCCGACTCCTTTATAGGATCTTTTATTATTTAATATATCCGTTATCGAGCTCTTTACCTATTATAAATAACTATATTTATACTAGAAATCATATTTATAAACTTAATTATATATATCGCGCGATTTTAATTAATTTAATTAATATAATATATAGTCTAGTCCTTAACGTTTATTAATTATTTAGAGTTAAAGGTAATAATATATTTAGAGGTCGTAAATATCTACTTTATATTTCAAAGTGTAATAAATCCTACTAGAAATTAAAGTACGGGTTTTAAGAATATATTTTTCGTATTATCTTTACACTCCTAAAAGAGTATAACGATTTTAATTTACTTTAATTTAAATATACCTCCTTAAATTAAAGCGATAAATCTTTTATATATTAAACGAATCGCTTATATAATTATTAGTATAATATTCTTATCGTGAGATAAGGTTTATATTATAGTATGAAATTCCGTTAAAGATATTTATTTAATAAATAATAAAAGTTAAAATAAAGAATATAATTATAATAATTATTTTTATATTAATCACTTATATTTTATTTCTAAGAATATCTAGTATTTATATTTTAAGATAATTATTTACTCTAACGATTTAATTAATATTTTTTTCGAAGATTAAATTCTTTTATTTTAATTTATAAAACTTCCCTTTCTTTAATTTAAACTAATTATTATTCTTTAATTTATTACCCGTTAGTTTAAAGTTCTTCGTATCTTGATAAGAAACTAGTTTAAGAAATAATAATAAAATTTTAATATAATATACAATCGCGAGTTATAAATATACCGTAACTTTTAATATAATATTCTTTTTATAATTCGTAAAGGCGAGTATAATATTATAATAAGTTTATTAAACTCTTTAATTTATTTCCTTAAAATAATATTTTAGTAACGGTTCGTACTATTATAAATAATTAAAAAAATAATCGAAATAATAATTGAATTTAAACTTAACTAGTAGTTCCCCGAAAAAGATAAAGTCTAGTATATATTATACCTGAAGTATTCGAATAATAATAATTATAATCCTTTTATACTATTTATACTCGTCTTTAATATCGTTATTATTACGTATACTCCGGATAAGGCTTTTATACTTTTTATTGATATTAATAAATTTATTTCTTATATAATATTTCAGGCGTTTACGCGCCCTATTTATATAAGGGTAATCTTTTTTAAAGAGTAATATAATTTATTTATTATTTATAAACGTATTTAACCTATTATTATCCTCGGTAATAATTCGAGCGGAGTCCCGTTAATTAGGATTTTTCGAGGTTTTTAACCCGGTATTATATTATTAATTTTCCGAATCTTAATAATCGTCCTTATAATCTCGTTATTCTCGATATATATTTTATTTATTATAATCTTACATTATTCTATCTATTATTAAATTATTTATTCTTTTATTCTAAATTTATTACCCTTCTTTTTTACCGCGGGAATTCTTTTTATTATAATTTTATTAATTTAATTAAGAAGCGAGGCTAAAAATATATCAAAAAATTAAATTAAAAAATTATAATCTTTATTCAAATAAGGAGCCTATTTTAACCTTATTAAAAGATCGCGATCTAATTTATTCAGTTTCTCGGTATAAGTTTTTAATTTAAGATCGTCGTAAATTTATTATAATATTTACCTAAAAATTTATTATTTTATTTTATTTATATATTTATTAAATCTAGCTAGTAAGATAATAAATTTATAAAAGGAAGAAAAAAGTTAAAACCGTAATTTAATATAAGTTTTTTAGATATATTAGAATCGACGTATATATATTAAATCCTTTAAGGGTTCTTAGACGGGTAATATATATCGGGTAATTAAAAATCCTTCGTTATTCTCTTTATTAAATATAAAATATATCTTTTTTCCTTCCTAGGTTTTTTTACGTCTTTATAATTTAATATAAATAAATAAATTAAATAAATTACCTCGAGAGTCTATAAAATCTAAACTCTTTATTAATTATTAATTCTAAATTTAATAAAAGTTAATTATATTATTTTTTTAAACTCTATAATATATACGAGGTATCCCTCGTTTTAAAAGATCTTTATTTCGAATAAAATAAATTTATTAAATATCTAGATAAGGTAAAATCTATTATTATTTCTTTTATATAAATCTTTTTTCCGATTTTATAATCTTTAATATTATTTAGCCTAAAAAGAAGATAGTAATCCTCCTATTTTTTATTTTTCCGGTATATATATTCCGTTACTTTAATAGATTATATATTTAATAACTTAACCCGATTTATTAGTTTCAATATTTAAATTTAACCGTTAATTTATTTATTCTTCGCTCTTTTCTTTAAGGATTTTTTAGTATCTTCCTTTTCTTTAATCGGAATATCTTCTATTTTATTTTACTCCGGGATAAATACTAGTTTAAATATTTAATTATATATTATATATTTAATCGTTTTCTCGTTATATATAATTTTAGTATTCGTAAAGCCTTTTTAGAATTATTTAAATAAATCGTTTACCGTAGGCGAGAACGGTCGAGTTATTATTATTTTTTATATTATATTTATTAAGAGCTAATTTTTTATTATAACTTAATTAACTCTTTTATTATCGCGCGTTATAGGGGTTCCGTTATTCTTTATATTTCGATTATTATTATTTTTATCTTTAAAGTTATTCGTAAAAGTTTATAAAGATTATATTATTTTATTATTTATATTTATCTTAAAGTTAATTAAATCGTTAGGGGTTTTAATAAAGGAAATATTATATAAAACCGACCTAAAGTATATATTAAAATTAATACTATTATTCTTTTTAATCGGGAAATTAAAGTATCTACTAGGACGTATACTATTATTCTTAATAATCGAGAAGATATAAGATATATTAGGATAATTATTTTTCGATTATTATTACTTTTAATATTTATCGAACTCGCTTTATAAATTTGTTATTTAATTAATATCCATTAATAGTTTATTTAGTAGTCAATTTTATTTACCGCCTTTATTTATAATATTTATTTTATATTTACGTTTTCTTAGTTATAGGCCACGGATCTCGTCTTCGGAATTATTTTTTATTATTATTTCTACTACTCGATATTAGCCGTACGCTATAAATAATATCGAGGAATAAAATAAGGGTTTATTTACCTCGAGATTTTACCGTCTTTATTAAGGATAAAAGAAATTATTAAATTAATCTCTAAGTTATTAATATAAGTTTAAATATAAGGTCGATATTCTTATTATTATTAATTTCTTTAATTACTCCGCGGATTTAACGGTCCTTTAATAATCTAATTATAAATTTATTTCCTTAGTATTTAAATTGGATTTTTAATAGTAGCGAAGTATTTAGCCCTAAATCTTCGCTTAAATATTTAATAAATATTAGTAGTATTATATTTAATATTATATTTTCTAAATTTAACGAATAGTCGGTTAATATAATAATATCTACAAAATTAAATCTAATTATTAAATTATTATACTTTGTTTTAAAATTAATATCTAGTGGATTAAATCTTTATATAGTTATATAATTCGTCTATTATTTTAGTATAACGGGTATTAATATAATACCTTTTATTTATATTTAATTTAATACCTCGTTAAAAGATAAAAAAGTTTATTATAATTAATTTAATTTATATAACGACCTTTTATTAAGATCTTTTAATTATCGTTTTATATTATAAGTAATATATTATATTAAAGTAGAGAGGCTACTCTAAATACTATTATTATTAGAATTATTAAAAAGTTCTAAAGTATTATCTTTATACTTTATAGTTAAAATAATAAGAAACTCGTTTTTAGTAACTTTAGTTATATATTATTTAAAGTCCGTTAAAGAGTTCGACGTTTATTATATTTTAATCTTTTCTTTTATTTATCCCTAGTTCTTTTTCTTTATAGTAGTCTTTAAGTAGAGCTTTATTAGATTTTTAAAAATAGGGTCTAGTTCCTCCTCGTTATAATCTTAATATTTAAGTATAGGTATCGTAATCTTAACTTTAATAATATAAGGTAAATAACGTAGTTTCTAGCTTTAATATATTATTTATAACTTTATAAATAAAGTTATAATTATAATTTAATTATATATCTTAATAATAATTATAGGTTCTAGTAATAAGGCTCGTAATTAATTAAAAATAATATTTATAAATAAAGATCGCTCGCGGTCGGTATTTATAATTACTTTACTCGGTTTAATCTTTTTATTTAATAATTATAATTATTATACTCTTTATATATAAAGACTGGCCGAGAAAGTAGTCGATTATATATATATAATAATTTATAAATTATATATAGTACGTTTTATAGTTAGGGTATTATTCGTAGTTAATAAATTTATTAAAATAAAAAGGAAGGTGAGATTAGACCGCCCTATTATTTATTAAAAAAAAGTAGATATAACGTATTATTTTCCAGGCTATATATAAGGGGTACTATTCCGAAATAACGCGGTATATATAATATTCCTATTATAATTCTAATATTTTTTATATAAATAACTCGTACCTAGTTAGGGTAAATAAATTATTAAGAGTATTTTATATATTATAATTACTCTCTTATAAAGGAGTTAATAAAGAAGTTTTTAATAAACTATAAAATCTATTAATATATAATTTTATTTTATAATAATAAATACTCGTTAATTCTTTAAACTCTCGAAGGTTTATTTAATCTTTTATCTTTACTTATATTTATTATAATAAATCACGCAGTTTTAAGTTTAATATAATATTTAGTTTTATATTCTCGCTAGATTTTTAATTATATATATTACCGTTATTAATATTAGAGGTTATTACGTATCCTATATTACGGTCTTTTCTTTAATTATATATATCGTCGATAATAGGAGTTATTAGATTCTTTAAATTAATACTAGATCCCGAAGTAATCGGGTCCTAAATATTATAAATTTTCGTAGTATCCTAATTATTACTAAATCCCTTAGTATTTCTAGTTCTTTTTTATATATATATAATACTATTAAGATCTTCCTCTAATTAGTTTATTATATATAAATTCTTATTTTGAAAGTTATCGTCCGAGTTTAAATTATAGTTAAATTCAATAAAATTCAATATTAGGAGATCTTCTTTATATTTAATATAAGTATCTATTTCTATTAAAAGTCTTTATAGATAATTATAATAAAATCGCTTATATTTCTTCTCGTATAATTAAATCCTTATTTAGTTTATAATAATTATTAAGGCGTCGTCTATATAAGAAACCTTAATAAAGAGGCGCAGACTAAAGAATATAAAGCCTAACTTCTCGGATCCTATTATATAAAGGATTATTATAAACTTCTCTTCGCTTTAGTAATTATTAATAGTTCTAGTATTTATATTTTTTAATTTTATAGTAAACGCTAGCGCTCGTCTCGTAAAATTAACTTATATAAGATAATTTATAAAAGTAAAAATATCTTTAACTTTGATTCCTTCTTAAATATAATATTAATAAAGTTTTATAATAAGTTATAACTCCCGTTTATTTTAACTAGATTAAAAAAAACTTATTTTATAATATTATCCGTCGGTATTAATCTAGATAAAGTTTATAAGAGTATTAAATAATTTATTTATATACTTCGGTAGTTATAACGATATTAAAGTAATTAGCCGGATTTATTTAGAGGTAATAAAACTTTTATACTAAATTTTAAAGATAATATTAATAATATTTATAATAATTCGGTATTAGTTTATTAGGTCGTATTTAGGGTAACCTAGAATTATATAATATTTATATATACTTTTATTTATTTATTTAGCGAAAGAATTATATTTTATATTTTATATTTTAAATAATAGTTATTTATCGTCGCTTAATAAATATATAATAATCTTATAGTATTTTAAGGTAACGAAGAGCTCCTTATTATTTATTTTATTAATTTTTTAAATAATAATATAATCGCCTTTAAAATTCTTCTTTAGGATTATATAACCCGAATTAATAAAAACTATAATAACGATAGTAATATCCTTCGTAAAAATATCCTCTAAAAGTAATAATTCGAGTATTTTAAATATATAATATTCCTTCTTATTATCGAACGTCTCGTCGTTTTTAATTTTATAAAATATCTCGCGAAAGTATTTATAAAGCTTTTGGTAGTAGGTTATATTCTCGGCTTCGTTTAATTTATATTTAATATTTTCTTACTATTTATTATAATTTTTTAATTTTTTAAAAGATTATATTTCTAAATATAGAACCTACTCTACCTTTATAATTCTTAAAATCTATATTATTTATTAAGATAATATCTTCATTATTATAATTAATAAAATTAAAATTATTATTATTATAATCCGAGTCTCTTTATCTTTAATTATTTTATAATTTATTAAGTTAAAAGATATTATTAATTTATATTATATTAATTTAAAAAATCGCTCTCGCCTTATAACTCGCCGCCTTTAATAATTTTATTATTGTCTAGTTATATAGCTTTAGGGGTAATATTACTATTTATAATAATATTATTAATAAGAATAAAATTAGTATTTAAACTATATCGACCGAGAAGGTTTATAATTTATAATAATAAAATACCGAAATTTATATTATAAAGTTTATAACGGCGGTTTATAATATTAAAAAGTTTTTTTTAATTTAATTTATTATAATTACCGCGAGTTAATTATATTAATTTTAAAGGAGCGAAGAGCTAGGTTATTATTATAAATTATTAATATTATTAATTATATATTATTAATTCTTATTTTAAATAATAACCTATTCGGTTATAAATAAGTAAAAACGAATTTTTATAATTTTAATTCCTTTTTTATCGAGTAGAGTAAATTCGGTATTTAATTTCCTAATAAAAGAGTTTACTACTTTATTTATTAAATTTAAGATCTTTACTTTTTTACTAGCCGATATAAATAATATAATAATAATTATATCGAGTTTTATTTTCCCGGCTCTTTATAATCCCTTTAAGAGTCCGAGGTTATTAAATATATATAAAAAATATTTTAATATATTTATTTAAAATTTATTTAAAATTTATTTAAATTTATTTTTAATTATTCGAGTTAAACCTTAAAATTTATTCCTTAAAGAATATTAATTATAATCTAGATATAAAAATCTTATCCGATAATATATTATTATTATCGAGGGTTATAAATATAATTTATATCTTCTTTATATACGGGATTTAGTATCTTAATAACGGCTAGTTTAAATTTATATAAAATATGGGATAAAAGAGGAATAACTTTAATTATTATTAACTCCGCGTCGAAATAAAACTTTTTAAAACTTTTCGCGTAATATATTTTACGGGTTTATTAAATTAAAGACTAATTCTAATTTTAATTTATTTTAGTTATTTTTCTCGTATCTTTAAAGACGATTAAATATAATAATATAATCGAGCGAACTAGCGTAAGGAAAGAGTTTTAATAAAATTATTATTATTTATTCTTTAATAAGAAATTTAATTATAAGGTTATCTTTTATCGAAAAATAATATTCGTAGTTTAAAGGTAGGTAAAGGAGGTTTATATAAATCTAATTACCCCTTAATATAATTATAAGGGCGGGTAGTTAATATTCCTAAAACTAGGAATTCTTAATATCTTTTATCTCGTTCTTTTTTTAATAAATAATAAATATACCCTCGGTAGTCTAATACTCGTTATTATTAATATATATTAAATTAAATAATAAATTCATCTTTAGACGATCTATTGATAATATAATCTAATTTTTCTAAACTTTATATTTTATATCGGCTAAATTATTAAATTAATAAATATATAGTATATATATTTATTTAAGATTAAATATAGATAATATTTCGTTATATAGGATAAAAATTATATCCACTTTTAAAATCGAAAAGAAAGTAGTAAATTTAATTATATTATTCTTTAATTTAATAAATATATTAGAAGACGCCTAGATTATTAGTTTTTTATAAAATTTCTTTAATTTACGCCTCCGTTAGGCGGAATGAAAATTATATATACATTAATTATCTTATAATACGATAATTAATTATTCCGACCTCCCGTAACTTAATATAATAATAGAGGTATATTTACTCGATATAATTATTTTAAACGGGCTTATTTATAAAAGCCCTAAAATATATATAAAAAATAGTTCGTTTTAAATATTATTTATAACGTTTAGCCGGAATACCTAAATATAAAATAATTACTCTTCGTAAAGATAATCGGGAATAAGTTTTTCTTTATTAATAAAAGCCTTAATCTAGATATATATATTAAATAACTAGTTATTATTCTCGTTTATATAAATCTTATATATTTCGTAGGTACTTTTATTTTTAAATTTTTTAATAAATTTACTCTAGCCTTCGAAGATAGTTTTTATTTTATATATAGAGTTTTTCTTCTCTAAAGGCGTAGTATTATTATTTATTTAATCTTTAATAAAAATATTAACTTCGTCGCGCTTAATAGTTTAAAGATTTATATATATATTATTAATAATTTTACCGGGGTTATCTTCGTCTAGGCGAGTAACTATAATTTATTATTTACTTAATATAATAAATTAATAAGATATTATTATCTAAAGTATAAAGGAGTATAAAATACATAAAAGTTCATAAAGCGAAATTATAAAATCCGTTAATTAAGATTCTTATTAATAGTAATTATTTATTTATATAAAAGATAATTTCTTTCTATATTATTATTTTTAGCTCGGCGATTATATAAGGAAATTAAATAAGAAATAAGATAAATTATAAATTACTTATAATATAAAGATCTTCGATATAAATTTAATTTAATAAGATAAAACTATAGAGTCTTTTAACTAAATCTTAAAATAATACTAATTATTTATTTATAAAATTTATAATTCCTCGTATATAGTTACTCTTATTAATAGAAATTATATATAAATAAAGAGGTAGAAATATTATAATTAATAAATAAAGGTATAAAGATATTTATAATAATTAAAAATATATTAAATTATTTATAATATAATTATATTTAAAACTAAACGAGTAAAGTAAAGTATTAAATATAGTAACCTACTTTTTATAATTAATTAATAATATATATAGGAAGTAAGATTTCTAGTAGTAAAGTATTTATAATAAGATATCTATATAGACTTTAGATAGATAATTTCTAAGAAACTCGTATCGTTTTAAAGTAAATAATTAATAGATATAAAGATATAGATTTTACGATGATAAACGTCCTTAATTAGCGGGTATTTTAGACGTTAACTCGTTATATAATAAATACTTTAATATATATAAATACCGGTATATTCGCCGGTTATTATTATCGAGGTATTTAGGAATAAAGTAGTAAAAAGAGTAAAATTAAAGAGTTTAATCTTAAATAAATTAATATATTAAGAATTATAATTTAGTTTCGTTATTATAATCTTATTTTATTAATTAACCCTCGATAAATAATCTTCGGTAGAAATAGAAGTAAAATAAATAATTATAATTATTTAATAACTTTATATTCGGGCTTTATATCTATAAACCGCCGAGTAAAATAAATAAATTAAATTATACCTTAAAACGATTCGATATAAAGTATAATTTTAACTAGTGTTTATTATAAAACCCTTTATTTATTTACGAAATAATTATTCTTTATTTAAAGGATAATCTTTATCCTCCTATTCCTTCTTAATCCGATTTCTAGAAATAGATTTATCTTTATATAAATTTTTATCCGCGAGTTAAATATTTATATCGGTAATACTATTATCCTCGAAGGTTATTATAATTATAAAATACTTTTCGGTACGTTTAGTTAAAGGAGCCTTAAGGTATTTAGATTCATAAATATAAATATATTTCTCTCTAACGGGAGTACCTTCGGTAGTCGTATTTTTATTAATAATAATAATTTTTATTATAATAATATTTTTATTAGTATTTTATTATTAATTAAATCGGGTTTAATAGTAGTAACCTTATATTTTATACCCGCCTTTTCTTTTAAGAGTAATAATAAAGTTTACTCGCCGTTAATAAAAGTATTAATATTAATCCTCGCTTTAATTATAAGAGTATATTTCTTAAAAAGAACCTTAGGTTTAACGGGTCCGGCCTATTTATAATTAATTATAATAATAATACGAAGGATATTTATAAATAAAGTACCTACTCGATTATTAAAATCGATATATTTTTTATAATTAAAAGTAAATCTTATAGCCCTAATAACCCTTTTATTTAATTATATATATTCTCGATATATTTATACGGTCGAATTAAATAGAAAGCGAGTCGAGATAATTTACGGGTAAATTATTTATTTCTTTTATAAATTAGTATATTAAAAATATCGGTAGTATAAAGATTAAATCTTATTTAGAAGAGATAAAAAGTTTAATTTAAATTTATTTTCGAGTTAGCTAAAAAGATCTTTACCTAATATATAATATAGAAATCTTTAAGAAATTAATTATTAGTAATATTTTTATTATATTATATACTCCTATTTATTATAGTTATAGATTAAGTATTATTTATAGACCTTTACGACTTATCGCTAAAATTGTTTATTAATATTTAAATTCTTTTAATAGGGAGGGTTTTAGAGCTATATTACTCCCTTTTTTATTATCGATATAAATTTAAAAAACGTATATAAGTCTCGAATCTTTCAGGAATAACTCTTTTTATTTATTTTATTATAATAATTATTAATAACCTTAACACCGAGTATAATTAATAAATTAAATAATAAAGAAGATAATATATTTAAAAACTAATTAAAATTTAATTTAATTAAACCGTTACTTTTTAATATTAGCGGAATATCTAATAATAAATTATTCTAAAAAAAAAAAATTTAAAAAAACTGAATATTAGACCGCTAAGATATTATTTATTTATTAATATAAATCGGCTCGCGGCGGGTAGCCTTCAAATCTTACTTATATAATAAATCTAAATAATACCCGCGAATCTCCTTAAAGAACTTATTCTTATTACTAGGCGGAAAACTATAAATCGATAGGAAATAAATCAATTTTTAATTAATAATATATATTATATAAGAAAATATATTTAATAAATATCGAACTTATTTATTAAATACCCTCTTTTCGATCTTTATTTCGGATATCTTTATAAAGTAATAGTATTACCGCGGTAAATAAATATTATAATACTATATATATATAAGTATTCTAGGCGGGATCTCGGGAATTTTAATAAATTTAATAAATATCTACTATATTATAAAGTCTTCGTCGATAATTATTTATATAATAAAAATATAAATTTTACCCTTTTTACCTCCGCGACTCCTATAATCAATAAGATTAACGAGGTATACCTAGAGAAATAATAAGATTATAAAAATAAATAATATAAAAGAAATTAACGTAGGGTCTTTCGCCCTCGATATAAAAAATATAAATATAAATATAAATATTATTATTTATTAAATATTTTTAAACCGGCCTAGTCGTATTAATTTAAGATATAATAAATAAAAGAAATTATTAATTTTATTCTTTAATATCGAGCGTAAAGGTCTTTTATTTATATCTTTATATATTTAAATAAAAACGTTTATAGAAGGTAATTATTATTATATAAAAATAAATATTAAACTCGATAAAGTAAATATTAACTTTATAAAACTTGATAAATATTCTTAATTTATTAATAAAATTAAAGGAGTATATTATTTATTTCCGAGTATATATAACTACGCGCTCGCCTAGTAGTTTTATAAAGAAAAAGTAATTAAAGGCGATCGCGATAAATTTCTTTATAATATTCGACTCGAACTATTATATAGCCTTTTTAACTATAAAAATACCGATAATTTTATTGAAATATAAAATAATATTATATTTAGTATCAACGAAGATAAATAAATAAAATAAATATTTAAGATTTAATTAAAGATCTAAAGGACCGAGTTAAAGAATTATAATATTTTATATCGAGATATTATTAAGGCCCTCCGATTTCTTTTGAGGTATTAGTTATTTAAAAATAAAATAAAATTTAAACTTATACGCTAGTATAATAATACTAATAAATATATATATAGCGAGATATATACCGGCGATTAGTAATAGTAGATATAAAAGAAGTTTTCTAATAGAGCTACTATAATACTACTATTTTTTCTATAGATAAAATTTTATTTATATAATATAAGGGTAATTTAGTCGTATAACTAGTTTATTTTATTATAAGGAATTTAAAAATAGAAGTATAACGAGTTTAAAAACGACTAGTTTTAATACTTTTAAGATTTCTACTTATTATACCTAATAATAACGAATATATTAAATTCGATATATAGTATAAATCTATATTAATTATACTCGATTATAGATATAATATAAACTCTCGCTTAAAATAAACCTAAAGTCCTAATTTCAAATTAATATTTAGAACTATAGTAATTATAAATCTTTATAATATATATATTAATTAAAAGACCTAGTTTTATTATCCGATTATTATAGGTATTATAATAGATTATAAAAATTAAATTTTAATTATAAAAATTAAAAACGGCCGATAATATATAATTTATATAATATTATTAAATAAACGAGAAAACCTCCGGGGTAAATAACGCCCCCGAATCTATTTTTTTATTTAATCCTAAATTCGGCGATAACGCGAAGAAAATATCCTAGAGACGGATAATTAATAAATATATCTAATATATAATTTCGCCTAATTATATACTATAATAAATATATATAGAGTTATACTAGTCGATATATTATATTAATTATTTAAGGGTACGGTTAATTATTTATTTAAATCAATTATTTTAATTATTAAAGAGAGTATATTTATTATTAGGAAATTAAAGAGGGCGAAGATAGAATTAAAGAATATATTAAAAATAAAATAATTAAACGAAAGATTTTATATTATTTTAATCTTTTATAATTTAAATAATTATAAATATTATAGCGTCGTCGTATAATAAATAAATAAAGATAAAAAAAGGATTATATAATAATTAATATTAGTAATCGCTCCGTTACTAGCCGATTTATATAAAAAGAATATTAAGGCTCTCCGTTCAATACTTTAATATAACGTCGATAAGACCTAGGTTAATACTCGTAGAGAGAAGTATTAAAGATTAAAGGATAATAGGCTTCGTATTAATATAAGATAAAATTAAATAAATTTAATAAACTTAATTAATAGTTTAATAAACGTTTATATTTATAATTTATAATTAAAAGTTTTAAGGGAAGTTAAATACGAAGCTCCTATTTATTAAGAAAATATATTATTTATATAATAAAAGGAAACCGTATTAAGATCTTTATATTCTTTTATAATAATATAGTTACTAAAAGTTATTTTAAATAATCGCTCGGCTAGTATTATAATTATAACCGTAATTATTTTTATCGCGGGTTTAGTTAATTTTATATTAAAATCGTAATATTAACTCCCCCCTCTCGACTTTTATTCTTGGATATTAAACTATTCTTTTTAATATCTCTTTATCGAATCGAGAAATTTAAATCTCTTATTATCCGTCGTAAAGAGTTTACTTTAACTCTTTTTATTATAATTATACGTCCGTATAGAAACTATATATCGAATTTTAAAGAATATAAAATTAGTCCTAGATTAAACCGGTATACTCGGTATATACGTAATAATAAGAAATACGATTTTATAGTATCGCCGGAGGAGATACGTTATATAAAAAAAACGAGGAAGAATTTATAACTTAAGATAAAAATTATATAAGCGAAACTTATTCGTTTATAATCTTAATATAATAAAGTAGAGGCGGAGAAGGAAAAATTAAAAGAATAAAAACTTTAGAATATCGAGGAGCTAAAATTAAATAAACGGGTAATTAATATTATTAATATTATTAATTCTAACGACCTCTTATTTAATATCTCGTCTAAGCTCTTCGAGTTATCCTTTAACTTCGATTAATTAAACGTTATTTATTCCTCTTCTAATATTAATAGAACTTTATAAAGAGTTATTAATAATTCGTAAAATTAATACTAAATTCTTATATATTTTCTACCTCGTGATACCCTTTTTATTTAATAAGGTATTTCTAACTCGTATAATCGAATTCTAGGATTCTTTTAACCTCGAAATTTATTTCTTCTTTTATATAAAAATAAAAGATCTCTTATAAAAATATCGTAGAGTTTATTAATTTTAATAAAGAGATATAAAATATTAAATATACTCTAGCGTTGGCTAGAAGATTTAATTTATAATTAACTAGTCCTTTACTCTTCTTAATCGAAAATAATCCGACTTTAATATAATCTAGTTTCTTATTTAATCTTTTACTCTTTATATTCTTTATTAAGAAATATACTTTATTCCTCTCCTTTAATTAAGGATATCTCTTTCGATATTTATCGATTCTTATCTCTTAGGCTTATAATTAATTATAATTATTATAATTTTATTAACCCTAAATTAGAAGTTACTTTTAAGAAATATATCTACGCCGAATAAAAAAAATAAGAAATCAAGGAAATACGAATACTTTAAATCTAACTTCGTTATCCGATAACGAATATAACGTTATTATTTATTTATAGTAATATTAGACTCCGAGTCGCCGAATTCTATTATATTTTTATTAATAACTTACTACGTATTATCTACGCTATACTTTTCGACGTATTTATTTATAATATTTATACCGTTAGAAGTTAATACTAGTAAATTAATAACTTCCTAAATATCTAGTATTAATATATCTATAATATCTTCTAATAAATAGAAAATAAGTAGGTTCTTATAGTCTTTGTTATTAATAAAACTAAAAATAAAAAAGGAGATTACGTCGAAGGAGTTACTTCTTTCGAAAATTATTATAATTAAAGCGCCCTAAAATTCGGGTAATCTATTTACTCCGTAGCGATAATAAGTTTTATATTATTAAATATAAATTATTTTTACCCCGAATATCCTTTTATTAATCTTTATTTTAGTTTTTTAAAATTTTTATTTTTTTATATTCGTTAAAAGAAGATATAAATAATTTAAATATTTATATCTTTTTAAATATTTAAATTATTTATTACTTCTTTACCTAAATATAATAATTCTTTTATAATATTTATTATCTTTAAACTATTTCTTAAAATCTAGTTCGATATTTATAACCCCTTTAAAGGTAAATAACTTTAAATTAAAATTTTAATAATAATCGTATATTCTCTTTATTATTTATAATAACGTTAATAATCTCCTTCTTAATCTTTTATATCTCGATAAATTTAATATCGACGGGTTTATTTAATTATAAATCGTATAATATATATCTTCTTTATCTAGTTAATACGAAAGATATAATAAAAAATTGAAGTTATTAATAAAAATCTAAAATTAAATATTAAGGGAGTATTAATACGTATAATTAAAGTATTATTAAAATATTATAACTTTTAAAAGCCTTAAATAAGAATAATCGTAAAAGAATATAATAACGCCGGGAACTAGTAAAGGACCTCGTATAACCGAATAACGAGTATTAAAAAAGAATATAATTATTTTAATAAAAAGTAATTTATATACTTTTTATCTTTCTTTCTTTATTTATTTACGTTATAGTACTACTCGTTATATTTAATTATAATATAACTAGATTATTTCTACTACTACTTATATTTATAATAAGATAGTATCCTTATTATATAATAACGAATATAAAGCGCCTCGGAGATCTAGTTAAATTATTTACTCCGTAATAATAACGAGCCTTATTTTATTAAATATATAATACTTTAATATTAAATATCCCCTTATCGATCTTTATTCTATTTATTTTAGTTTATTTACTTCTTTAGATTCATTTTTTTTAAAATCTTTATTTTCTTATTTCCTTATAAATTATATATTATACTAGTTATTATCTCGTACTTTTTAATAATTATTAAATTATATTTATCTATATACGTCTTTAAATAAAAGAAATTAATTTATAATCTTAGGTTTAATTAAACTCCCTGAATTTAAATAAAATAAAGATAATTAATTTACGTTTATAATAACTAAAGGTCTGAAAGGCCGGCTCGTATTTTTAAAAATAAACTAAATATTCTAATAAAAACCTATTTAATTAATTTTATATAAATTTTTATAAAAGAATATATTTGAATAAAGGATTATATTAACCTCTTTATCTTTATATTAATTAATATTTTTATTAATTCGAGCGACTTTAGTTTAATAAAGAAGGTTAAAATATAAAGAAGAATAATTAATGATTTAATAAAACCTAATTAAATATAAAAGAGAGAGTCTCTTTAGTAATAAATTTAAATATTTAATAACGAATACTTCTATTATAACCTCGGGTATTATTTTATTAAAAACAATCCAGATACTTAAATTAACTACGTTATAACGAGGAGAGAAAAAGATATTTTCTTTAACTCGGATAAGCTCTATATTATTATACTCGGTATTTATAATAAACGCTTTAATATCCTTTTATTATAATCGGCGCTCTTTAAATACATAACTACTTATATTTAAAAAAAATAAGCGAGCCCCGTTTATTATTATTTAAGAATAATTATTAATATCCGTCTAACCTTTTACGTATTATTAACGAGGTTTAATAAAAAACGGATAATATTAATATTAAATTAAAGGAGCTATTAAAGTCGTTAAATAAAAATCTTCTAATAATTATTATATAAGAAATAATATGATTTGAATAATAAATTAAAAGGTATATTAAGGGGGGCGCTTAAATTAATACGTTTTAAAAAGAATAAAATAAATAAATCTTCTAATTTCGCGAGATTTTAACCGACTCGCGATTAATTTTTAAAATACTAAATTCGTTAATACCTAATTAATCTTATAGTACGTTAATTAACGAGTTTATAATTACGCCTAGTCCCTTAAATTAAAAGAATATTATTATTCTTAAATTTAATTCCGAATTTAATATTAATATTCATAATAAATTAAGCTTTATATTATCTAGGAGGAAGAGATTATATAATTTAATATAATTTATATTAAATAAGTTTTTAAGAATCGTTTCTTATTTAAAAGATTATATTATATTCTTTAAATATTTTAACCTTAACAAGGTATATAATATTATTTACGATATTAATATTAGATTTCCGGGGCGAATCTATTTTAATATTATAAAGAGAATTAAGTTTTTTAATAAATATAAAGAGTTTTTAGAAATTATTAAAATCTAAACTAAATATAAAAAGGAAAATCCGTCGATGAATTTAAAATATATTTATATTTAGACTCCGTTATTCAAGTCGGTTTAATACTAGAAGGCCTTAAAGGTCCTATATATTAAAAAACGATCGAATATTAAACCGAGATCTTTATTAAAGCGACTTTAAAGAATAAAATTATAAGGGTATATATTTAAAGTAAAAATAATATTATAAAGAGGATTAAAATTAAGTTTAAGATAATATTATAATAATAATTAAAACCGAGGAGGGTAAAGTTATTACCGAGCCTAAAATAATATTATAAAGAAGATTAAAATTAAGGAGGGTAAGATTACTACCTAATTTAAAATACTATTATAAAGAAGATTAAGATTAAAGAGAGTAAAGTTACTACCGAGTCTAAAATAATATTATAGATAGGATTAGAAAGGAGGAAAATAACTTTATTATTAAATTAAAAAATCTAAAATACGAGAAAGAAATCGTAGAGTAAATATTTTATTATATTATTAAAGTTAAAACCTTAAATAAAGGCGAAGTTAATAACGAAATTATATTCTCTTTTAAAAAAAAGACGTTATCTATAAACTTAAAGATATTCTAGCTACCGAAGTAATATTTATTAATATTATTATTTCTTTCTCTCTAATAATAGCCTTAAAGTTATACTCGTTTTATTTAATAAATATAAAAGCCTAAAGATATTCTAGTTACCGAAGTTATATTTATCGATATCGTTATTTATTTTTCTTCGATAATAACTTTAGAGCCGTACCCGTTCTATTTAATTAATATAATAATATTAATAACTTCTTTAACAAGGCTCTAAAGATTTAAAGATTCTTAAATAACTCGGATAATATTAATAACTTAACGGGTCTCCCGGTTATAATAAATAATATTTAATAGCCGATTACTATAACGTAGAGACTAGTAAATATACTCGGTTATATACTAAACGAAATTATAAAGAGGAAGAATAATAAAACTAATAATTTAATAAGACTCGAAAATCGGGTTTTAAATAAGACGTATATAATTTTAATTTAATTATATAAAATAGTATCTTCGCCTAATTATATATCTACCGCCTAAATAAATATTTAAATTTATAGATATAAATTAACGTTAATTCCTCTTTACTAGATTATAATTACGAAGATAATTATTATTATTAACATTATTAAAATAAGAGTTAAATTTAAAGGACGTTAATTAGAGGAGTAAAATATAAATAATAATAATTTTAAATCTATTATAAAGTATATCGAAGCGAAGACTAGCGCGGTATTTATTGTTAAATACTATAAATTAAAGGCCTTAGCTTTTATAATTAAATTGTTTAGTTTTAAAGTATTTATTAATAAAATCTATATTAATAATATTTTAATATAAAAAGGAGACCGATTAAAATCCCGTTTAAGAAAGAATTACCGAATAAATATCGCGGTAAATAATAACGATATATCCTTAATAAAGACTATATCTACGGGCTTAGTATTATAAATATAAAATATTAATTACTTTATAAATTCTTTAATTTAATATTTATTTACTTTATTAATAACGTTAATAAACTAAATATTTATAATATTTATAAATAGAAACTCTAGGATATCCTACTACTATTTAAATTGGATAAAATAACTTTTCGAGTCGGACGAGATAATTATCCGAGTCGGATATAATAATTATTTAAATCGGATATAATAAATATCCGAGTCGGATAAAAATTATACGAAAATACTTTATAACGAAAAATCTTATAATTTTCTACGATTATCGTCCATTCTTAAAGTATTCTATATAATTTATAAAATAATCTAAAAATAAAAACGTAAAAGTTTTAAGCGTTATTATTAACGAGAATACCGGGTTATATTTAAGTTATAGTAAACTCTTTATTTATAAGGTTAAACTATTTATCGCCGTCTAATTTACTAGTTATATTATCGACGTCGTCGACGTTTTCTTCGTTATTATCTCTATTATTAATAGTATTACTATAACTAGAATAAATATTATTAATAATAATAGGGGTAAGATAATTAAAAGGAGAAATCTTATTAATATTATACGAAGGTTAAACGTATTTTATATAAATACCTTAAACTAGATATTAGTAGAGGCGGTAGAGGTTAAAGTATAAATATAAACGACGATAACTCTAACGGATATAAAGGAAAAAGGAACTATAATAATATAATCTATAGTAAATATTAGTAATAAATATTAAATATTAAATAATAATTAAATTTAAAACTTAATAATAAGTATATTATACTAGAAGAAGTTAATATATAATTAATTTACTAAACGTACTTCGAGTATATTATTAATAAATTAAATATATTATCGGGGCTAGTAATATATTATTTATAATTAATAAATATTAACTATATTAAAAATATAATATTAATAAATAAAAATTACTAAATTTATTAATATATTATTAATAATAACCCCGAGTTATTAAATTTATTAATAGGATACTACCCGGACCCCTAATTTATTAAATTTACTAATAGGACGCTACTAGCTCTATCCGTAACTTAGAGCTATTAATAGAACACTATTAACCCTATCCGCGCGGTCGGTAACTAGGGTTTTAGTAGGAGTTTTTAAGATTTACTATATTTAACTCTTACTTTAATCCTGAGAATATCGGTAAAGCGGGAGACCGCTTAGGTAGAAAAGTGCAACGGACATAAGATTTATACGGAAAATACGTATTTAGTACTTCGACTCTTCTTATACGGGCTCCGTATAGCCGGTATTTATTAAATATTAAAAAACTAGTATAAATAAAGTCTAGCGCTAAACTAGCGCTATAATTTCATATATATAAAGTTTAAGGTTTAGGTTAATACTCGTAGAGTTAGAAATTAGAATAATACCGAAAAATGCGCTTTATGCGTATTTATTATATGAATCTCATATTTTTTATATTTTTCGTTTATGCGGTCTCACCGCTTTGCCGATGAATAAATTAGTATATTTATTATAATTTACGTAGAATAGCGTAAACTTCGTCGTATTAAATTAGTCGTTATTAAATATTAATTATATTATTAATAGAAGTCTTATTTTATCGTTTTATTTCTTATTAATATAATATCGGAAATAGGTTTTTATCGTTAAATATATTCGTTCTATTTATTTATCTCTTTATAAATAGTATATTATCGATATTCGGAACCTAATTCTAATAACGTTAACTAGAGTTTTTTAATAATTAGAAGTAAATTATTTATTATAGTTAAAAATAATCGATTTTAGAATTTTATAATCTCGAAATAATTAATCTAGTAAAATAAAGTTAATTTATTCTACTTTATAAATTTCTTTAACTAATATTATTATTATATATTTATTAAGTTTATTATAGATAATTATAATCGAGTTAAAGATTTCTATTATTACTAGATCCTTTAATTTCAATAACTTAATAACGAAGTTTGTTATAATAACGTCCTAGGGTACTTCTAATACCGGGGTAGATTACATTTATTTATATTTAATATATTTAATATATTTAATATATTTATTTTATTAATAATCGATATATTCTTTAATATACTTCTTAACGTACGATCGTAATTCTAGTACGTCGTACTCTCTATATATAAATTTCATAATTTTAGTAATTTTAGGATATCCTTAAACTAGATTATTATAATAATTATAGATAATTTTTTTAAAGTATTCTTTAAGAAGGTAGAGTTTCCTATTATACTCTAATAATTTAATTTATAATTATTAACCTTTTAATATTCTTATTAAAATATCGTTATCGTATCTCTTTTTAATAATATAAGTAATTCTAGGATTAAAGATATATAAAGTTACTATAAGTTATATATTGAAATTAATAATCTATTTTATTATTAAATAAAGATAAGTTATATTATTATATTACTCTTTTTTATATAATCTTCTTATTTATTAGGCGCGTCGGCGCCACTATTCTTCTTTCTAGAAATATAAAAAATATTGAATTTATATTATTTTAAAAGTTTTTATTATTTAATTTACCTTCGGCTTAATTATTTAGTCGTTATAAAATTAAAAAGATTTTCATAATTTATAAAAATAGTAAATTCCGAATAATATTTTACGTATAGTTTTTATTATTTAAATAATGATACTATAACTAGTAATTCTTTATTATATATATCGTAGTATTACTCTATTAACGATATCTCTTTAAAATAATAAATAATAAAGTATTATTTATCGTCTCTTTACTAAAGTATATGGGTTTTTATTACGACGTCCGATATATTAATCTCGATTCGAGCTAGTTTATTAACTAGAAAGGAATATAATATTAATAATTCTTTATAAAAAAAAAATTGTATTTCGAAAGATTTTTATTATCCCTTTTTTTATTAAAAAATAATATTCTTCTTTATAATATTCGTTAGTAATAAGGTTTTTTAAAGTAATTCTTAATAAATCTTTTATTAAAATTTATAAATCCTGAAAAACTTTTTTATCTTAATATTATATAATATAAATTATTCTCGGATACTCTTAATCTTTTCAGGGGTTATATAAATATCCTTAATATTAATTATAAATTTAAGTATTTAATTAATTTTTTATAAAATTTATACTTCTCTAGCTTAAATAGTAGGCCGGTTAATAATAAATAAATTAGGATATTTAATATATACTAGATATATTCCTCCTTAAATAGAATAAATTAAAATATTATCGAGGTATATAATATCGTTATATCTAAATATATTTATATAATATTATTAATTAATATTTTATAAATTAGTAGTACGTTAATAAGTCCGAAAAGTATTATTAAATACTCGTAATAATTATATTTAGTACTAATAGCGGTTTTTTATACTTTATTTATTTTTATCCGAATTAAATTATACGCGCCTCGAGGAGTTAATAATATAAATATCTTTATTATAACGAGTAGATTTTATAATTTATTAATATTTAGTAAAGGGTACCGATTCTTTATTATAATATTATTTAGTTTTCGATAATTTATATATAATTATCAAGTTTTATACTTCTTTACCGCGAAAAGAATTAGATAATTTATTAATAATTTAGATTCTCGAGTAAACTTCTTTTTAAAATTCTTATTAATATACCCACGCGATATTTTGAATTCCTTTTCTAATGAAGTATAAATAAGTTTAAATATCGGTAATTTATTAAATTCGACTTCGATTTTATAATCCTACGATTAATATTAAAGTAATACTTTTATAATCATCTTTTTTAAAAGAGATACTTTTATTATTAATATTTTTTAAAGATATTAGAAGATTCATTTTTATTTTTAGAAATTTTAATTTATATATTTTATTAGTTTTCCTTAATACGCGCCGATTCGGATCTTTATATAAGGTTATTTTTATTCGAAGATAAAATATTATAGGCTTCGATTAAATTATAATTTAAATTTCTTATTTATAATTATTCTTTATAAATATATAAATATTATATTAATAATATCTTTAATACGCGGAAATATAAATATTCTTATCTTTTAATTAATAATTAGATCATACTTTTTTAACTAAGATATTCTTAGTATAATATAATAAATAATTATTCTAATAATATTAGAAGTAATCTCCTTATAATAGTATTAAATAATAATAAATAATAATAAATAATTCTTTAATTATCTTTCTTATTAATAGTTTTAACTCGTTAGTTATTTAAAATTTATAAAGTTCTTTCTTCTCTTAAATTAATATATCGGTTATAATTATTATTTTATTATTAATAAAGTTTTTTATAACTCCTAAATCTATTATTATAATAACTCTATATTCGTTAATTATTATTAATATTCGTATATATATAGTATATTAAACCGAATATAAATACTATTTTAAAGTTATTATATTAATCTCTTTATTTTTCTCTTTAATATAAGGAATTACTTTTTTCTTGAGGAAGATAAAAATTCGTAATACTTTTTATTTTCGAAGTACCTCTCGTATTCTTTTATAAAGTAATAATATTATTCTCCTGTGTTATAAATTTTTAGTTTCTTATTATACCTAGTCGAGTTTCTTAAATATAATTACTAATCCTTATTATAACCTAGGAAGACTTTATTTTCTCTTTTCTTTATTAAATACTACGAGTAGTTATCTTTTATATAATTATTCTATTAACTATAATTATATCCTAGTTTTATAATATACTTTCGTACGCCTATATTATCGTAATAGTATTTATAGTATTCGTATATATATAGACTAATATACTATCTAGTATCGTAGATAATATTTATTATAAATATAGTTAATTTCTATTAGTCGATTTTCTTTCTTTTTATATTTCGGGTTTCTCTTCTAATATAATAAACTAAATCTAAATATTATCGAGGTAGTCTATTATGTAGTTCTATATCTTCGAAATTTTAAATTTTTTATTTTTATTTTTATCTTTACTTTAAATCTTTCTTTAAAGTTTTATCGTTATTATTATTTAATTCTTCGACTTTTTAAATTCGATAAATAATTTATTCTTTAATATTTCTTTACTTTCTTAGTAAATTATTATATTTTATATTATTTTATACTAGAGTCTTAAAAGATCCGATTATATTAATCGGTATCTTCTTTTTAAATATATTTAATTATTATCGATTTATTATATTTTTTAAATAATAATTCCTAGTTATATAACTCGGTTTATTATAATTATAATAATTTATTACTCTTTTTCCCTCTAGTTAATATTTACTCTCTTTGCGGAATTCTTTCATAAGTTATTTTTTCGTAGAATCGAGTTTTATTAATATATATTTTTAAGAATTAGATTTCTCGCGGCGGTAACAATTAATTAAATTATATTTATTATTAAAGAATCCTAAATATTTTTATTTAATTACTCCTTCGTTATAGCGCCTTTTTATTACGCGTTAGTAGAGGTTTTTATTAATTTTCGATTATATATTTTATAAAAGTCTTAAAGATCGGTTTTTATTTATATAAACTCGTCTTTAATATTATTTTTTATTCCTCGTCTATATATTATTATAAGGGTAGTATCGTTTTAATTTATTAATAATATATAATTTCAAAATTATATTAAATAGTCGGAAATAGGTTTATATTATATTAGATTTTAAATAATATAAATTATTATATTTATTAGAGAGTTTAAATATATAATAAATCTTAATTTCGAATCGAGAGAAACTCTTTATTTATAATTTTTTATTAAATTATTCTCGGTTTCGTTTATCGATAAATTTTAAAAGTAAATATTAATATACTCTAAAAGTTATTAACCCTATTAGAAAACCGTCTACCGGTTTATATTAAAACTCTATATTAAATACCGACCCGAGATTTAATAGGATTAGTAAATCAAGGGTCTAGATAAGGTCCTATTAATAAATAATATTCACTATTAATAAATTCAGTAGGTTTAATAACTTGATAAATCGTTAATAATTTATATATTGAGCGAATAAGCCCATTATATACCCTATAGTATACATATTTATATACGTATTAATATACGTTATAGTATAGATTATAGTATAAGTTATAGTATACCTTATAGTATACGTAATAGCGTACGTAGTTTATATATACTAATAAATAATAAACGAATAATATACGTAAAGGTATTTTAAATAATATATAATATACGCCCTCCGTAGTAGTTTTTAAAATATTAGACGAAAGCCCTTTATAATATACGAAATAGTATAGTATTTACGTATACTCCCCGAATATACCTAGGTAACGCCTCTACGAGAATCTTTATTAAACCTTATTATTCCGGGCCTAGTAGGTCGCTAGTATTAATAATCGTCGCTAGGGATCATTATCGTTAATAACGACAATTATAAAACTTTACTTATTTTAGCCCTATAATAAGACTAAGTTATTATTAATATATTAACACTATATATAAATTACTAAAGTTATTAATCTAGTTAAAATTAACCCGGAGTTATTAAATTTATTAAAAGTAATTTACCCGGACCCCTAATTTACTAAACTTATTAATAGAACGTTAATAGTCTTATTCGTAAATTAAGATTACTAATAACGTCCTATTAATAACTTTTATTTAGAAAAATTACTAATAGGACGCTACTAGCCCTATCCGCGCGGGCGGTAACTTAGGTTTTAATAGGAGTTTTTGAGATTTACCGATATTAACTCTCTTTATATAATATCGAAGAAATAATTTAACTTATTTCTATATTACCTCTTTTATAAATAAGAATAAAAGTCGTTTATATATTAATTAATATAATAGTCTCGTTAAAACCGAAGAATAATTAAAATTAAATAAGTTAATCGTTAAGTTTCTTATATTATATATAATAATAATTTAGGTAGGAGACTTTAATATAGTCTCCGTCCTTTATAATATTATATCTTCTAATACCGTTTTAGATATTTAGGTATTAAGGTATAATATTATATATATTATTATACTACCTTTTTATATAACCTTAGTCCTAATTATTTTTATAATATAATATTAAATTTACCTCTACGCCGAGTAAAAACGGATATTAATAATAATTTTAAGAAATTATAAAATAATCTTTGTTAAGAGTTTATTTTAAAGGAAGATTTTTCTTTAAAGTAATACCTTAAAGGCGCGGAAAAAGAAAATCGTTATTTAAATTAAAAACGCGAATAAATTACGTTAGAGGCTCGAAATAATAGACTTCGTAGTCTAAACTCGCTAACGACTAGCGTCGAAGTAATATTTAATTAACTTATTATTTTATTTATTTAAGATATATTTATTAAAGTGAAAATACTTTACTTTAAAAGAATACGTCCTTATAAAGATATTAGTAAAAGAGAGTATTTCGTTAATTTTATAAAATCGATATTAAATTTCTCATAAACCCTAAATCTTTTACTAGCGCCTAAATTAAAATTATTTATTATATATAATTACTAGAGGACGATTTTAATATATAGTAATATAAATATTATTATACTTATAATTTAAAGAGTATTATTTTCGAATTCTTTAAATAGTATTTATTTAATTTAATAACGAATCTAATTAACCGCCGCCTCTTTATTTATAAAAAATAGAAAATAATTAAATATTAGGGTAATTAGAAGATCTCTATATTTAAAATTTATTTAGAGAAATTAGAAGTTTATTTACTCTTTTTTCTATAGAAATATAATTTTAATTTCTTTTTAACCTCGAATAAAGACGTAAAGTATAAAAAAAAGTCTTTAATATTAAGAATAATTTATTTTTATTATAGGAAAAAGGATTATTATAAATTTAATTATCTAGATTCTAATAAATTAGTAATTTATAATATTATATTATTATTAAAAAAAGATTAGGCCCCGTCGTCGCTTTAGAAGCGGGGTAAAAATAACGATTTTTAAAAATAATCTCTTTTACTTTTACGAAGAGCTAGATAAATCTTTAAAATAATTAAAACTTAATATTAATTCTACTCGATACTAATATAAAGATCAATTCAATTTTATAATCTAATAAAATTTAAAATAAATAAATATTATTTTATTACTAGCGAGAGTATTAAGTAAATAAAGGATATATTATTAATTTATTATAATATTTATTAACTAGATTATTAATTAATCGATGATTAAGGTCAAGAGCGGGAGTATAATATATTTTTTTATATTGTAAACTAAAAAGGTCCTAATATCGTATTTTTAAATATATTTATTTTAAATCTTATAAATTTTATTTAATTTAGGGGCGGAATAATAGCGGTTTAAAATTAATATTATTAAATTATAAATTACCGAATTAGTCGAGTTTAATTAATATTTTAAATAAGGGTTAAATATATTCGTAATTATATATATTATTATAACGCGAGGTAAATTAGAGAATAAACGAGATTTAAAGTTTCTTAAAGAATTATTAAAATTTAATAATATCTTTTTTATTAAAGAGGTTAGGAGCTTACTTATTTTAGAATAAAAGAATTATATTATTTAGTTAGAAATTAATAAAGAGGCGCTTTATAAACCTTTTTATATATATTTTTAAATAAAGTTATCGGAGCTACGGTATTATTTAAAGAATAAAATTTAAAAACGTTAAATCCGTTATTTATTTTCTTTAGCCGGAGTATTTATCTCTATTATATTTAAAAAAACTATAAATTATATCTTTATATAGATTATCGAGGCTTAAATATAATAATTATAAAAAATTGATTTTTATTAATTCTAATTATCGAAATATTAGATCGTTTATACGGAGTTAAGATATTTATAAAATTATGTTTTAAAAATCCTTATTATAAGATCCGGATTAAGAAGAGTAATAAATAGAAAATTATATTCCGTACTTATTGTAATTATTTTAAATATTTAATAATATCTTTTCAGTTTATTAATATACCCGCGATATTTTAATTATATATTAATAAAAACTTAACTAGTTTAATAAATATAATATACGTAATATATTTAGATAATATTTTAATTTATAGTATTAATCTAGCGGAGTATTAATAATATATTAAATAAATATTAAGACGATTATATTAATTCTCGTTATATATTTATTTAAAGAAATATCGGTTTATTATTAAAATTATCAAATTTCTAGACTTTAAAATATTTACGTAAAAGATAGTTATAAATTTAAAATATATATAAATTATAAAGAGATAACTCTAGTCTAAAGTTAGTAAAGTATATAAATCTTTTCAAGTTTTATAAATTTCCATCGGTGTTTTAATTATAGTTATTTTATCATTACCGCGTCTTTTATTAATTTATTTAAGGGTAGTAAAACTAGTAAAAAATCGAATTTATTAAAATGAATAAATAACGCTACGTAGGTATTTTAATATCTTCGCGAAATATTCGTAAACGTATTATTTCTATATTATTATAATTTAACTAAATAATTACGAAAAAAAAAATCTCTAATTTTAGTTTTAAGTCTATATTATTATAATAAAATAAAAAAAGTTATTAGTAGTTAATAATATTCTAGTCGAGGAAATTAAGTTCTTTAGAATAAAATTATAAAATTTATAATTAAGAATTACTCGTTATTATAGTAGTAATATAATAATATTATTATTATCTAAAAAGTAACCCGTATTATATTAAGATTTAAATAAATTATAATAATTTTAAAAACTTTAAAAAATAAAAAGAGTTAAATCTTAAATAAATTTAATAAATATTAAAATTCATTTTTTATAACTTTAAGATATTTTATCGGGTAAAACATTAAATCTTATTAATATATTATCGCGATATTTTAATTATAAAGAGTATTCGTTTCTAAATACTAAACTATTATTAATATTTAAAAATAAATTTATATTTTAAATTAATAGTAAATAATCGTAAAGAGGTAAAGAAGTAACGATAATTATAGAACCTACTTTTTAAATCGTAGATATTCAAAATATAATTCTAAAAAGAGAGATTATAATAGTATAAGAAATTATTTATAATAATCCAAGAATATTTATAAAAACGCTAATTCGAGAGTTATAAATTTATAATAATTAAATAAATTTATTCTAAATTAATAAAGATATATTATTAACCCGTCGTTATATTTATAATAAAGTATAAATTATAAACTCTAAAGAGTTATTAAAATATAATAATTATCTTTATATATCTAGAGATATAATCTTAAGAGAAGAGTTTATTAAAAAATATTATAATAACCCTCTAATAAATTATTTTAGTATTACGAAAATATATAAATTTCTTACGCGTAAATAATATTAGGACGAGAGTTTTAAATAAATTACTAGTTATATTAAAATATACGATATTTATTAATAGATTAAACCTCCGCGATATTTTATAATATATTAAATTTACTTCTTATTACTACGAAGCCCTAAAAGAAAATCTTTATAAATTTTATTACTAATTTACCGCCGAGTAAATCTAAAAGTATTATTTATAATATCATACTAATTATAATAAATCGGTTTACGAAAATAATTAGATATATATTTTATATTAATGAAATCGATATCGCTAAATTAATAAAGGTATTTTATATTAAAATTATCTACTACTATAATATCTTTAATAATATTATTAACGATAGATATATTAGACCGATGTTAATATTTATAACTCCGATATAGTACTAATTAGGAGGAACGAAGGAAGCGGCGGAAGGGTACGCGAGAAAACTAATAATTATTTAAAATAACTACCTTCGAATAGTCCTAAAGGCGTTTAAGGTTATCTTAGTTCTAATACTCGAGGCTAAATCGTTAATCGCGTTAATTAACTTCTAATTAGACCGCCTTATAATACGATACTAGGCGAATCGGGGAACTTATTTAATAACTTTTATAAGAAATACGCGGATCTAGAGTAAACTCTAGCGTCGGGGAGGTAAATAACGGTGAGCGCCTCCGATTTTAATAATAAAAAAGGAAGCCTAAGCGCTTTATATTTTAGAATTTAACGAATAATATAAAATAATTATAATTATAAGGAAAAGGAAAGACTAGGTTAACCTAATTAACGGCGTCGAAGAATATTAAAATATTAAAATTATCGACCGGAGGGTAAAGGACTAGGTACGTTAATAATAAATAAATAAATAAAAAAACTATAAGGCGATGATCCCCGTATAAATTATTAATCTAGTTTAAAAAGGGGATTTATTCGGATATTAATTCGATTATTATAATTAATTAAAGAAGGCCGAGAGCTTTATAATAGTATAACTAAAAAACGATAGGATCGGATTAAATAAGTTTCTATACCGGATAAAAGTACCTACGGTCCATAGCGCTAGTTATTAATATAGATAAAAAAAATAAAACTTGAAGTATATATTACTTTTTTACCTAAAACTCGCTAAGGAGAGGGCGGAGCTAGTAGAGTAAATAAATCTATACGATTTTAAGAAAATATTTACGTAGATCTAAAATATTCGGGTAGTAGCGCGGTAAATAATAAAAATAAAATAATTTAGCTAGTTCTTTTTTACGAAAGAATAATTAACGTAATCCCGATTATTACTAGGGCCTAACGAGGTACTCAAATTAACGAAGAAGAAAAAGAAATAAAAAAAACCGTTAGTTAAAAAATAATAAATACTAATTTTATAATAAATTTACGATAATACGACCTTAAGGCCTACGCGATAGGTAGATTAATTAATAAAAATTAATTTAAAAGAGAAAAAGAGTACGAAAAGATAAATAGTATTTTAAATTAATTATAACTAATAGTTATTAACTAGTAAAGAGAGAAAATAAATTATTAATAAAATAAAGTTTTCACCTAGCGAGGTTTCTCTAGCGGTTAATAACATTACTAGTAGCCCTATTAGGAACGAATTCGTGGGACTCCCTTATTAATAAAGTATTTTTACTAAAATAAATATATAAATCAATTAATTAATTAATTAATCAACGATAAATATTTAATCTTTATTAATATCTTTTAATTAATTAATTATTATTATTCAAAAATTAAATAGTATTTAAGTACCGTTTTTTATTTATAAATAAACGAGTAAATTAAGATTATTAATTAGATATTAAAGTATTATTTACGTATATTCATTATTAATAAATAAATAAATTAAACTAAATTACTACTTATAATAGAATTTATAATAGAATTTATAATAGAATTTATATATATATATAATTAGTATATCTTTATCGGAATAATTTTTTTTTAGTATATAGATATTACGTTCAAATTCGTTAAGGAATCGAGGACGATTTCTCTAATAAAAGAGTACTCGTTATAGATAATAAAGTTAAAATATTATAAATTTTAAAAGATAAGACTACGGAGTATCTTTATAGCGTCGTTATAATTTAAATTAAATATTATAATAAATCGTATTAACTCTAAGAATATAAAGTAGGTAATTAAATAATATTAATAATAAAGAATCTAAAGTAAAAACGCCTAAATAAGAAATTAACTTATAAATTTATAAAACCTTTTCGAATTATTAATAAAGTAGAGGCGTAGATATACTATTTATAATATATTTTATATATTATTACTCGAGTTATATTAACTACGCGAGTACGATAACGCGGTAGAATTTTTTATATAAACCTCTGAGTTTATTAATAATAAAGAGTTTTAGGAAGTAGAGGAAATAATAAATAAAGTTAAAAATAAAGAAGATATTTAATATAAAATCGAATAAATTAATTAAAGCGAGAATTATAATTAATGTATTATTAAATAAAGAATTTATAAATACTAGCGGATTAATTTAATTTATAAATAAGCGAGTAGTAAACGGAAGTAATTTATATTAATTATATAGATTAATTAACTATATAAAACGACGACGTATAATAAATAGAGGCGATATTAAATATTATAATAAATATACTCCTCTATATTTACTAGTATTATTATATAAATTAGGAATTTATTAAATTACTAAATTATCTAAACTAATATATTATATTTATAAAATATTATATTTGAGAGAATACGTTTATTATAACTAGAATTTATATAAATATTTAGAGTATATTATTAAATAATAAATCTAAATAAAATTAACTAATATTAATTAAAAAATTAAAAAATTCGATATTATTATAATCTTTAGAAGAAAATATAATATTCTTAATATAATCCTTAAATATTTAAACTACCTCGGGACTTTTTAAATCTCGTTTATATTAATAATAACTCTTAACCTCTTCTTCGAGAATTGTATTTAATATTTTTAATTCCTTAATATATATTAGTTCGCCGCCGTTAATGAATTCTATAAATTAGTAATTATAATAGAGGCTTCATCGGCAAAGCGGGAGACCGCTCAGGTAGAAAAGTGTAACGGACATGAGATTTATGCAGAAAATACGCATTTAGTACTTCGACTCTTCTTATACGGGCTCCGTATAGCCGGTATTTATCAAGTATTGAAAAACTAGTACGTATAAGATACGGCGCTAAGCTAGCGCTATATTTTATATATATAAAGTTTAAGGTTTAGGCTAATACTCGTAGAGTTAGAAATTAGAATAATATCGAAAAATGCGCTTTATACGCAAAATGCGCGCTGAGCTCATGTCCTTTACATTTTTCCTTTATACGGTCTCACCGCTTTACCGATGTTACCTATTAATTATTATTAATTTATTATATATTTTATATTATTAAACAATTCTCTTATTTATTAATTTATATTTATATATATTTTTTAAATATCTTATTATTATCCCGAGTATATTAATATATAAATAATTTGATTTTTCCTCGAAAAGGTTTAGAGAATTTTTATTATTAATATATATTATTTTAGAACTTACGGTTATAATTTATATTTATTTAATAATCGATTTCGTAATAATTAATATAATAAAGTTACGCTGCGGAATAAGGAAGGGAATTTTAACTTTTTCGAAAATCAAGGAAGAGAATCCAAAAAATTAGGACAAATATTAGTATAAAAAACATTCCCTTCCCTATTTCGTACCGTAAATAAAGTATATAAGGGGAGGATATATATCGAATATAATTATTATTAAAATTATAAAAATAGATTTAATAAAAGAGTTACGAGGTAGAGTAAATTATTATTATAATTAATACTACGTAATCGCGCTGATAACGGATTAGGTATATTTATTAATATATTTATAACTAGAATAAATTAATATAAATAAACTAATATTATTAATAAATAAGAAATATTTATAAAGTTAGAAGAAAATTATATATAACGAGTATATTATTTATATATTATTTATAATACTAGAATATTATCGTAGAGTTAGAATAATAGAAGTTACGAAGAGATAAAATAAATAAACGAGTATAAATTTATTTTAATAATAAACCGTCGCGCTAAATACTTTAATATTATTATATATCGATACGCGCCTCCGCTCCGCTACCTCGCTTTTAGTAATAGATATTATCGTTATTATAATAATTATATTATTATTAATCTTCGGGTATAATTTTAATATTATATTATTTTTATATAATAATTCGCTACTAATATTTATTATAATATAGTAAGAATATATAGTAAAGATAATTATAATTATTTTATTACTAATATTATAAAAATTATAAAAACCGATATTATTCCGTAAATAATATTATAAATTAGTATTATAGGAATATTATCGTTATAAAAACTCTTTTTCTTTATTTATTTTATAAAATTTAAATATTTTTAATAAGTTTCTTTTAAAGATATTAAATATTATTATTTAATAATTAAATCTAAACTATAATTATAAATACGCGGTTATCGCGGCTATATTTTAAATTAATAAGTTATTATTAAAGAAACGATATCGCGCGTAAAATAACTCTTTTTTCTTTTTATTTCTTTAGAGATTTTAAAGATTTTTTAACAAATATTTTAAATATAATTTAAAATATAATTTAGACTTTTATAGATTAAAGTTTAAAAAAGAGGTAATTATTAAAATATAATATTATATATACTATTATATTACTTTTTTATATAATCTCGGTCCTATTTATCCGTATAATATATATTAATATAGTATATACTAGTCTCGGATATACGAGAATTTTAGTAATTATATATTAATTTAATATACTCTAGGTTTTAGATTTTTAGAGATTAACTTCTTAATTAAATATATTTATTTATCTAAACCTCGTAATTATTTTATATCTTTTATATTATCTAAATCCGCTAGTTAAGCGCTAGTAAACGGATTCATTTTATATTAAAACTAAAGTCTTTATTAATTTTAAAATATTTATTTTAAAGATTTTAAAAATTGAAAAGTCTCTATTTAATATTATAATATAATATCGATAAGATCTAGATTAATATTTATAAAAAAAGTATTAAAGATTAAAGAATAAGAAATAATAGATTTTATATAAATATAAATAAAATAAATAAATTTATATTTATATTTATATTTAGTATTTATAATAAATCTTTTTAAGGAAAATTAAATACGAAGTTTTTATTTATTAGGAAATACATGATTTATATAATAAAAAGAAACCGTATTAAGAGTTATATACTTTATATACTCGTTATATTAATAAAGCGAGTATTACCTACTCTATATACTCGCTATATAAATATTACGAGTATAATCTCTTTTATTCCTAAGAATACTCGATATATATATAGAATATATTATAAATATTCGTAATACGATAATTCTAGAAATATAATTATATTTCCTTTTTATATTATCGCTCTTTATTTATCTTTACTAGGAAATAATTACTATATTTAATTTATTTATGAAACTCTATTTAGAGCTCGGGTACTACGATAATATTAAAGAGATATTATATCGAGAATTAATAAAACTACTTTTTAATAGTTTTAAATTATTCGTCTAGTTATACGTAAAGTTATATAGCCCAAATATTTCAATAATATATTATTTATATATCTTCTTCTATAGATTTAGATATATAGATTTAAATATATACTAGTAAGAATATAATATTAACGAAATAAAATACGTAAGAATTATAGTATTAACGAAATAGAATAGTAGTTAAGATTTAGTCTTAGTATATTATATATTAATTAAATTATTTATCGGTATAAATGAATTATTATTTTATACTAAGATACTAGTAATTATAATAATTATCTTTATAAGTAAAGAGCCTAACTTTCTCGAGCCTATAAATTATTAATATAAATATATAAGCGAATTAGTTTTACTAGAAATAGATTATATATTATAATCGTTATTATTATCCCTCGCCCTAATTTAGAATATTACTCGTATAATATATGAAAGATAAAATACCTAACCGAGGTAGCGATATCTTTATCTCGGATCTTTAAAAGAGAGACTAGTTATTAGGTTATAAATATTAAACGGAGGAGTATTTTTATTAAATAACCTAGTTACTAGAGTATATATTATTATTATAGTTATATTTTTTAGAGTTTATATTATTATAACTATAGTTTAATTATTAATAGAAGCGAGATTAATAATAAAGCGTTCGTTATAACCGATAATAATTCGCGTAGTTTAATTATCGGTAGTAGTCTTATTAATAATACAATTATTATAACTAGAGATAGTCTCTACGGCGGTATTTAATTAATTTTATAATTTATTATTAGTTTTAAAAAGCTTACCCCTTAGTATAATATTAATAATTATTTATTATTTAAACTTTTCTCGATTATATACTCGTTCTAAAGCCGGATATCTTTTAATTAATATATTTATATTTATATTAATATTAGTTAAAAGATTATCAACGAAGTTTTTAATATTATTTATATTTTTAACTCTTTAAATTAGTTTTACTTATTTATCTTCGGCTAATTAATCTTTAGATATTTCGATTTTTATAAAGTCGAAAAACCTCCGTAGTAAATAATCGACTTTATATTAATTTAAAAGACGGGCCCGGTATTAAATAAAAGTAATATAAAAAATTCCTAGGATTAATAAAATATAGATTATCTTATTATTAATTTTAATAAGAAGTTCTTTTAAGAAATTTATATAATTATATAAAATAATATTCTTATTTATTAAGATATTATTTCTAGCTATTAACTCGTTTATACGGGTTTCGGATATAGTAAATATCTTTTTAATAATCTCGACTAAAGACTCCTCTTTAGTATTATCGCTTAAATTCTTTAATAATATAAAAATATCCTTAATCTCCTTTTCTCTTTTTAACGGTCTAGTTTATTTATTAAAATTTTATTTTCTTCGAGCGCTTTATTCCTCAATCGATTATATTGGTTTTTATAATATTAGGTAAGAAATCTTATTTTATTTTACTCTTTTCACTCGTAGTAGAGTTAATATAATATATATTATTTTTTATAAAAATTAGCTCTCCGATATCTATAGTAAATTAAGTATTTAAGTTAAGAGTAATATTTTTTAATAAATAATATATTAGCTCCGTAATCTACTATTTATTAATTTATAATAATATAGATTTATTTTTTATTAAAGATAGTATAATTCTTAATAAGACCGGTTTAAATTCGCTAATTATTGTAGAAATATTTATTAATATCTACGTTAAAGAGGTTTTTCTTATATTCAAATCCGCTAGGTCTTTCGATTTAATAGTTTTTTATATTATAATTTTATTTTATTTAAGTTTCTTCGTTACGCGTTTTATTCTTTCTTTTATAAAGTTTTTAAATATAATAAAAAAAGAAGTAATTTATTAAGAAATCTTAATTATAAAGTAAATCGAAGTCTAAGATATAATTTAAAATATAATTAAGAAATCTTTATTAATAATTTCACCTTATTATTTTATAGTTATAAATACTATAATTTTCCTAATTATCCGTTTCTTTATAGGCGTAGATAAAATAATTATAATTTTCTACTTTAAAGAATTTACGGCTTTAATTTCGGTAGCGACTTTTATTTTAAATATCTCTCTACTTCTATCTAACTATTCTAGTTATAGAATAAGATCCTAAATACTACGATAATAATAATATTCATTAATTATATCGAGCGAGAAAAAACGATTTATTATTATTTAAATAAATTAGAAATATTATATTAATATAGCGGGGCTATTAAGAAATTCGTTATTATTTAATAATAAAATTATTATCGCGTAATAAAGTGAAAATAAACTAATATTAATAAATAAAATAAAGTAATATTATAACTATAAACTACTTATATAATTTCTAGTAATTTTTTATTATAGTAGTTAATTAGGCCCTCTACGTTTTTAAGATTTTATATATTATATTATATATTCTAATAGAGCCTCTAGCTCTTTTATAATTAAGTATTATATTATTAACCTCTTCCTTTATTTTAGAAACTTTCTTATTCTTTTATTTAAAATATATTTTATTTTAAAGTAATTATTTATACTTTTATAATTATTATTAAAAATAATAATTTACTCGATCTTTTAAAAACGGCTATATAAATCCTATCTTAACGGAGTAGATTCTAAGGCGGCGACCGAAATAATAAAGTAGATATTTATTATTAGCGGTAACTCTAGTTTGTAGGCTAATTTATTTATTTATTTCAGAATTTTAAACGGGCTAGCTCTTTAGTTTAAAAGTTTATAATTTTCTAAACCCGGGATCTTATAATTTTTATAGAATTTTAAAAAGATTATATCCCCTTTTTATATTATTAAAGATAGATATTTATTATTATACCGAAATTTAGTATTAATCGTTATATATGAAATCGTATTAACGGTTTCCTTCCGGTTAATAATTTTAATATTAGTAAAATTTACTCTTTTTATTATATTTTAAACTAAAATTCTATTATTAAACTTTATATCGTCGATAATTTTATTTAGTAAAAGTATTATAACTAAACTTAAAGAATTATTTATAATAAATTATAAAATAATTACGAATTTATCCTATAGATTATTAAGTTAGTATATTAAATAAAATCGTAATATTATTTTTATAATTTAATTTATCTATTTTAACTAGTCCTCGGATTAAGGGTAATAAATAATCAAAATTATTAATTTAGTTCCTAAAGTTTTAAAGATTATTTTTTATAAACCTAAAAGAAATTTAGGATCTTTATTAGAAATAGTTATTCTTAGAATTCTTTAGTCGGTAAAGAGGAGAAATAATATATTTATTTATTCTTTAATATTGAATATATCTTACCTTAAAATAATAATAATTATTTTAGAGAACTTATAAATATAAGGAGCGCTATAATAAAATCGATAATAATATAATAATAAATCTTTAACTCCGTTAAGATTAGTTTTAAAATATTATATAATATCTACCTTTTTATTTAATTAAACTAATATTAAAGATAATATAAAATATAGTATCTAAATCTTTTAGTTAAATACTATATATAATAATTATCGGCGATATTCTTATATATTCTATAAAATCCTATATAATTCCGCTTATTATATACGAGTTCGAATATATTTTATTCTATTAATTTCGGGATATATAAGCGTTTTTTATTAATATAATTATCTTTATATTATATAAATAAATCCTTAAGAAGGAAAGGAATATTAGTATTAATTATATTAATGTTATTCGTAGACTTTAGGGTTTCCTTCTTAAATTTATTCTTTTTATTTATATAAAAAGTTATTAATCTTAATTATTTCTTATTATTAAAATACGCTTTTTATAATTTAAAGCGGTATTTAGAAGATATTTTAACTAAAGTAAAATAAATAGGGAAGATATTATCTAAAATACCGGGACTTTTAATATCGAGATATTCTTTTTTACTAAAAAAACGAGATAAAATATCTAGTATAATATTTTACGTTTTAGGATACTAGCGAATATCGAGATTATATTATAATATATATTACGAAACTCGAATTAAATATAGATTTATTTTATCCGAAGAGGATAATAATAATATTATTTATCGGGTAATATTAATAATTACCGAGTAATTAATAAAGATAATAATCTTCTTTATCGGGATTTATATAAATAAGTATAGGATCTTTTTTAAAATCTAGATTAAATCAATTACTTTTAATTCCGTAAATTAATAATACGACTCCGTAGGATTAAATAATTTAAATAGGAATAAAATTAATTATATATTAATATAAGGGAAATTATTACTTTAAAAATCTTTTTTAATATAATATATTATCGCGTTCATTTTATACGACTTTAATATATTTATATTAATATATAATTAACGAGTTAGATACTAATACTATAAATAAATTTTAGAGGTAAATACCCTTTAGAGTAATTTAAAAAAAGTTAATTCCTTTTTTATAAATACGAAGGAAGTTTTTTTAGAATATATCTTTTATATATTCTCGCCCTAGAACGGCGAGCTCTTTAAAAATTTAATTCTCCGGTATTAAAATAATTTAATAATCTAGGCGAAATATTTAATATTATTTCGTAATTAATTTATTAGCCCGATATATATTTTTAAAGCTCATAATATATCTAGGAAATAAAGTTTCTTAATTATTATAATTCTTTCCTTTATAATAATTATACTCAATTTATTTATTTTTTATCTTTGAAATATAACGGAGGGGTAAACTCAAAAGGATTTTTTAAATTTAAATAAAATCTTAAGACCTACGAATAAAGCGAAAATAATAATAAAGTATTCGATATACTCGGAATAAAACCGTAAGAAAATTACGATATCGTCGATATAATATCTCGCGAAGGCTTTATATAGGCGAGGAAGAGTATTTATTTTATATTAAATATACGGAACTAACTCTTTCTATTTTATTATTATAATATTATAGTACTCCGAACTACGGTAAGAAATTATTATAATAATTTATCTCTCTTAATTAAGAAAAGATAGAATTAATTATTATAATTAATAATACTTATATAAATATATCTTTATATTAACGAAATAATATTACTTTAAAGCGGAAGAGAGTAGTTATTAAGGATAATAATTTTATTTAGATTACGAATATCGTTTACGACTTTACTCTTCCGTATCGGTATTCTTTCGGGGCCTTTATATATTATTCGTTATATAACGAAGACGGGGAAAATAAATAAAGAAGATTTTATAAATTTATAATATCTTCTTTTATTAATATATTTTATCGAATTTCTCGTCTACTAAAATTCATATATCGGGGTTTAATAGGTGGATTTTATAATTGAATTTCGTATTAAATAATTATTAGCCCGTAGTAAATAAAATCGATAATTATTCGAATTAAAGTAAATTAATTATATCTCTTATATTTTCCTAAATATAAAGGTACTATTTTATAATCTCTTTAATCGCGGTAATATCGGAGTTATTATTATAAATCGTAGTTTTATTCGGTAGTTTTATTTTTATAAAAGGATTAACTTTAAACCTCGAAATTAACCTCGGACTATAAAAATTAATAAAATATAATTATATTATATTATCCTCGTAAATTTTCGCTATAAAGAAATAATTATTTAAATTAATAAACTATACTTCTTTTACTTTATACTTTATAACTAATTTTATTCGTTAACGACGAGAAATAATAAAAGGTATATTCTCTTTATTATAATATTAATAAAGTTAATTATTAAATTTATAAAGTAGGTATAACCTCTTTTATTTATAAATCGAATAAGAAATCTTAGTCCGGTAGTTTTAATTTCTTTTTTAGCGAGATTATTACCGTTAATATAACTAGAACTATTTAGCGGCGCTTTAATTATATAATATATTAAATCTTTATATTATCCTTAACCGTAGATTAAATAAAGATTATTATATCTTCGTAATTATTTAAAATTATTTAATTATTAAGGAGGTCGATAACGGCCTTCTCTTAACCTAGGATATTTATATTAATAAATATATTATTTTAAAGTTATTAATAATATAGAAGTCTTTAATAATTTTAATTATTACTTCTATATTATTCTTCGTTTTTCCGTTTATATAGAATATAATTAAAGTCTATTTTATGATTAAATAATAATTCGAGCCGATACTTCTTAAGATAATAACTTTATTATAAGTCTATAATTAAATATTAGAAATTCGTTCCGTAATAAATACTCTATCGATTATATTTATCGGATAACTAGTATTAAAATATCTTAATTCTCGAATAATATTTAGAGTAAGGTTTATTTAGTTTATAAAATAATATTATATACGAAATATTGTTTTATTAAATAATAAAGGCGGAGTAGTAAATTTAATTATTATTCTACCCTTTTATCGAGGCGAAGATTTAGGAGTTATTAACTTCGATATTATTATAATCTTTAGTATTAAAATCTTCGGAGTAATATTTAACTCGGTATTTTTAAATTTTATAAAGGTAGTATTAATTATCTTTTAAATATTAATCGCGCGTATATATTTCCCTTCTTTTAAGTATATATATAGAGATTATTTAATAAGAAATCGGATTTATTAATTCTTATAAATAAAATATTAACTTATTTTCCCCGTAGAAATATAATATATAATCGAGACGGATTTTATATTAATATCTTTATTAATACTTTATTCTTCGTTTATAATATTTTCTTTAGTATTATAATAACTCTTATTAATATTTATATAATAATCGTAGTAATTTAACGACGGAGCTTCGGGAGAGTCGAAATAATTATTAATAAATTTAGCGGAGATATTATAATCCGTATTCTTATTATTAAAGCTACTATATAGTTTATTAAAATAAATAGGCTATATCTAGGCTTAACTACCGAAAATATTCTATAGGCTTAGCGAGTAATATAGGCGCGTTTTATAATTCTTATAATTTTAATTATTATAGTTCTAGTTATTATAACTTTAGTTCCCGTAGCCCCGATTCTTAACGAATAAATTTTAATTAAATTAAACGTTTCCGGCGGTAATTATAAAAATTACTTTAATAGTAATAGAGTATTTTTTAGAGATTTTTATAAAAGAGGCTTTTAGATTTATTATAATTATTATAATTATTATATTTAAAATAATAGTTATTATATAGTTATTTAAAGAACGATAAAGTATCGAATAACCTATAAAGAAAATACTAATACGAAAGCGAATATAGAGGGGAGTATAGAAGAAGTTTATTAATAAGAGAATAAAATCGCCGCGGATACGGAGAGGGGAGCGGGCGGCGACGCGATAATAATAAAAACGGAAATAATTTAATAAATAACGCGATTATTATTAATAAAATTAATTCTTAACTATAAGGAATATAAGAAGATATACGCGTTATTATATCGGGAACTAATATAAGGAGTAATATTTTTCCTAATTAAATCTAGTAAATAAGAAGGAATCGACGAAATAAAGTAATAAATTTTATAAAAAATAATCGAAGCTACGAGCGCGTATATCGAAGGATTATATAAAACCACGATTTTATTAAAGAAAAAGATTAATAAATTAATAAAGTAACTCGCGATATAAACTAAAGATAATATAAATAATTAAACCGATATATTAATTAAATACGATTTAATCGTTAGAAGTTTATCTTTTCTTCTTCTATCTTCTACTTCTCTTTTATTAAAAAGATTAAATTAGGGAAACTTATTTAAAAAAGCCTCTATAACGAGGGGGGTTATTATATAGAATATCTAATATTAAAAAGAGAGACGATAAGGAATTTAAAAAGAATAATATAAATCTTTATAAAAATCGAGGATCCTAAAAAAAGAGAGAGTATAAGAGATATAATAAACGAAGAGTTAATTATAAAGATTCGGTCCGCTCGGATTAAGTATATTAAAGAGATTATAATTACGAATCGATTAAAAAATAAGGATATATTTCTATAAATAATAACGATAGAAGCGAGGGAAATATTAAAATACGATATATTATAATTAAATAAGAAATATAAATTAACGAGGATCTTATAAAAATCGTTCTTAATTTTAATATATAGAATTAAGATTTTATTAATTAAGATAAACGATTTAATAATTATATAGAAAAGAATTAAAGAGGAAAATTAGATTCTTTACTTTATATTAAAGATTATAGGAGTAAGATAAATATCTAGCGCGCTTAAATCGGCGGTAGATAAAATAAAAAAGCGATATTTATCGCTAGTAGTAAATACTACTATATTAGAGATAATAAATAAGATAATTAGGAAGGGAGTAATAAATATAAATTAAAAGATAAAATTAATCGAAAAATATAACTAATCGACCTTATTAATCTAGTATTATAAGTACTAAGGGTATAAATATATAATTATTATATATAAAGAGAAAATAGATTACGCGGAGTATAGGTAAATTTATAATATATATAATTATAAACTAACGGCCCTAATAGCGAAGAAAACTTATATAGTATATAATAATAGCGGTTATACCTCTTATAATCCGATTTATTTATTCCGTATTAAAAAGAAAGAGCGAGTAGTATAGAGAGTAAGTAATAAAGACGAACTTTATTATTTTTAGAAATTATCTTTATCGAAAGAAGCGAATAAATAAGAAAGAGCTAGGAATAAGATATTAAAGAGAGAATAATATAAAAAAAGACTTAAAAATATAAAACTAGGGTTAGAATATAAGTTACCGTCGTAGGCGATTTAAATAACGGGGGAAAAGAGAGAAATAAATCTAAAGAAGAAGCTAGATAATATAATATTAATATTATAAACTCGATTCGAACGAATTAAGAATACTAGACGAACGCTCGGATTTATCGAGATAACTATAATTTAAAAAAACCTAGATCGGATTCGGATTCTTAAATAAAATATATTAATATAGAATCTAGACTAGGTCTAGACTCTTATATAAAGAATATCGACGTAGAAAATCGAACGGATATCGATTATATAAGAAAGAGATTACTAGTTAATAATTATTCGTATTTATAGTCTTATAATAAAAAAAGAGTAGAGGTTTTAATCCTAGATAGTATATACGCCTAAATAATAGGGTCGAAAGGTTTTCTTTACGAAAATAAATATTACCTAAAAAGTAACCTATAATTAACTAAGTATTTTAACTAGACGCGAGTATAAATTAATTAATTAATTAATATTTAAAGTATAATCTACCGATTTTAAGAATAAACCGGTTAATTATAAAGATTAATATAAGAGAAAAAAGGTCTAGTTATTTACTAATATAAAAAAGAACGAGAATTATAAGGATTCGGTTTTATAGTAATTAGTTTTTACTTTTAAAAATCTTAAAACTAAGAACCTTAAAATATTTAAAAATCTTAAAATTAAAAAGATCGATATTATTATTAAAATCGATAAAGTATTAAATTATAATATTTATTTTATTATTATAATAATTATTTATCCCTAGGTAATTATCTATTCTTTTTTATATTATAATTCTTTTCTCGCTCTCTAATTACTTTTCGATAATTCTTATAATTTTCTTTATTCTTTTAGATTTATATCCTATATCATATCTCTTTCTTGTTTTTAAACTATTTAATAAATTATTTAATCGAAGTATTATTCGTTAAAGAAGAGATAATAATCTAGAAATTAATATTAAAGTAATTTTATATTTATAATACTTATATATACTCTTCGATAATACTAATTTAAACGGTACATTTAGTTATATTCTAGACGTAAATAAATAAATTATTTCGTTAGGTTATATCCTTCGATATATATATATAACGATTAAATTTTTCTAGACTAGTAGATATTATAATCTCAAAGTAATTTTATAGTTTTATAATTTAGTATTATAAATTATTCGGTAATTATATTATTAGATCTTTTTTATTTTAGGAAAGAATTTTAAATTATTAATTTATAATAATATTATAAAAATAATTATTTAAATTCTTCTTTATTATATCTTTATCTTTTATTATAACGAAATTCTAAATTTTATTATAAAAGTATAAACTTCTTTAAATATTAATTCTTTAAAGTTAAAGATAATATTACCGGTATTTTAGAAGTTTAAATAATTTAGGTAATAGAAATTTTATTCGCTAATACGGAAATACCTAGTTTATTATTATATTTATTAAATATACTCGTTTTTACTAGCTAGCCTCTATAATTTAATAAATTCTAAAAACTTTCTAAAGACTTAACTCTAATTTTATAATATAATTTTAATAATATTTAATATAATAAATTATATAACTTAAATTATAATATTATATAAATTTAAATCGATCTTTATTAATAGAGACGGTATTTATAATTAACCTACGGTTTTCTATTCCTATTAAAATTAAAGATTAAATAAAACAAATTAGTTTTTTTTTAAATTATTAAAACCTCTTTAACTTTATTTTAAAAAACTAGACTAATCTCTATTATTATTAATTATATATCGGTAAAGCGGGAGACCGTATAGAAGATTCGAGGTACTAAATATATATTTTACGACTTTAGGCGGAAAAATAACAAAAAGAGAACGTTATTTAAAAAAAAAAAATTTAATTAATTTTAAAAGAAAAACCTAAAAATAGTAACTTCGGATTTAAGATTTTAAATCTCTGATTTTCTACTAGCGTCGGGTAGCTCGCTAAGGTTATATAGAGTATTATAACTACGCTAGTCTAATTTAGATTTTAAATTATATTAATTTACGAAAATTATATACGCGCGTAATATCCCCTTAAGCTAGCGCGGTATTATAGACTATATAATTCACTTATTACTATATATATCTAATTATTCATCGATACTACTTAGACTAGTTTATTCTTATTTATTCGAAATTATTTAAAATAAGTCGAGGTACTAAATACGTATTTAGTAACTTTAGTATTAAATCGATCTTTAGGGCTAGGACATAAGCTAAATAAATCTAAGCGTATTTTCCGTCTTTTTCGGTAGAATACTAGTTTACCGCTTTGTCGATATATTCTCGATTTAATTAAAAAGAATTCTTCGTATAACGTTATTTATAATAAAAATTAATTTCTAAAAAAGAAACGAATATATTAATTTTCTCGGTATTAATTAAATTATAAATTTAACCGGATTAAATAATAAAGAAAAAAACGGAGCTAGAAAAGAATAAATTAAAATAGTTAAAATCTAGTCTTTAACTCTTTTTTAAAGACGAGGTAATTATAAAGTCTAAGGCCGCTAGCGTAGAACTAGCGGTTTAGAAATAGTTATAAAAAACGTAAAGTAGTTACGGGGCTTAATACTAGGTAGTTTTTAAATCCTAGATTTAATAATAGAAACTAATCTCTAAGGATTTTAATAATCCGGGGGAATACTAACTCGATATAGAATTACTAAAAGTTAGAACCCCGCGATACTAAGGCTAGAACCCCGTATCGATAAATAATAATATTATAAAGGTAGCAGAGCGTAGGCGTATATAATATACTAGCGTTTTATAGCGAGACGTAGGCGTATATAATATACTACTACTTTATAATTATCTCTCCCTTTAGGCCTTAGTCCCTAGGTACCCAAATATTTTAGTTAAGAAATATTTATTAAAAACCCTTTAACCCTTTAAGGGAAATAAGGGAAAAAAGTTATCTAATATAACGGCGTTACCTTACGGTAACCTAAATATAAAGTTATATATTTAATTCTCTAATATTTATAGTACTAACTAGATAATATTAAGTTAATTAATTAAAGTTTATTGAAAAATCTTTAAACCCCTTAAGGGAAATAAGGAAAAAGAGTTTTTTAATTACACTATCGGTTTTATAGTATTAGTATTAAGTACTAGTAACGGAGTAATACGAAACCGTTTTTATAATATTATTAAATAATATTAATAACGGAAGAGTAATATTATTATATTACCTCTACTATATAGTAGTCTTAATAGTAAGCGAATAATATATTCATAAAGTTATCCCTATAGCGTTATTATATAGTAATAATAATTAATTAAATAATGTTTCTTTCGTCCCTATAGTACTAGATATATAATAGTAATAGAACGAAATAGTATACACTATCGTTCTCATAGCACTTGTAGTACTTATAGTAAATATAGTATAGTAGATTATTCCTATAGTATTTATAATATTAGTAGCGGAATAATAGCGGTTACCTTTACTATATACTCCTATTATACTATAATAATACTAGTAGTAAGTATTATATATAAGTAGTATAGTATTAATATTATACCCGGAGACTAGTAATAATATAACTACTATAGTAACGGTATTAATAAAAGCGAGGTAACGGAGCGGAGGCGCGTATTAATATATAATAACATCGAGGTATTTAGCGCGACGGTTTATTTTATAAATAAATTCGTTTACTTATTTATTTTCTTTCTTCGTAATACCTTTAACCTCTTTTATTAATATTTATTTTAATTTTATAATAACGATATAATATTAAAGTTAATATATAATAATACTCTCGTTATATAAAGTTTTCTTCTAACTCTGTAAATTCGCCTACTCGCCGATAATATTAGTTATTTATATTAATATATTCTAGATATAAATATATTAATAAATATAACTAGTCCGTTATTAGCGCGACTACGTAATATTAATTATAATAATAATTTACTATATTTTATAACTTCCTTACCGGGTCTATTTTTATTAATTTAATAATAATTATATTCGTGGTATATCCCCTCCTTATACGCTTTATCATATTAACCGCTACGGAATCGACCGTTACGTAAAGGTAAGTCGTGACCGTAAATTTTAAAACGGTATATATTAATAATAATAAATCCTTAAATCTTTCCGAAGGAAGATAAAGCGGTTAATATATTAATATACCCGTATTAATAATAAAACTCCTAAAGAAGAATATAAATATAAATTAATAAATAAATAAATTATTTAATAGCGTAAAATATATAGTAAAATAATAATAATTAGTAAGTAAGCCTCTATTATAATCGCTAATTTATAGAATTAATTAACGGTAGCGAATAAATTTATTAAGGAATTAAAGGCGATAAATAAAGATTTCGAAGAAGAGGTTAAAAATTTCTATTAATATAAACGGGACCTAAAGAGCCCTAAAGAAGAAGAGGCGCTTAAGAATTATATTAAGAATATTATATCTTCTTCTAGGGATTCTAATAATAACTAAATCTTTCGTATAATATAATAATAATATCGAATTTTTTTTATTTCTAAATCGGCGTTAATTAAGTTTACTAGATTTATTATTTAATAATATACTTTAGGTATTTAAATAAATTATATTTATAATAAAAGTATCTTCCTAAATACGATATCTTATAATTATCGTATATAAATAGTTTGATAATAAATTTAATTTAATTATACCCTAAACTATATAATATATTTATAAGTATAAAGGAGAACGTCCGTTATATAAATATTAATACTTATATAATAATACTTATTTTTAACGTCGGCTCCGTTTATTCCACTTTATTAATTTCTACGACTAGGTAATCTTTTTAGTTATATTTAAATATTTACGTTTACTACCCGCTTATTTAAAGATCTTAGTTAATTCGCTCGTACTAATAAACTCTTCGTCTAATAATTATATTCTTCGCCTTAACTAGTTTATTTAACTTTATACTAAATATTTTCTTTATTTTTAACTTTATCGATTACCTCTTCTACCTCTTATAGTTTATTATTATTAATAAGTTCGAGGGTTTATATGAAATAGTTCGTCGTATTAATATAGTCGCGAAGATAATATAATTTAAATAACGATATATAAAAGATATAATGAATTTTATATATAAAAGGTAGTAGTAGGCGATAAATTTATACTTTTATTTTATTAATAATCCTAAAGAGCCTTATAAACTTATAAGATAATTTCTTATTTAGGCGCTTCTACTTTAGGTTCTCTATTATTAATATAACTAAATTACTAACCTTATAACTTTATAGTATATAGGTTTTATTATATTGTTTAATTTAAGATTCGGTAGCGCTTTAAAGATATTTTATAACTTTATTCTTTAAAGTTTATAATTATTATATTTTATTATTTATAATTAATACTCTTTTTTATTTAAAGTCGTCCTCGACCTCCTAACGGATTTTAGGGTAGTAATTATATATATAGAAAAATACTATTATTCCGATAACGGTACTTTAATTATTATTTATTAAGAATTTTATTATAAATAGTAATCTAGCCTAATTTATTTATTTATTATTAATAAATATACGTAAATAGTACTCTAGTACTTGATTTTAATACTCCGTCTATTTATTCGTTTAAGGATAAAAAGTAGTATTTAAATATCGTTTAAGTTTCGAATAAAAATATATAATTAATTAAAAGGCGCTCGTAAAAATAAAACCTCTATCGCTAACGATATTATTAAATATATTATAACGGTAAATGATTTTAAAATAAAATTCTTCCGCTAACTAGATAGTATCGATTTTAATAATTATAAATATATACCTAATTATTTTAATAAACCGATTTATTACGATAAATATAGTATTATAAATAGTACCCCTATATTTACTCGGCGGTAAATTAATTATAAAATTCATAAAAATTTCCTTCTATAATTAAATAATAATAGAAAGTAAATTTAATTCGTTATATAGGCGATATCTCGGCGCCTTTATATATTAATATATATCGTAAATTTTAATATAATTAATAACCTACTTTAGGTTACCCTTTTAAAAGAATTTTCGGGTAAATAATTTATACGATTTCGTAGCGCTAAAATAGTTTATTAAAGAATTATTAAATTACTTTTTTATAAATTCTTCCTTTAGAGCTTTATCCTTAAATATATAAAAACGACCGTTATATTTTAATAATCCCTCGGAGTCTATAATTCATACTTTATTCTTTATATAACGACGGTCCTTCGGTATATTCGCTTTAGTTCGAAAAGAGTTTATTTAATTATTATAAATTTATAATTCCCGAATTAGCGTTTTAGTAGGCCTTTTAGGGTTATTATATATAATTTTAAATATTATTATAACCTCCCGCTTTAGAATTACTACTCTTAACTCTATAATTTAAAAAGTAAAAATTATAATTATATTTATTTCTTTATCTCTTTTCGATAGTTAACCGCTAGTCTAAAGAGTAAATTTATTCTAAAGTATTAATAATAATTTAATATTTAACGACGATACTCTCTTATAATTAAGGCGCCGCGATAATATATCGGTAAAATTTAATTTTCCCGCCCGATAAAAGATCTTAAAGTTATAAATAATTAATTTAAATACTTAATAAACCTATTTAAAATTCAGCTCCTTCTACTATATAAAACTCTTTAAGTTATTATAATTAATCTAGATTTTAATATAATAGGGGTTACCTTTTAAATAATATTATTATTATTTTATTACCGCTATAATAGCGAGTAATTCTTAATTATAGGTTTTATAATTCTATTCCGGAGTATTTAACTTCCACGACTAGAATATTATAAAGCGCTAATAATTATCTATATCTTATTATAATAATATAGATCTAAGGTTAAAATTAGAAATATCCGTCTCTATACGTAATTATTTAATTAAATCGTAATAGCGTAGAAAAGGCGCGTTTATAAATATTTCTTATAAAAATTAAAACGCCTCCGTAGTACCTTCTATTTATTTTAACGGACTTATTTTCTTTTTTACTTTATTACTTTTTAATAAACTAATAAACGGCGTAATTATATTAAAATAATTATAAATAAATTATTTATAAAAGTTAACGAAGCCTAGAAAGACTTCTACCTCCCGATAAATTTTAGGTTAAGATTATTCCTTAATAATCTTAATATATTCCGGGTTTATAATTACTTTATTAATAAATATAATAAAGTTTAAAAACTCGACCGTTTCGGTATTAAATTAATATTTCTTAAGATTAATAAAAAGCTAGAAATAACGTAATCGTTTAAATATTTATTTAATATACCGTTAATATTCCGCCGGATTAATATTATAAATTAGGATATTATCTAAATATACTACATACGTTATATCTACTAAATTTATAAATATATAGTTAATATAAATTTAAAATATCGCTAGTACGTTAGCGAGCCTAAAAGGTATAATCAAATATTCGAAATAATTATAATAAGTTCGGAAAATAGTTTTTTATTTATCGCTTTCCTTAATTCGGATCCTATAATAAGTATCCTTAAGGTCTAATTTCGTAAAGATTTTAAAACTATATAAACGATTTAATATCTCGGTGATTAAAGGTAACGGGTATCGATTTTTAATAATAATCGTATTTAAGCCCCGGTGTAATAATTAAAAAATCTTTATTAAAAATAATAAATACCGCTAGCGCTCCGTTAACGGGCGTAAAAATAATAAGATTATATATCCTTTAATTTTAAGCCCGTAATATCTTTAATTTTTATTATTATTTTAAACGACGATTTTCCTCTTTAATAATTTTAAATTATATTTTTAAAATATCTTCCGAGGTAATAATACCTCCGAATTCGTTATTATCTTTACGACGTTCATCGTCGGAGAGGGCTTAATCGATATTATTATTATTAAATTCTTCTAGATATTCCGAAATTAAGCCCGATATTATAATAATAATAGGTCTTTTCCTTAAAAAGGTTAAAAAATTAGAATTATAAAATTTAAAGCCGTTAACGTAGAGTTAACGATTTAAAAATAATTATAAAAAATATAAAATAATTACGGGGCTTAATACTAGGTAGTTTTTAAATCCTAGATTTAATAATAGAAACTAATCTCTAAGGATTCTAATAATCCGGGGGAATATTAACTCGATATAGAATTACTAGAAATTAGAACCCCACGATACTAAGGCTAGAACCCTGTATCGATAAATAATAATATTATAGAGGTAGCGGAGCGTAGGCGTATATAATATACTAGCGTTTTATAACGGGACGTAGGCGTATATAACGTACTACCGCTTTATAGTAATTAAGAATTTAAAATTTTATTATTTTATTTTATTATTATTACTAAAATACGTTAAATCGGTATAATATCTAACGCCCTTAACGAAAGCCGCTAATATTTCGGCGATCGAAAAAGTATACGTCTAAGAAATTGGAAATATAAAAAAGTTTTCTCTATAAAACTTTCTCCTTCTTAGATATTAATAAAAGTAGAGTATTCTTTTTTTACGAATAACTCGCTACTTTTTAATACATCTAATAAAGAATTATACTAGTCGATAATAAAAAGAATTACTTCTTAAATTTATTTATTAATATTCTTATAGTATTACTCGAAATATTTTTTAGAAAATATAAATAATTAGAATACTAAAGAGATAATAAGATTTAATAAAAACGGCCTTTTTTCCTTTATATAATTTATAAATAAGAAAAATAGGATAAATAGGATAAATTATATATATTTATAAAGATTTTTTACCGGTATATAGTTCGAAAGTTTATTTATATAATATTAAAGATTCAAATCTTAATTACGTAAATTAGAAATAACGAGGTAGAAGATAAAAGATAAAAAGTAAAGAGTTAAAAAAAAATTCGGGGTCTTTATTTTAACGCGGGGAAAATCTATTAATTTCGCTATAATTCTAGGTAAAATAAATATCGCTTCTCCGCTTTCGGGTAAATACGAGCTTTAAATTATAAGAAAAATAAACTCTATTTTTAACTCCGTAATTTCGGCGCGATTTAACTTTCCGAATAATTAATTATAGTTAAACCGAGATCTCTAAGAAAAAGTAAGAATTTTCTATATAAACGAAAATAATAGTATATAATATAAACGGCGGCGATATTTTAATTTAATATAAATTATTCTTTATAATTATAACCAAAATATAGAGTATTCTTTATAACTAGAGTATAAGTATTTCTTCGGCTTTATAAAGCGCGTTTATAAACTAATTTATATATTTATAAAAACCTACTATAATAGCTCGATTATTAGGATTAAGAGTAAACGTAGTTAGTATAAGGAAATACTACTACTATATATAAAAATAAAAATAAAGCGGCTCGCTTTATTCCTCGTTATAGAATATTAATAATTAAAGAGTTAGTATTAATATTATAATTAATAATAAATATAAAGATAAATTATAATTAATTTATAATTCCTTAGAATAATTCGACCTATATAAAAGAATAATAGTACGGATAATAATTGTATCTTCGAGATATTAATAGAGGATTTAAGATTTTATAATTAATATTTTAAAGACTAGTAACTAGTCTCTTTTTATTTATAAATAAAATTCGAAAAAGTCGTTATTATTAATTAGTTAAAATATAATATTAACGAAATAAAATAATAGTTAAGATTTAGTCTCAATATATTATATATTAATTGAATTACTTCGTCGGTAAATCGGAAACCGGCTTTAACGGCTCGAGGTTTAAAGATAAATTATTTTAAATATCTAAAATAAACTCGGGGCGCCCGAACGGCCTTAAATATATATCGAGCGCCCGCCGAGTACCCTTCGAGTATTAAATTACTCGACGAGCGCTCGACGGGCGGTTAAAGTTCTTATAAAATAAATTTTAAACTCTTTACGAATATAATTTAAATCTAAAATTTTAAGGGTTTTAACTTTAAAAAATTATATAATTTACTATTTAAAATTTTAATATTCTATAATTATTTTTATCGACGGTAACGACCCCCCGGAACGATTTTTAATATTAGTAAATTTTAATCCTTAAAATCGATCGATTTAGGCGAAATCCTCATAGGGGTAATATATATTAATAATTTAGAGATATAATAATAATAATTATAAAAATACGATAACGATAAAATTATAATTATAAATGAAATAAGACCTTAGTTATAAATAGAATAAAACTATAATTATAAATAAATAGGGTTATAATTATAAATAGAGATTATAAACGAGAATTAAAATTAATAACGTACCTCTAATTTAGCGCCCGTTAGTAGTAGTTTTTAATTTACTCGATTTATATTAAGATAACCCTAGGCCCTCTAGTTATATACCTCGGGCGTATTTTAAATCAGTAGATAAATATTGTATTAGAAATTCCTAGAGCGCCCGTCGAGCCTTTTAAATTATAATCGAGTCACTTTTCATTTTACCCACGTTATTAATATAAATAAATGACTATTTTATATTAAAATACTAATAACTATAATATATACTCTCTATAATATATTTATATAAGAAAGAACTTCGGATAATATAAAAATTATTTAATTATTTAATCGAACCGGGGCTAGCTCCGCGCTAAAATAATCTTAATTCTAAAAATACTATTAAATAACTTTCTCTAATAATTAAATTTATATTAAGATTTTATTTTCTTAATATATATTTAGAGCCCTAGTTCTTTAGTATTAATATTTTTATAATATTATATATATACCGTCTTTAGTTTCTTAATATTATAACTTTCATTATTAATTATTTATATTATCTCTATATTTTTTTATTACTTTAATTCGTTATTACGATTTTAATATTGAATTTTACGACTTTATATTAAATTTTAAAACTCTACGAGTTTACTCGTAATCAATTAATTATTTAGAATATATATTACTTATTTATTTAGTTTTATATATAAATATTATTTACGTTATTATTTACGATATTATTTACGATATTTTATATAAATATATTAATATAAATATTAAAATCTTTTTTTTTAAAAAGATAATCTATTGTAAAATAAACTTTAGTAAAAATATTATTATAAATATTTATTAAAAAGACGAGTTGAGTTATATTATTAACTTTAACGAGATTAAAGTAATATTAAAATTTTAATATATTAAAATTAAATTCTCTATAAAATAACTAATATCTTTTATATTATATATTATTATATTAACTCTTTATTAGTAGAGGAGGTATTTATTCAATAATTTAAAAAAATTTATATAAATAAAAAGAGTATTTCTATAATATTATTTAATAAATATTATCGAGTTAAAATTAATATAAAATAATTAAAATAAATTTAACTTATTAATATTTGAAATATAATATTTTTACTAATTATAAATATATATATAAACTACGTATTAATACTAGAATTATTTTAAATTATTAATATTAGAAATTTATTAAAATTAAAATTCTAAATTACGAGTTTAGATTTTTAGATATATTAGAGTCTAAAATATATCTACGAAGAAATTCTTTTATATTATAATTAATAACTTTAAAAATCTTATTAAAAAATCTTATTATATTATATTAATATTAACTTCTAAAAATTGAAGACAATTTATTTTAAAAAAAATTAATAATTTTTAGAGAATAATTATAATATATTAAAAATTAAATTAAATAAGAATTTATTTATTTATATTTTAATATTTATTTTTATCTTGATTTTAATATTAAAATATATATTAATATCGAGACTATACTCTCGACTAGTACCTTAAGAGTCTCTCCTAGGGAGTCTCGTTTTTTAATAATTAGAGGTAAATTAACCTAAATTTAAGATTTTATTATTCGGTCGTTTTTATCCTCGAGCGAAATAGGGGGGGTTTATTAGAAAGTTATTATATACTTCTAAATTAAATATCTCCCGAAATTAATACGTATTATTTATAATAATAGCCGGAGATACGTTACTATAGAGTATATATATCACTATAGGGCAAATTCGTTATAGGGTAAAAATTTAATTAAAAGTTAAAAAAAAGTTGAAAGTAAAGTAAAATAGGGCCCTAGAATAATATTTTCGTTATTATTTATATTAGTTACCGCCTAATCCTAGGCCTAATGTCTTTATTATTTATTTTATTATTAATTTACTTTTATTATAGTCCCCGCTTTTTACTCTCTTATTAAATTACGTTATCGTCGTTTTTAATATCCCGATATTAATCGCCGTCGGTATCTTTATACTAGGGTAATTAATCTACGTAACTTTTAATTAACGGAGGTTATACGTAATCTTTATCCTCCGCCTACTCTTATTTAACTAGGAGATCGTTATAGGTATTTTACTTTTATATATAATCCTCTTCTTTAATAGTTTCTATTAAAAGCGTTAAAGGTAACGAGGGCGCTAAAAGTAGCGAGAATATTAAAGATAACAAAGGCGCTAAAAATAACGAGGGCGATAAAGACGTAATTTATATTAATTTAATCGCGAGATTATTTAGTAATAAGAGGGTAGAAAAGATATTATTATTAAATAACGATATTCTTAAATATCTAAAGAATAATAGAAGTAAATATAAAGTTCTTATTAAGGCGAGCGCGTTTTATTAACTAGGCGTAATCTATAATAAAGGCGATAACGACGTAGGCGATAACAATATTATTAAGTTTAATAAAGATTATAACGACGGTAATATAAATAATAACGATATTAGTAGAGAGGGAGGGAGCTAGCGGTAGTAAAATATATTGAAGAAACTACTTTAGGAACGCGCGGTCGTAATATTTAACTTTAACTTTATTTATTTTTATCTAAACTTAGCTAGATTATTTACTCTCGCGTCTCTACTTATTACTACTACAGAACAGTACTAGTGGACGGAGATAAGCGGACGCTTGAACATAGTCTAAGATTTAGCTGCAAGACTTTCGCTCGAGGATAAAAGACACCTGTTATTCTACTCCGGTAGCGTAGGAATCCTACCTTAAGGTTATTTTAGCTGGTGGGCCGGCTAAAACGCTAGGGGTCTGGGCTAAGCTTATTAGATCTAGCTTCGAGCCAGCCCTGGGGTGGCAGACTCTCCTGTATGCCGAAAGGCGGGTCAGATGTATGAATAAACCAACCAACCAAGCAAGCAACTGACCAACTGACCAACTGACCAACTGACCAACCAACCAACCAACCAACTGACCTGTTGGATCTTGATCCTATTCTCGTCCTGCGGTGCAATCCAAGAGGTTTCAAAATCCACAAGTGTGACACGGCAGTAATGAAGCCGAGCTGAAAGACAAGGCGCAGCTACAGAACTTTGCAAGCCTAAATGGCACGCCTGGAACCCCTTGAGAATTATGTATTCTTGGGGTAGACCGACGGTTTGAGCGCGGACAAATACTAGCGTAAATATAATCCTCGTAAATATCGAAGATATAAAGATGAAAATTTCCTAAGGATAAAAACCGTCGGTTTACCACCTAAAACCGTCGGTTTACGCCTAAGAATTAGACTTCTCACCTAAATATTAGTAATTTTAGTAGGACGAGAAGGTAGTATCTTCCGCGTAAACCAACGGTTTAAGCGAGGATAAACATAAGATTTTTTTAGGCGAAGGTTCTTCGAAAAAACCGAAGATATATTTAAAATTCGTAGTATTTATATAGATTTTTTAGATACGAAGATTTAATTTAGAATCTACGATAATTAAGAAAATCTCTATATCTCCCTAATAAGCAGAGATATTAAAAAAGTTTCTATATATAAAAGATACTCTGAGCTTATTAGAGTATATTATATATATAAACTTAAGCCTATAGAGCAGCCGTTTCTTTATAAAATAATAAATTATAGAGAGAAGTTCTGATGTTCGGATCTACAGCGCCAAGTCGTACTAAGCCTAATACATTAATCTTAATCGTAGACCGTCGGTTTGCCCCTGTGAAGGTTAAATTCCCCGTTCGTTCTGCGTCCCATTCACATGCCGAAATACTATTATCGTTCATCCCTCTCATAACCCCGAAACTGCTCCATTATCTTCAACGCACCCATTCCAGTCATGATGCAATATTCGAGATATGGCGCATCAATACTTTCCATACTATCCTCCGCATTGCCCGTTCTCGGAGCTCCAGCGAGCACCAAGTATGTTCCAGAACTTGTCTACGAGTTCTCCACTAACCCACCTGCGCAGCGAAAACTCCCTCACACCTCGCAACATAGGAGCAGACTGGATGATGCAGACGTTCGAGGACGGCTGCAGCGATGCTACTCCGCTCTGGACACGCTATGGGTACGTATTCCCAACGCGGTTCGCCCCGCCCCCCCCCCCCCCCCCCCCCCAACACACACACACACACACCCCACAGCACCTGCAGAGTCCATACGACACAGCAACCCCTCAACCGAATCCGTCCTACGCATACAAATCGCTCCGAAAACACTCACTAACATCCTCTCTCTCCGTCTTCTACAGCGGCATCGAGGGTCTAACAGGCGAATGCATCGACATCGCCAGAGTGGGCACCTACATCGCGGAAATCGACCTCGATGGCGTTACCATGCAGTTCTTTCGTGCACCTTGCAGTGTTGCCTCCTTACAAAATGCCGGGCCGCGGATTTGGAAGGGCAATGAGTGGAATCAGATGTGTCAGATGGGTGGGGATGTAGGCTGGCAGAGCTATGTCATCTTTAACAATGGTGATGGGGGATGGTGATGATGAAGGGGTGGTGATGGGGTGATGCGATCTGTAATGTTGAGGGTAGGGGGTGGGATTGTGTCCAATGTTGCCTTGGAAAGACTGGAGGTTTCTCTTCTGCATTTCTTGCTGGGCGCTGGATCCGAGCGAGTATACTTTGCACTTTTGACTGCGCTTTGCTTGCACTGTTCGTCCTCAGAGAGATGATAATTGGATGTTAATTGGTCGCATCATCTTGTGTGACTTTTAGCTCGGCAGTAGCATCGCCCTCTTATTCAGGTAACATGGTCCGCATGTCTTCCCCAGGACTTGAATCAGGTGTCCGTGTACATTCAAAGACATCAAAGCAGGCGCAGACAAAGCATCTGAAACAGTTGAGAACGCTGTCCTGTACCTTTGCACTTCCATGGCAAAGATTCTGTTACGTGTTACTATAAGCTTTATGCGTTTTGGCAGTTGCAAATATTTCCTGCAAAATCAGCGTCACCAGAGTACATTGAAAGCTCACTAGACCAAAGTAAATGCCATGATCGTTCCGCTCTCATTACTATAGCGCTGATGCATGAATTGTTCGGAGGTCCATTTCATACTTGCAGATCCTGCAGACCTACAGAGATCAAGAAACGTTCAGCCTTTACCAAATCGCGTCAGGGAGCAAGGCGACGCGATGCTCAACGCCAGTTGTAGACGAGAAAGGAAGATCTTTTTATCTGGCGGCATGGAAAGGTGTACCTACAGCCAGCAAATCCCAATAGATAGATAGGAAATCCAGCGAATTACATTGTCACGACTACGACGGCGGTGACGGTACTGCCTTATGAAAGAATTACTTCTTATAGCAAGCATAATTCCATATCTTTCCAGACAGGCGGCCGCCAAATACTCACAGGCACGTTCGTGTCCCTTCATCAGGCTAGCGATATCGCTTCCGTGTAAGGAGTGTCCAGCATGAGGATGTGGGGAAATAAGCCGACTCCTCTGCGGGACTAAGTGCCTTCTTCCAGGATTTTACTTCATAAGATTTGGTGTCCTGCTCGTCTCGATGAGAAACACAAGACTCGGGCAACGACGAGAGCCTCCTGGCCACAAGTGGTGTCCAAGCTGCGCACGAAAAACAACACCCCACGTTCAAAACCACTTTTTGGAAACAGCCACGAGGACGCGCTTCTACATCGGCCAAACCGTTCCTACCTTATCTAATAGGGCTTATTACTAGCCATCTTCTAACCCTAAACAAATACTGTCGGGCCAAAGCTAATGCTATTGAGTTAGATTTAGCCTATTTATACCCAAAACACGGCGTTTTTGCCAACCATGAACACGTATATAGACTATATCCTGATACCGGTAGTATCGGATAGTCGCTAGGGACAAGACTATATACTACGGGCCTAGAGCTTAAGACATACTAGAGCCTAAAGTATTTCCGCGAAGAGGCCCTTTTAGACGATAGCCGATAACCTCTAGGACCCTACTAGGGTATACTTTTTGTCATGCCAAGACCAGCTTCATGGTAGCTGCCAAGCACAGTATGCAGATCCCATACGGGGAGCATGCGGCGTGGTTGCGCCACTTACATCATAGTATTACATTATAGTTTCCGGTGCTCCGGAGCCCCTTTAGAAATAGGAGGCTTGGAGCCCTCGCTCTAACTCTTCAGAGATTAATTCTATTATTTGAACATAGAGATCATTCTCCCACCAAGGCTTGATACTTGCTTTCACATTACTATAAACACCCTAGGCACTGTGGCCTAATACTTTTATACTATATTAATACTAACTCTTAAAAATCGAAGAGATCTAGCTTAAATAAATACTATAATAATCTCTAAAGAACTACTACGATATATTAGAAACTAGATCGAATAGGATTTAATTTATTTAAAATAATATTATAGGAATATCCTCTTTATTTATATAAATATTTATTAAATTACTAGATAGACCCTCCTCTCCTCTTTATAACTAGTTAGTAGTAACGATTATCGTAATAATACTACTATGAATTATTCGGGCGACGCGAGTATATATATTACGGGGTAAACTTTAATAAGAGTATTATTATAAATATTTATTAAAATAGTAAATTAAACTCTACCGCTAGCTTTATTAAAACTAGAGTAATATTAAAATTCTAATATATTAGAGCCAAATCCTCTATAGATAATTAATATCTTTTATATTATATATTATTATATTAACCCTTTATTAAATAGTAATAATAACGATATTAATATAGAATTATACCTCTTTAATATTAGTAAGAACGATTATATTAATTATAAATAATAAAATAATTTCTAAAATAACTATTATACTCTTTATTAACTACTATATTTAAAATAATTTACTCCGTATTAATAGCGAGTTTTACCTACGTTATATATATTTAATATTTTTATATTATATTTTATTACTTTAAATAAATACTTCTAAACTCTTATTAGATTATTATAAAATTTATTTAATACCCTTTTTATTTAAACTATTTATAATTAATACTAAATTAAATATTTAGAATATTCTTTCATTTATTTCTCTTTTATTAATATAATTATTTATTTTAATAAATTATTTATTGAATAAATATCTAACCTAGTAAATATATTATTAATTATATCTCCTATACTTTCGCTATAGAAAAAGAATTCTAGTTTTTTAATACTACTATTATATTATTCGCCTAGTATTACTACTTTTAGTATTTATTATTAATTATTATTTTAGTTATTACTTTAGAAGAAGTTTAATTAAACTTTATTATAATTATTTTATTTTTTCTTTATAAAATTCCTATTATTAAGTAAATATATCTTAAAATAAATACAAGTTATTTTTAATATTTAAAAATAGTTATTTAGATAATTATATAACTTTTTAATCCTCTTATTAAAATATCTATTTAATATTCGTTAAAGAGGGACTACAAAGCGAAGTAATTCAATAATAATCTTTTAGAGTATATTAAATTTAAATAACCTATTATATAACTATTTTAGATTATTAATAAAATAGTTATAATACTATTTATTAATACTTTTTAAAGAGATATTAAAGAACTTCGTTAATATTTATAAAAGAAATAATTTTAAGAAAATAAAGAAGATATAACTTCTTTTAAATATTTAGTTATAACTCCTAAATAAAAAATACACTTTATAGAATCGCTAGAGATTTAGGTCGTTATTTAATAAATTAATAATTAAAATAAAAATAGGCCTAGTAGGACTTTAAGATTTAATAAAGAAAAATAACCTAATTAATTATAATAGTATAATATTAGAGTAGGCGCCTAAAATAAACTAAAACTCGAAGAGATTAAATTTTTCGACTTTAAGAGTAATAAAAAGGATTATTTATTTATTTTAAAAAACTAAATTATATATAAGAATATTTTTAACTTTAAGGATCGCGTTAATAATATAATTAAATAATACGACGAAGAGAAAGTATAAAGTTTTTTATTTTTATATTTTAGAGGAGTAACCTTTAAATAGTTTTTAAATAAACTAAATATTAATATTAATATATTAATATATACCTTCGCTTATTCTAAATAAATAAGTTATTTTATTAAACGATTTAAAATAAAGACGTTAGAAGTTATATATAAACTTTATTTTAATAAATATAAATTTATTTAAATACGTATTAATAAAATATTTAAATAGTATATAAATAAGATATTTAATTTAATTAGGGCCGCCGATATTTTTAGTATATATTAATAAATATTTATAATCTACGATTATATTAACTCTAATTTTAAATCTTTTATTAATTAATTTAAATTTAATATCCTATTAGATAAATTCCTTAATTAATTTAATATTAAGAAAGAATTTTAACTAGGAGTAATATAAAATAATAAAATAACTAGGTCTTTACTACTTTTTAAATTAAAGAGTTTATAATAAAACTAGTAAAATTATTAATAACCTAACTAATTCCGATTATAATAAATATAATTACTTTAGGTTATTTCTCATTAATTTATTAATCTAGTTTATTAAAATATATTAAATATTCTTTAAATTTATTAATAACCTCATTAAATTTAACCGCTACTTATTTAATTATAAATTAGTAATAATAATACTAGGAATATACTTTTCCCTTTTAGAAATAGAAATAATTTTAATTATTAACCGCGCTAAGAGAACCGCGGGCTTATAACTAGTAGTTATAATTTTAATTATTTCGAGTAATAGTAAATACCCCTTAGGTATATAATTATTTACTATAAAATTAAAATATAAAAGAATTATTCTTAAGAAGATAATATTATAGAATTATAAATAAAAGAGTAATTTATATTTAATATTAATTACGTTAACGATTAGGACTAGGATTAGTAGTAGAATAATATTTATACTAAATAAAACGAAATATACGATTTCTAGGCGATTATTAATAAAGTTTAATTTCTTTATTTCTTTAAATATTATATTTACGAGGAAAGTTTCCGATCTAGAAATATATTATATATTTATCTTAGGAGCCGAGGATAAAGTAGAATACTAGTAAAGAGATTTACCCTAGATATTTAATTATAAATATTATTTAGAAGAGTAAATAGTCTTTAATAATAAGTAAGAATACGGAAACCTATTATTAAATTAAAACGAATAACGAATTACTAAAATAAAAACTTATTATTAAATCAAACTATAAATCTTCTAAAAATACGGGAATAAAATAAATATTTAGGAAATACTAATATACCGGTATTCGGGTCGGTCTAAACTCTAGAATTAAAATAAAAAAGAGTTATAAGAATATTAATTATAAAGTAAGTATCGTTAATTATAAATTTATAGTAAGTTTCTTTCTAAAAATTGGAATCCGTATTATAGTAATTTTACTCTAATTTACCGGTATTAATATTAATTATTATATTATTTTCAAATATATCGTTACCTCTTTATATTTTCTCGGGAAAGATAAAAGTAGTAATAAAATAATAATCAAAACTACCTTTAAGGAAGTCTATATTATAGATAATTTTAAAGTAGGTATATTTATTAATATAGATATTATAACTCCTAAAGGGATTAATATACTAGTATTTTATTAAATAACCTATATTAATAACTTCGATATAAAGTACTCTATCGGTATTTATTTAAGAGGTATAAGTATAAACCGGCCAGTATATACTACGAAAATAAATGTTATCTCTCTATAAGTTACGGTAATTATTAAAGTTTATAAATTTGATCTACTAGTACGAGATTTTCCTTTAAACCGGTAGATACTAATTTATACCTCGTTACCGGAATTATTAACGATAAAATAAGATTAATATTTATAAAGAATGAAATCTCTAAATATATTAAAATCCTTAGGAATATAAAACTAGGTTAAGTAATCGAGATTTGATTTAATAATTATTATAATATTATTATAAATAATAATAATAATATTCGCGAGCCCGTTATATAAAGGTCCCTCTAAAAGTATAAAGAAACTTTTATTAAAATACCTTTAATAATATAATTATCGTTAATACTAGTTTATTATTTCTTAAATAATCTTTAGAAGAGTAAAATATAAAGAACCTAATTAATTCCCGACCTTTTATTCCGTTAATAGAAATAACTACTTCGATAAAGAATAATATTCTTTTAAATAATATTATTATTTATAATAAATAATCGGAGTTAATAAAGATTATTAATTAATTCTTTATATTTTAGAAAGAAGGAGGCTTTATTAATATTTTAAAAAATAAATAAATATATATATTACTTCGTATTAAGTAGGAAGATAGAGTATTTAAAATAATATATATTTATCCTATAAATAACGCGAGCCGGAAGATTATTAACGATATTTTCAATAAATTATAAATTCAGGGACGGTTTAAATAAATAATATAAACTACTTTATTTAATTTCTTAATCTTCGTTATTTAGACTATAAAATTGGATAGTATTAAAAAGAGTCGTATTATTATTAATATTCGAGATTAAATATTATAGTTATAGTAGATATTTATTATTTATCTTTATAAAATAATATAATTAGCGCCGTTAAAGATTATTATTAAATTATTATTATTAACGTAATTAATTTCTTTTCTTAATAACGAGTATATTTTAAAGATAAATATAAACTTATTATTATATTATATCGCGGCTAGGAAACTTTTAATATTATAATAATGAAATTTAAAAACTCGCCTACGTATATATAATAATAAATAAACTAGTTCCTATATATCTATAAAATATTCGCCCGAGTATATATTAATAATATTGTAATACTCTAAAAATATTATTAAACGACTTTCTCTAGTTAGTTAGATTTATATCAAAACTTTATTTTTCTAATATATATTTAAGGCCCTAGTTCTTTAGTATTAATACTTTTATAATATTAAATATATATATCTTTATTTTATTAATATTATAGTTTTTGTTATTAATTATTTATATTATTTTTATACCTCCTTATTACTTTACCTCGTTATCACGATTTTAATACTAAACTTTATAATTTTATATTAAACTTTAACGCTCTACGGGTTTACTAGTAATTAATTAATAATTTAAAATATATATTATTTATTTATTTACGTCTATATATAAATATTATTTACGTTATTATTTACGATACCTTATATAAATATATTAACGAGGGCGTTAACTTCTTTTTTTTAAAAAGAGGCGATTTATTACGAGGTAGACTTTAATAAAGGTATTATTATAAATATATATTGAAATAATAAATTAAACTCTACCGCTAGCTTTATCGGGACTAAAATAATATTAGGATTTTAATTTATTAAAATCAAATTCTCTATAAAATAATCAATATCTTTTATATTATATATTATTATATTAATCCCTTATTAATATAGTAATAAAACTACTACCTTTTCCCTAGTATCTTTAACGACGAAGACGTTATATATATTTAAATTCCGAATAAGTAGATTATTAAATATAGTAGATAACTAGTTTATAAAGAGAGTATTTAATAATAAAATCGTTATAAATTAAGTTTAAATAGAATTTTCGTTATTTCTACTTTTATCTTTACTATAAAACTCGTTTATAGTAATATTATAATATAGCCTTATTTAACCTAGCCTAGCCTAATTTTATTTTAGATTTAATTTAAATTTAAATTAATTTCCCTATTTCTATCTTAATATAATCGGGATAGGAAATAAATAAATATCTCGTATATTAACTCTTATTTAGATAATAGTTAGTTTTACTCTAACTTTTATTCTTTATTTTTTATTTGAGTTTATTTTTATACCCTAACTAGGTTATAATTTAATAAATTTAACCATTAATTTAATAAATATCTCGATATTAATCCCGTCTTTTTATATTATAAAAGATTAACTACCTAGCTAATACTCTTTAGTATTAGAATAATTATTATAAAGAATTAACCCCTTAACCCCGAAGACCGCGTATAATAGTTCCTCGCCGAAATTTAGAATAATTTTATTAATTTCCTTAATACCTTTAATTATTTATATATTTAAATCGAGAGTAATTCTTTATTCTATAAATATATTTTTTACGCCTCCTCTTTCTCCTCTTATATTAGATATATAATCCTTAGTTTATATTTTTATTTAGGTAATAATTTAAGTTATATTTATTATAATTTAAATTATACCTTAACCCCCGCTTTAGGTATTCGATAAAAATACTTTTAATAATATTATTATTATAGGCCTATGTTTATTTTCTTTTTTAAATACCTAGTAATCTACCTCTTTATAATCTCGAATACCTTCTAGGTCCGAAAGACTTTTAGATATCTCGGAATATAAAAGAGACTAGGATAAATTATATATTTAAAAATAAATATTAATATAATAAATATATATTAATTATAACCGTTACTCTATCGATAATAATAAGATTATTTATATAAAGTTTAAATTAATTATTAATAAAAAAGCCTTTAACTTAATATATTATTATCGAAAAATAAATTTTCATATTTTAACTAGCTTTATTAATTAGCGAAAGAAATTATAAAAAATATATAATAACCCGTTTAAATAAAAGGATACTCGGAATTATATCCGAGAATTTAATAAGGCATTATATCTTTTAATAAATATTTTAAACTTTTTTCCTAGAAAAAGAAATATTCTCGAATAAAGAACGAATCTTTAATTGATATTATAAAATATAATATTAATTATACTACTTAATAGGCCTTTATCTCTTAGCGGAAAATTAACTAATAATTATATATCTTTAATAAATATATCTATATATACTCCGAAATCGATTAAGAACTCCGGTAGATTAAATATTATTTACCTCGTTAGAGTACTATTTTTACTAAAGTAGGATAAATTTTAAAGAGGTTTATTATACCTTTATTAATTTCTATCTTTATAACTCGCTTTAGTATAACGAGTATTTTTATTTATATTATTATACTAGTTTTTACTCTTTTATTTAGAGAGTTAATAAACCTCGATTCGGTTTAAATTATTATTAAAGATAAATTAATAAGAACCCCGGTTATTAAGGTTATTTATAAAAAGTAGAGGCTTTACTTCTATTATAAATTATTTAGGTATAATATAAAGTATTACGATTAAGGTTCTCTCTAAACTTTAATAAATTTAATAAATTTAATAAACTAAGGGATAATTTACTACTCGACGTAGTATATAAACTAATAAGTAGGTAAGTATTCAACTACTTATCTACTCGACGTAGAAATAAATAAATAAACGGATAAATAGCGTAGTTTCTTTTTTCTATATAAATTATATATTTTCTTAATAAATAGGAGCTTCGTATTTAACTTCCTTTCAAACTTTTAATTATAGATTCTAAATATAATAGTTTATTAAATTATTAATCAAGTTTATTAAACTTATCTAGTTATATTCAACTAGTTATATAAAGATTATTATTTATTAATCCTTAATACTCCTCTTTAAGAGAATTAACCTAGGTTTTATTAATATTATATTAAAGTATTAAACGGAGAGCCTTAATATTTTAAATATATTTAGAATAAATATTTTAAAATTATAAAGAGTCCTAACCCTAAATACTTGAAACGATATTAAGAGACGTAATACTATAAAAGACGGGGACCGTATTAAGGTCTCCCGCCTAAATTAATATTATAAAGAGTATAAGAAACTTAACGATTAACTTATTTAACTTTAATTATTCTTCGTATTTAATAAGAGTATTATACTAGTTAATAAATAAACGACTTTTACTATTATTTATATAAAAGGTAATATATAGAAATAGATTAAACTATTTTTAAAATAATATATTAAAGGATCCGACGATATTAGTAATTTAGATATAAAGTTTTAAATAAAGAACTTCTCTCGGTTTAAAATTAAAATTCGTCGTATATTTAAATTTTCTAATAAGAGTAATATAGTAGTCCGTATTATCTAATATTTAATATAACGGAGATTTACGTCCGATTACTCGGTATAGTTTCAGCGCTATATAATATTTACGGACTAGGATAATACCGCTTTTATAATAATATATCGATAAGGATTAAAAAATAATATTAAAAACGAGTTTATATAAATAAGAGCCGATATTTAAAACCTCGATATATTTATAAAATAAATAATCGCGATCGACGATAAATTATATAAATATATAATAAAGAAATATTATAACGGAGGAACTAATAAATAAGGACGTTTAAGAATTTATAATAATAAATATAATTCGGTTAACCGGGTTTAATACCGCCGTAAAAAATCTAACCCGTATAATTATATATTAACAAAACTCGATTTTACTAAAAAAGGACCTGTAAAAGGATTTTAAAAAGGGGGTAAATAATAATATAAGGGAAAGAAAATAATGAATTATTATAATTATAATAAACCGGGTTATATCGCTAGGAACTATCGTTTAAAGAATATAATAAATCGATAATAATTAAATATATTCAAGAAGGAAATACGGGATAATATAACCGGATCTTTTAAGGATTTAATATAAGATAATACTTGATTTAATAATCTACTAAAGGAGTAGGAGAGTATCGAAAAAGAAATTACTTAAAGAATTTAAGAACTCGAAAAACTAGATAATAATAATAATAAAACTCTAAAGATTAACTTAAAGGAAGGATAAAAATAAGAATAAAATATGATAAATTTTAAAGAATAACTTTAGGTAGTAGACTACCTCGATAATTTTAAAATTTAATTTATTATATTAGAGAAAAAACCCGATGAATCGAAAAAGGAAAAAAGATAACCCTCTAGAATATATTATATATATAACGAGTATTACCTACGATACCGGGGGATATATTAATTAATATATATAAGCGAATATTATGAATACTATTACGATAAATTTAAAAGAGCGAAAGTATATCGCGAAATCAAGATATAATTATAGTTAGTAGAATAACTACGCTAGAGATAATTATTCGTAGTATTTAATTAAGAAAAGAGAGAACTAAATCTTCCTAAATTATAATAAAGATTAATAATTATAGTTATAAAACTAGATAAATTATAACGGGCTAAAGAGTTATAATTAAAATAAATATTATTATTATTTAATCGAAGGATTTAAAAGATATTTCGAGTCTAAGGAGTACTACGGATTCTTCTTTTCGTCGGGAAAAGACTAGTCCCTTATATTAAAGAGAAATATAAAGAGATTAATAAATTAACTTTAGAATAATATTTATATTTAGTTTAGTATAATATATATATACGAATACCTTAAAAGTTAACGGATATAAAGTCGTTATAATAATAAAATCGGGAGTAAATAATAACTTTATATCTCGAAGGGTAATTTAGGTAATTAATTTATTAATTTAAGAAAAAAAAGAATAATACGAGCTTTAATTAACCGACGGGTTAAATTTATTAAATAAAAGAAATAAATAAAGAAATATATTTTTTATTAATTGTTATTTAACGCTACTATAAAGAAATTATCTTCGATATAATAAAAATAATTATTTATTATATTATTCTAGGAATATTTTAATTAAAGAAATATAATCTAATAATCGATTAAAAGAAAGAAGTATTTATCTTTTCGTATATTAAAGATATTATTAATATAATATTTATTCGCCTATAAAGGATGATTATAAATAAGAAGTCGAATCGTAACCCGGTCGAAGTTTATAATACTTTATCTTCGAATAAAGATAACTTTATATAAGAATCCGATTCGATATATATTAATTAAAGAAGTTAATAGGGCGAATAAATTAAAATTTTTAAAGGTAAAAATAAACCTCCTAATATCCCTAAAAAATATAAACGATAAAAGTATCTTTTTTAGGAAGAGATAACTATAAAAATATTATTTAAATATTGACCGTAGGATTATAAAATCGAACTCGAACTAGGTAAATAATCGATATTTAAACCTATTTATACTTTATTAAAAAAAGAACTCAGAGTACTTCGCGGGTATATCGACGAGAATCTTAAAAAAAGATTTATTTAAGAATCTAAAATTATTAATAAATTATTTAATCCTTTTTATAATAAAAAAGAATAAAGATTTATAGTTATATATAAATTACCGAAAATTAAACGATATTATAATAAAGAATCGATATCCTCTACTAAATATCGGCGAGTTATAGGATCGGTTTATAATAATAAAAATCTTTATATAACTAGATCTTCGAGGAGCGTATAATCTAATTCGAATAAAAAAAGAGGAGGAGTAGAAAACTATTTTTAAAACTAAATATACTTATTACGAATATTTAATAAAACTCTTCGTACTTATTAATATATTAGTAACCTACTAAATATTAATTAATAATGTTATATAAATATACCTAGATATAACGATAATTATATACTTCGATAATATCTTAATCTACTCTATTATTAAAGAAGAATATATTTAATATATATAAAACGTATTAATTTATCTATTATTAACTAGACTTCTCTTTAAATTAAAGAAATACTAGTTTTATAAAGAATTAATCGAATATTTAAATTTATAATTAGTATTAAAGATATTTATATTAACCCTAAAAAAATTAAGAGTTTTAAGGAATAATCTATCTTATATAATATTAAAACGGTATAAAGTTTCTTAAGATTTATAAACTTTAATAAAAGATTTATTAAAGATTACTCTAAAAAGAGTTTATTATTAACGGATATTATAAAGAAGGATATCGGTTTTTAATAAAGGAAAGAATAATAATAATTTTTTAAAATATTTAAGGAGGCCTACGAAAAGCCGCCGGTATTATATTCCTTTTAAAGTAATAAATTAACTCGAATCGAGACCGACGCTTTAGATCTCGTAATAAAAACTTATATCCTCTAATAAAGAGATAATAAATAATACTCTATCGTTTATTATTTATAAGAGATATTATTAATAGAATAAAACTATAATATTTATAATAAAGAATTATTAGTAGTAGTATCTATATTAGAATAATAAAGAGTTTACGTAGAAAATTATTCAATTTTTATTATCTTTATAAATTATAAGAATCTTCTTAACTTTACTACTATTAAATAATTAAACCGGAGATAAATTAAATAATTAGAATTATTAAAATAATATAAATTTAAGATCTTCTATACCTTAAGGAAGGATAACGGTCGCGCCGATATATTTAATAAACGAGAAGATTATATAAGAGATAAGGACGTAGTAATATAATTAATCTTTATTTAATAATAAGATAAATCGTTAGTTGTAATACGATAACTAGTAGTAACGTTATATATCTTTATTCCTAGGATTATTAATAGTATTTAGAAAGAATACGAAAATAATACCTTAACCCGAATACTAAGAAGTTAGTAACTATAAACTAAATTATTAAAGTATAATAAGAAAACTTATCTTCTTAAAGAATATCTTAAGGAAATTATTTATAATTATTATAATAACCTAGTTTAAAAATACTTTAGAGTTATTAAAATTATAAAACTAATTTATAAAGAATACGATATACTAAAACTACGATTATATATCGAAAAGTATATTAAAAAATATATCGAATACTAGTAAAATAAGTCTATAAGGTATTTTAAATACGATTAAATCTAATTTACTTTAATATTAAAGATATTATAAGACGACGTTATTATAAACTTCGTTATTAAATTATTAAAATCGAAAGACCCTATTATATTAAAGGCTATCGATTTTATAATAATAATTTATAACAAACTTAATAAATATACGATAATAATATTAATTAAAGAGACTTATAAAGTAGAATAAATTACTTTTATACTACTTAATCGGTTAATCCAGGACTATAATATTCTTAGGTTAATTACTTCTAATAAGGATAAATAATTTACCTCTAATTATTAAAGAATATTAATTAATACTATTAAAATAAAACTACGAATATTAACTACGTATTACCCATAGATAAATAAATAGATAAAACGAATAAACTAAATAATAAAGACGTATTTACGATATTATATTAATAAGAAATAAAATAATTAGATAAGGCTTTTATCTATAACTTAATTAGAATTTAATAACACGTAGTTTAAAATAATAAACCTTACTTTATTTTACGAATTATAATAAATATATTAATATATTTCTTAAACCTAGGTAGGGACCGAACGTATAGAGAGCGTTAATTTATATAATTAATATAAAGACGTTATATAAAGATATATAGGCCTAAATCAAATTAATAAATATTTATATTAAAGCGAGAGTTAATAAATATCGAAAAAAAATCTTTAATTAAAAAAGGGGGATAAAGTATATCTTTTAATAAAAAATATAAAGAGTAAAAAACCGAATAAGAAATTAAACTATATTAAAATTAAATCATTTTCGATTAAAAAGAATAAAGGACTAGTTAACTACGAATTAAATCTTTTAGCCGACGTTAAAATATATTTAAAATTTCATATCTTTTCATTAGAGCTAGTAAACTTTTTAATATCTTTATAAAATATTTTTTATTTCTAGATTAAAAAAGAAACGGAGTTCGAGGTAAAAAAAGTATAAATTATAAAGATCAGAACTATCTTATTAAATAAAAGAGAGATAATAAATAGGAGAATATTTAAGAGTTATTAACGAATTTAATTAATTATTAAATTTTTCTAAAGAAGTTTCGGGGATTATAATATAAAAAAGTAAATCGTAAGTCCTTAATAATAAGGATCTCGAAGGTATAAAATTATCGAGGTAGAGAACTTTAACTATTATATACTTTATTTTATTAAACTTTTTAAATTCTTTTAAATACTCTAATTTCTTTATATTTATAAAGCCTTTATTAAATATCTTTTATTTATAGTCCTTCAGGACTTTTTTTTATTAACGAAGTTTCTTTAATTTTATATTCTTTTAGTTAAAGATTTCGTTCGCCGTTTTTTATATAATACTTTTTTACCTTACGCTCTAAGCGCTTTAAAGTCTTATTAATATTTAAAAAACTAATAACGAACTCTTAAAAGTCATGTTTTTTTTCTAATCCTAATATACTCCCCGTATTTCTTCGATAAAGACGATAATTAATATTTTATTCAATATATCGCGTAGTATATATAAATAATTATAATTATAAGGCCTTTAAAAATAATTAATTTTTATAAATTAATATATTACTTTATTTAACGAGAAGATATAAGATTATCTTTAAAAATATAGAAAGTTAAAATAGAAGGGTAGTATTATAATTAAAATTCTCTTTAAACCTTAATAGATTTAATATATTTAATAAACTAAAATATTATTTATTACTCGACGTAGTATATAAATTAATAAATAAGTAAATACTTAACTACTTATTTACTTAATATAGGAATAAATAAATAAACGGATAAATAACGTAGTTCCTCTCTTTTATATAAATTACGTATTTTCTTAATAAATAAAAGCTTTATACTTAATTTCCCTTAAAACCTTTAATTATAAATTCTGAATATAATAGTTTATTAAATTATTAATTAAATTTATTAAACTTATTTAGATATATTTAATTAGTTATATATCGGTAAAGCGGTGAGACCGTATAGACGAAAAATGTAAAGGATATGAGATTCATACGATAAATACACATAAAGCGCATTTTTCGGTATTATTCTAATCTCTAACTCTACGAGTATTAACCTAAATCTTAAACTTTATATATATAAAATATAACGTTAACTTAGCGCTGTATTCTATACGTACTAGTTTTTTAATACTTGATAAATACCGGTTATACGGAGCCCGTACAAGAAGAGTCGAAGTACTAAATACGCATTTTCCGTATAAATTTTATATCCGTTGCACTTTTCCACCTAAGTAGTCTCCCGCTTTACCGATATACGAAGTTTATTATTTACTAATTCTTAATACTCTCTCTAAGAGAATTAACCTAGGTCCTATCGACGTTATATTAAGATATTAAACGGAGAGCCTTAATATAAAGGTTTATTTAATTAAATTAATTAACCTCCGATCTAGTATTATAATTATAATCGACGATAACGAGAGTATTAAAAAAAAGTTACTCTAGATACGGAAAAAGAATAATCCCGATATAAAGTCGCGTATTAGGACTATAGGTATTTAGAACCCTATATATACTTTTTTTTTTATCAATTATATCGTTTAATTTATTAATTAAGTTTTTATTTTAGTTTATTATATAGCTCTTTAAATTCGATCCTATATTTCGTAATAAATATATAATTATTTCTTATTAATTACGGAATAATTAATCCCGAATTTAAATTAAAGTTTTAATTAATATTATTATATTAAACTACCTTTTTATTAATTATAATTTTATATATATTTAATATTTACTTCTTTGTTTTCTTCGTTATCCTTATATTATCCGACTCTTTAATAATATATCTATTATTATAAAATATATTATTTATATTATAGAAGTAATTTTAAATATTTATAATTTTTAGGAATAACTAGTCTTTTTTATAATTAAATTTAGTTAATACCCCGTTATAATCGGTTTATTATATTTCTATTATTATAAAGTTATTATTAATTTCTCCGATAATTCCTTAATCTTCGCTTTATATTTTTATTTAAGAAATTATACTCATAGTCCTTTAAAGATTTTTATAAAAAATAAGCTTTTTTTTATATTTTAAAAAAGTTTTTAAATTTAAGAATCTTAATTCCTAGTTTTATTCGATATTTATATAAAATAAACTTTAATTTAAAAAGAGTCGTTAGTATATAAAGAGCCTTTATTATTTATAAACGATAATATTACTCTAAATAATTAATTTTAATTTAAGAAAAGTTACTTTAATTTTAGATTTATATTTATAAAAAATAAACCTTGATTTAAGAAGAATTAATTTAGTTTTAAATTTATTAGAAGTAAATTTAATCTTTAATTTAATCTAGTATTTATATAAGATAATTTAGGACTTAAAAAGAGTTACCTTAATTTTAAATTTATTAATAATAAATTTAAATTTAAAAAGAGTTTTCTTTATTATAATCTTAATTTTTTTTTTATAAAAACTAATTATAATAATAAATATAATTATATTATTATTATTATTAAATAAAGAAAGATATTTAAATTAGGTATTATAACTTAGCCTCGCTTCGTTTTAAATTCTAATATTAAAAATAATAAACCTAATACCTAGTTATTTTTAATATATATAAAATAAAATCTCGATTATTCACCCGTCTCGTTAAATATAACGAGTAAATTATATTTAATTTATTATTTATAAAAATCGATTAATTCTTAAGTATTCTAGAAAAAATCTCGACCCTAAATATTTAACCTCGTTAAAAATCTAGATATTATAAACTTAAACTTTACTTTAATTAAAACTTTAGATTAAATATTTATAATTAAATCTAGAACCGAGTTATATTTAAAATAAATAAAGAGTTTTATTTTATTTTTATTATTATTTAAAAAAAACTTTAAATTTACCGAGATAATAAAAATATTAATTTTATTATAATTTTATTTATATAATATTATAAATTCCCAAATATTTTTTTAAGAAAAGATACTAATATTTTACTTTTATATTAATTATATAATTATATTACTAAATTTAAAGGAGGGTAATAATCTCCGTTATTTAATTTATATAATATAAATTATAATAAAATCCTAGAACTCCGCCGTTATTTAGATAAGAATTTTAATAAAGATTATATTCGGGTTAATTATTCTTATATCGCGTCTTTTATTTTATTCGTAAAGAAAGCTAGCGGAGGCCTATATTTTTATATTAATTATCGACGGTTAAATATTATTATTATAATAAATAAATACTATTTACCCTTAATCTTAAAAACCTTAAATTAATTAAATTATATTAAGATATTTTCTAAATTAAATATTATATTTATTTTTAATCGCCTCCGCGTTAAAGAGGCTAATAAAGAATTTATAATATATTATACCCGATTCGGCTTATTTAATTATTTTATTATATTATTTAAATTATATAATAACTTACTTTATTTTAATATTATATTAATAATACTCTTCATAAATTTCTCGACGAGATTTATATTATTTATCTCGACGATATTCTAATTTATAACGATATTAAGGAAGAGTATAAAATCTATATTAAATATATTCTTTAAAAACTCCGTAAAGCGGGGCTTTAAATAAATATTACTAAATATAATTTCTATATTACGAAAGTTATATACCTAGGATTAATTATTACTATTAAAAGAATTAAAATAAATTTAAAGAAAATTAAATTATCTTAAATTAGTCATAACTAGTTAATATTAAAAATATTTAGAATTTCTTAGAATTTATTAGTTTTTATCGGCGCTTTATTTATATATTAATAAACTCGTTATATTATTTATAATCTCAATTAAAAAAGATAGTATCTTCGAGTAAAATATTTAATATTAAATGATTTTTAATATTTTAAAAAAGATTTTTATTTTCAAATATTATCTTAATTTATTTTAACCTCGATTATAAAATTATAATATAAATAAATAGATTTAATTACGTATTTAGGGGAGTTTAATTCTAATATAATAATTAAAATATTCTTTATTTTACAATTTATTTTTTAAAGAAGTATAACTTTATAAAATATTATTATAAAATTTATAATAAAGAGTTTATAGTAATTATTTATATATTAGAGGAATAATATTTTAAATTAAAGTAATTTACCTTTTTTATTAAAATAATATCCGATTATGAAACTCTTAAATATTTCGCTTTATTTAAAATATTATCTCGTTATTAAATAAAGTAGAGTAAATCTTTATTTTATTTTAATTATAAGATTATTTACCGACCTAATAAAAAAGGTAATAAATTTAATATATTAATATATTAATTAAGAGACCTCCTTAAAGTAGGGGATAAATTAAATCCTAAATATTAATATTAATATTAAATTATATTAAAAAGAAAAAATCTAGCCCTAGAAATTCTTAAAAATTATATTTATAATATATTATTAAATATAATAATCTTAATCTTAGTTTTAATTACTCTAGTTATATTAATAATAAATTAAAAATTCTTATCTAATCTTTCTAAATATACTATATTAGTTTATATAACCGTGATAAACTTTAATATAAATATTAATCCGGAATTATAAACCCCGTTTATATTTTACGAGCCTAAATTAAATAAAGATTAATTTATCGATTTAAATAAAGACTTATACGATACCCCGATTTATTAATTATAGAATATAATTAATTAAGTAGATTATTTCGCCTTTAAAGTTTGAAAATATTATATTCTAAAATATATTATTATAGCGGAATTCCCTTTATTAAATATAAAAATAATGATAAAATTCTTTATTTCCGAGGAAAGAAATATATTCCGAATTCTAATAAATTATACCTTCGTTTAATCTAGTTAGTTTATAATAATATTATAAATAATTATCTAGATTATATTAAATATTACGAATTAATTAGTCGGGCCTATTAATAACCTAATATTTATATTATTATTTAACGATTTATTAGGAATTATTATATATACCGAAGAATTAAACTTTCTCGTTAATATATTTAAAAATAACTACGTTTATTACCGCCCTTATAACGATATTAGAAAGATATTTTAATAAATTATATAAATCTACTACCGCCTTATACCTTTATAAGAATTATCTATTAATATATCCTAGTTTTCGTAGACTATTTAACTAAAATATAGTATTTAATATTTATTATATTAATAGAAATAGAAATAAACGAAACTTATAATATATTTTATTAAAATATATAGAAACTCTATAAGTTACTAAGTATTATATACTTTTTAATTAAACTCGATAATTATAATATCGACCTCTTCCGAGTCTTTAAGGTTATTAATAATTCTTTTATAATCTAGTTAAATTTTCCGTATTTTATAAAAACTTACCCCGTTTTTTATATTAACTTATTATAATTAATTATTAATAACTTTTTATTTAAATAAATCTAGTTTATTCGAGAATTTATAATTCCCGAAAATAATTAATATAAATAATATATAAACGATGTCTTAAATTCTAAATATAATCGTCGTTATAATTTATTTTTATTAAAATATTATATCGATTAAAAAGATTATATCGTTATATAAAAACTCTTTTAATACTTTACCCGTTATTAATAATTTATTAATAAATATTATATCTCGAATCCTAGCGCCGTTAGTCTTTATAAATTATTATAAATTATTTAAAGATATTAATATAAAGAATCTCTATTATCTTCGTCCTAATCCGATTTTTAAAAAGTTAATCTTTATTTATATTTTAGTTTATTTCTTATTTATTATTATTACCTCGGTTATTATTCCGTATCGACTTCGACCGATATTTTATATTAATATATAAATAAATAATACTCTATAATTTAACCCCGTCGTTATTATTTATAAATAATAATATTAACGCCTAGCTTTATTTATATACCGTCGTTTATTCCTTATTTTATTCTTTATCTATTACTATTATTATAACTAAATATTCCGTATTAATTTTAATTAATAGTTTATATAATTAAATTAATAAATGTTTTATTTCTTTATTTATTTTATAGGAGCTCGACTTTAAAGAGAGGGTTATTATTATAATATAATTTTATATAATTTAATTTAATTAAATTTATTTTAAATTTAATTTAGGTTTAAACTAATTTTCTTATTTCTATTTTAATATAATCGGGATAAGAAATAAATAAATACTTTATATATTAGTTTTTATTTAGATAATAACTAGCTTTATTTTATTTTTTATTTTTTATTTTTTATTTTTTATTTTTTATTTTAATTTACTCCTATACCCTAACTAATAAATAATTAATAAATTTTATTATTAGTTTAATGAATATCTAGATATTAATCCCGTCTCTTAATAAATAGAACGATTTTAACTCGTCTAAATCCGACGTTTTTTCGAGAGAAAAAAATCGTTCTAGCGTCGTTAAGTTAGTAGCGATTAGTTAAATCCTATTATCGCCGCCGACTTAGTTATAACTTGATTTATATCTACGATCTTAAAGGCCTAGTAATATTATCGCCTACGATAGATATATTAATAACTACGATAATCGCGGCTACTAATTAATTATAATAGAGGTATTTATATTAATAACGAGGGTATCTCTATAGTACCTCTTTTAATTTATATTATAATCTTGGCGTCGATCGCGTTAATACTAGGGTTATCTCTACTCTTTAAGGGTTTATTTTAGGGCGTTCCGGCTAGTAAAACGGCTAAAATACTAAGAGTCTAGGTTAAATCTATTAAATCTAGTTTCGAGCCAGGCCCTAAAGTAACCCTAGGGTTAAGATTTACTTATATATCGAAAGACGGGTTAGATATATAAATTAATTAATTAACCGACTAAGTAACTAAGTTACGTACACGATATAGATATTTAATTATCCTAGTTAGTAAGTTATATTTATTTATATATTAGGCTACGTGATCCTTCTAATCCTTTATTATAATAAATATATTAATAAATATAAACCTTCTTTATCCTTCGTAGTCTAAATAATAAAGACCTTAAAAATATTATTTATAAAAGGTAGCGACTATAGAAGGTAAATTAAAAGAATTTCGACCGGTATACTCTAATTTTATCTATATTATAAAATTAGAACGAGTTTAATAATAAGGAGGAATAATTAAAACTAGAATTTAAGAGTTTTATTTTTTATAAATAAATTACTAATATAAGCTAGTTAGGGTATTATATAGAAAATTAATAAAAGAAAATAAATAAAGTCTAGTTCCTTTAAAGGGAAGATTAAATTACTATTAAAAACTTCTCGAATAAAGATATAGAAACTAGAATTAGACTTTATTAAAATACTAGACCTTAGATACTATCTACCCGCTTATTCGTATATTTATTTATAAATTTATTCTCCTCCTTCTACGTAATCGTAGTAATAAAATCCTTATACGTAAAATTTATAAACTTCTTATTCTTCGCTACGAAATCCGTATAACTATAGGGGTCCTGGTAATACAATACCGAATTTATATTATTTATATTACTAAACCCGTACTACCCCGTATTAAATACCTCGTTTATTTTTATTTTATATATACGTCTATATTATATAACCCCGGCGTATCGGGCGGTAATTATACGAAATCCGCGGATATATATACTATACTCCCCGTTACGAGGTTTTATATTTACGCGGTATTAAAGTTTTAATTAAAGCCGTATTAATTATTAATAGTTAACGAGGATTCGAGTAGGTTATCGATATCGAATTCGTAATTTATTTGGATTTAGTTATAGCCGACGTTTTTAACGAGATCTAAAATACTTAATTTATCGGCTATATCGGAGGGTTAGGTAAAAATTATTATATTAATTTAGTCGCCGTATTTAACATTATAATTAATATAGTAGATATATTTAAAGTCGTTAACCTTAGCGAGAGTTAATATAAATCTTTTCAATTATATCTATACGATAGGGGAATTATACTACGGAATAGGGAAGAGAAGGGAAGGGAATAACCCCCGCTCCCTTTCTTTCTAGTAAAGAAAGGAGCGGAAGGGAAGGAGTAAAAACTACTAAAAAAGGGAAGAAATTATTTATTATTCTTTTCCTCCCTTCCCGGGTAGGGTTAATAATATAAATAAACCTAAATATCTACCTAATACGCTTATTAGTTATATTAATCTTTATCTATATCGCGATTAATAATAGACGTTAATATACTTTAAGTCTTTAAAATACGTCTTAAATTAATAGAAAGAGGGTTTATTTCTTTAATACTATCGTAATAAAACGAGTACTTTATAAGGAAGAATATATACTTATAAATTTAATTAATACTAGTTAATATACGTTAAATTTTTCGAATAAAAGTATACTACTTAATTAAAGTAGATTATAGAATTTAATATAGAACTTATTTTACGCTAGCTACGCAGTATTTATATATAAAGATCGTTAAGGTTATTTATATTTAATAACGTTATTACCCGTTAGATTTATTATTAACGCCGTATTAATAACGGCTCTCTAAAACGCCTCCGCTTTTCCTTTATTTTTAGATTTAACGAACTACCTATTTTATAAATAACTTCGTTAAATCGTTTAACTTCTTTATTATTTAACTATTTAATTATCGGTTCTTATATTATTATATTTAATTCGGTAATATACCTAAATTATAAAAAAGGCGAAGGATATTATTCGTTTTAAAAATTAGGAGAAGATTTCGAAGGGGATAATATAAATTATCGAATCGGGAGTATTTTTAAGGCCCCCTCTCGATTAAAAAAAAGTCGTATTATCGAATAAAATTCTAAATATAAACGTAAAGGGTATATTTAGTTATATACCTAAATATTTAATATAACTAGTTTATAAAGCTTCTAGTCGGAATTATACTAATCTTTATATTAATTTTATTCGATTTATATTATATATCTTTACTCTTTATATCTTCTTTAACTTTTTTTATACTTCGAAGTTCTACTTGTTTTTTTATAACTCTTTAAAGATTTTAAGATAAAGTTAGGTTCTTTATATAATTTTAATAAAATTTATTAATTTTTTTATTTATCCTCTAACTCTTTAAACCTATTAATTACCTCCGGTTTAAAGAATAATTTTATATTCGATTTCTTCCTTTATATTAAATAGCTAGATATAAAGTCTTAAATAAAATATATATATTTCGAATTACTCCCGTTTATTTAATACCCGGAAACTTTAATTTTTAGGTTATTTTCCCGAGCCTTTTCATTATTAATATAGTTTTTACGCGTATTCGTATTATTTTATAAATTCTTATTTAGGCGCTAGATTCTTTAACTCTTCTTTAATTATAAGTTAAATTAATAATTAAGGCTAGAGGTTCTTTATTTCCCTCGTTCTTATTATTAAATCCTAAAATAATAACTTCGTTTATAAAATTATTATACCCGCCTTCGTCTTCGTTATTTATAAAATTATCGTTATTTTTTATTATAGCCTCGTCCCGCCTTTATACCTCTAATTCGTATTTTTAAAAATTATTATTTCTTCGTAGTTTAAATTCTATTAGGATATTATTACTTCGGTTTCTTTAAATTAAAAGCGATTAAGGACTATAAAAGTTAAGAACGTCTTAGGACTATAGGATTTTTAGGCTATATATAATTAGGTAATAATATTAAATACTCGCTCGTATTTAACGCCTGTATAAAGTACGATTAAGATATTACGGGCCGTATAAGAGAAATAATTAAATACTAGCGAAAGGTCCTTTTATTTATTAAATATAAATTTACCGTTATTATTATTAAACGCTATATATAATTAATAGGTATAACTATCGATATAAAGATTAGTATAAATATAAGATTTACTCGCTTCCCGGTATTTTCGAAGTTTTTTACTCCGATTTTTCGGGTTTAATAACGCCTTATTTTTACCTTTAATTAGATATTTAAGATTATCTACCTCGACGTCTTTCTTAATATAGATTTTCTTTTATTAAATAATTTATAGGCGCCGGTCGAATTACTCCTTAAATTATTTTTAATAAAATCATTTTTATTTTTACCTAGTCTCTTTATTCTATCTCTAGTCTTTAAATATAATCGTTTTTCGAATTAATTTTAAAAAAGTAATTATACCGTATAACTCGCCTAAGGTTAACTAGGTCTAAGAATAATATTAGTTAAATTTATCCTACGCCTTTTTTAGACTCTTTAATATAGATTTTTTTTAAAATATAATCTTCTTTATAAATTTTTCTTCTTCGTTTTTAAGATAATTAAATAACGCGTTATAAACCGAAAAAGTTATATAAATAATCGGTATATATAATATACCTATCGCTTATATATATTAATAGAACGGTTTATAAAATTCGATAAGGTATTTTACCTAAATTTATTTATCTTTATTTAATTATAATTATTCCGTTTATTTACGGAAAAATTCCTTTAACGCCGGCCTTAGCTTTAAGGCGCGGATTAATATATAATAAATTAAATCCTATCTAGTCGCTACATCCTAGAAGAGTTTTAATATTATAAACTTATTTCGATATTTCTTATCGTATATTCTTTATATTTAATTTGACCCGGCTAATTAATATTTCTCGTTATTTAACTATTTTTAAATATCCTAAAAGCGCTCGTACCGTTAACCGCTTTTATTAAAGTAGGTAAAGGCTTTACGAATTTATATCCCCTAATATTAATAAAGAAATAAATATCGGTATAATAATTAATATATTATTTAAAATACGGAAGTATTTTTACTAAAGTAAACGGGATCCTAGATTCTTTCCCTATTTTAGAAAGCTCTTATTTATTTATTTTATCGTCCTAATCTTTCTAAAAATCTTTATTTATTAATAAGATTTTAATTATTTTAAGAAGTTCCTTTAAGTTTAATTAAATAATATATAAAAAGTATAAAACGCGGTGAATTCCGGTATTCGTAAAAGTATCTTAATTATTATAGAAATCGCGAATCTTATCTTCTAGTTCTTTCTTTATAGTTAAAAACTAGGTCTTTTCCTCCGGTAATATAATTTCGAGGGTTTAATATATATTATTATTATTAAAGGCGTTATTCGTAGTAATTAATATTATCCGATCCTTTAATTTATAATAATAAATAATAATACTTAAATACGAGGTTAGGTTAATATTATTATATTTTCCCTTTACGTACTTAAAAGCTAGGAGTATTTTATAGTATTATTATCGTTAGTCGATAAAATATATATTTATAACTATATAACTTTATCGGTTTTTAGAAAACTATAAATCTAGCGTTATAATAATTTTCGTACCGTTATTAAATAAACTCCGAAGGAGTTAATCTTAAATATTATTATACTTCTTTATAATATAATTTTTAATTATAAATATAAAAGGGAGAGTAATTAACGAATTCGTGTATTTAAATACTCGTTATATATCGATATTATTAATAAATCGTAAAGAGAGCCTAAACCTGATAATTATTCGTATAAATAATTTAGGAAAGTCCTTAAATATTATTTCTCGGCCGTTAAACCGTAGTACGTTAGCCTTTTTTTTACTTCTCTATAATTAAGATTATAATTATTTATATTAATCTTTATATTTATATACTAAGCGGGTTAAAATATACCTAGTCTTTAAAGAATAATATAATCTAGATCGGTTTTATACCTAAATATAAAGCTTTTCTCTTATATTAATTTAATATAAGATACGTTTTTCTATTATTCTAAATATTAATCCTTATAATTATTCGGTTATATTTTTTATAGATATTTCTCGGCTCCCCTATACTTATTATAATATTATTATAAAAGAACTTTTATTCTAGAGCCGGTTTAGGCGACGTTTAAGAGAAATTAAATATATAACCCTTATATTTCTAGTTCTCTTATTTAATCTTTTAAGTACGATATTACTCTTATCTATAAAATTATTCGAGAAAGATAGTAGTTATTTCTATTATATATATATAATAGTATTTATCGGAATCTTTAGTCGTTAAGCTCTTTATAAAAGAATTATTTTAAATAATTAAATTAAAAGTAGAAGAATAATATTATTAGATTTAAAATTATTAATAGCGAAGCTAATACTTTAAGATATTCTAAATATATATTTTAGAAATTAGCGAAGAAGGTAGGAAAATAAAAAGAATTATTAACTCTTTTACGATTATATAATTTATAAAAATACGTTATATACGGTAATTATAATTTAATTATATTAATACCGAATAAAAAGATTATAAAGATAGATTTATATTTATTTTATACGTTTTAGGTTAGTATCCCGCTAAAAAATAATTTTAAATACGTAATAAATTAATATTCTAACCCTCTTTCAAAAATTCTTTTTAAGATTTAACTAAATCTTTATTAATTTAAATTAATAGTTATACCTCTAGCCGTTAATAAAAACGTAGCCGATATTAACTTTAAATTACTCGATAGCCTTAATAATAACGCGAGAGTAAATTAAAGCCCTCGATTATTAAAAACACGACGGAATTTAAAGGTAGCGAGGAAAATATTTAATATATAAAAAATATATATAAGGAAACCCCGGGTAAAGAAAATCGCGGTATAAAATAAAAAATTTAAGAACGGTAATTAATAGGACTTTTATAATTAAATTACTATTTAATTTAACTCTTTAATTATTATTTTATAAGAAATTAGACTTCTTTAAAAAACTACCGATCTTTTAATCTCGAAGCTACCCTTTACGCGCCTTATATACGAAATTATATATACCTTTTATAAACGTTATTTTCGTATATAGTTTATAGGTCTAAACGTATTATAGGAGGCCTTAGAGGCGATATTAATTAAGAAATTTATAAATAAATAACCTAGTATTATCTTTATAAATATATAATATTAATTTTAATTATAATAATTAATCTTTACGCGATTTATAATAAGCGGATTATTATAGCCCCGAAGGATATATAATTTATACGGCGATTAAAGACTATATATACTATATAAAAATATATTATAATTAATATCCAAAGGTCGACGCCTTATTATATTTATCTTAATCTTTATACCGATTAAACTAGTATCGTTACTTTTATTACGAAATTTAGACTTAATTATAAACTTTTAGACTTTCGATTCTATTTTAAAATAATCCATTAATCGTTTATAACTACTACGATTAATATTATAATTTATTAATACGAGATAAGATAAGAGATTATCTTAATATAAAAATCGTTATTAAAGGAGTATAACTTTTTATTATAAGATTAAAATGAATAATAACTAGGGATCCCGTTTTTAATATTATAAATTCGATTATTTTATTTACTTATAACCTCGCTTTCCTTTATACCGAAGCTATATTAATTATATTATTAGAAAAGTATTTATCTTAATTTAAAATACCGTATAATATATTTATATATATAAGGGCGGTATATTCAACTACTAATAAATTAATTAATCGTAATTTTCTCTACGTTTATTTATATTTTAATTCTTATAAATAAGGTAAAATTAAATAAAAATAAATTATAAGTTAATAAAATATTAAGTTATTATAATCGTATAATCGTTAGTATTTAAAATATTAAGTAAATATATTAGGATAAATATTAGGATAATTAATATTAATTTAATTTATAGAAAATAACTCCTTAGCCCTTAAATTATAAAGTAATTAATCTATTATATAGAGGGGTAAGATTATTAGAATATAAATTAAAATAAATAATATTAATAAAATTTATAATAATCGCCTAAATATTAGGGCTTTAAAATAAAAGATATATAAAATAACCCTAACCTTCCGGTAAATCTTACGGTATAAATATTAGGATAAATAATTCTAATGAAATATATAAACCGTAGTTATTCGGTCCTATATAAGAATTAATCGACTTCGACGATATCGTTAATACGAATTAATTAAATATACTAGATTAATTCTCTCAGCCTATCTACCCTAAATTAAAGGATATAATTTAACCGATATTTATTTAATTATATAAACTATTTATACCTAAAAATAAAATAAAAGATAATAAATATAACTCGGGTAAAGACGTTAAGATTAAAGATAATAATAATACTAACGACGATAACGAGGCGACCGTCGATAATAATAACGAAGTAATAGGGTTAGAAGGCTATATAAACTATATAAATAATAATAATATATACGAATAAACTAAGGATAATCCTAAGTATTAACGGCTATATTAAAAATATTAATATAATAATTACGAATACGTTATCGAAAGGTAGGATTATAAAATAAGAGATATATATTTTTATTATCCTTATCCGGCTAATTACTCGAATAATACCTAGATTTAATTAATAATACCCGAGATCCCGGAAGACTACTAAGAAAATAACGATTAGGGTAAAGATTAAAACGATTCGGCCCTAAATAATTAAGATAAACCTAATTTTAATAGTATTAAATCTTATATAAATTATATAGAAGAGCGTATCCTATACTTTTATTTAAAAGAAATTAATCTTATCTTCCGAGGGTATAAAAATTATTATTAAAATAACTTAATTTACCTTATACTCGATTACTCTTATTCTAATTAAAATAAAGGAGATATAATAATAAAGAAGGATATTTAAAACCCTTCCGATTAAGATAAAGATCGGGATAAAACCCGTAATAATAAATAACTAAAATAGATCTCTTATACCGATAAAAATAATCTACCGAGACTTAATACGGGCGAAATACTTCTCGATCGTTCAGAGGGTATTATTAAAGAAAAATATACTATCTATTAAATAATCTTCAGGAATTTAAAAATAAATTAGAAAATAATAAAAGAAAAGGAGAAGGCGAGTAAAATATAAAAGACTAAAATTATAATTAAAGATAAAGGTTCGTTATCTTACTATATATCCTAACTTTATCGTAATTTTTATATTAATTCGTTATTATAAAGGCTCTTTTAAGACGCGGACGTCCTCCGGGAAAAATTAAAATAAAATAAAATAATAAATAATTTACCTTAATCTTAGCTTTATCGTAATAATTTTATTAATATTATATAATTTATTAAGATTTTAAAATATAGAACCTTATACGTAAAAGCGCTAGGAGTATTTAAACTTATAAGTTTTTTCTTTATACTAAATATATTATAAATCCTATATTAACTTCTAGTTATTAATACTAGCTACGCCTTCGTTTTAAGGCTCTTTACTTATTAATTAAACCTCTATAGGAATACGGGCGGTTAAAACTTTATTTAAACCTCTATTTAAAGGCCGCGCTTAAGCCCTAAAAAGAAAGAGGGGAAGAATAAATTAGATTTTTATATTTACCCGACGACGTATAAAGCCCGATAGTAAATTTTATATTATCTTTAACTACCTTTATCCTAATTAAAATATTAATCCTTATTAACGAAAATACTCCGGGAAATTAGAAGATATTAAAAGACTTTCGATTTATTAATTTTAAAAGTACCCTTTTCGTATTTAATCCGCGAGATTTATTATTAAGACTTTCTTAAGGATATACGATTTTAAAATAATATAATTAATATTTTATAAAAGGTTATAGAAGGTTATCTAATATATATATTCTTTATTAAATTTATTTCTTATATTATCCCTAGATAAATTATAATTTATATTATTTAATAACTAATTTATATATTATATACGATAAGCGTATTATTTTATAGGCGAAGGATATTAGACTTTTAAAGACTTTAACGAAAATATTAAACGGGTAAATAAATATTAATAATTAAAACGAGAAGGGGTTTCGTTAAGGGATAAAATCTTAATAAAGACTTAATATAAAGATTAGTATAATTTTATACGCGGAGGATACCGATTAAAGATTAATATATAAATAACTACGATTCGTCGTTCTAGGATATTATAGTATATATTAATTACTTAAATCGAGGGTAGTATAAAGGTTAATCTATTTAATCGTATTATTAAATCTTAATATACCTTATTTATATTATCGTTATTATAATAACTTTAAAGATACGCGTAGGCGTGGCCTATTAATAGGAATAATAATTAATATAATTAATAAAACGCTATTAACGACCCTAAAGATATCTATTATTTATATTAATTATTATCCTAATTAATAAGGTATATATACGCGTATATATATTATATATAGGGTAGCCCTATAAGGAGAGTAAGGAATAATAGGGAGGAAGGGAATTACTTTTAGGCCTATCCCTTCTCTTCCCTACCCCTTCCTCCAAGGAAGGGAAGGGAAAGAAAAGTAATCCCTACCCTATTCTATAATATAAAGGGAATTAGAAGAGATAGAAGAATAAAGAGAATATTTACTTAATAATAACCGTAGAGATTATATATAAATTACGTATCTCCTAGATTAGTAATTTTCTACTTTTCGAAGTTAGTAACGGTATTATATAAAACGAAGATAATGAAAAAGTTATTATTTTTCTATAATATATTAATAAGGTTAATAAATAGTAGGACGTCGAAGAAGTACTAGATAATATTCCCGAGCCCGTCTTAGTTGAGAGGATTTACTACGTTAGTCCACGCGCTATCTTTTATAAGGTTATTCAAGATCTTAATATTAAATAAAGCGAGATTATTTAGGTTCTAGAGTATAATAAATAAATTCTTTATATATAATATATATATAGATACTTAATCGCTATATTACCCGACTATTTTAAGGTAAATATCATCGAGTTTCTATATCGAAGTCGTTCCTAAATAGGTTTAATATTATTTAATAAATTAATCTTACGTACTAAATATATAATAATAATAATACTATAGATAATAATTAATTATTTAACCTCTATTACTATCTATAATTAAACGTATGTTCTAAAGATTTTATAAATTATTATTTTCTAAAATATTAATATAATATTTCTTTATAATATAATATCTAAAATAATCGAAGTTTAGGTTTATTATATTAAATTCTTTAAATAATAAATATAAAGAAATTTTGTAAAACCGAGTCTTATATACGAACTTCTTTAATATATATTAATTTAATATATAATCGATTTTAAAGTCTTTAAGCGAGCGAAGTAAAAGAGGATTAAAAATAATTTTTAAATCTTATTTAATATAAAGATTATTCGAATTAATTATTATTATTATTTAATTTTAAAAACCCGGATACGGTACGTTATTAAATTTATATTTAATTTTTTATAATTTATTAAAGTTTCTTTAATAAATAATAATATTAATATATATATTTTCGCCGAAATTTATATAATTTTAGACTTAGATTTAATTATTAAATTTAGTTATTAAATATTAATCCTACCGGACTCTCTTATTTTTAAATATAATTTTAGGGTTCGGTTAATTCTTAAATATATTATTTATAAAATAATACTACTCTACGAGCTCTTTAATTTATTAAAATATAATAATAATAATATAATAATAAGTCGGTATATATATCTCTTTTATATATATAAGAGTTTAGTTATCTTTAAATAACTTTTTATTATAATTAAATAATAAAAGAGGTTATTATAATACTATAACGATAAGAAATAAATAAATTTAATAATAATTATATAATTAAAAGAATATAATAATATATATAATAACTATAATAATTAATTCTAATAAAGTATAATAAATTAAATAATAAATATATTTAGATCTAGGCCTAGATCTAGTTAAAATTTATAAGTTAAGAGTTTAGGTATTGATTTTTACGGATATATTTCCTAAAATTTCATCTCTTAATATAAGACTACGCGAATATCAAATTATCTAAAATTTACCCGGTATATTTAAGGCTTTATTTTAAGAAGTAATATTTATATATTATTTAATAAAAAAGAAATAAAAAAGTATTAAAAAAGATCGATTTTAAATAATATAATATTTATATAATAAAACCTTTAATCTAGTCGAGTTTTAAGAGATTTATATATTTTCGTATTATTAAATCCACGAATATCGTTTTTAATAAATTTAATTCCGTGAAAATCCTTTTAAAATAAATATTTCGAATATTAATATTTTATATCTTTTATAATATTACGCTAAAATTAATGATTTATTTAATTATTATTTTTAATATTAATTATATATATTTCCCTAGCCCTTTTTACCCGTAGAATAAATATTATTTATATTAGAATTATTAAAATAATATATAAATCTATTATAATAAAATCTTTCGATACCGTTTATTTAAATTAAATAGTTTTATTATAATATATATCGAGTTTATAGCCCGAATATTATTACTAGCGTAATTATCTTAGTTAAATAAAAATTAATATTATAGACCTACGAGGTAAAGGGCGTTAATATTTATAAAATATTAATTTTAATATTAATTTCTTATTTAAATAATTTAAAATTAAGATTTACCTAAATTTAATTTAAATCTAATTTAGATCTAGTCTAGATCTAGTCTAGATTTAAATAAATTTTAATAATTTAACCTAAACGCGTCCGAGTTTAAAATAATAACTTTATTTATAAATCTATAAAATTATATTCTTAATAAATATTCTTTTTCTAAACTTTCTACTTCTAATACCGGATAACGCGAAGTACGTAATAGAACGATTATAATATAATTAATATAATTTCTTCTAAGCGAAGAATTACTAGGGTTTATTATAATAATTAAATATATATAAAAAACCTTAGTCTAAATATAGGAAATTAATAAATATCTTTAATTTTATTAAAGATTAAACGGGCTTTATATTTATTTAATACGAAATCTTTTAATTTTAAAAACTACCCGCGCTTAACGGTAATAAATTAGATACGGATTAATTTATAGAATTCTATACTATTTATTATAATATAAATAAATAGTCTCTTAAGTAAGTATTCAAGAATTAATAAAAATAATAATAAGGAGATTACTATTTAAAAATTTATATAAATATATTAATAATTTATCTAGGCCCTCGTTTATTTCGATAAATATATTAAAACCGGTTATAATATCTTTCTTCGTAATTATATTATTTATCTCCTTTAAAAGTCTTTTATTTATATTTAATTCTCTTTATTTAAAATCTTTTACTAATTTTATAGGGCGAGCCGCCGGCTTTATTATAATAATATATATAAAATTAAACCGCGCGTAATATTCAAAATATCGACGAAATACTTTATAGTTAATAATAATAAAAGATATATACTACCCGTTCGGTAATAAAGTTAATTAAATTATTATTTATTTATTTTCCGAATATTATATAATTAAAACGAGTATTAGCGTATATTTTAAATCTATAAAAATTAAGGTAAATTAAAAAAAGGAAGTAGTTTTTTATAATATAAAATAATATCGGTAATTAATAGAATATAATATTTAATAGGGTATATATAATAATATTTAGATAATCGATAATTTCCGCGTATTTAACGAGATTAATTATTTTAATAATTTATATTTTAAATTATATTATCGTAATATTATTAAAGTTATTCGTTTTTTACTTAGTTATAAACCGTTTAAAGATAATCTAGTATATATATTTATAAAGATTACGAATAATAGTAATAATAAAGTAATTAATAAAATACATATTAATAAAAAATAATAAGAAATATAATAATAAATTTTTATTAAAGATATTATTATCCCTTTTATACTATTATCCGACGAGATAATAATAATTTTATATTATAATGATCTTTCCCTTTAATTAATATATATAATTATCGGGAACCTCGATTATACCGCGCGTAAAATCTAAAAATAATTTAATTTAGTTCTTTTAAATTTAATCCCTATATTAAGAACGAAAAGAAATTCGGTAATTATATATAATTAAATATTTATTATCTCGCGCTAGGGCGTATACTCTAGTATATATATAATTATTATTATTTATTTTAACGATATATTAAAATAATTAAAATAATTAAAGATTTAATAATATAAAGGATTAATATTATATATATAAATAATTAACCCCGAAGATAATATTTAATAATTATATCGCTTGTAATCGATAATTTAAAATAAGTTTTAATAATAAGAGTAAAATAAAATCGTTAGTATTTAATATATTTAATCCCGCTTAATAAATAAAGGGAATTAATTAAGACGTAGGAGTTACGGATTTACGAATATATAAATTAAAGAATAAAGATATAAAGGAGAGATCCCGACCTCGTTAAAGATTTAATAATTATTTATAATATTAAGAATTTCGTTTAATATTATTATTTAATTAAAATTTTTATTATTTTTATTATAAATATATTATACTAGCTTCTAAAAGAAATTATTATAAAATTAATTAATTAAATTCGGGATTTAATTAAAGATTACGTAGTTTTTATAATTATTATATAAATAAAGAAAGGGGTAACTAGGCCGAAGAAATTATTAAAATAATTAATAATAAAGATTAAATTAAATTATAGTTTTAATTAGGTATGAGGTTTCGTAAAGTTAAATTTTTTTAAAAACTTTAATAAAATAAAATAATAAAGTAATAACGAATAGAAAATAATATTATAATTATAATTATTATTATTACTTTTTTATTTATTAAGCGCGTACCGGTTACTTTATATTATATACGGGTTATATTTAATTTTATTATATTTATTTAATATATATTTTATAACGGCGATACTTTATAATATATATAATACGCGCTTTATTATATTTATAATCGTAATTATTACGATATAATATTATATATTATAATATAGAGATTATATAAGAAATTATAATAATACTTTCTATTAAACCTATCGTTATTCTTAATAATAAAATAAAATAATAGAATATTTAATTATATCGAGAGAAATTAGATTTAAATAAATATATATTTATTTTTAATAAGGATACGCCGTTATACTACGATATATAAATATTAAATATTAATTATTATTACTTAATAATTACGGTAGCGAGGGTTTTTTATTTTAATACTAAAGATCTTATCGATATTATAATAATATTCGTACGGGAGAGCCGTAAGAAATAAGATAAAAATCCGGGCTTTATTAAAGATTAACGGAGATAAAAAACGAATCCTAATTAAACGGGAGATATATATATTTTTATATATTAATTATAAATATATTAATTTTATAATAATAAGGAGAGCCGGAATTTAAGATAATTTATAAAAAGATTAGTTTATTATACCCCTAATTTTTATTTTATTAGTAAACTTTATAATAATTATATCTAGATTAATAACGAAGTAATTCGTTTATAAAATTAAAGCGAGACCGAGTAAAAGGCCCTTTATATAATAATCGGCCGACTTAAATTAATTATTAATATTTACGACTATAAACGACTAAACGATAAAGGTAAATATAGGGTATATATTAATATATTAATTACTCTATATCGACTAAAAAATAACGGGAGAGTCGATAATATATATAAGATATTCGAAATAAAATATATCCTAGTTAATAGAACGAAAAGACCCTAAAAATAATATAATTATTATTTCTTCGAAATATATAATATTATCCGGAGTACGTATATAGTATTTATTAAATAAAAAGAATATTATTATATAAATAATTCTATCGACTAGGATTAATATAATATTATTTATAATTTTAACTTTATAACGAAAGATACTAGGGTAATAGATTAATTTATAAAATAATTATAATAATTATATATTTATAAAAAATTACTATCCGCGATAATATATTTATTATACCGTTTAATAATATATATACCTTAGGTTCTTATTTAATAGTAATACTATAATTATATAACGATTAATAATAATAACGAGAGTAACGGGTATAATACAAAGATAAATTATAATTAGGGTATAAACTCGATCGATAATAATTAATAAAAAGAGAATTAAAGATTTTAAATTAAAGAAAAGATTTATTAAAAAAAAGTTCTTAAGATACTATTTTTATAAAATTAAATAAAATAAAGAGTAAACTCTTATATTAATTCCTATTATCTAGTACTTTTTTAATATATATTTTATTAGTAGAAATAAAAGTATTTACTTTATAAATAAAAATATTATAATTTATTTTTTATAAAATTTATCTCGGTCTACCCTTTATTAAACTTATTTTAATAAATAGTCGTTATTTTTAATTATATTCATAATACCTTTATATTTTTATAATTTATAGTATTATATAACCCGAATTCGGTATTTAAATTAATCTTAGTTTAGATTTAACTTAAATCTAGTTTAAATCTAGTCTAGATCTAGGCTAGGGTTAATTTAATATATATTTATTTATTATTATTATATATATAATTCTACCCTCTTTCTTATATATTAAAATAAATTTATTTTATATCTCGATTAATTAGTATACTCTATATTACCGAATAATATTTAAGTCTATATATATACGACCTAATAATATATTAAATAATAGAATATAATTAAGATTTAATATTAATTATTAATAAATCTAAATTATTTTACCACTTCTTTAGAGATTTAATAATAAAAATTATAATTTTATTATTTTTTTTAATCGGACCTAGGTTAGCTAGGAATTTATAATAATATTAAATATATATTTAAACCCTTAACGGGAATTATAATAATTATAATTTACGTTATAATTTATTATATTATTAAAGAATATAAAATAAGGAAGTAAATACGGATTAAATTCGAAGGCGAATATATTAAAAATAAATTAAACTCGACTCTTTTCTTTATATCTTTTAATATTAATAGAAAATAATATAGAGTTATAAATTTAAATAAAAAAGAAGTAGGAGGAATAATTATTTATATAATATAATATAATAATAGAGGCTTTATCGAGTAGGATTAATTAAAAAATAAAAAGAGAAAAGATACCGGTAAATAATATAAACGATTTCGTCTATAAATAAAAAGATAGAATTAATAATTTAGTCGGTTATAAAGATTTCTATACTATATTTAATTATCTCCTAATTATTAATAAGATTATTATAAATTCGCCGGCTCCTTAATAATATAATATATAGGAGGACGAGATAAATATTATATAAAAAAAAATACGAAAGAAAGGAGTATTAATAAATCTCGGAAAAATAAATTATTTATTTTTATAAGGGTAAATATTTCTTTTATTTTAATAAAGCTAAACTAGCGGACGAGGTATTAATAAAAACTTTAATTTATTAAATAATATTGAACGAGGTATAAAAAAAGATAGAGTCTTTAATAATTTATTATTATTCCTCGAATATTAATATAGTTATTTATACGGATACTCGAGTAGCTTTATTTAATAAATTAATAAAAAACCGGGGTAATAATATATATAGTATAAAAAACCTTATAAATCGCGAAATAATATAGTATTATAATATTATACTTATTATATATATATATTAATACTATATATTAGATAGTAACTACTAGTCTTTATTATATAAAAATTTAAAGGTATTAAATTTAACGAATAAATAAACTTCTTTAATATTAATAAAGATCCTATCGAGTTTATATTATATATATTTAAATTCTCTATTATATACGAAGGCTTCCGAAAAAAGTTAAAGTTTAAGAAAAAAAAAAGAGAAAATAATATAATAAAAAGAATAGGGTTAAGATTATATAATAAATAATATACGTATATAAAAGATAGTACTCGAGACTATAAGGAAGGAGAGGTATATTATTTTAATATAAACTATCTAGGCTAATAACCTAGATAATAAATAAATGATAAATTATATATATAATAAATTATTCTTATAACTAAAAATAATAGCGGCCTAGATTTAACCTAGATTTAATTTATATTTAAACTAGATCTAGGCCAGATTTAAATATAAGTTAATTTACGAGAATAAATAATAGTAGTTTTATAATAAATAGATTTTAAAATATCTATAACTCCTTTATAATATAACGAGTAGATAAAGTAGAATATATATTAATTAATTAATATATATATAAAGATCTAAATATAATAACGATATTAAAGGCGCTAGTAGTAATAATTATAATAATAATATTATTATTACTTAAAGTATAAATAGTATATTTAAAGTCTTATAAAATAATATTAAGGATTATTTATTTATTATTATTTACCCGTTAAATATTAATTATACTAAAATCAATTATATAAATATATTTTGGGTACTAAATATATTAAAATTAGTTATATAACTATATTTTAATTATATAATATATTTAGAATACTCGATATGAGTAGATACGCATTTCCAGTATTTTGTACAATTTCGGTACAAAATGCGCAAAAATCGGGGTTTCCGGACTTGCCGATGTAATAAGATATTGAACGGAGAGTTTTAATATCTTACCTCGTCGTCGCGATTTTAATATTTAACTTTACGGCTCTATAATAAGTTTCAAAACTCTATAATAATACTCGTAACTACCCCGTACCGACTATTTAATAGTTATATTAATAAAGCGGTAAACTAGTATTTTATTAAAAAGAACGGAAAAGGCGCGTAGATTTATTTAATTTATATACTAGCCCTAGAGATCGATTTAATACCTACTTTCGTCTAAAGTTATTAAATTAAATCTTAGTATTTTTATAATAAAACTAGTATTTTAACTCGATCCTAGTTTATTAAAATTAAATTCTCTATAAATATTTTTTATATTTTATATTTTTAATACTTTTAATATTTTTACTATTAAAGTTATTATAATTTAATAATTAATAAAATTAAAAAGATTAATTAACTAATTAATTAATAATAATATATAATAATTACTATAATAATAATAATCGAAATTCGAGTCATAATTAAAGAGTTCTAAAAATAATCTATAATTATTTCGCTATATATATAATAAATAATATTATAGATAATTATAATCGAAGTAGTATATATAGTTATATTAGCGCGCGATTAATTAATTTTTATTTTAAAAGAAATTAATAGTAAAGTAATCGCGTTAAGAAGTTAATTATTAATAAAGAAAAATATTAACGAAAAAATTTATATAAACGGCCCGCGAAAATAAATAAATTAATAAAAATATAGGGTTTTACGCCTAGAATTATCGTCGTTTAATTACGAAGTTAGTAGGTTGACCCGAAGGGGCTTAGCGGGCTCGGTAGGTCCGAGGAATTAAAATAAATTCCTAAAGGGTACTAAACTTAAAGTAGGAAAAAAGATATATATATCTATATACGTTGACTTATAACTACTATTCCCGGTCAATTTAGTTTATTAAATAAGTTTTGATTTAGGGCTAGGGCAAGCCCCTTAAAATAATATATAATTAATAACTACTATAATTACTAGTCCTTAATGAACTTTATTAATACTATAGAAGAATTATTTTTATAAACGTTACTAACAGGTTATGAGCCCGGTATATAATGTATTTATTACGTTATTTATTTAGTATATTCCTAGGGCGAGCTAGAGAGCCGTTAGGGAAATAATAGTATTTTACGTTTTTTATACTACTACTTTAGGAGTAAAATCCCTAAAGGTCCTTAATATTAATTACTCTTTATCTATACTACTCCTAGATATAATAAAAAGTACCGGTAATATAAAGATCCTTAAATTAAAGAGCGAGAGTAACTAGGAGTTATAAAAAGTCGATAATACTATCGTTCTAAAGATTAAGAAAATTTAGGGGTATATAATTAATAAAGAATAATATTAATAACTTAATACTTTAAATCCGCTAACTAGAATACTAGCCTATCGAGATAATAAGGGAAGATAATATAAAATTATATTTATTACCCTAGAAGAGAATAAAGAGTACTAGGTAATTATAAAAGAATATTAAATTAATTTAAACGAATAAGAGGATAATTATAAAACGATATATAATTATATTCTATTTAACCTAGAACCGAACCTGAAGATTTATATCGCTAACGTCACGAATAATATTAAGGCGATAAATATTCTCTACTAGTTATTCGAGTATTCTAACGTATAAACTATCGACTTATATATATATTAAATTACTCGTAAAGATTAGGATAACTTTAAGTCCCTTCTAGAATATAAAAACTATTTAAAAATATATTAAAAAAGGCTCGTTAATATAGGAACCCTATTATTTAATTAAATACTAACGTTATACTTTAGGGTAGGAATTAACTCTAAATTATATATATATATTATTAATATATAGAGTCTAGTAAAAAGAGATAAGACGATATTTATTTTAAAAAATATACTTAATAAAATCCTAGAATATAATAATCGCTAATAGGATTCAAAGGCTTTAATACTAAGAAAGTAGAATAAATATAAAAATAATAAAAGTAGAAATCATGATATTTCTAATTATAAATCAGGATCTAGGAATGACTTTATAAATCCTAGTTATAGGAAAGGTAAAAATAATAGAGATCGTTAAAATAATAAATTTAATAATAAACCGTATAAGGAAAGAAAGAATTACGAGGGCTATAAAGAGTATTATTTTATAGAAAATTACTACTATCTTTATAAAGATAAAAGGCCGGAAAATTAGGAGATATATAAAAGTAAATAATACCTCCTAGTTAAAAACCGTATTAATAGTATAAATAAGAAGTTTATTAAGACTAAAAAGATTAAGAAAATATTTATTTCTAACTATATAAATAAGGTTAAAATATTAGACGATAATAAGAACGATACCTTCTAGATAAGTTTAATTATAGATATTTATATTATATACGACTTCTCCCTATTCGATAAGGTTATATATAAAGAGAAGTAATATAAATTCGTAGTAGTTAAGGATAAATCCTAGTATAGAATTTATAATATTAATATTATTATTCTTAACCCGTTTATTAACGATAATTATAAGGAGTTAGATCTCGTTAATATTTACTACGTTCCTAATATAGAATATAATCTCCTATCGCTAGGAATATTAAAATAGAATAACTATAAATTTCAGGTAATTAATAAAAGAATAAATATCCTAAATAAATAAAGAGAGTTTTATTTATCTAGAACCCGTATCGAGATTAAATACTCGCTTAATTTAAGAAAATCCCTAACTACATTTAAAGTTAGAGCGAATCCTCTTCTTCTATTTTCTATAATTACTAGTTCTTTAGTTAAATCCGGATCATGGACTTAATAATATAAAAGGCTTTATTATTTAAATATAAATAACGTTAAAAGACTAGCGTATATATTAGAAGGAATAAATATTTAGAAAATTATATTACTTTAGGCCCTAGAACTACCTATTAAAAAGTATAAATTATATATTATAAAGTATTAATACCCTATTATTATTCGCGTACCTAAGTAATTCGACTAGATAAAGAGAGTTATTAATTAAAGTAAGTTAATATATACCGATATCGTAAACGGTAGTTAAATTATATATATATACTAAAGGGTAAACGTTATATATTTATTCTACTCGATAATATTATTAACGAATTAATTATTCGCTTATTTACGAAGAAGTTAGATATAGTTAATATAATAAATCTTTATTTCGAGTATATTAAGAATACTAGGAGGCCTATTTAGTACTTTAGAGATAATAATACTAGTAAAAATATAAATAGAAGAATATAAATATTATTCGCTAAATATAAGGTTAATTAAATTCCTATTACTATATATAACCCTAATTAGAATAAAGTATTAGAACGATATATTCGTATATTATTTAAATATATAAAAAGTATTCTATTTAACTCTAAGCTTCCGAAAACTCTATAAAATAAAGTAATTAAAATAGTTATATATTACCGTAACCGTAGCCCGACTAGGAGTCTCAGTACTATAACTTTATATAAGGCGTTAATAAATACTAGGCCCTTTATAAAATACCTTCGTATATTCGAATATATTATATATTATTATAATAAGGATCTTAATAAAAAGAAACTCGATAATAAAGATATTAAATATTATTTTATAAAATATAACGGTATTAATAAATTCCGCCTATAAGATAATAAAAAGATAATTATTTTAACTTATATAATATTCGATAAAATCGTCGATCCTAGATAATTAAATAAGAATAAAGAAGAGTAGTATACCTTTTTAAATAAATTATTAGAAAATAAAAATAAAATATCGGATAATAATTATAAAGTTAAAGAATTCTCTACCGATAAAAATGAAATAACCCTATATCTTATATATAAGAAGTTATAAAATTACGTCGTTATAAATAACCTCTAAAAGAAGGTCAGGCCCGTTAAGGGTAAAATATATAATAAAAGCGTCGGTAATAAAACGGAGAATATAAGGCGAAGTTTCGCTATATACGTTATTAAAATAAATATTAATTCGATCTCTAATATTCTTATAATTATTTATAATACTCTCAATAACCTAGATAAGAGTAATAACTAGCGGTACTCTAAGAAAAACTTAATTCTCATAAAGTTTAATAGATTTAGGATTTAGTACTCGTACCTAATAATAAAAAGATTCTACTAGGCCGCTAGGTCTTATCTATTAAAATAAATTTAATTAATAATATTACTCGATATAAGGCGCGCTAGGTCGTAAAAGAATTCCGATAAATTAAAGACGTTAACTTTAACGAGACGTATTTAAGAGTATTAAAGTTATAATTCTAGAAATTACTACTAGTATTTAATGCGAAATTTAACCGAGAAATCTACTATATTAATATTATTACCGTATTCTTGAAGGCCCTACTCAATAATATAATTTATATAAAATAACTTCATGAGTTTTAGAAAAATAACGTAGTTTATTTATTTAGAAAAAATTTATATAATTTTAAATAAATACCCTAAAAGTAGTATATAACTCTTAGGGAATTCTTTAAAACTATCGATTTTATACGGGTTAAAAAGGACTACTCAATACTCGTTTATAAAAATAACTTTATAATTAATTTTTCAACGACTTATTTATTCTTACCCCAACGATAGTATTAATAGAATAACTAAAAGAATAACTAAATACGCGTTTCTATATTAAGAATTTAGGCGAGATATCGTACTATCTTAATATAAAGATTAGACGAAGTCGTTAAAACCGTATTATTTATATAAACTAGGCTAGTTATATTAATAAAATATTAACTAAACTTAATATAAAATATTATAGAAAATAGAAAACTTTTATAAATTCGTTAATTTAATTAAGGGTAATTACTAACGACTACGTCGTTAATAAAGAAGATTTAAAAGGGTTTAGAAAGATTAATTAAATATTTATAATAACTTATTACTATAATTTACCCTAATATCGTATATATAATTAATATTCATAATCGTTATTCAAAAGTACTATTTTCTACTTATAATATTATACTTAAGAGGATTATTAGCTACTTAACTAGAATAATTAAACTAAGATTATACTATAATCTTAAAGAAGGAATTAAAGAGTAATTTATAAAATTTATAAATTCGTTCTAAAGAAATTATCTAGATATTAAGTATTCTACTTTAAGGTATATTTATTTCTTATAAAATAAATTTATTAACTAGTTAATAAAACGTTAAAAGATTATCGCTAGGTAAACTATAGAAGTAGAGTATATTAATAAAATAAATATTATTATAAAATTAAAATTCCTAATATCTTTATTAATAAAAATAAAATATATTTAAAAAGATATAAAGATTATTTAGTTTATAACTAATAACTAGGTAGTTATTAAAATAATAACTAACCTTATTAATTACCTTATTATTAAATATATTGATTCTAATTACTATATTATTCGCGAAATAGTCGCTGAGATAAGTATACTTTAGATTAATTATATACCGACGGCGGTTATAATTACGGATGAGTTAACGAAGCCCTTAAGCCCCATAAAGTTCATGGCCTTTAGTACTATACTAGGGCTCGCGTCGGAGCTAGTATAAGACTATTACGTTATTATAATAGTGTTGCTGACGGTCAGGCAGTTAATGGGAGCGTTGGATTACAACTATTATTCCCGGTCAGCCTGGCTTACTAAGCAGGTCTTGGCTTAGGGCTAGGGCAAGCCCCTTTGAGATAATACATAGCTGGCAACTGCCATAGTCACTACTCCTTAATGAACTACATCAACACCATAGAAGAACCATTCCTATGAACGTTGCTAACGGTATATACTATCATAGAAGTGAGCTAGGAATGACAGATGGGAGGCAGCAACGAGCAACGTCGTTATTTCGCAGAGCGAATGTACAGCGTTAAGACTCCTCTTGACTAATTGCAAGCCTCATGACAAGCCTCCCAATCGATCAGTCTGCCAACAGGCACCACCAAAATAGCCTCATGTAACGTATAGTCGGTAGGGAGCACTCCACAGATTTATGTCGGACCATATGGTCAAGAAGCATATGCGTGCCAACGGTATCGATGCATTGCAAACGCCAAAGAGGCAGAATCATTTGAGCTTCCTCATCATCGGTGCAGGCTCTAGAGGCAACGCGTATGCGAGTGCTCTGCAGCAATGTGAACATGCCGGAAGCATTCGCATCGGCGCCATAGCAGAACCCGTTGAGTCCAAAAGACTAGCGTTCGAGCGAAAATACGTTCGTCAAGTTGAACATTGCCAGCTCTACAAAACTTGGGAAGATTTCATAGTGTTTGAGCAAGGTCGACAACAACGAGAAGCCAGCGGTAAGGACGCAAGTGGAGCACTCGATGGTGTGTTTGTTTGTGTCCTGGATGAGATGCATGCAGTAATAATCACAGCGCTCGCTCCGCTGGGCTTGAACATCATGAGCGAGAAACCGTTAGCAACGACGCTGAGTGACTGCTTGAGGATATATAGGTCTTTACAACCCAGTGGCATAGATTCCCCCACTGCAATTTTTTCAATCGGTCATGTTTTGCGCTATAGCCCTCACAATATGCTTCTTCGGAAGCTCCTACTGGAAGGCGATGTTATTGGAGACATATTGTCCCTTGAGCATACGGAACCTGTAGGTTATTGGCACTTCTCCCATTCTTACGTCAGGTATGTGATGGTCCCTAATAAGCTACTCATCACTGACACTAAGAAAGGGGTAATTGGAGAAAAGAATCAACGACGGCGCCTTCATTACTGACGAAGTCTTGTCATGATATGGATCTGCTACTGTGGCTCCTGTGCTCTCCGCCCCCAGGATCGAGTAAAGCACCTCACCTGCCGTCTGACGTAACGTCTAGCGGCTCATTACTCTACTTCAAAGAAGCTCGAAAGCCAGCTCTAGCTGGTACCGCGACCAATTGCCTTGCTTGTCCCGCAGAGTCCAAATGTATCTACAGTGCGAAGAAAATCTACGTGGATAAAAATCTCGCAAAAGGCAATGGCGGATGGCCTGTCAATGTTGTTGATCCTGAAATCGAGGATTTGATGCATTTGGGAAAGGGTCCCGGTGAAGAGGATCCCGGGATGACAAGGCTGATGGAACGGCTGGCAGAGGACTACAATGACAGTAATACCACTCGCGAGCGCGTACAGGCACGACCATGGTTTGGGCGCTGCGTCTACGAGTCAGACAATGATGTCTGCGACGACCAAGTCGTAACAATGACATGGAAAGACGATCCGCTAGGCTTGCCTGACAATGAGACTGTGGAAAGCCGCATGAAAGGAAGGGGTGCAAAGATCGCTACCTGCCACATGGTAGCTTCGACAGAGAAGCAGTGCGAGAGAAGAGGCAGAGTATACGGCACCAGAGGGGAAATCGAGTATGACAGCAAAACCATCCGAGTGTTCGACTTCGCTACCAACGAAGCCAGGATTCATCATCCGCAGCAGCGCGGTGGCGGGCATGGAGGTGGAGATTCTGGCCTTGCACAGCAGTTCGTGAAAGCGATACAGGCGGTAAAGATGGGGGAGATGAGTGTGGTTGAGGCTCAAAGTACGCATATTGGGTGTACGTTGGAGGAAATTATTAGGAGTCATGCCATGGTATTTGCAGCAGAGGATGCGAGGAAGGGGAAGAAAGTGGTGGATTGGCCAGATTGGTGGGAAGCTAATGTGGAGAAGGCTCTGTTGCATTGGGCAGCAATATAGGCATTCAACCCCATCGAGAGCCAAGATTTACGCAACCGCAACCCATCTTGAGCGCTGATCAGGAATTTCTTTACTCTTGAGGAGCCTTGTGCTGCGCATTTGAGGCTCTGTAGCCCTCGCAACTGCCCATTACGAGTACTCTAACACCAAGGCTGCCACGGATCTAGTTTCGCAAGGCCATCTTCGGTGCTTCGGCGACTTTCGAGCGATCTCCAGGCCTCATCCTCCAGTACTCACACCTTAAACTTGCTACAGAGAATATGACTCTACCAGAAATCCTACAGCTCTTGTGCTGATCACTGAGTAAGGCCCGAATTTTCCTCAAAAATTTCGCCCTTTTGGAAGGTACTGAGAGTTACTTTCGTCGTGGTATGCAAACTAGGATCAAAGTAAGAGCACTGCTTTGAACGTAATGATTCAATTTAGGCATACAGGAATATATCCTGACGCCAGCAGTGAGCCAATTATATATGCCGCCTTGTTGATGGGGAGCCTTGTGTGCTTGCGCCTGCGTCTTCACAGGATGCCAAGAGGCGAGTTGCAGTAGGGGTGCGAGTCGTGCCAAGAGCTATGCAAGACAATTATTGCTTGGTTTTCATGGAAAATATTCAAGGTGCCAGTTAGTCGCATGAGGGGCACATTGTCGTATCGAAGTTGTCTTCAATGGCTGTTGCTGTCCCCTCAATAGGTTGACTAGCTGTCTTCAATCCTTGGCGAGTACGGAGCTTGTTCCACTCTTCCGAAAAGTCCGATTCAAAGCCCTGGGAACGCCTTCTACAGGCGGCTCTCATTGCTTCAAATGCTGTCGCAACATCCGCTGGTTCTTTCGAAGAAAATCTCGTAGACGGATCGTGCCCGTTCACAAAAGAGAACTCGTGGGATGGATGCGAGATTTCGGATGATAGAAAGCACTTGAAGCAATAGTCGAAATCTGGGCATGATGAGCACCCAAAGCGAGGACCGTACAAGTCCTAACGGATATTCAATTGGAAGATACATAATGGAAAAGGGTAGGACATAAACCTGGGGGACGAACCATTTCGCAGCCATCACATATAGCGCTTACCGGGTGGTCAGAAGCCATGGTGACCGTACACTTCCCCACCATTGAAAGCAACGGAAGGCTAACTGGTCTCAGCGCTTCCGCAACCATCAAATTCATTCCAGAAGACAACTTTGTTGCAGCATCTGAAGTTCTGCCAACGTCAACGACGGAGGTGGCACCTGCGGCTAAGAGTATTGCAACATTCTGATGTAGACCACCTTTTGTAGCCCAAAGCAAAGGTGTCCATCCACTCATATCCTGTTGTTGTGCGTCAAGGCGTTTGGCAAGAAAATAGTGTATGGGTTCGCTGGATTTCACCGACGCTGCTGCGTGGTGGAGACAACTTCGCTTCTGCGAATCTAATGCGTTGTGATCAAAGCCGTGACTCACTAGTATCCGAACACATTGTAGATTGCCGGCGACTGAAGCTAAATGGAGGAGCGTCCTCCCTTCTGAGTCGACAATTGCGTGGTTATAAGGCGTCCGTAAAAAGTGTCCTAACAATGACGAATAGCCTTGGAGCGCTGCCCGTCGGCATGCATCAGCTAGAATCCCCTGCTGTGCTTGTTTCTCCAAGTCATATTGTAACAAAATCCTGGCAACTTCTTCCCAGCCCCATTGGGCTGCTGTGGATAGAGGCGCCAAGTCCGTGTAATCTTTGATAGTTACATCTGCGCCATGTCCAAGTAGTAGCCGCGTTGGGCCCCGTTGGCCATAGCGAATGGCCCAGTTCAAAGCTGTCTCACCATGGTTGTTGACTGCATTGACATCCGCACCCGCGGCCACAAGGGATAGCATGATTGCTTCGGAACGATGCCAAGGCACTTCAAAAGCAAATGGATGGCCAATTTCTATGTGTGTGGAAAAGACAACATTTGGACCACAGGATGCAGCTAAGTGTAAAGGCGCGTTTCCAGACTTGTCCGTCGTTGAAGCGTCTGCTCCATCGCTCAAAAGTAGTCTCACAACCTCAGCGTGCCCACTACCGACCGCTCGGTGCAGGGCAGTATCGCCGATCGTGGTCTTCCATTTCATATCTGCGCCATTACGTATCAAGTTACGCACCGTCAGTGTCAAACCGTAAAACGACGCGATCCAGAGCGCGGTGACACTTTTTGGGAAGCGATGCGAATGACCCCGACCCGCCAGGTTTCTGACATACAGGACCTGAATGGAGGAGGAAATCTTGGCATCATTGGAAAGGAATGATAGAATCATATTTTGGCAGAGCTGTTCCGCATTCCCTCGTGCGTGTGCCCCCCAGTTTGGCACAGCGTAGCGAAGCAACGGCCTCTGTTGCATTCGACGTTTGAATATATGTTCCTGCGGGCATGGTCCGCTTCCGAATTATGTGAAAGATAGATATGTGAGACAGACCCGTAAGATGTCCACTTCGGCTTTTGGGAAGTGCAATCCAGCCTTGCCTTCAAAATATTGTTGCAGAGTATAGTGAACAAGAGTAAGGTAGCCGTACTCTTCCTCGTACACCACAAGACCAGTGCATATAGGCAAGATAAATTCTTCATCTGGAATACCATCCTCATCAAAGTCCACGTCGCCAATCTCGACAGCCATTGCATGCTGAATTTCTGACATAGTCAAAGGTCTAGAAGCATAGAAAATGCAATACAATATTTTCTTGGCCATGTTGGCATGGTCCGCAACTTGGGCACAAATTCGATCCATCGCTTCATCATATATATTGTCTAAACCATCGGGTAGAGTATTGAGAGCCGTCTTGAGTTTGCGTAGGGTCGGCTTCGAGGTCAAAGCATCTAGGTGGAGGCGGGCTTGTAGAAACCTAGAAATCTATGGTAAACCGAACGAGCTTTGCAGATGCCAAAGGATATGTATGTGAAACCTACATCCCTTCAGCTCTATTGGTAATTGACTTCGTGATTTCACTGCACAGATCTGGATCCTTGGCTGCAAAGGACTTGATTCTCTCGGATTCTGCAAGTCGATCTTGGAGGTATCCTTCAATGTCACCGCTCTTCGCTTGGATCTCGAGTCTTGTAGCGTCACGAAGCTGGCGCTGAATAGTTGGCAAGTCACGCGATGTTAGCAGCACGCAGGCGTGGGGCTGTAAGTGTCTCAGATTCTTGGGTAGCATGCCCCTCCACTCTTCACAGCATTCATCAACTGCGTCTACCACGATGAAAACCTTAGAGCATTCGCTGGCAATCGCATAGAGCAATTGGGCATACTCCTCGAACAATGGGCGTGTATTCCTAGACTTATGAACTTCGTAAGATGCTGCAATCTTGGTTGGAAGCGTTGGCGCCGAAGCTGCGAGTTGGCAGATCAAGCTTGCCAGCACATTTGTAGGGGTCTGCTTCTCTGCTTCTTTGTAATCGAGATAGATGTAAGCAAGGCGACGATTAGACCCGTCAACTTTAGTTTTCAGGAAATTCACGAGGTAAGAGCTATCCTAAGATATTAGCCTATTTCATAATGAAATTACCTGACGATAATCTTACACCAAGACAGTCTTTCCGGTGCCCTCTATCCCCGTCAGCATTGTGACATATTGAAATGCTTGGCAGGGGCTAGTATACGCTTGCCAGGACACCACAGTATATGTCCATTACTCTCATACCAGTCGCGGAATTCTTTGGTTTCGAGCAGCCACTGCCCAATGCCATCTTGTCTGCCATGAATATTGAAAGTATCCTGCTGCTTCCTTTCGTCCTCTACCGTCAAGGGAGAAAGCCAGTCGAGTGCGCGTTGAGCGTGATCTCTGTTACTGTGTAAAAGTAATTCATCGACGGACCTGGACGTCTCTTTCGTAGTACCAGCTACGTTTTCAAGATCCCTAGACACTGATGTAGATCTGTCTTTTAACGCAATAACATCCACTGACAGATCTTTAAGCTGTTGACCTAGGAAGTTCAGCATCTCAAGGGAGCTTGCAGAGACATCAATTTGTAGCGCATCTAAAGCCAATGCCAGATCATCTCGCAAGTCGCTACAAACTTCTCTGAGCTTCGCAAGGGTGCTCTCCTTGAATGGGAATAGTGCTCTTCGCAAGCCTGCCTTGGCCTTGTCTTGCCAGTCTCCCTGTGAGGAAACAAGTCTCACCTTTTCTAATTTCTTCTGCAGGCTCTGAATGCCTCGTTCAGTCGATGCAATGCATTTGCCGATATGATGCAATATATCGGGATTCAATGGTCGGTGCTGGACGGCTGAACGCAAGAGAACCAAGGTCTTCGTCAACATATCTATAGAGGCAAATGTTCTCGCAACGTTATCGTCGGCGCCCTTCCAGGAACTGTAGTAATCTAGCAATCCCTGGCAAACGGTTATGCCAAGGCTCAAGAGGCCCGCCACTCCAGACGCGGCACCAAATGGTTCCATGCGTAGGTAAATAAAGCAGATATTTATGGGTTTGACGGTGATGAACAGAAGCTGTCATATAGACATTCAGAATATCTTCCAGGTAATTGGACTTAGGCGCCTTGTCGTCCACCTTGACGGAGCTGCACAATGACGCAGGCATGCAGCAGAATTATGAGGGCTATAGAGCCTCGGGTTTGCAGCATGAGTCTCTTTAAAGAGTCAAGATTTTTCGCATCAGCACTCAAGACCGGTCGCAATTGCGTTTAATGCGAGGGTGTTTTGTAACTCATCCGCAGAATAACCAATCATAATCTGGTCTAGCGTGAGGGCTCCCTTCCACATGCTCGACCTGATAGCTCGAAATAGCTCCAATATTTTGACATATACGATCATTTCGACCATGCCATCCTACAGGCCCCAAGATGCATCTCGCCGTTCGCGAAGCCCCTTTGACCGCGTGGGCTTAAAGCGCTCTCGCTCCCCACACTCCCACCACCGACATCACCACCATCACACTTCCAGACGATCGAAGCCTTCTGCACTCGTGCCCTTACCATTTCAATCTTCGACACTCAGCAAGCATGCCTTTGAAGACTACAAGACGATGTTTGGGCTTTATCTAGATATCCAAAAACACCTTGTCCTGGAACAGCTACCTGAAGACGAAGTGAGGGGCAGGTGGAAAAGTTTCGTAGGAAAATGGTATTTTCCATTTCATTTCACCTGTGTGTGTATCATAGGACAATCTGAGCTTCACACTCAGCATCCTTCAGTAGGAATTATGAAGCTGACATTTGTGAGGAATCGTGGAGAATTAGCTGAGGGGTGGTACGATCCATCTACACTTCAAAAAGCGCAAGCATCTGCCGCATCAAACCCTACTATTGCTGAACCACGACAGCGGTCACGAGGGTCGCCGACATACGAGTCTCTTCTAAGCGCTGAGGAAAGCAGCGGTGATGATCTCGTGGGGCCAACCTTGCCCGGTCAAGATGTCGCTATGCGTAAGGGAAGTATGAGGGCAGGGCCTGCGATACCGAATCTACAGGATCTAGAGCTCAAAAGAGGTATCTTGCCTCTTCGAGTTGGTCCGTTGACACAACTGATAGTGCTATTCGTTTTAGAACTCCAGCAAGAGGACTTGCAATTCCACCGTCAAGACCTTCGTCACGACCGTAAGCTCGATCGCAAGCAACAAAAAGAACGACTTGACGAGATCATGCCTCGCGCTGAAGCTGGTAGCAAAGACCGCATGCTCGAGAAGAAGCGCGAAAAAGCCAACTCCGATCGGGCCTTTGCCTCCGCGAAGACTGAAGCCGGCGGCGTGGAGGAAGTACCCGAGTCAGATCTTCTGGGTGGCGAAGACGGAGGTATCGAAGGGTTCAAGAAGCAGAAGAGGGAGATGGATAGAAAGAAGAATGAGAGGGAGTTGAGAAAGGAGGAAATCTTACGTGCAAGAATGGAGGAAAGAGAAGAACGGATTAGGGAGTACAAAGCCAAAGAGGAGAAGACTATGAGTGGTTTGGTGGCGCTGGCGAAAGCAAGGTTTGGATGACGACTGATGTGAGCTGACCGCTGAGAGCTGAAAGGGGCAATGAGTTCCCATGGCCTTTGTCTAGAAAAGGAGACAGTCCATCATCCCGACCCAATCACTTGCCTGACAATACTGTAAATAACCGAAGCCTGTCTCTCAGTTTTACCTCGAACTCTTTTCACTGGAATCTCTTGCATTATCTTTTCCGAAGGTTAGCCTCCTTACTTGGTACTGAGAATATTCTTCACTGAACATCAGACTGCGAAAAGTGAAGACCTTCTCCAACTGGTTTATTCCCTTTTCTTTTTTCTTGATCTATTCTTCGTTTCACATGAGTTGCTCGCTCACCATCAGGGTACCCATTTTATATATATACATGAGTAAAGACTCTCTTATGAAGCTACTAGAGTGATGCTAGTCTGGTGTTGGCTTAGTTGGACCCTTCTCTCTGCCAATATCACTTTTCAGAGTGGCAGTTTCTAATTGTACAAGGTAGAGAGTACATACACGCATGAGCCGACCAAGGCACTCAGTCCATTTTGCCGATAGTATTCCGGTAAGACCATCGAGATTCTGGAGACCACATGGATGGAAGTCTACCAGGATTACGAACCATGGGAAGGGGCGGCTCAGCTGCAAAATGGAGAAAATGGTCTCAATTGAGTCTGTGTCGCTATAATAGTGGACAATCTTGCCTTGATGTAGAGACACTACGCCGAGAGTACGCTCGAGCCGCTCTCATACTGTCAGGTGATCCACACGCTGTCCGACAGAGCTTTGTTGGACCATCGGACTGCGCATTGCTGCCCAAGCTATCAGAGGATCTCCCCTGTCAATATAATCTATTCGAGCCTCAGGATCTATAGCCTTGAACCGCCTACGATGTCATTGCAAGGCCAGAGTTGAATTTGCTTGTGGACAATCCGATGCTCATCTGCTGCAGGTCTTTTCAACTTCATTGCGACAGTTGCACGGATGTCGATGAGAATCCCGTACGTCACGAGACGTCTGCTAACGCCATGCTCTATGCAACGCCATCCGCCCGCTTGCCTTTGTGGACGAAGAAGAGCTGCTGAAATGGATAGGAGACGTCGACGTGTGATGACGATCCACTGTTCTGATCTCGGTCTGCGAGAATGAACACTGGTTTATGGTCTTCGCTTTAAACCTACCCATCATTATCTATCTCTACTTTTCACTAGGGCAATGTGCCACCATTTGCGCTAGTGACACTCTGGGATCCCAATATGCAAGCTTTATGAGGGTCGTTCAAAATTGTATTCGAAGTTCAAAGTTGGGCTCAACCCACTCGATTTTTCACGTCTTCTACTACCGAAAACCTACATAACAAGATAGCGCACACTATTCTGCAATGCAATCTGGCCCAGCTCTAGGTCATTAACAGGCAACATAATCACACCCCTTTCGTATTCAATCCCCTTTTCTATATATCATTAGCATCACGATTGAGGATAGAACTCCATTCTAGTCTTTTGAGCCAGGTTATCGATGCAAACCAGCTGATTCATCGGGTGGGAGTCAACGACTTGTAGCAACATTTAGACATCAGGGCCATAGCAAAGAAGCCCATTCGCTGGCCATCCTCGCCTTCGTCCAGCTTGGCGCGCCAAGGAAACAAGGGTTCTGCCAGTGGATGGGATAGTCGACAGGCTGACAGGGCCAGACACAAGGAGAACTCGGTATTGTTCTGCTGATAGAGACTTTGGTACAAGAAAAAAGCCGGATGACCCATCATTAGGCATAGAGATTTCTTAGCGGCTTTTGGGGCTTGTGCAAAGTTGACTCCATCCTAGCAAGGCTGTGCAAAGTAACACAGACAAGCTCGATTCCTTTAGATCGTGACTGAGGTAGCCAAGCAGATATATATCGAAATAATACTGTTCGCAAGGCCACAAGTTCTCCAGTGTACGTGCGCAATGCCTTTATTTCAAGGGTAAAAATGTTCCGTGAAGTTCTGCGGCACTATGGCTATGTATAAAGCAATGAAGCAGACTGTCGGTGTCACTACTGGCAAGTTCTGGCTGCAGTACATACTCGTTCATTCAAGATGTTACTTTGCCTATTACTCGTATCTGTGAGAATGTGTGGAAAAGAGGAGGAGTACGAGTAATGGAAGCACAAAGCCGAGAATGAGGGGTTAAAGCAGCATGCTACTCGTGACGCCAATCGCGCAAGAAGCGTTTCAAGCCCGCACGCAGCTAGGTCTGATTGGCTTGTCTCTGATCCGACAAAGCGGCACCTCGAAAAGAAAGGAGTATTTGCAGGGATTCGACAGCGCTAGAAGGAAAGGTTCTGATCCACTTATCCACTTTCATGGTAGTCTAGCACTCCAACCAGCCCCTTGTCTAAAGCGGCGTGCTGCTGCCTTACACGGCGAGCTGCTGCTATAAAAGGACCGCATCGCCCAGTTGCGAGAATTCGTAAAATCTTTCGCCAAGCCTCTGGGTCGTTGTTGTTGGCCCTCCTCCCAACGTCAACTCCGCAACACCATCTTCCAATCACTTAGCACGACCTCTCTACGACAGCAGATAGAAGATACAGATACAGTTGTTAATTTAATACCATTCGAAAGGCGCATCCTACGTGCTCTTTCCCCCACTCTCAGACGAGATCTTCCCCACCTTCCGATTTGACTTAGCGACTTCCACATCTTGATCCTTTCAAACCTCACTTTTAACCTCAACCACCGCACATCTCATCACCTACATCTCGATACACGAACCAGATCTTCAACATCAAGTTCTGCGACTGTGTCCGATCGCGCGCTTGATAAGAGAGGGGCTGAAGAGTGTTGAGGGAACACAAGTGTGTTACAGTTGAGCAGCGGCTGTAGGGGACACATTTGGTTGTTCATCTCCCGCATACGGTACGAAGTCATCACATCCATCTCGGTCGACCTTGCGATCTCCTCCATCGTCGAACCAACTCTCCTCTTGCGATTCGAACATCGGTCTATGATCTCGGATCTCTCTCATTTTAAGAACCTCCTTTATTCTGACAGTGCGTCACACAGACTGCCGACTCTCCAATACTCGACCATCAGTCATCTTGCTCTTCGAAAAGACCTCGTCGTAGGTACTGGACCGCAAGCATGGATACCATGATCCACACACACCCTTCCACTGCGCAGCAGGCTACGGCCTTTACCGCGCCCGCCTCATTGTCCTTCCCTGGTGGAGCTGGAGAATTGACGCCACCCTCTGAAAAAGATGGTAACCCTCAGGCGAACGGCGCGAACGGTGCAGGGCAGCAGCTACAAAAAGGAGTGGATGCACAATCCAACGGCCATGGGGTGACTCCCTCAACTCCGGCTGCGACCCCTGGCGAGGGACAGGGTGTTAGTGGTATTGTGCCTACCTTGCAGTGAGTATAAACCCTGCGTCGTCTCTTGTTTGAGCTCGAGGCTTAATGGCATGTCTTTTTTCAAGAAACATCGTCGCCACAGTCAACCTCGATTGCCGCTTGGACCTCAAGACGATCGCGCTACATGCTCGAAATGCGGAATACAATCCAAAGGTACTGCTAACCACATCATACCATATTTCCTCTATGGTATGCTAAACTTTGACTTCTAGCGTTTCGCTGCCGTGATCATGCGTATCCGCGAGCCCAAGACTACGGCTTTGATCTTCGCTTCTGGCAAGATGGTCGTCACTGGCGCAAAGTCAGAGGACGACTCGCGTCTGGCCTCCCGCAAATGTATGCAACGGCGAAGGTCCCTCGATGATGAGACTCTAGATCGCTGACCTCCGCATAGACGCTCGTATCATCCAAAAGCTTGGCTTTAACGCAAAATTCACGGACTTCAAGATCCAGAACATTGTCGGCTCCTGCGACATCAAGTTCCCAATCCGGCTTGAAGGTTTGGCAAGCCGTCATCACATGTTCAGCTCTTACGAACCCGAGCTCTTCCCTGGTCTCATCTACCGAATGATCAAGCCTAAGATTGTGCTATTGATCTTCGTGAGTGGGAAGATTGTGTTGACGGGAGCGAAGGTACGAGAAGAGATTTACCAGGCGTTCGAGATGATCTACCCTGTGCTTCAAGGTAAGCATCGCCCACCCAACAGCATTAGATCTGTAACTAACAGAGACAGACTTTCGCAAGGTCTGAATCACCGCAGGTGCCGTTCTTCAACAATTACCTACGACTGTACCATCATATCCCAAAACTCAATCGCCTGTACCATACACTTTTTCCTCAATCCTTTACGCCGTTACGATCATTTACTTCATCACCATCGATTGCATGCACGAGGTCAGCTGCACCCTCAATTCACCTACTAGCTGCTGCTTGCACTGCTCTCAACCTACATTTTATCAACACACTTGCATCAAAACCGGAGTTCGGATAACGGAAAGGCTTGCTTCTCGTGTGCGCACGATAAGAAGCGGGCATTCTTCAATTCCCAACACACATATTAGAAAGTCGCACGGCGGTTCTGTGCGCTGGTCGGTGGATACCGCGGCAGTGCGATTTGCGCAGAGAAAAGCGCACCTGTCCTTTTTATTCATGCAGCTCAGAGGGAGCGAGCTACTAAATTGAAGAGACTGGAAGGCGGTTGTTGAAAGGCATCTTTTCAGCCTGCTTGGACTGATGCATGCATGGAGGCTCTTCATGTTTATGAGCTGGCTTGCATAGTGCTTGCGGCCATGGATACAGTGGTGCAGACAGTGCACGAGATCAGATAAGACAATTTGATAGTACGGAATATATAATCTATTCCACCAATGCGCGTGCACTTTGCCTCTACCCTGCATACAGATACGTGTATTCCGCTTTCCGGGAAAGCCACGACTTCACACCGCTGTAACCATTTTGTATTCTCCCATGATTTCTCGCTCTGCGAAGCTGCTTCGCTTCCGCCACACAGTATATCTATGTCATCCACGATGGCGACAACTCTTGCGGAGTCCGCTCCGTTCCCCAGATTTTCTGCCCTTTGGTTCATCTCCAGCGTTTTGGTGAAATGGCCTCTTCGAATGCCCCCCTAAACCAGCGCCCAACTCCAGGCTCAATACTTATCATAGGCGCTGGTGTCTTTGGCCGTATGTACTTTACACTTGCTACCCTTGCCCTTCCTACACTCCCCTCCCTACCTAGACTAACATATAAATCCCAGTATCAACAACCCTCTCCCTCCTCTCCTCCCCCACCTACGCCCAAACATCCATCACCCTCCTAGATCCCTACCTCCCCTCCCTCACTCCCACTCCAACGCCGCCACAGCCGTCGCAGAATCCCCACGCGGCAAGCATCGACTCCTCCCGCATCATCCGCCCTGACTACGCGCATCCTGCATATGCAAGATTAGCCTCGCAGGCTCAAGAGCGTTGGCGGGCGGGGTTCGGAAGGAGGCGGTGTTCTGGTTGTGAGGGGGGAGGTGAAGGGAAGGGTGGAGATGTGTATAGAGAAAGCGGCGTGCTGCTTACGGCTGACGAGGGTGGTTCGGTGTATGTGAGGAAAGCGGCGGTGAATGCGAGGGCGTTGGGTTATAGAGTTGATGATTTGGAGAGTGGGGAGGAGGTGGGGAGAGTGTTGGGGACGGGGGGAGGAGGGGAAATGGTTGGGGGGAGTGGGTATGTGAATTGGTATGTACATCTTTGGGTCGGACTTGGCTGGTTTAGCTGAGGGGGAGGATGTGGTTTGGGATTGAGGACTGGTTTGTTTTGTGCTCACTGGAGCTTTTCAATGGCTTCCTTGCGGTCTGGGAGAGGGGGTGCTGACTATGGACTTTTTACAGGGGAAGTGGATGGGCTGATGCTGGGAGGGCGATGGAAGAGGTTATGGGGATGGTTGTTGAGAGGGCGAGGGAGAGGAAGGGCGTGGTCTTTCAAAGGGGAAAGGCAAGGAGGCTTTTGGTTAGGACTGCTGGGGACGATGTGAAAGGGAAGAGGAAGGTCACCGGTGCAGAGCTAGAGGATGGGACGCAACTGCTCGCAGACCTAACAATTCTCGCAGCAGGTGCCTGGAGCGGCGCACTGCTCGATCTCAGAGGGCGAGCAGAAGCTAGAGGTCAGGTCGTGGCTTACGTGCCTATCTCCCCCTCCGAGAAAGAAGCTCTGGCCAAAGTGCCCGTGCTGCTGAATTTAAGTACGGGAATGTTCATCATCCCTCCCGTTTACGACCCCGTCGCCAGAAGCTGGGTTACCAAGGTAGCACGCCATAGCTACGGCTACGGAAACCCCACGACCGTCATCTCCCCCGGGGGCGAGCGCATCACTACAAGCCTACCAGCTGCTCAGTTCTCGCCCATACCCCCAGAAGGCGAAAAGGCATGCCGCGACTTCCTGCGCTCAAGTGTTCCCTGGCTCGGCTCGCGAGCATTCAGTAGCACGAGGATATGCTGGTACACCGACACTCCCACGGGTGATTTCCTGATCGATTATCATCCGCAGTACGAGGGATTGTTTCTGGCTACGGGTGGTAGTGGGCATGGCTTTAAGTTTTTGCCGGTGCTCGGTGATAAGATTCTTGCTGCTGTTGAGGGGAGGTTGGAGGAGGAGTTGGCGGGTTTGTGGAGGTGGAGGGAGAGTGTGGAGGGGTTTGAGGGGACGGAGGATGGAAGTAGAGGGAGGGGTGGGAGGATGGATTTGGAGGTGGCGTGGAGGGAGGGGGAGAGGAGTGGTAGGAGTAAGCTTTAGGGCGATAGTGATGTCGATGCTCATTTAGCAAGACGTCGGGGCATTTGTGTCTTTGCCCCCTCTGCAACGATATACAACGCTCATAGACTGAAGACTTCGATAAGGCTTTGCATAGCTGTGAATGGTAGCAATGAGTTGCGTTCATCGGACTCGTTTTCCGACCGAAGTGCAAGCTGGTCTCTGACTCGGTACAGGTCAACAAGACTAGCCCATGGGAATCTCTACCAATAAATGCACAGCTCTGAGCTCCACTCAACGCCTACGCGCGCTTCCCAAGGCTTTCCTGGTCATGTGTTCCTGGGCCTTTCTCCGCTTCTTCTTCCACAGGACGCCCAGTCCTTCTGTTCGGCCGCTCAGCCCATGGATTCAGTCTCCCTAGCCATCCCCGTTCCTCGCTAGTCTCCTTCCCTTCCACTTCCGTTATCTGATGATCCATCATCCTCGATCCAGGCTTCGGCCTCGCCTCCACATACCAAAGCGTCCCAAACTGCGACCTCTCCAACTTCTCAATCACAAGCCCGCTCTCTTCCAATATCATGCCCACATCTCTATTAGACCAACACCCGTGCCTATCCGCATGCCTCGCCGCCGACTGATCCAATATCCAGTTCACAAACCCCCACTCACTCCGTCCATGCTCCAGCAACAAGATCCTCCCCTCCACCGGATCCGTCAATGTGCCAAGATGCGCCAGCGTCGCTGCAGGCTCGGGTGTAGAGCAGACGCCCATGGTTTGTAGTACAGTCGTAAACCCCTCCTTCGGCATGATCTCCGTAGGTAGGGGATCCATAGCGGATTGCGTATGGAATGAACAAGGTTCGTAGTTCGGATGCAACAGCTTCCATTTCTGCCGTGCAATCTCGACCATTGGCCCGCTCTGATCCACAAACGTAATGCTCTTCATCTTCTCCAGGTCATAGTGTTGCCCATTCCTGCCTGTGCCGACGCTGGCTTCGAGGACATGACCTTTCGCTTGCTCGGTGAGTCGACGGCGTAAGCTCGCGATGCAGGAGGTGGTTTCGATCCAGGAGACATCTTGGTCGAAGTGCGGGGCAGTGGAGTCGTAGCGGGAGGAGACGTCTGTGTCTTGAGTTGGAAGTGGGGATGAGGGGGTGGAAGTGAGACTGGTGTATTGGACGAAGGTGTAGGATGTGAGGGCGTAGACGAAGATGCCACTGGCGATCCAGATGCCTTTGCGGCGGGGTTTGGGGGGTGAGGGTGGTAGAGGAGATGTGGGGTTGGGGGATGGACGGGATTTGAGGGATGGTCTGAGTTTGACGGTTCGTTAATTCGTAGGTGATAGAAGGAATGTAAAGTGTTTGGCTATTGAACTTAGAGAAAACGTACTTGTAGGGAAGGACGCTAGCTGACTTTAGCCCGCGATATCTGTTCATCTGGTTTTGTACCATGGGAGTGCCCGTTGCATGGCTATAAGAGCCCGAGCTGGGGACTCAGGCTCGCAGCCATGTCCAGATGGACGTCTGGTTACTGTACGATGTGTGAGATGCCGAGATTAGAGATGTATGATGTGGTTTGTGTGATTATATGGCTCGGCTACGCTTTCCGCATTTAGAGTCTTTATCAATGTTTGTATATTGCAGGAAGCTTGTACGTAAGAGAAAGCCAGCAGAAGTAATGCAGCGTAGATGCTACAGTTGGCTGGGAGCAATTCGTGATCTGTCTTGAAGAACGGCAAAGACGGTGCTCATCTGCAAAGGAAAAGCCAATCATAAGACAACAGTAAAGCTCCACGAGCCTGTTTCTGGATGCTATACTGAATTGAGTGAGTGGGATCTTGCTGGATTATCATCCTCGAATTACTCCGAGTTGCCACTCTCACTTCATTATCGTTATTACTGGTAATGTCCATCGCATCTAGACCAAGTAGTTCTAGCTAGGCAAAAGTTCCTTTCCGTAGGCACAATTTTTGCATCAGTTCAGTTGCCACCCATGGACCCTGAGACCCTGAAGATTTTCCTTTCCGCTCCACTTTTCTTGTTACCACTATCAACAGCCATGCTTTTGACCTCTGGAAAAGTTAGAAATTACTTTGCCATACAATAAAATTCCTCTCAAAGCATGCGTCTACGAGCTAACGAAAACGCAGAAATAGTATCTAACACAACCGCCGCAAGATACCGAATGATACACACTAGCAGGATCCGTTTAGAGCAGTAGAAAAAAATAGTGCAGGCCAGTCGAATCTCCCCAAGGCTAGCTGCCATTTGCATAAGAAAGGTTAAAAAGCAGGAACATGACATTTCATGGGCACCGCCTGCCCGTCTTCGTGGAATCATCGTCATTAAATCGACCAGGACACCATCTGCCACCTTCCGAAGCTTTCCCACGCTATGCAGTCGTTGAATGTCGTTGCTTAGTATGTTCACGGATTTAATAGCGAGCCAACCTCCATCCTACTCTGCTTGTGAATAGCTTCTGCCTGCGGTCTTTGTCCCGAGACATCCCTTGGTGACCTGTTCGCAGAAATTTGGTCGAAACCATTCATAAAATCTGGACCCAATTGCTCTTCCATGTTTGGCAATATTTGTGCAATGGATAGTCTGTACGAGGATCTCGTGCACGCATCCAGCAAATCTTCGGGTCCTATGCGGTTTGCTGCACCAACGCTACGCTCAAGTTCATTGGAGATCTTGACGCCGTACTCACTCAGGGCCATGAGAAACATCTTCTGTAACGGTCCAGCAAACGGGTAGCCGACTTTGGCTGCCTCCAGAGACCTCAAGCAGAAAGTTGCAACATCCGAGCTATCGACGCTGCTGGAGCCGTAGTGGACCAGACTATCGCAAAGGTGGACCAAGCACAAGAGATGGAGGGGTGAAAGATACTGTGACGAGTAGATGTTACGGTATTGCACGAGGAGGTCCAAGCCAATCTTGGCATGCGAGACAAGGATTTGTTGAAGTTGCTCGTAAGATGTTTTGCTGTAGTGGTCGAGGTGGAGTAAGGGTTGGAGTAAATGGACGAGTCCACATCGATATTGGATACTAATGGGATGTTTGAATGGTGTTCTCGACTTTTGATGGGGAACTGACGGACTTACTGTAAGTAGAATACGTGAGGAAGGGGGTCGCTGCCCTTAATTTCAAGATCTGATGGTAACTCTTCCATCCACGCCAGATGTCGATCATACAACTCTAGCAAGGCCTGAGCTGACACTCTACCACGACTGCCGCAGTATACTAGTATGGACTCATGTAAAATTCGAAGGAGTTTTGCGTATTGTGAGGCTGTCAGGATTGAGAAGCTTGGCCGATCAGAAAGGTCGCCATCCCCAGGTTGTCTGTAACAGCGCCACTGACCATCTGCTTGGTCAACATTGATATGGCTGAAAGGAGTCGCATGTGTTGATATTGGAGCGTTGGGCTTCTGGTAAGTGAAGCCTGACCAGGCACTATGCTAAATTTAGTCTCGCACCTCACAACATTCGAGACAAGGTTTACCCACGTGTGAAGTGTCAGAATCCCCCAAGCGGCCACCTCTTCTGATTCCAAAGTCTGTTCGGAAGTCTGTTTTGCAACCAAAGTTTCTGCCGAGAGCCTCAGGTGCGAAGCAGCTTTGAGACCGTGTCCAGACCCAAGTTCAACCAAGAACATGATGGCGTACGTTTGTATAGAACTCATCTTCGTCAAATCCGCCGTTCTCATCAATGCCTGTGACTCCAGCAAGAAGCTTTTGCGCATAGTATCGATCCCGGCCCTTGTTTGATCGTCGTCGGCCCAGAGTCCATGAAGAATATGGCATGACATTGCGCAGATGACGTTGACTAAGGACGGTGAGCAGTACACATCAGAACACGATTTAAAGCTCTCGACAAAGTGCGCTTCATCGAAGATCATATGGACAGGATGTATCCAAGTGAGGTATAGGTTGATTAAATGCTCGATTAGAGCAGGGTCTTTGGTCACGGTTGTCCAAAAACGAGGATCATGGTTGTCGACCAGTCCCCTGTGGTATTGTTCGATGGCTGCGGAGATATTGCGTTCAGTGGTCGGAGACAAGGCCTCCTTCCTTCCTTCTCCTACCAAAGGTCGACCAAGCCATTCAGCAACAGCCTGGTGCGTTTCCCCTCGTTTGAGTCGATTGATAATTTCAGCGCCCTGTCCATCATATTTCAATGAGCGCATTATCTGCTCGATCCATTCGTTTTTCTCCCCCAGTTCATCTTTTTCTTCCTCCAAATGTTCATTTTTCTTCTGTAGTCGTTGGATCTCCCGAATCATCTGCTCCTTGGCTGTCTTGGCATGGATTTCGTAGTGACAGGTGTCGATGATATGTCTGTCGCTACATCGCTTGCATGCAGGCTTAGCTCCGTTACACTGTGATCAATAATTCAATATGGGTCCTTTGGTGAAGGTGAGTAGTACCACAGCAACTTACTTTGGCTCTCGCCTTCTTGCAGTTTGTGCAGGCGTTGGGAGTGACTGAATCTGGAACCTTCCGCCTCCTGACGTTAGGGCCAGTCGAGGATCTCGGCCTCGGTGTTGGATGTGTTGATGACGATGGTTCAGAGGAAGTTGGGTTTGTCGACGAGGAAGGGTCGCGTGGAGAACGATGTCCTTGAACATCTTGCATGGACTGATCAGTGGAGCTCTCGCTTGACCCAGTATCTGAGTGCATCAAGTGCTGCTCTGGAGAGTAAGACATGCTGCCATCCACTGGCGCAAAAGGTCTCCAGTAACTGAGTTTGAAGGACTTCCAAGACAGAGTGCGTCTATAGAGAATATTCAGAGGACACAGTGTGATAAATTGATGTCGTTTGTATCTCAAGGAATGGTTATACAGGTTTTAGGAGTTGAAAAGTTTAGAACGCTGACCTATGATAACATAGCTACGAGGTCACTAGTCAATCTGCTGACGGAACTCCTACTGTTTTTCTAACATTAAATGCCATGCCTATTCTCCAAAGCAATGGCATGTGATTGGTCAATTTCTACGGACGACTTTGCCGGACGCCACAATTACGAGCGTGACAGCATCGCTGCCCGTTACCATCGAAAGGTGGAAAATGGGATACCGCTAGGAATAGCGCAACATGGGAATGAAGAGCATACGTATGAAGTAAGCATGGAAGGCGGTAAAAGACTGATGATGATTAAGGCTCGTTTCCGACCGAGCCAACGACCGAGAATGTAACTTGTCTTGCAATTCACTCCGCGGAATATGACTGGCTGAAACCGAAGATTGTTTGACCCCAAGGAGGCAAGAGTTGAGGTTGATTCATACGACTACTAGAACTCGAGATATAGCATGGGAAGGTGGGGTCATACAAGTGCCAGTCATTTCTTTTTGAGCGTTGAGAGTCAAGCTGTGAGGCGAAAGCCTGCGCTACTAGCGTTGGCCACGACTTTCTCACGGGTCTTGGCACATGTCATACACAGAAATCTATATCGGAATTCTGCGAATGCCATCTTGCACCAAGGACCCTGAGGAGCTTTACTTCCTGGCCTCGAATTACTTTACCTTGTTGTCCATAAGGTTGTTTTTCCCCCTCACTACTATTTTCGCTATTTCTGCCCTGGTCCGAGAGCCTGCGAAAGCCGTTTTATCCAACGTTCTTGAGCGCAAGAAGAGGTCCTGCATATATTTCACGCCATTCATCACTTTATGCGCATCCCTGATTATCATGGATCAGCGTGATAACATACCTTGTTCCCAGCAAAGCCAATTCTCTCGACAGCAGATTGCATGCACCTGTCAAACGACCAACTACGAACGCTATCGAAAGTCATTCATGTCGAAGGGAAAGTAGCATATCACATATATCAAAAAACAAATAGCATATCCAAAAAAAAGCTAATCCCTCTAATTAAAGACATATATTGTCAAGCTCACGACCACTCGACCAGTCGCAACATCCTATCGAAACATTACCCTGTAGCTAGTAGACTTTAACAATATTGAGTTCTTGCAGATCCATCAACTAAGGTATTTACCACGCTTTTGAAATTCTAGAACAAGAAATCGGGGGTCGCAATTCAAATCCCGAAGGCCACGTTTTCAATCTTTTAAAACCCCACATCCAGATTCGGAATGCCGTCCGTGCTCATGATAGGATTTTGAAACGGGCATCCTTAATTTCATTGCCACGGAGCTTGTTCCGCCCTGCAAAGGAGGGAACAAGGATTGATTCAACGGAGCTGTTTACTGCTGCACATGACGCCAGAGAACTTGAAATACGTGCCAGATACCCATGAAATGATGGCCAACAAGCTCTTACATTATAAACCTTCAAAACTTCCACAACATTCTTCAAAGCGTTTTCTCTCTACAATCCATCTTCCCATCTTCTCTTCTTCTCCCTTGCGACACAACACAACCGCTCATTGATACGTACACACACCTCTGATTGGCTCTCCATACTCATCAATTAGTCTGAATCAAATCATACATTGCATACCTGAGCAGCCTTGTACAGGAATGCCTCGCTCGAAGACACAGAGTCCCTGCGACGACACAGCGGTAGAAGGTCGGAAGGTGCGAAGAAGAGTCGTCAAGGCGTGCCAGAGATGCAGACTCAAGAAGTGCAAGGCATGTTGGATGCTACTGACACTCGACGAGTCCATTTATTGATTCAATGTTCTCACAGTGCGATGGCTCGACTCCATGTACTCGATGCAAAGCCGACGACGCCATCTGCGCCATGGAAAGCACAAGAAGTCCGACAAGATCATCTTCCGCAAGGGGTGAATAGTTCCTACCCTCCCTCCATAGTCAAAATCACCAACCGATCATACTACAGCTATGTCCAGATGCTAGCGCGCCAGCATACACAGCTGATCGCCGGCCTACAAGAGCTCTACCGTCGTACACAAACAGGCGAAGGCTGGGTCGGTCCCCTCCCCGATCCCGTCAATTACGGGCAGCCCCTCACACATAAAATCCTTGAAGCGCTCGGTGTACTTCAACAAGACGAATGGGACGACAATGACGACATAGACGGCAGTGCATGGCAAAGCTTCGAGCAGCAAGCTCACGACGTGGCCTCCATGTACCCCTCCACCGCCGCGTCACCAGTAACTCAATCCACATTCTCTCAAGTATCAGCCCCGATAGGGGCCATTCCCAATTCCACAATCATGGCGAAGCGGAGATCGAGGGATCAGGGAGATGCTATATCTGCGGTCAGCCAGACAATACAAATGCCACCGCGACTGGCGACCACGTTCCCTCCGTTTGACAAACACGTTTTACCCTGTACAACAGCCGATGCAGAGTTTTCAATGCCGGCACGAAAGGGGCCGTTCGACCTCGATGATGCTAACATTGAATTCAACAGTCAAGGCCGAATGCTGAACACGGATATGGATTGGGTGTTTGGCACGGACGATATGTTCTGTAATTCTGCTGGTCAGGGCATTCCGCTGCAAGTGGGTGTTTCCTAACGCTTACGGAGTCCTGGGTCGGTGGGGGAGCTGCTATTATTCTGTATGAGCGTATGCTTGCCGGAGTTATCATCCTTGCGACCAGAGGGCGCTCAGCACATATACCCGGAGTGCTAGATTTATGCAATGTCACGAGCATATACAGACGGCCGTTTATTATGCTTCTATTAGCTAGGTGGCTGGTAGTCATTGCATGCAATATCAAGCTTGCACTGCAATATCGACTCTCTTGCACGAGGATCGAGTGGTTCGCTCAACATGCAAGATCTTCATGCATACATACAATCCATGTACTCTACAGGGCTCCTGGTAAAACCGCCATCAGAGCCACTGCACTTAGTATAGAACTAGCCAAGCAATCAGGACCCATCTCTTCATCATCCCAGTCACACCACAAGTCCTCATCGTCCAACATCCCAGCCAATATCAAAAATCCCCCCCAATCCTACAATGAAAAGGCTGGTTCTCCTAATCATCATTCCACCGGAGACATTTCCGACTCTGCCCACGGCTAGAAACGGATAAGAGAACTTTAACATTCGGCACTCACCTGCGCTTGGTGGGGGGCATCATGAAGCGTAATCAAACAAGCGCTGCACATCTCATTCCGCTAGCGTGTAAGCGATCAGGATGATCTTTTCGATCGAATGCCGTGTATCGACGGCTGCGCGTACAGAAATATCCAACATACCTCCATTGACCGTTCTCAATAAAGAGGACTCCCTACCTTAGATGTCTAAATCCAAGGCATTATTAAGCCTCATGTGGCGTACCGGAATTATTGGCTCGTGTAAAATTGCTGGGTGGCGGGATGTGATGACGGAGCGGCCTCCGAGAAAATCAGTGTCACAAATGTATGGTGGGGATTGCGGACGTTGCTCCGATACTTTAGGAGCGAGAAATGATCAGCGGGTGGAGAATACGGATGGGGTTTTCGGACATGCTTCCGGGATATGCATTGTGGCTGTCTGCGGCACATTTATAGCTTTGGTGCCAACATTGGCGTAGGGCCGTTGGATCATTGGACGAGGAGATGGGAGGTCAGGAGCTCTTCGTGCTGCTGTTGAGGGAGGCAAGCTCCTGTACAGCGCCACAGTAACGGAGTCATATCCGGAAGCATGTTGGCTCGCTGCAGGAGTAGAAGGGCGGTAGCAAAAGGCCATGGTAGATTTTAGCGAGCATGTACAGCAGGCAGTGTGTTCTTAGGTGGTGTCGGGTTCATGTTTTCGTTGATCTTCGGTAGAAGTGAGAGCCTTGATCAAGCTGGTTTAGCCACTATCATCGCTATGCTGAAGTGCTCGCTATGGATTTTCGCAATCAGCACTCGCTATGAAGAGGTATCTATCAGCTCGATAAAAAGATTTTAACCATGATTATGATCCATCCATGTCTCCAATGCAACGCAAGCCTCGCTCCACATACACACAATGCGAGCTTTTGGGTATCATATCAAGCAGTAGAGCAAGTCACAGCCATTCCTTTCCATACTTCTTCCATCATCCTCTGCCGACCTCCTTGCTATCCCTGTCTTCCACCTCTGCCCTGCCCACTAAAGTCGAAGTACCGATCCTCCTCGTACTCACCCATCTGCATCTGCATCTCGTCCCCTTCACCCTGGCCGATTCGCTCAATCTCACTCGCAGTAGGGAAAAAACTACCCATGCCGCCTTCCTCGCGCAAGAAGCCAAACTGATCCAGCTCGCTGCGTTCGGCAGCATCCCCCAGATATTGTTCTTCAGCGCCACCGTAGGGCCCTCCAAATGAATCCGTGGCGTACATACCAGAGGCTGACTGCTGTGGCTGCTGAGGATGATGATGATGATGATGTGTCTGATATTCAGTGGATGAAGATGAGTCGTGCGCAGTGCTAATGTCGACAGTATCACCTCCAACTTTCTTCGCCGCAAGCTGCACGAGCCTGCTCATCGTGACCCAAGTACGTCGAGCCGTGGGGCTGGAAGCGCTGTGCCAGCGCAGCCACTCGATGGCATCTTTAGCTTCCATGAGAATCTCATCAGCGTCAGAAGGCTTGTGTTCAGCGCGGAAGGCGAGCTCTAGGAGAGAAACGGTGAGGGCGCGCTTGAGATGGTGCAGTAGCATCCACCACGTAGCGCCCCCACGAAGAATGATGGAATCCGGCTTATAGAGAACGAGTCTGAGGACCGCGCGGGCGGAGTCAACGCATTTGTTTGCGAAGTCGCGGTTGGTTTCTTTGGAGCGGATGGATTGGTCGGCAATGAGTTGGTCGAGGCGGCAGAGGCACGGGCGGTTGATGATGGTTCGGGCGCTGTGGAAGGCAATGCGGAGGGCGACGCGGCAGGACTCGGTTTCACGGTCTGGGGAGATGTCGGCGTTGTCGAAAGGAGAGGTGAGACGGTTGCGCCAGGTCAGGAGTCGTTTGTCGTAGTCTAGTATCATTGTTTTGATCTCAGACCATTTCTTTGAACGGACACCCGGCTGGTATAGTTCGCCAACTACTTCTTTGGACAACGCGCAAATGTCTGTATAGTGCATGAAAAATGTGGCAGCAACTAGCGTCAAGGGCCCTCCTCGAAGGAAATTGAGTGAGCTACTATTGGAGTCCTCACCGAAGTCAGACACCGACGGACTGTCTTTCTGGGTCCCAAAGTCCATCGTCGAAGTCTCGTGAGATTGGTCAGGCAGGCTCGACGCAGCCGAGGAATCCTCTGCTGAGCCTTCCCGTGGGATGTTGACGCTGCAATCTCTCGGATTGATCATCGTAGGTCGGCCAGTCATGACAGTAAGCATACTCTCCAGTGCGGCTACTGCATACCATACCATTGCATAGTGCCTCTTTTTCGCAGGTACAATGCCACGACTGGCATTCTTTAAATGCAGTCCCAGAGACTGGGCGGATCGAACGGCGAGGCCGGTGATGTTCCAAGACCTGTCACCACTTTTAGCAGACATCCCCGTGCATTATTCAAACCTTCATACCTGTTGATCTGATCTGTTACCAGGAGATATAGCCCACCCAGCCCAAATACCTGCGTTTGTCCAAGGAAGCACGTATCGTTTAAGATACCCGTATCTACTGCAAGTATGCGTGCCTGTGCAAAATACAACATATGATCTCGTCCGTCACCGGCCCATTCAGCTTCAGTGAGGTGTGCATGTACGGCGGAGATAGCGAAGACTAGTTGCAGTATAGCAATAAACGTACGATCATGGTAAGCCACAGGCTCCATTGCGTTGAAAACCTCCTCATATTGAAACATGAACTCTGCTTTGTCCAGAATTGGGAACGACACCTGAACTGTAGAAAAATAGGCTTCGACGAGAGCATCCGCAGTGTCTTTCAATGGTAGTTGGAATGGATCGACCTGGTGCCCAACGATGGCGGTGTCCATGTCTTCAGAGTACAGCCGCCGGTTCGGTCCACCTGGTCTTTGACTGATGCCCGGGCCAGTGGGGTCCTGGATTGCTGCCTTGGACTTGCCTGCTTTGTTGTCTCGATCCAACTCCCGCTTCAGCCTTCGGATCCACTTCGTTTCGGAAGTGGGGCCTGCAAAAGCTAGCGTTTGATCTTCATTGTCTTCTGGCATAAGATCTTCCTGGCTGACACAATCTGTAGAGCCCATCGAACCAATACCGGATGTTTGCGATTCGCCGTCAGAATCATGGTCATCTCTGGCTTTCCTAGTCTTGGCATGCTTTCTTGCCGCCTTGGACATTTCGAGTTGTGGGGGCTATGAAGATATTAGTAATGAGGTCTTCCTCACGAATGGAGATAGTGAGATACCAATGAAAGCGCGTTTTGTATCGCCTGTTGATCTTCCTCTTCGACGTGAGATATGAATTGAAGGAGCAGCTCCTCATAAGCCTTGAGCTTGTGGAGCATAGCATCCTCTTGCCTGTATCTGGGTCAGCATGTCCGGGACTGAAATGATGGGCGATTTGCTACCTTTGCTTTTTTCCTCGTTCGCCATTTCCGTACTGGCAGTCTATACCAAGTTCTCGACAGTGGCGACAGTTCGGCTTTTCGCCGTAACATTTGATCTTCCTTGCCCTGCACGATTCACATGCTTGTCTGCCTCGTGTCGAGTGCGCTGTCACTTGATTATCGCCCCAGCCCTCATTGTCTTTTTTGAAGCGCTTTAAAGAGACGGGGTTTTGTTGCGTGGCTGAGATTGGAGCTGTTGAACGTCGGTCAAGGTCGGGCCTTTTCGGCGAGCTTCTTGGTCCGGTCCTGTAGTTCATGTATCTTTTCGATGACACTGGACTTTGCTGCTGGGACATGCTGCTTTTTCTGTCCGATTGCTTCCCCGCTTGGCCAGCCTTAAAATCGGCCAAGTAACGCTCGTACTCTCGATATTGCTCGGTCTTCTTGTATTCCACCACATCCGCCTTGAACTTTTGCCATGGCACCGCAGCCCTTTGTTTCCACGTTTCTAACTCTCGTGGCGACAGAGATCGCCATTTTTCACCACTTCTTTTAGAAAGTTCGGTGAAAGAGAGACTTTGGTTCTGCTCTTTCAATTGATCGCGTGTATAGTTGCAAAACCTGGCATATTTGAAAATGAGCTTTACTTCTTTCACACAGCAGCTGGCCAGGAAAGCATTTTTCGAGGGTGGTTCGGGTGTGAGAACCCACGATCCCACTTCTTCAAACTCCCAAAGGTATCAAACAGGGAAGAAAAATTCAGGAACGTGCCTTACATGACGTAGGCAGAATATGGCCGATCAGGTGCGTTTGAGTCTTGCTTGGGATGATGCCTGTAGCCTCGCTTTGTAGGTGCACCCATCTGTTGATAGTCATTACTACTAGACATCGAAGCTCGTGGCTGAGAGGCTTGAGGTTGAGGAATGATTCCATATAGAGGTTGCACAAAGCCAGGATCTTGGGCAAGCCGCTTTGTGTTTGCTATTTCTCTTTGCAGTTTCCTTCGATGGCCCAGGTCCACGTTGAGGTACTAGACCTCGTGATTAGCAGGGGCCTGTATGTCACGGCAGTGCGAAAGGGTAGTCACCTCTAAATCATCCTCGGTGATTTCCAGTATTGTTGCCCACGAATCGAAGCCTGCTTCGATAAATCGTTCAAGGTATTTAGACATTCCAAGCCACGAGAGCGTGAGCTCTAGGTCTGCCATGTCCTTTCGTCGCCCGGGGCAGAGTACCCGCCAGATGTAGTCTTATATGAAGCACAGCCTTATCATTGCTGTGATAAGCCTCCACGTGTAGTCACAAGGTTCTTGTGAGAGCGCAGGCTTTCATAGAGAGGAGAGGTTTGCGCGCCAGCTTTGCCAGCTGCTCGGCTTCTTGTAGAGAAGTTCGTAGTCGTAAGGGCCTCATGCAATGCATGAGAAAATGGAGAACAAGACAGAAATCAATGGAATAATAGATGGCGTTCACAATGCTATAGCCAACGTGGACCGTGAGAGAACGAAAGGAATGTTATTTTTCACTGAAACTATTAGATGCGGGAAGAGCGGCAGTCATCAGGCCAGGATCGTGGGGCGAGTGTAATCTATTACAGAGGAATGCCCGAAGATGGTGAAAGTGATTGCCGAATCGAGATTGGTTAGGTGTCGTATGCTACAATTTGTTCTAGAAGACGCTGGGTACGAGAGGAAGATGCGAGACGCGTGACTATCCACGAAAGGACATGTTTGCATGTAGCAGCCAGGCTAGACATGTATTCTATGCCTCTGGCGTCTGTAAGGTGCTTCGGCAATGCAGCAAAACGTCGAAGTGGTCGGATGTGATGAACAAGCTTAAAGGCGCCACTTCCGGATTAGACCTCCGGAGTGCGGAGGGTCCTCCTTCAGCAACGATGTGATTGGCCCAATTCACGATCTGCTAGCGGAGGTAAGCCCGAAAGTGCACCCATCAAAATACTGTAGATTCGAAAACCGATGTCTTCAACGTACCACTATACTTTTAGATAGCCCTCCTCATAGTCGGAGTCACCGTCAAGTTCATGAAGCTTTGGAAACAGGACTGGCAGAACAAGCAAGCTATAAGTGAATCAGCCTCGATGTTGCCTTCCTTTTGTTGTAGCCCTGCCTACCGAGCTATGTCATAAAGAGAGATCAGGCGCATAATACTCGATCAGAAGCCCTGGACCCCTACTCTTATGATTTTCGCAATTGTGTCCCCTCTTGTGTCGCCACTCCTTATTTCACTCTCGGTATTATACTCATCAGAAGCCATGTTCGCGCCGACGGAGTAAGTTGCCGCCCTGTCCAGAAGACTCATCTTCAGACTTGCATAGTTTGGCAGCAGGCAAAGACTCCAGCCTGTAGTCGAGCACACAGAGAATGCAGAACAACAAAGCCTTGACGAGTAGGATAGCAGAAGTCCTACTCAACATTTCGCATACAACGTTAGGAACTTGAAGCTGCTTCTAGCACATGAGACACTGTCCAGACAAATGTAGAATCGTGAAATTAAGAATGTTGTATACGACTTGTCACGAGAAAAGCCATGGTTGGCTTACCTGCTTAACTTACCTGTATGACAACGTGGAGGCAGACAGCCACCATCACCCGTTTCTGTCTTCTGCAAGGTTTTAACAACGCTGCAGTTTCCAAGGGGATCAAAGCCCATAAAAAATGCAGTCGGGGCTCAAAGCTCCACCCAGAGCGCAATTCCAGACACAAAAAACTCCCAATCACGATGCCATCATGAACAACTTCGAAAACACTTGCGCGAAGCCCTGCGTGTGTTGATGGAGGAGCCAGCCGCTTTTCGATCCTTATTCGGGGGGAAACGACCGCTATGTCGACATTGCGAACATGGAGGTATGCTCTTGACCACAAAACCCGAGTCTTCATCTCCTCGATGATCCTCCGTGTCTGAGCTCTTCAACATATATACATGAAAGCGGAACGGTACCTTCAGCAACTTCGTTGCTGTTGTATCTCTTTTGTCTCAATATTGACCGCATTTTCGACGAGACGGAATCCGTACCTCAACCTCCCTATCTGTTGCATCTTTGTTTCTAGCGCCCCAGTCCCCAGCTGGTGTTCTTTTCTCGTAGACTGTCTTTTCAAACTCTGAAACTGCATCTCCATTCTCCTCATCTCTGCAGCAAAAACCGTCTATCCCTCGTAATCTCCACCCCCGCCCCATCCACAAAAGTCAGCGCACTCGGCTTCTCCACCTTAACCGTAATCTTCGGAAACGGAAACCCCTCAAGCGCTGTCTTCGCAATCAACGCAGCCAGAGCCTCCAGTGTTTGAAAAGTCGACTTCTCAACGACCTAGACGAACAACCCAGCCCGTAAACAGACTACACCAAGCCAAAGCAGCACTGTCGTTCATAGCAGATATAGGATGTATGAAAGTATAGAGCCAACATACCTCACAAACCCTCCTCCCCAACCTCCTCCACATCTCCCCTCCCTCTCGAATCTGCTCACTATACTCCTCCTTCCCCCCCTCGCCCATTGTCCTCAAATCTACAACAACCCCCTGCTTCTCCAACCTCTCATGCATATTCACACCAATCACACACGCCACCTTAATCCCCTGCATAAACCACTCATGGCTATCCACATACCACACCAGCTGTTCAAACTCCTGAATCTTAATCGTCCTCCTCCTCAACACCAACTCCCTCCCAAACCCCCCCTCAACCCTCAACAACGCATTTGGCGCCAAGGCAGTAATCTTGAGCGTCTCCCCAGGCCAATTATCTGCCAGCGACGCGATTTCAGACGTGAGGTGATCTATGCTCATGAAGTCGCCGCGCTCGACTTTCGCGACAATGTCTTTGGACATTTGGCCGTAGCTGAATGTGTGTGCGACATTGTCGGAGGTGCCGGCGGAGGTTGTGTCGATGGTGAGTTGGAGGGAGAGGATTAGGGGCTGGGATTTGTCGTGGCGGGCCCAGGCGTCGGGACCGATGATGGCGGTGGTGTGGAGGTTGCGGAGGGAGATAATGTCGAGGTGTTTGGTGGGTTGGGGTGGGGTGGGCATTGTTGATGGTGCGTCCGGAGTAGGCGGGAGCAACGTATTGGAGATGGCGGAGGAGGGGGGAGGGCTTGTCGTTCTATTATTATTAATAGTTTAGATGGCAAAACCCCGGGTCGCAAGCTGGCCATCTGCTCTCCATTGGACAGTATGTACTCGTTTTCCCAGTAGTCTTGCTCGGTGTCGAGGTTGAAAGTACAGCAAAGCCTTGGTTGGTAGGAACTTCAAGCGGGTTCGGCACATCAGTCCTTGAGTTTTAGGGTCCATGTCTCGACGAATGTCTATTGGCATGGACTTGCAAAAAGGAAAGAACTGTCGGATTTATGTTGGATCATTGAGCCAAGCATCTAACTGACTGGTTGACTGACTAACATACAAGCTGAATCATGCATTCGAGCCGATGTCATGGACGCAGCCACCTCTGAAATAAAGATTTGTCCAAGCTCCATCATTCAATCTCCAACCTCTGCCACACGCACCAACTTTTGATTGCAACTTGTTGTACGCCCTTCTAATAATGTGTGCCGCCGAAGAAAGTTCAATAGCACAATAGCACAATTTGCCTTCCTACGTCCACTACCTACTTGGCGCGTAGAGTCGATGATTGCAGGAGAGGGCGGTAGTATTCTATCATCATAAGCGGTGTTGCCCATGCGAAAGACACCTCCAAAGAAATGAGAGGAGTAATCACCAGTAACGTGGAGGAGGACGCCCTTCATATTCGGGATAGCCCCTGGGTGGTGGTGATCTCGCCCTACGTCCATCGTACCCATTGGCAGCATACGGGTCATCATAGCCGCGACGAGGAGGTCCACCGTAGGGATCCTCACGACCATAAGCGCCACGAGCAGGTGGTGGATAAGGATCATCGATAGGTGGACGAGCGGCGCGAGGAGGTGGGGAGCGATAGCTGCTATGACGGGAGTAGTACTCGTCACGAGGAGGTGGGGAGCGACGACGGTAATCTTCACGACGAGGGCTGTAGGCACGCGGAGGTGGCCCACGATTGTAGTAGCCATCAGCAGGTGGGTAGCCGCGGCTTCTAAAGGGTGGTGGGGAGCGAGAACGGTAACGATCGTTGCGAGGCACCTCTTCCTGAGTCTGTAGGGGTAATCAGTACAAACGCGCATCAATTGACGGGTGTATGGCGTACATCAGCTATGCAGCGAACGGTAGCACCTTTGAATTCCTGATTGTCCAATTTGTCGACGGCGACCTTGAGGTCTCCAGCAGTCTCGAATTCGACAAATCTGGTACATTATCAGTGGACAGCGCCTATGTCAAAAGACTGGGGGGCTAACCCTTTGCCATCGCGGTCACGCCCAACTTCAGAGTACACAACGTCAAGTCCAGAGCGACGTGCGAAATCTTTGAGATCCTAAGGTCCAAGTAAGTCCGAGTCCAGGTCCACAACGCCCAGCTAACCAGGAAGAAACAGCTTCGCCGGACACTCCAGTCCCAGGAATAAAGCCAAACCTGATTCGAGCTACCAGGACCGCCAGTCCAGATCCTCGAAATTGCACTCAAGCAAGGTAGGTACAGGAACGTGAATAGGAAGTGTGGGATTAAAGTGTGCAAGTAGGCAGTCCCAGGCGCAGATTCAGCCTCCTGGTGCAAAGCATCTTGCGGTCTCACGATTGGCTTTTCTTACAATCAAGGAACAAACAGGAATCTAGCCTTGAGGATAGGCAGATTAAGTAGCAGGCAGACCTTCATCACGAGACCTGGGGCAAGGGGAGAGAAAGATCCAAACAAGCACAGTCGTGCGATCCCCAAAAATCCAGAAGCGAAGGTAATGGAAGAGAGCTAACCTGCCAACTGGTTTCCCCTGGAAGACCAGTAATCTGCATGCGATAAGCTGTACGCCGCGGACGAGGGTGGGTGCGATCAGGCGCAGGAAAGTCACGTTGACGTGAGCCACGCGCGAATTGGACGGTAAGGCGAGAGCCATTCATATCAGATCCATCTTTTCAAGTATGAAAATGTTAGAGTACCATTCTTTTGACAACAGGAGAAAGGAGGGAAACGTACGGAAGGCTATATAAAGAGAAGTCAGCAAATGCCACGAAAATGAAACGTTCGTGTTGGGAGAAGATAGCTTACCAGGAACAACATCGCGAGCATCAAGAGCATCATCATACTCAATGAAGCCGAAGCCATTCATGAGCTTGATCTCGGTGATGTTGCCAGTCCCTTCCTTGAAATGATTCTGGATATCTTCCTTGGTGACTGTGGCCCGCAGGTAGTGGTCAGCAGAGCTCCGGTAAGACAGTAGTATGGCATATAGCTGGATGGGCCTCCTCCATAGAAATTCTCAGAGACGTAGGTGCTGAAGCTCAGACATGCGACAAGACTTTATGGCCAGAAACCTCTCCTCCAAGATTGTATTTGTGATAGCACCAAGCGCGTAGACATGAGAGACAGGATTCATGGAGTATGGAAGTTCATACCATCGCGAGGGAGGTTGCCCAGGTAGAGGCGAGTGGAGGACACTTCAGCAGACATGGTGATGCCGGTCCTTTGGTGACGCTGTCAGGCTGCGCCAGGTGAGGCCAAAAGGCGATGAGAAGAAAACTCGAATGGGGGTCTTCCTTGTTGATCCTGGATATGGATATGGTCCTGTAATGATACCTGTGGAGGCTGATCCTGACCAAAGGATAAGGCGGGGTTGGTGAGATGGAGGTGGTAGGTGAAGCGCACAAAGAGGGCGAAGTTTCTGCAGGGCGCTAGTCAGTTTCTGCGCAAGCTACGGTGGCCAGCAAGTTCTATCAATACGAATCGGGCACCAAAGGAAGATTAGCATCTCCACTCTTCCTACAGACATTCCATGAGGCGCACGTTCTCATTGTGGGGTGGCTCTTGCTTTCTGGTGTTATCATATAGGCATGTTCGACGATAGTTCAAGGCGGACCTAACCGCAAAGTACCAAACCAACCAGAATGGAAGATTTGAATACTAATAGAGTACAAGCAGCTCTGAGGACGAGGATATACGAGCTAATATTGCATCAGTGGACTGGTTGTCATGTCTGTATCATACAATCTGAGAAGCACCAGTCTTCGAGCTATGTACAAGAAGGTGAGGAGATGGTATCCCGAAGCAAGTTCTCTTTGCCTTGTATCTGCGCCCCAAGCAACCCGAAACTGCTCATTCAAAAGGCGCCAAAGAGGTCATCTAAATCCTCTATGCGAATATCTTCAGGCTCTCGTGTGTCCCATGTTAAGCTAACACCGTTATCGCCCAGTATTGAAATTATCTCTTTCATTTCCACGTCCTCCCCCTCTTGTTTTCTCTCCTTCTCAGCCACCATTTGGTATATTGGCTTAACCATGGGACTGCTCAGACCTGCTAAGCCAGCCTCTTGGGTGTGATGTGTACCAAAAAGGGCTTCCGCAGCTTCACGATTCCGCTTTGCTTTCTCCTCCTCTGTTTCTTCATGTTCCATCTCATGGGCATCCTCCGTGGACGGCCTGACAGTAGGATCGTCAAGGCTCATGCCTCGCATCCGCATACTGCTAGCTGTTTGAGTAAATTCCTTCTCATCACCTTCAAGTGGAGGGCTTGCTGCTCTGTGGTTGTGAGAAAGAACACTGTCGGAAGAAGAACCATTTGATCCATCCCTCGCGAGACTCGACCTTCCAGAAAATGAAGATCCTGCAGGCGTAGGTGGAGTGACAAAGTCGCCCTCCGCACCAGGGACAGCAACATCGAGGTCTTCTGTCTCCAAATCCAGCTCTGGACTTGGACTCATAGCATCGCGCTTGCGCTCCTCAGCGGCTTCGGGGTCTTCATCGATGCTTGCACTGCTGATACTTGGAGATATGATTCGCCTGCCTCCTTTTCCTCCAGCGTGTGACGAAAAGATATCTGAAGAGTCGACTGGAACGGGTTGTCGAGGTTGGATAGTAAGGAAATAGTAAACTTTGCGAGGGTGCACGGTCGTAAGTTCCTTGTCGAGTGGGCAAGGAGCCAGCGCACTCCAAGGTCGTTTGAGGTACGCTGAGAGCCGTGACGACAACAAGGCCGCTGGATTCGCAGAACTACACAACATGGATCAGTAAAAGGCCAGCAGAGCGACTCGGTGATGGATGACTCACCTTGAAACCGCATCACTAATATTTGACAGAACTGTCGCAAGCTCTTTTATCAAATGTGGCCTATTCCCTGTTTTCTCCAACTGCTCTATCACTCCAACCACAATATCATCATTGATACCTTCAGTGTCGATTTTCTTATCCGTCGACGACCGTGGCGAAGGTGGCGGGGTGTTTTCGTACGCAGGTCTGCCACTGCTCTTAGGTCGATCGGCGAAGGAAACAACTTTTGCAGATGAATTTGATCGAGGTCTAGATAGTGATAGAGGTGATGGAGGATTTGAAGTATGTGATTGCTTTCGCTTCTTCGTTGGAGGTTGTTGTGGTGGGGATTCGTTGACAGGCGAGGCTTTTGTGATCGAGGGGCGGTGTGCGCGGGAAGAGTTGGGCAGTTGTATTCCTAGAGATGGGAGTGACAGAGACTTTCTTCGAGTATTATAAGGCATTTTATTCTATACCATGGATGATGGGACAGTATTTTGTTGTCGCAAAAGGATCGAGATCGGGTCTGGGTGAGAGTTGGTGATGAAGCAGGGTAAGCTTGTTGTGGGTGACAAGAATGTATGTCAGAAGGATGGGAGACGCTTATTGGACCCTGCAATGGCAAGGAGGTGTGCACCGGAATGCAGCCTTGCAGCGTGCAGCTCTTTGGTCTCCAAGGGAGGCGATTCGGCTCTGGGCTTTTGTTCTGAGTGGTGTGGATGAAACGAAGGCAACGACCAATCAAATTCGGTTTCAACTCGTAGGTCACAGGAACGATCGTGTGGAGTGTTCAAACAATACACACCGGCTCTCTTTACTTTTCGTTTTTTATAGATTGATGTCGATGATGTTTGGTGTATGAAGCTACAACATACGTAGTGACTTTCAAAAATAGGAGAGTCACAGACAACAAACCTCAAACGGCATAGGGCTCAAAAAGATTGAGGTGGTAACCCAGCAAATGAGTGTGGCTTACAGGCCGCGAAGAGTGGATATCCATCTACACTACGCTAAACACGGTCAAGCGTGGTCCCCGATAATTCCTACGACGCGCTTCCATGGGTCGACTGCATGGCGAAACGGGTCACTTTTGCCATGACATCGACTTCTTTGTCATGAACTCATCAACCCTGGGCTCAAAACCCGCAAATTCATCAACGATTCATAAATTCTATAGACAAGTCGCGCAAAAGTGAGCAAGAAGCGCATCAATCAAGCTCAGCATCTCATCTCAGCGGTGTGCAAAAGCAACCAAAAACTGGTCACAAACGTCTTTAGCAAGATTTATCCGGTCCTTTTGGCCACGCTTGCGGGGCGTTGCATGCTCGATTCCGACAGCCAATCACCACCAAGGAACACCGTTACCAAAAGCGGCGCTTGAAGCAACGCTGATGCCTGCTGTAGCACCAAAAGCTTCTTCCTTCGGTTCCAGTAGGCCGTGGAATATCTTGTATCTCAGCGCGCGGAGATAGATACGGAATTTACGATAAAAGTGCTGTCGCCATCGCTAAGTCGGCCACACCCCTGAGTCGGCCAGCCTGTAGGGCTGAGTACCCGGGGAAGTCTAGTGTCTTACTCCGGGTTCTAGCTCTAGGGTTCTCTTGGGGGTAGACAGCCAAATTATCCATAACTTACGCACCAGACTAGTATGAACAAAAGGTTGGTATGCAAGCTAAAGCTATATGTAATCAGTACAACTTTGTGCGAGGAATCGTAATGTCAGAATTGATGATTGTGGAGTTATAGCAAGGTGGCCGACTCAAAGGTATGGCCGACTCGGGGATGAATCCTTCTACCTTGGGACTTGAGTGCCGAGGGTGCTGTCAATGTACATTTAACCCAGACCAACAACATGATATTTACGAAATACAATTTCGACCATCCCAATAACATTCGTCGCCCAAAAACTAGAGTGAAACAAAGGGATTCTGGCTTCGAACAGCTACGTCTTCATGCCGTCGTCCTGATGTAGGATAGTACATGTACAACTCTCTTAAGCACACATATTTACAGTTCATTCTCCAATTCAAACCCACGTCGTGTGTCTAAGTCATGACATATTTAGGTCCTTCTCCGCCTTGAGGAGTTTGCCAATTTATGTCCTGTGCAGGCGCTTTGATATCACAGGTCTTGCAGTGGATGCAGCTAGTTTCACCCAGTCAGCGTGCTTTGCCATAGGAAAATAACAGAAACGGATGGACAGTCTGCACGTACTTCTGAGCATTTATCTGGAACCTCACCCCGAACTCCTCCTTCCCATCCTCCACATACTCATAAACCCCAGCCGGACAAAACCGATTCTCAATCCCCTTATACTTCGGCCACTGATCATTCTTATGCTTCTCCCAATCCTCGACCTGCAAATGCACCGGCTGATCTTCCTCATGATTCGTGCCCGTCCTGCTCACACTTGTCAAGATGTCGAAACTAATCTCGTTGTCTGGCTTCGGATACTCGATCTTCGGACACTCAGATGCAAGCTTCGTCGCTGCGTGGTCACCAGGCTCTTTGTGCTTGAGCGTCCAAGGTGTTTTGCCGCGGAAGAGGTAGGCTTCGAGGCCGGAGTACATGATACCGCCGTAGAGACCCAGGGGTGAGTGGAATGAGGGACGCATGTTGCGGACTGCTTTCAATTCGCTCCAGATGGTGCTGGAGCGTAGGGCGTCCTCGTAGTCGAAGAGGAAGACGGTCGATTGGTCCGAGTTTGCAGTCAAGGCAGAGTAGGCGGCTTGCGCGGCGAGCATGCCACTTCGCATGGCGGTGTGTGTGCCTTTGATTTTAGGGACATTGAGGAAGCCTGCTGTGTCGCCTACGAGAGCTCCACCTGGGAAGGCACATTTGGGGATCGATTGAAAACCTCCTTCATTGAGAGCGCGGGCGCCGTAGCTGATACATTTACCGCCTTCGATGACCGACTTGTAAATGGGATGGTGTTTCATTTTCTGAAACTCACCGTATGGCGAGAGCCACGGATTAGGGTAGTCCAGACCTACGACAAGTCCCAAAGAAACAAGGTTATCGCCGAAGTGATACATCCAGCCGCCTCCATAGGTAGAAGATGGCAACGGATAGCCCATTGTGTGAAGGACCTCGCCCTTCTTGAACTTTTCTGGCTTGACTTCCCAGACTTCCTTTAGGCCGAGGCCGTAGGTCTGTGGTTGACTATCCCTTCGTAGATCGAATTTCTTGATCACCTGCTTAGTGAGACTGCCGTGGCAGCCTTCCGCGAATAATGTAACTCGGGCATGAAACTCCATCCCTCGTTCAAAGGAGGACTTGGGCTTACTTGAGCGGGATATACCCAGGTCATTCGTTGCTACACCTTTGACTGATCCATCCATGGGATTGTATAGCACCTCACTCGCCGCAAAGCCCGGATAGATCTCCACACCCACCTCCTCTGCTCTTTCTCCCAACCATTTGCAGAACTCATTCAAACTTATGATGTAATTCCCATGATTATTCATTTGTGGAGGAGCAGGGAGTGGTATTGCGCTATTCTTCGTAAGGAATCGCATCTTGTCATTCGTAGCAGCTGTAGCATTTTCGAACCGCGAAGGGTTCTCGGGATCCTTCCAGTCTGGCAGAAGCTCGTTGACGGCTGAAGGCTCGATCACGTTGCCCGAGAGGATATGGGCGCCCAATTCTCCTGCTTTTTCTAGCAAAAGGACCCGAAAATTCTCATTTCCAGCTTCACTGGCTATTTGCTTGAGTCTGATAGCTGCACTAAGCCCAGCAGGTCCTTAGGAAAGGTCAGCTTCTGTATGGGAAGAGGCGTGAACGCATCCATACCCCCACCCACAATGCAGACATCAACCTCATCGCTCTCGCGATCCTGCTGCCGAGGATCAAATGAATCGTTCCCATCTGCGATACTCCTCCATTGGGTGGTTGAGAAAGCTCTCCGACTGGTAAAGAGGCAGTTAGGGTTTTGTTGCTGGAGAAGGCAGCGCCGCCGCACTGGGGGGAAATGTGAATATGCTCTGCGGGTCAAATGCGATGAGGCTTTGCGTATGCTGAGGCCTCTTCTCGCTAGAGGTAATACAGGTCCTTTGGGCGCCATTGCTGCAACACCTTGACGCTGTGAAAGAGCATTGGGGAAAAGCAGATAGGTCCGAACGTACATTCCTATCTCCGCAGCCTCGGTTGCTGTGAAGCCAATCAGATGCCTTCCATTGTCAACCTCTTTTCGTCATGTTCTAGGAGATAGTGATGAGCATGGCATGGCATTGCTTGCAGAGATCACAGAGGGAGGAAATCTTTTGATTATGGACATGAGCTGTTGCTGTAGCTATGTTAAACTTTTGAGAAGTTACTCCAATCCAACTCCTGCACTACGGCTTGGAGGGCCTTTATTGCCACTGCACTCGCCTTGCTGCACCTAGTCTTTCTAAACTATCGGATCATTACCATGCTCAGCACGCTGTGCCTCCCGTCCCACAATAGCAGTCATCTTTTCTTCGTCCTCGGTGTCTGGGTTGACTGTGATGTCCTTGTTTCCCGTCTGGCTCTGCGCGTTGGTAGTAGTCGGTGAGATGGCTGTTGAGGCTGCCGATGAAGCAGGTGATGGCTCTTTGCTGAGAGGATTTGACAGCTCTTCTGCTGGCCTGGGAATGTCTGCCGGTGGTGAAGCGACCTTATCTTGCGATAGTGGGTTACTAGCTGTCAGCGATTCCTGCACTGCCTGCTGGGCCTGTCGCATGTCCTTGGCGTCTTCCGCGGTACCATCATTCTGTGCTTTCGAGATAGGGTTCTGCGTTATACTGGTCATATCGCCCAGGGTCATCGCCTTTGATATTGGCGCGTTTTCGGCCTCGTCAGCAGGTTTGTCCACATTCTCCAGTGTCGTCGAGAGTGCTGCTGGCACGACTGTGAGGGCTGGGTGCCCAACTTTGAGAGCTCCATCGTGTTCAAAGACCATCCACGGCGCCTGGATTGACCAATCACGAACAGGCGGCTTGCCCTCTTGAGGTTCCGTTGAAGAACCAGCTACTGAAGTATCTGGCGTAGTAGCCACAGGTTTCCGTCGTGTGGGACCCTTCGCGCGCCCTTTTCTAGCATCCGCCAAGGGTGCCTTATCCTCCTCGATCTCAGGCTCTTTCTCCTGAGGCTTGGGAGCTTGCGGACCAATTTTCAAGCGCGAGTCAAGATCCGAAAGGAATCCGGCTTTCAGGGAAGCAATCTTGCCCCCTGCAGGGCGTGCTGGCACAGCAGGTTTCGGTTTAGGGGCGGGTGGAGCCTGGAAGTCTCGCTCGGGTGACCCATCACTGCCTATAGACGAGGCAGATGCAATCTTCGAGAGTGGAATAGTCTCGGAGAATTCCCTCCCAACAGGCTTGGTCGGACGGGCTGGTATCTGTGGTTTCCGCTCTGGTAGGAGAGGACCTTTCCTGGCTTCGGTTGGGGAAGGCTGCTTTCCCTCAGTTGGTGACGTTGCTGAAAGCTTAGATGGTGCCATTGGTACCTGTGCATCGGCAGGGGACACTTGGTATAGTCTTCTTGGTGGGCGAGCCGGTACAGATGGTGGGGCTTGCATGCCCATGTCTGTTGGAGGTGAGAGCTTACTTCTGGTTGGTCTCGGAGGAACACTAGGCTTCATCGCGGGTGCGCCAGCAGTAGCATTGTCTCGAGACTGTCCTCCCGAGATTATCCCCTCAATAGGAGCTCGAGAAGTTCTTACCACGGCACCAGCTTCCAGACCCTCATCTGGTGGGCTTCTAGAATCATTGCTCGGCATGGCTCCTACTGTGGTCTCGAGACAAGCACTATCGGGCGAGTCTTCCCAGATATCTCGGCTTGGAAACCTCTGCCCGAGGCCAGGCCTGCTACTCATCTCTTCACGTAGATGAGGCGTGAAACGCGACTTGGCAAGACGCTCTTCTCTCGGTATCAGCTTGGCTTTCTCGTCTTCACCCACTTCACCTTTACGAGCGCTTTCTTGCTCGGGCGTCTCGAAGACAGCGGACGGCGCTTTCAATATTGGATCAGGCTGTTCATCGGCTGGCTCAGGAGTCTCTACACTAGCCTGGAGCTGCAGACTGTCGGGCGTGTCTTCCCAGATATCTTTACTTGGAAATCTCTTCATCTGTTCGCGGAGCTTCAAGCGTTCTACTGCGGGAAGTGGTCTACGCACCTTATTCCCATCCTCGTCAGGGAACAGCGGCTCGTATTCATCAACGTCTTCCAGAGGCGTGTGCATGTTTTCGCGGTCCTCGTCGTGAGTAGAGAACCTTGACAAGCCTGGCATGCCATGTACGCTTCCAGGACGACTTGTGGGTCTGCTGTTCGAGGTACTGCCAGAACGGCTACCGCTTCGATGACCCCCCGGGTAATTATCCGAGTCTACGCCGGCATAGAAGATACTTCCTCTTCGTGATAGTGACGGAGACACAGCAGGCTGTTGGTCTGTAACGGGCGTTCTGGCGACCTCGTCTGAAGCAAGAATCGGGACATCGTAATCTCCCCCATTCTCAGAATTGTCTCCATATCGGCCGAAATCTTCTCTGAGTCGATCGAATCCATTTTCATAATGCTTTCCACTACGAGCAGTTGGTAAGGACAATTCGCCCTCGTCGTCTTCTGTTTCGCTCTCCAACGCATTTTCCGAAGAAAAGCGAGATGATGTATGCGACTGCTTCTTCTCAAGTCCGTACCCCGTTTCAGCGTCCACTGGGAAGCTGGCTTTGCGTAGTGGGGACTCAACATGCGGCTGCGAATGATCTGAGTGCAAAGGCTTGTACAAGGGTGCGGAGGATGGTCCATTTCCCTCGTAAGCCATGTAGCCGACTTGTTCATTGGGCAGTCCTGGCGTATTGGGACCAGATTCTGTAGAATCCGCGATTAGCTTCGTGCACAACGATCAAAATTCAATTGAAGCACTAGTAGATTCTTACTCGAAGTCTCGCGAACAAGCTTGTTCAGGTCGTCACTACTCAACGCCCATTCGCCTCTTCCTCCACCGATTCCCGGACCATATTGTCCATGTTCTTCTTTTTCTAACAGATCAGGGTGCTTTTCATACCAGGACTTCTCGAATTGATCGGTCGATGATACACCGTGCCCATGCATTCCGTAGCTGCCAGGTGGCAAGATTTCCCTACCGCTTGGAGTTCGGCGATGGTGCCTTCCCGGCTTGTGCGATCCAGAATTATGAAAGCCAATGCCTGCGGGAAAGGTTTGCTGGAATGGCGATGGAGACGGAGCCTGAACGTCTCCAGCATCAGGGTACATAGGCACTCGTTGTCCGATCTCGGGAATACCATGCTCATCCTCGGTTTCGGCCGCTGAGGAGCCTGGACGCTCAGTCGATGCGGACGACACCGTTCGGAAGCTCGCTTTGGGCTTCAGAATGCGGTCATGGGCATCCTTGTCATCTGCAGGTTTATGAGCCTTGCCAATGCCTGCTGCAGCTGCCTGATTCGAATCAGTACGAGTGACCTGGGAGACCCTGCGTTTGGCTGTGGAATTCGAAAAGGAAGGTCTGGGAGCGTGTAGAGGCAGATCGCTGCCAATGTTCCTCGTCTCTTTTGGCTCATTAGGGTTGCCAGCGTCTGCGACATTTTGATCATCAGACTTGTAGTCCATGTCCGCATACTCGTTTCCTTCCTGCCCAACGGAGGGTAAAGATACGCTGGGTGGGCGCTGAGGTAGGTCCAGATTCGAACTAGATGCGTTCTGCCTATGGCTGCCATAGTCGCCCCCACTCCTATTTCCGAGACTCATTCCAAGGGGCCGCTCGTTCAAAGGAGATCGGGCGAAGTGTTCACGAGTCGGCGATTGAGAGCGTTCTGATGCTTGGCGACGTTCCGGTCTTGGAGGGATTTGGGGCACGTCCGCAGCCGTCATAGGAGGGGGTTGCTGTTGGGTTGAGCGGGCAGGGCGGGGAGGTATTTGTGGGACCGACATTTTTGCTGGCGCTCGAGTCATTGGGGGCGGATCTGGCAATTTGACTTGTCTGTAGAAGACTGATTAGTTGCAAGCGTGACGTGCAAATGGACTAGGTCAGCTGCTCTGGAGTAACACCCACAACGCGAGTTCAGACTCAAAGCATCAACAAGAAGTGTTAGCAACACGGCGATTTCATTGGGTGCTAATGCATGAAGCATTGTGTATATACAGTCTTTCAAAGGGTTGGAAGTGCCTTCCGCATTCTCCATCAATGCAGCAGTCAACTGCATGAGAATTGGCAGAACCACTTACTTCTCAAGATTCCATAAAGAATTGACGACACGTGAATGACAAAGGAGATGGTGAGAGCATTGAGATGGTATGATATGCAACTCTGTTGAGATGTGGGGATGTTCAGTCCTTTAAATGCTCAGTGACTGGTTGGAAGATCATCGGCGCTAAACCCTCGGCAGCGGTTCCCTTGAGCGACAAGGCCAGAGAAAAGACGTGCTTTGTGGCAGGTTTGCTTGCTCGCAAATGCCGCATTTCACATGACATGTGCATGGCTACAATGGCAGTAACGCCCGCTGCCAAATCCGATCTTAATGGAAAGGGAGAAAATTCACGGTTGACTTCCTCGGAGCATTTACTGCACGCAACGGTCGAGGCTTTCGTGGCGTGTTCTGTGCAGCTCACGTGGTGTCCTACGATCCCCACGCTGGATGGCAAAGCCGACAAGGAAAATGGATAATGGAGGACAAAACAAGGCACATCGGCTGTGGCTCTTTGTCCTTTCCGTATGCGCTGAACCTCGTATACCTTATCAACTGTCCATTGAAGCTCCTGTCCAGAAAACCACACGCTTGAAGTCGCTCATGTCCCAAGCTGAAGCGAAAGAAAACAAAGACACTAATAGTACACAGATATTGTGCCCTCCGTTACGCCTTAAGTTTGCTGTAATAAGGAAGCAAGCTTGCTCTTGTTTTTGCAATCATCACGCCCGACCTTCGTCGAGTAGAGCCCTACCCTAGGCCTGTCTCCAGTCTACCCCTCTCCCACTCTCGTCCTACACAATCATCTGTGCGACCCCCTGTCCACCCAATGTCTTACTCCCCACAAAGCCTTGCCCCTTGAGCCCAGCAATAACATAGCATGCGCTCGCGAGCAGCAGCACAATCGCGGCAGCAATCAAGCTTGTCGCGTCCTTGATAATGCTCAGCCATTGGACCAAGCTCATCACTCCGTAAATCCCTGCACGCATGTAGTTTGTAGTGAAGCGGCGAATGAATGTGTCAAAGGTTGGGGAGGTTGGGCAGATTCGGAGAAGTAGAGGTATTTCGACGAATATCAGTACGAGGCCCGACAGTCTGTCCGTCAAATTCAGCAACGTAGACAAATTGGGTGGAGTTTCGGGAAGACTCACAGGCATAGTGCGCCGAACAAGATGAGGATGTTGAGATGGATGAGATGCGAAATACCGAGAGCAATGCAAAGGAATATGCAGAGCACTCCAATCCTATCGAATGCAAGTCAGCAAATATTCCCTAGACGCACCCACGCTCCGTATATATCCTGCTTCCAGATTTCGATCATGTGCAACCATTGACGGCAATAGGAGCTTTGTTGAAAAACCTCATAGACTCGTTGCAACTCGAATTGCTCCAGGTCGCCGCCGTGCTGTCGAGGTGGTACTCTCGCTTCTTTAGATTCCATTGTCCGAATTTTGTTGTAGAATGAATTGAAGAGAAACCATACTGACCATTGTCCGTATATGCCTGTGGAACGTCAGATGTTAGCGTTGCTTGTTCTCAAAGACATCTCGCTACTCACTGAAATTGCGTGACCTCAGCTCTTCGGAGAGCGTCATGCTGATGCCTACGGATCACTCAATGTTGAGGACCAGTTAGGTCGCCAAGCTCGTGGAGCTTGCTTTGTCGTTCGCTGGATCGCCAGGGACTCAAAAAGCTTGAAGAGATGCACGGAAACGGTCGAATTCGAGGCGAAGCTGATATCCGATGGATGTTAGAAGAGACAATGAATGTAAGTACACTGGAAACGGGTTGTGGAGGTTATTCTGATGCTGCCTGATTTATGGTCGTGGCTTCTGTGAAGCTGACAACTCTTTGTTTGGTTCAGGGTCTTTCCGCGCTTGGTGTGCCTGCCCGAACCATTGAATGTTCCACTAAGACACATTACTTTTTTCACAAAGTACATTTCTACAGGCCATTTTCGAAAGGCGTGATTTGCAAAAGCTAGGACGTGAATATGTCATGTCAGGCCAGCACGCCAGCAGACTCTGCACAACATGAAGTGGACAACGCCCGCCTCACTCGTTCTACGATCTAAACAGGCCAGAGAAAACCTCGCTTCCGGAATCAGACATTGGAGAAGGTTTTTACGCCACAGATGCCAGATGCCGAACTCATCGAGCTCCGGTTAGCGACTGAAAGAGAGCTGAGACTCCGTGATCTATGGCTAAAGTCGCGGTTGCAAAAGGATTTCTTCATGACAAACCGCCGCAGAAAAGCCAATGAAAAGTGTACCTTATACGAACACATCATATGAGACAATCTCTCAATAGCCTTACTACTCTACGTTGCTCAAGATCAGCATCACGGACGTCACCACGAAACTTCGCAAAAATCCACCAGCGCCTATTCCCCTACCTCAAGCTCAGCAGCAACCGATTTAACAAGAAGCAAAGTACTTCGGCCTCATGCATACTACCATCAATTGCGGTTTACTTTCTGGGCCATCTCAGATACCAACGCTCACGCTTCTTCCGCCAGACGGTCTACCGTCGCCACCACCCCCAACCGGCATGAAGTTACTGAAGAGGGTTTCTCCAGCTCACGTTAGTTTTCAGCGAATTGTGGAAGAACTTCAGAGCGAGATTAGCGAGGAGCACACGTTCCTTTGCCCCGAGCTCAACAAAACTGTTGTCAGAAATGATCGCTTGCTGCGATGTTCTCTCGATGTTCTTCAGTCCCATATCGACCCTTTGTCTTCGAAGCTTGCCGCGCAAAATCAGGTGAGTCTAACGAGCCGTAGATATTATTGCGCAATTCTCGCCTCAGCGACATTGTTGAAATATCACTCTAGAGGAGAAATCGTAATGAAAGCAAGCTTGTTCAGTTTCTGAGATACGTTCCTGCATTACATGACAGCCTGAAGCTAGATGTATAGATGCATGATATGCTATCGCTTCTAGCACTTGGCTGTTGATCATTCATTGTAATGACAAATCTGAGATAATTCCAGAGAGTCCAGTCGCTGCCTGCATTGAACTTTATCATATCCAGTACCCGTGGACCATCATGTCATGATGGCTTTGACGTATCCATCAGCCGTAGATCAACCGGAAGACGTCGTTGAAGACGAAGTAGCTACCAGCTCCATCTGGCATTAGCTGGAAAGCCTGGGTATAGTTCATCGGTTGCTTCTGGTCGTCGACCTATGAAAGACCCACGATATCAGGAATTGTATCAGGCAGAGTCTTCCTCTGGAGGCTCACCATAAGTGCACCTGTCACCATAACCAATATTGCGCCACTCTCACTCGAAGGTTGGGCGTCCAGGGTGGTTAATTTATGTGCGACTTTCTTGAAGGGTAGGGTCTGTCTTCTAGTGAGCATGCCTCCATGGTGTGTGTGTGGGGACAACAAACCTCAAGCTTCTCAACAATATCATTCACTCCACGTGAAGAAGACGTTTCGAACGTAAGCATGGAATTTTCGCGCTGCTCTCCATTCAGCACATAGACATAGAAAGATTCGGGACGTGGCAACATAAACGCACGTATAGAGCAGCAAGGCCCTTTCGGTCTGAGTCGAAGGTGTTGTAGTAGAATTGAGTGAATTGTTCTATACATCGCTTAGCTCATGATGAGCTGGTTGAGGGGTCGAGAACGAAGGGCTGCTGAAAGGCTAGCGACGTACGAGCGATAGCATTATAGTCTAATTCAGGGGAAAACATTAGCCTGAGCAATAGACACAGTCACTGGTGTGGTGAGCCCCGACCAGGCTCTGGCGCAGGTGCTTGCTGAGATGGGATCTTACCTGCCATGATGACGTTCTCCACGCGTTGTTACCGTCTGAAATAAGATTCAAGGGCGACGAGAGGGCAAGATCGTTGAAGTGGCCTCGAGTGTTGGGCACTCTGGTGGTGCTTCAAATGCCAAGACCGCGGCAGAAATTTCCGCGCGCTTGGAGTCACACACTAAAGTATGAATTCTTGCCTTTGCATGTCGCTTCTCTACAACATCTCAGCCAGGGTTTTGAACGCTCGTTACGGCCGGCAAGGGCTACTACTGCGAAGGCTGGAAGTTCTTCAAGCATCAGTATGTACTTGCTAGCAACATCATGGAGGACATGTTCATTGTAGGGTACGTACATCAAGCTTTGCATTTCTCTGATTATACCTTCTTCTTCATGATGACTCCTACTTCTAAACGATAACTTCTGAGCTCTATGATGTAACAAACTCAAACTCAAGCTCAACAGTCTGACATCATCCTTACGATCATTCTCAAACCGAGGCTGCAACGTTCAAGTTCCTAGCTGACTCTGTCAATCTAGTGTAGGACCTCGGTCTCGGCTGTGAGCCTTCTCAATAACAAGGCAGAAAATTGATACCAGGAAAGGACAGCGAATATAGGGAAAGAGCACTAACAGAGCCGATCTAATGGGCATTGCATAGTTGAGATGGTCTTACTAAGAAGTCATAATGCAAGGACGATATTCACGCTCGAGGGGCGAGCCCAACGTATCGACGGGTCGATCTTTGTTCAAAGTTGCTGCGTAATGGACTTCTTTTCTACAATTTGATCTGTTCGAACTATGTGCATTTTCAACCGCAGCTTGGCCAGTACGAAGCCCAAATGCCATCACCGAAAAACTTGCAACCTCTAATTGAAACCACTTCATACGCGCCACAATCAGAATTTTTGCACGCTCCTGCTTGAGCCGCAAGATTTTGTCAACGAAATTCAGTATTTTGATTACAGAAACACTAACAACCACAGTCATTGTTGGCCCCACTGTTTTCCCAAATGATAGCTCGGGATCCAGCGGTGCCCCAATGACAATTCCTCTTGCAAAGCGGATCTGGGAGCCGGCCTTGTTGCTGCAAGTAGTGTCGTAGCAGCTAGACTTGCTATTACTAATTCTCGAAGGAACAAGTAGATGGACCGACAGACTCACAAAACGACCTAAGCTTGAACGTATGACTTGTCAGCCATGATCAAGGCGGCGACCGCGTGGGCTTGAGAATACTGCATTACTTTGAAAGCTTGCCGGATGACTTTCTCTGAAATAGACGCGGGAATGATGGAAAAGCGCAGGATGGCGGGTTTGATAAGATTTTGCGATGTGCAGCATAATTGAAGCTTGTCGTAGTTCGGTAAACGGGTTGCAAACCTTTCGCGCTGAACAACGCGCTTCCTACCCTAACCCGAGATCCAATCTATAGTCCAAGTCGAAGGTGAGTTGAATGCAGAATCGTGCAATCCAATTATGACGTCTCATTCATGCATCTTTCCGCAAGCACAGAGGCGTTGACCGTCATTTTGTGCAGTAATTACGTTAGATCTATACAATTCAGTTCAAAGCATCACATGCACATTGAGTGGCTCCAGATTGCTCGACTAACAACAAGGCAGCCCTAGTGCGCGGAAAAGCATGAAAACCATCCTCTTGCACCTGTCCAAACGCTTGCCCTGGCGCTCCTCGTATTCTGTGTAATATGATCTCTGACTCTTTGTGGCAAAGTGGAGCGAGCGCCTTCGCCTAGTCTCAGGCTTCAGTCCTGTCTTGCAGCCATGGAACATCTAGGATCAACTTCCCGCGATTCTCCCACCTAAAGAAAGCTTGAAGTCAGCAGTTGTCTTTTTCGATAGGTCCGGAGCAGCACTTGAGATGAGAATTCTACATACATGTGAAGCTCAATCTCCTCTTCTTCATCATCGTCACCGTTGTCACCATTTGTACCTCGTTTAGGTCTATGTATAGTGGCTATTGCTGCCGTTGGTACTGTCCCGTTACTGTTGGGAGCCTGGCGCTGATGGTCACGAATCCCAGCTGGATGGCGAAGTGATCGATGCTTCTGTAGTTTTTCACCAGCTTGTAGGTGAAGATCGTAGCTCGCTGTATTCTTTTTATCCTTTTCCCCTCCCTCTCTATCCGATCCACTATCTTTCTCAGCATCAAAGCTCTCATCTTCCGGGAGTTGCTCGGGTTGGAGAGGCTGCTCGTCTGTGTCCCTTCGCTCATATGCATCTCTCGGAGACTTGACTGGTTTTGGATGGGCTGGAGCTGACACTGAGATCCCTTGGGACCCCTTGTGACTTTGCGAACTCTGCGTCCCTTGGGAGAACTGCTGCAATGGTATTCCAGAAGTTTCCTTGCTCGAGGCTGCGCTGGTATTGTAGGTGTCCGTCTCATGATGGTATCTTCTCTCGGCGAACGTCTCCTGCTTCAATCCCCGTGCGGCGACTGCCATAAGCTGATTCAGGACAACAAACTCAAGTTTGAATTTGAGCGCATAGACAAAGTCCTGAATTGAGTAGCTAAGGTTGACTTGGTTCAGGAAGATCAGGACTGACACGATGATGTCCAAGCATATGACGCTGATGCTCACATAGAAGAGATCACGCATAACGCGGCGTTGTCGAACACTAGACTTGACTCTGAGGAGCTTAGCTAGAGACCAGATGTAGACTCCGCTAATTGTAGATTCGATCATCGTAAAGCCCAACTGGTTAGTCCGGTCTAAGATTGCCATCCTGGGGGACCATACGGACGATACACTCGGATTCAGGTTATATGCGGGAAATATGAAGACCCAGTTTGGTAGCACTAGAGCGAAAGATCCGACCACGATGAGGATTAAGATCCGCCGCTGGACTTTGTGGCTTCGATTCACGAGGTGGAGGCGTGAGTAGAGTACCAGGCACTCTGCAGTCGCAAACAGACTCCAACCACCAGCTATCAGCAGCGTCCATAGAGGCCAGATCTTCGGACCGAATTCTGGGGTGAAGTTTTTCAGGATATTGCCGATTGCACAGATTGCGAGACCCCAAGTGCCAATGACTAGAGCCCAGTAGTATAGGCCTTGCTTCTTCTTGAAGACGCGCCAGATGCCGATGTTGATATCGAGGATCAGGTATAAGCTCAGTGCGAGGAAGACCATTGCTGTTTGCTCTTCACCAGGCTTCCAGTCTGGAGGCGCGGACTCCGCGAGGGCATAGGGCGAGTAGGAAGACATGGAGCTGGTTTTCAGACCACCGAGCGTGCGGATGCGTGGGCCTGAAGCCTATGACACTATACTTCATTGACAGAAAATAACATGAATCGAAAAAGATGGCTGCATTGGAGAGAAAAAAGGCAACAACTCCAAGGGCAACATGAGCGAGAAAAACAGTGCCGTTCCAGCATGGATAATGCCATTGCTGGAGAGCTGACCACCTTTACATAGCCTGAGGCGTAGTAACTGGGCTACCTGCCTGAAACAAGATGGCATTCCTACAGAATAGCGTGCGGACGTTCACATGATAAAGTACGCTTTAACTGCATATGGAGGGCAAGGAAATGTTCTCTTGGACTGTTACCATCTGAAAGGAAGCTTATGATCTGTGGTGCCGTATGCACCATGCATGGCACTGGTGTTGATACTTCAGGCTTGTCACTAAAATTGCAGATCCGCTAACAGCCCGAAAAACAATGCGCAATGCTCATTGGTCGCGATGACCTCCCACCAATAACGATCCATTTCTGCCACGCAGGAACGCAAGCACGAAACATAATCGTCAGCATGTGGCACAGTCATAAGATGCGGGGATGTCGCACGCTAAACCGCACGTGGCAGTTTGCCCGATCTTCATGGGCGTCAACGTCTTGGGCTTTTCTGCTTTGTAGACCTCCCACACTGCGTACTTTTCTGCTATCCTAGCATTTTCCACTTCGCGCTCTCATAGAGAAGATCTTTTGCTCGCTTGCAATACCCGAGACGAAGAATGGCTGCGATTCAGTAGCCACGCATAATAAAGTATGCTTCTTCTCTGGACGCAATTCATAGCACGCTGGGAATCTGGATGAACACCTGGCACTCAACCTTTTCTTCCGAGATCCAATATTTGAGAGAGCTTGACTTCCCCTTTGCCGCCCCAGCCTGCAACTCCGTGCTCTACTTCAGGCCTGACAGCCACATACCACGCCCAGGCTCTTCTATCGAGCTCATCTCGGCCCAGTACATGCACCCAAGATGCGTATAAAAAGTCCAATGCCTGGAGTAGAAGGGCTAGATTACGCTCTTTCTCATTTCTGATTGTTGCAGCCGGTTTCTTCTTCGGTGATGCCTCCTCTGTCGATGATGGCAGCGAGGCAAACGATTTGAGAAGATACGCCCTTGCAGACTGAGCATTATAGACAGGTAGACCAGAAGCATTCGCCCCCTGCACACCAGAGACCAGCGGGCCATTTGATTTCTTCAGCGCTTCAAGGTCAAGCCCCCAAAGCGCAGGCTCATCATCAGATTGGTCTTCTACCTTCAGTGTATCTTGGGAGTCTTCATGCTTGTTCTCACCCTCGATAGCCTTCTCCTTCCACTCGTAGCTCCATCTCTTCATTACCCTGATATCGCGATTCAAGATGCGTACGCCGGGCTGTCCTTGTCCCCAGCCTTCATCTTCAGCACTGTTGCCCTTTTCTATCCCAAGGCTAATAGCCTTTGACTTGCTGTTCACACTGACCACTGCTTGGGCGAGGCTGAGTCGCGATGAGAGAGGCTGTGAGGGCATGGTGTACTTTAGCAGCGTTGTTGCGAATGCTAGCACTAAGGGTGCTCTATTTGTATGTAGGACAGTGCTCCTCAACTCTTCTTCGTTCGCATTTGATTCTGGTAAAGCCAACGATTCCTCGATGGCATAGGGACTGAGCGATTCTTCTGTAGAGGACAATTTCTTACGTTTGATGGGTGACTCGGATGTCGTTCCATCCAGACTTCTCTTCTTTGTGACCCGTTTCGCCGCAGAAAGTATTTGCTTTGCCAGCTTTTCGTCTGTAAAGATGGTTTTTATAGTCTGTTGATCGGATTTTGCGAGTAAGTCTGCACTACTAAAGCATTTAGCATGTGCAGACACAGATTATCAGCCGAAATTTGTGCTACCTCGTAAGACTGGCCTCTTGCAATTCTTTGACCTTGCTCATAGCTGTAGGAAGTGGTATCTTAGCATCCTGAGAGAGGAAGCGGAGCAAGGTCTGGAGTTCAGTCTTCGTGCTCATCGTGACACAGCGCTTGAGGCTTGAAAGCTACAAGTCTATGTGAAGCATCGAGATGAATAGATGTTAACCACACTGGTATTGAGGAACGACGCGCATATGGAGGCAGCAGTTACCTTCGAGCCGGACATAAGAGGGTTAAACCCGAAGATGAGAGGCCGACCCGGACGGATGACACTATTTCGGGGGGCTTGTAGCTCGGACGGGGTCTAAAGTTTCTCCGGCCGGGTCAGTATATCCTCAGTATATGCGCTAATATCAGGGTTGAGCCGGGGTAAGGAATATGCTCGGCATATGCTCGGAGCTTATCTCGGGTCAAAATTTTGCTCTAGGGCAAGGACCCCAGGAATGATAGCATATGCTTAGTATATACCGATAAATTTCATTATATCTAGCTCTTATAAAATACGTCTATTACGAGCCTAAAAGCCCTGAAACAACTACGTTATAGGCGCTTCGTTAGTATATACTAAGTATATGCTGAGTATATACTTAGTATATTAGGTAGGCTCTAAGGCCCATGGCCCCGAGAGCCAAAGTTAAGCCAGGGTCAACGCGCATATGCGGCAAGTTCAGCTGGGGTGAGAGCCTCATATGCTGAGCATATGCGATTGCCTGACCCTGGCTTGGCAAGGGCTAGACCCCGTGCCTACTACATCCCGTATTTGGGGCCAAGCAAAGTCTACTACTTATACCCACTCACCCAAACGATTTGGAAATATCCCGAAAAAATTCCCAGACTTGGAACAGAGTCTACAGATAATCCTTGTCTAATCCTGAGTCCTGCTTCTCACTATGTGATGAGGAATGAATTATGAAAAGTCTGTACTTTTGGTGATTAAGCGTCGATCATCTTTTTGGCGAGAGTAACACCGCAGATTTCACCCCTTATCCTCTTCAACAACACCTTCTACACAGCCTTCAGAGGACTGTTTAAACCCTGAAGGCCTGTCAACTAGGTACTAGGTAGTTATGGGGTCATTAATGTATCTGAAAACGGTAAAATCTATTCTGTTGTAAGGCTAGGCCCCATTTGGTGTGCCACGTTCCGACTGACCGACCCTCGGTCATGCGCCCTCAGGCAAAGTTCGCAAACAAAAGAGTGTTCTCGTACAAACTTAGGCGTCTGACCATGCCGACTAATTTAGTATGTGAAAAACTTGTTCGAGCAGGCTATTGGACAGGGTCAGAATTTGTCATGAGTACCAGTATCTTGAATATCGTCTCGCAATGAACGCCACTTGTTTGACAGCTTGTCAAGCTTCTTCTAGCTCCCTTCATCGATCTCGTTCACTGCTTTGTGTGAATATTAGAGCACGTATGGTTAACGGAGAACTTCCAGCACCGAGAGATCCATTGCCATTTTTTGACATGCTGTATGCGATCACCATCTTGTTTGTTGCATTCAAGAACGAATGAGTGATGCAAGGCGTTTTAAGTCAATTGCCAGGCAGGTACAGGAAGCCAACCACCAATCTTGACGGCCAAATTTAAGTAGACAGAACGTACAGAGTGATGCCGGATCGAGGAAGAATGAAATGGCACTCTCTGATACACGTTGCGCCGGTACGCCAAATCTCACACGAAGCCCAGGAGTCTGTACCGAAAATATGAATTTCGCAAGCCTTACCCTTTTCCAAATATCAAACCGACGCGCCTCCAATGAGACAGCTTACGTTGCCCGCCTGCGGCCACAGCCCGCAGAGCAACAGATTGCATGGGAGCCTATGCCTCCATCCTTGTTCAACCCAAGGCGGCATGGGGAGCGTGAGGCTGAGGACCATCCATCAGCTTTATGCTCAACCTCATACTCTAGCAAGCAAATGGATCCATCTCGGCCATATCTCTCTGGATGAGTAGGAGCTGCCTGTCCCATACGGCTTTGGCGTTGGTGATTCTGTAGCCGTTGGCACTTTGGCTTGGAGCCTGTATAAATCTTGTACGACTTTTCCCACCGCAGTGGCAGTACGTTACTGAGAGACTCGTAGGTAAAATCGCTCCGGAAAGCTTCAGAAACATTCATGTCGAAGTCCTTTCGCTACTCGCTGTACTCACCGAGATTGCGGAGAATACCTCTGCCCGACCGTTGCCTCCTGAGAGACAGGCTAGGCTTAGAACAGTGGCCGACGGCTGCGGTAGCGTGCTCACCGAGCTACAAAGCTTTGGTGGATAGGTATGAAAGCCTAGGGACTCAAGGCAAAAGGACTTGGGATCGCATGAAATAGAGCAACGAAGACGTGGTCGATATCAGAGTGCGGTTGACCTCGAATAATATACTCTTAACAGCCTTCATTAGCTAAGATGATTTTGATGTCCTGTACTTATGTTGCTGCTGACACATCAAACAGTACGTCTCAGTCTAAAGTTGAGGACAAACTTGACAGGTTTGTTGCCGAATTCCGCGAAACAAAGAGAGAAAGTTCTGTCGTTTCTATATCGACAATTGATAGCTCAAAATCTAACGATCGTGAAAGGTCGCAAGCTTTCCGGCATTTTGTTGTCGGTGAACAGCCCAGCGTGATCGAGGCACTACAAAGCCCCCTAGGTCCACCTACTCCATCTAGGTCGCCTCCACCACCTCCACTACCCCCGGAGACCACCAGTGCGGCCATTATAAAAACTCCAACAGCTGTTGAAAGACACCGCGCCGTGCTCGGGGGGCTATAAAGCCTCCCAGGTCGAGCGACGCCTTCCGGATCACAAACCTCCTCATCCGAGACCACTGCAACGCCAAGTACAGATCCAATTGCAGAAGCCAATGCAGTACCACATGTCTCTGCCAAGAATTAAATACATATCCCTCGCGTAAGAGCTTGATAGCTGGGCTAACACGTCCGAAGAAACGATTTCTCACGGCCACTAGGAAGAAGAATGTTACTTGGGTCTTGGACATGCTCAATGATGAGACTCAAATGAGACTGCACGATCAGGCGACTTTGGACAGTGCGCTGTGCCTAACCACAGTGATAGTTTCCCGGAAATTAATTGAGCCATTGCTTACAGCAGGAGCCAGTATCGAAACTACTGGGCAGCCAGGACAGAAGGGCTTACTGATGCTTGCAATTCAATACATGCCTAACGACATGGTGAAATGCTTTCTTGATCTAGGGGCTGACCCCGAACGTAATCAAGGATAATGTCTGCGAGGGGCTCTGGGAGACAAATCGGTCGTCCGTAGGTTGCTTTCTGCGGGGGCGGATCCGAACGTCAAAATAGGACGTCCACGTTGGACAACTGCCCCGTATGAAACCTTAAGTAACGGCGTGGGTAGATGATCAATGCTTCGGATCCTCATTGATCATGGCGCCGATGTCAATGCCTTGGCACCTGACCGTCGTATCCCACTGTTCGTTCCTGTTAGCCATGGGCAAGAATCAACTGTGCACTTATTGATTGAAAGAGGTGCGGGTGCCAACAGAGAGATTGCCAACCTCAAAGGATCTACAATCTCCTCACGCGCTCCGCTCATACAAGCTCTTAGTCATGGGCGCCAGCCATCGACCGTGCGTTTGTTGCTCGAAAAAGGTGCAGATATCGACAAAGCAGTGTCCGGGCGTCCAGCAACACGATTCAGAAACGCTATAAATGCGGCCGTCGCTGGAGGCAGTGCCTCTCAGCTACAAATCCTAATCAATGGCGGAGCGGTAATAAATTGGAAGCAGGCTCTGGAGGATTGCATATTCCAAGGGCGGATATAGACACAACAGGCATAATCAGATCGTTTGCAGGCTAGCAGACAGGAACCCTGAGTCAGGTCGCTACTTCCAGAAGGATGATCCGCTTGCCGCCAAAATCGAAGAGATCGGACGCATGATTGGTGCATGACTTGGACTTCGTAAAGCCGTAATCTTAGGGCACTGCTTTCTTCCAAACAGGCTCCATAGAACACATGCGCTGCGCAAGCTGACAGTCTGCTCGCTACAAAGCCCAGCATTTATTCAAGTTCTCAAACACCTGATTGATCTCTGAATTTCCATTTGTCCCGATGCTGACCCTGTTGTCCGGGAATTATATGTTGCATACCAGTCAAACAAAAGCAATCGTAATGAGTATATTTCCGCCTCAAGTCTGGATCTGATTCCTCTGGCTCCTGTGGCGGTATGATCCTGGCGCTGGAATCTTTGTTTCATTCTTCAAGATGATATATATCGGAGTTCTAGCCTGCTTAGTTCTTGACTGAAATGAGCCTAGATGTAGAGGAAGCTTTTTGTTGTTTATTAAATACATAAGCAATGAGGCATTACGGGACGCAGGATGCTCAAGTGCTCGAGGGAAGAGGGTCTCAGTATTAGTCAAAACATCAACGGCTGCAGCTTTGAGCAAGCGTGAAACGATCGCATAGAGGGCTAAATCCATGATGGGTTTGGCAGATTCAAGTCGAGGACTGATACACTTGTCCTACTTCAGCTCATCCACTATTGCACCCGTTCGACGGACACTGAGCCACATCTGTCGTGACATATGACGACGCTATCCATCCGATTCGGTAGGCTTAATGTGACAGCGGGAAAGTTGATAGCCTCCGTCGCTTGTCGAATTTACCTGTCGGGTATTCGACAGCTCCGTGCGATAACAACCCAAGATCCAGAAAGACTAGCAGGCGGTTCTGCAGCTTACATTAGAGAAGTTCTATCAATGCAGCTGTGTCCACATACGCCTGTGAAAGTTAGAAATATCAGCCATCTCCTCCACAATATCCACGCTTCCATTATATTTATCGGACTTAATCAAGATGCACGCCCTCAGCAGCACAGTTGCCACTTGCCTCCTTGCCCTTACCGGCACAGCCTTCTCCCTCCCTCCTGGTGCCTCAAAACTATCTGAACGCTCCCCGGTCCACCCCCCAGATGCATTCTCCCTCTCTGCTCCCCAAAAGGTTCCCTCAGGTTCCCCAAGCCTCAATGCAACTCCCCACTGGGACTTCGAATGCGCCAAAACCTGGCCGCCGGTCAATCTGACATCGTGCCAGCCACTCATCAACTGGGCATCCGATACGAATAAAAACCCCGGCTTCAATCAACCCAGAGTATGGAAAGGCAGGGGCGTCACCGCCTGGCGCAAGGGCGAATGCGAGATGCAGGTTTGGTATCCCGACGATATAGCCGACACTTTTTCCGAATGGTGGGTCATAGACTCTGCAAAGTGGATCCTTGAGCACTGTGCGACGACCGGGAGAGGCGGGCAGAAGGTTCGTCACCCCTTACCTCGGTTGTTTTTCACTCACGAGTGGACACTGAGTCCCCATATCTGGCTGAGATGGAATACCCCCCATGCACGACTTATAATTTAAGGTTCGAGCTCGAAGAGTCAACGCTAACTTGGAGAAAATCGTAGCAACTTGGGGGTCTTGGTTTTGGTCTGATTGTACAGAATGCCGTCTTTAGTGCACAGAATGGCATTCAACTGGATGGGCAGAGTGCAAGTACGTCGTGAATTAGAATTCGATCCTGTGCGTTGTTGAGCAAGTGCGAAGTTAGCAGCAGGTGAGCTTGGAGTAGTTATTGATTATACTAAAATCACATGATGCTAGAGTCAGGACATAAAGACAGAGAATACTTCGAATTTAGGCAAACAGAATACCCTGACTGGTGCTGACATATGCACCCGATGCCTCTCCTTCTCATTCACCTTAGGTACACCACATCCCTACATCTAAGGAAAAGCTCCGGGTGCTATTGTATTACTTGTGGAGAGATTAAGCGGTTTGTTCCTCTATTGAGAAAGCAGGCCTCAGCTGAATGGCAAGGCATCCTGGATCTGAAAGCTGGACGGCCGACCTAGTGGAGCTCATACTCTTGCTAAGGCAGCCATCCCTACTTTTCCACGAGTCTGTGACCACTTCTAGGGTAGTGCTCAGGAAGTCGAACTCCAAATGGGAGAGAAAAAAATGAAAGCTGGTACCAAGATTTGTCCTCGTTTAGTGTAAACCTAGAATTAATCAGTTCACAATCGTAGTATCTATGTTATGCTTCTGGGGTGGAAAGCGACAATCGGTCACTCTACACATGTCACGTCCACAGTGATGGCCCCAGTAGCAGTTTGTATCTTCACAATCGAAGCCCGCTCTACAGGGTGTTGACCGAGCAATATGGCGAAGAGTTTTCAGGTTCATACCGCTGAGCTTCTCACCATGCTCATGTTTACATTCGTCCTTGGAACAGTGGAAGCATTCTCCAAGTAGGTGGTAGTTGTTGCAGTATTTACGAGTCTTGACACTATTAATTATACTTGGGTTGAATTTGTTAGGAGGGTCGAGTATAGGAGTGTCGATACGTTGGCCTCGGATATTCCGATGGATCACATCACGCTCGTCATATTCGTCCGTAATGAGTGGCCTTTCATCTCTGGGTGAGTGAGGCTGTGCAGCAGTCCCAGGTGCTACCGTCGAAGCCCAGCTTGGTGCCTTTGAATTCGTTCCGTCCGAGGCGCTGGTGGAGAAAGAGCCAGAACCAGGTGATAGCTTCGTATTTCGAAACACATCTGGGAAGGATGCTGTTCTGAACTTCAGCTTCAGTCTGGATAGTTCCAGAGCAAAAGGTGGTCCTTCCAACATTGTAATTCTTTTACGGGTGGAGTTGTTTCCCGCGTATGGTCCTAACATTCGCGCATAACCATTGTCGGCAGAACCTCCAAAGATAATGTGTTTACAATGAAGGTCGCCCACGTGCAGCTTCATAATTTCTGTTGTCATAGTGAGTACCGAGAGGGGCTTCAGGGAGTATGGTTGACGATGGATTCAGTGACTTACCACGTATTTTGACGTCAGAGCATTCCTCGCCATTGCCAGCATCGACAAAGTCACACAAAGGATGAGCCATATTGAATCCGCGAACAAACCTCGCGAACATTTCGCGATGTTCAAGGATGTCGGCATCGCAGTATGTCTTATTCAGTCCATACATATTTCCGTAGATTCGGATAACAATATCCAGATCATGGGGCAGCTCTGGTATTTTAGACCTCAAGTAATCTTGCACACAACTCTAGAGCAGTTACGCCGCTTCTTGACCACCGGACTCGACGCTTTAAACAAAGGGGTCAAGGAACTTTACATTGTGAGTATAGCTGCGTTGGGAAAGCAGTCGTGAGGCCTACATTCATACAGTCTCCGTCTATCAACACAGAGACGAAACCATTACAATCCTGAAGAGCAATCGCGTTAGCGTATGTTCACAAATCGTTCACTCGGTATGAATGATAGTGGGAAAACCTACCATGGATCTGCGTATTCTTTAATTGCATATCCGTCTCTCGATATCGACCGTGGTACATTTTAGAAGTACCTTTTTCGCGCTCAAATTGAAGATCCGTATCATCCAGCTTCTCTCGGAGCCTTTGCACCTCGCTGAGTAGGTTCTATACAGGTCATCGTAAGCTAACGACACCTAATATCTCGGTTCCGAGTATAGTACCTCGATAAGCTCATGCTTGCCATCATCGATCTCCTTCAGAAGTTGCCATCGTCCCTCAAAGTCTCCCATGTTTCCCATTGTGCTTGATGTGAAGACAGTACCCCATTACCCAGATACCATCATGTGTCCTACTCGAAATAAAGGTAAACTTGTGTCTACGATTAAAACTTGGGCGTTCGAGGCGCCCAAGAAAAAGGCCAAGAAATATCGGATCTAAAACCTTAATTCCGTGTCTTGCTCCATGCTCCATGCACGCCCATGCTAGAACTCACTGGCGCTGGTTTTCTAGAGAGACGGACAGCTGCAAGTTTGAAATCAAGATGGGAGAGGAAAAGATTAAGGAGTTCCCTGATATCAGCAATAAGCTCACAGCACCTACCAAGAAGTCGCTGTTCGAACGCCAAAAAGCTGAGGCCGAAGCGAAGCGTCAACGAGAGCAGGAAGAAACAGCAGCAGTCTATGAGGACTTCATCAAGTCATTTGACGATGAGGACTCGGGAGGGCCCCCAATAGGAGGCTCGACAAGAGGTGGGGGAGACTTTGAAAGTCGGGGCGCATCTGGACGACTGTCAAAACGACACTTTTCCGGTCCATCTGCAGGCCCAGCAGGAAGAGGAGGACGGGGTAGCAGTGGGCCAGGAAGCTGGGGGCCGCCGGCGCCGTCATTATCACGTAAAAGAGCATATGATGGAGCTCCGCCTACGCAGAGAGAGGGGCTGTTCGCGTTTGAAGATGCTGGAGGACCCGCAGATCCAAAGACTGCTTCGCAGCATTCAGACGACGAGGCTAGCGCCAATCGTACGAGGACCCAAGAAAGAGCTGTACCAAAGCCTACGCTTCGGTTGTCATCCCTGGCCCCTGGAACATCACCTGCGGCCATCAAGTCTTTTATACCGTCTACGCTGACTGTGGATGGTGTACGGATACTGCCTCCTTCTGGGCCTGGTACAATGGAGCGTCGTTCCCTTTCAGCCGTCGTCACACTCGCTAAAGACACACCAGCTCTGGATATTGATACTGCTGTGAGTGCGTTACAGAATCGATACATGGGACATGGTTTCTACCTATCGCTTTCAAGACATCTGTCTTCAGCTTCAGTAGGCCTGGAGACGCCAGCACTAGGACTCTCATCATCATCAACTTCACTTCCGTTTGGTGCACGGCCTCTGCCCCCCCCTAGTCTAGGTCGAGCACCTCCGGGCGGACATCGCGGCGGCTTCGCTCCACCGTCTTCATACACTCCGGCCCAATATAGAGGCGCTCCTATAGTCCAGGTCAACGTCAATCCCCCGTCAGATCTCAAACAACTCAAACTGATACACAAGACTCTGGAGGCACTGCTGACTCATGGCTCCGAGTTTGAAGCTCTGCTTATGAGCCGGAGAGATGTCCAGACTGGTGAAAAGTGGGCTTGGCTATGGGATTCGCGAAGTGTTGGAGGTGTCTACTATCGATGGCGAATATGGGACATTCTCACTGGAGCATCTAAAAAGAAGGGTCGCCTCGCCTCATCATTGCAGCACCTCTTCGAAGGCGGAGCAGCCTGGGTCAAGCCAGAACGAGGCTTACCGTTCGAGTATACGACACACCTCGAAGAATTCGTCTCAGACTCAGACTATGACTCCTCCGAAGATGAAGATTCAGGTGATGAAGGACGCCGAAGGTACGCTCAGCATCATGGTGGTGCACCCCCACCGGACGGCCCAAGCTTGGAAGGAGATGGAGAAGCCTATCTCAACCCCTTACAGAAAGCGAAATTGACTCACCTTCTCGCTCGACTACCAATTACAAATGCAAAGCTCCGACGAGGCGATGTAGCAAGAGTTACTGCATTCGCAACTCAACACGCCGGAGAAGGCGCAGATGAAGTCGTACAGATGATTACCTCGAACGTGCGAAAACCTTTCGCCTTCACAAGCGCCAACACAGACCGAAAACTCCCTTCCGACGACAGAGAACTCGGCGACGACTCTCCAGCACCCGCCGAAGGCACCCCCAAGCCCGTCCCCACCGAAAAAGAAAAAGAAGACACATCCTCCGCCAAACTTATTGCCCTCTACCTAATCTCCGACATCCTCTCCTCCAGCTCCACCTCCGGCGTCCGCCACGCCTGGCGCTACCGGCAACTCTTCGAAGCAGCTCTAAAACGCCAAAAAACATTTGAATATCTCGGTCGTTTAGACAAAGCCATGAATTGGGGCCGACTGCGCGCTGAGAAATGGAAACGGAGCGTGCAGAGCGTGTTGGGATTGTGGGAGGGCTGGTGCGTCTTCCCGCAAGCAAGTCAGGAGCATTTCAATAGCGTCTTTGCAAGTCCGCCACTTACGAGGGAGGAGGAGGCTGCGGCGGCGGCGGCGGAAAAGGAGAAATTGGAGAAGGAGAAGGCGAGGAGTCGGTGGAAGACTGTTGATGAGAGGACTGCAGAGCGGGAAGCTGAGCGCGCTGCAAACATGAACGGGGACGCAATGGATGTGGATGATATAGATGGCGCGCCCATGGCCGATGATGTCGATGGTGAACCAATGGACGACGAAGACATTGACGGCGAACCGATGGCTGACTCTGATGACGACGAGGCTAAAGCTCGCGGTGTTCCGGCCGCTGAAATGGAGAAACCCAAAGTCGAGCTGTCAAGAAGAGAAGCGCTTGCTGCATCTATCGCTGCTAAAATGGGCAAGGGACCTGCTCAGCAAACATCTACAATGGGTAATTCGCCAGCTGGCGTGAGGAGAGAAAGACCGAAAGCCGCGGATATGTTTGCTGATTCGGACGGCGAATGACTATTTGAGTGCAGATATAATATCTCATAGGCAAGCACAGGCCATTGAGATCAAAGGAGTCGAGTCTTGGTACTCATTCTGACGTATTTTGCACCATTCAGTGTCGAGTTCTTGAAGTGAAGGCCTGAGCCCTGCCTCTTTCTCTCATCTAAGCGCGTCTTTCGGTATAGACGACGTAAAATAAGCGGAAGATCTGGCAGTAACATGTGAGGTTGTATGTACAAACATGGTTCAAATGTAATTGTGTACAAGAAGCTAGAAAAGCTACAACTGCAACGCCACGAATCTGATAATGCTTTCCCGTATTTCAAGCCTCGGGCCAGTAGACACAGTGGTAGACGACACAAGCCCACGGAAGCCCATCTCTTTCAGCCTTTCACTCAGGCGCCACTAAAGTATGCTGATGTAAACACCACCAACGCGCTCGCGAGTGATTAAGTAATAATGACAGCACCAACACCTTGCTACGTCTCACCTTAGGAACTGCTCACACGAATGTAACCATCTACCCCTACCGCTCCTCCCCTTTGTACTGATCGACTGGTTCTCTACAGTACAAGTGCCGCAGCCCCAACCACGGCGGCCACCACACCACCAAACTCAACTCTCCCCGCTCCACTAGGCGTCTTCCCCATGCCAGTCGGGCTACTCGCGGGTCCGGAACTAGTCGAAGTAGCGGACGAACTCGCGGCCGCGGTGCTTGGGGCAACGGCCTTGACGTCGGAGGGCTTGAGGGTACCGCAGATAACGCATGCGTCGGAGCCGGGGTTGGCGGCGCGGCATTGCTGGAAGGTGGCTTGACAGATGAAGTTGGGGAGTGTGCCTTGGTATTGGCCTATGTTGGAAGGAGCAGAGTTGTTGGCGCAGGTGCATGTGTAGTCGAGTGTAGACTATAAGAAAAGTCTGTTAGTACAGGAAAACTGTCATGTGGGTGGGCTGGAAAGACTGAAAGAGGTGGGGCTGCGGAGAGGGCTTTGTGCCACGAGGAGCAGAGAGAAGGTTGGGAGGAGCTTACGCCGGTGCAGACGTTGTTTTTGGCGTTTCCTTGACCGCCGCAAAGGGTTGGGCAGTTGGCAAGCTCGCCTTGACACCATTGATCTGAGACAGACAAATTAGCAGCTGTATGAATTTCTTGATAGGTAGGCACTTCAGGTAGAGACATACTCTTGGTAGTCAAATCGACGGAATTTGCATTGAAAGTGGTGTTCTGTGCAAGGGCAATGCCAACCAGTAGACTCGTAAACAGAAGATTGAGAGACAGCATGTTGACTTGGTAGCGGTGCTTCACCCTGACAATTGCACTTGAAGAGTGTATTATGTGTGATGCTCGAAAGATGCAGGTGATGCAGATGAACAATGTTCTTTGTGAGATGGAAGCTGTAGACGTGTGATGAAGAAACAATGGGGGTTTGAGGAAAGAAATTACGAGGGAAAGCGCACTATTCAAGTCTTGGCAGATAGTTTTCGCGCTAGATTATGCACTAGCTTGCATAAGTGCCAAGAATCTGCACGGCAGATCAACAAGCTTTGCCGAAAGGATTGTCGGCCAGTCGGCACAGTGATATATGGATTTGCCACCGGAACGGGTCGAGGCCAGGTTTATTTATACCTTGAGGTAAGGGTCAGGACGGTATCTGCTAGTTTGTAGTTCGAAGTCCTTCTAATGTACAACAACAAAGAGTTCCGAACAAGTGCTAAACCACTTCGAATGTATGATACCTCTAAACCTTTCGTTCGACCTGATCCAACCGAAACCATCATGACACCCTCAATTGTGGATATTGTAGACTTGCTGAAGTCTCCATGCCGAAATTCAACCAGCTCATCAACGCTGTTCTGTGGCTTGATGATTGAGCTAAACGCCGAAGTAACGTTGCATACACTTATCTTCTTAAAGCTCCTCTTCCATTTCTTCTGCCTTCACTGAGTTCTCTGGCTGCTGCTGTGCATCTGGCTGGCCACCGAAGACCACTTTCTCTTGTGCAATCGATCCTCGTGAATCACCGAAGGCAATGTTGTCGTGTGCAACCGGCCCCACATTGCTTGCACCTGCAGCTCTATCCTGTTCAATTCTTCCCAGTACATCCCCTTGCACTCCCAACCCGAACTTAGCTCGCAGAGACTCCTCATCGATCCCTGAGAGGCTTGCCCGTTGCTTTTTCAACGGACTACCTACCATGAAGTCGTCAGACGCCTTAAGAGCGCCAGCGTCAAAAGCTGTACTTGGTAGGAGGGGAGGAGGCGATGTTCTGTCATAAGAAACGTACGGGGGTGTGGATCCTGCAGTCGGCGTGTTTGAATCAGGCGACTTCCGCTGAGCGGGTGCAGGCGATGGCGAATCTACAGGTTCGGCAGAATGCTGTCGCTTGAGCTAGAACATAGTCAGCATATTTCATACTGTAATTGTCCGAGGCAAAACTTACTCGTATCTTCTGAACGCCTTGGGCCAGCTCGCCTTGGCGTCTGGCATCCTCCGCTGATAAGATACCATTGGTTTCCTGTACATCATCGCCTTCCCTCTTGATCTCCACTTCATTGTTGATGTCCACATCTTCATCGTCACTGTCACCATCGGTCTGCCTCCTCTTCCCGGCCTTTTTACTGGAGGAGCCATTAATATCGGAGTTCTCATTGGGGTCTCTGAACGTCGAGAAGCCCTTAAGGCCATTTGGGTTGAGTGGCTTCAGCTTAGCGAAATCGGCTTGCATCGATCTCCGCTTGCCATTGGTAGCTGGGACATTGGTTGGTGGTTTGGGTGACGATGGAAGGATGCCCATCTTCTGTAATTGCTCTATCCATAGTCAGTCCGGTAATCACGATCTGGGTTTTAAAGACTTACTCTCGCCACGGTATAAGAATGTAAAGACCGCAAATGGCTTATCAGGCGGATCTATACCAGTGACAGTCTGCGTGCTGATTGACTTCGGATCCAACGATTTCGGCTTAGCGAAGCTCGTTGTATGATCGACCTCTTCGGTGTTTCCACCTTCAGCCTTTGACATATCCTCAGCACTTCTCCCCATTTCATCGTCATCATCATGGGCATCGAATTGAGGCGAGTATTCTCCCCTCTTGATCTCTCCTGAAGCCAGTACTCTGAAAAGTGCAATCTTGATCTGTCCAGTCGACTCCGGTACTGGATCATCGTCCGAGTCCGTTTCCGACAAAAACAAGTCGTCCGATTCATCTGACATCTGCTCTAACGGAGACTGACTATCTGCACCATATCGAAGTACGCCCTTCTCGGCAGAGCGAGATTTACTGCCCAGAAGGGAAGACTCGCCCTCGTCGTCACTGTCTTTGTTACTTCTCCTTCGCCGTCTCTTCTTCTCTATTTTCATCCGTCGTCGCTCGATCTTCGCAGCTGCGTCTTTGCCCTCCAAGTCCAGGCCGTTGAGCCATCGCTCGAGGCCTACTTCACGGAATAGAAACTCTCGCTCTGCAAGACCTCCACCTTCTGACTCAGGAACACCGACCCATCGTGAATTGACCCACGTCTCTTCACCTCTACGTAGAAGCGTAGCTACCTCCTCTTTCGCCCTACCATCAAAATAGATGTATGCAGCGATGGTCTCGTTGGGCGATTGTGTCAGGGGCATATACGGACCGATAGAGCTCGCATATCGTCCTCGGTCGCCTGTGATAGTTGGTAGTCCGCCGAGCGATCGAGCTTCACTAACTTGTCGAGGTCTCGGATATGGATTCTCTGGTGTTGGCTTTGGTTGTGAGTAAGGTATGTTGAGACCCGGTGTGAGGAGGGTAATGGAGATGGCGAATGTTGATTGTTCAGGCCTATTGGAGAGAGAGCTCTGTGGGATTTTGGCGGGAGGTACTGGAATGTAGGAGCTGATGCGGGAGAATTTGGATTGCCTCTGTATTGAGTATTCAGGCAGCGGGCCTTCTGGCGTGTGGATGCTGACCGCCAGCCCTTTGAAGCAAGGCATGGCTGCTGTTTAAATGAGTAGTAAAGATTCCGGTAGTGTTTAAGTGATCTGTAGAGCTCGAGAGCTCCGTAGCCGGGCTATTACTTTAAGATCCTTAAGATAGAATCCGTAGCTCCGTAGTCTTTTAGAAGATGTGTTAGCATGCACGATGGATTTTTTTCTTGCTTTGCAGTCAGAGATATAGAGCTGAGACTCACAGACTGGCGATGGTTGTAATTGAGCAGGGTTGGGGCTTCCTGGTACACAAGCTTTAACATAAGGCCCTAGAGCTCTGCTCGTAAGACCGGGACCGTGGAAATTTCACAAAATGTCATGCTAGAAGGGACATGGAGCATTGAAACGTGATCAAGTCAGGCAGTTAGTATCTTATAAAGGCGTTGTGAGCAGAGGAGCCGTGACGTTAATGCCGGCTTTAGCTGTGGCTGGACCCGAATGTTTTTGCGCGCTTTGATAGTGATAGGGCTGAGACTTTAGCCCGAAAATGGCCCTGGGTACCTGGGGTCTCAGAGGAGCATGCATTTTATTCAGCTCGATCAAGATGCTTCTGACTGCTTCCAATTATTCTATTGCTGGCCAGCAAAATAGCATACATGGTATACTGGATCTTTAAACACACGTGGAAGATCAATAGAAGCCAACGCCTGAACGTAACTGGAACCAAAACACCATGCTAGAATATTCCTAGGGTCATTGCACTATATTGACTTGTATTGACGCCACTCAAACCCGAACTGCCGTAAAATAGAGTGCCGTGAGATGTCGAACCCAAGAGCGCCCATTAGAAAGTAATAGAAAGTAGAACATGAAGTTCTATCCACAACTATGCACCGGCCATCCACTGACAGTGGCAAGAAGGATTGTTTCCATTGGGGGCTCTTGTATCTTGAGAATTTCTCTTTCTAGTATAGCTCGTTGGTGCAGCAGACATAGCAGCAGGGCCAGCAGGACCAGCACCGCCAGCCCCACCGCCTTGCCGCAATTTCTGCTGGAAGGCAGACTCCGTTTCGTCGAGTTGTATTGTGAGGGGTGAATCCATACCAGGAACCGTGTATCCAAGCTGCTGATTGTACAGAATCTGCATCTGTTGGCAATATGGGCTAATGGGATTGTTGATGCTCCGTCGCTCTTGGATCTTGATAATCTTTGGATAGGCAGGTGGATTATGCTGGGTTTGACGCTTGGCTCGGCCCTGGTATGGTATCGACGATGTCTGGTAGGGCATCGACGGCGTCTGGTAAGTTGCCGCGGCACTTATCGCTGCTGCGCTGGTATATGCCTCTGATTCGGGATGGGTTTCCGCGTTCTGATTGAGGAAAACGAACCCCTCCAGTGTGGTGCTGTTCCAGAAACAGTACCATATTTGTTCACCCGCTTTGGCATATTGATTGTAGGGGAATTGTGAATTGTCTCGCTCAAAGAGACTGGCGGAATCTTCGAAGTCCTCGTCATCAGAGAACCATCGCCGTAAGAATGAGCGCTTCGAGCCGGGCGACCCGTCAGGAAGATCTTCTTTCCTCACGATGACAGTCTTGTTGTAGGATTGCAAGAAGACGTACGCAGGACCTTTGTTAAAGGCGGCTCTGTCTGCCCTGAGCGACATGGTCACAGGGCCGTCCAATACAGGAGGTTGAGCGCCGTAGCGTATCGGGGCACCAGGGGGCGCTGGGTATGAGAGGGAAGCAACCGGTACATTTGGACTTGTCATCGTAATGTCGATCAATAGAGTCGCTCCTGTTGCACAGTCCCAGGCACTTTCCTGAGCGGGGTTGGTGAGACACGAATTTGACAGCATAGAAGGACCGTCTAGCACGACGGAGAATTGGCCAGTGGGCAGAGGGGGAAGATTAGAAGGCGTTGATGATAGGGTAACAACGTCAGGTGCATATGGTGCAGTGACGGCAGTAGCGATTGGTGCACTGCCTTTCTGTCAAAATGGGATTGAAGCAATGGCTTATCCCTGACTTACGTGGCTGCGGCTGTAAAGGTCTGAACAGCTTCTTTCCGCCCCTTCTCTTCACCACGTTCATGAGCCACGACTCCGCCGATAACCCCACCGAGGAACACCGCGAGAAAAACAACGAAGATGATGACCCCAAGTAACCACCATGGCAACAAACCACAGCACACTTTCCTCCTGCTCCTCTCTCTGATCCGCTCTTTGAAGTTCCCAGCCTCATCCATAGGAGGGGCCCCAGGTTCGGCGATGTTCGGTACGGAGTCCAACCGAGTCGAGCTGTCACTGAAGGGATTCACAAGGCCAACCTGATCCCTCGTCTGCGAACTGTGCAACGTCTCTCGTGAGTCTACAAGGTGAACTGGTGGCTCTGGTGCAGACCGCCTGAGACTGCCAATGCCTGAGCTATACTTTGGAGGTACGCCGTTGGCGTAACGAGAATATGGTGGAAGCTGCTCTGTATAGCCATCTGGCCCTATGAGGTCGTCCACATCTTCTCCGTCCGGTCCAAGCCTTCTTTCAAAGTCTTGACCTCGTCCAGGAAAGCCGGCAACAATCGGAGGGGCCAGCAGTACAGGAACAATATCGAGGTCATCCTCAGGGACTGTGTTTTGAGAGTACATGCCATAAGGCTGCGTTGGTCCGCTGGGCCCAGAGTAAGATCTCTCAGGCCGTCTTATTGTCGATGTTGTTGCCGTACTTGGGGTGCGCGTAAGACCGATGTCCTGAGGATACATGCCATAAGGATGGCTTGGTCCTGTCGCGCCCTGGTATGGACTCTGCGATCGAGGGAAACCAAGTGTAGATAGTGTCCTGCTAGATCGTTGGGCCGTTGACGCGGAATTACTTATGTCTGACATGGATGTCATACTACGAGCCGGATGTGATCGCGAAGACGAGCGACGATTGAGTCGTGAGGATATTGAGCTCTGTCCATCGGTTCTTTGAGATCCTCTGCTTCGTCTGGATGATGCCAAGGGCGGTTCAATAATCCTTTGAAATGACAAAGACCGTCGTGGTGTTTCGGCCATTTTGGTATGCGCAACGTCGTCATGACTCCCGTCAACATCCAACGATTGTGTTCGATGTCCATCGAGTGCTTGTTGAGGTTCCACCGCGTAGTCATCACTGAAAACATCTGGATTGGAGTAACGGAGGGGTATGTGCTGTCGGGGAGGGTATGCTGATGATGTTGATTGTCTCTGCGCCATGCTAGCTTGTGCCACGAAGATTCGGACCCAAACCCTATCTCTTAGCCGTGTTTATTTCGAGCAAACTGGCACAATTTCAACAAACAGCATTCTTTTTTCCAATTGCTGGCTCGATCTGGGCAGAGAGGTGGCCCGTGGTAGGAAGCAAGGATCGAGGGAAAACGCAAACGGGGGCAGAATGAAGCGCGATTAAGCGCCAAGGAATTAGCTTGGGGTCTGAGACTCCGCCTCAATGGGTTGTACTCTACTCCGTAAAGTATCCCTAAACTAAAGTAAGAAAAGACATGTGCACATTAGTTTTATAATGCACACAGCTCGATCTATGTACAAACACTAACATTTACGAACTCAACCTTCCTAAGCCCTCGGCTCATCGGAACCATGGTGGCAAGAATCCTTCTAGAGACATACTTCTATGGGCAAGTAGAACAGGCTTCCAAGAGATTGAAATGCCAGCGTTCTCCACTCCATCTTCTCTACAGGACATTCAACATCTTCGCTGGGATGGTGTTTTCTATTCGCCTCCTAGACAGGTCTTTCGCATTAGGCTTTGATCTCGTACTTCCGCTTAAACATCTCATCAATCTCTGTAAGATAGTATGTTCCTTTGGTGACTGTCTCTGGATTACCCTTGGGAGAGTAGCTCTTTTGCAGATGAGCCTTTTCTCGTAGGGCGCACATCTAGCACGTTATTAGTCTGGAATTCTGAGCATGATGGATATGTCCTGACCTCGTCGTATGTCTCAGGAGGCACTGTTCGTCTGGCTTCCAACCGTTCCTGAAGGTTAACTGTTTTGACCATTTCACTGACGTCTCCGACAACCTTCATACTGAAGAACGAGCTAGCAAGACCACTTCCGTAGCTGAAGACTCCCAGTCGGCTTCCCTTGAATTGCTGGCTTGGAACATTGCTGAGCAGGCTGACTAGTGAACCATAGACGCTAGCACAATACATATTGCCGCACATCGTAGCTACTTCGACGCTAGGCTGCACTCTGGCTGCGAATTTCTTCTTGCTTAGGGCCATGAAGGTCTTCTCGACGGTTTTGTCGCTCAGCGATGCCTCGTAGCTCAATTCCTTGAGCTCTGTAGGCACTGAATGAAAGGCAGGGCTCTCAGGCGAGGCACGGTAGTCGTTGTAGAGCATGCGAGCATACGATTTGGCAACCAACTTGCATGTTGGGGAGTGGAAGAGAACATGGTCGAAGCGGTCGAGTGGTGTTTTAGCCTCCTCTGAGGTCTCGTGTACACCATTCGACGTGCCGTTCTTCTGAAGGGCCGCCTCGCGGGTATTGTAGGCTTGGTAGCAAGCGTCCACAGCCTGAGTGTAGCAGTTAACGGAGAAGTGGCCGTCCACGACAGGATACTCGGAGGTCAAGTCTGGCTTGTAGAAGTCGTAGGCATGCCGCATGTATGTGCCCCGTTTGCCGGGCTCGAACGCAAGTGGTGCATCTGGTCCAACCAGCATAGCTACGCATCCTGCACCACCCGTTGGACGAGCATTGCCTTTTTCGTAAAGACCAATATCTCCAGCAACGACAATGGCGTTACGTCCATCCCATGCAGAAGATTCCACCCAATTGATGGCGTTGAACAGCGCATTTGTTCCGCCGTAGCAGGCGTTCACAGTATCCACTCCCTCGATGTTGGAGTTGCCGGACTCCTCAAACAACTGCATAAGAACCGACTTAACAGACTTTGACTTGTCGAGGAGCGTCTCTGTGCCGACTTCGAGGCGACCTATGGACCTAGGATCTATCGAGTATTTGTGGAGTAGGGAGGAAACGGTCGTTAGAGCGAAGGAGTATATGTCTATGAGAATGGTCAGTCAGGAATGTTCGCATCGAGATCAATGCTGATTTCACCTTCTCGATCGTCGCAGAAGCTCATCTTGGTCTGCCCGAGACCAATCGTGTATTTTCCCTGGCTAACTCCATCGAACTTCTCCAACTCCGCCTGGTCGACGCACTGAGGACTGCATCAGCCTGTTGCTTTGCAAGAGTCGGCAGTGACCCATTTGGCAAGGCATATACGCACCTGACTCGGAAAGTATATCTCAATGGCTTTTATGCCAATGTTTTGAGGTCGGTCTGCCATGCTTTACGAGTTTGGGGCAAGTGATTTTTCCGTTTAAACGTATGTGGCAGTTTCCAGGGAGCGAGAGGAAAATCAAATCTCTATCTTCCACAAAACACCAACTCCTGTCGTCGTACAGGAAAGACCGATAGGCGGTGTGATTCGCTATGCGCTCGCTCGTGTGACGGTACTCGTAGATAGCAGTGGAGATAAGAGAATGTCAATCTAATTATTGACAGTCAATTGGACAATAAGAGAGCCTCTGATGCAGTACTTTTGAGTCGAGTCTGAGCTGTAGGCAACGAGAAAACATGAGCTCAACAACCCCGAATTATTTTCTCGTGCCCTTGCTCTAGCTTCGCAACTCCCGGGCCGTGGCGCACTATTCCAATTTGGGACTTCCGAGGGTTCAGGTATCGCGATTTTGCATTTAGTCGACATCACGCTATGACAAAGGCAGATGTCGCGATACTGTAGACGTCTATTACTCACCTTTGACGCATTCGGCACTCTGTTTCAACCCCGAGAAACCATTGGCAAGTCATACGCCGATCTCGCCCGGAAGCATGGTCTATCAGGATTCTCCGAGAACCAGATAGATTCGAGCTTTCGAAATGCCTTCAAGCAGGTGGCAAAGCATGCTCCCAACTATGGTAAGCAGATTGGGATGGGAACCTCTCAATGGTGGACTAATGTACGTTGACAATGTTGCCGATCGCGAGCAAATTCCATATCTCTGGAGTCGTTTGCGTTCTCACTTGCTTTCTCACTAGACCTTGTAGCATTTAGGTTTTCTTATGACCACGAGACAAGGACAATTTCGTGCAAGGATCTTCGTTCTTTTAAGTGTTTCTATTCAATTAGGAGTCTCGAGCCTTTCTGTTGGTGTCGATTTCTTCCGAGTTTACTTATGTCTTCCGTTATCATTAAACATTGCCCATCGAATTCACCCTGATATCATCTAGGTCATTCAAATCACGTTCCAGCCATTCTCACCGTCACTGGCCTTACCGAAGCAGCTTGTACCAGAACTCTTGACCCGCTTCAGCTCTTCCCAAGGGTACACAATAAACCCTCATGTCCTCGAGTTGTTCCAATTCCTGCGTCGAATGAGGCAAACGCCGGATAAAGAGCTAAATGCTCTTGATATCACTGTTGGCGTGATAACCAACTCCGATGACCGTATACCTGGGATTCTGTCTAGTCTAGGGCTCAATGTGGGCTCACCAAGACATGGAATGGGCTTATCAAGCCAGAACTCGAATTCTGAAGAAGACATTAATTTTGTCGCAATGAGTTACGATGTGGGGCATGAGAAGCCTGCTCGCGAGATATTCGATGCTGCAAGGGCTCTTGCCGGAGCTTCTCCGACTCCGGGAAGTTGGTGCCTGCATGTTGGGGACGACCTGGACAAAGACTATAAGGGTGCCAAAGCTGCTGACTGGGAGAGCGTTTTGCTATGCAAACCCGACCATGCCGAGACGCTTTACACCAAAGGTATTCCGTATATCACAGATTTGCTGGAGCTCAAAGACCACATAATTGGTGACGCTGCTGAAGTCCATCTCCAGTCTCGACAGAGGCTAAGAGGAATGCGAGCCGAACGATGAGAATCGCTATTGACAGGGGATTTGTTCTAGTAATGAAGGAGATGAAACTAGCTAGGAGTTCAGCGCAAGTTTGTGGCCCGCATGGAATCTCTTTCCGTGGCTAATCTACTCCCATGAAATAAAGATTTTTGTTTTGTTGCACTACTTGGCACTATTTGCAATCGCCCATTGCCCTAGGATCCCCTCCGCCTCAGACCTTATGGACATGTCCACCTTGACGAGCCTATTACGGCTAGCCATTGACTCCATAGCAAATCTTGCCATCCCAATTACAACTCTACGTAGACTGCACGAGCTACGTTCCTCCAGCATCAAGAAATGACGCCATCTGGAACCCGTTCTCATTAATGCTGGTGCATGGATTCAGTCGACCGGCTTCGGCTGGGAGAGAATGACTGATAAAATTGCTCTGCCAACGTACTTGCTGCTAAGAGGCGAACCATTGCGCCGCACTATGAGTTAATAATCTGCCCTAGATTTGTAGAGACCCATGTGGTTGAATTTCCAGATACCAGAGGGAGTGTCAGGGTACTATTTCCAGGAGTCCCCCTCCTCGACGTGATCAGCAGATTAGGGATATCTACCGGTCAGACTTCCCACATCACGCTGCCCCGACTTCAGCACTGCTATAAACGGATGGAGGTCCAACTCAACACCTTGAAAGACAGCTCGCCAGGTCCCCCATACTACATATCTGATTTCCGGTGCTGTCGCATAGACTGCCAGATTGTACTGCGCCAGATCCCGCGTTTACCAGCCCGCTATCTCTGTGTCCTGGTTGCGGTTGCATATGTCCCCAAGTGTCTCGATTGCATTTATGTAGAGTACTATCTCGTTCATGGGCGGCTCGGTTGCTGTGACGAACAGTCCTGTAGTGGATTTAACGGAAGAAGACTAGCCTAAGACACTTGTATCGAGAGAATTGGCGCTGTTCGAATTTGGTCAGCACATGCGGCGCACTTGACTGTTGCGGTTTTTGTTGATGTTACTGACCTGAGTAGAAGAGTAAGAGTTGGAGTGCTTGAAGGGTTTGCGAGAATATAGTCGGGTGGAATACTAAAAGCTGCAGCATTCGAGGAAAGGGCAATTACATCACAAATTGTTGGAAGCAGTAATGCGAAGGCCGCGAAGAGAAACCGGCCCAGCATCGCAGCAAATTCGCAACAACAAGCTGTATATCTATCTGTCTACGATAGTAGATTTAAGAAAGAGTAGGAGATTTCGGAAGAGTCATGAAGAAGCTGTATTTGAAAGCGGTCGGACGCAAATGGAACACGCGACATGCAGGCCGTACTCACAATAGTCAACCATAGTTCAAAAATCTCACTACTTGTCGAGTCATTTTCATTTCGCACTGCAAATTTGCCAGATTCCCACTATTCTTCCATAGCGTTAAATTAGCGCCTACTGGTAGCGCATTCAAACCTGTAACGATAATGACAGTGGTGTTGTCGAATATAGAACGAGCTTCCAAGTACCTTGTCTTTCTTCTCTTGCAGGGGATAGCTAAGATCAGCAAATCATCAATGATTGCAGCTTGTGACAAGTCGCCGAAGAAGGCTCGGCCACCAAGCGGCTTGGAAATTGGATCCTCGACGCAGACGTCAATTGGAGAGGAAAATGCCTTGGTCATAGATCCCAAGCGAGCTTCATTACTACTGGCAGAGACAGCAAGAGAGCAAGTGCCCTACGTGAAGTATATTGGCTTTCCTGGAGTTAACGGCGCGGTCAGCGTCCCTGCTCTGAATCCCTGATAAAGCAATTACTCGCAATCGGTAGCGGCGGGGCTTCCCAAGGTTGGATCGCAAGTGCATGCCATCTCGGAGGCTAATTGAACGACTGTGTCCCACCAGTTCTCTTGCGGGTCGTTTGGGTTCACCGTGTTGAGCATCTGATGCCAAAGAAAGGCTGACATCATCCCGTAGTATTACAATGCTGCTGATTCTTCAATGAACTTGCTTCGCCAGGCAAGAAACCATATTGAGAGCCCTATGGCGATCGATTCGTCTGTGTCCCAGGGTTATTTTTTATGCTCTGAATTTCTTTTACCGTGACTGTTACGAAGCCAGGCGAGTTTGTGAGTTGTTTGGTTTGGGCTGGAGGCTTGTTTATATGATAAGTCCGTTGACTTGTGGAGACTTGTTAATAGAGTCTTATCCAAACCCGGAGGCGAATTTAGGCCAAGGTATATCGGATTGACGAGTGTCCAATTCACGAATTTGCAAAACTCCTGGTGATAAGGCCAACGATGCCTGGACTAGTTCAACCTGGGCATGCTCGGATACTACCATTAGCAGCGTCTATGATCCAATCGGGGGCCAAGTCGACGGTCTCCGCAATTCGTGCGCTTGCGTATTCTACCACGACGGTACAAGTACCTGTCATGTACAATGTGACTAAGCTTTCGTATCGAAGAATCGCTGCATTGCAGCGGCTGCCACGGTGTTGTAGAATCTTACCATTTTCCTCAGTGTAAGGGAGATCAATGGTAGTAAGGTCGCCCCCGTTGATGTATTGTTTCACCAGCGCCTCTTCTGTAGGGAATTGCGAGAGCGCGATGGTGCAGTTTTCGGGTTGATCTATGCACCGTAGTCTATGCGGCAACTTGCAATTTCTGGGTTCGCAGTTAGATGAGTCAACATCGCTGCACCCAACTGTGCACCATATTGGACCGCCATCTCTCTTGATGAGGTTGAAATTGAAAGGTGATGATTTCTATTCAGAGAAACAATCCAAATAAAATTGGAACAGATTTCCCACAAGAAGTTTACCTTGGGGTGTCTCAGATTAATATCCAGCTCTCGGATGTCGCAATTGGAGATTTTGGACAATATCAGAGCCTCTTAAAGCGCGTCCATATATCTGGCTCGTGAAAATGAAGATATGTGCAGGATCAATTCGTGCATGAAAACACGTCTTATTGAACGTGGAGCCTACCTCAAGAGCATACATGGCAGCTATCATCTTGATTGTCGACCCAGATATTATAAGCTATTAACCCACCTTGATTTCATGGCTATTATGAGAGGTCATTGGCGTAAGTCAAACATCTTCAATTTAGAAGGGAGGTGCTACAGAGACACCCCCTTTGCCTACATAGACACCCCCTAGATCGCTATATAGACACCCTCCCCATATTGGGCTAGTAGCGGTATTTGCCGTAACCATTAGTATGTCTACTACTGGCACGCGGTACGGTCGCGTCGCCACTTCTCCCTCTTAAAATGAGTAACTCACCTTACCGTAACGACAGCTATGGACCTACTACCACCGCAGAATGGCCTATTAGAGGGCTCCCTCGGTCTGCTCGTTAAGACGGTACAAGCGTATATAAAAGACGTCGGATTCGAACGATTTAGGCGTTTCTACCATCGCCCGGCGCGTTTTTCGGCCAAGATAAGAGCGAAAACAGCGAAAATCCTATATTATTAAACGCTCGCTATACTAACTAGCTACACACTATATCTGAAGATTTTCCTATTCAGAATCCAAATATATGTGACGTCGTCGTCGCTGACGGTGTTGGGGATAAGGCAGCAGCGTTACTACCGTGCGCCCGCGTCGCCTGAACAATTACAACATTTTTTGTTACGGCAAGCGCAACCACTAGCCCAATATAGGGGGGGTGTTTATGTAGCGATCTAGGGGGTGTCTATGTAGGCAAAGGGGGTGTCTCTGTAGCACCTCCCATTTAGAATCGACATGGTGGTGGGTCTGTTGGACTAGAGCGGTCATTCTAAGGGCATTAACCCTTAGCTTTTACCACATTAGGATTACCGAGGCCCAGACGATCGATGACGTGGTACGAGTCGTGCGAGTACGAAATTATCGCGCGCTCATACTCTTGCTTTCCATGTATGTAGTGCTTTTCGCAAGATACCCGGTGCGCAGGCGTTTTTTCCTTTTCGTTTCTGATAAGTCATGGACGATTCTCCAGCCGCCATAGCCAAGTTGTTAGTCCCAAAGGTGCCTTTCCTATTCAAGACAGCAATATGGCATTCCCTTTGGCTTTCTCCTACCTCTTCGAAATGGGATCTCAAGACAGAACTGATAATGAAGATGATACGGTCTCTCCTCGACTCGCCTCACCCAACGCCTATCTCAAAACAGCAGAAAGCCTCGCTAAAAGACCCGGGCATAAAGGGCAAGATGTGGATCTCGAAAGTCACGTTCCCAGTACCAGAAGGGAATGATGTTAAAAAGCTTCTGGTTGATGCTGTGGATGACATGAAAGAGGGGGGCGAAATATGGACACCCCCAGTAATGGTACCGGTTGAGGCAGAATGGACAGGCTACCGCGCGGACATTGATGCCCATCGACACCGCCCAGATCTCTCAGAAGCCCAGCACTACGAGAGGCTAATGTCTGAAGTGAAGAGTGATGTGACTATACTATACTTTCATGGCGGCGCACACTTCCTTATGGATCCGGCTTCCCATCGTGGCACCACCTCCTACCTCGCCAAACTCACGAAAGGGCGCTGTCTCTCCGTCCGCTATAGACTGGCCCCACAGAATGCCTTTCCCTCCGCCCTCCTTGACGCGCTAATAGCCTACCTGTCGTTACTTTACCCGCCCCCGGGCTCATACCATCAAGGCGTGCCTGCGTCTCACGTAGTTTTCGCAGGCGACTCAGCGGGCGGCAACCTGTGCCTCGCCCTAGTCCAACTTCTTCTCCAGATCAACCGCTCATCTTCTTCACAAAAGACCATATCAATCCATGGTCGCACCATCTCACTCCCTCTACCTCTGCCCGGAGGTTGCGCGACCTTGTCTGCTTGGACGGACATGACACGCGCATTGCCTTCCATTAATTCAAACGCCCACTATGACTACCTCCCACCGCCACTGAATCGCGATCAGGCGTCAAAATTCCCACACTGTGACATTTGGCCTACGGATCCGCCAAGAGGTGATCTGTACTGCGATACAACTATGCTATCTCACCCTTTAGTCTCGTCGCTGGCGGCAAAAAACTGGAGTGGTAGTTGTCCGCTGTTCCTTGGGTATGGTGAGGAGATGTTGACAGATGAGAACAAGGTGATTGCTGCGAGGGCAGCGAAGCAGGGGGTAACGGTGGTATCGGAGCAGTGGGAGGCAATGCCGCATTGTTTTGCATTAATATTCTTGGGCAGCCCGATGAGTAAGAGATGTTTTAAGGACTGGACGAACTTTTGTAAGGAGGTCGCTGAGGGGAAAGAGATTAAGACGAGAGGAGTGTGGTTTCAGGCCAAGTCACACAAGGAGACGGAGGTTGATGTCGAGGGCCTGAGCGTCATTGGGGACGAAGAGGTTAAAGAGAGGATGGCGAAGGCGAAGGAGGCGAGGCATTTAGGACAGGAAGGTGAAGCCAAAATGCTGCCGAAGCTGTAAAAACACGAGCCTGCAACAGTAACTTTGACCAGTGCGCATGCAAGGCTACAACATATAGTCCACAACTCTGGCTGGGTCAAGCCAGAACACTGTCTTTTCTCACATTCGTCTTTAATTCCTCAATCTTCACGGTGTTGAATTCGAGCGATCGGATAGCATTGATTCTGCAAATCACCAGTCTGTCTGCCAGTATCGCTTGTGGCTGCCGAATTTCGGCAAGACTTGGAATGGTCTAGACCGCCGTATTGCATACAGCCTTGCACGGCTACCCTTGCGGTCAGCTCCCTCTTGACTTCAGGTTTGTTTTCATTCCACAACGAGGGTGACGTTGCATTTTTCTATGATAGTCTGTACATGTGCGAGAACTTCTTTCCACCACCGAGCTAAATGCTGCTTGTTGCCACGCCTTTGTCGCCTCCATAAAGCTATATGCATCTAAATTGCGTGTCTTCGCTCGCAGGGGGTGTCCTCGAATTTCTAGATCGACTGCGTTCTCAAGTTGCTGTACAGGTGTAGCTTCTCTCCATGTTACCGGCACCAATTCTACAGTGTAGATGACACAACTCCACAACAACCGACCAGCCCAATCGTTGCCGCAGTCAAAGACTTTCGAGATACTCTCGATCTGTCGCAGCAGGCTGAGCCCCTTGCCATACATGGCGCTAAAGTCTCCAATGCCATGGCTATTCTGGCTTTCACAGCAGGTGTTGACAGGACCAACGAGCGACGCAAGTCTCAGTGCGTATCTAGCCAACTCCAAGGCATTTATCAATCTGTTCAGCAATTCACGTCGATCGTCGGTACATTTGTATCTTCAAATCAAACCATAGCGGCTCTACTATGGGGTAGCGTCCGTCTTACAATACTAGCGGCTAGCACTTTTTCGACCTTCTTCGAGAAACTCTCGGGGTGGTTCATGAAATCACAAAGCCTCTGTCCTCGAATTGTAGAGTATCAATCTCTTTATCCCGACTCGAAATGGTTGCAGGAAGCTCTATGCATCTACTACGCGACCGTGATACGGTTCTGTGCCAATACAGGTCATACGCAGGACCGGGAAGTCCACAATCATTCTGGCTCTGTTTGGGGCCGTACATGGAACCAAGTTTCTACATTTGTTTTGGGAGCATGTCATAAGAGCTTCAATGTTTGGTCTTATTTCCGGGCTGATGCCTTGGCGGTATCTAACTAGGCTATTACAATACGCTTTGCGGATGCCTTTCGATAGGGAATCCGGAAAATTTACGAATGATCTGCAGAGCCAAAGCAGGGAAGTGAAAGCAGAGATCCACCTCGCTGGTGAACGAGCCACGGATCGAGAGCGACGCTTACAGATAGTTGAACGCAATAGCGCAGCCGAGTCGCGGAGATTTGGAAGGCTGGTCCACAGCAAAGTTGAGTTAATTAGTGACGAGGACCGGGCTTGGAGGGCTCAACGTCAGTTGCGTGAGTCGCAGGCTCAGAAACAGAAGTTGCTGGACACTTCATCGACACATGCCTACTATCCACTTTGAAACGAGAGCGCAAGAAACGCTATGGTACCACAAGCCTTTGGCTTGCTGGTACAGCTGAAGATAAGACTGGCTCAATGTGACTACTCATTCCTGCTCCTGGTTGTCAGGAATCTTGGGGTCTGGCAAGACAATCCTCACCGCTGCCATTGTCGATCATCCCTTAAATACATCCTCACGAAGTCAATTCAATCAGCTTTTCCTTCTGTCAGCACGATAATGCTGCTTCGTTAAAAGCTTAAACGATCTTACAGTGTCTACTACGACAATATATCAAAACCGAATTCTTACCGAAAACCTTCTAATCCAAATTGCGGCGACTTTTGAAAGACAGGTCTTGGGACGCTGATGAGCTACAGCCCTTCTTTCCGAATCTGCTTGACGCATCTAGAAAGACCTTCTCTATCGTGGTTGACGGGTTTGACAAAGTGCCACGGTTCAAACGCTACTCAGTCCTTTTATTCCTGGGTCAGATGAGATCTTGCACACGCTCGAAAATCAAAATATACATATCTAGTCGCCAAGACATCCGCGGAGAAATTGACCTAGCTTTCAAAGACTGTTACAGACGGACGACAAACTGCCCTGAACTACACAAGGATATGGAAACGTATATCGAGCTGAGTATTGAGGAGCGGCGGCTCAATGGCGATTTGGTCGTTTGCGAAGATAGTCTTGTAAAAGCTGTCAAACACGCTCTGGTGCAAGGGGCAAAGGGCATGTATGCACCACCACACCCCCGACCCCCCCCCCCCCCCGACTCAAGTTAAGAAGCCGCAGAATTGGGCGAAGTCTGACAATTTCCAGGTCCCTGTGGGTGTCCTTTCAGATAGAGGAGATCTGCGCGCAAGCCACGGACGATGATATACGCAAAGCCATTAGATCATTGCCCAAAGACTTACCCGAGATCTACGAAAGAGCACCTTTCAAAATTCAGAGTAACAGGAAGGCTGAAATGACTACCAAGATGTTTCGGTGGGTAGCAGCGGCAAAACGGCCTCTCTCCCTTCTAGAGTTGCGCGAAGCAATAGCCGTTGAGGTTTTTCAAGAATGTTCCAAACCAAGCCAGCTTGTGAACGATTATAAGGAAATGGTTCCCTGGTGCGCTAACCTGCTCGTTCAAGACGAGGAAGTATATCTCGTTTAATTTGCTCATCACTCAGTCAAAGAGTATATACTCTCACATTCTTCGAACCCGCTGTTGAGCCAATTGCATTTCCGACTCCAAGACGCTGATCACGCGGCAGGGGAAGTCTGCTGCACGTATCTCAATTTTATTGACTTCGAGAGGCAAACTGTCCCAGTCTCGAAAGCCCAAATCAACCTGGATCCGAGCTAATCCTACAAGCTCACTCTCGGTGAGCAACAGTCCTGTGATTTCGAAGTCGTGGTCAAAGTTAGAGAGATTTTGGCGGGCGAAGCGTAGAATGGAGAACACACAGGTCCGGCGTGATTTGCAAGGTCTGGCGAGGGAAGACACGCCGGTACTCATGCAGACTTTCCAAGTCCAGTACGGCTTTCTGGCCTACGCTAGTGAACAGTGGCTCTTTCATATCATTGCATTTGAGGAAGTAACACGAAGTCTTGCCGCCTATGGGAAAAGCTGGTGACAACCGACATTTCGATAGCTTCCGAAACCTTCGACGGCCGAGCAATTCCATAAAGGAATGTAACACAGAGATGAGAAGAGGGGCGCATTTGAAGAGGTTCAAAGACGAGCAACGAGAGAACAGGCTCGAAGACGTATAAAGGCTGATTAGGCTCACAACAAGGTACCAGCAGGACTTTACAATATCGACCATCATAACTGATGGGACACGCAACGCCAAGCTCAGTATACGCATCCTTGAAGAGGTGTTATGTGAAAGCTTTCCCACCTATCGGACTAGTCGAAATGGGATTTCGCATGTATCATCCTCAAGGAGCTCTTTGCTCTGAGTATCCCATCCAATTGCAACCTCATAGTCATCCAGCCCCATAATCTTACGTAAAGGCTCGAGCACTTCCGCCTCCATCTCCGCAACCACTGGACCCGGAGCATCCAATATCACCTGCAATCTTCTCAATCCTTTCATCTGAGAAACAATACTCCAGGTCCTCTGCCACATATCATCCGCAAGCTTTGAGGCAGCATTACTCGAAAACTTCGAGTTGGGATCCCTCACAAATTCCGGATCCTCACGCGTAGGCAATAACGAAAACTTCATGCTCAAAGACCTAACAGAATCAAAGCAATTTGGAGGCAAAGTATCCTTCCACCAAGGTAATGTACAAATGTTGTCCACAAGAAACGTTGGAAGCGTATAAAGCAATGGTATCACTTCATCATATATCCGTTGGCACGTATACGCCAGTTCCAGCACCCGCATACCCACTCTCCTCATCCGTCCCGCTGGCATGCCACTGTCACCGTAGTCTGTTGATGGGGAGAGCCATCCTATGAATAATCCCGTTGCCATTGCGGTTCCCAAGCAGCCATGTCTGCCCTTCGCGTCTGGCATCCAACATTGTATTGCATTTATACTCTTTGCGCGCTGAACAAGGTGCACTTGCTGCGGGTTGCCACCTAATATCTCCAGGTAGATCAAATGGCGGATGTCGTATGGGAATGTGCTGACGAGGGGCGATTGTGCCTGACAGTGAGAGTGAGCAGGGTTTCCTGTTCGAGATGTAAAGGACGGCGGCGCGTTGGCTAAAATGTTCTGGACGATGGAGGAGGGTGGTCTAACACCGCCGAAGGAGGGGCGGAAAAGGCTCTTTCGAGGTGGAGGAGGTGGCATTGGTCAACAGGTGATATTTCAGTGACAAGGAATTGCTGTGTTCTTTGAGGAGCACAGGCTTGAGAGGATGAACTCGTAATCTGTTGTCATTGAGGAGACATGCCTAAAATAACGACCTCGTGATCTGCGTCTGCTGGACATGCTCGAAAGGATGACCTCATGATATGTGTTCGCTGAGGACACAGGCCTGAGAGGATGACCGCATGATTTGCTTTCGTTGTGATCACATTGTGACATGCTCGAGAGAATTATACTCTTGAAAACTAGGGTTAGGGTTAAGAATGCGAATACGACCTTGGAAAACGTGATTTTGGCGAGGCATTTACAGAACTACCATTCTCGCACAAACCCGACAAATTTTCACAACTATTGGCCTTGAGTAAAGATGGTCAGCAGTAAAGGTATAAAATATATATTCATATACTACTATTTCAGCGAACTTTAGTCCATAGTCCTTACCGTTGTAAACCTAGAGATGGTAGAAGTTGAAAAGATATTTCTTGGAGTGCTAGCGCATTTAGAGATTCGTGGCAGGGTCCGTAAAATTTCCACAGCTGAAGTAGGAATAGCGGTCCTGTTCGAGATAATAATGCTGGTACGGATCTTCAAAGATCTGGCACTGACAGGACGTACAACTCTCCAATCTCAGGTTAGGCATTCAAGCCCACTTAAGAGTCAAAGACTTCGCAACCGCGGCTCATCTTGAGCACTAAGAGGGAATTTTCTCGCTCTCAAAATGTTTTGTGCTGCCATTGCTGGTTTCTGTAGCTCTGGCAACTGCCATTTATCCTGACACCAAGCCTGCTACGCATTCAACCATGTTGGACTCGATCTTATCAATGTCATAAGAATCTTCATCCTCTCAGAAGCTATATACCATGCTTGGAACTTTCTGAAGACGTTACGATCCACTATGTCAACCCAGAACTCCTTCGTACCCTCAGAGGCCCAGGAAATGAGCGCTCCTTGGGCGGCACTTTATTCCAGTCAACCTGCCCTGCCGGCTGACAGAGGAACCCAGTTGTATCAGCTTGCTACCCAAGCCCATGGATCTCAGAGTTTCTACCTTGTTCCAACCTTGATTATAGCTACGTTCCAACCAGCGGTATCTACTTGTCCCGGAGCAGCCATGTATTCAGCACCCAGCAACTGTGCGCATGAACTCGTGCAAGATGGTGAGTTCGAATAGACCGTAAAGGTCTATTGGGATCGCGGTATAGAGGCTGGGAATTAAAACGAGTCAGCGACTTAAAACCAACAGAGGCTACAAGTTGGGCACGGTATGCCCATCAATGCTATTGATCTATGGCTTTCAAGGTAGCTGACGTTCTTCTTATGCGGCTTGGAAGACTCTTATCATCCCAGCCAAGAGTGTTGCAAGATCAGTGAACATTCACCTGTCGATGCCTTATTCCTTCCATCGGAGGTTTGAAAAGTGGCAGCATGCCAGCTCAGCTCCGCATGTCCCATGGTCTCAGTGCGCAAAACGCGCAAAAAGCTTATGTTTCTTTCCACGGAACAAAAGGCAAGTATTTCGCTCACGATGTGTTTTCTATCAGATCGCATCTCTATGTTGGGAATTGGCAATTCGGTCGTATCAAAATCATGAGGTTTTCCCAAGAACTCTCTCCCTTCATCCTGGTTATTTTGAATGGCTCTACCTTGACGAACACAGCTGCAAACAGCGATCCAATCAACTCCGACCATCCGATTTTCCAATAACTTTATCACTACTACCAACAATGGAACCTTACTCGCGCTCCCTACTGTCAACGTCAATGTGTTGATGAGGGACATTGGTATGAGTCGTCGATTCATATGGAGATTGATAGCCATGGGGTTTGGACTGCTTGTGTTGAATGACGGGTTGGTGGGAGTTTTTGGGGAGTGTTTTGGGAGGGCGAGTGGGAGATGTTTTGACTTCTTGAAATGCGAGGGTTTTGTGGGTTGAGGCGGCTTCGATTGATTGTAAGTGTAAAGACTCCACGAATCTGATTCTCGAAGAACAGTAGCGGAGGCGCAGCATCCCCAAACAATCCAACTCCCCCAATCCCACCCAACGGAAGACACGAACCTTGCAATTATCCACCGCCACTCACCCATCACATCTCCGCCCTTGCCGTCCCCTGCAACTCCTTCAGCCTCTCTGTGTCCGGCAGCTCACGCGGAAATACCCCGTCCCGCCAATCAGTATTTTCATCATGAGCACACTGCTGCGTAGGGTTCTCCCTCAGCTGCAATTTCAACTCTCTGTTCGCCCTCCTCTCCTTTGACCATAGAAACCAGACCCCAGCCAACGACGCAAACATTGGCACGCCTACCCCTGCGCCGACGCCTACGCCGACGCCTATTCTCGTAGCTTCTTTGTTTGTCCCAGCGGCACTAGGCCGGGACGAGGAGGTCGCTATCGTTGTGGTACCAGGCCCATTTGGAGTGAGCGTCGGACTCGCGTTGGGGCTTAAACCTGTCTCGGTTTTGGTCGTGGTGCTGGTTATGATGCTTATTATGGTACTTGCAGACCCAGCGCTCGTCGTCTGTCTTTGGGAAACGGGCAGGAGGGCGAGATGCGTCGCCCATGCTGAGCCGTTGGTCATATTTGACCTGTACACATTGAACAGTGAGACGTTCGGTCATTGCAACAAGATGTTTCATTGCCACCAGCGGAGCAGCACCACTCATCGCCGTTACAGCGGTAGAGAGTATTAGTGTTGTCTTGTCTGTATGCTGGCATAACAGTGGTATTAGTCTGAATTCATATGTAATCTGAAATTTTCGAACTCACAGCCTGGACAGTGTTGAAAGCACCTCTGATCCCCCCACGTGCTGTCAGTACAGGTCCCCGAATTGATCGAGGTGTCACTGGACATGTAGCAAAGGTTCGTTGACAGGCATGCGCCGCCGCTCTTACAGCAGTGGGATACGCTGTAGTGGCCATTGCACGGGATGTAGCCGTCTGCTAATGAGGAGTCTGGGTAGTAGCATGATTGTGCGGAAGCAAAGCGCAGTTGAGTGCAAAAAAGCAGAGCGAGAATGATCGCACAGGATTTGTTCGATTCTGGCATTGTGTCCTCGGGCAATCGGGCGGTCGAGAGAGTTGAAGGAGACGGATGTTGGATGGATACATGGTGATCGAGGCCATATTGGAAAAGGGGAGGGATGGCTAGAGTCCCGAACGTTAGATGGGAATCTCAAGGCTGATAGTATGTGCCATATATGATTTTCATGACTCGGAACTATTCTGACAGCTGTGCGGCGCAAGGCTGCATGACGGGGTTGATTGGGCAGGTTAGTGAGCGGCAATCTACATGCAGAATTTCCGTCAACGGTGGGGATGACCTAGCCGGAGCATTGTGCTCGGGCATTTGCTCCTACTGGGGCCGCAAAAAGGAGATTTGAAGCAGAAGCTTGCACATCACGAGGCTTACTCCGAGAATGGAAGAGTACACGTTGCCGGTGTCTCATCAATCGCAGCACACAAGCAATAGTCAAAGCATGGCTGAATGGACAGATAAAGGAGAGTCAATTGCATTTCCAAATGAGAGGCTCTCCAGGAGTTGATACTCCAATACTATGGATATTAAAAAGACCAAAGACAAACTCCCACAATTACCCAACTGGTGAAAGTATCCGTTTCATACTACTTCATAAGTTGAATGAATTCGTCATCTACGCAAATTTTAGCATTGCCAAAGCACCGAAAAAGGACACCAAAGGAGTGAGAATATTCTTACAGTCAATAGCCCCATTTCCATCTTTATCAGCCTCCTTCATCATGTCCTCGATCTCTTCATCTGTCAAAGACTCCCCAATAGACTTCATAACCTCCTTGAGCTCCTCGGTATTGATAGTGCCACTACCGTCCCTATCAAAGACCTGGAAAGCTGCACGGAGCTCTGCGTCCGTGTCTTGTGCTTTCACCTTTGCCGCCATCACCGTTACGAATTCTATTGCATATCAATGCTGCGAACACTGACCTATCTCATCCACGCAAGGTAGCAATATCAAAGAGAAAAGAAAGAGGGGCTACCTTCAAAGCTGATAGTCCCGCTACGATCGCTATCGATCTCGTTCATGAGGTCCTCAAGCTCGGATTCGGAGGGTGCAAGGCCAAGAGACTTCATCACCTCGCCCAGTTCTGCACCTGTGATTTCTCCTGGAGGCAGCATGAGAGCCAGGCTATAAGCCAGTATTCGAAGCACTTACCGTCGCCGTTGTCATCCTACCTCGGGAAATGTCCTTAGCCCAGTATACCAGTAGGGGAAGTACCAAATCGACATACAAACAGTGCGAATGCTGCCCTCAAATCCGCTAGTTGGCTTTCGTCTAGTGAGGCTGCCTAAATTGCGAGATATCTTTTAGTTTGTTCTTCAACAGCTGACACTCACAAGGCTATACCATCCTCTTGGTCTTAGAGAAGACTCTGCCTAGGCAAGATCAACGAATGAGTTCTAGGAGCTATCCACTGTATGGGTTTTATTTAGATTTGATAGATGTAGGGTCAATAGAAAGCTTTTGTCCCGAGACTTAAGGTGCTAGAAGGCCGTTTGTTGCCTGAAGAGGAGGGACAGACTAAGCTCATTGGACAGCTGATCGTTGCTAGGATTGCCTGCAAGGTGACGCACAGCTACAGTGGCCTGTCGAGCTTGTTCAGTGTCAAGTCGTTGTTGCTGCGCCTAGCGCCTTCCGCCTCATTGGTTTGCCCCTCATCAACCCTCCTTGAATCAAGCTACGAGATTTCCAACGATAAAACTTACTTTCTTTTTCTCTACACTCCCTACTTTGATTTTTACTCATTCGATTCCGGTCAATGTCTAGCTCTTCTAAAGACGAAGGCGGAGGTGTAGCCCCGCAGAACAAGGGCTCTTGGTCCTCGTTCCTCAAGGTAATGACATGCGCACCTACAATTTCCGATTTCATACTGACGTACTTCACAGTCAATAGCATCTTTCAATGGCGACCTCTCTTCCATGACCGCCCCTCCATTCATCCTAGGAACGACATCTCTCACCGAATTCTCCGCCTACTGGACTGAACACCCGGACATCTTCGTTGCGCCAGCTTCAGAACCAGATCCTGCGAAGCGCGCCCTGCTCGTTTTGAAGTGGTTTCTTACAACACTAAAGTCTTCCTACGCTACCAGGAATGACAAGTTTGGCTCGGAGAAGAAGCCCTTGAACCCTTTCTTGGGGGAGCTGTTTCTGGGGAAATGGGAGGATGCTGCGGGAACAACACTATTGGTCTCGGAGCAAGTCAGGTATATCTCCCGAACCCTTGGTCAATATTGAAGACTAATCCTTTGTGAAGCCATCATCCACCTGTAACAGCTTACTGCATCTGGAACGATCAGCACGGCGTCAAAGTACGTCCACCATACCCCTTCTCAGCTTTCAAACCCTAACATTACTGCCTACAGCTACAAGGCTACAATGCCCAAAAAGCCTCGTTCTCCCGCACAATCCACATCAAACAAATCGGCCATGCCCTCTTCACCATAGACGCCTACAATGAAACCTACCTCATCACGCTCCCAGCTCTACACATCGAAGGTCTCATCTACGGTAAACCATTCGTCGAACTCAACAACTGCTCCTACATCTCTTCTTCCTCAGGTTTTGTCTCGAAAATAGACTACAGCGGCAAAGGCTGGGTTTCGGGCAAGAAGAATAGCTTTACAGCTACACTGTATCCCACAGGAAAGGAAAAGGACGTGCTCTATACGATCGAAGGACAATGGACCGAAAGCTTTACTATCAAAGCCGGTGGCGGCAGTGCGCTGAAGAAGGCTGAGCCGATACAAACATACAGTGCCAAGACTTCGAAAACCACACCCCTTACCGTCGCGCCCCTCGATCAGCAAGATCCATTGGAGTCGAACCGCGCATGGCAGTACGTCGCAGCTGGCATCGAGAAAGGCAATATGGATACTGTACACGTCGAGAAATCCAAGATCGAGAACACGCAAAGGGAGATGAGAAGAAAAGAGCAGGCTGAGGGCAGAGAATGGCAGCGGAGGTTTTTCAAGAACTCATCTCCTCCAGACCCAGTGTTCGATAAGCTAGCCAAGTGGATTCCCGGAGAGAGGATCGAGGCTGAGAAGACGGGTGGTGTATGGAGGTTTGATGAGGGTACGAAGGGCCAAGTTGGGCAGGGGCCTGGTGTGCGAGCTCAGGCTCCGGGAAGAACCTAGTGTTGTTTGGTGCCGTGGGTTCAATGGCGTGGATGGCTGAAAAGAGGTTGGGGTGATCTTTCTAGACGGTATTCTTAAGGAAGGCAGGTATTCTTACTGTCTGCTTACGAGGCGTGCATCAGGTAGGCTCCAAGGCTTCACGACTTGGTTTAGATAGACCTACGCTGTGTGTGCATGGAAGACGAGACGATAAGCCATAGGATGGTATCCAAACGAGAATTGTGATCAGAAAAAAGCTTGCATTTGATTGAATGCTACCCGCCTGCTCAAAAGGCATGATGCACGTTTTGAACCCTTCAAGGAAATGCGCGAGATCACAGCTCGACAATGTGAAGCGGAGCATGTCAACTTGGTCGAAGCCAACTTTTTGACACTTTGGCCTTTTACTGAGTTGAGAATGTGGCGTTTAGATGGGTTCTATGTGAGAAATGCGTAGATGTGTGCCAATCCAGTCCGATCGAAGACTGCCTCCCATGCATGATACATATCCATCCTGAAAATGTGTCCAACCAGTTACCCGTAGATACCTGCGCGCCCGCCCATGCCAAAACACTCCATCCATCCAAGAAAAAAATTAATCACAAAAGGCCACCACCTGGTATCATCGATATTCATCCATCGCTGTGATATTATGTTTAACAACTCCCATGCGCATTATTCACTACCACGCCCGCACGAACATTCGTCGTCTGATGCATCACTCCATCAGGCCCATGGCCATTCAGGTGTCCATTCATGTACTCTCCACTCCCATTGATTTGCCTCCTCATGTGGTGCTTATTCACACAAGTCAATGGCTCCTGCCCTGATAAGACAGCAATGACATTTTCCATCGCCAGCTTCTCGAAGCCTTTAATCGTTTCGACGCTGCCGCCACCCGTGTGACAGGTAAGCGTCACATCTCTCCTGGCACTTAGTCTCTGTGACACAAACGGCTCCTTCATGTGCACGTCCAGCCCTGCCGCACTCACACGACCACTCTCCAATGCGTCAGCCAGCGCATTTTCATCAATCAGATTCCCCCGAGCGATATTGACCACGCGCGCGCCTCGAAGGAGGAGAGCGAGCGTTCGTGCTGTAAGGAGTGGGCGCCCAGCGGGAGTGGCAATTAGGACGCAGTTAGAGACTAAGAGTAACTCATCCAATGATTCATAAAAGGTAGCGCTGACTTCTCGTTCTTGCTCGGGGGTTTTTCTCGTCACGTCATAATACAGTATGCGCATACCAAACGCCGCGCGGACTTTCTTAGCAATAGCGAAGCCAATATTGCCCAGGCCTATTATTCCGAGCGTGTGCCCACGCGGGTTATGAGACGCGGCTGGGACTTGGATGTGGGCTGCTTGGAAGGCTATTGAGTCCCCTGAGCGTGCGGCGAGAGTGGTCCAGGTCATTTGTCGGAAGACGGAGAGGATGTGGTAGAGGGCCATGTCGGCTACGGATTCAGTCGAGGCGCCGGCGCCGTTGGTGTAAAGGATGCCTTGGTTGCAACAGACAGGTTAGCATTTGCCTGACTGACTGATTGAAGTTGGTGTAGGAAACCCTGCCCTGCAACCGTTACGCCCCGCAGCAGTCTTGCATATGTGTGACGGCTGCGTGCATTGATATTCCAGCGCAGTGGTTCCGTCCATGCTTACCGTACTCTCCCAGTACATCGACGTCAACCCAGTCGAACCCTGCACCTGCGCTAGCCATTACTTGCATACTTTGTGGTAACAATTCAATCAATTCCCTATCCCACCGCCCCATTTCTCCACCTGTGTTCCAGAATGGACGCATTATTGCGGAAAAATCGCCCCATGTCTTGTCTTTTAGATTTTTGATGAACTCAGTTCGAGTAAGAGATGCGAGAGGTGGGCGAATGATGTCACATTTTAATTTGAGACGGGCATGTAGGTTTTCATTGTATGCTATAGGCTCACCGAGGTGGAGGATAGTGGGTTTGGTGGTGCCGTTGGTTGCATGCTGGTGGCTGTGCGGGTTGCCGTTCATGGCGGGGTATGGCGTTATAGGAGCCATGGTTCGAGAGAATGCGGCGAAGATGTCGAAGCCTTATATACCTCCAATGATACAATAATCCCTTGTGCAAGCTAGCCTAGCCCTCCTCTCTCCTCTTTCGCGTCGGCCGACGCTCTGACGCTGACAGCTCGTACTACTTTACTAGAGGGTCGCCATCTCCGCAAGGAGATTACGGGGGCGGTAAGGCTTAATTTAAATTATATAATATAGTTATAAAATATATTAATTATATATATAATTATATATTCGCTAAATATACTATAATATTAATATTTTTTAAAGTTTAAATATATATAAATATAATATATTTTATTTCTATTAATTATTTACTCTAATTATTTAATTATTAATTTCGAGGTTTATTTTAAAATAATTTATAGAGTTTATATTAATTAGAATTATTACTATTTAAATAACGTAAAGATTATTTATTAATATAATAATTATATTAATAATATAAATTTATTTTAATATCTACTTTTAATATAATAAATTCTAATATCTCTATATATTCTTATTAATTTTTAAGAATTATTATTTTTTATCTATATAAATAATAGAAAGATTTAAAGATTTAATTTTTTTATAAATTTATATTATATTATTAATCTATAAAGTTATTATTTTCGTAGAGAGATTACGGGAGCGATAAGAGTAAACTATAAATAAATAATAAAATTATATAATAGAAACGATAATAAATCTGAAGTATATTTATTTATTTATTTATCTATTTATTTATTTATCTATTTATTTATCTATTTATTTATCTATCTATTTATTCATTTATTTATTTATTTATTACTACTCTATTTATTTTTATATTTATATATTTATATATTTATTACTACTTTATTTATTTATTTATTTATCTATAATTTATTATTTAATATTAATTTCTATTATAATTACTATTATTTGTAGAGTTTCTAAATTACTTTATATAATTATCTCTAACTACTCTTTAATATAATTATCCAAATTTCCTTAATATATATATTCTTATTACTTGTCTTTAATATTATAGAATTAAATTTTTTATTAATTATTAATACTCTTTATAAGATTTACTTTACTTTTTATATTATTATTTTATATTATTATATTTATTAAGTTTCTATAATAAGTATAATTAATATAAGTTATTTATTTACGAAATATATAGAGAGTAGTATTCTAGTTATATCTAAAATACTTTTATATATTATTTCTATTATTTCTATTATTTCTATTATTTCTATTATTTCTATTATTTCTATTATTACTATTATTTATATTATTTATATTACTTATATTATTTATATTATTTTATATAGTATTTTAATTTCTCTTCTCTTTTTTATTAATAATTAGAATATTTATAAATTAACAAAGTAATTATTATTTCTAGATAATTTTACGATATTTTAGATTTTAAATTTATTTATTTATTTATAAATTATAAAACTATTTTAAAATTGATTTTAATATTTATATATTTATTATTATTTGAAATATAGTTTTTATAATTCTATTTATAATTACTATATTATAAAATATTAACTACTATTAGATAAATATTAAAAGAAAAGAAAAAAAAAGACTTTTCTCTTTTATTTATATATTTTCGTACGATTTAAAATAAGATTTTAATATATAAAAGTTATATTATTTTAAAATAAATTTTAAGTTATTAATATAAATATTTAATACTAAATTTAATTTATATAGTTAATATATTATATTATATTTAATAAAATTATTTATATATTAGTAATTACTTTTTAATATATTAATTCTATATTTATATATATATTATACTATACTAAGACTAGCTTTATAGTAACTACTAAATATAGTATATAAATCCTATATAGGGAGTATACGGCGTGGTTACGCTATTTATATTATAGTATTATATTATAGTTTCCGGTACTCCGGAGCCCCTTTAGAAATAGGAGGCTCGGAGCCCTCGCTCTAACTCTTTAAAGATTAATTCTATTTTTTAAATATAAAGATTATTTTCCTATTAAGGCTTTATATTTATTTTTATATTATTATAAATACCCTAAATATTATAGCTTAATAGTTTTAATCTCTTAAAACCTTCTTAAATAATAATCCGTTAGAAGTATAAAAGATCTTTTTAAAAATAATCGTCCCGAAGGCGAGATATACGGGATTAATACTCTAGACGAAAATACGGGAGATTTACTAAAGAATATTAATCTTACGGTAAATTAATGATTTATAAAATTAAAATATAAATAAAAAGCCCTCGAGAAAGAGGCCTTTATTATTACGATTTAAAAGAATATTAAAAATTTATAACGTATTATCGTAGGTAAAGGAGATAAGGAAATTAAAGATAATCTTTAAGAATTAAACGTAGAAGATAAAAACGGCCCGACGGTAAATCGTAGTTAAATCGGTTATAATATAAATTAAAGTAATTTACGGTTATCGAAACTACGGGATTTTTATATAAAGAATTTATAAGATTATTAAAAATAAATCTACGACGTAAAAACCGTATTCCGTTTAATACCCGTAAACTTTCGAATAAATAAAAAGAAGATTTTATATATAATACCCTACTTAAAGGGGTAAATTAAGAAATTATAAAATAAATATAAGGAACTTTATTTAATAAATATATTAACGTAGAAATTCTTTATAAATTATTTATTTAACGTAATTAAAGACCCTTTAAGCCGAGTTATAAATACGAATCTTAAATATTAATATATACGTTAAAGGAATAATTAATCGGTATAAGATTTCGATACCTATTTTAATACCCTAGAAACCGAATTACCTCCTTATAATAAAGAGTAATAAATAATTTATTTAATAACCCGCTTAAGATTTAATATTTTAAAAGAAGTTAACCGGGCCTAAAATATTCTTATTAAACGAACCGAATTTATATTATTTACGGCGCGTTACGAACGTAATCTTAATCGAGACTTTAAGATATAAAATAATAATTAAAATAATTAACTAAGACCTCGGAAGAGGTATAAGAAGGGGTTAAAGGGCGGAGATAATAAAGATAAATCTAATACGAGGGGATAAGATTCTAATAAAGGTAGTCGTAGAAATATAAATAAAATATATACGACTCGCGCGAGCGATAAGAATCTTAAGGATATTAAATACTTTAATTATTATAAACTTAATTATTATTTTAATAAATATCCGGAGAAGAAAATAAAGATTATTAATTATATCGGCGATTATATCGCCGAGTTAAAAAACGATAAACTCTTAAGGAAATCTTTATCCCGAGGGAATAAAAGGAAATAAAAACCCGACCGAGTATAAATATCGATAGCGAAGTTATTACGAACTTAATTAATATTAATATAAAAATTATTTATATTAAAATAAATAAAGATTTAGGAGCGGAGATGAATATTATTAACGAGATATTTATATAATAGTATAACCTAAAGCGTTTTAAGAGCGAGCCGTTACCGACTCTTAAATAAATAAGCGGGTAATTTATTTATTATTATAATATTTATAATATTATCTACCGGTTAACCGATTTATAGAGATAAATTAGGGAGTATAATAATACCTTTTATTTTATTAATAAGAAAGGCTCGCTTATTATTATAAATATACCGGTTATAAAAAAAGAAAAGATTTAAACCGATTATAATATATATACCTAGCGGTTCGGTATCGCGCTAAATACGTATACGTTAGAATTATTTAAGGATTTTACGAAATCATTAAGGACGTAATTAATTATATATATATTAATTTATATTAAAGCTAGTCCCTTTAATTAAGATCTTATTAATAAGAATAAGGCTAGGAAAGGCGATACTACCGTTAATATAATATCTTTTAATAATTCCGTTATCGTACCGCCTACGCTTCCTAATAAATTTATAGATTTTAACGATATCTTTTTAAATAAAGAAGTAGGTCGATTACCGTCGTATAAGAGCGGCGACTATATAATTAATATAGAGGGTAACCCGTTATACGGGCCTCTTTATAATTTATCGAACCTAGAATTAATAAAGTTAAGGAGATACCTAGACGACGCCCTAGCGAAGAGTTAAATTAAATACTCCGTAAACCCCGCCGGGGCTCTTATCCTTTTTATTCTAAAGAAGAATAATAAATTATAATTATACGTCGACTACCGAGGTCTTAATAAGATTATTATTAAGAATCGTTACCCGTTACTCTTAATTAATAAGACGCTAGACTATCTAAATAACGTTATATAATTCACGAAGTTTAATTTAAAAGATATTTATTATCGAATAAGAATTAAGGAAGGCGATAAATAGAAGATAACGTTTCGTACGCGATATAATCTTTTCGAATATATAGTAATATTATTTAATTTAACGAATATACCTACTACTTTTTAAACCTATATTAATAAATCGTTAACGGGCTTAATAAATATATTTTACGTCGTTTATCTAGATAATATCTTAATTTATTTAAATTTAAAAGAAGAGTATATTAACTACGTATAATAAATACTCGAACGCCTACGAAAATATTCTTTATTCGCGAGTCTTAAGAAATATAAATTCTTTACTCGGTTAATTAAGTTTCTAAGATTTATTATAAATACCGAAGGTATCTCGATAAACGAATATAGAATTAATACGATTTAGTCCTAGCTAAAACCAAAGTCCTTTTATAATATATAAGTATTTTTAAACTTTATTAATTTTTATCGTCGATTTATTTATTATTATTTATAGATAATAGGCCTATTAACGGGTTTATTAAAAAGTAGTTAAGATAATAAAAAATTTGGTTTATTTAAATGGCCTAAAGAGGTAGAGTAAGCGTTTTACCTACTTCGCGATTTATTCTCGTATATATTTATTCTAGTATACTTTAATCTAGAATTAAAAATTCGGATTAAGATAAATACTTCTAATTTTATCGTAGCTACGATTTTAACGTAATTATAAAATAATAACGAATAATATCCCGTTATTTTCTAGTCCCGTAAGATATAAGATTTAAAAATTCGATACGAGATTTATAATAAGGAGCTCCTCGTAATTATTATAATATTTAAATAATAACGATACTACCTCGAGGGTAGTTTATATAAAGTAGAAGTCTTAACTAATTATAATAACCTAAGGGGTTTTATAAACGTTAAGTAACTAAATAATTACTAGGCGCGTTAGGTAATAAGACTCTTATCTTTTAATTTCTTAATTTCGTATCGTTCTAAAAAAAGTAATTTAACCGATAACCCTTTACGTCGTCCTAATTATAAAGATTAAGATAACTTTTTAGATAATATATTATTTATATTATAATAAAAGTTATTAAATTTAGAAGGTATTAATTAAGGCCCTATTTTTATTATAATACGAGATATATTTATAGATATAGAAGATCTAGAGGTAAATAATACTTCGCCGGCGTTAAGTAATATATCCGTAGGCGTCGCGTAAAATTTAATACGCGTAAAATTTACGTTATTAAAGTCTTTAAGGCTTATTATAAAAAAGGTATATCCTTCGGTAATATATTTATTTAGGCCTAAAGACTTAATACCTAAACGAGAAATTCTAGGGAGTTTAAATAAAATACTTATTTAAATCGATTACGACGTAGTAAAGGAACTATTTAATTTTATCGCTAGAACTATAAACTATAAACTATTTATTCTACGTATTATTATTAAATTAATAGTACTTTACGAAACGGTTTATAACGTTAAAAACTTATTAATAATTAAAATAATTCGCGCTTTATAAAAGGATAATTCCTTCTCGTAAATAAGAATCGCCGAAATTATATAGGCGGATTACTAGCGTTCCGCCGGAGTATAGACTTTAAATTCTATATTAATTCTTAGATATAATAATAAAATTTATATACTTAAAGAAGGATTAATCCGCGAAGAGCTATTAGAACGATATTATAACGATATATTAACGGGGTACTTTAACGTTAAGAAGATAACGAAGTTATTTACTAGAAAATATTTCTAGAGTACTCTTAAGGCTGACGTACGGGAATATATCGATATATACGATATATACTAGCGGGTTAAGGTATATCGATACCGCTTTTATAACGAGATTAGTTCTTTATTATATCCTACGGGGTCGTAAAAGGAAATTATAATAAATTTTATTATTAATTTACCTCTAAATAAACGATACGGGCGCGTTTATAATATAGTCTTTATAATTATAAATAAGTATATAAAGATATTACGATATATTTTAATTACTAAAATAATCGACTTTACGGGGTTAATAAAATTAATATTCGAAGAAATTATCTTAAAGTTTAGAGTTCTTAATAAGATTATTTCTAATAAAGATTTTATCTTTATAAATACGTTTTAATTAAAGATATACTATTTAATAAAAATTAAAAGGCGCCTAAATATCGTATTTTATCCGTAGACGGATAACTAGATAAAACGTTAGAACTAAACCTTAGAATATTATTTAAGAACCTTCTATTTAAGCGAGTAAAATAATTAAGTAATACTCTTACCTATAATAAAATAGGTATACTATAATATATAGTATACGATAATAAAATGGATATTATTTATAGTTATATATAGTTATAATCCTTCTCTTAAACCGCGTCTTAAGGGCGAGACGTACGGGGGAGAAGTACCGTCGATATAAAAAAGAATTAAAAAATTAAATACTTTAAGAGAGTATTTAATAAAAGCGTAGATTATCGCGGTCGAAGCGTAAAAGCGTAGCTATAGTAGAAGATATAAGCCGAAATCATTTAATATAAATAACCTTATATTATTATTAATTAAAAACTTAACGTAAAAATAACTAAATAAGAAGCTCTCTTATAAAGTAATTAAATTATTTAAGATTTTGGATACCGTCGGAATATAAACGTACCGCCTAGGATTATTAACTAGCTACCGTATCTATAATGTTTTCTATATATTACTTCTAGAGCCGTATTATTAACGGTAGGGCGACGTTTTAATTCCTAATATATCTTTACCGGAATTAATAAATAATATAAACGAATAAAAAGTAAAAAGGGTATTAAAAAAGAAGAAGGTAAAGAGCGAGGTACTTTACTTTATAAAATAATTAAGATAACTAGAAACCTTTAATAAATAAATTAATATAGATATTTTAAATAACGCGCTAGAACTATAAGAAGTATTCGAAGAGAATACGAAGATAAAAAAGGTATAGAAAGTAAAGAGTAGGAAGAGGAAGCGTTATTAATTACTAGTTATTATTAATTACTTCTTACTAGTAGACTTCGAGCGAGACGTATCCTTACGGCTAGCGGGGCGCTCGCGGGTAAACTTACGTCTATAACGGCCAGCTTTTTTAATATTAAAACTCGGTTATTTATAAATAAGGCCGGGGCCGGTAAATTAAAGTAAAAGACGAGGGGTAGAAATAAAACTAAAACTAGGATTATTAACTTTATCTTTAACTTCTTCCTTAGAAGCCTCGCGAGAAGATATTAATTTATTTAAAATATAACGATTCGTACCCTTTATACCGGCGTATTAAAGGCGAGGCTTTACGGTATCTTTAACTAAAAGAGCTTTACGACTAAACGTTATAATTTTTTATATACCGTTAAAGAATAAAGTAGGATCGATAGTATCGAGATCGTTAATAATAGGTATTTTAAATTAATTAATAACGGGATTAAGGCCGGGAGAAGAGTCGTATTCGGAGGCGTCTTATATACGACGAGTACGAGTATCGTCTTCGTCTTTATCGTCGGCTTTATCTTCGTCCGTCGATTCGAGAAGATTATTAAGTTAATATTACGTAATCTTACTTTAGGGCGTACCCGTATCCCGGGTAGTAATCCCTCCTTAAAAAATTATTAATATACGAATTATATCTAAATTATATTAATTTATTAAAGTATAAAAGATATTATTTATACCCTCGACGCTCGTAGTAAATTAAGATATTAATTATAATATATCCTTCCCTCTTTTAATATTACTGTTTTTAAATTTAATCTCCCGAAGGAAGGCTACGATATCTTTCGTATACCTAGCGACCTTAGTAAGAATATAGTATTAACGAAACAAGACACGCAAGAATTACAGTGTTAACGAAATAAAATAGTAGTTAAGATTTAGTCTTAGTGTATTATATGTTATTTCTTCTATCTAACGGTATAAATAAACTATTATCTTATACTAAGATACTAGCTCTTATACTAAGGTACTAGTAATTATAATAGTTACTTTTATAAGTAAAGGCCTTACGTCCTCGAGGCCTCGAAGTAAAAGTATAAACAAGAATAAATATTATAATCGTTAGTATAGTTTATTCTTTATTACCTCGATTTAGAATTATTATAAATATACCGTATTAATAGGAAGACGACGACGTTTTTATCTAAAGTCGTCGAAACGGAGATTAACCGTTAGGCTATAAATATTAGATAGAGGAGTATCCGTAGCCTTTAATATATTTATTATAGTACCTAGCTAGGGTTCCTAGTTATCGGTAACTAAAACGTCGGTAATAGGGCGTTCGTTATGACCGATAGTAATCATAATAGTTTACGTAGCCTTATTATCGGTAATAGCTTCGATAACGGCGCGATTATTATAATTTATCGCTCTCTTTAATAAGTTTACCGCCTAGTACGATATCGGAAGTTATTTATTATTTAAATTTCTCTCGATTACGTACTCGTTTTAAAGCCGGATATCTCTTAATTAACGAGTTTATACTTACGTTAATATTAATTAAAAGATTATTAACGAAGTCTTTAATACCGCTAACGCTTTTAACTCTTTAAATTAATTTTACTTATTTACTTCTAACTAATTAATCTTTAGGTATTTTAATTTCTACGGAATTAAAAAAACCCCGTAGTAAATAATTAACCCTATATTAATTTAAGAGGCGGGTACGGTATTAAATAAAAGTAGTATAAAAGACTTCTAGGACTAATAAAACGCGGACTATTTTATTATTAACTTTAATAATAAGGCCTTCTAAAAAATCCACGTAGTTATATAAAATAGTATTATTATTTTCTAGGAGGTTATTTCTGGCTACTAGCGCGTTTATATAGTTTTCGGATTTAGTAAATACCTCCTTAATAATCTCGACTAAGGATTCCTCTTTAGTATTATCGCTTAAATCCTCCGACGATATAGAAATATCCTTAATCTCCCCTTTTATTTTTAACGGCTTAATTTATTTATTAGATTTTATTTTCTTCGAGCGCTTTATTCCTAAATTAATTATATTCGCTCCCGTAGTCTTAAATAAGAAAACTTATTTTATTATACCCTTTTTATTTATAGTAGGGCTAGTACGGTATATATTATCTATCGTAAAAAGTAGTTCTTCGACGTCCGTAATAAATTAAGTATTTAGGTAAAGAGTAATATTTCCCGATTAATAATATATTAACTCCGTAATCTAGTTCCTATTAATTTACGATAACGTAGAACTATCTTTTATTAAAGGCGGTACGATCGTTAGCGATTTACTCGTTATTATAGAAATACCTATTATTATCTACGCTAAAGGGGCTTTTTTCGTATTTAAATTAATTAAGGTTTTATCCCGCTTAATCTTTTTTATTATATATTTTACTCTCTTTTATTTAGAGCTTTTAGATATAATAAAAGAAGAAATAATTTATTTAGAAATATCGGTTATAAGGAAAGTCGAAGTCTAAAACGTAATTTAAGGTATAATTAAGAAATCTTTTTTACCGATTTCGATTTATTATCCTATAACCGTAGGCACCGTAATTTTCCTATTTATTTATTTCTTTAAGAACGTAGATAAAATAACCGTAGTTTTCTACTTTAAAGAATTTACGACTTTAGTTTCGGCGGCGATTTTTACCTTAAATATTTCCCTAGTTTTATTTAACTCTTCTAGTTATATAATTAGGTCGTTAGACATTTATATAGTTTTAGTATACTTCTTTTAACGTTCCTACGCCTCGATATTAAATAATTTAATATTAACTAGCTAAAAATTATTATTATCGATCGATTTTACGAGGGAGGCTATCTTTAAAGTCGATTTCTTTAATAAAAATAATTTCGTTATTAATTCCTTTAAAGATTTCTTCGAAACCGAAAATTTCTTTTCCGCTTCGGACTCGCTTTTATCGTTTTTATTATCTTTATTAGGCTTTTTAAATATCGATTTCTCCTATATTAAGAGTTTCTTCGAAGCCGTAAACTTCGTTACCTTCGGGCCCTTTTTATCTAGTTTTTTTAACGGCGTTAAAAGCTCCTTTACTCTCGTTATTTTATCCGCCGAGAGATAACTATATCTTTCTACGAAGATATATCGGCTATATTTCCCCCCTTTTATTAAAACTAATTAATTTAGTTTCTACGATAAGTTCTCTTTATCCCCGTATAATTAAATATAATTAAAAATAATCGCGTATTTTATACGATTATCCTTTATTAATCGTATTATAGCTGGCTACCCGTTATTTATTTATTTATATTATAGGTTACTTTTTAAATTAAATACCTTTAGCTAGTTCTTAAATCGCGTATTTAAGGAAATCTTATTATATTAAATAACTAGCCCGGCCTATAATAAAGAAAGATATCTACCCGTTAATAACTAGGTATCTTTATCTTCCGTTACGTTATATACGGGTTTATTATACGGTAAATCCTTAACTTCTTCGCTATCGACTTTATCGTCGACTTCGTTTTTAATAACCTATTTATTATTTACCTTATCGCTTTATTTAGAAGTAGAAGCGCTAGATTTTTTATCCTCGTTATTATTCGCTATCTTAGTTAATTTAGTTTTAACTACTTTCGCCGCCTTTTTTATCTTTATTTTATTAATCTTTAGGGCTAGTTTTTTCGCAGCCTTTCCCGAACGTAATTTAATTATATTATAATTAAAAACTTATTAGAACGAAGATATCGTATTATACTCGATAGGGGCGAGTAATATAAATAAATAATTAATTTTAGGATTAAAAAAGGAAAGATATATTAATATTATTTAGTATATAAGATACTATAGCTAAATAATACGATAGCGGTAATATTTATTAATCGTATCGAGCGAGAAAAAAAACGATTTATTATTATTTAAATAAGTTAGAAATACCGTATTAACGTAGCGGGGCTATTAAGAAATTCGTTACTACTAAATAATAAAATTATCGTCGCGTAATAAAGCGAAAATAAAATAAAGATTAATAAATAAATAAAGTAATATCGTCCCTTAAACTACCTACGTGGTTTATAACGACTTTATATTATAGTCGTTAATTACGCCCTTTATATTTTTAAGATTTTAGTTATTATATTATATATTTTAATAGGGCCCCCAGCTCTTCTATTTAATTAGGTATTATATTATTAACCTTTTTCCTTATCCTAGAAACTTCTTTATCCTTTTATTTAAGATATATTTTATTTTAAAGTAATTATTTATACCTTTATTATTATTATCGAGAATAATAGCCTACCCGATCTTTTAAGGACGGCTATATAGATCCCCTCCTAACGAAGTAGGTTCTAAGGCGGCGACCGAAATAATAGGGTAGATATTTATTATCGGCGGTAACTTTAATTTATAGGTTAAACCGTTTATTTATTTTAGAATTTTAAACGGGCTAGCTCTTTAGTTCGAAAGTTTATAATTCTCTAAACCCGGGATCTTATAACCTTTATATAATTTTAAAAAGGTTATATCCCCTTTTTATATTATTAAAGGTATATATTTATTATTATATCGAAATTTAGTATTAATCATTACGAACGAAATCGCGTTAACGGCTTCCTTCCGGTTAACGGTCTTAGTATCGATAAGATTTATTCTTCCTATTATATCTTAAACCGAAATTCTATTATTAAACTTTATATTATAGATAATCTCGTTCGGTAAAAACGTCGTTATTAAACTTAAAGAATTATTTATAATAAATTATAAAATAGTTATGAATTTATCTTATAAATTATTAGGGTAGTATATTAAATAAAATCGTAATACTATTTTTATAGTTTAATTTATCCGTTCCGATTAACTATTAAACTAAGGGTAGTAGGTAGTAGAGATTATTAATTTAGTTTTTAATATTTTAAAAATTACCTTCTATAAACCTAAAAGAAACTTAGGGTCTTTATTAAAAATAATCGCCTTTAGAATTCCCTAGTTGGTAAAGGCGAGAAGTAGCGCGTTTATTTATTTTTCGGCGTTAAACGTATCTTTCCTTAAAGCCGTAATAATTACTTTCGAGAACTTATAGGTAATAGTTATTAGATAATTATATCCATTTATAAGTATAGGGAGCGCTATAATAAAATCGATAATAATGTAATAATAGATCTTTAGCTCTATTAGGATTGGTTTTAAAATATTATATAATATATACCTCTTTATCTAATTAAGTTAATATTAAGGGTAGTATAAAATATAGTATTTAAGTCTTCGAGTTAAATATCGTATATAATAACTATCGGCGATATTCTCGTACGTTTTATGAAATCCTATATGATTTCGCTTATTATACGCGAGTTCGAAAATATTTTATTCTATTAATTTCGGGATATATAGGTGTTCCTTATTAATATAATTATCTTTATACTATATAAGTAAATCTCTAAGAAGGAAAGGAATATTAATATTAATTACGTCGACTCCGTCCGTAGACCCTAGGGCTTCCTTCTTAAGTTTATTCTTCTTATATATAAGGAAATTCATTACTCTTAATTATTTCTTATCTTTAGAATACGCCTTTTATAATTTAAGGCGGTATTTAGAAGATATTTTAATTAGGGTAAAATAAAAAGCGAAGATATCGTTTAGAATACCGGGACCTTTAATATTAAGATATTCTTTCTTATTAAGGAGGCGAGATAATATATTTAATACGATATTTTACTTTCCTAGATATTAATAAATATCGAGATCGTATTATAACGTATATTAAGAAGTTTATATTAACCGTAGGTTCATCTTATTAAAAGAGGATAACGATAATATTATTTATCGGGTAATATTAATAGTTGCCGAGTAATTAATAAAAATAATAATTTTCTTTATCGAGACTTATATAAATAGGTATAGGATCTTTTTTAGTATCTAAATTAAACCTACTACTTCTAATTCCGTAAATTAATAGCGCGACTCCGTAGGATTAAATAGTTTAGATAGGAATAAAATTAACTATATATTAATACGGGGGAAATTATTATCTTAAGGATCTTTTTAAATATAGTATACTATCGCGCTAATTCCGTACGACTTTAATATATCGATATTAATATATAATTAACGAGCTGGATCCCGATAATATAAATAGGTTTTAGAGGTAAATACCTTTTATAGTAATCTAAAAGAAATTAATTCCTCTTCTATAAATACGAAGTAAGTTTTTTTAGAATAAATCTTTCGTGTATTCCCGCCCTACGACGGCGAGCCCTTTAAAGGTTAGGTTTTCCGGTATTAGAATAGTTTAGTAATCTAGGCGAAGTATTTAATATTATTTCATAATTAATTTATTATTCCGATATATATTTCTAAAGCTTATAGCGTATTTAGGAAACGAAGTTCCTTAATTATTATAATTCTTTCTTTAATAGTAGTTAAATCTAACCTATCTACTTTCTAGCCTAAAAGTATAACGGAGGGGTAAACTAAAAAGGATTTTTTAAATTTAAACGAGATCTTAAGGCCTATAAATAAAGCGAAGATAATTATAAGATATTCGATATACTCGGAATAAGACCGTAAGAAAATTACGACGTTATTAATATAGTATCTCGCGAATACTCTATACGGGCGAAGAAAAGTATTTATTTTACGTTAAATATACGGAATTAACTCTTTCTATTTTATTACTACGACGTTATAGTACTCCGAACCACGGTAAGAAATTATTATAAATTTATAACGATCATCTCTCTTAACCAAGAAGAGATAGAATTATTTATTATAATTAATAATATTTATATAAGTATACTCTTATATTAACGAAATAATATCGTTCTAAAGCGGAAGAGGGTAGTTATTAAGGATAATAATTTTATTTAGACTACGAATATCGACTACGACTTTACCCTTCCGTATCGGCGTTCTCTCGGGGCCTTTATATACTATCCGTTATATAACGAAGATAAGGAAAGCGAATAAGGAAGACTCGGTAAACTACGATATTTTCTTTTATTAATATATTTTATCGAATTTCTCGTCTATTAAAGCTTTTATATCGGGGCTTAATAGGTAGACCTTATAACTAAATTTTATATTAAACGATTACTAGTCCGTAGTAAATAGAATTAATAATTATTCGGATTCGGGTAGGTCGATTATATCTCCCGTATCTTCTTAAATACGAGGGTATTACTCTATAATCTCTTTAATCGCGGTAATATCGGAGTCGTTATTATAAATCGTGATTTTATTCGGTAGCTTCGTTTTTATAGAAGGATCGACCTTAGGCCTTAAGATTAACCTCGGATTATAAAGGTTAGTAAAACGTAATATAATTATATTATCCTTATAAGTTTTCGCCGTAAGGGAATAATTATTTAAGTCGATAAAGTACGCTTCTTCTACCTCGTATTTTATAATTAATCTTATTCGTTAGCGGCGAGGAATAATAAAAGGCGTATTCCTCTTATTACGAATATTAATAAAATTAATTACTAAGTTTATAAAGTAAGTATAAATTCCTTTTATCTATAGTTCGAATAGGAAATCTTGGTCCGGTAATTATAATTTCCCTTTTAGCGAGATTACTACTACTAATATAATTCGTACTAGAATTATTTAGCGGCGCTTTAATTATATAATATATCGGATCCTTATATTATCCTTAACTATAAATTAAATAGGGATCGTAATATCTTCGTAGCTACCTAAAATTATTTAATTATTAAAGAGGTCGATAACGGTCTTCTCTTGGCCTAGGATATTTATACCGATAAATATATTAACTTTAAAGTTATCGATAATATAGAAGTCCCTAGTGATTTTAATTATTACTTTTATATTATCCTTCGTTTTTCCGTTTATATAGAATATAATTAAAGTTTACTTTATAATTAAATAACGGTTCGAGCCGATACCTTTTAAGGTAATAACTTTATTATAAATCTATAATTAAACGCCGGGGATTCGTTACGTGATAAATACTCTATTAATTATATTTATCGGATATCTAGTATTAAAATATCTTAATTCTCGAATAATATCTAGGGTAAGGTTTATTTGGCCGGTAAGATAGTACTATATACGAAATATTATCCCGTTAATTAGTGAAGGCGGAGTAGTAGATTCGATTATTAATTTATTTTTTTATAGAGGGGAAGATTTAAGAGCTATCGACTTTAATATTATTATAATCTCTAGGACTAAGATCTTCGGAGTAATATTTAACTCGGTATTTTTAAATTTTATAGGGGTAGGATTAATTACCTTCTAGATATTAATCGAGTATATATATTTCCTTTCTTTTAGGTATATATATAGAAGATTATTCGACGGGAAGTTAGATTTATAGTTTTTATAAATAAGACGTTAACCTATTTTCCCTATAGAAATATAATACGTAATTAAGACGAACCTAATATTAATATCTTTATTAACGCTTTATTCTTCGTTTATAACGCTCTCCTTAATATTATAATAACTCTTATCGGCGTTTATATAATAACTATAATAATCTATCGGCGGAGCTTCGAGAGAGCCGAAATAGTTATCGGTGAATCTAAAGGAGGCACCGTAATCCGTATTCTCGTTATTAAGATTATTATATAGTTTATTAAAGTAAATAGGCTATATCTATATTTAATTACCGAAAGTATTATACGGTCTCGGCGGGTAGTATAGGTATATCCTACGGTTCTTATAACCCTAGTTACTATAGCTCTAGTTCCCGTAGCCCCGATTCCTAGCGAATGAATTTTAGTTAGGCTAAGCGTTTCCGGCGGTAATTATAAATAATTATTTTAATAGTGGTAGAGCGTTTTTTAGAGGTTCTTACGGGGGAGGCTTTTAAGTTTACTATAATTATTATTATTATTATATTTAAGGTATAGCTTACCGATTTTAAAAGTAAGCCGGTTAATCGTAAATATTAATATAAGGGAAAGAAGATCTAGCTATTTACTAGTATAAAAAAAAACGAGAATTATAAAGATTCGGTCCTATAGTAAACGGTCTCTACCTTTAAAAGCCTTAAGATTAAGGACCTTAGGGTATTTAAAAACCTTAAGATTAAAAAGATCGATATTATTATTAAGGCCGATAAAGTATTAAATTATAATATCTACTTTACCGTTATAATAACTATTTATCCTTAAGTAGCTATTTATCCTCTTTTATATTACGATTCTTTTCTCGTTCTTTAATTTCTTTTTAATAATCCTTATAGCCTTCTTTATCTTTCTAGGTTTATATCCTATATTATATCTCCTTCCTACTCTTAAGTTATTCGATGAATTATTTAATCGAAGTATTATTCGTTAGAGGAGGGATAGTAACCTAGAAATTAATATCGAGGTAATTCTACGCCCATATAACTTATATATACTCTTCGGTAATACCGGTTTAAATAGTGTATTTGGCTACGTTCTAGACGTAGATAAATAAATTACTTCGTTCGGTCGTATCCTTCGATATATATAACTAGCGACTAAACTCTTTTAGAGTTATAAATATTATAATTTTAAAGTGATTTTATAGTCTAGTAATTTAGCGTTATAAACTATTCGGTAGTTATATTATTATATCTTTCTTATCTTAGGAAAGGATTTTAAATTATTAATTTATAGCGGTACCGCGGAAGTAATTATTTAGATTCCTCTTTACTATATCTTTACCTTTTATTATAGCGAAATCCTAAACTCTATTATAGAAGGTATAAACCTTTTTAAATATTAATTTCTTAAGGTTAAAGATGATATTACCGGCGCCCTATAACTCTAGGTAATCTAAATAAAAGAAACCTAATTCGCTGGTACGGAAATACCTAGCCTATTATTATATTTATTAAATATACCCGTTTTTACTAACTGGCCCTTATAGTTTAGTAGGTCCCGGAGGCCCTCTAAAAGTTTAATTCTAATCTTATAAAATAACTTTAATAGCGTTTAATACGGTAGATCGTATAACCTAGATTATAGTATTATATAGGTTTAAATCGATCTTTACCGGCGGAGGCGGTATTCGTAGCTAGCCTACGGTTTCTTATTCCTATTAGGATTAAGGATTAAATAAAGTAAATTAATTTTCTTTAAGGTTATTAAAACCTTTTTAGTCTTATCCTAAAGAGTTAAACTAGCCTTTATTATTATTAATTATATTATCGGTCTAATTAAAAAGAATCCTTCGTATAACGTCGTCCGTAGTGAAAATTAATTTTTATAGGAGGAATTAAAGTATTAATTTTCTCGGAGCTAGTTAAACTATTAATTTAACTAGACTAGATAATAAAGAAAAAGACGGAGCTAGAAGAGAATAAATAGGAATAGTTAGAATTCGGTCTTTAACCCTTCTCTAAGAATAAGGTAGTTAAAGGTTTAGAATTTCCTCGTTTTTTTCTTTCTAATCGTTAAAATACGCCGAATCGGTATAATACTTAACGCCTTTAATAAAAGCCGTTAATACTTCCGCGATTAAAGGAGGGTACGTCTAGGAAATCGGAAATATAAAAGGGTTTTCTTCTACGGAACTTTCTTCTTCTTAAATATTAATAGAGGTAAAATATCCTTTTTTTACGAATAGCTCGCTACCTTTTAGTATATTTAATAGAGGATCGTACTAGTCGATAATAGAAAGAACTACTTCTTAAATTAATCTACTAATATTTTTATTATACTACTCGAAATACTTTTTCGAAAATATAAATAATTAAAACGCTAGAGAGATAATAAGTTCTAATAAGAACGGTTTCTTTACCTCCGCGTAGCTTATAAGTAGAGAAAATAGGATAAGTTACGTATATTTATAAAGATCTTCTACCGGTATATAGTTCGAAAGTTTATTTATATAATATTAATTTTTTAAACCTCGATTACGTAAATTAGAAATGGCGAAGTAAAAGGTAAAAAGTAAAGGATTAAGAGGAAATTTTTAGGGTTCCTACTTTAACGCGGGGAAAACCTATCGATTTCGTTATAGTTTTTAGTAGGGTAAATACCGCTTCTCCGCTTTCGGGTAAATATAGGTTTTAAATTATAAGAAAAGTAAACTCTACTCTTAACTCCGTAATTCCGGCGCGATTTAATTTTCTTAATAATTAATTACGGTTAGACCGAGATCCTTAAGAAAAGGTAAGGATTTTTTATATAAACGAAAATAGTAGTATATAGTATAGACGGCGGTAACGCTTTAATCTAGTATAAATCGTTCCCTACGCCTGCGGCCGAAATATAGAGTACTCTCTATAACCGTAGTATAGATATTTCTTCGGGCTTATAAAGTGTATTTATAAATTAATTTATATACTTATAGAAGCCTAGTATAATATTTTAATTATTAGGATTAAAGGTAGGCGTAGCTAGAGTAAGGAAGTACCGCTACTATACGTAATAGTTAAGACGAAAACGAAGCGGCTCGCTTCGTTCGTCGTTATAGAACACTAACGGTTAAAGAGTTAGTACTAATATTATAGCTAGTAGTAGATACGAGGACGAATTATAGTTAATTTATAATCCCTTAGAATAATTCGACCTATATAAGAGAATAATAGTGCGGATAATAATTATATCTTCGAGATATTAATAAAGGATTTAGTATTTTATAACTAGTGCTTTAGGGGTTAGTAGCCGGTCTCTTTCTATTTATAAATAGAATTCGACTACGCCGTTACTACTAAATAGTAAGAATATAGTATTAACGAAATAAGATACGTAAGAATTACAGTATTAACGAAATAAAATAGTGGTCAAGATTCAGTCTTAGTGTATTATATATTACTTCTTTTATCTAGCGGTACGAATAAGCTACTATCTTATACTAAGGTACTAGCTCTTATACTAAGGTACTAGTAATTATAATAGACCTACTCGCGAAAACGTTTATTAGGGCCTCGACGTTTTAAACGATTAAGAAGAAAATTTATAAAAGTATAAAATTTAGACGGAATCTAGATACGTTAATATAATTCGGTTTTAGAATATTAATAATATATAGGATTATATAGGTACTTATTCTTTACGTAATAAATATACTTTATATATAATACCTTATTATATAGGATATAATTATTTAGGTTTATCCGCTTAAAGTAACGGAGGTATAAAAGTACGGATAAACGCGGGGTAGGAGTAAAGCGGGTAGTTATTTTACGGGAAGCGAGGGTTAGGGACGTATTAAATATCTAAATATTATCGTTAATATTATATATTATAGAGATTAAATTAATATATTAAATATTAAAGTAATTTAGTTATATATATATCGTTAATAAGGTAAGGTATAGAATTAATAATTTAAAAATAAAATAAATATTACGATAATATTAATTCTTTTAAAATATAAATAAATACCTTATTTAAAGATAGAATAAGTTATTTATTTATTTTAATAATTATAAATTTAAAGAAAGAATTTAAAAGAAGAAAAAAAAAAGATTTATTTAAATTACGATATATTAGCTCTAGCCTTACCTACGGAATATATATATAATATTTATAACCTTAAAGAAAGAGCTTAAAGATACGGCCGAGATTATTATAAATTAATAAAAGTCTAAATATAATATAATTATCGATAATAATATATAGGAGTTTATATATATAGAAGATAGTAGGATATTATAAAAGAAGAAAAGTTAAAAGATCGGCGAAGGCTTCGTACCTACGCTAAGACCGTTACCCGTATATATTCACTTTTATAACTAAAGTTCTTTCTAAATAATAAAGTAGAATAATTTACTCTACCGCCGATATCGCTAAAGCCCTATTAGTAGTAAAGGCTTATAGTTTTCGACGATGATTATAGTATTCTTTCCCTTCCTTTTCCCTTTAAGTTTAGAGATTTTTATTAAATACCTAATATAATTTATAACTATATAACTACGCCGATTACGAACTATACGCGACGTATTATTAAATTTTAAAATATAATTTATTTCCCTCCCTTTTTCCTATTAGGTTTAGAGGTTTTTCTTAATATATTATTATTATAAAGATAGGAGATTAATAGAATTAGATAAAAGGCGTAGGCGTTACGCGTACGCCCTATTTAATTTAGATTCTCTTATATTATACTCCTTCGTCGGAGTATTAAAACGTTAAATTAATATTTACTAGTTTCGAGGGCGAAACCCTTAAAAGGGGAATTAATTATTATACTATATTAAGACCAGCTTTATAGTAATTATTAAGTATAATATATAAATCCTATATAGGGAGTATACGGCGTAGTTATACTATTTATATTATAGTATTATATTATAATTTCCGGTACTCCGGAGCCCTTTTAGAAATAGGAGGCTCGGAGCCCTCGCTCTAACTCTTTAAAAATTAATTCTATTTTTTGTATATAGAGATTATTTTCCTACTAAGGCTTTATATTTACTTTTATATTACTATAAACACCCTAGGCACTATGATTTAATAATATATATCTAGAAATAAATAGAAATAAAGAGTAATAATAATATATAAATTATTTAATATATAATTATTACGAATTATTCTATTAAATTAAATTAAATTAAATTTTATATTATATCTATATCTAAATTATTATAAATAATAAAAATTAGAATCTAATTTATAGATTTATTTTATTATTTATCTTATTATAAATTATATAAGTTTCTTATTAATCTTTTAATAATAATACTATCTTATTAGATCTTTAATATATAAATAAATATTTAAATTTCTCGAGTATATATTAATATATTATTATATAAAGATTAGTTATAAAATTAATTAGAGAGATAAATATAATATTAATTATAAAAGTAATTATAAAATTATTTTAAAATATATTTTAAAATATATTATAAACTAATAATAAAATTATTAAAAAGTATATTATTTAGAGATATATTATAAAATAGTTATAAAGATATTTAATAATATATAATTTTTTTTAAAAGTTAATTATAAAGTAATAATATAATTATTTAGGAGTATATATTATAGAGTAGTAATAAAGTTATTTAAGGGTAAATTATAAAATAGTAATAAAGTTATTTAAGAGTATATTATCGGGTAGTGATAGGGGTATTTAGGAGCACGCGATAGAGTAGTAATAAGGCATTTCGGAGCACATACTATAGGGCAATAATAGGGCCATTTGGGGTAATACCATGGGGCAGCAATAGGGCCATTTAGGAGCACATACCATGGGGCAATAATGGGGCCATTTGGGGGCATGCCATAGGGCAATAATGGGGCCATCTAGGAGCACATACAATGGGGCAATAATGGGGCCATTTAGGGGCATACCATGGGGCAATAATAGGGCCATTTGGGGGCATGCCATGAGGCAACAATGGGGCCATTTGGAGGCGTACCATGGAGCAGCAATGGGGCCATTCGGAGGTATGCCATGGAGCAGTGATGGGGCTATTTGGGGGCATACCATTGGCTAGGATTTGGGAAATGAGATCACGTGAGGAACCATCTTGGCGACACATCATAGCCAATCGTTCCTAGTGGCTGGGCGGAAAGCTTAAGATGTTCCAATACAATATAGATGTTCTCCGTACTACCCCAGTCAATGATCAACGGCTTCCCCGGATCCACAGTGCAGGAGGCTGGCTGGGTCTGGGGTACAGGAAGAGCAGTTACAAGCTTACTCTTAGCAGTGTCTGCGTGGTCGAATAGCGGGGCTCTGCTCATCTCGTAGGCTCCGGAAACTGCATGCGTGCGCAATTACCTAAAACAAATGGTAGTGATCAGGTCAAACAAGCCCGAGCTTTATCCATATTCAACTAATGAAAAATCTCCGCATACTCGTAATGTATTTAAGGCAGAGAGGCCTGAGCGTTTGCGAGCGGCGAAAGCGGGACGATGATGCCTGCCCTGGCAAGATCGAAGATCATTACGAACGTGGAAGGAAAATTGCCTGGGCACATTGGGCAAAGGAACTTAACTACCTTACCTTTAGCCATTTTAGACTTCCACTTTTGAGGCTTAATTCAATAGAGGCAAGTACTTGCGAGTTAAATATCCGAGGAAATCCGCTGCACGTAAATATTAGAAATGGATACGATGTTGGAACGGAAACGGGTCGCGGCTTATCCATGGGGCATTGTTCGAAGGATATCAATTCGCTAGCTAGTAACTACGTAATTTACAAGAACCAATCGGTAGGTATCTCCATGCATGATCTGTCAATTACCGGGACGATTGGACGAACTTGTTCTTCCTGCACTGCTCCCGATCAATCCATCACACACCGCCATTTCTTCATCCCAGCGAATCGCCGATCAGATCAACGCTTCAGCCTGATCGCTGACGTGGCCACTCCCGCTCACAACTCCTCCTTGACTTTGTCACCGGCTTTCTGTCCCGCCTCGCCAGCACGATGGGTAGCTGTGGTTGCGCCCTCCTTGACGTAATCGGCACCCTTTTGGCCCTGGTACTCAGCTTCCTTGCGGCCACTGGCAGCTCCAATCTTGAGCTGGTCAAGAGCCCACTGAGCGTAGCCTTGGATGGTGGAGAAGAAGCCAGTTCCGGGGGTGTTCGTACCGTGACGGAAGTATTGTGCATTGCGGCGAGCCATGGCCTTGAGCTCGTTGGTGTTCGAGCCTTGGTAGGTCTTGATGCCGTAGGAGTCAAGGTAGGACTTAAGCTCAGAGTCAGACCAGGTGTCAAAGGTGCTGTCCTTTACAGCGTCCGTGGATGCAGCGAGGTAGGAAGTGACCGAGGCGTAGCTGGAACCACCCGATTTGGAGGCGCTAGCGTAGCTGTCCTGAGCTTGCTTGAGAAGCTCATCACGAGAAGCTCCAGACTTGTTGGCAGCCTTCTGTGCAGTCTTGTCCTTTGAGGAAGACAAGTATTTCCTGAACGCTATTAGCGGCTGCTAATCTAGTCAGTGCTTGGCAAACTTACTTGAGGTTGTCAACAGTCCAAGTATCAAAAGTCCAAGCAGACCAGCCAGATGCTGCCTTATGCTTGTTAAGACGAACTTGCTTTATGAGTTCGTCCTTCTTGCCGCCCTGAGGAACGGGAACACCGCGGGCATCAAGGAAAGCCTTGAGACGGCTATCGCTCCATGTACCAACAGCTGAGTTAAAAGCATCCTCGCCTTTGAGCTGGGCGTCACCTGTGGCCTTAGCGGCTTGATTGTTGGCCTTGGTAGTTGCGGCACCGAAGCCGCTTGAGACAGAAGAAGCGGCGCTGTCACCCATAAGTTGAGCCTTGTGCTTGCGTGCCAGAGCAACAAGCTCGTTCCTATTGGATCCTTGGGGGACTTTGATACCGTTCTTGTCGGCCCACTCCTTGATTTGGCTATCGCTCCACGAGTCTAGAAGAGCGTCGCTCAAGCTCTCCTTGGATGCTTGTGCAGACTTTGATGCAGATGCCGCGGTGTCCCTGAGATTCTGGCTGGCGACGCGTGAGTTGCGGCGGACAGATGCGATGAGTTTGTCACGAGTGCTTGGCTGAGGGACCGGTACACCACGCTCGTCGAGGAACTCCTTGAGATCAGACTCTGACCAGGTCTCGTAGAGCCAGTCTCCAGGGTAGTGAATAGATTGTCCCAGCTTCTTAGCTGCTGATTCGTAGTTGTTGCGGACAGCGGCGATCAATGTGTCGCGCTTGCGGGGTTGGGGAACTGGAATGCCGTTCTTGTCGGCGAACGTTTTGAGTTGGGAGTCGGTCCAGCTGCGTAGAAGATGTCAGTACATGCCTTCCTAAAAGTAGGAATTGAGGAGGACCCATCAAAAATCCAATCCTTTACGGAGCTGTAAGAACCGGTAGCGGTATCTGCGCTGTCGGTCCAGTAGTTTTTGACTTGCTTCACGAGACTGTCCTTGTTTTTCTCAGTAGCTGACTTCGCGTCGGCGCCCTTGTACTTGAGGTATGACTGCAACTGAGGTGTATCCCAGTCGTGGTAAGGAGTGGCGAGCTTGGACTGCCAATTGCTCTTGACAAGTGTCTCAAGGTCCTTGCGGTCTGCGGGGGTGGGGTAAGGGACGTCGTGGTCTGAGAGCCAACGCTCAAGCTCGGTCTCATGCCATTTGTTGTATGCTATATCAAGTGGTCAGCACGAGCAATGTCTCTTCAAGGTTGCCGATGTCGACTGACCTGGCTTGGTACCAAACCAAGAGCTTCCGACTGTTGACTCTGTCGCCAACGCCAGCACCAGGATGGATGAGAAGGAGATCTTCATGTTGTGTTGATCTTGTATCTAGACCTCAACGATACCTTCTTTGCAAATGGTCAATTCTAAGCTTTTCTAGAGTGAGGATACTCATAGGTGTCAACTTACCCAGGTGTTTGATAATGTGGGATGATTGAGAAGTAAAGGAAAGTTCTACCAAAAAACAGGACGGGAAGGTGCTACGCGGGAGAAGCCGTGGCTTCAACAATTACGTCACTGCAATGACACCACTCCTTTCTCTAGGCGATCGGAGCGGATCCTACGCGTTTGGAGGATGACTACCCATATCCGTTTGTTAAAACATCCTGAGGCACAGTTCGAGGTTGTTCTCTTCTGAAAGAAGATGGAAGAAATTGAACTGTATAGGAATGGACGATGCCAAGATTGAGATTAATCCACACGATCTCCCTGGTCACGGATTGGCACATTGAAAGGACAGGCAAGGTCATAGCATTCTGCTTTGTGGTGCATTTGATATCAAGTATGAGATGCTTCGCCTATGTAGACTCAATGCTCTTTGACCTGGAGAGATCCTTGTCACCCAAGGAACCATGCTACTACTTTTTCCTAGCCACGCCAGTCTTAGGGTACAGCATCGTACACATTCCGTCCATCTTAGCTCCAGCTTTCCTCCAAAAAATCGCACACATAGACTAGCTCAAGGATTTCTGTCCGCGCCCCCATGGCCTAGGGTACGGTATTAGTGACGTCCACATAGGGGATGCAGTCTCGAACTGCTCACCACTCCAGAATCCCTTGTCAACCTTATCACTGTCCTCACGTTCCGGACTCTTTTCTTCAGCACGGTCATGCCTCTTGTCCATGTCCTTATTATGCGCCCTCACCTCCTCACTGTGAGTGGATTCTTCTGGAGCATCATGCTTATGGATCTTCGGTTGTGGACCTCCTCCTTCTCCTCCATCGCCAGCCTGGCCGCCGCTGCTCTGGTTCTGCTGCGTATTGTGCCCTTCACCTCCGGCCTTCGTAGGCCCTCCACCTGTTCCTTTGCCAACATCTGGCGGCGGTGGTCCTGGGTGCTCAAGATGGGCTGATGGGTTGGAGCCTTGGTCTTGAGGGTTCTCGCCTTTAGGGTCGCCTTCGCCGCCGCCGTAACTGGAGCCGGCGTAGAAGCGGTACTGTTCTGTGGATATGGAGGGGAGGGTGGTGCGAGGTGAGGCGCGGATTGAGTAAATGGATCGAAAGACTGGGTACAACCGTAGTGGTGCCATGGTGTATGATTAATGGAAGGAACAATGGCTGTAGAGAGTTCAGTAGGCCTTTGTGACAATTGGGATTGTATGTTATAAAGAGTCAATTATAAAGGAAAAATGTAAAGGTCAATGAATAGGCTCTTGTATTGTAAGGGCTATTCGCGTCGAAATAAAATCCATGACGTAGCTTTGTCCTGTCTACAAACTCAAAAACCATTTCCATCCTCCAGGCAATTGACGCGTCCGAGGGGGCACACCGAATGGGGCCCAGCCTCATAAGACCGCAGATTTCACTCCTTATCCTCATTAACAACACCTTCTACATAGCCTTTAGAGGACTGTTCAGAGCGTAAAGGCTTATCAACTAGATTCTAGGTAGTCGTGGGGCCATTAACGTATAGGGTAAAAACTGTGGTGTTATAAAGCTAGCCCCCATTTGGTGTGCCATGTTGCGACTGACCGACCCTCGGTCCTGAAACATGCAAAATCATACACTCATCTTTCCAATCGATTGGCATACTGTTCTTGATTAAGATACAAATTTGGAGCTGAAGCTTCATCGAGTATGACATAAGTATCGTGATTTCCGTTCTTTCTTGTTGCCCCCCAAGAGCCCTTATTTGACGAGTGCTACAGCAATTGGTTCACAAGTCAGGGTTTGAAATGGAAAAGCACAGCTTCAGGCTTAGCAAAATCTAAGTTGGCTAAGCTGTAACAAGGGAAACACAGATTATGGTTTGGTAATGTTCTCACGTCAATTGTGCTGTATTGATATCATTAGCAATATTGCATGACGTCTAATTCTGTCAATTAAGTCTAAAGCTCCGACATTTGAGCCCTGCTCGGAATAATTCTTACTAAAAGTGAATGTTACTCTTGTATCTTAAGAGACGAATGTTTCCCTCCAATCTCACGAAAAAGCTCGAGAATCCACAGATGGTTGGGTATCACCGTTGCTCTTTCTATTGTCGACTTACTGCAGAATCTAGAAAGCTCAAGTCAAGAATGTTGTTCAACTTTCTCGTCGACGGTCCTCACGATATCTCTCTTCAACACGAATGCTGCAACATTAAGGTTCCCAAGTGCTGATTACCCTAGCTCACAATTCACAATAGCATACCATACGTCCGAAGATGTCTTGAGCACGCTTTCATACAGAGTACCTGGTTCCTTGGAAGCCGTTGCTGACATATATAGCTAGGCAAAACTGGTACCGATCCCTCCCATCACGTCCTTTCCAATCCTAGGCACTTTTGGCTGACCAGATGTCTAGGCGTCGTACATACCCAGATATGGCTCCAGAGGAGAGATGGCCGGAAGATAATACCCCATTCATCGTTGTCGGACCCTGCGCCTTGGTGAATCCGATCGTTTAGATGGGTAGGCCTTGCGGCGCTCATTGGCGCCTCCGAATGGTTAGTCTCAGCCAGTGGACTGATACCTCTCCAAGGATTTTTTTCTCGCTAAATGACATATAAGACATTAAGATATTGTGAGCTGCCTTTCTATTTCAGGAGCAGGCTTTTTATTGAACAGTGTCGAGTTGCAGAGACTTGTTGAGAAGAGGAATTAAATCACGGGCGTGTGAAGTGCTAGGAGATTAGTTGCGTTATGGTATTTGATACGCTTTTGCTGTGCTTCTTTGGACTTTGCGAGCCGGCATCTGGCACTCTTGGCGCAACTCATACTATAAGAGTAGATTCAAGAAATAACTCTGGCCCACTGCCAGAGGACGGGCTGGGAACGTAGGAAGTGAGGGGAAAATGGACATCACCATTCACGATGCTTCTCTCCTATTTAGCTCGCAGGCTCATGAAAGTCTTTGCTGGGAAAGAAATCCATTAGTTACCAATTACTTCCATTCCAGGCATACTTTCCACGCCTCCGACATCGTCCCAAAATTCGTCAAAATCAATCCTTCGGGCCTCAAACTCCTCTTTGATCTTCCCTATGGCTTTCTTCTGTTTCTCAATCGTGAAAGGCCCTGGCTGGCTCGTCTCACTCTGTACAACTTCAATCCATCGAAAGAACAGATTTTCCTTACCCATTTTCGTAAGCTTATCTTTAATGAGCTGAAGCTTTCTTGTCCCATCGTCCTCCGTACCATCTTCATGCTCCTTCCAGACTTCCCATGTCAGCCACCCCGAACGCTCAGAGTGCACCAACAGCGACGCCTTGAAATCTTCAAGCTTATTATGCCCCTCATCAACCAACGCGTGAGCCTTCAGCATTCCGGTAAAGAACAAATCCCAACTCTTATCCAGCATCATATAACTCGTCTTATTCCTCAACCATTGCTTCTCCACCGCAGGCGCCACCCTCTCCCGGAACACCTTTCCCTCCTTCCCCTGCTCCAGCCACTCCTCCTTCACCCCACGAATAAATTCCTCAGTCCCATCCTCCTTCATAAAAAGCGACACATCCCACCTCCTACTCCTCCTAACAACAATCTCCACATCCCGGAACGCCACCCACCTCCTCCAACCAATCGGACTAGCCATCCCACCCTGTCCCAAAAAGAACGCCCACGGCCACATACCCACGAATCTCAACAATATAAAATCCCCCAAGAACATCAGCGCCCTCTCCCCACCAATCCTCAACAGAGTCAGGGAATTCGTATTCTTGACATCGACTTTTGCAAGCGTATCATAGCCAAGGACGCCAGCGAAGATGGACAAGTAGGTTGGGATGGCGAATTGAAGTCTGTAGAGGATAAGAATTGTGAGGAATATGTTGAGGAAGAGGGGGACGGCGAAGATGCGGCGTTTGAAGTCCCAGGGGTGCCGATCGAGGGATGTGAGGTAGATGTGATTCGGATCAAGGGTGGAGAGGAAGGTTTGGAGGGTGGGTGGAGCTGGGACGAAAGGAGGTGGAATTGTGGAGGGAGGTGTAATGGTGGAAGTAGTCTTGGCGGGTCTTTTAGGTTTGGGCATCCTAAATGGGTGTTCACCAATTTAATGAAGAGGAAATCATACTATAAGGGTTCACAAAGGACGATTCTGAGAAGTTCTACTCTAATTATCTACTACAGGGATGAGCCCGCGGGGCGCGCGTTTGGGCGCGCTAGTGCAAACTGTTGGCAAGGCTACGTCACGAAGTCTGCCATCTTTGCATCCTTTTTGAACATCATATCGTTCAAGCTTTAGTTCGGCATCTAGCAAGGCTGATGCTCTTGCAAGGCTGGGCTAGATTCTTTCCTCTTCATTTTAGCCGCACTATCCCTATTCATCATGGCTTCTATTGACCAGGATACGCTATCATATAACCTCAGTGGAGCTCTCATTTTCTGTGCCTATGTCATCTCCGCTCTGATCTTGTCAGTATATATTATTTCTAGCCTAACTAGCCGCTACCTACATCCCTCGCGAGCCTCTCAAGATGGCGAGATTGGGAACCACAAATATCTCCTGATCTTCTCGGCTTTCGCCGCTTTGAGTTTCTCTACCCTCTCATATCATATGTTGAACTATCTGATCGTCTCCTATCAAATTTGGGCAGTTGGCCGTGGATACGAGGTACCTCAGCGGCTTCTAGGCGAAAACGGGATTCTGGCTCTGGAAAAGTCGATACCTTTGCGCATATGGCAATGGCTCACAACGTCAACACTCTTCCAGGACTTCGCACAGACGATCTGTGGTAACAGTGCTCACTTTTGGTGGACCCAGCAGGCGCTATTTGTGACGATGGCATGCAGCGTGTTCATGAGTTTTGAAGGGCGGAGACGCAAGATGCCAAATCTGTGGGCGTATGCCTTGATCAGTCAGATACTCCCGGTCTCGTTCGGCCAGAACCTCTTCTACCTCGGCATACTTCTTACGCCGATACCCATGCCAAATGAGATCATATGGGGCCCGACGCCATTCCTGCAAAATCGGAATTTGGCAACATATTTCGGATTCGTCTTCCTTGCTCCCTATGCTGCTGGCACAAGGGCATTGATTCCTGTGGTCCTTGTGATCCGACTTTTAATTTGTTGTCCTTTGGTCCTGCAAATGTATGTGCCTGGCGGTTGGGGATGGGATTATCTCAACATTCGAGACAGATCCACTGCGTACATACGTTCTTTTAGGATCATTGGTGCCTGTGCGGTAATTTTATTCTTCTTCCAGACAGCTGTTGCGCTCAGCGATCATGGTCCTGGCGAGATCCTTGGATCCATTAATGATAGCCCTGCTGTCAGCGCGCTTGGGTACGACTATTTGCTCAGCTTGGTGAGTGCATTCACCTGGGTCAACTTGGTTGGTAGTGATTTGGATTGAAATACTCCGTAATTTCAGAGGACTTTGTTGCCGCCTTCAACTTCGATCGTGAGAAATAACCATGGCGTTTTGGAGGCATGGACCCATAATCTAGGATTTCTGATCACAATCAACGTTGACGAATGGCACGTTTTTGGGATCATCGAAGCCCAGAACTTGATAACTCAATCACAATTGAAGCTCAGAGTGGCTCAAAGAGGTCCACGCGGGAGCTAGAGCCCGCCAGAAACAGCTCGTCACCACACAACGACGACTCCTGTCGGAGGACGACAGGGCCGACGAGTTAAATACTTCTAAGTCCAACGATGAACCTCCAAGCGAGATATACGTGAGACGCTACCGTATTAGCGTTGAGGTTTTCAGAATTTGCCACTTCTTGTACGCACGAGCATCAATACAAAAAATCCAACAGAAAGTTCAAATTACAACCAACCGGTTGTTGCGCGCAAGGAAGACTCACCAACAATACCACACCCACCTCATTACAAGTGCCTCATCATCTACCTACCTTCTTAATTCTGCCACCACCCCGCCACCCTTCCCTCGTTATCCTTGTGCTGAAATACAAAGCCATCTCTCCTCAACAACACCGAAATCCTCATCCAATCCCTTCCAGGCGGATACCCCTTACTTCCACTCTGTTGCTCAAGGAAAGCACTCAACCTCACCAAATCCTCCAATAATTTCTTCTCCTGCCACTCACCCAATCCCTCATCCAAACGCACTTCGCACCCAAGCGCCATTGGCGCTCAATGCTTCGAATTATGGCCCGCGCCATTAGAAGTGAAACTCAGCGGCACACGGACAGGATTTACCCGATGGAGTTGTAAATACAACGCCCACTCGCTCCCCGGTCTCGTGCGCCGCGCTTCCTTATCAGAATCATCATCCGCCACAATGTCCTCGTACTCCATTTACGGCCTTGGCTTCGCCGAGAACGACCCTTCACAGCAGACCAGGCAGGAATTGTTCGTCACTTGCTCAGGCTCGCCTTCCTCAGGCACAAGTGCAACACATTCCAAAAGCCAGATTCAGGACCAAAGTGATGCGGGCCCAAGCGAGTTCCTTATACATTTACTGTGGAAGATATGGCTGCCGTAGGGGACGCGCATTAGCCAGTCTGTGGAGCTGCTGTAGGGTTCGAGGCTGATTATGCAGTCGCCGGCGGAAGGGTGCTTGTGGGCTTTAAGAATGAGGAATTCGTTTTTTAGGGGGTCTATTATGGTAGGATACTGTTTTCGATTCGATTCTTTCAGCGATAGAGGAGGATGTTATGGCAAAGACACGTTGATCTCGTGTATGTACGAGTAGACATTGCTTGGAGCATTGTCCTTGAGCACAAAGGCCACTCTAAGGATGCTAGAGAGCGAAGCAGAGGCTACCATAAAAAGAATAATGACCTTATCTTACAGATCAGAGGATAGAGAGTCTCACTTGCAGTGTCAGCCCAACTATCCATGGTATAGCCCTTCAAATAGGGTGTAAAACACGATAATTGAATCATATCTACCTTTCGCTTCGCCCTATTCTTTCGCTTCTTTAGACCCTTCTACCTATACCTCTAAGTCTTGCGTAGATATTCGCTCTCCCAATATGGATATCTCTTATAATCGCCCTATAATCCTTCTAGATCCCTTCTCCAATTGCTTCCCCTCCCACTTTGGAGCACAGCTTTTTCCTTAGCAGCTCACGATGGGAAAATCATTGTTGGGAGGGGATATTTTTGGGGCGAAAGGATGTGGTTTAACGATGGCTATAGTAGGCTGTGGAATAGTTGTCTGGGTGCGAGACAATGTAGTGCCGTTTGAAGAACGTGATGACTAGTCAAGTGCTGTCGGTGAGAGAAAGTGAAAGCTGGCGCTGTGGTCAAAGGAAAGCTCGATGTGACGAGGGATTATCTGTAAAGGGCAACTACCTTCGACAGAGCAAGTGTTGACGGCGATTTAGTTGAACGTGTGTAGCACAGACTGGACTGGAAAGCTAATGGTACGAGTACAGCGCACTCTCCCACTTTCCTGTCATTATTGGATTCCGCAGCCTGATTCCAACGAAGCAGGAGCAGGAACAATCCTTCAAAGTGTTTTTCTTCTCAACCATGACCACTGAATCCCATGACTGACAATGTAAGAAGGGCAAGAAGTCAAGCCGAACCCACTCGTCCCAAAAAACCCCCTAATATACTGAGAAACATGGTGGCTAACCGTACCTAGAGCTCGATCAAGAATCTTTACGAGACTCGAACCCTCTACTCGCTACACATTTCGAATCTTACCGTACCCACAAAACCCTAATCACCCTACGAAAGGAGACAACCGCCCTCACAACAGCGCAGGGCAAGGCTATAAAATAAGTCGAAGCTCAAAAATGGCAAAAGCTCACATGGGGGTGACACATGCTACGAAAACCCGAAGATTTTGCTCATTGTAAATTCTGTACAGGAGAAATGAGTGCACCACTGGAGGTTGGGGGGCGGTTCTCAAGACGATTAGATACGGTAATGTTTCGGTGGATGGTTAGTCCGACCTCCACGTTGGCGGGTTGACGGTTGATCAGACCGGATCCTCGCTCGAACAAGAGGAAGAGGATAATTAAATAAATATAGCATTTCAATAAAATCTTCGCAGCCAATTACAGCGAGCACAAAGGACGCGACTTGAATTCGTAAAGCCGTAGGATTTTCGTCGATGTCTCGGTGGTCTCGCTACAGCTAAAGACACGTATTCATTGATAAAGTGCAATTTTCGCTGCTACCTACAGCCTTCGAAGCTATTTATCCTTCGCTTCGCCCAATCCTTCAGCTCCAATAGAGACTCTTCTATCTGTATCTGATAGTCTTTCGTAGATCGCTGCCGATACTCGCTTCGTTGAACCATATAATCTTTATAATCGCCCTTTGGCCCTTTCAGATTCCTCTCTCCAATCACTCAATCACTCAATCTCCCAATCCTCTCACTCCTTACATCTTCCTGACATCCAGAATCAAACCGGGACAACACAGAGTAAGCTATGAAGTAGACAAGACTAAAGTGAAACAAAAGAAGCAAGGGAATGGTCAAACAATCGACGAATGAGACTAAATTGTATATCTGAGACATTGAATCTATAATGCATTCATGACGAAACTCCCTATCGCTATGCAAGACAACGAAACTCCATCGCTATGCAGTAAAGCAGATATTATAATGCAGCCGATGGATCAACCATCCCAGCATACCCTTGCCTTGTCCTTATACCAGGCTCTTCCGTGTTCCAAGCAAGCAAGCTCCACTGCTGTGCATCTAAAAGAATTAAAATAACTTCCGATGGATCAACCATCTCCTCTTGAGACTAGCTCATCACAAAGCCGAAGTCCTCGCCCTCACCAGCGCATGCTCCCTCTTCCTATTGAGTTTATCCTCTGGCATCGCCCAACCCCTTCGCGTCTTTGCAGATCTCATCTCGCCCAGCTGAATAGGCGCCATCCATTTATCTCTGCCCTGTAGACCCGGCTGCAGGACCTTACTCCTGGTCATTGCTGCTGGTGGACCAATGTCAACTTTCCACCCACACTGCCCAGCCAAGGGGAAATCTCCTGTAAGCATGTGCAGGTACCACAAAGCAAGGCCGGCTGTCAAGCCTTCCTGAGCTCTCAACTCGATGGGGTCTGAAACTTCAATCAAGCCAAAGTATGGTGTTCCCTCTTCAATTCCCATGCGCACGCAAATCAATTCGATTTCGGTGATGATGAAGCCGTAGCGTGTGTTGTGCTCACGCATAAGCCGCTGTACATGTGCAAGACCAGCCAAGAATTGGACCTGTTTCGTCCCTTTTTCGTGACGCATACCGGTGTTCCAGACGTTGTAGCTCTTCACGAGACCGACGACACGACCTCGACCGCTGAGAGTCTGGGTAATGTCATTGGCGTATGAGGAAACGTAGTAGGGGCCGTTGTCTGAAGAGTGCTCAGGACGCATGGTGATGTGGCGAGAATGGAGTTGGGATGTTTTGATCGCGGCATTGATCCTTGCAGCGTAACATCTGGTAATGATGTCTTGTAGCGCACGCTCGTTGGAAGGTCGAAGCGCGGCATGGCTGAGTGGTATGTATGGTAGAGCAGCTGCCTCGACGGGGACGTTCAGGAGACCGGTGAAACCTGGGATTGAAGTGATGGTATCAAGGTCGAATTCTTTCCACACTCGCAAGTTTCGAATGTCCCACCAGCAGTGAGCATTAACGCCGGTGCCCATCGAGACATGCTCAACCGGACGGATCGCTTGGTTCTTTTCGCTGAGGTAATCAATGATTGTGGTGGTAGGCCCGCCCGAACAGACAAGCTCTGGAGTGAGCTCGCGATAGGTGGCCGGCGCTGGAAGATAGATTTCGTTCGGGACAAACTCCTCCAAACCTGGCAATACAGCAGGGGTGTACTGGGGAGATCGAGTGGTGTAGACCGGCAGAGTTCGGTAGGTTGGGTTGCCGTATCTGCGCAGAGTGCTGGCATCAATGCCTGGCGTAGAAGTAGATCTACCATGGCCATATGATCCACGTGCAGTTGATGAGGAGTAAATAGGGGCATCGATTGCTGAATCATAAGCCCAAGTCTCAACGCTCGAATTGACAGAGATTGGAGTGATGATCGAGCAATCGGGTGGGCTGGTCGTGCTTCGTTGATAGCGTGGTCTGGAGGACGACCGTGCATACTCTGGCGGGTTGCACTGGCTTGAGAGAGCTCGGCGATGCGTCTTCTTGAGCTGGATCTCAGGTTCGAAACCTTGATCTTGGGGGCGAACCTTCGGAATGAGCGTGGGTCCGGTTTGTCGGATGGGTGATGGTGTAGTTCGGTAGGTATATGACGAGTCGGGTGAGGACCAGAGAGATGATCCAGAAGTGTTACGGCTGTGGCCGTTGCTGTGAGCAGGGGATGGATAACCAGTATCCGGTGTAGCAGCGCGGTATATGTAAGGTTCGAGAGACATGACTTCCAGACTGTTGGATCGCCATCAGTAATGCACTTCCGTGGTGATGAATAGTCAAGACTCACGCTATGTGTAGTAGAGGCTGGTAACGCTTGTGCTGTATAGTATTAGTGGAGGCCGGCTCCTATGTCTAGTCTATAATGGACAAGTGAGAAATAGGAAGGAAAGCACAAAAGAGATTCGTTGAAAGAAAGCCAAAGGCGTTTAGTCGGAGACTTCGTGATTGATGAACAGAAAGAATCGAGAGCATGTGAGAGCGATACTTATCCTCCACGAACGCTGCACGTTGTAGCACCGGAGATGAAACGCAGCAAAAAGCACCATATATCGAAGTCTGGTTGACACAAATCTGAAACGGTAAACAGCAATGTCGGAGAAGATTCTTAGGCTAAGAATCGAGACCATTCAGGTCATTGAAACATAGGCAAGTTCTACGAGCATCAGATGTCGCGCGTCAACACAGAATTTCTTGATCCTGGAGCTATTTCTGGGCGTCCGTGTCTCGCGAAGATGTCGTGCAGCAAGGTCACGAGATTTTGCCTTTGTTGTACTACACCAAAAGAGGCAATGAAGAGATCTCGAAGGCATTCACAATGGAGCGCGAAGATCACCTGCTCACGTCTCGAATAGCCAGGCGCTGGCCAAATATAGATAGAAACAGGACTGAAGCAGGTCTCTATTACGGTCGCAGAGGTCATCGAGTCGTGTAGGTTTGGTGTGAGGTTGGCGCCAGATCGAGAGAGATGGATGGACGTTGGACTTGAGTTCGGCGCGTAGCGAAGATTGAGACAAAGCTACGCGTTGATTGGCTGCACTCCGATCCCGCTAAGCCAGGTCGAGATCCTCGACAGCGCCAAGATATTAAGAGTCATACACATTTCACAGACATGATTGGTCCCACTCAATAGACTTAAAATAGTATTTAGAGGGAAGATGAAACCTTTCTGACGGTATGTTTCATATATGGGACACTCCTCCCTTTTCTCAGAAGCTTTGCAACGGCCTCCTTCTTCTGTACTACCTTTGGCATTGTTATGGCTTGCAGGAGGCAGGAAGTGTTGAATCTATTTGCCGCTAAGTCTGCCCCAGCCGTGTTCTAAAGAAATTCTGCGTCAAAGGCGATGGCAAAATACATATGGGTCCGGATTTTCGAATGGTGTGAACTTGCAATCGTAGGAATAAAGCCGAGAACAGAGCTAAGATGCTGGTCATTCCAGCTAACAATCTTGCTCCTACTCATACTTTGAGTCTTATTGCCAGACACCATTGGGTACGTGTAATTTCAGTCTTGCTAATTGTAGCCTGCCAAACTCCTAAACATGTGCTCGTAATTAAAGACGTAGTTACAGCACACAACGCATTCAAAGCAGCGATGAAGTGATTTGTGCAAGAGGAAGGATCTAAGTGGAGATGCGTCCTTCTCGACAGCGAGCTGTTGTAGTGCATTTAGTCATTAATAAAGTACCGTTTGATCTACCTAAGAAAAAGGAGCCCTGGTGGGAGCAAAAAGTGGTATCTAAAATCAACGCCCATGAACGCCATCACTACTGACCGTATGCCCCCCTTAAGATGTCCAAAGCACACCGTTAGATGGTCTCTACTCCAATCATGCATCGTTGGTAAGACTACCACGCCCAATGCCCATCCACACCAGCATAATCTTCTCACTCATCCCTCAAATCCATCGACTTTGAGGTCATCCTCGGTAGTGCCGTCATCGAGCTCGGCTTTAACTTCTTGGTCCACAAATCCTTCGTAGTTCTCCAGGTTTTGTTGTACGTGCACCTTGAATTTGATCACATCGTTTAAAATCTTTTCGATCTCTGTGTGCAAGTCTTCACGCAAGGAGTTGGCACGGAGAGTCAATTGCTCAAATCTAGTACTGAAGTCAGCCTACAGTCGAAGAGAGAATCATGCAGGCAGGGTAACCTACTCGATATTGGTATTCATCTCACGCTGCTCCATCAGCTGCACGCTCTCATCCAAGCCAGCGCGCATCTTTGCGAGCTCCTTCTCCATCTTTTCGATCTGCGCATCCGAAGCAACCTTTTGGGTTGATGTGACCTGTGCCAAGGGTTATTAGTACGTCGTATTGGGTAGCTCGGTGCTTAAAATACCTCTTTCGTCTTCTCAAATTCCTCCTCTGCTGCACGGACGCGATGCTCTAAAGCTTCGACCTCGCTCCGCTTATCGTCGATCGCTTCTTTGATAGAATCGAGCAGTTCATGATTCTTGATGTCTGCGTCGACAGCTTGGGTCCTACGCTCGTTAATCTCTTTGCGGAGACCGATAAGTTGGCTCTTCACACAACCGCGAAGATCGAGGTTGAGAACATGCGGTGGATGATAACCTGTCGATGCATCTGCAAGCAAGCGGTCATTGTTGGCGCCGCGCTGTGAAGTACCAAGCTGGGACGAGGAGAAGTTAGGTGTGGAGTCGATGGTGAGCTTGAGTTCGAAGTCTTGGCCCTTCGCGTTCGCGGCTGTGGATGGTACAAGGGCGATCTGGTAACAGAACGAGTTGTACTTATCAACGACACGCTCAAGCTCCTCCAGACTGCGATTAGCGTCTACCTCTTTCTCGGCAGCTTTCCACTTGACCTCTTCGAGCTTGGCAGTCGTGGTCTCGACACCTTTCTGTAAACGTTCACGCTCGCTGTTCATGCGGTCAATGTCTTGGATGGTGATGCCCTGCTGATCAACGGAGTCCTGCAGATTCGTCTTCTCCTGCTCAGCTTCTCGAAGCTCGTTTTCTATTCTTTCGATCTCTTCCAGAAAGAACTTGTTCCTCTGCTCGTACTTCTCCACTTTGCCCTCAACGTTAGTGTTGTATTCCTCAAACTTTCGCTTGTCGTCTTCGAGGATCTTGAAATGCTTTTCCAGCTTGGCGAGATCCGGCGCGCCTGCTTCAGCCTCGGCAATTTGTTGTTTGAGAGCCTCATTTTCGGCTTCGAGCAGCTTCATCTCCTCAGCGTATTTCTGATTTCCGCGCTCAAATTCTGCAGCCATGGCTTCGACGTGTGGTGCCATTGATTTTTCCTCCGCTTCCTTGTCAGCTCCATCCCATAGCTGAATCCACTCTTGGTACGCTCCACTCAGAAATCGGAAAATGATCCTGTCACCACTGACATCCACACCAGCCTCGGCACATGCGACATCGTATTCGCCGGCCTCGTACTGATCCATCATCTGACTCAATTGCATCATCCACTGTAGCATTCCCAAGAAGGAAGACCAATTTTGTCCACCAACTGCAGCCCATTGTGATTTTGAGACCTTGTCAGCGAATGGGTATCGCAATTGCTTCAGTATAGCTGGCCCTTCGAAGTCAATGGCTTTCATAAAGCGGTACGCTGGATCTATGCGACGGTACAACCATTGGAATATGGCTTCGAAGTCCTTTTGAGTGGGCGAGGTCATGCTCTTCTGGCTTAGCGAACGCTTCATCTCTAGTTCAAAATTGTTGCGCGTAAGATAATCCAGCAAATCTTGGCCTACTTTGTTCCTGTAATTCGGATCCCTCCAAGGTCGCGGGTCTCCACGTGCGCTGGCAGGTGCCGGTGCTTGTGTAAAGAACGATTGATGGCCCATGGGACCTGTTGACGACGGGCGAGAGTATACGCTGCTTCTCCGTTGTAAACTTTGCGATGCGCTCATTGGTTGCTGGTGCGCTGGAGTCATTGCGCCTGGCGCATAACTCATCCTACTGCCTAAAATAGCGTTCCCAAACATGTTTGATGACGAACTTCGTTGGACTGTCGATGGGCGGCCAGGATCGGCGAGATTCGTTCCAGAAGATGAGCGCTGGAAGTTCGGTTGCTGGGGCCGATTGGGCGCGAGGGACATTCGCGAAGAGGAGACCGAGCGAGCATGATGTGAGGTGTGAGGAGCTTGAGTTTCTTTGATGTTAGATATGGAATTAGAGCGCTTGAGAGCAGATGCAGGCTGTGGGATAGCTGAGTTGTAATTGATACCACCAAGAGTCTGAGATAGAGGTCAGTGGAGGTTGAGTAGCATAAGTGTGAGACATACTTCTCTCGGTCGCCGCACGCTGAACAAGCCTGTGTCTTGCGACATCGCGTTCGTAGCTTCGCCTTTCAGGCTGCGCAGACGGATTTGAAGACTTTAGTTGAGTTGTTACAGTCTGTGTATGTGTTGACTGTGGAGGATAGTAAACAGAGCTAATTTAGGGTGCCAAGAGCGGGAGCTGGGCGCGCCAGCACGCGGGCCGAGGTCCAGGCCATGCCTTTTGCCCTGGCATGCCTGGGTACTTGAGAGAGCTACTCCGTACTTGCCCAAAAAATTTTGCATCTCTCTGTCAGAGTATATTCACCATGGTACGCGAGGACCTTGTTTCGTCAGCGGTAGTATTCCTGCAAGATCCATCCGGTAAGACGCTTGGGTTACTTTGCTCAATTCGTTTCACTTTTAAGATCGTACCAGAGCGCGACCATGGAAGGGCTTCTTACCCTTATTCCGTATATAAGCATGGATATGCTGACTCAAATTGACCAGTTGCTGCATCGGCGCTCGAGAAGCGAGTGGCGTTTCTACAGTCTAAGAATCTTACACAGGAGGAAATTGACGTCGCTTTGGCAAGAGCTGGGGACGAAAGACAGCCTCAAAATGCTCCACGACCACCCCCAGAAGCCCAACACGGCTATCAAGCCCAGCAAATGAGACGACCTGCAGGGTACGGACCATACCAAGGCGCACCGTGGAATCAAGCACCGCCAGAGCCACCTCGCCGAGATTGGCGGGACTGGTTCATCATGGCCACTGTTACTACTGGTGTTGGCTACGGCCTATACACAGTCGCGAAGGTACGTTCTATCCTCTCGAGCTATCTTCTCCTGTTAACTCTAGTGTAGCGTTACGTATATCCATTAATAGCTCCTCCTACACCCTCACAACTAGAAGCTGACAAGGCCTCTATTGACACCTCCTTCGATCGCGCATTCACTCTCATCGAGCAGTTATCCAAGGATACTACCAACCTCAAAGCATCAGAAACGGAGCGAACAGAGACACTAGATACCACACTGAGGGATGTCGAGAGCGTGATCGAAGACCTGAAAGCTTCGAACACTAGACGGGAAGCGGAGAGCAGAATTATAGCGCATGAAGTACAAGGCCTAAAAGAAATAGTGTCAAAAGCATTGGAAGGATGGAAAGCAAACGGAGACGCGAATTTAGAGGATTTGAGCCAGGAAATGCAGAGTTTGAAGAGACTGCTCGAGAACAGAGTCGGAAAGGCTGGTGGAAACCCGGCTCCTACAGGCAGAGGTTACGCTCCGGTTACGACGAATGGGCAGCAAATGTCGTCTGATAAACCCTCGGGGTCCAACGGCTCAACGACACCAAATCCTGAATCTACCACTGGCTCAGCAGCTCCTGCGCCAGGAGTGACTGTACCAAAGCGTGAACGAGCCATACCAGCATGGCAAAAGGCTGCGGCTGGGAAGAGCGGAACTGCAACTCCAGACGCAAGTGCAGAGCCGAGTGTTTTGGAGTCGGGAGCATGAGCAGTACTATCGCGCATTATTCTAGGTCGTAAAAAGATCAAGACATGCTGGTCTTTGGGCTTTACTACCCCAATTCTTGAGCTGCTCAATTGCATATGAACTCGAAGTGATCATCATGGCATTTTGCTCAAGCGATGCATGTAACTTGATTCAAGGGTAGGCTACCCCTGTTTCTCGGCGTCTTCTGCTCGAGTGACCTATGGACTGAACATTTACTGCGTACCCTGCATGTGAAAACCCACTCGTCTCCGTCGACGGGTGCCTGATGATCACCCTGAGCTCGGGGCTTCCGCTCAACGTGGCAGGGTCTGTCGTCGTTACGACATAGTGAAGCACTCATCGACGCGTTGATTTGGCGCAACATACAGCTATTTGTCACTTGCTAATCTCACCTCAAGGAAGTCTTCTGCACTCCTCAAATCTCTCACAATTGAGCGCATGCTGTCTATCACAACATACAAATTCTTCTCAACCCAAGCTTCTTATTGACAAGACTACCGACTGAACACATCTTCACCGACTCAAACAATCTATTCCTAATTCTAGCACCTGAAAATTCTTCTAACGATTTCTCCAGACGAGAAGCAAATGGTTCCAAACGAAATGAAGCTGTGAAAAGAGCTGCTACCTTTTGACTTATAACTATAAGCTATTCCACACGCATCAATCTGGCGCCTCCGCTCACGAAAGAGGAGATGGAAATGCTATCCGTACCACATCACTAAGCTCCCCTTACCGCCACAATATAGCATTATCAAACGGCCCTCGCTGGATTCCTGTTATGCAGGCTGCAACCGTTCTGAAGCGCCCAAATGGGAAAGCGACGTCTCAAACCACTATGCCGCACGAAGACCCAGGGGGCTCCCCGCAGAACCCCTCGTGTCCATCAACGGCCCCGAAAATGGCACCTCCCGCAAAGGCTAATAACATTACCAACGTTCTCCAAAATTGTTAACGGGAAAGTTCGTTTTCTGTATACTCCTATCGCCGACGTTCTACTTTTCTTCCTAGGTAAGATTTGGACTTGCCAGGCTTGCTCACCAAAAGTGCACACAATCCTGGTAAAGAACCTCCATAAGTCTACAGGCATGAGGCCATTCACTCAATAACTGCCACAGCTGCCTGCACTTATCTTTGACACGGCACAGTCTGAAACCCTGAGCAAACAAGAATGAAGCGAATTTCCACTCCAATCACAGTACCGGTGACCCTCAAGTCATGCTGAAACAATATATACATGACCCCTGGGGCAACCCACGTGTGACTAATGTAAATGAATGTCCAGAATATATAAGACCCCAGTAAGGAAGCTTCATCTGCTTTTGATGTTAATCGCCAATCCTTATTCCCATCGTCGGCTACGAGTATAATCTCGTGATCGTCGATCTCACAAAGATGCAGGTTTTCCTTGTTCTATTTCTCTTTACTCTCCAGGCATCCTCCCTATTCATCGCCCTCCCTCTCTATCTCTACCCCGACACCGACGCATCCGCCTGGAGCAACGTCTTCGCAGCAATCGAAGCCTACCCCCAGATCCAATGGCAAGCCATCATCAATCCAGACAGCGGACCCGGCACAGTCGACAGCCAGTCCTATCCCACCGAACAAAACCAAATCTCCGGAATCGCGAAATTGAACAGCTACTCCAACGTCATAACACTCGGCTACGTGCACACCAGTTGGGGCCAACGTGCCTACTCCAACGTGACCTCGGAAATCGATATTTATACCACTTGGGCATCCTATTCCAGCGCCAATATCTCCATCAGCGGTATCTTCTTCGACGAAGTCGCTAATAACCCTTCAAGCGATATCTTGACTTATTACCAACAAGCATCATCATATGTGTACACTAAATTCCCCTCTACTGTCAAGAAAGTGATGTTCAATCCTGAACAAATGCGTCGACGCAGCTTTTTGACTACTGCGACACGATGTTCGAATTCGAGCATCCACTCTCAGATTACGGGAACGATACCACTATTGAGAACATCCCAAGCGGCTATCAAGCTAAGAGCGGCCTTATGATTGATGATGTACCTGCCTCCGCTGAGGTGGGAAGCCTGGTGCATACAATGACGTATTATGGAGTGGGAGCTGTATACCTAGGCGCTGATTGCTGCTACAAAGTTTATGATGCGACGCTGTTGCACGAGCTAGCGGCGGCCGTATTGGCCGGTTAGCGACGCTCTTGATATGAAGCGAGGAGAACGGCTTTGATAGTGGCGCCAAGGTTCAGGGAGTCAATGTATAAATCATGGAACCTGTGTTGAAGCCCAAATAGCTGTGATTTCACAGTATACCCTCTACCAATTCAGATCATGCTAAATCAGTCAACGTCCCATGAAATACGGCAATCGCATGTGATTGGCCAACGTCATAAACAGTCACTCAATTGGGGGGTGTCACTGCCCAGGGGAATATTCTGGCCGGAACTCATGTCACATCACACTACAAAAGACTCGATTTCCTCTCCCTTTTTAGTCCCAATAAGATGCTAACCATCGAGAACCCTGTTATTTATTGCGGTCTGGATCTCTTCCCTGAGACCTTGGCCCTCACTAGATAGGTACCACTTTGTTTTTTGGGAGTATCAAGGCCCATACAGTTCCACAACGAATTGCATTCCACAAAGACGGTTTGTGAGGCATGATAGGGTATAATATTACCTCCAAATTTGGGTAATTCGGGTATGAGTATAGAAGAAATGAAACCTTAAGACTGCCACTCCATATGAAACATGCTACTTGAATGTGATAGCATATCGCTTGGCAGAGTGTTATCTGGTGGGTAATACAGATGGATCATCTGACACGTCCTACGCCCACCTCTACTGACACAAACCCATCCATATTACCACCCGCACTCTCCCCCGTCACCACCATCCACCCACAATCAGCAACCATAGCGAGACATGCAGAACAAAACAGCAGCTACAGAAGCCTCTGAAACGGAAACCAAGCTGAAGGAACGGATTGCAGCACTTGAAGATGAGGTCCGCCTTCTCAAGTCCGCTGCCGAGCCTGAGCGTGAACGCGAAACGGTAAAAGACAAGCTACTGCATGACAGGCTCGCCCAAGCAGAAGCGAAGAATCGCGAACTAAATGTCCGGGTCAAGGCAATGACGCCTATGCAACTACACCTTGTGAGCCAACTCATGGAGCTCACATCTCGCAACGAGAAGAGCCAGGAGGCATATCAAGCCCTTGTTGACAAACATTGCCTGCTCACGAAGGAGCTTCAAGCTTACAAGAACTTTTCTGGGGAGATGGTACGCTACCACCAAGAGGCCAGTGAGGACCTTTCGCGGAAGTTCAACCAAATGGAGGAAAGCTTTAAGATGCAAACCCCGGCTGCTGAGCATACTACACCATTCACCTCTAGTATCACAGATGGACCTCCTATCGACCTCGAGCAGGCAACGGCTCTCCCAAACCTCAGTACTCCGTCTCTGACAGAGCAGAACAGTACGGCATCATCCCCTCTAAATCAACCAGTCCAGTATATTAGCAGCAACAATGTTTCATCCCAATCAACACCCAAAGCTCCCGAGACTCTACCAACCGCAACTCCAAGTTTCTCCACCAGCACATCTCCAGCTCCTTTCGGAACACTGTCAGGCACACCCACAATACATCCAAACACGTTAGGCTCGAGATCAGGAGGTCTCTTCAGCTCCGGAAAAGGCGAGCTCGATGGTGCTCCCTCAGCTGTAAAAGTCTCCTCACCAATACTGCCACTGTTTAGTAAACTGCCCTCTTCTCTGTTCGGTGACCCCGAGAAGACCTTTCAAACAGATCATCCTCTAGGATCGTCGGGGGTCTTCTTTATCTCAACTCCTGGCAATTGTAACGGCGAGGAACAGAGCTTCGAGGAAGCGAGGTTGAAGCGGTACAATGCGTACGGTAAAGACTATGCATGGCTAGTTACGTCAGCATTCGGTCCCTACAAAGCGTTGGATTCTGGATTCCAGCGATGAATACATTAGGCTGGAGCTCAAAGAGGCCAATAAGAAGCCTGTTACCGAAGACGTCAAGGATGACAGGACTCTCGACTTAGAGGAATGATGTGAAACTTGACGCTTAAGTGGAGGTTGCAAAAGCCAGAGCTGGAGCATCTAAGAGCGAGGTTGAGAGATAATCACATTGATCACACGAGATCTTACAAACCCGTTCCTAGAGCGAAATTTCATACCCCAAATACACTCACCTCCAATGTTTCTGGCGTAAAATGTCCGTCCCATTCTAGAGACATCAAGTACGTCACGCCACTTCGCCAAGTAGTCAATAGCCAAGTTCCAACTCTTGTGCACATTGAAGCAAAATAGTGGCATGAACTGTTGTCTATATGAGTGCGAATCCTGAAAGTCATCGATGAGTTGCACAAGTCGTGAACGCCGACGCCCCACTTTCCCATTTGGCGGCTTTTGGTGTCACCATTCCACAATTAGAGAAAACATCTCATGCGCTCTGCGTGGCTCTTCCTACGAAGTAGTCCTGCGAACAAATTTTCAGCACACCTAATGCCTGCCCAAACGCCCCCAGGTCCTCCGTCAACGAATGGCATGTCAGGACCTCCTTCTAACATATCGCCCGCGTTTCTCGCTCAGAGCCGTGTGGGTGACATATGTGCAGCCGTCCTTGCGGTTATCGTGCTGTGTACTCTATGATAGCAGTCGCCCTTCGTTTCCGTTGTAGACGGATGGTAAAAGCAAATTTGTGGTGGGATGACTGGGCAATACTGGCAGCACTGCTGATTGAATGGAGTCTTTCTGCCGTCTTGCTGTACGAGACGGCGAATTTGAACTTCGGCAGACATATCGAGTTAGTTCAGGAATAGCAATCTGTACCCTTCTTCAAAGTAAGCGCAAGCCGTTTCGGATGAAGGCTTGCATCCACTGATATTCAATCGACGCTCGTGGCCGCCCAATTGGTTTATTACTGCGCGCAAACTCTCATAAAGATTTCGCTATTGCTGATGTACCACCGCATCTTCGGCATCAACAAACGTTTTCGTATCGCTAATTATATTGCCGGAGTTCTTATCATCGTGTGGTGGCTTGCTTCGTTCTGGGATACAGTCTTCCAGTGCGTACCTGTTCAGGCTGAATGGGATAAGGCTATCTCTAATCCCGAATGTCAAAACATTGAGATGGCTGCGCTTGCCCCGGCTTTCAGCAATCTGATAATGGATCTCCTATTTGTCGTACTGCCTTTGCCAATGACCTGGAACCTTCAGCTTGACGGAAGAGCCGAATCGTCTCTAACATTTTATCTTCGTGCTTAGCGGATGGGTCTGCGCTATCTCGATCATCCGTATCAACGAGATCTTAACCACCAATCACAGCAAGATGGATCTGACTTGGGACGCGTATGGTATCAACGTCTGGAGCACGGTCGAGTCATGCTGCTCGATAGTAGGTGTTTGTTTACCAACGATGCGACCACTCATCGCACGCGCAAAACATCTCACTTCCACAAGCGAATCGCAGAAAGACTCGAGACAGACAGGCGGGTCTACTACCGTAGTGGCAAGCGATACTGGTAGTCCGTAAAGTCCCATTCTGGATTCCGCCACCACCTGTGTCTGCTGGAGGCAAAGGTCCATACCAGAGCCTCGGAGAGAGGGAGGATGACTTGGAACGGGGTCCAGATACCTGTCCGATCTCACAGAACCAACATGGTCCACCACGGACGACATCTCTGAATAGAGGTGATCGATCGCCACATCCGATTCTGAAGTCGCCGAGGTATCAGCAGGAGAAGGTGTTTGCACCTCCCCCTTCTCCAAATATCCAAGACGAACGTAGATGTGAGGCGCGATATGAAAATGCATGAGAAAGGATGTGGAGTTCTGGCGGAGATTTGATGTTGTTTAGGGAGTTATCAGATGACAATGGACATGGTGCATGGCGACGGAGCAGGCTTCTGGGTCCATGGGGGGTTTTCATATGTTCAAAGGTGATTTCGATTGTGGAGTGAATGGAATGCAATGAAGCACCTTGGAGGGTCTGTTCGAATTCACATACCCAGGCTGTTGTGGCTCTCTGTATGTATCTGTTCTTGTCGGACCATGCTCTCGTAGGAGCTTTCACCCCAATTGGTAGTTAGGTCCATTGCTATAGGGCTTAAATTCGCTCGTTGCATCGAGCAATTATATGATCTCCTATCATGTATTCACCCTTATTTTGCGTGCCTAGTAAGCAAGCTGTCAATACAAGTGGCAGTTGCTAGGGCTACAGAATTCAAGAATCGTAGTACAAAAGGGCAGAAGAGTGAAAACGTCGTTCCTCAGCGCTCAAGATGAGTCGCTCTAAAGCGAATTAGAATGCTTGACCTGCTGGTTAAATCGTATGTGTATTGTGTTTGAGATAAGTATACTGGCGTTCAAGACTGCCCACAGCAATTGAGACGACCAATGTTCTCATCTTTACATGTTTCTCAGTTGTCACAAGAATGGTTGATCTTTTCGATGCATTGCCAATCAATGACAATTCTGCAGGCGTGAACATCGTCTTTATCATTGTCTTTTTCCAGTGGCAACCTGACTTGAACAAAGACAGAAGCGTAGCTCGTTGATAAATGCAGCTTAGCTAGACGATGAAGTGTCCGTAAAGAATCACGATGAAGCCTTCCAAAATCAAAAACATTCCGCTATCAATTCAGACGCCCGGGTAGTCGGCGATCTCCAAAGGCTACAGGCAAGCCCCGAAGCTATCGCCCAGGTCAGTAAGGTTACCGCCCACTCGCCCTGACAGTCACACCCCAATTCATCCCATCTGCGCACTGATAGGCTGACCATGTCTTTTCTCCATGCAAGTGCTGACAAGGTCTTGCTGCCGCCGACCCCTCCCCTCCCCAATCAGCGTCAACTCCAGCAACGAAGGGTGCGTGGGACTGCCCAATCCACTGCAAGCTATGCCTTTGGACTCGACTGGCTGGCGCGGCTACAGCAGTCAGCAGTCCAGCTCCAGGTCTGTCAAAAGGGCAGTCCGATACTCTCCTCCTCTCCTCTCCATCTATTCTTACATCTTCCAAGACATCCTTACTGTCGCCTTGCAAGTTTCAGAATCTTTCATTATTGCCATCAGGATTGAATAGCAAGACTCGAGTGCATTGTTGAAACTCAAAACAACTTATCTCTTGTCTTGCGCTTTACAACATCAGACGAAAATTCACAATGCTCGGCTCACCACGGTTACTCCTCACCGCGGCCTCATGCCTCTCGCTCCTCTCCACCCTCGTTTCTGCCCACACAGTCGTCACATACCCGGGCTGGCGAGGCGATAATCTCTTCTCCAATGGCACCATCAGCGGAATGAATGGCACACAGCTGGCCCCAGGTAAGCAGGCCAGTCTCACATCTTGGAACATATGCTGACTCTCAATTTAGACATGATTGGCAACGGAGGTCTTGGAGTCGGCAACAACAACACATACCCCTACGGCATGCAATGGATCTACCCATGTACTTCCTCCTCCCTCTTCCAATCCTCGCACCAACTAACCCTCCTCCTAGGCGGCGGCATGCCAATGTCCACAAACCGCACCAAATGGCCCGTCACAGGCGGCGCCATCGGCCTACAACCGGGCTGGTTCTCAGGCCACTCAAACGCCCTGATGTATATCAACTTGGGCCATGGCACCGTACCTCTGAATTACTCGCTCATTATGCAATCGGTGTTTGGGATTGTTGGGCCGAACAATTTGCACTACAGCGCCTCGATCTGTATGCCACAGGTGCCATTGCCGGTGAATTATACGGCAGTTGTGGGAAACAATGCCACCATTCAGATTATTGAGACGGCGCAGCATGGGGCGGCGCTTTACACTGTGGGTTTCTGCCATTCATAATTGACAAGGGAAGAGTGCTAATGACTTGAGTCAGTGCGTCGACATCACTTTTGCAGAGCCAGAAGATGTGCCTAAAGTCACTCCAGACAATTGTGCGAATACTTCCAACATCGGCTTCCAATATACCTACAGCACCAATCTCTCATCAGGTGCCGAGCCTATGATGTTGTCGAGTCGAACTACATGGCTGGCATCACTACCGCTGGCCGCGATGATCGCACTAGGAATGATGATATAGGTGGACAGATAAGAGCAGGAATAATAACAATGGGGCCGGTCAGACGCAGTACGCGTCGGTAAAGGAGGCTTTGGATGATACCTGGGCTGTCCTCTCGAGCTTAAAACTCTCCAACATTTGCCTTCACAAAAGGTTGCACGGACTGCACTTTTCTGTATATGATTTGATTGGCGTTCAGGATCGGCTTTGGATACCGGGATTATCACTCAAAATATTTGCACCGTTGTGAAGCCTTTCAAAAGATTTGTAGTACTGCTAGTCCCAAGCACGTATCTTTGAGGAATCTTGGAGCCGATCACTGCCCAAATACTCCATATTGATCAACACCACTCACACCCTACATCCGACTCCTAGCACCAACCCTCTCAGTCCCCTGATCCTTCTCCCATTCCTCCTCCTCCCTAAAATTCCCCACCCTCTTCGATATAGCCCTCCTAATAATCCAATCCATAGCATTAACCACCTCCTTCTCTTCCCCATCCGCCAACGCCGGAATCACCTCGCTCTCCAACCTCCTAGCCACACATCATCTTCCGGTCTCGCGAAATAGACCAACGAATATCTTGTATGTTCCGCCTGCTCTCCAGGCGGGGATATAACCCCATAGATGTTACTCCTCAACAGCCCATTCGCAAATTTGACCACAGCATCGCCAAATTTGACGATGCAATGATTAGGGAGCGGCTTAACACAGCACCATAGGGCGTTGTCGCCAGGCGGAAGCACCTGCAAACATCCATAACCTTCGGATGATTTCAGGATCAGTATTACTCTTCCAAGCCAAGAAAATGAGTCAAGGGGGATCCCTTAGGAGCAGAAGAGTGTAGTCTTTTCGACTTGGGAAACGGTGTAGGAAAGGCAATTCAAAACGGTCATATGAAAACACAAACGTACCGGTTTCAACAACACAGTCACACTCCCAGAATTCGTATGCGCCCCCATCGCCGTCCGCCTATCATCCGCAGGCTGCGGTGGCGCTTTCACGAACCACACCTGATCCCCCGAATGCCTATCCAATCTGTGCAAAACCTCTAGTGTATTAGGGGAAGACGGAGATGCGGATTTAGTTCGGAGAGGAGGAGAGAGACGATGGAGTGGGCGTAGGATTCGAGAAGCGGGCGTTGCCTTGTCAAGACAGTTGGGGAAGGCAGGGGCGCGGGGAGGGACAGGATGTCGTCTTTGGAGACGTTGTAGGATTCGTTGCGGTCGAGGGTGCCGGTGCGGTCGATGACGGCTGTGTCATAGCCTTTGTATCTAGCCGTTATGCATCAGCATCTCCCACTTTCATTGCGGTTGATGTTTTGATGGCTGGGTACCCGAAGTAAGTCTTCTGTCCTCTGAAATCATAGCTTTTCTTCTTTTCTAGGCAGAGATCGAAGAATTCTTCTCCGACGTCGAAGAGGTGGTTTGCGTCGCTGAGGATTGATTGGCTTTCTGAGGTGCTGCGTAGGTCGATCTAGAAGAAGCCGAGGTCTTTTCCGGCCGTGAAGAAGCGTGAAGATTCCTCTTTGTCATGGTTGAGAAGTTTTGGGAGAGATATTCGCAGGAAAGGAGCAGTGGGGATTCTGGTGGGGAAGGGTGGGCTTGTTGTGGGTGGTTGTGTCTGACAGCTCCATATTTGTTGTCTCTTTGAATAGATGCACAGAAAGTGTCTGATGTCAATGAAAGGCAAATTAGTAGAGAACGAAATTCTTATAGATATGATATGATTAATGGCCATAGCATTGAGTTCGCAAGTCAGTTGCTCCAGTCTTAGGGGTCGCCTCGGCGTGGAGGAACGGGTTGTGTGCTACTATCCTGTATATTTGCAGTGCCGGTGAACTCAAGTATGTCGGACGGTACAGCCGCAGTGGACGAAAGGTAGATGCCAAGTACAGCCATAGAAGATATGTGGCTGCTGTCAGAGGCCATCTCGGAAAGAAAACACTGATACAGCGACGAGAAACTTTTGTGTCAATGCCTTTCCTACCTAATGCACCTACGTAATGTTCCTGCCTATATTCAATCTGTTGTTCAACTGATGGACAATTAGTCGTGAAGAGAAGGCAATGGCGAGCACTCAAATCCAAGCCCATCTTGCTGCGAGGTCGCATTATGATCGAATTTCGGGGCGAATATTGTCCAGGTCAACAATGAAAGCCATTGCTTCATCTCTCCACTCGGTCGTGCACAATAACAATCTTCCCAGCCCCAGTATGGCTACCAAAGATTAGCAAAGCCTTAATCTTTGTCCTATTCATGATATACCTTTCCACAACTCTACAATCTTGAGCCATGAATGACTTTGTAGTCTACAACAAGCTCACGGCCTCCATCATTGATGACCAAGACACGGACACTGCCACGGCCGTTGGCAAAAGAGTCGTTCAGTCTCGACCACAGTCCACCCTGATCAATGACTGGAAGACCTTGCTTGACATCGCCAGTCTCAGTCATGGCAACAACACAGCCATCATCGCGCATATCAAGGACACGGTATTGCTTGAAGACGGGGCCGAGCATGTTCTGGACGATGACCGATGGCGAAGGATTGGAAACAAAGCTGGATTCTTCATGGAGTTGCTTAGTGAAGAGGTCCACTCCGAGATAGCGGTGCTGGCCAGTCTGAACTGACGTAGTGATGCGAATAATTTGACAGGGACGGCCTTGCAGAATCAAGAGGTCGCCAATACGGATGTGGTGGCATGGAATGGTGATGGTCTCGGAGTGACGACCACGGCGCTCAACATAGCGAACAGCCTCATGCACTCCTTCGCGGACGCGAGATGGGCCACGCTCACTATGATGATGATCCTTCTCAACAATCACCTCCTCGCGCTCGTGCTGGGGGGTGAAGGGGTGGAAGACACGGTCCGCGGCCTTCTCAAGACCGTGGCGAAAAGAGTGGTAGTGACCTTCGTCGTCGTAATATCCCATGCTTGATCGATGTGGGGGGTCTACTCTTTCTTCGGCTTCGATGCGTTCTTCGCGGGGGTGATGGTGGCTTCGGCGTTCGAACTCGACGTCGTAGGTTGGGTCTGAGCGGCGACGGTATTCACGCTCAGTGATATCAATTTCTTTCTCGTGGCGAGGGACTTCGATGTCGATCTTGGTATCTGTGTAACGGCGGTCAAAGTCTTGATAGCTATAAGGATACCAACATTAGCGTCTCCGGAGAAGGGATGGTCATAGGTATAAAGGCTTACCGTTCTCTGGAGACTTCTATTTCTGGACGGTCGCGGTGATGGGGATCTTCCTCTTCGTAGACAGTCACGTCTTCTTTGCGGCGCGGACGGCGTTCACGATCGCCTTCGTAGACTTTGACCTCTTCCTTTTCGTACTGAGTACGGTCTTTGCGTCCTGGAAGGGAGGCAGAGAAGGAAGAGTGACGAGTTTCGTGACCTTCCCGTCCGACGCGCTGGTTGGTCTCTCCTTCTACCTCGACCTTGGTAGTTTCTTCAACAGCGTCGCTCCGGTACGACGACGGGAAGACACTGAAAGGGATCGGGACTTTGGCGTCAAAGTCCAGATTGACGGAGGTGGGGAAGACTTTTCTCGAATGCCTTTCGAGCCGTTATGACACGAATCGAAAGGAAGACAAGAAGAGGCTCTTGCTTCTGGGGGGGGGTGAAAGTAAGGAGATGAAGGTGAAGTATGGCGAGTTGCCAGCGACACGCTTCAATCTCGTGATTACTTTCGGGTATTAGATGATGGATTATGTTCAATTGGTGGGTATGTGCAGTGAGTGTCAATGTTTGCGAAGGATTGGAACTGGGTGGTCGGGAAAAGATCAGGCCCTTGTTGATGTGGATCGCCCTTGGCGCGACGTTGCTGGGCAACTCTGATTGGCGCTACGAGGTCATGTTTTAAAGTATTGGAAAATGGCTACCGTAGCCAAGCCGGCCACCGTACACCAAAATTCGACTTTTCAAATGTTCGAATCTTCCTATTAAAGCCTACAATTACTTAGGTATCGATAACGTAGCGAATAAATACGGCCTTAAAATTAGAAAATCTATAGTATCTAGATATAATAAGTAATAATCTAGATAATCTAAGCTTCAGAAGAATATTTACGTAGTCACTACCTAGAATAGAGAAACTGCGCGAGTTATTGAAGTTCTATGATCGCCGACTAGCGTATTTCCAATACTTTAAAACATGACCTCGTAGGATGATTACACGATATCAAAAGCCCGATTCGTATACTCTTACAATTAAGTTCATCACTGCGCTGAATCTTACTATAACGTCACCGTAATACTGGTCTCCATTGATATATAGGCAATTGTTTCAGTTGGTATGGTGTCTTTGCTCTGAAGCATTTCATTCGCGTATACGTGCACTTATCGTGGTTTCATGCAACTATTTTCGTGGCTTCACTCCATTGGCTTCCTCGCCTTGTTTTCCTTGATTCTAGACTTTTGTATCACCCTCTCGACTACGAGTATACGACCCACCTTCATTCGGCAAAGGGTCACCTTGCAGCAATCATCAGCCGATGATTGAGCACATTCTTAGGCTCTCGCGCATTAGTTAATGATGTGATTACCTTGCATCTGCCACGGATTCAATGTTCCACATGTCATTCCCCCGTCATTCTTAATGCTCAAAAACTTCACGTCTATGAAAGCTGCGCGATCCCATTTTTCCAGCAGCGGGTCAATGAATAGTGCTCTGAGCCCGATCGAGCTGCACAGAGCAAGTAAGGTAGGATACTGGCTTTTAACATATAGGTGAGGGTAGTGGAATCTCCACAGCAAGGAATCGAGAATCGCATTGACCCTGTTTGAAGTCCCGCAAATCTACTCGACACTGCTAATTCGTATGTAATGGTGCAAGTGCCGTTGAAGAAAGAAACCACAGTTTGCAGTGTTTCCCAACGAGCGCCATGATTTGTGTTGCTCAAAATACATCTCTTGAGAGCATCTGCAGAAATAGCATCCATTTTTCGCCGGCTGATGTAGCTCTTCAAGCTTCAAACCACAATCAATGGCTATGTTGCTATCGCGCTATGGTATGATCTCTCAATTCACATGGTATAATAGACCATCCAGTAGGTTAGCCCGTATCTATATTCATTTTCTCCGTGGCCGGAAAGTGCTTGTATTTGCAGTCTGTATCCGACTATCCCGCGACCACCGATTGCACTTGGTCTTGTTAGCCGGTACTGCCGGTCGAAGCTGAAAGACTACACAGTGGTTGGGCAAAGCTGCTTTATGTTTCATCAGCTCATGGGAGCAAGGTTTTCTCGAGGTCTGGCACCTACCCTCGACCTGTGACGACTTCGCCTACGATTCTCGGGCTGCGGCGATGACACTGCCAAGGAGTCACGTGCATCTTCGCTATTGCTGCCCAATGGACAAGGGAAGACTGCATAGTTATCCGGAGACAAAACTTCAGGGATTGACCTTGTTGGCGGATCGCCACGAGGGCGATATACCACACCTGCGGGCGAATATTCGAGAGATGTGCTGGGTCGAGGCAATCAGGCAAAGGGGATTTGGCTTAATTCGCCCAGCGTGACCGTTGTCGTGGTAAATCTAGCTACAAATTACCTCCTTACCATATAAATGGAAGATGGTAGTCATCATCATAGCTGTTAGTAGCATGAACCGTAAGGTCGTGTAAGGGACCGGGTTCGCCGCTATAAAAGACCCTTGCGGCGGCTCAGCGTCATTGGTAAAGAATAAATATCAGTCAGAGCCCCACTAAACACATCAATAAATTCACTCTGCATTGGCCGTCTCTCAAGCCTGAGCAATTTTAACCGCCTTCCAAAGCCTTCCTCGAGTCAGTCCACTCGTTCGAGTCTGCACAAGCAGGATCCTAACCATCTCAAAAGCCGAGTCTAAGGGACACATCCTTGCACGCCTTACTGCAGCTCGGTGGTGCGGGTTTGCAGCAGCAGACCGTCCCCAGCCTGGTGCTGCAAGATCGAAGAGACAAAGCCTTGCGACAAAAATCCATCCATGTTGTCTCTGCTTATTGTTATCACTCATCTCACGACATGACTTCTGCGGGATAAGCTCTTCGTTTTAGTACGCCTTCCTACTTTACCTCTACCCACAGTCAGCTGACCTTCTTCCAAGTTCCAAACGCCATTTGCAATCAGCTTCGAGGACAAATACTACAATATTCACTGAACCTGTTGTCTGCGTTTTCCACCACAGCTCCTCGAGCCTTCTACAATACACCCCAATCGAGAAACGGCGGCCACAATGAATTCTGGACACGGGCGACCGCTTTCTCCTCCACGGAATCGCTACCACCCTCCTGGGGGTCCACGAGCTTCAGCTGGTAGCTTTTTCTCTACATCATCCTACGATCCATATGCGGCACCCACTCGTACGAGCAGGGACTATGTTTCTGGGCCTCGTATAAGTGACGAGCGTGTAGGCGCATCTCGGGCTGTGCCACTCCGCACACGCAGTCCTCCAAGGAGGGCAGCCGTCGATGATTATGCTGTCGCTCCACGTCCCCGTCGCTTAGCATTGGAGCCGGAAGTTCAGAGGATACGGCGACCCGTGAGCATGATTGCGCCTAGCGACCCTGCTCGGACTTCAAGGCCAGTTGTCACAAGCGCTATGGATAGACCCCCAAGTCCCGTGACGAAGGCTCGTAAAGAGCGCCGAGACGACAACTACGAAGTGCTGCCAGCTTCGTCGAACTCAAGGCGCCACCATCAGCGCCATTCATCTTTGAACTCTGCACAAACGGGCCGCCTCATGCCACTGGACAGAGACGCGAGCCAGAAAGTCTATCGACCTTCCAACTCAGGCCGACCAGCCCTCAGAGAACGGAGGGACGAGAATGATAAAGACTATGACTTCGAGTATACTGATCCTCGTGATACGAAGCCTCAGGACCCGGTATATCGACAGAGATCTAGAAGGGACAGCTACAACGATGCTCGGCCAACAAGTATGATAGCCTCGGATACCTATATCCCACGTTCGAACAGAGATCCTGGTCCACCTGTATCATCTAGAGGGTTTGAGAACATTGGGAGATCTCAGAGTCAGAGGCAAGGATACCCTGCAAGGGACGACGAGAGGGAACCAAGAGACTACAGTCGCGATGGCCGTGAGCCCAACTCTCGCAAGCCTGTTCGATCAGAGATTGCTCTTCACCAGCCTTCAAATGATGGAGTCATTGACGAAGAGTCACGGAAACTCCGGCCTCGCAAGCCAGCGCCTGAGGATGATAGATTGGAGCCACGAACTCGGCCACGCAAGCCAATAGAGGAGGAGGAGAGGCTTGAGCCGAAGGCACGAAACCTACAGGACGACCAAGTTGATCGCCACGGCGAGGATCGACCGCGACGACACCGACACAAACATCACCACCGAGATCCTGACAGGTATCGAGATGACGATGATAGAGATAGCAGAGATCATCGACTTCGCGCCGACAGACGCGAAGAACGACGGGATAAGCGAGACAACCCAGATGATGATCATGGCAATGGGCTGTTGGCAGGCGCTGGAGTTGCCGCCACTGCTACAGGTCTTGCTGCTGAAGGTGTACGGCGGCATCGTCACAAAGATCATCGCGAAGTGGACGATTCACAACTGACTAGACGCCCTCGAGACGTGGAAGAGCCTAGTCGGGATCATGTGGATTTGGATAGACGCCCTCGGGACCACGTGAGCGAAGCTCCACGCGATGACTTAGATTTGGCTAGACGCCCTCGAGACCATTTGGCAGGACCACACCGTGATGACCTAGATACCAGTTCCGTCAGCACCGGCCCTAGCACAGCAGAAGATCGAGAATACCAAGAAGCAAGGGAGTTATCACATCAAGCGAAAAAGGAAGCGGAACATTTCATTGGTCCCATGGAACCGGAACTTCGACAGCAAAAATCATTTGAGCGTCCCTCTGAGCCAGAGTACACTAGACACCACCGAAGCTACCGTCCTCGTCGTCACCACCCCCGCACTCGCGACGAAGATTCCTACTCCTCATCCTCATCTTCGTCTTCCAGCGACAGTGAAGATGATCGAAGGCAGCGTCAAGTGCGCGTCGTAACTCCATCCAACGAGGAAAAACCACCACCACCAGCCCCAAAGAGCATTCTTCGCAAGCCGCGCGAAAAGTTTCCAGAACATCCTACCACCGTCCGTGAAGGTGTCGCCCCACACAAGGACCAGAAAAAGAAAGATGTGCCGCCCAATGCACGCTGGACAAAGATTGACAGGCGATTCGTGAATCCGGAAGCGCTGGAGGCAGATGGTATTCGATTCAATGAGTTTGTAGATCATGTGATCGTGCTGAAGGTGATGGATATCGAGGAGATTGAGAAATATACCCAGAAGACGGCGGAGATCAGGGCGAACAGACGCATGTTGATGGGACCGGAGGGACCGCCGCCACCACCTGCTCCTCAGGCTGAGGGAACGTTTTGAGCCAACAACGAACCTAGACATCGCTCCTTAGGAATTGGCGAGGGGAGCAGGACCAGCAAACAGCTTGGGGGAGTATGATAGGCAAGAGCTTGCTTGGCGACTCATTCGACATATAGACACTCGCTTTGATCTAGAATGGGAGGTACGATGTTGTTTTCGAGTGGGGGAGATTTACAGGGAAGCATGCTCTTGCTTTAGGAGTGCACTAAAGGCAAGCTGTGATTTCGCGGAGACAGACGAGAAGAAACCTGCCATTCCTTTTCAGACGGAGACGGATTTTGAAATTAATTCAGCGTGCGAGAATGTCAATGACAAGCTTCTTGTATGTTTCTAGTTCCTACCCGCGCCATCAAAGGTCTTGGTTCCTCCGTTGTTGGCAGCCCGATTACTACGTACATGCCCCAACCGCATTCCCCTCTCATAACTTCGACCGCATCACAACTTCCTCTCTGCACCTGTTCATCATCAATCCCATCAAACCACCAGCATCACAAATAAACCCTACCTCACAGCCTGCCTTTCAGTCCTCGTCCCCCTCTCCTTTCAAAATTCATTTCCCATCTACCACAGCCAGCTTCATGACCGCCTCCAGTAATTGCTTCATTATGCCATTTATCTTGTCCAAGCTTAAAACCTGGGAAAAGAGGTGGATGGGTTTCAACTCTCACGGAGGTTTGGGCTGCCGTGCCGAAAAGGTCTGGGCTATTGCTGTTGAGTGAGGAGGTAAGGGTGCAGGTGTCTTGTTCATGCTGGTGGGCGTTTCTCTGGTGGGACTCCGTGCTGGGCGTTTTACTGGTGGGGATGTTGGTCATGTGGCTGTGGTGGATGCAGGGAAGATTCGGATGGAAGGCATGGTAGTGCGGGAGAGGGAAGAGGGATGAGTGGGCATTTGACAAGGGGGCAGTAAGTGAGAAGGAGCTGACGCAGGGAATTGGTGATGTAGATGGTAAAGACGCCAAGCGATATTGGTCGAGGACGGGCATGTGATCGGTTGTGGCGTACTGGAACCATGGGTGAGGAGAAGAGAACATTATAGAGCACATAGAATAAAGCGCCCTAGAAATCGTACTCCTTCTGGGTGGAGAGCCTTTCATGTTGCTGCCTTGCACCGAGTTCAAAGTCTTTGGTAAGGTGATTTTGGCAAATAAAGGGCAAGACCTGTTCCATTCTCATTTGTCGCAGCGTATCAACCAGCGATCGGTTGCGTTACCTAGTGCTTCCACATGGCTCTAAGAGCTGGGTAGGTTTCGATCTCGTGCATCGTCTGCGGGGACGGCATGAAGGTATGATCCTGGGGATACGCAGTGGCAGGGTTGCGCTATCCTATCGTGTTTGTGACGCATGCCTCGTCTAATGCTGATTTTATCACAGAGGTGGAGTGATTGTACCTGGAGATCAGTGCCCGACGACCCATGTCAATGCTTCAGTCAATGGCACATCCTGGTGTTTCCATTCATTCTTCGAGCATGCTCTTCTGCGCGGACCGTTGCAACCATTGGCTGTGCATCATATGCAAGTACCCTAGCGCAATCGCAGCCCGTGCTTCCACCTTAGCCGACGCCAATGAATGCCTCTGACGTGCTCTGTAGGATGACATTTCCCTTTCTAGAGATTTCGTCTCGGCCAACAATGTATGATTCGAGAAAGAGGATGTTGGTGCGGAGATAGTGCCGTCGGTAAGGCAGAGGCTGGGTCGCATATGTTGTGGGGATCCGGGAAGTGCTGCATCTCTGACAGATTCTTGCGCGTGAAAGCTGCCCTCAGACGCTCAGCCAGCTTTTCTAAGTTTTCGACACCTCTTCTTCAAGGCCCAAGCGCCATGCGTCTCAAGCTTTTCCCATTTGAGCTCGCCCAATGCCAAATTCATGGAACTCGTATCAGGAGCAACTATTGACGCTTGGAGATTGGCTGGACAAAATTGCTGGCATATATGCAGTGAAGGCAATTCGTAATCGAAATTAGATGGAGATTGATCTTGCATCGTGCGTGTGGATAAGAAGTCCACGTTTGATTGGGCAAATTCGCTCATGGACAATGCTCATAATGAGAAGCGCCTCTGGTACTGATCGCACGCAGCTTAGAGAAGTATACAGCGAAGGCGGCTACTTATGAGATGATATAATGGTGGCATGACGGTAGGATCGGCTTAGGCGGCTTCCTAGTAGTTTCGATATAGTGAAGAGTGGAATGCTTGCATTGATTGAAGGGGCGTGATGGGGCCCGATGTCTGCCTGCTGAATAGAAACCAATGGGTGGGCAACGTTGTTGCTATCTTCACAATCTGATACATGGACAACAAAGGAAAATTCCAAATGTGTATGCTAGCAAGTTCTTCAGCACTGTATTGTCAGCAGTGAAGTTGGAGAACATGCGGAATTTCTAGCGCTTCCGCCAAGCTTTTCAATGTTCGAATTCCCCAAGGCCAGAAGATTTCCCCCATCACAGATTGTAGCATCTCCTCAGAAATCCTGCAGCTTTCTCATACATTGGCGTGGGCTGTAAATTGGACGCTGTGATTATCACCCCACAAGCACCGGAACGAGAAGGCACTCTCCAGGCGCAAGAGCCTAACAACAACTCCCAACCAGAGCACGACGCTGCCATGCAAGCTCAGCATAAGCAGCAACTTGATTGACGCAGAGAATACGAGAGAGATGGGAGAAGCGCAGTACTCATAGACTTCCGAGCCAACCTCGTTGGCCAAAGCGTACATTGACGAAAACACCTCCACATTCTTCGCAAGGCAATCGGCTCGAGCACAGATCAGGAACATCTCCACCGTGATCCTACAAAACAGGTACCAGATGTCAAGTTACCTGGCGTAGCAGTGGCATTGAGCGGCTTATAGATGAAGACACTGATCGTACTTCAGTCACATCTCCATCAGCTCCGCCAACCCCGCTACCGTCGCTTCAGATCGAAGGTATCATCGTGGAAGATCCCCCTGCATCCCGTCTTTAGCTGCATCTAACGGTCAAGGTCGATCAAGTACGGAGTACCGGATCGATACCCTTCCATCTCTACAGGTTCTTCGCACAGATCGCTGGCGGGGCGAAGTCGGCCACACCAAAGGTCAGTCTAGGTCAACTCTCGCCCTAATATCTATCATGATATTATCACGATCATTTGCTGCAGACTAGGGACCCCGTCACCCCGCTCTCCTTACTCCAACTTTTTATTTGTAATATTCGGCATTTAGCTGTGTAGCTAATTAGCTTCAATCTACCTCCGGCACTGTGACTATTCTGGCTACTCTAACGGTTGCCCGGCTTCTTGTTTCCTCACAATAATAATGTACCCATCCGAGGCTCCCATGCTGCAATAACCTTCTCCTATTGAAAGCATATGCATCAACTGACATTGTGCTCCAGAAATTCAATTAGGCTCAAAAACGGCACGCGAAGCCAACAATTGTTGTGCGACTGCGACTTTTTTGACCGCGCGAGGCCATGCGGAAGGGCGAAACGTGTCTCTTTTCCGCAGGACCCAAGTGATTGGTTCAAGGTAATGCCCCTATCAATTCGAAGCAATCCCTCGCGTACTCTCCCCCCCCCCTCAAATCGCAGCGACTAGCCTATAACGTCCTACCGGCGGAGCAGCAAGCACACTCCCGAAGCTTCCCCAACCGATATTTCTAGTGGCGTCTCCAAGCACTGACTCGAAACATCAGCATCTGAAGCCCCTCATTAAGTTGCAAAGTGCCGGAGCTCCTGAAGCCTGAAGGTGTTATCTTAGCGCCCATCGAGATTAAGGACCACGAAAACAATTATCATCTCCCTCGACAAATCACACCGGGCGGATTTGGATGCACCAAGGCCAATTGTGGTCTGCTCCGCTGCCAACCAGCCTCAGTGTATCAGATAACGCCTCACAACTCAGCCTGCCGCGGGACCACTAGTTGAGCAAACAGGAAATCCCAAAATTTCTCTTGCCGACACAAAGAAAAAGGTAACGTTTCGTCGTCTCTTGCATTAGTCTCGTAATCCTGCAGAGACTTTGGGTGGAGTGAATGATGATAACTTTGCTCCACAACCAATAGGCGAGCATCATTCGTCATCGCAGCTATCACGAAACAAAATATCTGCTGACTTACTGTAGAGTCAGAGCAGTCGCCCGGACTTCCTTCCAAAATCCATTACCATAATCTTACAAGCTTGGGCGGCGTTGCAGACTAAGCCAAGGTGTGCGAATCGCGTCGACTTTTCAAATCTACCCTCATCATTATCGAACCATGGGACTCTATAAGGAAGAGCAGGGAGATGCTGTAAGTAACCTTTTCCCTCACATTTCACTTTCCTGATGGAAAGACTGCATGCATCGTTCAAGTCCGGTACGCGCTACGAGCAGATGCATAAGACTGGCATAAAGAAGGAGGCTAAAGTCATGGTGCGCCGCGATAATCCCCTGTCTTCCCTGCGACTCCCTACGACTCCCTGTCATTATCCAGCGGCTTTTTCGCATCCCTGCCTTGCCGTAACATTTCCTGGCAACTTGTGGAGCATCACAGTGAAGCTATTGTATGGAGTTCACATATTTCTTGACATTGCCGCGCAACATCCTACATGCTCTTGAATCTTGTCGCACGTCGGCGAGCTTTGCTTATTACACCTTGACCTACTCTACCGCAAGTTTGGCCCTGCTCTATCGACCTCATCCATAAAGAGCACTCAATGTAATTATGGTCCTACCCCACCTCGAGTTTGATATGGGGTTCCTTGCTGTTTACCATCCATGAGCTTGGCCTGTCCTTGCCCCACATGTTTACACATCGCGTGCTTCCTCATGGTACACATGTTCACATGGCGTTGCTTGCGTTTTCGGCCGTCGATGAACGTGGTCGTCAGTACACATTGGGCACAGAGAACATGATGCTAATCCGGATTTCGCGCGCTTTAGCATCACCTTCCGCTTCAGCAAGGCCCTATTCAACAGCAACTACACCATCCCCGTCCTGCAAGCATCGCGCATCCACAGTCGCATCCCAACTCCCCACACCAAAATCAGAACCCGGCTTCGTTCCCTTCTCCACACTCCTCGACGCATAGCCTGCCACATCAGCACCGATCACCATACCCCCAGCAAGCAGAACCCAACGGCCACCTTCCCCAGGAGGTCTATTACACATCCAATCCTTACGGTACGCCCGTGTCAGGGCATTTCTCCGCTCCTGGTATGTTGCGCAACAGCAGAAATGCAACCAGTGCATTGAATGCGAGGCTAATAACAACGCATAGAGGGAGACGAGATGATGGCGGCTGCGCAAATGCAGCGCCCGTACCAACAACCGGTTTACCACACCCCACAATCTAACTCTCCAGCATCCGTCGCTTCGTCACAAAGCCACGAACAACACAGCCGCATGTACGCGCAACCTCCACCACAAATGCAGCAAGCAATGTACGGATTCCCTCAATATGGTCCCAATCAATCTGCATATCCGCAGCATCCAGGGCACCAGCAGGCCCCGCAGCACCAGATGATGAACTCTCAACCACTATTGTCACACCACGGCCAGCCTCCTATGCCACACCCCTCCCCTGCACAGCCGCCCAACATAAACAGCCCGCGCCCGCAACCGAAACTCGAACCTGGCATTCCAAGACCCATGGATCCGGGAGCCCTTCAACGATCTCCAGTAGGTACGATGCATCCCAACCACAGTACACCTACAGCACCAACACAAAATGGGAATGCCTTTCATGCAGGTCAGCAAGGTAGTCCGGGAATAAACCCTAATGCTGCACCAGGACCAATACCTGCGACAACTCCGTTGGTCGTACGGCAAGACAATAATGGAGTCCAATGGATTGCTTTCGAGTATTCAAGAGATCGAGTTAAGATGGAATACCAAATCCGGTGTGACGTAGAATCAGTCAATACCGACCACCTTCCTGCAGACTTCAGAACAGACAATTGCGTCTACCCACGAGCATGTCAGGGGAAAGATAGTTACAAAGGCAATCGTCTGCAGTATGAAATGGAATGTAACACGGTTGGCTGGGCTTTGGCAAACTTAAATGAATCTCTTCGTGGAAAGAGAGGTCTCATTCAGAGAGCCGTGGACAGCTGGAGGAACAGCAACCAAGACCCACGATTACGAAGTAGAAGAGTGAGGAGGCAGAATAAGATGACCACTCGAAAAAGCGGCGCCGCTAGTCACCCGCCGAATCACAAGGCTGGTCCACGTGATGTAGGAGCGGTGGATGCGAATCCCATGGTGGCACCCGTGCAGCAGAGACCGGCTCCTAGCAATATCAGTATGGCAGGCCAGGCTCAGCTACATCATCATCACGCACATCCTGATGGAAGCCAGCCTGGTAGCAAGGACGACGTCAGCGGTATGTTTCACCATTTGTCATGAATATGGCGGGCATTTCACCCTGGCTGGACCAGTGTTTCCCAGTGTCTTAGCATACAAGCTACCCTAGATCTAGCATTTGTATGCTAGTTTGTATCCTTCAATGAGAACTTCAACAATTGCACACACCCAAAATTCAGATCGTAGGCTGACATATTTCGCCTCCTATAAGTGCATGGTGACTTCCACCATCAACGCCAGCAAATCAAGACTCCTTCCACTCCCATCCGACCCTCCAACGTCTTCTACGCAAATTATCCTCTGCCCCCAAATTCCGCCGGCGTCTCGATGCCCCCACAAATGCACAACGGCATGGGCGGGCTCCCAGACCACGTCGCCGTTTCCGCATCTACAGGCATACCTACAGCTCTGCCAACGAAACGCGAAGCCTCTTCCTCGCCGGAGATGGAGCATTCAGACCTCCTCGCCAATCTCCCCGGCAACAAGAAACCCCGCAAATACGTCGTCGTCAACGATACCGAAAACGCCAATAAAGGCGTACGGATAAAATTCGACCTCAAAGATGTCAATCTGGCGGATGTACCGGATTCGTACCGGGAGAGGAATTCGGTCTTTCCGAGGAGTTGGTATCCGGTGCAGATGCAGTTGTCGCCGGGAGAGAAGAGCGAGAGGAGGGGGAGGTTTGTGAGGTGTAGGGATGATGATGCGGAGGAGGGGGATGGCGGTCGGGGGGAGGGCTTGCATGTGGGGAGTGTGATGGTTAAGGTGCCGATGCTTGAGGGGAGGGAGGGGGGGTTGAAGGTGCCCGGGTTGGGGAGGAGGGTGAGGGAGAGGGAGGAGGCTTTTAATGAGTTGGGGTATAGGATTAGTTGGAATGGGACGAGGGTTATGGATACGAGGGTTGTTTTTTTGCAGAGGTGTCGTGAGTCGCGTCCTGTCCCCTCAACCTTTTACGCGGAGGGAATTGGCCATTGGTTGCTAATGATGGCGTTAGTGGATTCTTATCGGAACAAGATGAAGGAGAACTTTGTTGCTCATGGCCAGGAGGTCTCGACTGTGGCCCCATTGTTCGAGACGAGAGTGGGGAAGAGGATGCATTTAGAGAGGAAGCTGAGGGCGAGGGGGAAGAGATCGAGCCCGTAATGGGGACAGGCGCGTTGAGCTGGCTCAATGGTGCGAGAGACGATGTTGCGGGTGTGTAAGCTGTTGGCTTTGTGATGGTCGCTGGCTGTATGACGTGAGCATTTTCAGGGGTTGCGATTATGCTACGATAGGGATGGCGATGGGGATGGCATTGAGGCTTTTTTGGCTGTGTTGTGTGTGGGCTCGAGGAGTCTGAGGAGATCAAGAGCTTTACACATACATGTAAGAGAGCTTGCGATGGCATCAGCGAGTGTGTAGCAGTTGCGGATGTAGACGGTTACATACATGGCTTTGTTGAAACGTCTTATGCACCTACCTTAATCTTGAGACGGCTTAGTACCCTTTGAACACAAATAGCCAAGTCATATCGTTGATGCTGGCTTGTATTGCATCGTTAGTCCAACATCAAACGCCTCGGAAGTCCCATTCAAGGCAGACATGTCTAGTTTATTTGGGACTTCGATTTGGTGTTAGCAAGCGCCAGAAAAACACCGAACTCGCGATGATCAAGGTACTGCAACAACGACAACGTGCATGATAAAAATCCTTACTACTGATTCATGCGAACGGAGATGTTCTATTACTCGTTCAGCGAGTCCATATACGCAGGAGTACTACCTGGAGATCGGTAGGTGATTGAAGTCGAAGCTTTTATTCCCCCCCCCACCCTAACCCCCCTGGCTTTGTAGACGTTCGTGGTTAGACATTCAAGATTTGGGTGTTGGATATCCAGAATCTCCAACGGGTCAGCTAAGTTCGAGATTCAGTGTACTGGCAGAAGTTTCTGTCGCGCTCAATGTCGGATAGTAACATTTATAAGGTGTATAACACATCTTAGTGTCCAAGTCAAGGCTCCGTGGGCGCTCGAAGTACCACGAAGACCTTTTCAAGGGCAGATATTAGACCCATTCATGCTGTCGGGATTCCTTGTAGAGTAGCCTGTACATCGTGACCGTCTCGTAGAGTTTACATTGCCTTCGTTTCGCGATGAGCTCGGAGGATATCAACACCCTTATCATCAACACACTTAGGCTCGGTTCTTTATGGTAGCAATATAGCAATAGATTATCCTACAGAACCTCCATTATAATAATACAAGCACTAGAGTTACCACCCCACTTTCAATCGTAGCAGATATCATGAATAGGCCACCACTGCCCAGGCCGACCACAATGATATCGAGCAAGAATCTGAAGCAATGTCATAAAAGCCAGTATATGATCTCTTCCATCCCGGCCCTACATACAAAATGGGTGGATGATGAATAGATGGTCAACACACAATGCACGACTCCTACCCTCCAATCGCCGTCGCTGAACTTCCGGAAACCGCAGAAACTCCTCTAGAGAGCACCGGTATCCGTTCGCGTATGTCATATCACGCTATGCAATGCCCGTCCCTGCCGATCATATGTGCGCTTCGCCCCATCGCTCGCGTTCTTGTGCTGTTTGCAACAAATCTTCACACATGGCTCGCACCTACAACACACAATCAGCATGGAATTTCGTTGTCTTATGTGAGAAGACTTACCTGTGGTGAACTTTTGATGAATGGCAACTGAAAGAAAGCATAGTCGGAATTCTTGATCAATTCCAACATTGTGATGACGAGCCCCCAGGGGTGAGGCTTAATCACATGTAGGCGCTCAAGCAGAATTCGACAGATCTGCTGACGTATACCAGGCTCATCTTGATCCTCAAGGTCTGCACTGTATATATGGAGCAGGGCGTAAGCGAAGTAATGAGTATGGCTGTTTGGGTAGCGGAGTTGATGGGCCATTGAGCTACAGAAGTAGTAGCAAGCTTCGGGGTCTAGCTCCTTGGATAGCTTGGTCATCAACAAAGCTTGAGGTGAATCGCTCGTGAAAGCCTGTCCGCCCTTCTGTCCAGCTGCTGCTATCGCGCTTTGTCCGATGTAGAGGACTAGCGCGTGCAGGAGTGGGGCGTTGATAGTCGTATCGCGGCCGGGTGACTTGTGAGCTGCGTTCAAGATTTGCGCGACTGTGTTGTTTGAGACATCACTGCTCCTGAGCGACGCATCGATGACTTCCTTGATGTTGGCCTGCTGAAGCACAGTAGTGAAATCGCTAACGATTCTCGGTGCGTGCCTCATCTCTTGCAGACGGTCCAATTTTAGCCCGACCACAAAAGGATTGGGAAGCTCAAGGAATGAGGAAGGATATGCGCTGAGAACAAGGTTGTGTAATTGGGTGCAGTGGTGTGGAATTGCGTTGCAGAGGCGGAAATGGTTTTCTGCTAGGAATTCCGGAAAGTCGTGGTGCAACACGAGGACAATGCGGAGTATGCCTCGATAAAGATCCTTAGCCAGTGGTGTGATTGCACTCGGTTTGAGGTACTGGCCAATGTACGACAGAGCCGCTTCCATGATGCTGGCGAACGGATCACACCCCTTTGAAAGATTAGTATACCATCTTTCAATGCAAGAAGAAATACTCACTTCATTGTTCGGTAGCTTCAACAAACTCGGCATGAATAGACGGTGGGAAATCAAAGCGAGCCAGCTGTATATGAAGCCAGGGAAGTGACGTGGCCCCAGTGTGAGGAAGTTGTCTCCAAATGCGAGCAGCATATCTCGATCTTCTGCGTAGCCTTCGCGACCGAAGTCATGCCAGTCGCAGAGGATGCTGGATAGGAGACGGAAGAATACACGCTGGTTAAATCGTTCTCCTTGTGTGACTTGTTGATGATTGATAATCAAGACAATGGTGGACAATATCGAGTCCATGTATGTAGCTTTATTACGCCTGGCTGAGCCATTGGACTCGCCGTGATTTTTGACGAGGAAGACAATAAGCTTAGCCAAGCAGTCGAATTTAAAGAACCCTTCATTCGAGCTCAAGTCACCATCGGCGTTATTGAAACTGTATGAATCCAAAGCTTCATCGATACAAACTCGCAGGAACGATGCCATCTCTTCATTGGAGTTGATGACTTGCTGGCGGTGTAGCTGTGATATGAAGGCCGGAAAAAGGTGTTCGTTCGGGCTCTTAGGATAGCCATCGTACAGGGCGGTCCATTCGTCAAAGATGTATTGCAGCTGACGTTTGACGAGCAGACCTTGTTCATCTGGCCTGTTGTCGAGATCGTTGACACTCCAATTCCTCAGCTTCTTGACGAGAGCTTGCGCTGGTGCTAAGTCTGGATTCTCGGCGAGCCGATTACCTAGAGCGCTCAAGCTGGCTCCAAAGTCGGCTCGTAATGCCGTGGGGCGAGCGTTAAATAGTAAACCGTCCATGAGCTCAGACATGAATTCGAGAGCAACCTCTACGTGTTCATAGATAAGGGTCGTGAGAATCGAGTCTATCTGCTTTAGTTGCAGGATGCTGGCCTTGATAAGTGGGACTGTCACGTCGGTGTTAAACAGCTTCTGCACCTCTTGTGTCGATGCCCAGATTGCCACTTCTTTCCTGATGTTGGGAAAGTTTTGACAGAGTCGCCGGAGCAGTTGGACCTTGATCTCAATCTCAAGAACTGGCATAGGCTCTCCATAGAGACTCTTGCAAATCTCTTCGGCGCAATTCATGGCTATCATATCAGGCGAAGTTGCCAAGATCTCCCATGCCTGGTCGACAGCTTCCGCCAAGGGATCCTCATGCTGAACGTCGCCGATAGACCTGTCAGGATTTTCCTTAACCATTCGATCAACATCTGCAAGCAGATCTTGCACACACTCTTGAAGTACCCCAAGATTCACGTAGCCATTCGTTTGAGTTTGTGGTATCGAAGCTGGTACAGGTGGAGGGAGCATACGGCCAGGTTGCTGTTGAGGATGCTGGTGTGGTGGCATTGGTAATGTCTCTGCGGGAGTATGCACATTGGGCCCAGCCGCGAAAGCCTCCGCCAGAATGTCAGGCAATTGCCGTCCGCTGTCCGCGGAACCCGTCTGGCCATGGGTTGGAGGTACTCGAGACTGACGTGCGAAGTCAAGATAGATTGCCAACTGTTCAGGATTAAGGCCACCCGATGACTGCTTGTAAGGGTCTGGGATGAATCCAGCCCAGCGATTATAAGCTGGATCCATGTAGGGCTCATTGGGATGCTCCGCCCTATGCTGTCGTCGCTGATTTATCTCATTTTCGATATGTGACTCGATCTCAGGCATCGATCGATCTTCTGCTTGCGTCTCCACTATGTTACAGGCAATTTCAAGATTGTCGTTCACGCACATCAAAATTGCTCCTTCAGGAAATGTTTCTGCCATATCTTGCTGCGCCACACGGATGTAATTGGTCATGCTCATCTTCAAAGGCTCTTTGCAGGTGACCAACGCAAGACTTCCGGACAGCTGGCGCACCATTTGCTGTGCAGCTCGGCGAACACGATCCTCGTCCAATTCCCTTGCGAAGTCCTTATGGATGAGAGCACTTGTTGCAATGGTCGCTATTGTGACAGATCGTTCGACCACTGGAGCAATGATCTCGAGGATAGCACGCCTTATAGCGTCGATGACAATCTCGCGTAGCCTAATCTGAGTGGCTGCGCTACCAGTAGCTGGAGGAAATCTCAAGACAGATTCAAGGTCCGGTAAAGCTGCAGACATGGAATCGGTATCAAACCTGGGATTCCGCGCAGTCCGAGTGATACTCCCAAGATTCATATCTTCGAAACTCTCAAGCCCATCTGGCAGCAAGCCATTGGACAGGTCTTCATTCAGAAGAGGTCTCGTTCGAACGACTTCAGACGGTTCGAGTGTATTAAGACCCATTCCAAAAGCGCCCAAGAGTTTTTCAATATCAAACTTTTGATTCGTCGTGATATCGAAGTGCTCATACAACTCTAGAAGCACGGACATGATTTCTTGCACCCAGGGGTTGGGAGGCTTGAATACGACCGAATCTGTCCCTTTCACGAGTACGTTGCAGGTGAATGGGATGACGAGGAGCAATCGCTGTGTATCGAGGCCTTCAATCAGGAGATCCACGAATGAGATGTTCTTGTGCTTTATTGGTTTATCCCGTGCAACCGTCAAAGATCCGAGCCAAGTTGCTAGATTCTTCAACTTCTTCCGCTCCGCAGCATTCTGCATGGTGGCTTCAGCGTTGAGGGCTCTTTGGACGCTAACATAAGTCTCTCGTAGAACTTCTTTCCACAAGGTTTTGTTGCCGAGGGCGTCCAGGATGTTGAGGTAAAGCGGTTGATAATTCGGCTCCACCTTGGCGCGTCCTTCTACAAGGAAAAAGGCAAACCACTGATGATGCTTGTCCTCAAGTGCGGCCTGCAACTGACCAAGCTTGGTCTTCAGATTCTGTTCGGAAACGTTGTTGAAGAAGAAAACCACCTTCTCTTGGGTCTCTTCGTCGGGTTCGTCGTAGACTGAAGCGGGCTCCGCAGTCACGGATCTGAAATTGATGGTCGTATCAGGCGAGAAATCGTCCATGTCCCCATTTGGAAGCTCCATACCCTCCAATAGTCCATTACTTTGGTCGCCGGCGTGAAGACCACGATTTTCGGAAAGTGATTCGACTGCAATCTTGTAGGGCTCTGTACCACGGAGACCAGGAATCTGTACAAGTAGAGAACAGTAATCGAACCATTCTGGTTCCCGTAGCCTATTGCGCACTTGCATCAGAGCTTGGAGTCCAAATTTGTACATCGAAGCCTCTGGTGGATAGCCATGCACGGCGTCTAGGATCATCTCTTGGCCTACGCGAAGGGTCAGGTCTGAGACGAGGCTAAATTGTATGATACCCCCAAAGAGAACAGCTGTCGTCGCAAGTGGTTCCAGTGGGTATTCACCAAAGCAGGAGAATTCGTCGAAGAGGCCGTGAATCATACAAGCAAAAACATCGAGCTTGGCGGGTTCTTTGGAGCCTCTGCATTCTTTCAGGAGCTCCAAAATGTCGCCGACCTGTAACTCATTGGCGTACATTCGCTTGTAAAGATCCTGCATCTCTTCATCTGCAGCCGCAGGGAGCCCGTTGCTGTCCTTACAATTGACGTCGACGTCCCCACCAACACCCTCGCAGTAGATGATCAGTCTAGGGAACGCCTGAAAGCATTGCCGCTGGATCTTCTTCAATTCGACTCGATCCATCATGTGATGGTCCAAGATGGTCAGCAAATCGTAGACGGTCTTCATACTTAGACTCACGGTCTGAGGGACCGGCTGTTCGCCACGGCAAGTTCTAAGCTCATCGTCCTGCTTAAGTTGCAGGAATTTACACAACATATTCACAAGCTTGACGGTATCTTGTTCCAGCTTATTTTCTGCCCATTGCTCGAGATCGAGCTCACCATTGCGGTGAGCCAACGCTGCCAAATCAATGCCGAAACCATTCGCAAGAGTGTAGAGGTCGTCCAGCCAGCGGTGTTGTCGAGCTTTGTCCAAAATGGTGGTCAATTGAAGTGGGTTTTCCATGTGGAGCCGTATAAGCTTATCGGCAACCCAATTCTTTTCTAGCCTCCACAACATATGAAGAGCATAATCACCATCGGGTCCATTGTTTGTCAGGAATATGACAAACAGACGGCTCATAAGGCTTCCCTGGCGTTCTCTTATCGGCTTGACTCCGAAGCATGAGCACAGAAACAACGCTTCTTTATCTTTTACCGTTTCCGCGAGAAGAACTTCATCGCCTTGAGAAACAAAAGTGTCAATAATGACCGTAACTGCGTCTAGCGAGATCATGGTATCTTGTTGCGCAGTCTCTGCGTATTTGATAATGTCTGCCGGCCCGTCCATTGACTCATGGGGATCATAAGCCAGGCGTAGATCCGGGATGGTCGTGGCGTCCAATTCGGCTGGTGAGAAGGATAAGAAGGCTTTGGTGAAAGAGAGCTGTGTCTCAGGGTTGCGCCATTGGCCACCCCAAAGTCCTTGGATGTCGAATTGCTCATTGCTTTGGGCGATGGGGAGCAAAGCGTTGAAGAATAGAAGGAATTGGTCTCTTGATATCTCAATAGGTTGGAAATCTATTTCTCGGACCATCCTTTGCCAGTCGAAAGTGCGTTCTACATAATGGTAGACCGCTAAGACAAATAAGGCTGGAGAATATTGGTTTCGGGCAGGGGTCAGTATCATGAAAAGGAGTGCACCAGCCACCTGGGTTTCCTCCAGATCTTCATCTGTAAGCCGAGACAGAAAGGCTTTAGCTGCTGCCGAGCTACTCGTGATTTGAGGTCCACCAAGCTGAACTTCTCTCGCGAGAGAGTGGTCCATCTCTAGAAGATCGATCAAGGCAAGCACCGATTGGATGTCAGACGGCATTGCAAGATTCTGCTTCGAGTAGCGAAGCTTGAGTGCAAACGCAATCTGCTTCGTATCATGCTCTGTTCTGGAAGCTTGAGGCAGATCTTCCAGAAGTTTAGCGGCGCAGGTAGCGAGTAATGAGGGCAACACATCGAATGCGTCGTTGCGAGCATTTGCAAGGACTGAGATTAGATCGTCGCGGGTGTTGGACAGGATAGCCCCGCCTGGAGTGAATCAGTAAGGGTTCAGTGAGAGCAGGAGTGAATGCATATATTTTACCTTTCGTCTTCAGATCGGATCTTGAGACATGCGTAAACGCCGAGGCTAGCAGCGTCCGTGCGAGTGGATCCAATTTGAAATGGTCCATGAATGTCGATAGATCAAAATCTCGAAAGAGGGACTCTTCTGAGGTGTCTATAACTTCCGCTATCTTCGATGCTTGGTGCTCAGGTTCCTGTGTAATCTTCTCCATCTCCTGCACCAGTAAAGGGTAGGTGCTCGGGTTTTCGACATTCCGATTGATGCCAGGAAAGATCTGAGGAGAATTCCCAACAAGGAGACGACGGAAGTACTTGGGGTAGACCTCCATGCCGTATTGCTCTAAGAGCTAGAAGTGAAAATGTCAGCTATCTTGTTTTCCTAAACCATATTATTCTTAACAAATTGAAACGAGACCTACCTTGCGTATTTGCTCTGCTTGAGACTCCCACTTTGCCTTGCCCTCCTTCTCAGTTATAGAGCCCAGTAGCAGAATCAGCTGTGTGACCACGATCTTCGACAGTGAAGATTGGCTCGGAGCGACAGAAGAGGAATTCGAGCCTGTGAATGGTGACCGATCGAAGTTGTTGGCCGTAGGCGAGCTCAGGCTGTGCTGTGGTAGAGGTGGTGAAAAGGTATGGTTTCTTAAGCTCCCTCCACCGCCACTACCCCCACCTCCTCCTCCTTGAGACGCGGTGGTCGAAGTCGCGGCGGAGGATGCCGAGTGTGTATACGAAGATGGCGTGATGGCTCTTGTTCTTGATGACAAGAGCAGCTGGCCAGGTTGAGCTTGTTGAGATCCAGATTGTAGAGAGGGAAAGGGTGACGCTGAGGTTGAAAATGAGGATCTGATGTTGTCGTTATGTATTGGAGAGTTGAGAACAGAGGAAAAGGTTGAAGTGAACGGTGAAGGAGATGAGGTGGTATTAGTTCGCCCTGATGAATCGATTAAGGAGCCAATATTGGTGGATAAAGGCGTAAGCCCACGACGAGGGCTCGTTCCTGGGGCGGGCAAGCCCCAGGCTGGCTGTTGTCCCCTCACTGACTGTGCGCCTGAGCTCCTGTCTGAGTTGGAAGCAATCGAGTTCTGGGCTGCAGGGTGAGGGGGAAATTGTTTCATCTAGGATACGTAAACATTCGTGTGGAGCTGGCTCTCAGCCAGAATATTGAGAGATAGTCGCGTGTAGTGGAGAGAGGTAGGAAAAGGGGTAAGAGGAAGATGGTGTCAATGTAGCTGATGTGGGGGACACAGGTGAGGTTGGAGCACATTCTGAGGCTCTGAAAGTTCCCGACCAGCGGACCTTAGCGTCTCCGGCAGCCTACAGCGGCCATTCCGCGCTTCCAGCCCTAGCTATCTTGGCATATCACTCTGCCAACGTCTACTTTGTGTATAATTATGCGCCCAAGGTACTCTTTGGCTACTGTGACCGGAACAGTGTTACACAGGCGAACCAATCTTGGTTGCGGACTCTACAGGTGTGCAGAATTTTCCAGGCGTCTTTACCGACAGTACTTCGATACAACAAACGAAACAACATCTGCGCTGCAGGGTTCGATCCCCAAGGACCGGCAACATGCCTGGAACAATGGTTGCCGATGGCCCGACAGTCTCTATGTCTTGTGAGTACGCATAGGCCTGTTGGACTGGGGGATTGGACTAATAGGAGCAGTCGCCAACAATTTTTGGGGTAAAGACGATGCTGGTGTTCATCCTTTGCTGGAGCGCATGCAAAATGCGAAGACTACATGCGACGAGCTCAAGTCGTTCTATAACAGTAAGCCTGCGTTGACAGAGAGATCTTCGGACCTCAAACTGATGGATGATAAAGCCCGCGCCGCTATCGAAGATGAATACGCCCGGAAGATGGCAGCACTATGTCGCAAGCCTTTGGGATCCTCAGAAACAGGCACTTTACGAACTTCTCTTGATGTCATGCGCGGGGAGGTAGACGCCATGAGCAAATCACATCAGGGAGTTGCAGGCCAGATGAAGAGCGAGCTTGAAGAGCCATTAGGCGCATTTTCTGGAGGAATGAAAGAGCGAAGGAAAATAGTCCAGAACGGCATTGAGAAGCTCTTCAAGTTGAAGCAGCAGCAGACCCATATGGTCACTAAGGTGGGCCTGAGATTCAAAATCATCATGCAATGGTGGCTGACTGTGATAGACTCGAGATCGATATGAACAAGACTGCCTCAAGATCAAGGGATACCTAGCTCAGGGCCATATGGTGATGGGTCAAGAAGAGCGCAAGAACAAGGCAAAGATGGAGAAGACCCAGATTCAGCTAGCTACCACGAGCAACGAATACGAAGCAGCGGTCAAAGCCCTAGAAGAGACAACAGGGCGATGGAACCGAGATTGGAAGGCTGCTTGTGATGTACATCTATATACCCATGATCTTGAACAACTCAGCTGATGGAGAACACAGAAATTTCAAGACCTTGAGGAGGAGAGACTTGACTTCATGAAGAGTAGTCTGTGGACTTTCGCAAATGTTGCATCGACGGTATGCGTGAGCGATGATGCTGTAAGCCACACCTACACGTATACTTTGAGTAAGTCTTGGCTAATATGCCTAGTCCTGTGAGAAGATAAGGCTTTCCCTTGAAGTCTGCGAAGTCGAAAAAGACATCTCCAACTTCATCCAACAGAGAGGCACCGGTCAAGAGATTCCCGACCCTCCAAAATATATCAATTTCTGTCGAGGAGATCTCAATGACACGGCTTCAGAGGCCTCGGAGGACGAGAATTACTCGGTGGCCCAATTCCAGAGAACTATTAACCCTGCCTTCCGCAGCTCTTCCCCGCAGCCTTCGATATTGGACTCCCATCACGACCCGCACTCAGACCTTGCCGTACGCATGGGACATCTCGAGACGAACACTCCACCCAGCCGAGAGACCACCTTGACTCCGCAAAAAGCCACGCAGCAGCAGCCTCCTCCCGTGATCGACTACCGGAGACAACCCCAGACTCAAGCACCGTATCAGCTCAAAGCTGACGAACTCTGTCAAGTGCCTCACAACGAGTACCCAACTGATGGGATGACCATGTTCTGTCGCACAGCGCCACCTTCAGATCGCAGCTCTGCAGCAAGCCCAGTAAGACCATCAAGTCGAGATTCTCAGAGCGAGTACTCCAATCCAACGTCTTTTTCAAGCCAGGAGCCTGCAAGTAGAAAGCAGTCTCTCACAAAGCAGGACGCTTTACAAACGAGTCATGCAATGAGTCCAGCCAAACAGGTTCAAAAGAAGAGAAGTGGCTTCTTCAGTAACAGTCCTTTCCGTAGGAAGAGCAAGCACGAGAAAGAAGCTCCAGCAATCACAACCCCTACGTCGCGGAATACCTGGGGTTCTGCGAATAGTCGACATGATGAGAACAACAATCCGAGCCCAACTCGCCAGTACGGCTATGGTCAAAATTCCAGAGATCGATACTCAGGCAGTCCGGAGCCAGTTGATCCGAGAGCTAGTTTCCAACTAAACGTTGGTCCTAATGTCTTTGATGTCGCCTCGCCAGACTCTAATCGCAACAAACCCGCTCCCAAGAACATGAAAGTACCTAACAAAGAATTGGATCCTATTGCCGCTGCTCTTGCTGAGCTCAAAGGCGTCAATAAGCAGTCTTCAGTTCGTATGTCAGCAGATCGCTATGCCGGTGTTGCTACCCCGGGTCGCGCAAGCACGTCTAGTATGCAGAGCAGCGATGTTCAGGCCGCCCAACGAGGTACACCACCACCGTCTTACCATGATCAGCCTGTCAGACGACTTGACGCTCCCCAACCAGCCTTCACTTCCGCGCAGATGCAGTCCACGACGCGCAAGTATGTTGGACAGAACCAAGACATTTACGGTTCTTCCCGTCCTGGTACTCGAGGCAGTGGATCAGAGATGCCGCGGGCGACATCGCCTCGTCCAATAAGAAGCACAAGCCCTCGACCTGGATATCAGAGTCAAGGCCAAACAGGCCATCCTCGAGCGGCAAGCCCCAATCCATACAACAATGGCGCCCGCCCGAGGCAGTCACCAAACACAAGTCCCGCGAAGCAGACCTATTCTAGGCACAACTCGCCTAATGATGTTGGGCGATTACCTTCTCCGCAACCGCAGTATACGAGACAAGATCGGCCAAATAGTAGCGCAGGAATGGCGATGCAGCTTTCGAGTGGCGACGGTGAGAGAGCGCGAGGCGGGAACGCAGCGAGGCCGACAAGCCATTATGGTGGTCAGCCACCACCGCAAGATCACGGGGCTGGAAGAACGAGAAGCAAGAGCGTAGCAGATGGGCGGAAGTTTGGGCAAGACGGCAGACCAATCATGCACTTTGGTAAGATTTTCCGCACCCCTGAAGGCTTTTGCCTTGCATACCATAACGCCCAGTTCGCTAATAATGGAGAGCAGCGAGAGCACTATACATGTACCGTGCCGCTATCCCTGAAGAGCTAAGCTTTGCAAAGGGCGACATCCTCGCAGTTTTGAGGCTGCAAGATGATGGTTGGTGGGAGGCCGAGGTAACAGGCAAGAATGGCCGACCAGGACTGGTACCTAGTAATTATTTGCAGCCTTGCTGAGGCTTTTAAGGTTTCGCTGGCGAGTTTACATTGAAAACCCGACCTGAACAGAGAGGGCGAAGGTATCCTGTCTAGATTATGAGTTGGGTAATTTCCAGCGACTGAATTCTGTCTTTTCCTCTTCACGTAGTCATCATGATATCGAAAGAGCAGGGTGCCCATGACTTGGCCTGTGTCAATATTAGCTTCTCGTACCTGATATCGAGCCAATTGAATATTTTTGTACATTATCTTTTGGTCTACTATTCAGCCCTTCTTTATTGTTTAATGGCTGAATTTGATACCCTAGTCTTCGCCTTTCGCAGTCACGTACTGCAACAACCCATTACGAGCTAACTTCATAAACAGTCGTTGATATCAGGATGGAAGCTGTCAGAGTTGTGGATCGGCGTTGTCGTCAACTTTTAGAAACACGCTATGTATTTTTTCTTGTGTCTTGGCAATCCGCTACTGATGCACGATGATGTTGGCGATGGTCCTGTAGGCACGTGGTTCAGCTGGAGCTGAGCCTCCGCGAATTCGCAGGCCACTTTTCCGTCATGATTCCGCTATCCAACAAGGACGAGCTCTTCCTGTGGAGATCGCTTTTGCCCTTGTGCACGCTGAGTACGCCTTGCACTACTTGCGCTTATTTGCTTGGTCTGGCGTAGATTTCATGTTATGCACTCTTCCTATTAGATTTCGCACTGACACTTCGGAATTGTTTTTCCTTGACGACGGTCACTTGTGGTATTACTATGGGGTAACTAGGTATCATCGCCAGTGTCGACGGCATCGCCGGCGCAGCTATCGAGTCTGCGAAAGCTGTTTGTGAGATCGTAGACACCATCAAGCGTGCTCCAGAAGAAATCACTGCCATCTCAGAAGATGTTCATGCGTTCCAAGATGTCGTGTCTTCAGTCGACACAGCTCGTCGGGATGGTACGGTCCAGAGGGTTGTTGCCGGAGATGGGAAATTATCTGCAGTGGTGGAGAATCTTAAGCAGCCACTACAGAATCGTTGGATCGTGCTAGGGCAGTTGAAACCTAGGATTCAAGCCCATTTGAAGCCTACGAGTGATGGGGGGACTAAGATTAGTAGTGTTGATATGAAGTGGTATTTCAAGAAGAAGGATATTACGGATTGTCGGATTAGGCTTGATGCTGGGAAATCTACGCTTGATACGGCTCTTACTTCTGTCGTCTTCTAATTCGTGTCCCACTTCATTCTTGAATGCTCAGAGCCGTTAATAAAAGACAAAGTCTATGCACTCTGCGCGCCGCTGGCCAGGATCCCGATTCCTTCTCAAACAAGACGACCTTACCAAACCTTATTGTAGATAATATGGACGCTGGATCTGCATTGTTGAGATATGCCGGATCCCTTGCACCACGCTCGCCACCTCTGCATGCCTTAATGAACAGCAATCTGAAGCTCGATGACCCGAGCGCTCAAGGCCATACTCTTTCGGATTCTACCTCAGACTTGGCTAGCAGGCCCTTAACACCTCGGGAGAGTAAGACGGGCAATCTGGACAGGCTACGAAGGGCGGAAAACCAACGGACGGGACTTCACAATGCGGCGAGAGACGACGTTGACTTGATTGAGCAGCTGATGACTGAAGAAGGAGCCGATGTACGTTTTGCAGTTTTGTATTACACCGAGTAAGTCTAACCGCGGCTTCAGGTGAACGTCAAAGCTGTAGACGGCAGAACAGCATGGCACTTAGCAGCAGAACTCGGACATGAAGATGTTGTGCAATCTTTGCTATCAAAAGAAGCAGACGTGATTGCGACATACACGTCCGCCATAAGAGGCACAGAAGAGGAAGGCAAATTCAACGCTGGCCGGACACCTCTCAACCGGGCAGCGGTAGGAGGCCACGAAGTAGCCGTTCGCATGTTACTGGACCATAACGCCGATGTGACCATACAGAACGCAATCGGGCGCAGCGCGCTCCAAGACGCAATATGAAAGTGTCATGACTCGATAGCTTTGCTGTTGATAAAGAAAGCATCTCGGCCCACAGATTCGGAAAATTTTGCATGGACTCCGTTGCATGAAGCTAGTTACAATGGACGTCTTGAATTAATAAAGGCTTTGGTTGAAGAAGGGAAAGAAACTGGGGATGTTCCCGTAATGATTAGTGCTGAGACCGCTGGGGGAGTGATCATTTTTGGTTCATGCTAGCCACCCCGATCTTTCTCGCAACTATCACGAAGCGAGATGAGTGCGTTAAGTACCTACTTAGCGAAGGTGCATCACCGTATAAATGGGGTGATACGCCCATACTCGCAGCCTGTATTTTAGGTTGCCCCAACATCGTCCGTATGATGATAGAAGCCGGTGTGACATCGAGCTAAGGGATTCTGTACACGATGAGACGCTATTGCTGAAAGCAGCATCGACTGGACAGATCGATTGCATCAAGTACCTTCTTCAGAATGGCGCTGTTACGCATGCGACGGATACCCATAGTCGTATGGCACTGGAGCATGCGAGGTTGCATCAGCCGGGGAAAAACCCTCAGGTAGTCAAGCTCATTGAAAAGTGGGTTTAAAGCCATGGTCAGGGTCCACACCTGAAGCAACAGCACACCTATGATGAGAATGAGGACGAGTACATCCAATAAGGACTGCCGATTACCGGACGAAGAATTTCTAGGATTGTTCCTTCGTCAAAGCTATGCAGAGAGCTTCTTTGAGCACGCGAGTATGGCAGTGCAGGTCTCATGTGTGTACGATAGGCCTTTGTAAAAGCCGGAGGCCGGTGCTCTTCGATGCAGCAATCAACAATGGAGTAGTCTCCTCACGCTTTGACTGCTGTCATGGCTGGAGCTCTAGAATTTCCCCAAAAAAGAGCCCGTGTTCCATGGGCTCTTTCAATTGATTGGTGACTAGTATCCCGGAGGCTGAAGTACTGAAAGGCGCAGTACGATTCTTCAGGCTGTTGCCACCTCCTCAGTCCCACTCGAAGGCTGTGCAACTCCACTACCAACAGCCTCCGACGGCGCGAAGCACTGATCCCAGTGGCCACCGCTAAGCGCAAAGCTCAAGCTCTCAACAAATCTAATGAGCGGGCATCTTCCCAACTCATCACCACCGCACATCTCCAATGGCAATACTCTCCCATTCACGAGCACTCTGACCATTTCCTCACTAAAACCCTCACACTGCAGCTTTTCAAAAAATGCCCTTGCCGCAAACGGTACCGTCCAGGCCGCGGCGTACCCATTCATCTCCTCGACGGTCATTAGCTCGGTCTTAGAAAGCAGCGGCGTACTGTTGTAAAATCCCAATGCCGCAAATGCAGCCGTCATATCGTTATCATGGCCGAAATCGGCATACAGAGGTATGCCCAAAGGGAAAGTAGCAGGGTCGGCATCAAGAGTCTGATTCACAGTCGTGTGATCAGCAACCCGCTTTCCCGTCAATCGGGCCACGAGTTCATTCACGAACCCTACACCTTGAGTGGGGCCGAGAGGAGTGCCAGGACCGTAGCCGTAGTATTTGCCCAAAGTCTGGTAGTAATCGTATCGTTTCCATTCGTCCTCCGTGAAGAGTGCGCAGAACGGAGAAGGAGTACCCTTGGGTGAAGCTACCGTTTCGAAAGGGCAGAGATCCATGAGATAGATCGCCTCGTGATCGGTAAGATTGGCATTTGGCAGCGCAGCGTTCAGACGAGCAGTGGTGGCTGGTATGAATGTGGATTCAAAAATACTCTGAGCGACATGACTGGTATTAGAAGCCTCAAAGTTGGTGCAGAGACCATGATCCAGGGTGTTGTTGGAGCCTTTGTCTTCGCTGATAACGACGATGTCGTATGGATATTGGGCATCATTAAATCTCCCAGTAGCAACTTTGGCAGTGTGGAAACCTTGACCGAATCGTTCTGCCGAATCAATGACACGTTGCTGCCCAGACGCTCTGATGAATGGAGCCGCAGAGTTGGCCAGAGCTTCGTATCGGGTGAAGACGTCGGTCCCAGAATTAATCATCTGTAGCTCTCCAAAGGCAGTCAATTGGTCGGCACCCAGAGTGTATTTGTAGTCGGCGAGAAACGAGTAATCGCCTTCGAAAGTTTGGACATGGCTTTTGATCTTCTCGATAGTTTGAGCGTAGGAATTTGATTTCCCTTCCGTTGGGTCGCGGCCTCCATGTCTTGATAGAATATGAGCGAACGTAATCTGGCATCCACTCGGTACATCGGGAGAAATTTCTGATGGCACATTGAAGTAGGGCGAGTATTGTCCCCAAAGCCGAGAGATATTCGGCATGCATTGATATCCTTGGTCGACGGTGTCGCAGCTCTCAGGCGGTTGCAGCGTAGCGCCTTTGGATTTCCCCATCGATATACTGAACAATCAGCACCCGATACTCACAGAAGTATTGATATAACACGTACACCATCCACGAGACCAGTGCTGCTACGCCAAAAACACCCAAACACATGGTAACCGCTTTCGCAACTGGCTGTTTCAGAACGAGATAACAGGAACACCATCCTGTGACTCCTTTCGACTTCTTATTTTTCCGTTCCCAGCTCTCTCTAGAATCTGGAGCTAGGAATGGAATCTCTTCATCCGACATTTTGAGACTCCTAGAATAACGGCTCACGAGTCGTAAGCGTCTAGCCATTGGCGCATCTGCTTGTCGCTAAGGATTCCCTGCTCATATACGTAGCTAGAGATGAGACATCCATGATAAAAGCCCCAAGAGCTTGAGCATAGGCGGGTGTCAGTGGATGCTTCACTTTCGGTCCTTTTGGCGGGAATATAGAGACGTGAGGTTTGGAACCCAGCTAGGCCCAGAAAGGCAATTCCTTAGGGCACAAGACAGAATATGCTAATAAAACTCGTTCTCTCTGATGATGATCTGCGCACTTGAACGCATTGTGATATGGACTAGAAGAGGATCAAAGTAAGACTCATATTCTTCTATAATCGCTAGAGCTGAGACGGTCACGCTATTCCGATGCCCACTACCTGCAAACGCTTAGCAACGTAGGATCCTCCTCGTATTGGCCACCCCGCTTGTCCTCAAAACGGCGTATATGCACTGAGAATTTCATGAGCTACCCATCTCCGCTTTCTTCGACTTGCTCTTGCCTTGATAATCCACAATCCTCCGCTGCTTGTGACTCTGTGCCAATCGATATTTCGAGTAGAGTGAGACAGTATCTCTTAGGACAATGAATAAAAAACCTCCGGCGATGCTCCTTCCGAACCGCGACGATAGAAAACCAGGAGTGTAACGGTCCCAGTAACGCGGTGGATTTATCCAACTTTTGGGCAGCACTGCTTTGAGCAAAACACCCATGGCAGCGGCGACAGTGGGGAACATGAGAGCACCAATAACCGATTGTGCTGATTGCTTTGGACGGAGAAGCAAGGCGCCACCAGGTAGTCCGGCGGCACCGTCCTGAACAGGTTGTGGGTGAATGTGACCGTGATTGCGACGCTCACGGAATTCTTGTTCCGCTCTCTCCCTAATTCGATCTGGATCTGCTCTGACTTGACCTGCTGCGGGAGGAATATCTCTAGGCTGTTCCCGCTGCTGTTCCCGCTGCTGTTGTCCACCCTCCGGAACCTCCTGTTCCTCAACAATCTCCACTTGAACATCAAGCTCGAAATCCAATCCACCAGGGACTTCAACCTCTACGCCCCCATCATTTTGCTCCTGACCATCGTTTTCTCCTGACTCTTCAGCTCGTGGCTGTATTTCCTTCGTCCAAGCCTTCTCCTTCGGCGCCAGTATCCTTGCGTAGAACTCGTTGTATGCTGCTCGTATGTAGGGCATGATAGCCATTGTCATCGCCACGCTTGGTGGCCAGAGATGTCCATCTCGTTGCGGGCTGTTGGAGGCAAAGTAGAAAAGCGGCAAGATGGGGAAGATGCTATCACCCCAGCTGCCCCTGGATGCGACTAATGCGAGTGGTATGAATGGCAAAGCCAAACCCCAATTACTGTCAACGCCCATGTTGCGATTTATCCCCATCAGATTTTCCGCGTCTTCCGGTCCAAAGATTAGGTAAACCGTGCTGAAGCCATGCATCCAGCAACCTGTGATCACAGTGCCGGCGAGAGTGATCACAACGAATGGTAGAACAAGCCTCCCCGTAGCGCGCTCCACTGCTTGTACCCCTTCCACCACTAGGCTTCTTGGTCGAGCTATAGCGATGTTTGCCTTGCATTGTGGACATTGTATCTTCGGTGGTCCTTTGCGTTGGTTCTTCGGTGATTCTAGATCGGCCACCCAGTCAAGTAGACATGCCTCGTGCGCCGTGAGAGCGCACGGACAAGGTGATCGCCAATCGGAGGACGTGGGATCATCCTCTGTCTCGTCAGAGAAACATATCCAGCATTTTCGAGGGTCATTGTTCGATGGCGCCGTTTGGGGCTTTGGTCTTGGCGATCCTTGTCGCTGTTTGTTCTCTAATTTAGGTGAGCATTCTGATGAGGACGGGTGATTGAGAAACACGGTTTGTGAGTCTTCAGATGTGGCGGATTGGGGTATACTTGATCTTCGTCGTTGTTGGGACGGTGAAGATTCAGGCGCCGGAGGTGATGAGGCTCGCTGCTGTGAGGACTGCGGGCGCAAAGGGAGTGAGGACTGAGGAGGTTGTGACGCCATAGCTTAGAAGAGATGATCAGACGGTCAAAATGTCAATAGTTCGTAGAGATTTATGGCATTGAAAGGTGGGTGACTGGCCGGCGCTTGTTTGCAGCGCGGGAAAGGTTGATTGATTGATTGATTGATTCGTTCATACTGGAGCCCAACTAGGGGTAACAGGCAACTAGGGCCTAGCCAGAGTAGCGGCGCTCCGGGCTTCCCAGCCCCGGAATGGGTCTATGCTATCTACTAGGTCAAGCCCCTAATAGGCTCTACCCCCACTATAAATAATAATAATGATCCCTTAATACGCCCAAAATGATCTCTTAATATTATATACGGCGATATTTATATTCCTTTAGTACTAAAAGTTTAAATATTCTAAAAGTTTAAACGTTTTAAAAGTTTAAATATTCTAAAAGTTTAGACGTTCTAAAAGTTTAAATATTCATAAAGGTTCAAAGTTTAAAAGTTTATATTAATATTATTATCCCGGTATTTATAGGGCCTACTAGTTTACTTAGTTACCTCGAGAGTATTCTTTTTAACCTCTATACCGGTGCCCTTTATACCGAGTTAGTACTAGTATCGTTACCGGTACCTATTATATACTTTTACCGTCGGTACCGGTTCTAGTAATCTTTAGAGGGCTTTTATTCGTCGCTATAATCGTAGAGAAAAGAAGTAGTAACTTTATATAAATAGTTAATATATAATTATCGGGTTTAAAGGTTATTTATTCTCGCTCTTTTATAAAGGAGAGTCGTCTTCTTAATATAAACGTCTACCTAAATAAATAATATTTATATCGAGTTATTATATACTATAAGTTCTAGGGTTAGTCGGGAGTACTAGTAGTATATTATTACCATCGTTTATTTATATAATCTACGTTAGTATTTACTCTAGGTTTATTTTATATAGGCGTAAATTTAATAATAAGTATATAAACTCTTAACCTATAGCGCTATACTAGATTAAGAGTATAGGGTGTATCGTTTATCGGCGCTCGTTTATAATTATTTAGGCGAGTACTTTTAATATTCCGTAAATATATAAATACGGGAGGTAGCCTTAAAGTATAAATTCCGATACTTTATTATCGTATATTAGTAGGTACTAGCCGTCGTTATTATAATTACGGATAAAAGCTACCGCCTAGAACTCGATTATATTAGGCGTTGGCCCGCTAAGTCCTCTAGGGCTACCGAGTAGAGCGAAGAGATTATTATTTTACGGGATACTTTTTTATATCTCGTTTATAATATTTAAGAAGTAGTTACCTAGGACGTATCTTCGCGTTTTAATATATTCGAATATAATTTATCTTGGGTATAATACCGCGGTAGTATATATTTAGAGTTAACGTAGTATATCTTATAGGGAGCTAGTAGTCTCGCGGTATAAATCGAGTTCTAGAATAACTATTATATTTATATTAAATATATATTAATATTAATTCGGTAAGGAACTATTTTATTACTTATAGTTCAATATTCTACTATTATTATTTAGGAGCGCGTACGCGTAATAGGTATTATATCTATTTTAGCGCGCTAATAATTATTAGGGCGGCGGTTATTTAGGTTATTAAGGTATTTATATTATAATACTAGCGAATTCTAACGTATCGGGCCTAGGGTAGTAAAAGTAGCTTTTATTAATAATATTAAAATTTACCTAGAATATCCCTAGTATTCTCTCGTTTTATAAGTAGTAGTAGAGGCCGTCGTCGCCTTTATATAATATTATAGGCTTTACTACCTATAAATATATTTAGGTTCGGGCTAACTCCGTCTCTTTAACGAATTCATTATTATATATTTCCCGTGGGTTAATATTATTATTATTTTCGTATATAAATATAGTATCCTTATGACCGTAGGATCCGTTCCCGTACTAGATTAAATAAATCTTACATATCCGTTATTACTTAGGCTCTATCGCGAATTATATAAAGATTTTTTAAATATCGGCTATATAGTCGCTAGGGATTAAGTCGTAGAACTATTTATTTATTTTAATATTTAAGTCGAATAGGGCTAGATATTATTCTTTTAGGTTAATATCGCGGATAAAGACTACCCCTCCGAGATCTAGGCTTTATATATTCTTAAGGTACTCGTGCCCGTTATATATACCTAATATCGTGATAACTTTAGTAGACTAGTTAAGAGGGAGGTTATTCTAGAGTTCTTTAATTATAAAGTATTATTATTCGTTAGGGATAATACGCTAGATATAGCTCGTAGGGTAGGCGATTTAACGAGGGTATATTTAGACTAGGTTACCGGAGTTATTTATAGTATTTATTATCTCGTAAAAGGCCGTTATCTAGGGCTATAAATACGTGTTAAGGGCGTCGCGTTTCCGTTAAGGGATATTTATAGTATAAGTTTAATTCTCTCGTATTATTTCGACGAGTTAATATATAGGGTAAGGTTAAGAGTAGGCCCTACGCTGGGTAAATATATTAGGAGATTTAGGCTAGGACCTTTTAAGTATATTAAGGTCTTCGCGTTTATAGTATCGTAATACCTCGAGGTTAATTCTATTTATAGTTAATTCTAATTATAAGAACTATAGTTATTCGAATATTAAAAAGTATTTTACTTTAGTATATAAGGGTTATTAAAGAGGTTAGGGTAATAGGGAGTAAATAACTAGAAACGTAACCGGAAACGTAATAGGAAGTAGGTAGTAGAAAATAAATAGTAAATAATAAGTAGTAGGAGGTACGTAGCGGGTAGTAGGTAGTAATGAATAAAATATTTATAATAAATAAACTTTCCTCCGGGCTAGTATTAATTAGTATTAAATTCATAGAGTACTAGCCATAGACTAGTATCTCGAGGGCGTTTATTAATATTATATACTTTATATTTATACTCTCCGTACGGCTTTCCTAGTTATATATATTATTATTTATATAGACTATTACCTAGCCTAGAAAGATTATAATACTAGGATAATAGGGCCTTTCGGCCTATTCCTTTCGAAAGTATATAAGATATTTTAGTAATATATAGTACCTAATACCCCCTTTCGGGGGCGCGTATTTACTTTATAATATTAAAGTATCTCTACCCGGTATAGGGTACCTAAGTTTAAGCCTAAGAGTTTACGGGCGTTTAAGAGTTTAGTAGATTTTGATACTACGCTAGAAGCCCCGTCCCTATTATAAAAATAGCGGCGTATTTATAGAATACTCCTTTACTTAATAGGGTAGTTATATTCCGACTTTTTAATCCATTTTATTAAAGTATCGTATATCGTAGTTCTATAAACCTAGGGTATATTAATAGTATATATTCTATTATCTAACGGCGCTCTCTATATAGGTATTCGTAGGAGTTTACTTTATTAATATTATAAAGAAAATCGTTTAAGTTAATCTTGCCCGTCCGTAATTAAAAGAGTATCGTAGATTACTCCCTAGTAAAGTTTGTGTATCGGGCGAGAGACTTCTTCTTAGGCTCGACCTTATTATATATTTTATATAGGGTTCGTCTATAGGGGTATTTATCCTATAAGTAGTTTTATTCTTTTTAAACTCTACGTTTAACTTTATTTTTAAAGAAGTTAAGTAATTTAGAGAAAGTTTATAACTAATTATATCTAGCTTTAGAGAACTTTATTCTTACTACCTTTTTAACTCTTTTATTTACTATTTCGTTTTTAGGGACTCCTATATAAACTAGGATCTAATAAATAATAATTAATTTATTAATTTAACGGGCTTTATCGATGACTTATTTTAATATAAATTGGCCCGATTTATATTTCGAGTTTACGATAACTTAAATAGTTATTTAGTTATCCGTAAAAACGATAATAGGTAATTCTAGGTAAACGAGAGCTTCGTCCGAAATTAACTTTAAAGTAAGAAATATACCTATAATTTCCGCGATATATATTATATAGTCGGATAGTTCGTTTATATAGCGCCCTCTTTAGGCGCTAGTCCTATAATTTATTACTATACTATTAACCTAGTTATCGATTCTAGAGCCGTCGGTATAGTAGATAAAAGCGGGCCTCTCTACTAGTAGTCTTTTATAAATAATAAAGATAAGTAATTCGTCTTCGATTTTAATTTATAAGGGTATTTCTTATAAAGGTTTAATAAATAGTACCCGGGTTTCTAGATATTCTATAGTTATACCTTTAAAGATACGTTTTAATAGTATATATAAAAGAGTCCTACCTATATACTCCGGCCGGTTTATAATCTAGTTTTTATAGAGGCCGGTTATAGTTTTAAAGGCCCCTTATTTAGTTACTAACTTAATCTAGATTTTAATAAATACGAACTTTAATTCTATATTAAATACTTCGCCGGCTATATAGATAATTCCTTTAAAAACTATTTTAGTTACTTTCTTCTATATTAAATATAACTTTACCTAAATTTATTTACCGCGCTCTTTATTCCTATAATCCGCGCTAGGGAGTTATATTAATACTATATATAATATAAAGAGTAGGATATATATTATATAGATATAAACGAGGTTCTTTATGAATATACCCTAGTTATTACTTATAATAGAGGTAATTACCCGAAGTCGAGCGATAATTACGTTTTTTAGGTATTTTATTTGGTCGCCCTACGATAAAGCTCGATCGAAGATGATTTTAAAGTATTTAATTACGTTCTAGGGGACGAGAAGTTTATCCTCGGATAAATAAATTATTTGAATTATTACTAAGGGGTCGCCTTTACTACTATACTTCTTTATAAAATAAATAAGTTAGTATTTTATTAGGGCGAATTTAGATATATATTTTCGCGCCTAGTTTAATACGATTTTATAGTTATATTTTATCGTTATATAGTTCTCCTCGAAAGTCTTCCCCGTACGTAGTAATATAATATCGTTAATATAGCTAGTTACCTATACCCCGGCCGTATTTAGAGAGTCTAATAAGTTAACGTTATAAAAGAGGAATATAATAGGCGAGAGAGGGGAATTTTAGGGAATCTTAATTCTTATTTTTTAATCGAGGGATTAATTAAGTAACCGGAGCTTTATATTTCTTTTATTTATAAAATTAATAAAATACTTTATTATCTTTTTAAGTACTCTTCTCTTTTTTAGATTATAAAGTAACCTTTTATAAAAGATATTATCGAACGTTTTTAAAACGTTTAAAAATAATATAATTACGATCTTTCTCCTCTTCTAGGCGGCGTATACCCTTTTAATAAATATATATATTATTATATCCGAGGATCTAGCCCTTTTACCCCCGAAGTAAATCTCCGGGAGTAGGCCGTAAGTCTTTATAATATAGTTTAATTTTATAGCGAGTACCGCCTCGAGGTATTTACCTATAATATATAGTAATATTATTAATCGTTATAATTTTAGCTTTATATAGTCTTCTTTCCCCGCCTTTTTAAATATAATTATTATAAAGGTCCTAAATAACTTTAAGTAGTATTATTCGTTAAGATAAATATTAAATAACTATATTAATATCTCCGTTATTATTAGTAGTACGTATTTAAAGATTTCGTTAGGTATATTTAACTATCTTAGAACTTTATTATTCGGTATTATATTAACGGTTTATATAACCTCGTATTAAGTAATTAAAGGGAGTTAAATCGGGTTTAGAATCTCGAATCCCTAAATATCCTTTAGCTCGGTTTTTAGCGGGGTTAAAAAAAACGTTTCGGCGAGTATTATCGTCTTTTCTCGCGGATTATAAATTATTAATACCGGTATTCTTAGGCTTACCGGCCTTCGGATTAAAAAAATAAAAATTAATAATAACGCGTCTTAATTTTTAGTTTATTTTACTAGTTTTTATACTTTACCTATATTATCGGCGGCTTCGATAACTTTATTATAATATTCCTTTATTAGAGTTTATTATATAAGAGTTTTCGTTTTTTTCCTAGTAACTTTATAGTCTCTTTTATCCCTTCGGGTAAATTTATAGGTTTTTTATCCCCGTAAATAAACTACCCCTTTAAGATAATTCTTTAGGTTAATAACCTCTTTCGTAGAGCCCTCGAATCCGGTATATATATATTTCGACGGCGTATTCTAGGGTACCGCCTTATCGATAACGATATAAAGTATTATTATAAACGATTATACGAAGTAATTTATCGTAAATCTTAATGGGTACGCCGTAGTAAATATATTAAAGAGATAATTATAGGTACTTTTCTTAAATTTATTAATATCGATCTTCGCCTAGTTCCTTTTTTTTGGCTCTTCCGTTACCCGTTATATAAAGTCGAGATTAGTTTTAATAAAAATATAATTTAATTCTTTATCTAGGCCTTTACCTAACGGGTAGGCGAGATAGTAAAGTAGTCGCGACTTAATTAAATCTATATTAAATACGAGGTTAATAGTATTAGGCCTATATCTTTTATTAAGGTTCTTTTATATTATTGTCCCTTTCTTAAATAAAAGCCGGAGGCTATATTTATCGAGTATATTATATAGTTTTTTAGCTCTATATTATAATGATACCGCGGTAATAATCTCTCTTTATCTAGGGTTATAAGTATTAAAATTATCTACGAATAAATATTCCGTATCTAGTTCTTTAGCGGCGATTTTATTTAATACCTCCGCTATATTCTTTATTCCTCTATTATTATCCGGCGGGTTATATATATTATAAATAAATAAAAAGATTTTATTAATCTTAATTCGGGTAGTATATAAATATCGGGTTAAATATATAAACTTTTATTTACTTCGCGGGATATATTTATTAATATATATCGATACCCGTGATTTCTAAGCGGCGGCCTTAGTTATATTATATATTAGGTCGAAATACGTCTTAGCTTTAAGAGAGTTATATATTAATTTATTAAATTTATTCTAATAAGGTTTTTATACCGCGATAATATTTCTTTTATAAACGGAGGGTAACTTAAAGAATTCGTTAATAATAAGTCTTAATATTATACTAGAGGATAAAGAGTTAAGGTCTTTACTTTAGGTTATTTATTTTAGATATCGCGTATTTAAATCCTCCCCTCTACGATATTATAATAGGTATTAGATATCTCGTCTAGTATTAAAGCCTAATTATTTAAATTACCTCCCGAAGACGATAGCCCTATATCCGATTTTTTATTAATACGGTCTTATATATCTAGTTCTCGCTTTATTTAATAGCGCGCTTTACTACCGAGCTTCTTTATTAACGCTTTTAGCTTTTTTACTACTCGCCCGGAGATCCTAATAATTATAAAGAAGTCGTTATCCCCGGTAAACCTCTTTCTTTTTAAACTCTTTATTAATTTTATTATCGATTTTACTATTAATATTACCGTCGATTTAGGTACTTTAGATATTTATAATATTAATTTTAATATTAACTTTAATATATATATTAACTTTAGTATCGACTTTAGTATTTATAGTATTAACTTTAATATCGACTTTAGTATAAATCGTATTAACTTTAATCTCGATTTTAGTCTCGGTATCGGGCTAGTAAATACCTCCGTTTTTAATTAATTCTCTTTAACCCGTTTAAAGTTTTTATATAAATCGGTAATTTTTATTAATAATATTCGACTTTTAGTACCCCGAGCGCGAGTTTATAGAGACTTTATATTCGTCGATATATTTATTATATCGTCGGAAATAGACGTAGGATTCTACGGCGGAGTATTATCTTTTAAATCGACGTAAATTAATATTAAGGTCCTTAGTATATTAGTTATAATAAGCGTTTTAGGCGTTATTTAAGACGTCGCCGATTCCTCTAGGGGCCCGTTAATTACGGTTAATAATTTATTTACTAGGGGGCCTTGATTTATTATCTATTAAAACGCGTTTATTAATTATTCAGGCGCGTTTATTAATATTTAGGTCACATCCTTTTTATTTTCGGGTTAACGCGTTTTACCCCTTAATTTTTTAGGGTTAAACTAGGCCTCTAGATTTTCTAGAAATTTATCCGGCTCCGATTTAAATCCGGGAGGATATTCTTTATCCTAGGCGACGTCTTCGAGGTTTAAGGTAAATTTATTTCCGGTCTAGACTTTAATAATATAATATTAGACTAGTTTATTCCTTTTAACCTCTTTTATTCTTAAGATTTCTTATTCTCTAATAAAATATTCGGGGTTAAATACTTAATAAGGCCCGCTATAAAGAATATAACGGTACTTTAGTATTAATTAAAGTCTTTCGGTATATTCGCTCCCTAAATAAGTTTTAATATAATAAGTATATTTAATTTATACTTTATACCGGGTTCCTTTATATTTATATTATTAATATCTAGCGTACTATACTAGTTTATATTTTAATTTATAATATTCGTATAGACTTCGCCGCCCGTTTTATACGAGTTTTTAATTTATAACCTAGTTCGCGTCTTATAGGGACGAGAAGGCGAGAATTAAAAATATCTTTAATTTTCGCCTCGCCCTCTTAGCCCTAGTAAGTTATATAATATATATAATAGTCGTTTTCGGGTAACTCGCCGCGTTCTTTTAAAGAAGAGGCCCGGTTATCTTCTTTAATTTTATTTTTATTATAGTCGTAAAGACCCTATATATAACTACCCTATAAATATCCTCTATTATATAGACTTTATTATTATATACTATAACTTAGAGTTCCCGATTATATATAAGTCGCTCCCTATTTATTATCTTTTCGGTATATAATTCTAGGTCGCTACTTTTTAGTAGTAAAATATTTATAATATATATAAATCGTAGACGGGAAGCGTAGCTCGTTATATATTAAATATAGGCGCGTAACTCTACCGAAATAAAATTACGGAATACCCGTACTATCGTTAACGAGATATATACTCGAATTCGGAGATTCTTTATTATAATCGGTACCCTTAAGCCGGAGCTAGTATTATTTAATAATATAAACTAAATAGGGGAATCTTAAAGAGGTACGGTAATTTATTATTATTATTAAATCTATTTATATCTAGAAGTATTAGAGTTACTATCTAAATTACTCCTTAAGAACTTATAAATGTTTTTAATAATTTATAGTTCTCTTTTATAATTCTTAAGGGTCTCTTTTATTAAGGCGGCGGGGAGTTAAAATATAATTATAATATTAAAAAATAATATCTATTCGGCTACCCCTCGAAAAGCGCGATATAAATAATTTATATAAAACGCGTTTATTCTTCTCTTAAGGTTAATCTTTACAAACTCTTCGATATTAATATACGTCGTAATATAAACTATTATAAACTCTATAAGGGACGCGTCTTTATTATTATTTTAGCCGATAATTAATTAAACCGTAGAAATAAAGGTCTTTATAACGCGAATAATAACTTAAATAGGTATTAGATTATAGCGCTTAATTAATTATATAGTTTAAAGGGCTTTATGGGCGAAAATCTTAAGTCTATATATATGAAATCAATATATACAATTTTGCGTGTGTGGAGTTGTTTTTCCAGCGCGGGAAAGGCTCAGAAGTATTCAACTACCCATCCTATAGGGCTGAAGCCCGGAAGTAGCTCGGCCCCCTAAAGTACACCCTAGAAATTCGACTTCCAGGCAGCAATCTGGGATATTCTAGAGGCTTTCTCAGTCGCCTAAGCAGCCCGATCTAGGGGGATCTCCAGGCGGTTTCGAGGCATCAGCCCTATAGGATGAGTAGTTAAGGGGTGAACCGTTCTACCTTCGGCCCGCGGCCAGGCTTAGCATATAACATCTGGGGGTCTAAAGAAACAATTCACCGTAGCGTATTGGAATCGAATCTCTGAGAGTACATGTGATTTGCGGGTAGTAGACCCATAGAGCCGCTTCAACACGCGGGAATTCCCACTTCTCGAACGTGCCAAAATAAGGAGAGTGTACCCTAGTTCCACATAGAACTACAATCTGCTAAGACCGTCTACTACCATGGTCGAAAAGAATGGGGACATACCCCTAACATCTCATTATTTATCCGAGTCTCCTCTGAATACTTATCAGAGAAACAAGGGCAATGGCTGATAATACACCCCAACGCAAGTCAGGCAGACAACGCGTTCCAAACAGAAAGTACGCAGATGATGGTCTGGAGACCCTCAATAAGGTCTTGTCTTCAGACTCTGAAGATGACCTGGCGGTGATACAGCAATTACAAGAGGAGTCTAACAGTGACGACGAATTTCCTGAAGACCAACTTGTCATTGAGCCAGATGATGAGGATGATTCCCTTGCTGACGATGCTTCCGATGGTTCTGCAATCCTGACACCAGTCGAGGAATACGAAGACGCCCATTCATATGCAAGCTCAGATCCTGGAGAAACAATCGCTCCAAGGCAGATTAAGACCACTAGACGCAGAGAAAACAGATATGGTAATCCTAGTCTACACTCACGAGGCATGCAAGAAACTCCAATCAAAACGGACAGCAACCGGAGCCGTGTGGAGCTTTTTGCTGGTGGAGGCATTGAGGACGTATTTCATATTGCCAAATCCAGAGACCAGTGGGCGGCTGATCCTACTTTACCACGCGGCAGCAGACTTTGCCGCCTATTTTCCCATACAGAAGACAAGCGCCGAATGGAGGCTACGGTAGGTTGGGACTGGTACTACAACGAGGGAGGCCGAGAAGAGTTCGCCAGAAGACAGAACACCACACGACTAAGCCCAGATGAAGCAACTGAATACATTCCAGGGGCCAAAGGTACTAGCCATACGTTCCTTATGGGTCCATATGGAGGGCAGAAACTCTTCGATTTTGCTCCTTTACAGTCACTAGAGCTTTCCAAATCGCTGAACTACGGTAGCTTACCACAAAATGGGGACAGCAAAGGCTGGATGCTCAACGCCGGCAGCTGTGTAAAGTGTATTGACTGGGCTCCAAACCATGATAACACTCAATACTTGGCTCTAGCAACCGGTCCACCGCGACATTCTTCGAGCTTCCTAGCCTCACGATCGGCTTCGAGTGTGCAAATTTGGGCAATTGCTGCTCATTCTGTGGCTATTAACCCTCCGATGCCAGAACTTCGCACGGTCCTATGCTCTGAATGGGGTCCAATACAACAATTGAAGTGGTGTCCGGTTCCTAGAAATGCACGAGGTTTGGGGGAAGATACCCTAAATATCGGCCTACTTGCTGGCATATGGAGCGATGGATTTGCCAGAGTATGGTAATTTACCCACACTTTTGCTTTTGCTCACGGTATCTCAGGTTGTTGACGTCCAAATCGACCAAAAAAGCGGTTTGTACCCGCTCAAACTTGACTCTGCCTGCTTCACCGCCCGAGTTTCTGGCTTGTTGGCAACTTGCCTAACGTGGCTTTCAGCTACTGATCTGGCCATTGGCCACTCGGACGGTCAACTTGCCATCTTCAACATCTGTGAAAACGGCAATTTCGACACTCCATGCCTTCACAATCCAGCAATTCTGGGGATATCTTACCTAAATACAGCGGCAAATGCTGTGCCACTCGAGCCTGTACCGTGGCTATCTATCGGGTTACACCCCAGCTATATCCTCGATCTAACCTCTGCTTACCCCACATACCCTGCACTTCTCATCTCAACATCCGCCTCTGGCAACCTACGTTTGACCTCTTTGCTTGCTCCGATGACCGATTTTGTGCTTTCCAACCGTACGAGATCGCCTCCTTCTTCGGTAGCTTACCATGATGGGCTACTATCAGTAGTGGGAATGGAGGAAAGTAGTGAAACAATTAGACTCTGGGGTTTGCGATGTTTCTACACTAGTGTGGGCATTGGAAAGCTCACAGGACCACCTGGGTATGTTTTCCAGGTTGTTACCCTCCTTGTGCCTCGCCTTTAGGACTTTTACCACATTTGTGGAGCATGAACTGGGGCGTTTGCCTCTCGTTTGCCTCTCAGTTGCTCTCAAAAATAAATCTCACGGTCCGATCGCGGTACATAAAACACATGCTGATTTCGGACCAATAGGCCTGGTGCTAGTGTCATGGACGTCGGCAAATGCCACGCCACGGTCGCAGCAGGCGGTGCCGACGGCAGCGTCATTGTCACAAACCCCATGCGCAAAATCCTGGGCCGAAGAGAAGGAGGCTACCAACAATGCATCTTCAAGCATGAGTGGGTGCGTCGACCCAAGGCAGCAGGCCAGGAGGGTCAGGGTGAGAGGCAGGGCATCAGCCGCATTACCGAAGGCTATAAAGCGGAGGAAGTGCGCGTAGGCCCGAAAAACAAAAATGGCCCAACGAGAGAACTTGTGATGACGACTACAATATTCGAGGAGGAGACGGCTGTGACAGCGCTGGCTTGGAATCCAAATGTGTCTAGTGGGGGGTGGTTGGCTGTGGGATGGGGGAGTGGGTTGGTTAGGATCCAGGACGTGGCCATCTGAGCATGTAGGTGGAGTCGAAATGGGCCCCAGTATCGGGTTTAAAACCCTTCGTGTGACAGAATTTCAGACGAGTCGGACCGTTGGTGTGGCAGAACCCTGCTCCACCCCCGTTCTCAAAAATATACCACGTAAGTAATGTACCTGTGAATTTGTTGTACATACATGCGGCTTTCTAGCTTAGCTGAGGCAAAGGCAGGGCTATAACCCAAACATATGCGCCCACTTTCGCATGGTGAGAGTTAATGACCAGCGAACATTACAACAACATGAGTGACTAGATCTGTAGATCGTTGCTCGACTCTTCAGAGCAATTGCAACATTTCAAAACTCGACACGCTTCTGCAGCATGGATCTGAGGGGCTTCATACCACACGTTCAGAGCACGACAGGCTCAGAATATACGTGAACGTCAGATTTCATTGGGTGGATATGGTGAAAATGCCCAATGCATATAATAGCACCTCAACATACAGCCACCCTAACTTTTCCAGATCATATCTAGCACTTTTCGGCCGCCGCCCATCAAGTAGCCATAACGCTCCAAACTCCAGTCGCAGAAATGTAGCCAAATAACAGGGAGGAATCGTTGCAAAGGTCGATATAATCACTGAGGCTTCTTCTTCTGCTTCTCCATTGTCTCCTTCAACTTCGCTCTCCGTACCTTCTCTTTAGCTGCAATTATACGTTAGTGAAAGACGCATTCGAGACATCAGATTCGAACATACCCTCATCGTACACCAAGAACTCATGCAAGGCTTTCCCTGCCGGCACCATTGGCAGAACAGGGACCTTCTTATCCGTCACGACCTCCAAGAGCGCCGGGCCATCGCTCTCAATCAGCCATTTCAGCTTTGCCTCCACATCTCCAGGTGCTATACATCGCTCTGCCTGGACGCCCATTGCTTCTGCCAACTTGATGAAATCTGGGTTCTTTTGATGTGTATGTGCAAATCGATCTTCGTAGAACAAGCTCTGCCATTGAGTCACCATACCCTGCTCTTCATTATTCAGGATGATAATCTTGACGCCAATATTGAATTGAGCGGCGGTGCTCAGCTCGGTCAGCGTCATGTTGAAAGAAGCGTCGCCGTCGATATCGATGACGAGGCATTCTGGACGAGCTACTTTGGCCCCAATGGCTGCGGGAAGGCCGAAGCCCATTGTTCCTAAACCACCTGAAGTGATCATTGTCCGTGGAGCTCGCCATCTGAAATGTTGAGCGGCCCACATTTGATGCTGGCCCACGCCTGTTGTGATGATAGTGCGGTCTTTCATATCCTGAGTCATAATGCTGAGCTTCTCAATAAGGGACTGTGGTTTGATGAGGCCGTCGGGAGTCTCCTTCTCATAAGCAAAGGGCAGGCGGGCCTTCCAGTCCTTGATCTGACTGAACCATTCTGGTCTCGAGGGTCTGGTCTCCACGTGTGGGAGTAGAAGAGTAATATTGGTAGCCACATCACCTTCCACGGCTTCATTGGCTTGTACGACTTTGTTGATATTCTTAGGCATTATTTCGAAGTGAACGATTCCTCCACGACCATCCGCTGCTGCAGCTTTCGCCTGAGGGGCAAATTTGTCGATTTTACCCGTCACGCGATCATCGAATCGAGCACCTAGGGCAATAACAAGATCTGCTTCTTGTATAGCCATATTGGCGTAGGGAGATCCGTGCATGCCGAGCATGTGCAGAGATTTCTCATCAAGCTCGTCAAAGCCGCCAAGTCCTTGGAGCGTTGTTGTCACCGGTATCGAGGCCTTGTCAGCCAATTCCTTCAGCAACTTTGGACCTTCCGGAAGTGCGATCATGCCTTGGCCAGCATATATGACAGGCTTCTTGGACATATTGATCAAATGCGCAACGCGTTTGATAGCACCCTCGAGCTGTTTCTTGCTCACATCCCTTGCAGCCAAGCTGGCAGCGCTGGAATTTGAGGGAAGTGTACTGGTCATGGGAATTGCTCTCCTCAGGATCGCAGATGTGACGTCTTTAGGTAAATCCACTAGGACGGGACCTGGTCGCCCACTGGTAGCAATCTCAAAAGCCTCATTTATCCGCCTCGGCATTTCTGCGATATTCTTGACCATCACGTTCCACTTCGTACATGCTCTCGATATTCCAATAACATCTGCCTCCTGAAACGCGTCCGACCCAATCGCACTTGTAGGCACCTGACCAGTGAAGACCACCATTGGTGTACCGTCCGATAAAGCGTCCTGCATTGGCGTAATTACGTTGGTGGCTCCGGGTCCAGAAGTAACGAGTACGACACCAGGTTTACCAGACGCTCGAGCATACCCTTCTGCCATATGTCCGGCTCCTTGCTCATGCCTTGGGAGAATGAATTCAAAGTGTGGCGAATTGTAGATGGCATCGAAGACTGGGAGGATGGCGCCGCCAGGATACCCAACTACCCAAATTCAATTAATCGGATTGTCATGAACGTTCAATCCGTACGACCTACAAACATGCTTAACGCCTTGTCGCTGAAGCATTTCGTGAAATATGTCGCCCCCTGTCATGTTCAAAAAACTAAAGTACCAGTGCGATCAGCGACAAGATCTTCATATATTTCGAGAGACAGAGGCTTTGTAGTCACTTACGACTCATCCATCGCCGGTGTCTGGCGGTTCAACAATGGATGTACTTCATTTCTCCTTGATTCCTGGTTAAATGCAGGGCTGGGGACCTCCCTTGACTGACTATGACTAGAAATTAGTGAAGGCTCATTGGGTAGTAAAATTGGGCCTGTTGAGACTGCTAACGTACGGAGCAGTTGCAGCAGCTGTACTTTGGCCTCTCTTTGCAGTCTCCGTCGTCGAAGTCGGGATTTGTCCTATCCTTCGAGGTGGCGATATTGCAGCTACTGGGACAGTGGTAGAAAAATGCTGGCATCGCTTGGGATGGCATAGTTGACGCCAGCGCAATGCGCATGTAGCAGCGCGCGCTGGCTGTGTTCTCAACATTGTGAATAGTTGTGTAAAATTTGAATTTATGAGTCAAGTTCCAGAGGGGAGAAAAACGAGCGGACGGTTTCGCCGAGATCGGCCAATAGCACGCTAAGATCTGCCGGGAAAGCGTGTGGGGAGATCTGCATGGCTCTAACATCAAGGTCAGCATACCTTACCTTCTTGTTGTTCCATCCAATTGTTAAACCCAGTTCAAGGGACTACGAGTTTGCTTTTAATCGAAACTACTTCCTAGTTATTAAACCATCTTCAATCGAGCGTGTTCTTCATTGAGACCGCCATTCTACCTCCTCTTCTCCAGCTCATCCACGATATATTTGGTGACTTTGGGTGGATGAAACTACCTGATATTGATTTTCACATGATAAGGCATTCGTAGAAGGCTGAACTTTATATTGTTGCCTTATCAGTAACATGTCTCGCCATACTATGCATGACCCTGTGCCTGTCATCGAAGACATCGACGATCTGTACTCCAAGGATGATGTCCCAACACAAAAACAACGCTTCGAGCACCTAAAGGAGCGATTTACTGAATTATATGGGAAGAAACCTCAATTTATTGCTCGTAGTCCGGGCAGAGTCAACTTGATTGGGGAGCATATCGATTACTCACTTTACGAGGTCCTTCCTATGGCAATAGCTGCAGACGTGCTGATCGCTGTCTCGGCTGTACCACAAGCTGCTGAAAATACAGAGGACGTGACAGTCCACGTTGCGAACCTCAATCCCCAAAAATTCAAGCGAGGTGAATTCACAGTACCACCGCATGGCAACATCGAGATAGACGCGTCGACGCTTCAATGGACAAAATATTTTAAGGCTGGTTTCAGGGGCGCTATCGGTATACTTCAGAAAGAAACACCCAATTTTGCTCCCTGTGGAATGGAGCTTTTAGTCGACGGGACCGTACCTTCAGGAGGTGGGCTTTCCAGCAGCGCTGCTTTTGTCTGCGCTTCTGTCCTAGCAACTTTACGAGCGAATGGATTGAAGAAGGTCCCGAAAAAGGAACTCGTTGAAGTCGCCATTGTATCTGAACGGTCTGTTGGAGTCAATTCAGGGGGCATGGATCAGGCAGCGTCTGTTTTCTCCATTCGAGGTGATGCAACAAGCATATCATTCTCCCCAGAATTACATGCCGAGGCCCTGCCGTTTCCAAAGACTGATCCTCCCATCACATTCATGATTGCCCAAAGTTTCGTCGCCGCAGACAAGCACGTCGCGGCTCCTGAGAATTACAATCTTCGTGTCGTTGAGTGTACTCTTGCAGCTGAGGTGTTGGCTGTAAAAATGGGATATAAGCTGAAGGGGGACTCTGGTCCTTTAGGCACCAGCCTGCGTGGCTGTCAAACCGCCTGCTTCGAGAATCTTATGGAAACACCATTCCCTGGGCCCGAGGAACAAGTAAAGAGGATGCTCACATTTACCGAGAAGTGCCTTGATAAGACCGAAGGTTACACGCGTGAAGAAATTGCCTCCGTACTGTCCCTCTCGGTATCAGCTCTGGAGGAGAAGTTTATGACCAAGTTTCCTGTCCAGGCAGAGCGGTTCTATCTCCGCCAACGCGCGCGGCATGTCTTCACCGAGGCTATGCGTGTGCAAGCCTTCAAAAAGCTTCTGCAGTCGCCACCTCCAGATGCCAATACTTCGCTACTGCCAAAGCTTGGCGCCATCTTGACTGAAAGCCATGCTTCGAGTCGGGATGTTTACGTGCACAGCTGTCCAGAGATAGACCAGATGTGCGACGTTGCCAATGAGGCTGGATCGTATGGTGGACGAGTGACTGGAGCAGGCTGGGGTGGATGCTCGGTACACCTGGTGCCTAAAGACAAGGTAGACGCCGTGAGGGCTGCGTGGGAGGAGAAGTACTACCGAAACCGGGAACCCGGGATTTCAAAGGGAAAGCTGGCGGAGGCAGTGGTAGTCAGTGAGCCGGGACACGGGACTATGGTGTAAGTGCCGTGAATAATTTTCAAGGATCGCAGATACTATTAGCTAATGAATCTACAGCATCGACCTTTCTTGAATTTGATGTCAACACAGTCTTATCCTGTACCACAACCCACCGACGAGTTCGCATGTCGCCATGACCATTTGTTTAGGTCCCTTCGCGCTCGCCAACCATGAGCTCAATCATAGTATAGATTTACGCGACACGCGCCATGATCAAATGCCACTGAATCCCAATTCATTCGCATTCTCACTCGTGTAAACATGGTTTCTTCGATCGCACCAGGTGCATCGTGAATATGACAACTTTTCCCTCTTGGCTCTTCATCTATCTTCTCACAGATCTCATCCGAACACGGACCTCAACATCAGCTTTCCACTCGACTAGTGTAATAGTGCCGATTATGACCAGCCAACTTACCGCGCCTGCGTCTCTTTGTCATACGGGACCTTGCCCGCAAAGGAAGGTGTTTTCGACGAGGATTATATTGGGACCATGGTTTTCTTCTACCATTCCTCGGTAATGCCGCGCAGTCTTCAGCCGATCAATGGACCCACAGCGTGTATCTACGCTAGTAGCGATGGCAGCTCCGTTGCTAAGCATCGACTTACACTGTGCCAGATGGGTGCAAGGTAGCACTCCTCGTCAACGACTATACGAGCAGTGGCTTTACCTTTGACGCAGGAACTTGGTCAACGGTCGCCCAACGGGGAAAAGGCGTGCTTGATAAATTTTATCGGGCAGCTGTTGACTATGATGGTGTAGGAGGCCGTGGCTATGCTAGAGTGTCTATTGCATTTTCGCCATGGTCTTCTCCTGACTCAACAGTCGAGGACAAAATGGAAGACTCACCGTCGTAGTATTCATTGGGGCTCTGAATTCGTTCTTGCATCGAGATTTGGTCAGATGATTGGCCCATTGGCTGTCAATGCTACTGGAGGTATCAGTATAGGTAATCCAGTCTAAACTACCTCCAGTCCATCATCATCATCATCATACACCTCATCCCCACCCGGCAATTCGATATCCCCACCAAAGCTCTCGCGTCCCGCCTCTTTAATTCCTCTATCAGTGACGAATCTCGTCTTCTTTCGCGACCCATCCGCATCCAATGCATTAGCCTTCCGCTTCTTGATCGGGCTTAGATGGACGTTCGTAGCTCTATTTTCCAGCAAACCAAGAGATGTTGCATCGACTGGATCAGGTGCCTGAGGATCCGCATAGCCTCTTACTGATGCGTCTCCTCCGTGTCTCAGGCGCAGATAGTCGCTGCCTGCGCCGTTCCCTCCCTCGCCCAGCTTCCTGGCGATCTCGTTCTCCTTTTCGCGCTCCGCAAGGCGTTTCCTCACTCTCTCCTCTTTACTCCCGCCTCTCTCTAGTGTACCCTCCGCATCGAGCAATTGCGCTGCACTTCTACCACCTGCGATTGGAGGGCCGACGAAGTACTTCGAGCCACTGCTGCGGTCGTACTGAGGTCCTTCTCTCATGAATCCGTCTTCTTTTGCGGGCTTCTGACCTCGTCTTTTCTCCCCAAAATGACCGGTCCGACCACGCTTTCGTCCCCCTGGAGCAAAAGGCGCACTCATACCTTGAACTTCCATTCTCCCTCGTCTTGTGCGCTCAACGACAATATCAATATGAAATTCGCAAAACTCGGTATGTCGTTTATCGATCCAGCTGGAGCATTGTTTGCCATCGTTTCTTACGCTCTTACACCAGCCTAGATCTCGGCTTGTGCCAAATTCAAGCACCGTATCGTCGCTAGACGCCAGCTTGAGGCTGAATTTTCCTGTGTCTGCCCTACCAGGCGGTGGTGGCATGATGTCTGGATTTAGAAGAGCAACAACAGTTCCTGGCATGAGCTTCCGGAATCGTGTGTACGCGGTAGTAAAAAGGAAGAGATCGACAGTCCATTTCAAATCCGTGAGGGTGAGGACCATATACTTGCCGTTTGCGTTCTGCTTGCTCTCGACGGCCTCCTCTGCTGAAGTTTTATCTGCCTCCGTGGTCCTGTGAGCAACTTTATGGGTCAGAGGATTGGACTTGGAGGCTATAACGGCGAGCACAATGTGATCGGGTTCAGGAATGTCAGGAAGAACGTAGTCCGGAGACTTCACTGTCTGAAGGAGGTCCGGGAGCCGAAAAATATGTTTCTCGGAGAAAGTACGAGTCAGAAAGTCATGAGGAAGAAGGCGTTTTGAAAGATGAAGCGACGAGAATGGCTCGAATAGCGAGCTCGCTTCGGGAATTGAGAGCCTTTCTACGGTCCTGGGTGGTGGGGACATTGACCGCGCGCGGTTCTTCGAATCGTTCACATTAGTCCTGGGGGGCTTTGGAGGTTCAGGAGGAGCGTTTGGATTCATCCAGATGTCTGTAGAGAGGTTGTTTTGTGTCCGAGAACGCCGCATGCCAACATTCGTATTACTCCGATGAATAAGACCCCCATTCGCTTGGTTTGCAGCCTTTAGAATCTCATCTCTCGAAAATTCTCCAGAGGCTCGATTGGCGCTTGATCGACTTTCGATAGCCTTGGACCTCTTTTCAGCGGCCTCACCCAATTGATCAATCTCCTGTTGCTTGACGCCGAACCCTGCACTTCTCTGCCGCCGAAACTTGTCCGCTCTTTCTTTCTCGGCTTTGTCTAATTTCCTCGTCTCTGCTATCTTTTCACTGAACGACTTTGGTCTGTTTGACTGGTCCATGTGCGCAACGCTGGAGTTGCGTGACGTACCAACGGTTCTTGAGATGCTCCCCAGGAATGCAGTACTCTGAAACGGATCATCGTCCTTCGTGTTTTCCCCAGCCGGCCTACGTAATGATATATTCTTACCCTTTAGACCTTTATCAATACCCAGCAGCACTCGGCCAGGCGAACGGGCTTCCTCGGGGATAAAATGCTTCCGTTGTGGTGATAGAGGTATCTGTACATCCGCGGAAGACTTGGGTCTGGCCAGAATAGGCCTATCTAAGCTGCCGTACTTCAAGGGTTCAGAATTCTCTTTCCCTGCCGCCTGAACTCTCGTGCCTTTTGCAACCTCCGTATCGGAAGTAGACGCGACAACCTTGCCCTTCTTCTGTTGGAGCTTCTTCAATTTGATCTTCGCCTCAATCGCTGCCAATTTCAATTGTAGTGTTTCCTCGTCTTCTTCATCATCGTCCCCAATTGGGCTCTCCGCACTCGCTTTTCGTTCGATCGGTCTGAAAGCCGGTGTAGAAGACGCCTTCTTTAGGGTAGATGGTGATGGAGACGTCCGATCATGGTACTGTCGCATCTTCTGGCGGCCTGTAGGAGAGCTCAAAAGCGCTTCGTGGGGAGAGCGAGGCGGCCATCTTGGCCCAAGGCCACCTTTGCTTGAATTAGTACTGGACAATTTCCTGAGAGTCGCTTTCACAGACCTGTAGACATGGTTCAATAGATCAAGAACGATTCCACAGTACTCGACTGCGATAGAAGTGAGGAATCAGACCATAATGCTTGGCGTAATAGCCCAATCGTGTCTAAGACAAACTCTCTATGATAAAGTAATGATATAGATGCACACGTGCTCGGAGACCAATAGTCCGACATCAGATAAGTGCTGATTGGCTGCGCTTGTAAACCGCGTCGGTCGCCTGTCACGTTTCAACGCGTCACTAGCGCGAAACATCCAGAGCTAAACTATGATCCACAATTAATCAATCATTAGAAACCCCACAGCAATCATGGCCTCCAACGCTCACACAACTCCCAAACTCCTCATACTCCCAGAAGACCGATCTTCAGAGGCCAGAATATGTACCCTGGCGCATCCCCGAACCTCAAACCCAAGTCGCTATCTTTTCGACCCAGAGAAAGGTATCTACGAGTTTACAAGGGTGGCGGCGCCGAAGTCTACGTGTCGAAGCTGGCTCATAGGAAAGCGAAAACGAGATGCGTCGTCGAAGATGGAAAAGAAGGATGCGAAGGGACCTGCATCTACAGAGGAGCCCACCCATGCCTTGGATTCACAGGACCCTCTGACTGCGGAGAAGAAGCATGCGAAAATACGACCATTCTCAGACGGCTACGTTGTCAAATTTGCAGAGCTCTTAGTCGCAACTCCCATTGACTACCTCTTCCTCCTGCTCCCGTGCTTCGTCAACTCTCCTTCAGCAAAATTGCCTTCCAAAGGACTCTTCCTCTCCGCAGACGACCTTCTTGAGAAGCTTTCCGAGCATTCCAGACACCTTGGCCAGATCCTGAGGTATCCGAAACTCCGACTGGCGACGGGGGAAAGGATGCAAGCCGTTTGCGACATGGTAGATGCTGGAGACGAGAAGATGTATCGGCTAAGCAACAAGATGCTGTTGAATGAGCTGGTGCTGAAAGCGGAGGCCATGGTTGTGCGTGGATTGCCGGCGAGCATAGAGGAGAGGTTCGTCCGGAAGGCGTTGGAAACACCTGTAATGGTTGTGAAACGAGAAGAGAGCTTTGAGTCGGAGCCCAACCCATCAGAATGTGTAGATTCTCAAATGAGTTTTGCGAATGCTGAGTCGACAGCAACTGTCGCTACCGACGTAACCGTCCCTGACGAGACCGCCCTCACAGCAGTCCCCAAAGAGCTCTACCATCTCCTGCGGCTGCGCACGGCCATCTCCTACATGATCTCCGCCTATATCCCTCCAACACTTGCAGCTACTTTGAACACGCTATTAGCATCCGAGCAGAGCCCCCTAGACTTCGCACCCCTAGACGAACGCCTCGGCAGCATCGCAAAATTGCGCGCCGAGGCCCTCGCTGCCCGCTCTCTGGGAGATTTCAGCCGAAAACGAAGCATGTACGAAGAAGATGACGCAGCAGAGACGAGAGCGGAGAAGAAGCGGAGGAAAGAGGAGGAAGAGAAGAAGAAAAAAGCTGGAGAGACGAGGGGGATAAGAGACTTAAAGAAAGTCGATACTAAAGGGATGAAGAAAATGAGTGACTTTTTTGGAAAGAGGAAGTCGCCGAGAAAGAAGTGATATTTTTTGTGCGTTCTTCTGGTGCCGTTGGATATAGTGTACGGTGCGATCTTAGCGTAGGCGTTGGATAAGCCATGAATATTCATCGTCTTCCCAGGTCGATGTCTAGAGCCTTTCTCATGCTGTACTTTTCCTCCTCTTGCAGCTCCTCTCCCTCTCTCTTAGGATCAAAGAACCCTTTCACAGCGATCCCAGCCACAGCATCCCATAATCCCTGCACCACGCCCTTCAGTTCTTCCCCACTCTGCTTGAAGTCCGGAAACGCATTGACCTCCAACAGCCATGCCGTGCCGTTCTCATGGATCATCCAATCAAGGCCGAATACTTCGAATGCGTTCTCAAACGTCTGAAAATGGATCATTTGCTCACGAGCCGCAGCTTCGAAGAGCGTCCCTGTTGCAGTAGATATCTGGTCGAAGACTGAGTCTTTCCAATCGCTAGGCGCGGCAGTTGAAGTGCTGGGCAGATCCCAGAATCGCAGGACACTATCCTCGCGCGAGCCGTCTTGCAGGCATGTGTTCGTGAAGTGGACCCTCCGATCTACAGCTGGGGAAGGCGCCGAGCTTCTAGAGCCTGGCAATGTGTAAGGTTCTGGTGCGAACAGTGCCAGCATTTCCCGGTAGGCATATACACGCAGTGCGCCGACAGCAAGGACATAACTGCGAATGTGCCACTTTCGATTGGCATGTTCCCAAAACACGAGAGGCGGATTAACGTATTTCTGAGCGATGAAATGGCGTAGCTGGGATGTCATGGTGCCTGCACCGATAACATCCTGGCCATTGATAGCAGGTGAAGTCTCACACCAGTCTGCTTGCTCGCTGTCAGACCCATCGTCTTCCCACTCCTCAAAGATAGCTCTCAGTTCGTCTTGGCTACTGAACAATCGTACGCCCTGTCCTTGATCACTCATTCCTGGCTTTAGAACCCACCACTCCCTCTCTTCTTTCGCGAAGCTTTCGTACAGCTCCCAGCATTCGGCCAGTGCTTCGTCCAAGAACTCTGCATAGTCAACCTCGAAAGCCACGGTTAGCGGGACGTGGCCTTTCAGATGTTTGTCATTGGGATGCTTGCTCCACCAGCTCGTGATGGTATTGTGAAGATAGTGCTTCCGTATGAGTGCTTTTCGAATGACATAGCTGTTTGCCAGGGAGCTAGTGGGATGGTTAAGCAAGTGTGCGAAGTCCAAAGATTCATATGATGCAATCTGGAGTAAGCGGCTGCTAGAACTTGGTACATGAGTGGTCGAAGTGATGGCGGCAAGGAGTTTTTTTGGGAAATGCTGCGAAAGTGCAGATTTGATGAGAGGGAGAACGTAGGGGTCTGCATCGATGATGACATAGATGTGCGGTTCTGAAGCTTGAAAATTGGGTGAAGACCTAGTCATGGATGCTGTTAGCTGTCTCGAGATGAAAAGCGAATCATTGTTTTTCTGGTGCTTGCGCACGAATGACAAGAGATGGTGGTAAGTTATCAGGGAAGGAGCCAGGCTAAGCGAAGAGAAAACAGTTTATATGGCCGCGAAACAAGGATTGACGGGAAATTGGACGGACGCGACGAACGTTATGATAGATTTCTTAGTATGTTTGTAATGTTTTTGTGGCTTTATGTACATGTCCACTTACTCACAGCTTGAGTTCCCCTAGGGGAATGTTGGATGCGTGCATGTAATTGGCCTTGAAAGGCGTGACACTGAATACTCATCAGCAAAATAGCTTTAGGCGTAATAAGAGGTGGAAAGGCTTTATACCTTGTAAAGCTGTTATGTATAGCCCACCCATCATTGCCTGGAGGACTAGCGTCGATGCTTTTTTGGATATCACCAAACTTGGGCGCCCATTTGAAATGACGGTGCTTGTGCCTACTCAACGTTTGGGAGTCAGCAACGCCTTTGATGGACAATGATTGGGTCGTGAAGTATACTCTAAGCGATTTAATTCTTGGTAAGGATCCCATCTTCGCTCTCAAACCATGTCTCGCAGCTCCGATCATCTAACGTGCCTAACGGGTAGGGACAATCTTGAAAGACGTACCTTGTCGGCTTTTCGCTTGAGCTGGCGCCCTCATCATTTTCTCTGATCTCCTTTTCTCGAGTCTCCGGGTCTTCATCATTTTCAGTAGGTTCAATCTCCTCAAAAGAGCTGCCCGACGTCCAATAGTTTTGTAACGCATGGGTGAGCATGACTTTATTCGTCTCAACGCCCTTGACTAAGGGTACATTGCAGGAGTACAGATCAACATCGGACCCTTGGGAGTCCCAATTGTTGTACAGAGTCTCAACGAGTTTCACAGAATGGCGGCATGTTACAGCGATGAGCTCTGGATCATGGTCCCTAGACCAGAAAGCAAACGATAGTGCAATAGCCTTCTTCTGACAGACAGCTGCTTCCATGGCCCCACCTATTGTCCCACTTGATAGGCTGAAAAGAGACGTAGAGTTCCTGCCATAATTTGGTCCTATATTATATTATAGCTCAGCACAACAGGTGGATTTATTAGGAAATTTAACATACCAGAGACCACCAAGTCGACAGGTGGTCGATCCTGAAAGAAATGATGGAGACCAAGCTGGGCACATGTTGCTGGGGTACCATTCACAAGAACCCATTCTTCGCCTTCCTCATTAGACGATAACGGTCTCTGATGAGTGGTACCATCGTGCTTATGGAGGGTCCCTGGACGAAAGTACGTTGGCTTCGTTATCTGGCCGACGAAATGCGCTTTGCCAATCCACGAGCGTTGTTCGTGGGGTAGTACCACCGAGACTAGATGATCCGCTTTCTGCAATGCGACTATAAATGCATGGATATAAGGCGAGGATTGATTACTTGGAGGTCCATCATCGTTGACGACGAGTATATGCATAACGGGGAGAACGTGCGTGTTTAGATGAAATCCGAAGACGTCAAGGATTGAAATCCTTTCTCGAGGCGAAGGAAGCCAAGGCCACTAAACTTCGGGCTCCGGTCCCCGGAGCTGAACCTCATCAACCCTAAATCTAAGGGCGAAGCAGCCTAAATGAACTCCCACAAGCGCCATCCTTCCTTCTCTAGGCAGAAAGAGGTAATTTGTATGATACTGGTTGCACGCGTTGATAGTGTCTTCATATGGCTGAATATCTACTCTTTAGGTCGCTCTTAAAAGATTATAAGCAACTATTACTGCACAGCCAGCAGCAACTTCTTCGTAGTTTATAAACCACAAACAGAGCCCCAAATATCCCGTTAGTCTGGTCTCCGGAACGTAGACCAAAATAGCAACCTGGTGAAGCTCAAAATCATTACACGGGAAGGATTCAGAGTCTCAAGCGCCCATCCATCGCTCACATGAGCAGGATCCGTACTCTGATCTGGCGTTGTTGGTTAACTTCGTGAATCCTACATTGATTGGTTGATTGCCGTTGCGGGAAAATCCTTCGCATTTCAGCCACATGGCCCATTCAATAATAGAAGCGGTGTTCGCCATAGGGATTTGACAGAGTTCGCTGTCGTGAAGCTATCTGGTTTGCGATCTAATTTTGCTGTTGTTCCCCCTTCTACAGGGTCTCTCTAGGCCCCCTCGAGATCTTAGCTGTGCCGTTGGATATCAGCCTCAGCCCTACTATGCTTGGCATATACCATAAGTAGCAGCAAACCTCCATAGATAAACAACCAAGTCGTTCCTCACATTCCAAAGGGTTATAAGCCCGGTTTAACGCACGGCGTTACTACTAGAGGCGACTTCCTTCGTATAGATATGTTAGTCTATACGTCGTATTCAAGCACGAGCTAAAGGGTCGACGTCCGCTACGCTGCGGAACAGGGAAGGGAATCGGCCTTTTTGACTCTATTCCCTTCCCTTCTTTGGGGAAGGGAATTTTTTTTATACCAATATTTGTCCTAATTTTTTGAATTCCCTTCCTCGATTTTCGAAAAAGTCAAAATTCCCTTCCCTGTTCCGTAGCGTAATGTCCGCTACGTCTAAAATTCTACCCCGAAGTAATACGCGACTTCGACGAGCGATTCCTACTATTTCGAAGATTATCCTGAAATAGGATACCTCCCTCCTACGATATCGACCACGATATCTTTAGACAGAGCCAGAAGGCTAGATACGAGTTATCGGAATTATCGGTATCCGATCGGCGCAGGAAACGAGGCCGGCCAGAGCGAGATAGTTATTACGGGGCCTAAAACCAAAGGGCTAGGAGGATAAAGGAGGATAACGGGAGTATATAGGCTAGTATTAGGGGAGCCGAAGGATAGCCCAGATACCTAAGTATAAAGAGTACCGGCCATATACTAAAGCCTTATACGTTAGGTACGTTAATATATCTATAGCACTCTTCCCGATTTCCCTACGAACGAAAGAGGTTTACGGGTTTAATAAGGCTTAAAAGCAGGATATATATAAATACGACACGGGATATAGATTTAAGGGGAGCTACACCAGTACATATAGTTTTTCGTTAATAGGGGAGCGTTGGATATCAGCCTCAGCCCTACTATGCTTGGTATATACTATAAGTAGCAGCAAACCTCCATAGATAAACAACCAAATCGTTCCTCACATTCCAAAGATTACGGATGTGTTGACGAAGCCCTTAGGCCCCACAAAGTTCATGGCCTTTAGTGCCATGCTGGGGCTCGCGTCGGAGCCAGTATAGGACTATGACGTCGCCATGGTGGTGTTGCTGACGGTCAGGTAGTTAATGGGAGCGTTGGATTGCAACTACCATTCCCGCTCAGCCTGGCTTACTAAGCAGGTCTTGGCTTAGGGCTAGGGCAAACCCCTTGAGATAATACATAGCTGGCAATTGCCATAGATACTACTCCTTAATGAACTATATCAACACATGAAAGAACCATACCTATGGACGTTGCTAACGCGAGCTAGGGGCTACGAACCTGCTGGTGCTCTAGGGCACTCAGCAGAGCTAAACGATCTTATATCGTATCGGTTCCTAGCCTATAGAGGATTAGGTTTCCCTTTATCGCGCCGGTTATTACGATACGATACCGCGTTAGTTACTGGTCCTATAGAGAATTAGTCCCTCCTATATAATATACCGGCTTCTACGACGCGGCGAAGGCTAGGAGGCGTAACGGTAATATATCTCCTACTAGACGGATTCGTATATTACTCGCCCTTCGTATTTACGGCGACGAAATAGTGACGTATATCCTAGTAGGTATTCAAACCTTATAGCCTTTATATCGATATTCGACGCTACTTCCCGAGGATAAGAATTATTTAAGCGGTAGATAATATATTAAGAAAAAAAGATTAGTAGAAAGGGTTAATTACTATATTTCCGCGTAACCTCGTTAAATAGTAATATCGATTTTTACTCTACCCCCGTATAAACCTACTATATTTAATTTACTATCTTAACGCCTATTAGACTAAACCCTCGTACGCGAGACCTTAATAATTACGGAAGAAGAGATAAGAGTACCGAGGTTATAAATTAATTATAAATATCCGGATAAACTGGTTTCTATATCGATAAGTCCGGAAAAATAGTTCTGCAAAATCGCTACTTAATCGGTGCAAAATGCGCATTTTGCAGCCTTAGCAAATCTTGGCGCCAAGATTTTTAAGTTAGAGTTAAGGTCTGCGCGGAAGCGCTAAACTTAATCCTAAAAGTAGCTTTATAGCCCTATAGGGCAACGCTAGTAAAAATCTAATTAAAAATTCGGAATCTAGGCTAAAAATAGATTTAGTAACATATTTATATTCCTATATAGGGGCCCTAGTCTAAATACTCTTAAAAGTTAAAGTCAAAAAAAAAAGTTGCTAAATCGGTGCAATATCGCTGCTTAATCGGTGCATAATGTGCTTAGAATGCGGGACATGAGCAGATACGCATTTCCAGCATTTTGTGCAATTTCGGTGCAAAATGCGCAAAAATCGGGGTTTCCCAAGTTGCCGATATACGTATTCTACGTAGAAAAGGCTAGTATATAAGATATTAAGAGGTATAAGAGGTAACGAGTTAGGGGTTCTTTTATATATAATAGACGGTTACGGCGATAAATATAAATACTACCTTAGAATGAATATAGGATTCTGGCTAGGGATTCCCGCCCCCTGTATACGCTTCAAGCAATATTATAGATACTAACCCCATATAGCCTAGCGGTTAAAACCTGGCCCATTTGTGGTGCTGGGGGGTGTAGGATAATAATAACAACAACAACAACAGGGTCTCTCTATCGTCAAGAACCTCGTTTATGGTCTGTGTTTTACGGTTGTTTCCCTTTCTAGACGGCCATGGCAATAGCTGAATACCCATCGTCTGAGTCTCTTTTGGGGAATAAAGCCCAATGGGCCTTATTTTATTGATAGCGGAGCATGGGATACGCATTCCAGACTGAGATAAACAAAGAAGCTTGGAGATGTATTGCCAATACAACGCTAGACGTCTACGAAGGAGACCCTGGGAAGTGGTCCTATGCTTATACCAATCTGATTCCGGCTCGTTTAACCAGCCAGCGAACTCCAATATTAACCCGCCAGATCTCGATAATCCGTACATGGTCCTGAATGGCCAATTTGAGACATTCCCAGATACTCCTACCAACAGTACCAAGAGAGATTCGGAAGTCCAGCATGTGAATTGCCTAGGCACCAACGACACGGAGGCTTTAAGCAAAGTCTATCAAAAATTGGCGGGTGTAGTCTCGGGACAGGACCTTCCCTGTTGGCAACCGGGCGCTGTCCCTTTGGTCTTACAGAATGCCAGTGAATGGAATGCGACTGGCTGCCAGCTTGGCTTCTTTTATAAATGCATTGGCTCGACTATGACGAGAGCTATTAGGCAAAGGTGGCGCTAATCCAATCAGGCCAGAATAACACTGCCACAACATCGCCAACGTACTGTCCTCCATTTCCGGAGGCTCAAATGGCGAGACTAGCAGGTGAAACCACGCCTTCCATGTGTCAATTCGAGCCCGTTGTTTGTGGGCACCGTTACTACTGTCCCCTTGGAGAGAAGGAAAAGATTTGTGTCCAAAAGGCTCTTACTGCCCTAGCGGGTCATATGAGCCGATCAAATGTAGCTTCAGTGCCCACTACTCGGCTGGAGCCTACGTGAACAGACCATTACTACCACTCTTTGTATTGCGATTACTAGATGTACTGCTCATCTTCGCTACTCTAAGCGTCAAGTTGTTCGCACGGAACCGGAAGACTAGCCGAAAGTCAGCTGATAGGGCGAGACGTGTGACGAAGGCTTTCACGTTCGCAAATAAAGAGGCACGAAGTAAACAGTACCAGAAACTCGAAGATGGCGAAGCTCTGCACCTGGAGTCGAGGATCTCGGGAGTCAGAAGGACAAATACTGGGTTTTTGGCCGCGATGGACAATGATTACGCCTTTGAGGAAAGCAGCACTCATGCCGAATACGTTGAAAAGCCTGACCCTGATATCCAACAATCTGTTCAATTTTTAAGCAGATGTACGGCCGCTGCGAGCTTCGGCTTGTCTTTTGAATTCGAAATTCTCAGTTTTCTCCCAAGAGGGTCCACCAAGCCGATCCTGTCAGGCGTTAATGGGGAGATAAGGAGTGGCACGCTTTGGGCAATTATGGACGCGTCAGGAGCCGGGAAATCAACCTTTGTGAATGTATTGAGCTGGCAGCCGCTCCCATGGCCCTCTTTCTCGATGAGCGAACTGCAGGGCTCGATGCCACTTCGGCGAGCTCTTTCATCATGACATTGAAAGCACTCTCGCGACTCGGAATCAACGCCATTTGCATTTCCACCAACCTCGGCATGAGAGCTTCGATGCGCTTGACAGCATACTGCTCTTAGGTGCAGGCAAGACGATTCATTCAGGCCCACAAAACGAAGTAGAGGCCTATTTTGAGCGATGTGGTTTCACACTACCCCCGAGCTCGAACCCAGCGGACACAATCATGGACAAAATCGCGGGTGAAGGCCATCTCTACAAAAAATCGGGAGACACCGATGTCTCACATCTGATCGAATACTGGCAACATCGACAAGAAAGCCTGAAGGCGAGGGAGTCCATTTCTGGTCCGTCGACGGTTGAAGCAGCTGCTTTACGGAAGACAGTAAAAACGCGGGGCGCTCCATGGTATTAGCAGAACTACTTCTGCGTCAATCGGGCTCTCATTCAACAATGACGACTTGGGTCAAGCTTTTATTTCAAACTCGGCGCTGCCGCTTTCGCTGGTCTTCTCATCGGGTTTGCAGAAGTGATCGAGGACGGCATGAACTTTCGCGGTATCTTCTTGCACCCATACGGGTTCTTTTCATCTGCTGTGGACTTCGCATCTGTCGCGGAGATGTCGCTTCTTGTGGGCTTGGCTATCGGCTTGACTGCAAGTTCACCGGGGGTAAAGATCTTCGGCGAAGAGAAGCTAATCTACTCAAGAGAAGCGTCTTCGGGCCACAGCCGCTTTGCATACTACATCGGCTAGGTCCTCTCCACCCTTCCATGAATGATCCTGGCCAACTTCCACTTTACCGTCTTTTTAATTCTTCTCTCGACACCCAAGATCTCATGGGGCGCTGCTTTCATCGCCAATCTCCTCTACCTCTACTGAATCTATGGCCCAGTCTCCTGCGTCTCCATAATTATACAACGAGAAGACGGCCCTCTTATAGCGACAATGACAAGCTTGGGTGTGGGCGTTATCTCCGGTGTCAGTCCATCGTTGCAGAAAGTTAGCGAGTGGCGCGTAACCTGGCTTTGGAGGGCTTCTCCTGGAATTGGCTGTCTGAGGGGTATTTCTCCAAGAATGTGCTGCCTTATGGGTATATCTATCAGATCTATCAGGCGGCAGACAGCACCGGGTACCCTTTGAGTAATTTAAGGGTTGGATATGTTGATGCTGTTCGCTTTAGGCTCTACGTACTGAGTGGTAACGTTTCTTGGGTTTAGGATCTTCAATCGGAAGAGCTAGAACTGATTGGGTGCCATGTGGTGATGATGGTTTTGAAACCCCAGTAGTCGATGGTCTATTGATGTTCTATTGCTCGCAAGATAACATCGTACGTAATCAAGCTACTAAAAAGTGTCCAGAGTCCAGCAATGGCCCTTCAACATGTAGCCTTCGCATTATGTCAAAGTAAAAGGGGGTGTCTCTGTAGAACCTCCCAAGAAAATTGAGACCTTTATTCCTAGGTATGGAAGCCTCTCAGGATTAGGGCTAGGGCGATAGTAGCTTTAGCGCTAATTTTCTCTCTGCTAAGCCAAGGTATGGATCGAACCTTGCAGCCACTTTTCCACAAAACCTACTTTAAGCAACATTTAAACCGCTGAAGACCTCACATACTCGCGTTTTACATCGACCTGAGTAAATATCTTGCTAAAGTACGAAGCTCGGTGTCCCTTATTTGAATGCATTAGCATTGAGGAGACACAAATCTACACAGAATCATTTACGCAGGAGAAACAGGTGAAGAGATCCATCTACCACATTCATCAATATCATCTACCTAAGTGCTGACGACTGAGGACACGGTACCCATACCAAGATCCGCGACTTCTGTTCTGACCCAAGCAGGGAGAGTTATCAGAAAACCGAAAAAGGAGACGAAAATTTGCGACCATTTATATTCGTTTGATCGACTATATAAGTTTTGGTCCCTTGCTTTTGGCTCGCCTTCAGACAAGATGTCGACCACAACCCTACACTCCAACAACATAAATATCCAACCTCTGCTCAAACAACTCTGTGAACCACAGAAGCACGGGAAAGCATCAGCAGATGAGATAGCAGCAGGTTTCTCTCTCTTCTTTGAGGAGGACCGGCTCTCTGAAGCGCAAGCTATCGAATTTCTAACTCTCCTCTCCACCACTAGCAGAGACAAAGACGCTGATGTCATCGCTGCATGTGCAGCTCAGATGCGTGAAGTTGCTTTACCAGTCAACCTCGAGCATCTCAGGACCATCATCGAACACCATGGCCGAGGCCAAGGATCGTATCATGGCGGACTCTGTGATATAGTAGGCACTGGCGGCTCACAACATCAGACGTACAATATCAGCACTACAGCATCACTAGTCGCCTCTTCGTTTCTACTAATGTCGAAACATGGAAACAAAGCGCAGACATCTGTCTCCGGAGCTGCAGATATTCTCGCATGTATTGAGCCTACAGCACCCAATCTTCTGGCCTCCAATCATCACAATCTACCAAGGATCTACGAGAAATCTCCCTACGCATTTCTATACGCTCCTAATTTCCACCCTGGAATGAAAAACGCAGCACGTGTGCGTAAACAAATGGTAACAAGGACCATTTTCAACCTCTTAGGGCCGCTTGCGCATCCAATCGAAGAATTGGTGGAAGCTCGGGTTGTCGGCGTCGCAGATACCTCCCTAGGCCCAGTCTTCGCTGAAGCGCTCCGACTATCTGGTATAAATAAAGCACCAGAGCTGAGGAAGGCGATGGTCGTCGCTGGGCAAGAAGGACTGGATGAGATTTCCTGCGCTGGAGTGACTGATTGCTGGATGGTGCAGTCAACACTACCGGATTCAGAGGATTTTGATGCAGGGATCGAGCACTTTGAACTCCAGCCAAAGGATTTCGGCTTCCCGACTCATCCTCTAATTGCCATTCGAGGCGGTGGCTCGCCAGAGGAAAATGCGAAGATTTTGATACAATTACTTGAAGGAAAATTGAACAACGATGATCCTATCCTGCAAATTGTGCTGATGAATGCGGCCTCGATGTTGGTAGTGAGTGGGCTTTGTGAGAGCGAGACAAGTCACATGGGTGAAGGAGATGATGGGAATGTAATTGAAGAGAGAGGACCTGGGAAAGGACGCTGGAAAGAGGGTGTGAGGCGTGCGAGGTATGCAGTGGAGAGCGGTGCTGCGTTGAGGAGTTTGCAGGCTTTCACGGAGGTTTCTGATGAGTTGGCGGCAAAGGAAAAGGGGTCGTGATCTGCTAAAAATCCTGGATTGACATTGAGTCTACTAGAGGCAGGCAGCCTCATCGTGTTTACATCTATATGAAACCGAATGAGAAGAAAATGCCCAAAATGTAAGTCCAACTTTCATTTTCCCAATCAAGACTTAGATCTTCTCAAGCTGCTCAACCCGCTTCTCCTCATCACTTCCCTCCCCCTGATCCACCCTCGCCAAAGCCGCCAGCCTATGCTTCTCCGCATCGGGATTCATACCAATCGCACTACTATTCCTCCTCACCTCTGCCTGCTCATGCTCGATATACGCCAGCGGCCGCTTACTAGAGATGGCATCTTTATCCGTAAAGACGAAGATATTTGAGTTATCGCGGAAGAGTCGGTCTATATCTTCGAGTGTCCGGTCTGCGGTTTCTGGGTAGAAGAGGTAGACTATTGGGACGAAGGAGGCGTTGAAGAGGGTCCAGATTATGTAGAATTTCCAATGGAGGGTTTGGATGCCTATGGGTGTGATTTCGACGACTGCGTTTGTTGGTTAGAATTTTGTGCGAACGGCAAGTTATGGCGGTTCTTACCCATGAAGTTGAAAGCCCAGTTTGATGCGGTGCCGAGAGCTGCGCCTTTCGTTCTCATCTGTGAAGAAAATCAGCCGAAGATGCGTGGTAAGCAAGCCACACACTTACACTCAAAGAATTAATTTCCGTCGGATCTTAATGATTTCGGAGTCAGCATTACTCTGTTAGGACGAGTTACGAGTCGCAAGACATGTTCTGGGAGCATATAGCTCTTGAATCATGTCTTATAATTCAAGATATGTTACGGATGGGGTAACGATAACTCCGAAAAAATAACGTACATAGCCACGGTACTCCCTGAAAGCCGATACCAAAGAAAATATAGTAGCTTGTAATGTCAGCCAGATAGACTGCAAGTGCGTGTTACGCAAGACTTACGTGAAAAAGAAGGCTACAGACGCGGCAGCTACCTGTTTGCTGCCACCATACCCTGGCTTTTCGTTATACCTTAGAAGGATGGTAATGAGGAGGTAGCTAAGAGATTGGCCGATCGAGGCGTAAATCATCATCTTGCGTCTTCCCCACCTCTATCGTTCATTGTGAGTTGATTCATACAAGATTAACAACAGATGTGTCTTTTACCTCGACGTTAGGTATTCCAATCATAGAGAATCTGGATGTATAGCGATTAGTCGAGAGTATGTAACCCCTGATCAGGTCAACTTACGCAAGATAGCTGACAGAATTACAAGCAGCTAGAAGCCTGGCTAATTTCTCACTCAAGCCGACGGACTGGATCAAAACGGTGGGTAAATAGTAGCTTGTCACGTTGATACCAGCAAGCTGTTGCATTGCCTGGGCTCCAGCTCCAAGAAGCAATCGGCGGACCGTGGAAGTTCCCTTTCCGCTCCTCCCTCTCAGAAGATCCCACCAGCCGACCCCGTGCTCACGCTCATATTGAACGGCCCACTGGATCTCCTTCGATTCAGTGACGACGTATGCGTCATCGAGGGTTGTTGCCTCGAGGTCGGCGATAATTTGATCAGCTTCGTCGACTTGGCCATGTGCTATTAGCCATCTTGGAGACTCTGGAAGCCTGGAAGGATTTCGAAGTTAGTATTGCCCGTTTTAGACGAGGATTTGGGCTCCAAGACATGTCTCTGAAGCAGTCAATGGACAGAAGGCCCTGCCTGCTCCCGAAACATATGTGTACGGCTCAAAGTGCAACCCAAATCAAGGTAAGATACCGCTGAAAGTGTACATACCATGGCACCGTTCCCCATAGGATGAAGATGAAGATGAATTGGAAGGCCAGTGGGAATCTCCAGGCGACGGGGCCATTGACATAAGAGAATCCGTAGGTCACCCAGTTGGAGAGTGAGAAGCCTGCAATGTTCAATATCAACTCGATGACGACGAGCTTCCCTCGCCAAGCAGCCTTCGAGGTCTCTGCTTGCCAGACTGGTGCGGTTGCTGTATTCAAACCGTTGCCAATACCGGCAATTACTCTCCCAGCGATCATCTGTCCAACGCTGAAAGCCGAGATTTGGAGTATAGCGCCGATAGACATGATTGTGGTTCCTAAAAGAATAGACTTCTTCCGACCCAAGCGCTCACCGACTGAGAAGGCTGCAACCGCGCCGAAGAAACAGCCAACGTCATAGAGAGCAGTTACAGTGCCTAAAAGGGAGGTATGCTCGGGACCAGATAGGTCTAAAGTATCCAAGAAGTCCTGGGTAACGATTACACCGCCTATTTTGATGGCTTCAGTGATGACTTCTTTGTACAATAGTTGACGGCCCTACCGAAAACTCCCTGGTCATAGCCAAACAAAGTCATCTGTAATATATTATTAGACTAGTAGAAGAATTATCATATAATACACCTCCTACATCGGTGGAACACGCGACAGACACCCAAAAAGTAAGCCATCCTCCAGTCAAACCAAAGTATGGCTTTCCTCCCCCTCTGCTGCCTTCAAAGAAGCCCATTGTCAAAGTAGATATGAGCCAGATCCTGCCTGAGGAAGCTCTGACTAGACTGTGAAAAAGGAGGTGTAGAGGAAGCAGAAAGCATTAATATCAGAAGAGACCAGAATTCGGTCCGAGGTCTTATAGAAAACGCAGAAGGAACGTCATGGGCTCGAAGCGGGGCAATATTATTGCTGCATGATGATCTCGGTTTATGTCGCTAGTCCACCGCCTTACTTTACCCCACAAACAGCCAAGGCCAGCCGTGCCGTTCAACGGGATCACTTAGTACTGTTTCGCTAAACCTTTCTTTCTTTCACTGTGTACTCCGGCTGTCCAATGAATTTTCGCAGGATCTATATCTCGAATGACACTCCGGTAGGCTGCCACAAGATTACCATGCTGACCCGGAGACCGAGGCAAACCAATCGCTCTTTCTTACAGGTCCATACCACTACACAATTGAGATCAAAGCAGCCAACTCAATGAGTACTTGAACCTACCCGGTATGATCTTTAAGCTTAGAAAAAATGCTTGAAACGAGACGACGATCAGCCTTGCGAGCTCACCTGTCACACGCGATCCAATCAGGCTACCCATCGATTAGGGGACAAACTCAACGATTCAAAACACGGCACTTCATCCACTGTTGATGATGGTGATGTTGCATTGAGTCGATAATTGCAAAGAATAGATGAGGTACTTGAGCTGCGATCATGCAAGCCGATGTGCAACATGTCAAATTTGGATATTATGATTCTGACCAAGTTGATATCCTCAACAATATCATCTTCCTTCAGCGTAGCATGCTCGTTCGATGAGGTTGCCTGGTGTCCTTTAAGAAAAGCAACCAAAGCGTTAGACAGCTCATTTGTGGAGGATCCAACGGAGATCGGACACTCATTTAAGATAATGGTAGCGACCATGTTAGAGCTCCGCTGATGGCGTTGCTTTCTGAGCAAGGCGGGTTCGTCATGAAATTTTTAGTAGGCAGAAAACGCAGTAGCGCCTACTCTTTGAGGCATTCGTGCTAAGATGAAAAGTAGCAGGAATGGATGAAATCTGGAAAGTGGACGGTACATTGCCTTTACAAAATACTTGTTTATTCCGTAGTTAGGATGAAGCTATCAAGCTTGCCTCAGAACAGACAGCAAACGTGACTTCGTTGGAAACCGCGTTTCGAGTCATCGTCTTCACAAAGTTGTTGTTAGGAAGACCATAGTACCTATCAGAATAGCGTGGAAGCCACTCTGGATTTTTGACGTAGTAGAATGTGAGATCTGTAGCGAAGGTTATGCGTAAAGTTGATTTGAGCGATACTCGGGTAGCATAAATTAAGCACAGAATTACCCCTATTCCAATAATGATAAAACGGTTTTCAAATTTTACCGAGTGCCGATGGCCGCCCCATAGAAAATTATATACGCGAACCATCTACTCTCCTACCACCCCCATAAACCTCGCTACCACCCTAAATCGTTCCTAATCAAGGTAAATTAAAGCTATATAGTTATTACGTTATAAATATATAATATATAGTTTTCTACCTTTTATTTAAATCTATTAACGTATCGCTAGTAGCCCGATTACGCTTCGGATTGGCGTGGGGTGGGGTGGGGATCGAGGTGTAATCCCCACCCCAGCCTGGCGTGGGGATCTATTGGCGTGGGGCTTGGGGTGGGGTGGGGTGGGGTGGGGATCCCTTGGGGATCCCCACTGCGCCAAGGCGGATTTGTAATAATCATTCTAATAACGCTGCTGCCCCCATAGA